>Ga0209186_1000001_pt1:5000-678157 | contig 678157 bp, 570 predicted proteins | sample SidtaG_FD_187426 | JGI IMG/M metagenome (GOLD analysis project Ga0209186, IMG submission 187426) | Marine algal microbial communities from Sidmouth, United Kingdom - Sidmouth_Male2 metaG (SPAdes) (version 2) | ecosystem: Host-associated > Algae > Red algae > Unclassified | place... | reverse complement strand
CTTCCGCAGGACTGTAAATGTTCCACGTGGAACAAATAATATAAAATTATGTTTAACGAAGTTTACGATGTTATAGTTGTTGGAGCTGGTCACGCAGGAAGCGAGGCTGCAGCCGCAGCTGCAAATATGGGAAGTAAGACCTTGTTAATTACAATGAATCTTCAGAATATTGCTCAGATGTCTTGCAATCCTGCAATGGGTGGAATAGCAAAAGGGCAAATTGTTAGAGAGATTGACGCGCTAGGAGGTTATAGCGGAATTGTTTCAGACACATCTGCTATCCAATTTAAAATGTTGAATAAATCTAAAGGCCCAGCAATGTGGAGTCCAAGAGTACAATCCGACCGAATGCGTTTTGCAGAAGACTGGAGATTACTTTTAGAAGGTACTCCAAATCTAGATTTTTATCAAGAAATGGTGTCTGGTTTAATTGTAGAAAATCACAAAGTGGTTGGTGTAAAAACATCTCTCGGAATAGAAGTTAAAGCAAAATCTGTAGTTCTAACTAATGGCACTTTTTTAAATGGACTTATACATATTGGAGATAAAAACTTTGGCGGAGGTCGAGCAGGCGAAAGAGCGGCAACCGGAATTACCGGTCAACTTGTAAACCTAGGCTTCGAATCTGGAAGAATGAAAACTGGAACACCACCAAGGGTTGATGGTAGATCTTTAGATTATTCTAAAATGTCGGAACAACCTGGAGATGCAGAACCACAAAAATTCTCTTATTTAGATACCACTAAGGTATTACAAAACCAACGCTCTTGTCATATGACCTATACAAGCTTAGAGGTGCATGATTTATTGCGTGAAGGTTTCGATCGATCACCAATGTTTAATGGAAGAATTAAAAGTGTTGGCCCAAGATATTGCCCATCGATAGAAGATAAGATTAACCGCTTTGCAGATAAAGACAGACACCAGTTATTTGTTGAGCCTGAAGGTTGGAATACCGTTGAAGTATATGTTAATGGGTTCTCTACATCCTTACCAGAAGACGTTCAATTTAAAGCACTACGATCAGTAGTTGGTTTTGAGAATGTGAAATTTTTTAGACCTGGTTATGCTATAGAATATGATTATTTCCCTCCAACACAATTAAAGCACACTCTAGAAACTAAGTTGGTAGAAGGTTTGTACTTTGCCGGCCAGATTAATGGAACTACAGGATACGAGGAAGCAGCATCGCAAGGATTAATGGCTGGTATAAATGCGAGTTTAAAAGTTCAAGAAAAAGAAGCTTTTACGCTTCAGCGTGATGAAGCTTATATTGGAGTTTTAATAGATGATTTAATTACGAAGGGTACGGAAGAACCGTATAGAATGTTCACATCTAGAGCTGAATATAGAACGCTACTCCGACAAGATAATGCTGATTTTAGATTAACACCTAAAGGCTACGAATTAGGTTTAGCTTCAGAAAAACGCTTAAAACGCATGCAGGAAAAAGAGTCAAAGTCTGATGCTTTTGTTCAATTTTTTAAAGATACTAGCGTAACGCCCGAAGAAGCGAATCCAGTTTTAGAAGCCAAAAATTCAGCACCAGTTAAGCAACAAGACAAGATGTTTAAGTTATTTGCGAGACCAAATATTACAACTGAAGATGTGCGGAAATTCGAAGCCGTTGAGAATTACATTCAAACCAATAATCTCGATGATGAGGTGATTGAGCAAACTGAGATTCAGGTAAAATATGCTGGTTACATTGAAAAAGAAAAGAACAATGCCGACAAGCTCAATAGGCTAGAAAATTTGAAAATACCAGCAGGTTTTGATTATGCAAAACTGAAGTCTATGAGTATGGAGGCGAGGCAAAAGTTGACTAAAATACAACCTGTAACGATATCACAGGCCTCAAGAATCAGTGGTGTTTCACCCAATGATGTTTCTGTTTTATTGGTTTATTTAGGGCGTTAAATCTTGTCAAGTCATAAATCTCAAAATAAAGAATTAGAATGTTCCACGTGGAACAAATACTAAACAACAATCTCAAATTTGTCATTCAGAGCGAAGCGAAGAATCTCATTTCTATGAACACCAAATCAGTCTTTCTATCACTTAAAGATCATTCCGTTTCAGGAGAACAATTCCAATTGATATACAATAAGGAATTAGATATGTTGGAAACATTTCCGCAACCACAAGCCGAAAAATTATCTGAATATTACAAAAGTGAAGACTACATTTCGCATACAGATACAAAGCGAAACCTATTAGAATTTGCATATCATAAAGTGAGAGAAATTTCTTTAAAACGAAAATTAAAATTGATCAATGATTTTAATGTTGACTGCAATAATCTATTAGATATTGGATGTGGAACAGGGGATTTTTTAGAAACAGCTTTAGAGGCTAATTGGCAAATCACAGGAATCGAACCCAATGAAAAAGCAAGACAAATTGCAAACTCTAAAACAAATAATGTTGTTTATGAAATTGATCATTTAGCAAAATTTGAAGCTCATAGTTTTGACGTTATTACGCTGTGGCACGTATTAGAACATTTACCAAATTTAGAAATGCATACAGCATTATTTAAAGCGCTACTAAAACCAAATGGAAGGTTAGTAATTGCGGTTCCTAATTTTAAAAGTTACGATGCTCAACATTACAAAAATTTTTGGGCAGCTTACGACGTGCCAAGACACCTTTGGCATTTTTCTAGAACATCGATTTCAAAATTATTCAAAAAAGAAAACATGACATTACTAAAAACAGCACCAATGATTTTTGATGCTTATTATGTAAGCTTACTCTCAGAGAAATATAAATCTGGTTTTATGAATCCGCTTAAAGCATTTTGGATTGGTTTTCAATCTAATCGAAAAGCAAAACGCTCAAAAGAATACTCATCACATATTTACATCTTAAAAAACAATAATTCTTAATTTAAAACCCGCTCTTAAATGATTTATTGAATCAAAACCCTGTGGCAAGCAAATAAACAGAAACGCTCTTAAATCGACTTATACAACCTCACTTACTATAGGTTTTAAAAATAGCTATCAAATACCTCTATAGAAATAATTTATAGTTAAAAAATTTGCTGAATCGCACTCTAACTTTTATACATTTGCAAAAATTAATTTAATTAGAAACATGAAGAAAGTAATTATAGCATTAGTGATTTTGGTAGCATTTGCATCTTGCCAAGAACAGCAAAAAATCGCATTCGTTAATAATGGAGATGTGATTGAGGATTATCAAATGAAAATTAATATTGAAAAAAAGTTTGAGGACAAGAACACAAATTTCTCAAAACAGAGAGATAGTATTGGTCGTATCTACCGAATGGAAGTACAAACCATTCAAATGCAATTGAGTAAAATGTCTCCGAGAAAACAAGAAGAGGAATCTCAAAAGTTTCAGCAAAAATGGCAACCTATGCAGCAGCAACTGCAATTTCAACAACAACAAATGGAGCAAGATTTCAATAAAGAAATGGATTCTGTTATTAAAAATGTGAACAGCTTTGTAGAGGATTATGGGAAAAAGAATGGCTACACTTTCATCTTAGGAAAAAACCAAGCAGGAAGTGTATTGTATGGTGAAACCTCGAAAGACATTACTGAAGCAATAACAAAAGCAATCAACGAAGATTTTGGTAAAAAAGATAGTGCTGATGAGAAAGCAGAAGCTACTGAAGACAGAACTGAAGCGGAAAGTAAAGAAGAAAAATCTTGAAATGCCAATAATGAATAAATAAAAGCTGAGCTTATGCTTGGCTTTTTTTATGCAATAAACGCGTCAATTTAATGGATAAATCTGTAAGAATTATCTTAGAATTACCATTGCGTTCAATATGATAAATAGCATCTTGTAATTCGTCTGAAATGTCTAAAATATTAGAATCGTGAACAAAAGGTGCGAATTTTTCAAGTTTAAAACCATCAGATTTTGGCTCTAAAAAAACAAGGTCATTGGCTTTGTAATTGAGCAGTAAAGCTTGTCTAAAATAATTAAGGCAAAAGCTTAAAAACTTCTTTTGTGTTTCACGACCCGTTTTGGCAATTTCTTCAGACCAAGAAATTAAATCGTGAATAGCAGCTTTATTGCCTTTGGCTTTAAATGCAGAACGTACCCAAAGGACAAACCATTTTTCAAACTGAATGTCCTCACTATCTTGATAAATTAAATCACAAGCTTTATTGAAATTACCATTGGCCTGATGCGCAATTTTCGTAGCAACAGACACCTCAATATGATATTTCTTAACCAAAGCTTCTGCAATAGTATCTTCTGCTAGAGGCGGAAAGTGCAAAACTTGACAACGCGAACGGATCGTATTAATTATCTGTTCCTCACCTTCAGCAATAAGAATAAAAATTGTTTTTTCTGGCGGTTCTTCTATAAGTTTCAAGAGTTTATTGGAGCTGGCAGTGTTCATTTTTTCAGCCATCCAAATGATCATCACTTTATAACCTCCTTCATAGGGTTTTAATGCTAAGGATTTTACAATTTGCAAAGCTTCATCAACACCAATTTGCCCTTGCTTATTATCTACACCTAAAAGTCTGTACCAGTCAAATAAATTACCGTAAGGTTGCTGATCTAAGAGTTGTCGCCATTCTTCTAGGTAAAATTTTGAAACAGGTTTACTTTTAACCTTATCACTTGTTGTAACCGGAAAAGCAAAATGCAAATCGGGATGCGAAAAGGTCTTAAACTTTAGGTTACAAGACGCATTTCCTTCAGTATTTTCGCCATTTAAGTTTCCACACAAGATATATTGCGCATAAGCCAAAGCCATTGGCAAAGTCCCAGAACCCTCTGGACCAACAAATAATTGCGCGTGTGCAATTCTGCCAGCATCAACGCTAGTCGTAAGGTGATTTTTAATGTGTTTTTGCCCTAAAACGTCTGAAAATAACATAAAGCAAAACTATGTAAATTTTTTATCCTTTCGAATCTTTATATTTGTCTTTCAAAATTTAAAAAATGAAGACCTTAAACGATTTTAATTTCAAAAATAAAAAAGCATTAATTCGTGTAGATTTTAATGTGCCTTTAGATGAAAATTTTAAAGTTACTGATGCGACAAGAATTGTATCTGCAAAACCAACAATCATCAAGATTTTAGAAGATGGTGGCAGTTGTGTTTTAATGACACATTTGGGCCGACCTAAAGGTGTGCAAGAGGAATTTTCACTGAAACATATTGTTGAAAAAATCGAAGATATTATTGGTGTTGAAGTCAATTTTATAACCAGTAGTGTTGGAGCTGAGGCTGAAGAAAAAGCGAAGGCATTACAACCTGGTGAAATCCTATTACTCGAAAATCTACGATTTAATGCTGAAGAAACCAAAGGGGATAAAGCTTTTGCAGAACAATTATCAAAATTAGGAGATATTTATGTCAATGATGCATTTGGTACAGCACACAGAGCACATGCATCTACTACAATTGTAGCAGAGTTCTTTCCTGTAAATAAATGCTTTGGAAGTCTTTTAGCTAAGGAGATTGAAAGTATTAAAAAAGTAATGGAAGATGGCGAAAAACCGGTTTTGGCGGTGCTTGGTGGAGCTAAAGTGTCTTCAAAAATTACAGTAATAGAAAATATTTTAGATAAGGTTGATCATTTAATTATTGGTGGAGGAATGACATTCACCTTTATAAAAGCTCAAGGAGGTAAAATAGGAGATTCTATTTGTGAAGACGATAAGATGGAATTGGCTTTAGACATTTTAAAGCAAGCTGAAGTAAAAGGTGTAAAAATTCATCTTCCTGTAGATGTTATCGCTGCAGACGCTTTTAATAATGATGCAAAAACACAAGTGGTTGATGTATATAAAATCCCAGAGGGTTGGCAAGGCTTAGATGCAGGTCCTGCTTCTATAGCAACGTTTAATGATGTGGTAAACGAGTGTAAAACTATACTTTGGAATGGTCCTTTGGGTGTATTTGAAATGGAAAATTTTGCTAATGGCACAATTGCTTTAGGTAATTCTATTGCCAATTCAACAAAAAATGGAGCGTTTTCTTTAGTCGGTGGTGGCGACTCTGTTGCTGCCGTAAAACAGTTTGGATTTGAAAATCAGGTAAGTTACGTAAGTACTGGTGGAGGTGCAATGTTAGAGAGTTTGGAAGGTAAGATACTGCCAGGAATTGCTGCAATTTTAGACTAAAACTCCAAAAAACACTATTTTAGCCCAATTCGCGTTACAACTAACATATCAAATTAAATTAATGACAGTTAAGGCAATTTTTTCAATTCTATTTTTTGCGACTATGTTTTTTGGGTTTTCTCAAACGAAAACAGTATCGAGCGTAGATACAACTGTTGTAAAAAGAATAACAAAACAAGATTTTATTCCAGGGAAAAGTTATGCAAAAGACACCATAATAAATGGTGTAACTTACTATAAGGAGCATGTCAATTATGAATCAAAAGAAGCTATTATTAATACGTCTATTGATGGCAGTCTTGTTAATCCATCAAAACCTATTCCAGCAGAACTAGATTCATTGAACATTAAAAACCTTCGAGATTTACCAGAAGCTGCAGAACTAGATCAGAAATGGTTAGACGAACTTTACAGCATGTCGCTTTATGATACTATTTATAAGTCGGTTTCCGAACTGACTTACGAGCCCATAGATTATCCTGAGCTTACAACAGACACATTAAAAGCAAGATTGAAACGTTTAAATGCCAGAACACCATTTAATGTAGAATATAATCCATCATTAGAAAGCGTTATAAAACGTTATTTGAAGCATAGGCGAACTTCAATGGAGCGATTAATGGGTTTGAGCCATTTTTATTTCCCAATGTTTGAAGCAGAATTTGATAACTACAACATTCCGTTGGAGATGAAATATTTGGCAATTGTAGAGTCTGCTTTAAAGCCAAGAGCAAGATCGCGTGTTGGAGCGACAGGGATTTGGCAATTTATGTATGGTACAGGTAAGGAGCACGATTTACAAGTAAGTAGTTACGTAGATGATCGTAGTGACCCAATAAAATCCACAACAGCAGCTGCACAATATTTAAGTAGAGTGTATCGTATTTTTGGTGATTGGGATTTGGCATTAGCAGCCTATAATTCTGGACCAGGTAATGTAAACAAAGCGATTAGACGTTCTGGAGGCTATAAAAACTATTGGAATATTAGACAGAATTTACCAAGAGAAACAGCAGGATATGTGCCAGCATTTTTGGCGACTATGTATATTTTTGAGTTTGCCGAAGAACATGGTTTTAAACCAGAACGACCACCTTTTCAGCTTATTCAAACAGATACTATTCATGTTAAACATATGATTACTTTAGATCAGGTTGCTGAAACGACAGGTGTAAAAATTGAAGAATTACAGTTTTTAAATCCGGCTTATAAATTAGATATTATTCCTAAGGTAGAAGGAAGAACATACGTGTTAAGATTACCAAGAGAAGCTGTTGGCATTTTTACCGCTAATGAAGACAAGATTTATGCCTTTGCAAATGCCGAATTCAACAAGCGCGAAAAGCCAATGCCTCAGCTTACAAACTCCGAGTCTAAAACTACCTATCGTGTAAAGAATGGTGATTACCTAGGGAAAATAGCAAGAAACTATGGTGTAAGAGTAAGCCAAATAAAACGCTGGAATGGTCTTAGAAGTAATAATTTGAAAATAGGGCAACGTCTCACTATTTTTCCAAGAAATCCTAGCAGCTCCTCCCAATCACAACCTATAAAAAAGGTGATTAATACAGTTGGAAAAATCACCTATACAGTGAGGTCTGGAGATTCACTTTGGAGCATTGCGCAAAAATTTTCTGGAGTTTCTGTTCAAAATATTAAAGATTGGAACGGTATTAGTGGTAATAAACTTAAAATAGGAACGACGCTTGTAGTGTCTAAATAATAAACCAACAAAAAACTAAAACTTATGAGAGCTGTTTATACACTATTATTTTGTGTATTGCTACTAGCCTGTGGTGATAGCAAAACTGACGACAAACAAATCTATTTACCAGCATCTAATGGTAATTTAAACAGTATATCTGTTGCAATAGATAATACGTTATGGGAAGGTAATGTTGGGGAAAACATAAGAAATATTTTTGCAGCTCCACTAAATGGTTTGCCTGTAGATGAGCCTATGTTTAACATGAAGCAGATTCCTGTGCAGGTTTTTGATGGCTTTGCAACTCGAAGTAGAATTATACTTCATATCGAAAAAGGATCTGAAATTGCGTCAACAAAAATGTCAAACGATGTCTATGCTAAACCACAAACCGTAGTTTTAGTAAGTGGGAAAACAAATCAAGATATTGTTGCACAATTGAAAGAAAACAAGGATAAGATTATTGATGCTTTTAATAAGGAAGAAGTAATAGAAAAGCAAAGACGTATTAATTTGGATCTTTTAGCAGATGAAAAAATGGAAAGCAGGCTAGGTTTTAATATTAATATTCCATCGGCTTATAAACTATTTGAACCAAGCGAAGATTTTTTCTGGATTAGAAAAAATCTAACGAACTCAAAAACCATTGAACTGATGGTTTACGAAGTGCCATTAGAAACGATTTCTAAAGGAGATAGCACTATTGTAGATTTTATTAAGATGAGAAATAAGATGACGAAGTCTAAAATACCAGGTGAAGATGGCATCTATATGGAGGTTCAAGAAGATTATGCACCAGCATTATTTAATACTATAATAGACAATAAGCCTGCTTATGAGGTGAGAGGCATTTGGAGAATGAATGGTTTTACTATGGCTGGGCCTTTTATTACCTATGCGATTGAAGACAAAATAAACAACCGTTATTTGGTTGCAGATGGCTATGTTTATGCACCTTCCTTAGAAAAACGGGATTATGTTTTTGAGCTCGAATCGATAATAAAATCCATAAAAATAAAGTAATAAAAAAGCCAACTTTTAAAGTTGGCTTTTTTTATGTTGTTAAAAAGAATGTTATTCTTTTTCTTTACTGTCTGCTGGCTCTTCTTTACTAGCGTCTTTAAATTCTTTAATTCCGCTACCCAGACCTCTCATTAATTCAGGAATCTTTTTACCTCCAAAAAGTAGTAAAACCACTACCACAATAAGAATTATCTGAGGTGCTCCAATCGCACCTAAAAATATACTACTATTAATCATAATTTTAGATTTAGATTACAAAGTTAGTAATTATAGTTTAATTATAACGTTGTAAAATCAACTTTAGCACTTATTGATAGTGCTATTTCACTATTTTAATTAATTTTGTTTTGATGGCAAAAAAGAAACAGAAACAGAAGAAACTTGCTAAAAAGCTACTTCATAAGTACCGATTAGTCATTTTAAACGAGGATACTTTTGAGGAGCGCTTTGCTATAAAGCTAACACGACTCAATGTTTTTGTACTCACTTCATTATCAGTTATATTTTTAGTATTCTTTACGATTTTATTGATTGCATTTACACCATTGCGCGAGTATATTCCTGGTTATTCTTCAGCAAAACTAAAGAAGGAAGCTTCACTATTAAATTATAAAACAGATTCATTGGTCAATGAACTAGAGTTGAATAAACGCTATTACGCCTCTATAAGAAAAGTATTAACAGGAGATGTTACTACATTAGATTTTAATAGAGACTCCGTAATTGAAGCCGCAAAAAATGATATTAGCATTTTAAAAGTACAAACCAACAAAGAAGATTCCTTACTAAGGGATAAAGTAAATAAGGAAGATAAATATAACTTATTTGAAACTACGGGAGATCAATCTAATTACGTGTTGTTTCCACCAGTCAATGGCACAATATCAGAGGGTTACGATATTGAAGACAAGCATTATGCGGTAGATATTGTTGTGGCAACTAATACTCCGGTTAAAGCCACGGCAGATGGCACAGTAATATTTGCAGAATGGACTGTAGAAACGGGTTATGTGGTTATTTTAGAGCACAACAGAGAATTAATTTCTGTTTACAAGCACAACTCTGCAATTACAAAAAACCAAGGCGATTTGGTAAAAGCTGGAGAAGTTATAGCCATGTCTGGTGGTACAGGAGAGTTGAGCACAGGACCACATTTACATTTTGAACTTTGGAGCAAAGGCTATTCAGTTAATCCAACTAATTTTATTGATTTTCAGTAATGACATCTATAAAAGCGGCACTTTCAAAACCATTTGCCAAACTCATTGCTTGGCGCATGCAAAAGTGGATATCAAATCCTTTCGAAACACAAGAAAAAGTATTTCAGAATTTAATTTCTGAAGCTAAGCATACTGCTTTTGGTGAAGATCATAATTTTAATGAAGTTAAAACACACGAGGATTATAAGGAAAACGTACCTATAAGAGATTACGAAGATTTAAAGCCTTACGTCGAACGTGTTGTTGCTGGTGAGGAAGATATTCTTTGGAAAGGCAAGCCAATCTATTTTGCAAAAACTTCTGGCACAACCTCTGGTGCAAAATACATCCCTATTACTAAAGAAAGTATGCCAACACACGTTGAAGCTGCTAGAAATGCTATTTTACTTTATATTAATGAAACAGGTAATTCAAGATTTGTAGATGGTAAAATGATTTTTCTTCAAGGGAGTCCAATTCTTGAGGAAAAACACGGTATTAAACTTGGAAGACTTTCAGGAATTGTGGCACACTACGTTCCAAAATATCTTCAAAAAAACAGACTGCCAAGTTTAGAAACCAATTGTATTGACGATTGGGAAACTAAAGTTGACTCTATTGTGGAAGAAACAATAAATGAAGACATGACAATTATTTCTGGGATTCCGTCTTGGGTACAGATGTATTTTGAAAAGCTCATTGAAAAGAAGAATAAAAAAGTTGGAGATATTTTTAAGAATTTCAGTCTATTCATTTTTGGAGGAGTAAATTACGAACCTTACAGAGCAAAATTTGAAAATTTAATAGGTCGAAAGGTGGATAGTATTGAATTGTATCCTGCAAGTGAAGGTTTTTTTGCGTTTCAAGATAAGCAAAACGAAAAAGGAATGTTGCTGCAACTGAATTCTGGTATTTTTTATGAATTTGTTGAAGCAGAACATTTTTTTGAAAAACAACCAGAGCGCATCACTATTGAAGATGTTCAAAAAGGTATTAATTATGTGATGATTATTTCGACAACAGCAGGTCTTTGGTCTTATAATGTTGGCGATACAATAATATTTACCTCACTTAAGCCTTTTAGGGTAATTGTAAGTGGAAGAATAAAGCACTTCATTTCGGCATTTGGAGAACACGTTATAGGGAAAGAAGTAGAGCAGGCATTAAAAGAAGCTATAGAAAACACAAGGGCAACAGTAAACGAATTTACGGTTGCCCCTCAAATAAATCCAAAAGAAGGCTTACCATATCACGAATGGTTAATTGAATTTGAAAATGAGCCAGAACATAGAGATGAATTTATTCAAAATTTAGAACAATCGCTTCAAAATCAGAACAGTTACTATTCAGATTTGATTGTAGGTAAAGTACTGAGACCATTGAAGATCACGCAGGTTAAAAAAGACGGATTTCAAATATATATGAAATCTATAGGCAAATTAGGCGGCCAAAATAAAATACCAAGATTATCTAATGACCGAAAAATTGCTGATAAGATTTACGCGCTTCAATTAACTAAATAAAGCTATATTTGCAGGTTAAATTTGTGTATGAATATAAAAAAGAAAAGACATGAAAGAACGAGAGCTCAAGAAAGCTCAAGTGCCATAGAGCGCATGTATATTACAATGCGCCACCTATTTAATCGTGGTTTTTATAAGCCCATGGGAGTTTCTGGTGAAACCTTGCGTGAGGCGTTATTACTTTTAAGACCAGAAATTTACGGCTCTATTGGAGATGAAAAAGCCGAACTCGAAGGCCTATTGTACGTCGTAGATCGTTTACCACAAGGTATTGAAGAATGTACATTTATTAATCTTACTAGTGATGAAGGTTATGCTAATTCGCACTTTAAAGCAATTATTCCACCAAAACGAAGACGTAATTGTTACCGCATAGATAATGAGCAAATGAATATTGAAATCACTAGAGGTCGCTCAGAGATTTACGATATCTTAACACATCTCACATTTTTATTTGTTGAATCTCATAAAATAAGTAAGCGTGTAATTATCAATGAACAAGGAGCAACAGTTAGGGATTGGGAAAAATTAGAAACTGCTGTAAAGTCTACTAAAAAATTAACTCAAAAAGAAAGGGAAATAGCGATAACACATACAGCAAATATATTAGGAAGAACGTTTAACGAGTTAACAGAAGCCTATCCAAAATTTGCTACTAAAGAACAACCAGAGCGCTTACTACATATTGTGTATTGGTTAGGTAAATTAGCTAACGAAGAAATTATAAATAATAATAAACGCACAATTACATTTAGCCCTGTTTTAAGAGAGCGTTTAGGGCATCATATCCACGGTGAGATATGGGCTGATACGATAAAATCGGCACTTCATAAAAATGGATTGCTAGAACGACCAATACATATAATAAGTGCTAACATGCATAGTGTAATGAATTCTTTATTTGCAAAAGCGACACTAAAGGGAGCAGATGCAAAAAAGGATATTTTTGACACCTACGAAGCTTTAAGTAGCTCAAAAAATTCAACCTTGCGCAATAAAGTAGAGAAATTAGCGTTGCAAAACGGAATGCATTACATAAAAGATACCTCTGGGACCAACATAGATGTTCAGATTTTTGATACAGATAAGATTGATTTTACTAAATCAGAATTTAAATATTTAGAAGAAAATTTAGATAAGAAAGCCGTTGTATTTGTTATGGATTACGCTTTTGGAGAGCAGGCATATGAGACTTTAGATGAGTTTTTAAAACCCATTAAAGTTGATGGTAAAAAAATACATTTAGACGTGAAGTCTATTTCAATAATGGGTAAAGCAGGTATTTTAGAAGGAGGGAAAGGAGATGTTATGATTCCTTCAGCACATATTTTTGAGGGCACAGCTGATAATTATCCATTTAAAAATGAACTAAGTAAAAATGATTTATTAGATTGCGGAGTGGATGTTTTTGAAGGTACGATGGTTACTGTTTTGGGTACCTCGCTTCAAAACAAAGAGATTTTAAAATTCTTTAAAAACTCAACATGGAATGTTATAGGTTTAGAAATGGAAGGAGCACATTATCAAAAGGCTATACAAGCGGCATCTAAAGTAAGAGGAAGTATAAATGAAGATGTTAAAGTGAGATATGCATATTATGCGAGTGATAATCCATTGGAGACTGGTGGCACATTAGCATCTGGCGGACTAGGCACTTCTGGTGTGAAGCCAACATATGTAATTACAAAAAAGATTTTAGAACAGATATTTAATTCATAAACTATGAGTAATAAATTACCACAAGAACCTCAAAGTGAAGAGGTGGATTTAGGCCAATTATTTAATGCTATTGGTAAGTTGTTTGATAAATTGTTTGCCTTTATTGGTAAAATTTTTACCGGCTTGTTCTCAATAATTATATACACTTTAAAGCCTATAGTGGATAATTTTAAAATTATCACCATTATTTTAATGATAGCTGTAGTATTTGGATTTTTTACGGATAAAATTGCAACACCTGTGTATTCGTCTGACATGTTGGTTAAACCTTATTTTGAATCTAAATATGAACTAGCTAATAATGTCAATTACTTTAACGCATTAGTTAACTCTGGTAATTTAGAAAAATTATCAGCAATTTTTGAGATTGATACGCTTACCGCTAAGGAATTAATGGGTTTTGAGATACAAATTGGACCAGAAACTCAGAACGATTTGTTAAAACAATATAACGATTATATTAAATCGATTGATAGCACTTTAGCTAAAGACGTTACCTATGAAGAGTTTATTGATAACCGAGATATTTTGGCAGGTGACATTTTTTCAATAACAGCATTATCTGGCCGTAATGATGTTTTCTTAAGTCTTGAAAAAGGTTTTATTAAAACTTTTGAAAATGAGTATTCAAAAAAATTAAAGGAGATTGCTGACTCAACTCGCCTCTTGCAGAAAGGTAATTATCAAAAACAACTACAAAGAGTTGATAGTTTGCAAAGAATTTATTTGCAAATTTTAAAGTTAGATTCTGAAAATAATGATTTATCTATAGGCGCGAATGGATTTTTTCCCTTGACCAAAGAAAAATCTGTTACTAAGGAATATGATTTATTCAAGGAAGAACAAAATATAAGAAACTCCATAAAAGATTTAGACAAACAATTACTTGAAAGAAGTGAATTCTATGACATCCTTTCTGGTTTTGAAGAGATAGGAACTATAAGAGAAAGTTTTTTTTATAAAAAAAGTATATTCGTATTTCCAGTTATATCACTAATTATCATGATGTTAATTTTCGTCCTATTTAAGGCTTTTAAATTCATTAAAAGCTATGAGTAAAGCCCAGCCTATACTAATAACTGGTGGCGCAGGATTTATAGGTTCAAATTTTATAGTATACTATTTAGAGAACTATAAGAATATTACAATTGTTAATTTAGATAAGCTTACCTACGCAGGTGAGCTTTCTAATTTAAAAGCAATTGATAATTATAAAAATTATATTTTTGTTAAAGGCGATATTTGTGATAAGAAGTTGGTAGATCAACTTTTTGAGACCTACAATTTTTCTAGTGTTATTCATTTTGCTGCAGAATCACATGTAGATAACTCGATTAAAAATCCAGACACATTTATAAATACAAATGTATATGGCACTTTTAATTTAATACATACAGCAAAAAGGTACTGGATGGAATCTCCGCATGTTTATAAAGAAGGTTGTGAAAATAATAGGTTTCACCACATTTCAACAGATGAGGTTTATGGTACGCTAGGCAAAATAGGTTTATTTACCGAAGAAACTCCTTATGCACCTAATAGTCCTTACAGCGCCTCAAAGGCATCGTCAGATTTTATTGTGAGAAGTTATTTTCACACGTATGGACTTATTGTGGTGACTACAAACTGCAGCAACAATTACGGTCCAAAACAACATGACGAAAAATTAATTCCAACGATTATTAGAAAAGCAATTCACAATGAATCTATTCCAATCTATGGAGATGGAAAAAACATAAGAGATTGGCTATATGTTGAAGATCATTGCAGAGGGATTGATTTAGCTTTTCGAAAAGGTAAAGCAGGCGAAACATACAACATAGGAGGTAAAAATGAAAGAGACAATTTGTACATAGCCCATAAAATTTGTGATATCTTAGACAAAATTAGACCTAAAGACAAACCATATTCGGATCAAATCATATTTGTAAAAGACCGACCAGGACATGATTTTAGATATGCTATTGATGCTTCAAAAATTGAAAAAAAATTAGGCTGGAAAGCCAATGAAAACTTTGAAACAGGCATAGTGAAAACTATAGAGTGGTACCTAAAAAAGTATAATAAATAATGAAGGGAATTGTTTTAGCTGGTGGATCTGGCACAAGATTGCATCCATTAACGTTAGCGGTAAGTAAGCAACTGATGCCAATCTACGATAAGCCAATGATTTATTATCCTATTTCTACATTAATTTGGTCTGGAATACGTGAAATACTTATTGTCTCAACACCAGAAGATTTACCGTTATTTAAAAAACTTTTAGGTGATGGAAAAAAATATGGTTGTGATTTTCAGTATGCTATACAGAAGAAGCCTAATGGATTAGCCGAAGCATTTATAATCGGTGAGGATTTTATCGGCAATGATAAAGTAGCATTAATTTTAGGAGATAATATTTTTTATGGCACTGGTTTATCGCAGCTACTTCAACAAAACAACAATCCAGATGGTGGTATTATATATGCATACCATGTTCAGGATCCAGAACGTTATGGCGTTATTGAATTTGATGATAACGGTAGGGCTGTTTCAATTGAAGAAAAGCCAAAGAAACCAAAATCTAATTATGCAGTACCAGGTATTTATTTTTATGATAATACTGTAGTAAAGATTGCAAAGCATATTAAGCCGAGTAAAAGAGGGGAATTAGAAATTACTGATATAAATAAAGCCTATCTAAACAAAGGCAAATTAACAGTAAGCGTATTAGATAAAGGTACTGCATGGCTAGATACAGGCACTTTTAAATCACTAATGCAAGCCTCGCAGTTTGTTCAGGTTATAGAGGAGCGACAGGGTTTAAAGATAGGCGCCATTGAAGAGGCTGCATTTAAAATGGGCTTTATAGACAAAGCACAGTTTAAGAAAGTGGTAAAACCATTAACTAAAAGTGGTTACGGGAAACATTTAATAAGCTTATTATCTGAATAAAATGAAGATAACTAAAACACATTTAATAGGCTGTTTTGTCATAGAACCTGAAATTTACTTTGACAAAAGAGGTTATTTTTTAGAAAGCTTTAACCAAAAAGAATTCAATAGAAATTTAGGCTTAGATATAAATTTCATCCAAGACAACGAGTCCTTGTCGTCTCGTGGAGTGTTAAGAGGACTTCACTATCAAGCAGGTGATTTTGCTCAAGCTAAATTAATAAGAGTTACTAAGGGCGCTGTTTTAGATGTGGTAGTAGATATTAGAAAGGAATCAAAAACCTTTGGACAACATTTTTCAATACATTTATCAGAAGATAACAAGAAACAAGTCTTTATTCCAAGGGGTTTTGCACATGGGTTTTTGACCTATGAAAACGACACAATATTTAGTTATAAATGTGACAATTATTACGACAAAGCCTCAGAGAAAGGTATTATTTATAACGATCCTACTTTAGCAATAGATTGGCATTTTAAAGCTCATGAACTTATTTTGTCAGTTAAAGACACTGAACTAGACACTTTTGAAGACTACTCAAGATGAAAATTAGAGTATTAGTTACAGGATCAAATGGTCAGCTTGGGAAAACATTAAAGCATTTATTTTTTGTTAATCAGGATAATATTGAGTTCAATTTTTTTGATAAAAACAAATTAGATATAACTTCAGAAAAATCACTTAGAAATAAGTTTAGCAATAAAGAGTTTCAATTTTGCATTAATTGCGCGGCATACACAAATGTAGAATTAGCAGAAACGGAAGAGGAAAACGCTTTTTTAGTAAATGCATATGCCGTAAAGACTTTAGCACTTGTTTGTAAAGAATTTAATGTGGTGCTAATTCATATTTCTACAGACTACGTTTTTGATGGTTTAAAAATGAAACCTTATACAGTAGAAGATATAACCGACCCAATAAACATATATGGCAAATCTAAACGTCAAGGGGAAATTTATTTAGAAGGGATTTTAAATGAATACTATATCATTAGAGCTTCTTGGTTGTATTCAATATTCAATAAAAATTTTCTAAAAACAATTGTATCTAAGATTAATCAAAATCTTGATTTAAATATAACTACTGAGCAAACCGGAACTCCCACAAGCTGTGAAGACCTGTCGTATTTTATTTATTTCATCATTAAAGAAAAAATACCGTTCGGAACCTATCACTTTTCTGCTCAAGGTAGTGGCACTTGGTTTGATTTTGCCAAGCAAATTTCTATAAATTTTAAAAACTACGATCCCTACAAACTAAAAGAGGTTCAGAGTTATATTTCAAAAGCAGCTCGCCCTAAGCGCAGTGTTTTAGACCTTTCCAAAACTGAAAAGGCTTATAAGAAACTAAATATGTGGGAAACAAGTGTAAAGCACACCGTTTTACAAATTAGATCAAAGCTTTCATTATTATAAGTGGTATGTATTGAAATTGGATAACTATTTAAAAAGACTACATTTGTATAATCACAATAATTAATAAATTTTAATGAAGAAAAAGGTTGCTTTAATCACAGGAGTTACTGGGCAAGATGGTGCCTATCTTAGTGAATTTCTACTTAAAAAAGATTATATAGTACATGGCTTAAAGCGAAGATCATCACTATTTAACACAGGTAGAATTGATCACCTATATCAAGACCCACACGAGAAAAACCGCAATTTTATTTTACATTATGGCGATCTAACAGATAGCACTAATCTTATTAGAATTATAAAAGAGATTCAACCAGATGAGATATACAATTTGGCCGCAATGAGCCACGTTCATGTTTCTTTTGAAGTTCCAGAATATACTGCAAATGCTGACGGAGTTGGTACATTAAGAATCCTTGAGGCCTTAAGAATTTTAGGATTAGAGAAAAAAACAAGAATATATCAAGCAGCTACTTCTGAGTTATACGGAAAGGTTCAGGAAGTACCACAAACAGAAACCACACCCTTTTATCCAAGAAGTCCTTATGCGGTAGCAAAAATGTATGCTTATTGGATTACAGTAAATTATAGAGAGGCTTATGGTATGTACGCATGTAATGGTATTTTGTTTAATCACGAATCTCCAATACGAGGAGAAACGTTTGTAACAAGAAAAATTACTAGAGCCACCTCTAAAATTGCGTTAGGGCTTCAAGACAAAATATTCTTAGGTAATTTAGACGCCCAAAGAGATTGGGGACATGCTAAAGACTATATTAGAGTGATGTGGATGATTCTACAGGCAGATGAACCAGAAGATTGGGTGATTGCAACAGGAAAAACCACGACGGTGAGAGATTTTGTGAAGATGTGTTTTAAACATGCTGGTGTTGAGTTAGAGTTTAAAGGAATTGGCACTCAAGAAAAAGGCTATGTAAAGAAATGTTACAACAAAGAATATCAGATAGAGATAGGACAAGAAGTTGTTGCCGTTGATGAGAAATATTTTAGACCAACAGAGGTAGATCTTCTTATAGGTGACGCCACAAAAGCTAAAGAAAAGTTGGGTTGGGTGCCAGAATACGATTTACCAGCATTAGTTGAAGACATGATGTCTAGTGATCTTAAGTTAATGAAAAAGCAACAATATCTTCAAGATGGTGGTTACAGAATCAAAAACTATTTTGAATAATACGAATGAATAAAGATTCTAAAATTTATATTGCAGGACACAGAGGTCTTGTGGGCAGTGCCATTTTAGAAAATCTTAATCTAAAAGGGTATCATAATATTGTAACGCGCACCCACAGAGAATTGGATCTTTCTAACCAAAATGAGACGAAATCTTTTTTCGAAAAAGAAAAACCTGAATATGTGTTCTTAGCTGCAGCTAAAGTGGGTGGTATTATTGCAAACAATGTCTACAGGGCAGATTTTATTTATGAAAATCTAATGATTCAAAATAATGTAATTCATCAGAGTTATTTAAATAATGTAAAAAAATTACTCTTTTTGGGAAGTAGCTGTATTTATCCTAAAAACTCTCCTCAACCAATGAAAGAGCGTTATTTGCTAACGGACGAGTTAGAGTACACAAATGAGCCATACGCTATCGCTAAAATTGCAGGTATTAAAATGTGCGAAAGCTACAATCTACAATACCAGACGAATTTTATTTCTGTGATGCCAACAAATCTCTATGGACCAAATGATAATTTTGATTTAGAGAAATCACATGTTCTACCTGCGCTCATTAGAAAAATTCATCTCGCAAAATTACTCAGTGAAGATCGATTAGATGAACTTTTAATTGATACTGGTTTTTCTACCTTAAAAGAAGCAAAAACCTATTTATCTAATTTTGGAGTTTCTAAATCTGATGTTGAAATTTTAGGAACAGGAAAACCTAGACGCGAATTTTTATGGTCTAAAGATATGGCTGATGCGTGTGTGTTTATAATGGAAAATAGAGACTTTAAAGATATGTTTTCTAAAGGGCAAAAAGACATTCGCAATACTCATGTAAACATAGGGACTGGAATAGATATTTCGATTAAAGAATTAGCAGAACTCATTAAAAGGATTATTGGTTTTAAAGGGGAGCTATCTTATAATTCAAATAAGCCAGACGGAACATTGAGAAAATTAACTGATATCTCTAAGCTAAATGCCTTAGGTTGGAAGCCTAAAATGGACCTAAAGAACGGAATAAAGGAAATGTATGACTGGTATAGGAATAAGTAAAAATCTTCAAATCGCAATAGAAGCATCCTTAAAAGCAGGTGATGCCATTATGAAGGTTTACGACACCGCTTTTAATGTTGAAATTAAAGATGATAAATCGCCTCTAACAGAAGCTGATAAAAAAGCAAATGACATTATAAACACCTTTTTGCAACCTACACCAATACCAATTATTAGTGAAGAGAATAAACAAATAGACTACACTATTAGAAAAAAATGGGACACGTGTTGGATAGTCGATCCAGTAGATGGCACAAAAGAATTTATAAAACGAAACGGCGAATTTACAGTCAATATCGCTTTGGTTCATCAAGGTACTCCTCAATTAGGCGTTATTTATGTTCCGGCTACTAAAACACTGTATTTTGCAGATGTTGCGAAGAAGCAGGCATTCAAATCTCAATTAGTATCTCACGCCACATCTTTAGAAGATGTATTAGAAAAATCAAAACCACTTAAAACTAAGCAGAGTAGTGACGCGATAGAAGTTGTTGGGAGCCGCTCTCATATGAGTAAAGAAACCTTGGACTTTGTTGAGAAATTAAAAGAAGGTGGTAAAGCTGTTAAAATTGTTTCTAAAGGCAGTTCACTTAAATTTTGCCTAGTTGCCGAAGGGAACGCAGACATCTATCCTAGATTTGCCCCAACAATGGAATGGGATACAGCAGCAGGACAAGCAATTTGTAATGCCGTTGGAGTAAAGGTAATATCTAAAGAAACGAATAAAGCTTTACTCTACAATAAAAAGAATCTTTTAAACCCATGGTTTATTGTATCTTAACTAATGAAAGACCAAACGTTTAAAAGACATATAGCTAAAACCATAACATGGAGATTGGTTGGTACACTCGATACCATTTTGCTTTCTTGGATAGTATCTGGCAATCCGACAATAGGTTTAAAAATAGGATTTGCAGAAGTAATTACAAAAATGATTCTGTACTACCTGCATGAAAGGACATGGTTTAAAATTAATTTATCTAGAAATGGAAAAAGCTTAGAAAGTCGCAAAAGACATATAGCAAAAACTATTAGCTGGCGACTAATAGGTACTTTAGACACAATGCTTTTAGCTTGGTGGGTATCAGGCAATCCTTTAATAGGCATAAAAGTTGGAATCGCAGAAGTTATTACTAAATTAATTTTGTATTATTTTCACGAACGATTTTGGTACAAATTTAATTACGGATTATTAAATAGAAAACATAAAAGACACAATAAAAGTGAAAGCTAATATTAAACCACATTCTTTTGATATATCTAAAGAAGATAGAGTAAATTCTAATGCTCATAATGCATTTTTAATTTGGTTTACTGGACTTTCTGGTTCAGGGAAATCAACAATTGCCAATCTCGTTGAGCAATCACTCTTTAAACAAGGTATAAAAACATATATTTTAGACGGTGATAACATAAGAAAAGGCATAAACAAGGATCTTTCGTTCACATCAACTGATAGAACAGAAAACATAAGGCGTATAGCAGAGGTGTCTAACTTAATGATTGACGCAGGTTTGGTTGTTTTAGCTTCATTTGTTTCTCCATATAAAAAAGACCGAGAGAATATTAGAACTATTGTTAAAGATGTTAACTTTGTCGAAATTTATATCAATACCAGTATAGAAGAATGTGAGCGAAGAGATGTAAAAGGACTATATAAAAAAGCTAGAGCTGGCGAAATTAAAAACATGACCGGGATTTCTGCACCCTATGAAGCACCAGAAAATCCTGATATTGAAATTAAGACTCATGAAGAGCAACTCCAAGATTCTGTAAAAAGAGTTGTAGCTTATGTTGAGAAAAAATTAAAACTTAAAAATGAGTAAGTATTATTTAAATTATTTAGACGAATTAGAGAGCGAAGCCATTTTTATATTGCGAGAGGTTTGGGCACAATTTGATAACCCAGTCATTTTATTTTCTGGAGGTAAAGATTCTATTTTAGTTACTCACTTAGCACGTAAAGCTTTTTATCCAGCAAAACTTCCCTTTCCTTTAATGCATGTAGATACTGGACATAATTTCCCAGAGACTATTAAATTTAGAGATGATATTATTAAGGATCTTGGTGTAGAACTAATCGTTGGATCTGTACAAGAGTCTATAGATGATGGAAGGGTTGCCGAAGAAAAAGGAAAGAATGCAACTAGAAACGCATTACAGATCACCACGCTCTTAGATGCTATAGAATCTAATAAAATAGATTGTGCGATTGGTGGTGGAAGACGTGATGAGGAAAAAGCAAGAGCTAAAGAACGTTTTTTTTCACATAGAGACGATTTTGGACAATGGGATCCTAAAAACCAAAGACCCGAACTTTGGAATATATTTAATGGAAAGCACTTTGAAGGTGAGCACTTTAGAGCTTTCCCAATAAGTAATTGGACAGAAATGGACGTCTGGAACTATATCAAAAGAGAAAACATCGCTATTCCTTCATTATATTTTGCACATGAGCGCGAAGTGGTTTGGAGACAAAACACATGGATTCCTAATTCAAAGTTTTTAATTCTCGAAGACCATGAAGAAGTCGTAACAAAGAGAATACGTTTTAGAACCCTAGGAGATATTACAATTACAGGTGGAGATGAGTCTGAGGCAGATACATTAGAGAAAATTGCGACTGAAGTAGCTGGTATGCGAAATACAGAAAGAGGCAATAGAAGTGATGATAAACGTTCAGAATCTGCAATGGAGGATAGAAAACGCCAAGGATATTTTTAACAACTTTTAAATTGGTGTACTGATAAAGTTTCAGTAGTTAACAAATAATATTATGATAGATAATAATCAATTATTAAGATTCACAACAGCGGGAAGTGTTGATGACGGAAAAAGCACATTAATAGGGCGTTTACTATACGATTCAAAATCAATTTTTGAAGATCAGTTGCAAGCTATAGAAAACACTAGTAAAAAGAAGGGCCACGATGGTGTTGATTTAGCGCTTTTTACAGATGGCTTAAAGGATGAGCGCGAACAAGGAATTACTATTGATGTTGCATACAGATATTTTACCACTCCAAAACGTAAATTTATTATTGCAGACACACCAGGTCATATTCAATATACACGTAATATGGTAACTGGTGCATCAACAGCCAATGCAGCTATTATTTTGGTAGACGCTAGGCATGGTGTTATTGAGCAAACCAAAAGACATTCTTTTATTGCATCGCTATTACAAATACCTCACGTCATTGTTTGTGTTAATAAGATGGATTTAGTTGATTTTTCTGAAGATGCCTATAACAAAGTAATTAATCAATTTGAACAGTTTTCATCAAAAATGTTGATAAAAGATATTCGGTTTATACCAATTAGTGCTTTAAACGGGGACAATGTGGTTAATAGGTCTACAAATATGAATTGGTATCAAGGTGCTCCATTGTTGCATACGTTAGAGACTATGCATATTAGTAGTGACATTAACAAGGTAGATGCTCGCTTCCCTGTGCAAACAGTATTGAGGCCTCAAAACGAATCGCACAGAGACTATAGAGGTTATGCAGGTAGAGTTGCAAGTGGTGTTTTTAGAATTGGTGATGAGGTTACAGCAATGCCATCTGGTTTTAACTCTAAGATAAAGACTATTGACACTTTTGAAGGCAATATAAGCGAAGCCTTTGCACCAATGTCAGTTGCAATAACCTTAGAAGATGATATAGATATAAGTAGAGGAAATATGATTGTGCGGTCTAATAATAAACCTGAAGCAAGTCAAGATATTGAGGTTATGATTTGTTGGCTGCATAATGATGCTGCAAAACCCAGAACCAAATATTTAATTAGACATACATCTAATGAAGAGAAAGCAATGATAAAAGAAGTTGTATATAAAATTGACATTAAGACTTTGAAAAGATTAGAAGATGATAAAAGCCTAAATATGAACGATATTTGCAAAGTTAGAATTAGAACAACAAAACCTTTAATGATAGATTCTTACAGGGAAAATAGAACCACAGGAAGTGTTATTTTAGTTGACGAAATGACAAATGAAACTGTAGCTGCAGGCATGATTGTTTAACTAATAATTATATTTACAGAAAGTTAATAGTGGTATTTTTGCATCAATTCGAAATAACTTTAAAAATTATATGAAGAAGAAAAACCTTATCATTTTTGGCACAAGGCCAGAAGCTATAAAAATGGCTCCTTTGGTTAAGAAATTTGCCGAACACTCCGATGAGTTTGACACAAAGGTTTGTATAACTGCCCAGCATAGAGAAATGCTAGACCAGGTTTTAGAATTTTTTAGTATTACACCAGACTACGACCTAGATTTAATGAAGCCTAATCAAAACCTTTATACACTTACAGCCGATATCATTACGAGCCTAAAACCTATTCTAGAAGATTTTAAACCAGATTTTGTATATGTACACGGAGATACAACTACAACAATGGCCGCTAGCATTGCGGCTTTTTATTCCGGAGCTCGAGTTTGCCATATAGAAGCAGGTTTAAGAACCTTCAACAAAAGATCTCCTTTCCCTGAAGAAATCAACAGAAGTATCGCGGGAAGAGTTTCCGATTTTCATTTTGCACCAACCGAAACCTCAAGACAAAATTTACTTAATGAAAACATTGAAGACAAATCTATTCTTGTTACTGGCAACACTGTTATTGACGCACTTAATTTTAGCAATAGTAAAGTGAACTCAGGTGATTATATTGATAAAGAAATAGATGCCTTAAAACTTATACTTGATAGTTCTAAAAGAATAATCTTAGTAACAGGACATAGAAGAGAGAATCATGGACAAGGATTTATAAATATTTGTAGCGCATTAAAACAAATAGCTAGAGATAATAAAGATATACAAATAATTTATCCAGTACATTTAAACCCTAATGTTCAAAAACCGGTTTATGAGTTATTAGGAGATACACAAAACATTAAACTTGTAAAGCCGTTATCATATCCTGCTTTTGTTTGGCTAATGAATAAATCTTATTTAATTATTACAGATAGCGGTGGAGTACAAGAAGAGGCTCCAAGTTTAGGTAAACCAGTTTTGGTAATGAGAGATACAACAGAAAGACCTGAAGCTGTAGATGCAGGAACGGTACTATTAGTTGGTACAAACACCAATAAAATAGTAAAAGAGACTAATAATCTTCTTAATAATTCAGCTAGCTATAACGCAATGAGCTTACTACACAACCCTTATGGAGATGGTACAGCTTGTGATAAAATAATAGGCTATTTTAAAATGTTAGTTAAATAATATGTTATTCAATTCTTTAGACTTCGTTCTTTTCTTTCCAATTATGTTTGCATTATATTGGGTATGTTCTAAAAGTTTAAAACTTAGAAACGCTTATATACTTATAGCAAGTTATGTTTTTTATGGCTGGTGGGACTGGCGATTTTTATTTCTTATAATTATTAGTTCTTTAGTAGATTATTACGTAGGAAAACGCTTGGGAACCGAAGAAAAACCTAAAATCAGAAAACTTTTATTGTATCTAAGTCTGTTAGTTAACCTTGGGTTCTTAATGTATTTTAAATATTTCAATTTCTTTATTGAATCTTTTGTAGATGCTTTTTCTCTTTTTGGTCTAAAACTAGAAATCTCTACACTTAACATTATTCTGCCTGTAGGAATTAGTTTTTATACATTTCAAACCTTAAGTTATACTATAGATATTTACAAAGGAAAATTTAAACCTACAAAAGATATAGTTGCTTTCTTTGCTTATGTTGCCTTTTTCCCACAATTAGTAGCAGGCCCAATTGAAAGAGCATCACACCTTTTACCACAGTTCTCTAAACTATATAAGTTTGATTACAAGTTGGTAAAGTCTGGATTGCAATTAATGCTTTGGGGTTTTTTTAAGAAAGTTGTCATTGCAGATAGATTGGCTCTTTTAGTTAATGAAGTTTATAATAGCCCAGGAGAATACGCAGGTCCCGGTTTAATTATTGCTACTTTATTTTTTACTTTTCAAATTTATTGTGATTTTTCTGGATACTCTGATATTGCTATTGGTTTAGCAAGAACTATGGGTTTTAATTTAATGAAGAATTTTGATAGCCCATATTTTTCAAAATCCATTACTGAGTTTTGGAGACGTTGGCATATATCTCTATCTACATGGTTTAGAGATTATGTATATATTCCATTAGGAGGAAGCAAAAAAGGAACGTATAGAACGTATATTAATTTATTTTTAGTTTTTTTTATTAGCGGACTTTGGCATGGAGCCGCCATGACTTTTGTTATTTGGGGATCCATACACGGAATTATAATTGTGTTAGAAAAAGCAACAACAAAAAATAGAAGGAAATTATATAAAGCGATCGGAATAGATAAAGATATTTTTTCGAATAGAATTATTTTTGGCGTTATAACTTTTTGTATCGTTGCCTTTGCTTGGATATTTTTTAGAGCGAATACTTTTACCGATGCGAAATATATAGTATCTCATTTATTTGACTTCAGTAGCACTATAAGTTTTTCTGGTTTAGGACTTTCAATATTTAACTTTAATTTATCCATTGTATTAATACTAGGTTTAATTTTATTAGAATATGTAAATAAAGCGATTGACTTAAAAACAACCTTTAATAGTCAAAACGTATTTTTTAGATGGAGTTTTTATTTAAGTTCTGTATTATTGATTTTGCTCTATGGTGTGTATGGAAGCAACTCACCAGAATTTTTATATTTTCAATTTTAAAACATGAAAAATTTTATATTAAAATCGTTTGTATTCATTATTTTAATGTGTTTAGCGTTAGACTACTTTAGCAGTATTTTTAAAACGCCGCATAGATATATGAATACCATTAATGAATTCAAAAAAACGCTAAATGATAATAAAGAAATTGATGTTGCCATTTATGGAAGTTCTCATGCTTTTTGTTCTTTCAACCCTCTATATTTAGATAGTATCACAAAAACCAGAAGCTTTAACTTCGGCAACGACGCACAGCGGATTGGAATAACTAAATATGTAATTAAAGAAACACTAAAACAAATTAAACCCAAGGTTATTGTCATAGACGTCTACAGTACATCTATAAAAAGTCCAGAAACTATACGATCGTTTTCTTTTCAAAAACATAGCTATGATTTTTTTGGCCTATCTCTCAATAAAGTAAAATCTTCATTTGAAGTTTTCCCTGTTCAAGATGTTGCTGGAACCCTTTTTCCAGTGCTTAGGAGAAATGATTTTCATTTAGATACCGAAAACATGATATTTTCAGAGGATTACGTATTTCAAACTAACCCTGTTTTAACTGAGTATCGGGGTTTTATGGGCCACCCTTATGTTATGAAATATAGCGCGAAATTTAATCAAAGTAATTTTGTAGATTTTAATAAAGTTAGCCCAAGTCAAGAAAGCTCTAAAAGATTTTCTGTTGAAGAAATAACAAACTTAGAGCAATCCATTGTTAGTGCAAAAGATATAGGCGCAAAGGTTATTATTACTATTGCTCCTTTTCTACCAGCTATAATTGAAAAGAAGCATATTGATTTTCATAAATACATAAAAGAAATTTGTAAAAAAAACGATGCAGACCTTATAGATTTTAATCTATTGGCAGATGAATTAAGACTAAGCTATAAAGATTTTAGAGATGCTTCTCATTTGAATAACGTAGGAGCAAAAAAGGTGAGTATATTTTTAGGAAATTATATAATGGAAAAATATAATTTACCATCTAGAGAAAAAGAAAAGGATTGGATTTTAGAGCAACCCATTACCAAAGATTATTTTATAAAAAATTTCTTTTCTAAAGAAAGTATTAAAATAAATAGAAAACTTGTAGATAATATCTCGCTCGAATCAGTGTCTTATTATACGGATGGTATAAACAGATCAATTATTGTAAAAACAAATTCTGATTTAACAAACCCAAATTTAGAGCCCTATAAATTAGGGGTTTATTGTTTTGCTTCAGACCAAGACAAAGTTAAATTAAGTGATTATTCCAAGAAAAATGGCAAAGCTTATGATGCTTTAAATTTTAATCCAGTAATTAAAACAATTCAAGGGCAAAAATATATCATAATAAAGACAACATCAATGTTAAATAAGTTCTCAAAAGTCAAATTTTTCCTTTATGATAGAGATGGCTTCAAAGGCATTATAGGAACAGCAATTGAAGTTGAAAATATAGTACTAACACAAAAATAATGAACTCAGACAACCCAGAAGTAGTAATGATAGGTCTAGGATATATAGGTTTGCCTACAGCAGCCTTAATTGCACAAAATAAAACCTATGTACATGGAGTAGATATCAACCAAACTGTTGTGGATACTATTAATGCTGGCAAAATACACATTATTGAACCAGATTTAGATACAGCTGTTGCAACAGCAGTAAAAGAAGGCTATTTAAAAGCTGATACGAAACCTACCGAAGCAAATACGTATTTAATTGTTGTCCCAACACCATTTAAAGCGAAAAACGAACCTGATATTTCTTTTGTTGAAGCGGCTACAAAATCTATTATCCCGTTATTAAAACCTAATAATCTGTACATAATTGAATCTACATCTCCAATTGGTACAACAGAAAAAATGATGGATTTAATTTATTCTGAAAGACCAGAACTGAAAGATAAATTATTCTTAGCTTATTGCCCTGAGCGCGTTTTACCCGGTAATGTAATGTATGAACTCGTAAATAATGATCGTGTTATTGGAGGAGTAAATGAAGCATCTACAGAAAAAGCTATTAATTTTTATAGCCAATTTATAAAAGGGGATTTACACAAAACAAATGCGCGCACTGCTGAGATGTGTAAATTAGTTGAAAACTCTTCTAGAGACGTACAGATTGCATTCGCAAATGAGTTATCATTGATATGTGATAAAGCAGATATAAATGTTTGGGAGTTAATTGAATTGGCCAATAAGCACCCAAGAGTAAATATTTTACAACCAGGATGTGGTGTTGGCGGTCATTGTATCGCAGTTGACCCGTATTTCATTGTTTCAGATTACCCCATGGAGTCTCAAATTATTGGGAAAGCAAGAGAAATAAACAACTATAAATCTTTTTGGTGTGCTGAAAAAGTGCAGACTGCAAAGTTAGAATTTGAACTTAAAAATGGCTTTAAACCTAAAATAGCAATAATGGGATTGGCATTTAAGCCAAATATTGATGATTTAAGAGAGTCACCGGCTAAATATATAGCACAAAAAGTTCTCCAAAATTCTAATAATGAAGAGTACTATATTGTTGAGCCTAATATAGAGTCTCATAAAGTTTTTAAATTAACCGCTTTTAAAGAAGCTGCAGAAAATGCCGATATTGTGGTGTTTTTGGTTGCACATAAAGAATTTTCAACCCTACAATTATCGAGGGAAAAAGTCGTTTTAGACTTTTGTGGAGTATTAAACAAGTAAACTAAACAGTAAAATTATGAAAAAAGCATTATTACCCTTAGTGTTAGTTATCGCATTAATTTCTTGTAAAGATGAAAACAAAGAAATAGGAAACACTAATCCAGAAACAGAAGTAGAGACTCCTAATGTTGAAGAACCTACCAAGCCTAAATTACCCAGTAATATTGTGCAATTAAATGAAGAAATCTATGATGCAGATAGTATAATATTAACTAAAGTACAAGTTGAAAATATTGAAGGTAATAAATTTATTTTAAAAGTCTTTTTAGACTCAAAAAACATGGACCTTTACAAAAACGGGGATTATTCTCTATTTATACAAAATTTTGCTTATGAAGGAAATATAGAAAAATTGGAAGAAAAATTTCAGAAGGCTGGTGCAGCTTCTTATTGGGTGAATTTAAAATCTTTAAGAGATTATAGAGATGAATTTGTATTGTTTAAATCTTTTGAAAGCGAATTGATAAACTTTGAAAAGACTGTTGTTGGAGTAATGAATTTGAAAACAAAAACAGATGTTTTTAGAGTGCAATATGACGATACGATCATAATGAATTAATCCGTATATTCTAGCATATTGTAAATAATAGTCATTAAAATAAATGGACAAACTCAATTTAATAGGAAGAGAAAAAGAACTTTTTTTTCAAGATATTAATAAACACGAAAAAGAACTAAGCGCTATTGTATCTGTAGCTTCTTTTCTAGTAATTGGTGGTGCTGGTTCTATAGGCCAAGCTGTTGTCAAGGAAATATTTAAGAGAAACCCAATAAAACTTCATGTTGTTGATATCAGTGAAAACAACTTGGTGGAGCTTGTGAGAGATCTAAGGAGCTCTCATGGTTACATTGACGGAGATTTTCAAACCTTTGCCTTAGATATTGGGTCTATTGAATATGATGCCTTTATTAAGATAGATGGTAAATACGACTACGTTTTAAATCTATCCGCATTAAAGCACGTTAGAAGCGAAAAAGACCGATTTACTTTAATGCGAATGATAGATGTTAATATCTTTAATACGGAAAAAACACTACAGCAATCTATCGATAAAGGTGTGAAAAAATACTTTTGTGTCTCTACAGATAAAGCGGCAAACCCGGTTAATATGATGGGCGCATCTAAGCGTATTATGGAAATGTTTTTAAACAGAAGTAGTAGGGACATTAATATATCTACAGCGAGATTTGCAAATGTAGCCTTCTCTGATGGTTCTCTATTACATGGATTTGATCAGCGGATAAAGAAACAACAACCTATAGTAGCACCAAAAGATATTAGACGTTATTTTGTGATACCTAAAGAATCAGGAGAACTTTGCCTCATGTCTTGTATATTTGGCGAAAATAGAGATATTTTTTTTCCAAAATTAAGTGAGGAACTTCATTTAATAACATTTGCGGATATTGCTAAGAAGTATTTAGCAAACCGAGGATATGAACCTTTTCTATGTAACTCGGAAGATGAAGCAAGAGAATTGGCTAAAACACTACCATTAAACGGAAAGTGGCCGTGTCTATTTACGGACAGTGACACTACTGGAGAAAAAGATTTTGAAGAGTTCTTTACTGACTCTGAAGTTTTAGATTTGGAAAGATTCAACAATTTAGGAATTATAAAAAATGAATTATCATATAATTCAGACCAGCTAGAACTATTTACAGAAACCATTAAAAACATGAGGATAAATAGAGAGTGGTCTAAAGAACAAATTGTAGATTTGTTCTTTAGAATGATTCCAAATTTTGGGCACAATGAAACAGGTAAATATTTAGACAGTAAAATGTAAAAAATTCTAATGTATCAAAACGTAATAGATTTTATAAGAGAACAATACGGTACTAATGAGTTTATACCTCTACACGAACCAAGGTTTATTGGAAATGAAAAAAAATACCTTAATGATTGTATAGACTCTACATTTGTGTCTAGTGTAGGTAAATACGTTGATAAATTTGAAGAAGAAGTAGCCAAGTATACAGGTTCTAAGTACGCTATTGCAACTGTGAATGGAACATCTGCGTTGCATATTGCATTATTACTTGCTGGTGCAACAAATAATGATGAGGTAATCACTCAACCGTTAACATTTGTAGCAACCTGTAATGCCTTAAGTTATATTGGTGCTCATCCTACATTCATAGATGTTGATAAGAATACTTTGGGTTTATCTCCAGAAAAATTGGAGACTTATTTACTAAAAAACACGCAAATAGAGAAGGGTGTTTGTGTTAATAAAAAGACTAAAAGAAAAATAAAAGCTGTTGTACCAATGCATACCTTTGGGTTACCGATTAACATAGAGGCTTTAAAATTTGTGTGTGATAAATATCATTTAAATATTGTAGAAGACGCTGCGGAGTCCTTAGGGAGTTATTTTAAAAATTACCATACCGGCACAATTGGATTATTGGGAACACTTAGTTTTAACGGAAATAAGACGATAACAACAGGAGGTGGAGGTATGATTCTTACAAATCACAAAGAATTAGCTAGAAAAGCAAAACACATAACTACTACCGCAAAAATACCTCATAGATGGGATTATGAACACGATATGATTGCGTACAATTATAGACTCCCAAACATAAATGCAGCCATCGGTTGTGCTCAGATGGAGGAATTGTCAAAATTTTTATTAAGCAAACAAGCTTTAGCAAAGACATATTCTGACTTTTTTTCAAAAACACAAATAAAGTTTGTAGAAACACCACAGAACACTAAATCCAATTATTGGTTAAATGCTATAATATTAAATAGCAAAGAAGAAAGAGATAACTTTTTAGAGCAAACAAATAATGCTGGTGTAATGACAAGACCAATATGGAGGTTAATGAATTCACTCGAAATGTTTAAAAATGCCCAATGCGGAAATTTAGAAAATTCTGAATGGTTAGAACAAAGAGTGGTTAATATACCTAGTAGTGTTAGAATCTAAAAATATATTTATATTAGGTTATTCAGGTCATGCTTATGTTGTTATTGATGTAGCATTATCTAATAATTATACCGTTAAAGGGTATTTCGATAAAACTAAAGCTTACAATAATCCTTATGATTTAGATTATTATGGTTCTGAAATGAAAGTAGATATAAAATCAATTACTGAATTAGATTATGTTTTTCCTGCAATTGGCTCTAGTAGTATCCGAAAAAAAGTTATAGCACTTATTGAACAAAACAATTTAAATCAAACGCAATTAATACACACAAGTGCTTTTGTATCTTCAAAGGCAATCATTGGGAAGTCTGTATTAATAGCACCAAAAGCAATTGTTAACAGCATTGCTAAAATTGGCAAAGGATGTATAATCAATACAGGTGCAATAATAGAACATGAATGTAAAATAGGTGATTTTACCCATATAGCTCCTGGAGCAGTTTTAGCCGGAAACGTAGCGGTTGGGAATAATGTTTTTATTGGAGCAAATACAGCAATAAAAGAAGGGCTCAAAATTGGAGACAATGTAATTGTTGGTGCAGGATCAGTAGTAATTGCTAATATTAATAGTAATGAAACTTGGGTTGGCAATCCAGCTAGACGAATTAAATAGTTATGAGGGAAAAGGTTTTAATAATAGCAGAAGCGGGTGTGAATCATAATGGCGATATTAACTTAGCAAAAAAGTTAATTGATGCGGCTACATATGCTGGTGTAGACTATGTGAAATTTCAAACATTTAATTCTAAAAAATTAGTAAGTAGAAATGCTCAAAAAGCAAATTACCAAAAGGCAAATACAAACAACACATCTGAATCGCAACTAGCAATGCTTCAAAAACTAGAACTTAGTAAAGAAGCACATTATGAGTTAATAGCACATTGTAATACTAAAAAAATAAAATTTTTATCTACTGGGTTTGATGTAGATAGTATTCGGTTTTTAAATGACCTAGATATAGATTTATTTAAGGTTCCTTCTGGGGAAATAACTAATCTACCTTACTTAAGACTATTAGGAAGTTTAAATAAGCCAGTTATTATTTCTACAGGAATGGCAGATATGAAAGAAATAGAAGACGCACTAGAAGTTGTTTTAAAATCTGGGACAAGTATAAATAATATTACTATTTTACATTGTAATACAGAGTACCCAACACCTATGCAAGATGTTAATTTAAGAGCTATGTTAAGTATTAAAGAAAATTTTAATGTTGCTATCGGTTATTCAGACCATACTCTAGGTATAGAAATAGCAACTGCTGCTGTAGCGTTAGGCGCAACAGTTATTGAAAAACACTTCACTTTAGATAAAACTATGGATGGGCCAGACCATAAGGCTTCATTAGACCCAACAGAATTAAAAACCATGGTTGATGCTATTAGAAATATAGAAGTTGCTTTAGGAAATGGCATTAAAGAGCCAAGCCCTAGTGAATTAAAAAACAAACCTGTTGCAAGGAAAAGTCTAGTTGCTAATAAGAATATAAAAAAAGGAACCTTTTTCTCTAACGAAAACTTAGCTATAAAGCGTCCAGGTATAGGAATTTCACCTATGCTTTGGGACGATTATATAGGAAAAAAAGCAAGTAAAGACTACAATGAAGATGATTTAATATGAAAATAGGAGTATTAACAAGTTCAAGAGCAGACTACGGTATTTATTTACCGCTTTTACAGGCTTTAAAAAAAGACGCTTTTTTTAAACTTGAAATAATTACTTTTGGTACCCATTTGTCTAAATTTCATGGTCATACACTAGACCAAATTATAGCTGATGGTTATGGTAAAATTCATCAGCTAAACGTATTACTCGCTAATGATAACGAAACAGCAATTGCATCATCATATGGTTTAACAGCTTTAAAATTTGCAAGCTTTTGGGGACACAACGAGTATGACTTGGTTTTTTGTTTAGGAGACCGTTTTGAAATGAGTGCTGCAGTACAGGCAGGAATTCCTTTTGGGGTAAAATTCGCACATATTCATGGTGGTGAAACGACATTAGGGGCTATTGATAATATATATAGACATCAAATCACTTTAGCATCTTCATTACATTTTACGTCATCAGAAAGACACTCCCAAAAAATCATTAAAATTTTAGACGTAAATAAAAACATTTATACTGTCGGTGCTTTAAGCCTAGATGAAATAAGTAACTTTCAACCAATAGAAAAAAGTGTATTTTATAACACATTTAACTTAAGTGATGATCCATTTGCATTAATTACATTTCATCCAGAAACAGTAGCATCTAAAGATAATGTTAATTTTGCTTTAGAAATGAAAAAAGGATTAATTGAAGTGGCTAAACAGATCAATCTTGTAATTACAATGCCAAATGCAGATACGCTTGGTTCTGTTTTTAGAAAAGCAATTTTTGAGTTAAAAGAAGAATGCAATAATAAAGTGGTTATTTTAATTGAAAATTTCGGAAAAACCAACTATTTCGCAGCGATGCATTATTCAGCTTTACTTATCGGGAATACATCAAGTGGCATAATAGAAGCTGCGTCTTTCAAAAAATATGTGATAAATGTTGGTAAGAGACAAGAGGGAAGAACACAAAGCGAAAATATTATTAATGTAGCGTTCGACTCTGAACAGATTTCAAATAAAACTAAAGAAACACTATCTTTAGGAGACTATAAAGGGATTAATGCATATTATAAAGATGGAGCAACAAGTAGCATTGTTAATATTTTAAAAAAAATAAATGATAAATTTTAAGAAGCATTTTTTAAAAGAAAACAGCACTATTAAACAAGCTTTAGTAAAGCTAGATGAATTAGCAAAAGATGCTATTCTTTTTGTTGTAGATGAAAAAGAGAAACTTATTGGCTCATTAACGGATGGAGATATTAGGCGTGGATTAATAAAAGGGATAACTATAGATAATAAGATTAACGATGTTATTCAAGACAATCCTCGATTTGTAAGAAAAGGAGAGTCTAATATTAAAAAAATAATAGAATATAGAGAAGGTAATTTCAGGGTGATACCAGTTCTTGATAGAGATAATGTAATTGTAAACATAATTAACTTTCGTTTTTTTAAATCCTATCTTCCACTTGACGCAGTAGTTATGGCTGGAGGTAGAGGGCAAAGGTTAAGGCCATTAACGGACAATACACCCAAACCATTATTGAAAATAGGTGATAAGCCAATTATAGAACATAATATTGACAGATTAGTGTCTTTTGGGGTAGATGATTTTTGGCTATCTGTTAGATACCTTGGTGAGCAATTACAAAATTATTTTAAAGATGGCTCGCATAAGAATATTAAAACCGACTATATATGGGAAACAGAACCTTTAGGAACTATCGGAGCTATTTCTAAAATAGATAATTTCCAGCATGATTACATCTTAGTTACGAATTCAGATATCTTAACTAATTTAGATTATGAAGATTTTTTCATAACTTTTTTAGAGTCTGGAGCAGACTTATCGGTGGTTACTATTCCGTATGATGTTAAAGTACCTTATGCGGTTTTAGAAACTAGTAATAATGAAGTGTTAAGTTTTAAAGAAAAGCCAACGTACACCTATTATTCTAATGGGGGAATTTATTTGATGAAAAAAAAGGTCTTAGAGCTAATACCTAAAAACTCTTTTTTTAACGCCACAGATTTAATGGAAACTTTAATACAAAAAAATTTTACGGTTCACTCCTATCCACTAAGAGGCTATTGGTTAGATATCGGTAAACACGAAGATTTCAAGCAAGCTCAAGAAGACATAAAACACATAAAATTTTAATATGCTACCAAGTAATAAACCATATTTAATTGGGGAAACTGCATTTCATCACGAGGGTGATATTACTTTTTTGAAAACACTCATTAATCATGGTTTTAATGTAAAAGTTGATGCCATTAAGTTTCATCTTTTACTTAATCTAGACGATTATTTTGTGAAAGATCATGATGCGTATAGTGCATTAAATGATTGGCTTCTAACGAAAGATCAATGGACAGAAATAATCACTTATAATGAAAAAAAAGGTATAGACTCCTTGGTTCTATGTAATGATCCTGAAGCAGTAGATTTTGTTTTGAATTATAAAGGCAAATCAATAAAGGCTATTGAGTTGCACGCCACAGGATTAAATGATTTTTTGTTATTACAAAAAGCGGCAAAATTTAATGGTACAGTTATTTTAGGTGTTGGAGGTTCTACTACAGATGAAGTTTCTTTTGCTATAGATATGTTGAACGAATTAGGTCAGAAGGATATATTTTTAATGTATGGTTTTCAAAATTACCCAACGCGATATGAAGATATTAACCTAAAGAAAATGATTAAACTTAAAGAATTATTTGATTTACCTGTAGGTTATGCTGATCACACAGACCCTTTAAATGAGAATAACGAGGTAATTTCCACTCTAGGTATTACCATGGGAATTAATGTTTGTGAAAAGCATTTTACACATGCTTTTGGCGAAAAACGCATCGACGCTCAAGCGGCTATTAGCTTAGAACAACTTAAAAAAGTAAGAACTCTTATGGATATTATTACTACTAGTGTTGGTACGGGTAGTTTAAAAATGTCTGATGGAGAGTTGAGTTATGGTAATACAGGCCCAATGAAAAAAGCAATTGTTGCAGAATCAATAATAAAAAAGGGTGAAGAGATAACATTGGATAAAATAGGTTTTAAGCGCACTAATGAAAGTACATATGTCCTACAGTCTTTTTTGCCAAAACTAATAGGACTAAAGGCCAATAGGAACATTTCTGTAGATGAGTTTATAGATTTTTCTAATGTTGATTACGTATTCAAAAAAGGGGATATTAGCCAGTTTAATGCAAATAAATAATGAAGATTGGATATTTTATTACAGCAAGACTAAAAAGCAGTAGATTAAAAAGAAAAATCCTACTCCCTTTACAAAATCAAACCATTTTAGACCATGTCATTAATCGGTGTAAAGCTACTAATCATATTGATGATGTTGTACTTTGCACTTCAACAAACCCCCAAGATGCTGAGCTATACGATTATGCACTTAAGCATAAGATAAAATTTTACGCAGGCTCAGAAGATGATGTATTGCTTAGATTACTAAATGCTGCAAAATATTATGGTTTTGATGCTTTTGTTAGTATTACTGCTGATAATCCCCTCCATTCTGTTTATGTGTCAAACGCAATTGTTGATTGGGTAAAAAGAGAGCCTTTAGATTTTGTATTCGTGTCAGGTTTACCAATAGGACTTATGTCATATTATATAAACACCAAGGCCGCAGAGGTAGCTGTTAAAATGAAACAAAAATCTGATACTGAGATATGGGGGCCTTTTGTAAATAGGCCAGATTTCTTTAAAATAGGATATTTAAATATTAAAACAGAATTGTTTTCTGACGATTTAAGATTAACATGTGATTATGCAGAAGACTATACGTTGTTACTAGATATCTATAATAAATTTCCAAATAATTATAAACCAACAGTTTTTGAGGTTGCTGCATTATTAAATCAAGGACATGTAAAAATCACCAATAAAGATGTTCAGCAAACTTCGGTAGCCCAGGAGATAATTGATGAGATTAAAAAAACTTTTGATCAGTATATATCATTGGGACAACAAACCGCAGAAAGAATTAATCACAAATTAGAACCAGGTAGAAGTACTCTCACATTAAAGTTATAGCATTATGATTTTTGACACTCTAGAAAACTCAGAATTTTATCATAGTTTAAACCCTCATATTGAGACAGGCCTTAAGTTTCTTAAGGAAAATCCTAATTTAGGAGAATTACCTGTCGGTAGATTAGATATTGATGGGGAAAATGTTTTTGCCCTAGTACAAGAATATGATACAAAACCATTCGACATTGATATGTGGGAAGCGCATAAAGCGTACTACGATATACAGTTTATTGTTGAAGGTGAAGAAATAATAAGAGTCTCGAGGATAGAAAATATGATACCCAATACACCTTATCATAAAATTGGAGATTACTGGCTTTTTAGTGGAGAGGGGGATGGTTTAAAAGTAAAAAAAGATCAATTTGTAATCTTTTCCCCTCATGATGTACACCAACCAGGTTTGCTAATAAAAGATAAAACACAACCAATAAAAAAAATAGTAGTCAAGGCTCTAGTTTAGTTGTTTTATGTTATCAAATAAGAAGAAATTAGCTAAAAACTCTCTTGTCTATGCATTCTTTACCCTCTTGCAAAAGGGCTTTGCATTTTTTTTAATACCACTTTACACAACTCAATTATCAACAGAGGAGTATGGTTTATTAGGAATTGTAATGGCTGCAGTTCCCTTTTTAGTTCTAATAGCAGGCTTATCTTTAAGAGGGTCAACAGCTTATTTTTATTACGAATATAGAGATCACAATAAATATTTAAGAAAATTATGGGGTACCAGTTTCACTTTCTTATTAGTTATAAGTTTTCTTTTTGTTCTGATTCTATGGTTAACAAAAAACTTTTTGTTGAACGTATTCTTAGAGGACATACCATTCTATCCTTATTTATTCTTAGCATTGATAAGTATATGTACGCAACCCACTTATTATTTTTTCCAATCGATTTTAAAAGCCAAACAGTTAGCTAATAAAGCTGCTATTTTTGATTTTATATACTTTTTTATTATTGTTGTGCTGACTCTAATATTTATCTTAGGATTCAATTTCAAAGCGGAAGGGGCTCTTTTGGCATTGGCAATTGCTAATATTTCTTTTTTTGTAATAAGTTTAGTTTATATTTTTAAAGAGGTAGATTTAGGTTTAAACCTAAAGTTATTAAAAAAGTCTTTAAAATACTCTCTTCCAATCGTTCCTCATAATTTATCGTCTTGGGCAATGAACTTAGCAGATAGACTCATACTTAATAATATTTCAACGCTAAGTCTAGTTGGCATATTTGATATAGGTGCCCAAATAGGTAAATTAATAAATGTTATAACACTTGGTGTTAATTCCGCATACAGTCCGTGGTTCTTTGAACAATTAAAAACAGATAAAAACAATAAAAAAAACATAGCAGAAATTACTGTAAAGATTGTATTATTATATGTATTAGTAGCTATTGCTATAAGTTGGCTTTCGCCAGAATTATTGAGACTCATATCTAGTAAAGCATTTTTTGGAGCTTGGAAAGTAGTACCCTTTATAGCGTTTGCGTTTGTAATTAATGGTTTTTATTACTCTTTTAGTAATGTTTTTTTTCTTGAAAAAACTAAGTATTTGCCAATTATAACAGGTGTAGGCGCAATAATAAACGTAAGTTTAAACTTTATTTTAATACCGTTATATGGCATAATGGGAGCCGCGATTGCAAGTATATCTTCAAAGTTAGTATTCTCTGCAATGGCATATTGGCAGAGCCAAAGATTATTTTTTATCCCGTACGATTTAAAGAAAATAATACTATTAATAGGACTTGGATTTTTAATAAGTTGTTTTGTTTTTCTTTTTCAAGATTTCTTATCGAAGTTTAATGTTTTACTAACAATTGCTTTTAAAATATTAATACTTCTGGGCATTGCTTTGATTTTATATTGGAAAGACAGGAGTTTAATAATATCGTATATTTGTTCTAAGATTAACAGATGGAATGAGGGAAAAAAACGAACTCCACATAATTGAAACCAAATATAAATTTAATAAGCTTAAGCATAAAGATCTTTATATCTGGCCATTAATAAGGCACAAGCTTTATTTTGAGGTTTTTAAAAGTAAAACAGAATTTGATGCCAGATTTAGGACTCGAAATAAATTTCTGCTACTCCGAAACTTCTTCTTTGGATTTAGTACCCTCTTCAGAATTAAAAGATTTCAATATATTTTTTTTAACAATGCTGATAAACGTCTTTTAGTTAAGGATCAAAAACGATATGATGTTTTTTTTGATGCGTGGGCAGATAAGTTCGGTCAAGATAAATCACTATTCATAGAATGGGCTATTACAAAGCATTTCTCTAAAAAAGAGTCGTATTCGAAAAACATAATTTCAGATTTACCATTTAAGACAGGTATATTTTTAATAAAAGCACTAACTAAGTCTACAAAACTAGATGTGAATGACCTAAATAAGATTAAATCAGCGCTTTTAACAAAAACAAATATAAACAAGTTAGTTAATGAGAGACTTGTTGAAATAAAATTTTATAGACTGTTATTTAAATTAATAAGGCCTAAAGCAGTTTTTTTAATAAGTGGTTTCACAAAGGAAACGATTGTTATAGCAGCTCATCTACAAAATATTAAAGTCATTGAAGCCCAACATGGCTATATTGGCCATAACCATCAGTTTTATAATTCTACTTATTATTTTGCTCAATTGTACTACCCAGATATTTTATTAACTTTTGGAGATTATGAAAAGAAGAGTTTACCAAATAATTTCATATATAAAGCTGAACAGTTATTACCAATAGGTAGTTTATATTTAGAGGATATTTATGCAAATTTTAACAGTAGTGAGTTAGAGAATTTAACCACTAACTATAAAAAAGTTTTTTGTGTTACGCTTCAAAATGTTGAAGAAGAAAAACTTATAAATTGGGTTTTGAAGCAGGCAAAACAATACCCAAATTTTCTATTTATTCTAAAACCTAGAAGAGTACTTACAGACTATAATCGGTATACAACAATTAAAAATTGCATATTATTACCTAGTTTCACAGTATATGAAGTTTTAAAATACTCTGACTATAATATTACGATATACTCTACAACAGCTATAGAGGCAAAGGTCTTTGATGCCAAAACATTATTTTATAATATAAATAATCTTTCAGTAAAATATTACGACATTAATGATTTGTACGCAGCATTAATTAACGAAGGTGATTGTATGACCCAAGATCATCTCAAACTTGGAGAGACCAATATTAAATCTTACTTTGTGTCTAACTATTATAACAATGTAAAAGCGTTAAAAATCATTTCTTGAAACAGTTAATTATAGTTTTATTAATAATACAGCCTTTAATAAATAAGATTACTCTAAAGTCTGGATTAACTTTTGATGTCTATAATGAGCTGTTAAGTGTTCTTGTGTTATTGCTTTATCTATTACAACTTCTAAAGCGCCAAAAAATACCAAGCATAGCTTTAGTGATTTTTAGCCTATTATTTTACATGGCAATTGGTGTTATTATAAAGGAAACTTACCCTTTAGGGTTTTTCCAGATAGTTATATATAGCCAATGGTTCTTTTTCTTTTTGTATTTCTATAATTTATCGATGGAAGAAAAAAATAAACTAATGCTAAGTTTAAAAAACATCTTAGATAAGGTTCTTATTTTTATTGTTGTACTATCATTGATTGAAATACCTTTTCATAAAGAGTTTAAAGGCTTTTTGGATATTATCACACATGACAGAGGAATAGGCGGTTTTTATTTGGTTTCTTTTTTTGGTTCTGGACCTAGCTTAGCGAATTTTATGAGTTTATATATTTTATCTTGGTACTATTATCACTATGGAAATAACAACCCAATTAAAGTAAACGATAAATTGAAACTGGCAGCCTCATTTGCCTTACTCATACTCTCTTTCTCTAGAAAGGAAGTATTGTTTGTGTTTTTGTTTCTTTTATTTTTTCCATTTCAATACAGGTCTAAACTTAAGAAGTGGTTACGGAAATTTATAGTTTTTATAGGGATTTTTTCAGGTCTACTTATCTATTATTTGGCCTTTTTTTCTAAAGCAAATCAGGTTGCTTTTGGTGACAAATACATAAGATGGAGAATTGCTGAGAAGTCGAATGAAATACTAATGGATAACTTACCTTGGGGAAGTGGAGCTGGTACATTTGGCTCAAGAGTATCCTTAATGAATAAAGCTGTTTATGACAAGTATAATGTGGGACCAGAAATGTTAGGTTATGAAGTGCTAAACCAAACAAGAGGACCTATTTATGATGCTTTTTTATTTACATTTACAACGGAAATAGGTATAGGCATAATAATTTTTCTATTTTTTTATTTTAAGCTTTTTGAAGCAAGGGTTATTAACCCTAATATTTACAAAGCATATATAAAAAACTTTTTAATTATTTATTTTATTGGTTTGAGTTTATTTCAGCCAATACTGATTAGTTCATTTGGTTATTTATGTGCTATATTCCTAGCCATAGTAATTGATAGAATATCATTACTTAAGTTTAGAACAACTTATGCAAAAATTTAAAATATTTATATACTATGTGTTTATTCAGCATTTACCACATTCAAGGTTCATAGGTGCTAGTAATAGGATTAGGATTTGGTATGTCTCAAAAATACTTAAGATAATGCCATATGATACTAAATCTAAATTTGAATACAAGGTTTATATTTCTGATTCAAAGAGATTAAAAATTGGTAACTATGTAAGAATAAATGAAAATGTGTTTTTACAAGGAGATATATCAATAGGTGACCATGTAATGATTGCTCCAAATGTTTCAATATATACTAAAACACATATCCATAGCGATATCAATACACCGATGGTTTGTTCTGGTGAGACTAAAACTAAACAAGTAATTATTGAAGATGATGTATGGCTCGGAATAAACACAACTATTTTACCAGGAGTGACAATAGGTAAAGGTTCGATTATTGGTGCAAATTCTCTTGTAAATAAAAGCATACCTCCCTATTCGATTTTTGGGGGTGTACCAGCTAAATTTATAAAAGAACGTACTTAGGCACTATTTTAATTATGACTAGACCAAACAAAACAATTGTAAGTGTTATAGCGATAGTCGCCTTATTAAATTTACTTTATGTATTATTTTTTTTCACGAGAGTTTATGAAGAATCTGTTTATGTATCTACTCAAATTAATGTAGACAGCCAAACAATAGTTTGGTATGTTTATAAAAACAAGTATTCTGAAGAACGCATATTTTCAGACCGCTTAACCATACTACCAAATCAGACTAAGAATTTCGAGTTAACAATTAATACAAAAGACGAAATAGATTATATAGGCTTGTTTTGGAATGCAGAAATAGGGTCTTCAATAGAATTGACTTCATACTCATATAATGTTAATGATAAATCATATATAGAAACAAATCCTCGTAGAATCATTCACTATACCAACTCTAGTAGTTTTACAAAGTCTCAGAACAATGGTATTAAAATCACTTCTTCCGATAGTAAGCGTAATTGGATAATTTTAAATGACACAAATACAATAAACGAACAAAGAGACGAAAAGGCATTTAGAGCAATACCTATTGTCTTTAACCTGTTGCTAATTTCGGTAATATTCTTTTTCAGAAAAAAAACCTCAGAGATTTTTAGTTATTTAAGAGTAAAGCCTCCATTAAATTTAAAGAATGTGAGATTAGGCCTTTTGTCTATATGGGTTTTTATAATGCCTTATTGGATTATAGTTTCACACACATTAATGGCCGTTACGGCAGCGATATCAATTTACGAATTATTTTCAGGCAAGTCCCAAACAAACACTAAATTTCTAAAAACATTTGCATTATTCTTTCTTTTATTTTTTGGTATTGTAGTCACATCTTTTTTCGTTATTCCCCAAAGTCAGCTATTAGATACCGTTTTAAGCAATCTTTATTTTCTGCTCATACCATTTAGTCTAATTGGAATTACTAGTGCTTCAAAGACACGTCTAATTCAATTTTTTAAGGCTGGCATATACTCATATTTAATTCTATTAATTTTATACACTTGTTATAACTATTATGTTCTAGAAACAGATTATGATTTGTTTAAATTCTTAGAATTAAATCTAGAGCTTTTTTGGCACACAAGTTATTTTAGTGCGTTATTACTTATCTTATTTATTTATAAAACAGAAAAACCCATAAAGAATAACTTTAATGACTTAATTTTTTATGCAATTTCTTTAGCTTTTATGTTTATAATTAATGCTAGGCTTCCTTTTTTAGTAGGTATACTTTTGATTGCAGTTAGGCTATTTAAATTTTTAAAAAGAAAGCTGTTTAGAGGAGTTGTACTAATAACAACTATTTGTTTTATAGCGTTTCTTTTTATCTCATTTTTAGGTTCTAAACCAAACACAAATATTGGTAATATAAACTCTATAGATGCGCGACTGTCTATTTGGGAAGCAAGCTTCGTACAAATTAAAGAAAATATTTTATTAGGAGTTGGCAGTAAAAATACAGTTGAGGCTATTTCTAAATCTATGAAAGAAGAATACAAAACAAAGTATAGAAACTATAATGCGCACAATCAGTTTATAGAGATTCTTTTATCAAATGGTGTTTTTATATTTATTTTATTCTTAATCTTTTTTATTAAATACTTCTTTGACGCTACGGACTATGGTAAGATATTTATAATTTCTTGTTTAATATTATTTATGGTTGAATCCTATCTACAAAGACAGTCGGGAATAATTTATTTTACTTTTTGGGCAGCCTTTTTCAGTAACTTTAATGGCACTAAAAATGAATAAAGAGACAAAATACAACTGGTTTATTATTTTTTTGATCGCTTTTTTAGTTTCTGAGGCAATATATAAAATTCTTTTATGGGAGGGTTATAGGCACATAAGAGTTGCAGCTGTAGTGAAATTTTTAGCGCAATGTTATATAGGCTATATGATAATAGTAAAAAGAAAAAGCTTAATAAAAGAAATTTTATTACTAGTACTTTTATTTGTTTCTTTTTTAATTGGGCAGTTTGCTTTAAAGAATAATATTAATTTCTATAAAAATTTTGAATACTTTAATAATTCTATTTTTACAATTCTTGTTTTAATGTTTTTTAAAGCAGTTAAGTTATCTAATAAACAAAAAGAAAAGGCATTAAAATATATGGAAGTCGTAATTTTAATTAATTACATACTAGCAATAATCGGTTATGTTTTTTCAATAAAATATTTTAAAACTTATTTTGGAGGAAGATTTGGCTATGATGGCTTATTAATGAAGTCTAGTTATTCTAGTTATTTAAACATAGTCGCTTTGTTTTATGGATTTCATAAATTTTTTGTTCTAAAAAAAATGAAGTTTTATTTTATTTTAATAGTTGTTATAGGCGCAATACTAAGCGGAACGAAATCATCTTTATTAGCACTATTTTTAATAGTAACCTATATTCTGTATGTAAAAAAAGTTTATAAAAACTATCTTTTTTTAGGTGTAGTTGCGTCTATACTTTTTTTAGCTATATATTTTAATCAAAATATATTGCTATTTCTTCAAAAGAATTTAGAGGTGTTTGGCCCAATAATAGAGGAGCATGGCTATCTCACTGCGATTTTATCTTACAGAGATATAATTCTAATGTCTGAACTAATGCCCTATGTTACAGAGAATTGGAGTGTCGTCAATTACTTATTTGGCGGTATGGGTAAGATACTTATTAAAAGTGGGCTAGAGATTATTGATTTATTCTACTTTTTTGGACTAGTAGGTAGTATTATCTATTTATATTTTTTTAAAAATGTTTTCTTTCCAGAAAAAAAGAGTAAAGAAGTCATTTATTTTTGCGTTATCATAGTTATTATATCTAGTTTTGGCGGAAATTTTTTTTATAATAGCTCTTTAGCTATTTTTCTATGCGGAATAAAGTTTTATTTTGAATCATATAATGATAATTAAAATATTAAATACTCACATTCACAATTATTCAATGAGCGAAACCCTAGAGCTCATTAAAGAGGCTATTGCAAACAATAAGCAAATCCACCACGTTGTAGTAAACGCAGGCAAAATAGTATCTATGCAGAATGATTTGCAATTACGTCAAAGCGTCAACGATAGCGATTTAATAAATGCAGATGGACAAGCTGTGGTTTGGGCTTCAAAAATTTTAAATAAACCGTTAAAAGAGCGCGTTGCTGGTATTGACCTAATGGAAAATATTCTAGAGCTAGCTAATAATAACAAATATAAAATCTTCTTTTTAGGAGCGAAAGAAGAAATTGTCAAAGCTGTAATAGAAAAGTATACAAAACAATTTTCTAAGGATATAATTGCTGGTTACAGAAATGGATACTTTAATAAAGAAGATGAAACTAAAATTGCAACTGAAATATCTAAAAGCGGAGCTAACATATTGTTTGTGGCAATAAGTTCTCCTACAAAAGAAAATTTTCTGTACAATAATAAAAAATTATTGAAGAATGTAAATTTTATAATGGGAGTTGGAGGAAGTTTTGATGTTGTTTCTGGTAAAGTTAAAAGAGCACCAGTATGGATGCAAAACTCAGGCTTAGAATGGTTTTATCGGTTTATACAAGAACCAAAACGAATGTGGAAACGTTACTTAATAGGTAATTCAAAGTTTATTTATTTAGTCTTAAAAGAAAAATTAACTAAATAATCTATATTACTACTAATCTACATAAGGAGTAAATTTAGTTGCCCGTCATTAGATAATTCAACTTACTTTTATATTTTTATGATAAAATCAGAAATTGAGCTTATTTAAACACGGAAGATATTCAGGCTATTTAAGACCTATTTCATATTTAATTGATTTGAGCATTATTAATGCAATAGGAATACTTTACTTAATACAAGTAAAAGATCCTTTTGTTTTTTCAATTTTTATATCTATAGGTTGGGTTTTAATTTCTGTTTATTCAAGGTTTTATGAAGTCTACAGATACACAAGGCCAGTAAACATTTTGTCATTAATAGTAAAACAGGGCATTTTGTTTTTGCTTTTTGTTTTTGCTTTTTCAGGTCTTTATCACGAATTAGATATTTTTCCAAGACCCATCGTGAAATACACACTTCTTTGTTTTCTCTTAGTAACCATTTTAAAATTTACATTATATTATTTGTTACAAAAATATAGAACGTCTTTTGGCGGTAACTACAGATCAACCGTTATCTTTGGATTAAACAAAAAGACAATAGCGTTAGAGAACTTTTTTAATAAGAATCCAGAATACGGATATTTACATAAAAAAACTTTTAATTTTAAAAACAAAGACCAACCCTTAAAAGAATGTTTTGAGTATATATTCCAAGAAAGTATAGACGAGATGTACTGCTCTATTTCCGAACTTACAAACTCTCAAATTGCAGACATCGTAGATTTCGCAGATAATAATCTAAAAATTTTGAAATTTATCCCAGATAGTAAAGAAATTTATTCTAAAAAACTTAGGTATGAATATTACGATTATATTCCAATTCTTACGCTTAGAACAATTCCACTAGAGGATTCGGTAAATACCATATTAAAACGTGGCTTTGATATTATATTCTCAAGCATAGTAATTATATTTATTTTGTCTTGGTTAACACCTTTAATAGCAATTTTAATAAAATTAGAATCTAAAGGACCTGTTTTCTTTAAGCAATCTAGAAATGGTTTTAACTACAAAGAGTTCGATTGTTATAAGTTTCGCTCAATGACACCTAACCAATCTGCCCATTTACATCAAGCAACAAGAAATGACCTGCGTGTTACGCAAGTTGGCAAGTTTATAAGAAAGACCAGTATAGATGAACTACCACAATTTTTTAATGTACTTTTTGGTGATATGTCTGTAGTTGGCCCTAGACCTCATATGGTAAGCCATACCGATATGTATGCTAAGAAAATTGATAAATTTATGGTAAGACATTTCGTTAAACCTGGCATCACTGGTTTAGCACAAATTAGCGGATTTAGAGGCGAAGTAGAAACCGATAAGGATATTATTGGAAGAGTCAAATTTGATATATTTTATATCGAAAACTGGTCACTTCTATTAGACATAAAGATAATTCTACAAACCTTTATGAATGCCATTAAAGGTGAAGATAAAGCGTATTAAATCACCTGCTTTAAACTATCTAATTGTTCATGAAAATCAAAACGCGTTAAGGCTGTTGCTCTAATTTGCGCTTTTCTCTCAATGGTAATTTCTGAGTTTTTTATAGATCCTATCACTTTGTTTAAATGCAAATAATTTCCCTCTTCAGCAATCCATCCAAGTTTATTTTCTTTAACAATATCTTCTCCTTCACCTCCACCAAAATATACTATAGGTAGACCTAATTTGGCATATTCAAATATTTTTGATGGAACAGAACCATAAATTCTATTCAACAAAGGAATAACGGCAACATCATAAGCAGTAATAACATTATGGAGCGCCTTTCTATCTAATCTACCATGAAAAATTATAGGTAAATCTGGACGAGACTTTATATAGTTTTTAATTAACTCCTCCTCTGCTCCAGACCCATATATATGAAATTCAATATTTTTAAAATCCAATTCTTCACAGAGCTTTAAAATACCTTGTGCAACTCCCAAAAGACCAGCATACACAATTTTTAGTTTATTGTTATTGACTTCCTCTTCTATTAATTGTGGAAGAGTGATGTCTGGATAATTTCGATATAAAAATAATTGAGGTTCTGTTGTAATCGTTTTAATATGAGTTAATATTTCATTACTCTGACCCATTATTAAATCAGCATTTTTATAATTAAACCGTTCTAATTTCTTCAATACCGAATAGCCAAAACCTTTCTTTAAGGCACCAAGTTCTAAACCAGCACTTGGCCATAAATCACTAACATTTAAAATCAATTTGCGTTGTTTTGATCTTAAAAAAAATAGACAAGTAAACGAAACCAATAACGGAGGAGATTGTACAATAACCCGATTTGGAATTTTGTTCCAAATAAAAAACCAAATAAGACTAAAACTATAAGATAACATCGCAAATAACCTCACAAACTTATTTTTTGAGACTGATGCATAAAGCCATAACCTATTTACTTCAATACCACTTTTAGTAGATTTAGATTTGAATTGACCTTTGTATTCCGAAAATATTTTGCCAGTAGGATAATTGGGTAAAGGTGTAACAATTCTAATTGAATACTCATTTTTTAAACCTTCAGCTAAATGATAAATACGATTAGAAGCCGCTCCAATTTCTGGTGGATAGTAACTCGTTATTATCATAATGTCTTGCATAGACTTCTACTATTTTAAATGAGAAATAAATTGTTTCAACTTACCAGATTTAGACCTTTGTATGTGCTGAAGACGCTCAAAAATTACGTTTATGCCAGGCTCTAAATAGCGCTCCATTTCTTTTTTAATAATCAGCGTGTCAGTATCAGAAAGTATCTCCCTACTAACATACTTTATTTTAAAAGTGTCTAATTTTAACTGCTCAACAACAAACTCAGAAACGTTACCATCATTTTCAATAACACGTTTTGTAATGTAATAAAATGTTAATCCTGCTGCTTTTTTCCCGCTAGGCAAAATGACGATGTCATTTGTTCTGCCTGTAAGTTTTTGTAGTATGGGTTTTTTGAGCGTACTTTTTTTAGATAAAATTCCAACATCTCCGATATCATATCTAATAAAAGGATGTGCTTTGTTATATAACGATGTGATTACAATTCTGCCCTCTTCACCGTGCGGTAATACCCTGTTATCATTATCTAAAATTTCAATATAAAGGGTTTCGCTATTTACTTGCCATTCATTATTTGTATTCTCAAACGCAATTAAATCTAATTCTGAGGCACCATATTCGTTAACTAAAGTAATATTAAATTGATTTTCTATTAACGCTTTATCATCATCAAATAACATCTCAGAAGTTACAACACATACCTTTAAAGTCGGACAAAGCGCTTTTAAAACTATGTTTTTACGTTTCAAAAATTTTGCAAACTGTACGATAGAACTCGTATAACCATTAATGAATTCAAAATTTGAGGATTCAAATTTTAATAATGCACTTTCAAACGCAGCATCACTTAAATCAAAAACCGAAAACCGAAAACGATTCCCAAACCAATCCTTTAAACGTTCGGTGTAATATCCTTTTTTATCTAAAGGAATACCATAAAAACGCGCTTGTTTAGACGTATTAAAATCAATATTATACCAAGAAAACCGATTTATAATTTCTGCCCATGTCATAGCGTGGCACCATTTATCCTTAGCAAAAATAAAAGGATCACCAGAGCTACCAGAGGTTTTATTTAAGTAAACATTCTTTGTGGTAAAAGCACTAGAAAGACGCTTTTCAATGGGCTGTTGTACGTGACGTTTGGTCATTACAGGTATTGAAGACCAGTCTTCTAAATCAATAGATTTACCAAATGATTTGTAAAATGAATTATGTTCTAAATGATATGAGAGTATGGATTCCCTTTGTTGATTTATATAAGACTCAAACTCGGCATCAGATTTATTCTGAATTTTAGACAAGACGACCTTCGCCTTGCCAATATCAAAGCGGTTTACTTTTAAAGAAAAATCGAATAATCTCAAGTGTTTTTTAAGTCTAAATGAGTTCTTTGGTAAATTAATTGTTTTTTCAACTTAAAACCAATTATTTTTGACCAAAGAAAATTTAAACATGAATATTTTAGTACTTGGTTCTGGCGGAAGAGAACATACCTTTGCATGGAAAATGGCACAAAGCAATCAATGCAAGTCGCTCTTTGTTGCTCCGGGAAATTCTGGCACAGAAGCTATCGCAACCAATTTACATATTGGTGTAACTGATTTTGAAGGGATTAAAAAAGCAGTTATTGAAAATGAAATAGATTTGGTTGTCGTTGGCCCAGAAGATCCTTTAGTACAAGGAATTCACGATTTCTTTTTAGAAGATGAAACTATAAAGCATGTCTCTGTAATAGGGCCTCAAAAAGCGGCAGCAGAATTAGAAGGCAGTAAAGAGTTTGCTAAAGAGTTTATGATGAGACATAATATTCCGACAGCAGCTTATGAAAGTTTCACAAAGGAAAATGTTGAAAAAGGCTATACCTTTTTAGAGACCTTAAAAGCACCTTACGTTTTAAAAGCAGATGGATTAGCAGCAGGAAAAGGGGTTTTAATTTTAGATAATTTAGATGAAGCTAAAGCTGAATTAAAAAGCATGTTAGTCGATGCTAAATTTGGTGAGGCAAGCACCAAAGTAGTTATAGAAGAATTTTTAGACGGTATTGAATTGAGCTGTTTTGTGTTAACTGATGGGAAAGACTATAAAATTTTACCAACAGCCAAAGATTACAAACGAATTGGCGAAGGAGATACAGGTTTAAATACAGGAGGAATGGGAGCAATTTCACCTGTACCTTTTGCCACAAAAGAGTTTTTAGATAAAATTGAAAACCGAGTGGTAAAACCTACGGTTGAAGGTTTAAAGAAAGACAATTTGCCTTATGTTGGCTTCATTTTTATTGGGTTAATTAAGGTTGGTGACGATCCAAAAGTGATTGAGTATAATGTAAGAATGGGAGATCCAGAAACTGAGGTCGTTTTACCAAGATTAAAAACAGATTTAGTTGAAGTTTTTAAAGCGATGGCAAATCAAACATTGTCAAGCATTACTATTGAAATAGATAAACGTGCTGCAACTACTGTAATGTTGGTTTCTGGTGGGTATCCGGAGGCTTATGAAAAAGGAAAAGAAATTACAGGAATTGAAAAAATCGTCGATTCTATTGCTTTTCATGCAGGAGCACAATCTAAAAACGGAAAGATTGTAACTTCTGGAGGACGTGTTATGGCCGTGACATCATATGGTAAGACGTACCAAGAAGCCATAAAAAAATCTTACCAAAGCATAGAAAATCTACATTTTGATAAGATGAATTATCGTAAAGATATTGGTTTTGACCTATAGAAGATTAAAGATAAGAGTGTGCTGAAACACTTTTATCTTCTTCATCATTGTCGTTATATTTTTTGAGTTGAAGCATCCAATAACCAAAAGCAATAAAGCCTATAATCGTAAAAATCCACGACATCATATTGGCAGAAAACCAGCTTTCTAGCTCTAAAGCTCTAAGCGCATCAAAAGGTGCAAAAAGCACATCTACAAATAAATCTCGTATTGCGTAAAAGAAATCCTTCATAACTTTATAAATTTACACCAACTTTAATTTTGGTATCTAAACGCAAAAATACAAAAAGAGATAATGATTACAAGTATTTTTAGTAAATCTAAACCAATAAACTTTATAATAGTTACGGTTTTTGTTGTTTTACTTTTTGTTATTTCAAACCTTACCAATCTATTTAATGATTTTAACGGTTTTTCTAAATCCATATTGAAGTTATTGATAACGCTGTTTTCTGTTTTTCTTTTAGATTTTTTAGTTTCAAAAAATAATTTGACCCAAAGAAACAGTTATACAATTATGACCTTAGGATTACTTTTTGGCATGTTTCCTCAAGCCATGATGTATTCTGATTTATTGCTAGCTAATTTATTTGTGCTATTTGCATTGCGTCGTTTAATTAGCTTACATTCTAACCTAAACATTAAGAAAAAACTGTTTGATGCTGGTTTTTGGATTGCATTAGCAACACTTTTCTATTTTTGGTCAATTTTGTTTTTTGCCTTAGTCATTGTGTCATTGATTTATCATTCGCAAAATGACATAAAAAATACCTTTATTCCATTTATTGGTCTAGCTACAGTTGTAATGTTACTTTTTATTTATAATATTTTATTTTTCGATGTAATTATTAGACCTTCTAATTTTGAACTCTACGCTAGCTTAGATTTTACAACGTACAACAGTGCGGAGAATATACTTAAATTCACGGTTCTATTCACGTCTTTTGTATGGATTTTTATCTATTTCTTTAGAATTTTAGCAGATAAGAATCAAAAAATAAGACCATCCTATTTTTTAATAGCTTGGGCCTCTATCATGGCTGTTTTAATAGCTATAATTTCACCAATTAAGAATGGAAGTGAATTTTTATTTTTGTTTGGTCCGTTTTCAATTATCATGGCAAATTATATAGAGGCAATTTCAGAACGCTGGTTTAAAGAGATTTTTGTAATTCTATTAATTATCACACCAATAATTAGCTTATTGCTGTAGCTTATTACCAAAAGCTAAATCACCAGCATCACCCAATCCAGGAATTATATAGCCTTTATTATTGAGTGTATTATCTATCGCTGCAATCCATAGATGGGTTTTTGAGTCGAAGGCATTAGCAACATAATCTACACCTCTTTGCGCGCCAATTACGCTAACTAAATGGATTTCTTTTGGCAAACCAAAAGGCTTTAATGCTTCAAAAGTAGCAACCATAGACTGACCAGTAGCAAGCATTGGATCTGCCAAAATCAAGGTTTTGCCCTCTAAACTTGGACAGGCGAGATACTCGACAACGATTTCAAAACTCTCAGGATTACTCTTATGTTGTCTGTAAGCTGAAATGAATGCATTTTCCGCAGCATCAAAATAATTAAGTAAACCATTATGAAGCGGAACGCCTGCTCTTAAAATTGAACACAAAACAATATCACTTTTATGTAAAACAGTATTAGAAATGCCTAAGGGTGTTTCAACATTATGGTTTTCAAAATGAAGTGATTTACTTAATTCATAGCCTAAAATTTCACCAATACGCTCAATATTTCGTCTAAAACGCATACTGTCTTTTTGGATGACCTTATCTCTAATTTCAGAAATAAAAGTATTTAATATGGAAGGTTGTTTAGAGAGGTTATGAATTTGCATAAGTCAACGTTTTGTGTGATCTGCTAAGTTAATAATTCAAACTATATTTGCATAGAACAAATCCATTTCAGATGTTTTCAGAAAAAGCAAATGCTATATTTCAAGATGTTATTAAGACGTATAAAGTTTTAAATACCGTGGAGCAACCCTTTACAAATAAGTATGATAAAAATGACGACTTAATTGCACATTTATTATACAGAAAATCTTGGATTGACACAGTGCAATGGGCTTATGAAGATATTATTAGAGACCCAAAAATTGATCCTGTTTCTGCTTTAAAACTTAAACGGATGATTGACGCCTCTAACCAAGATAGAACAGATACCGTCGAATTTGTAGACAGTTATTTTTTAAACAAATACAAGGAGGTTACTGCAAAACCAGATGCCAAGATTAATTCTGAAAGTCCGGCTTGGGCAATCGATAGACTTTCAATCTTAGCGCTAAAAATTTATCATATGCATATTGAAACTGTAAGAGAAGATGCTAGTGATGCTCATAAAGTTGCTTGCCAAAAGAAACTAAATATATTACTAGAACAACGCATAGATTTGAGCACAGCAATAGACGATTTATTAGAAGATATATCGAACGGAGATAAATATATGAAGGTTTATAAGCAGATGAAAATGTATAATGATGATGAGCTTAACCCTGTTTTGAGAGGACAAAAATAACTGAAGACCTACCTGTAAGGTTTTCAAAACCTGACAGGCTTGAGACAAAATGCCAAAACCAAACCACATACTAGTCATTAGGTTTTCTGCTATGGGAGATGTGGCAATGACAATTCCTGTTTTAAGCGCTTTAACAACGCAATACCCTAAATTAAAAATAACGGTTGTGACTAGAGCCTTTTTTATACCTTTCTTTCAAGATTTAAAAAATGTCTCTGTGTATTCAGCAGATTTAAAAGGAGAACATAAAAGCGTTTTAGGACTATATAAACTATCCAAAGCGTTAAAAGAACTAGACTTTGATGCCGTTGCAGATTTGCACAATGTATTACGAAGTAAAATTCTAAAATTCTTTTTCTTCGGAAAAAAAGTGGTACAACTAGATAAAGGTAGAGCTGAGAAAAAGCAATTAACAACAGGTAAATTATTTCAGCAATTAAAAACTACGCACCAGCGCTATGCAGATGTTTTTGAAGCCCTTGGTTATTCCGTTGATTTATCCAATCCAATATTCACAGAACCTACACCATTATCTAAAAACCTAAAAAGGTTTATTTCAAATAAAGATTCTAAAACTATTGGTATCGCGCCTTTTGCTGCTCACCACAGTAAAATGTATCCATTAGAAAAAATGGAAGAAGTCATTGCTAAACTTTCTAAAAACTACAATATCATTTTATTTGGAGGTGGGAAAAATGAAACTGAGATTTTAAATCAGTTTGAAACTAAATATAATAATGTAACTTCCGTTGCTGGCAAACTGAGTTTACACGAAGAAATAGCACTTATTTCTAATTTAGATGTTATGCTCTCTATGGATTCTGGAAATGCACATATAGCGGCAATGCTTGGTGTAAAAGTAATTACTATTTGGGGAGTAACGCATCCTTTTGCTGGCTTTGCACCTTTCAATCAACCAGAACACTTTGCGCTTTTAGCAGACAGAGAGAAATTTCCGTTAATACCAACTTCAGTTTATGGAAATAAGTTTCCGAATGGTTATGAAAACGCTGCAGAAAGTATTTCTGTTAAACAGGTTGTTACAAAAGTAGAGTCTGTCATTTAGAGCGAAGTGAAGAATCTCTAACAATCTAAAAGTCCTACCAATCTAGATTAAACATCATCATAGTCCACCACCAAACTTTCAGTAGTAGGATGCGCTTGGCAAGTCAGCACCAAACCATCGGCAACTTCACCATCTGTAAGAATATTATTCTGTCTCATTTTGGCTTCGCCCTCAGTTATTTTAGCAATACAACTACTACAAATTCCGCCTTGGCAAGAATACGGAGCATCAATATCTTGTTTTAAAGTCGCTTCGAGAATAGTGTGTTCTTTAGACATTTCGAATTCAAATTCCTCTTCATCAACAAGAACTTTAATTTTCGAATTTCCGGATGATATTGCCGTATCAGAATCAGATTCAGCTTGAACTTCAACAGGCGCTGTAAACAATTCAAATAAAATAGATTTCTCTTTTACACCATTTTCAATCAATACATCTTTTACAGTGTGTATCATCTGTTCTGGTCCGCAGAGGTAAAAGTTTTCAATCGTTACTCCTTTGTATTTGTTTTTTACGATGAGGTTGACGGTGCTTTTTTCAATTCGGCCAAATAAGGCATCTGCTTCATGTGTTTCGCTATAAATAAAGTGCACATGAATACGGTTCCCGTAAGTGGCCTGAAGCTCTACTAAATCCTTGAAAAACATGGTGTTATCGGAAGATTTATTTCCATAAACCAATATAAAATTACTAAAAGGCTCGTCTTCTAAAAGTGTTTTTGCTATACTGAGAATTGGTGTAATTCCGCTACCTGCTGCAAAAGCTGCAATAGTTCTAGTTTTAGCACTGCTAGCTTCAAACACAAAACGGCCGTTTGGCTCTGCTACTTCGAGTGTGTCTCCCGCTTTAAGTTGAGAATTTGCATAAACAGAAAATGTGCCACCTTCAACGGCTTTTACTCCAACTGTTAGGTCACCACTATTTTTTGAAGCACAGATAGAGTAATCTCTACGAACCTCTTCTCCATTAATTTTAGTTTTTAAGGTAATGTACTGACCTGCTTTAAAAGTGAAATTTTCTTTTAAATTTTCAGGTACTGAAAAGGTTATGGCTACAGAGTTTTCAGTTATCTTGTTAACTGATTTTATATCTAAAGAGTAAAATTGTGACATTAAAATATTTTTTGCAAAAGTAAAGAAGCTAACTTTTAAAGTTAAATTTGTTTGTAACAAATTAACAATTAAGTTTACTAATATTTTAAACCAACCACAATACTATGATAAAACGTTTTATTAGTTTAGAATGGAAAGCATTTACACGCTCAGCATCATTTAAAGTAAATTTAGGTCTTAAAATCTTAATGATTTTTGGAGCATTTTTTATGTTGTTATATGCTTTAGGAGCAGGAGTTTTCGCCTACTACGGCATAGAAGAGTTCATCGATCCAGAACCCCTTAAAATCATCAATAAATTTTTAATATTCTATTTTATTTTCGATCTGGTTTTAAAGTATTTTCTGCAAAAAATGCCTATCGTAAATATTAAACCACTACTTTATTTGCCACTAAAAAAGAATCAGGTTGTAAGTTTTGGGATTAATAAAACAATGATTTCCTTTTTTAACATTTGGCATGCTTTCTTTTTTATTCCATTTTCAATTGTTTTATTGATTGAGGGTCATCCATTTATTAATGTTTTAGGTTGGCATATTGCTATGTTGGCTCTTGTGTACTGCAACAATTTTATAAATATTTTTGTAAACAGTAAAGACAGTGTGTTTTTCTCAGTAATTGCTGTCATTGTTACGCTAGGTGCTTTATTATATTTCGATATTTTCGATATTACACAATTCACAGCACCACTATTTTCAGCATTTTACGATCAGCCTTATTTAGCGATAATTCCACTTATTTTAGCCTTTGTGTTGTATAAAATGGCTTTCAATTACTTTAGAGCTAATTTCTATCTCGATGCTGGCTTGGCTAAAAAAGTAGATATCGCAGAAACGGATAATATGGCATATTTAGACCGTTTTGGTAGTGTGTCAACCTTCTTAAAAAATGATATTAAACTGATAAAACGAAATAAGCGTTCTAAGATGACAATCTTTATGAGTGTCTTATTTATCTTTTATGGTTTATTATTTTTCACAGGAAGTATTGAAGCCTACGATGGTCCATTCTGGCGAATTTTTGCAGGTATTTTTGTCTCAGGTGGTTTCTTGTTTAGTTTTGGTCAATTTGTGCCAAGTTGGGATAGTGCTTATTATCCCCTTTTAATGAGCCAGAATATTCGTTACAAAGAATATTTGGAGTCTAAATGGTATTTAATGGTTATTGCCACTGTATTCTCAACGATTCTCGCTTCTTTTTATCTTTATTTTGGTTGGCAAGCCTATGCAGCTGTTGTTGTAGGCGCTATTTATAACATCGGCGTAAATTCTCATATGGTGCTTTGGGGAGGAGCATACATTAAAACACCAATTGACCTTACTTCTGCGAAAAAAGCATTTGGAGACAAGAAATCATTTAATGTAAAAACGCTGCTTTTAACTATTCCAAAATTATTATTACCAATGGTTATTTATGCTGTCGGCCATTTTGTATATGGTGAAGTTTTGGGCTTTGCTCTCGTTGCAGTTATAGGCTTAGCAGGATTATTATTTAAAAACAAAGTATTTAGTATTATTGAGAAGATTTATAAATCTGAAAAATATAAAACATTAGTAGCTTACAAACAAAACAATTAGAATTATGATCATTACATCAGACTTATCAAAGACATACAATGGTAATACGGTTTTAAAAATCGATAACTTAGATATTCCTAAAGGACAGAGTTTTGGTCTTGTAGGTAATAACGGAGCAGGAAAAACAACGTATTTTAGTTTGTTGTTAGATTTAATTCAGCCAACCACAGGCCATATAAAAAACAATACTATTTTAGTGAATGAAAGTGAAGATTGGAAACCTTTTACATCTGCATTTATAGATGAAACATTCTTAATAGGTTATTTAACACCAGAGGAATATTTTTATTTCATAGGTGAACTTAGAGGTCAGAACAAAGCAGATGTCGATGCTTTACTGGCACAATTTCAAGATTTTTTTCATGGTGAAATTCTCAAACAGAAAAAATACTTACGCGACTTAAGTAAAGGAAACCAAAAGAAAGCAGGTATTGTGGCTGCGCTTATAGGAAATCCAGAAGTTATTATTCTAGATGAACCTTTTGCCAACTTAGACCCAACAACGCAGATTCGTTTAAAAGAAATTATAAAAGATTTAGCTGAAAAGAAAGGAGTAACTGTATTGGTTTCTAGCCACGATTTAATGCATGTTACAGACGTTTGTGAACGCATCGTTGTTTTAGAAAAAGGGAATGTGATTAAAGATTTAGAAACAAATCCTGCAACCCTAAAAGAATTAGAAGCGCACTTTGCTAGTGGAGCTGTCGTTTCTCAAGAAGAAGAGTAAAATCTAAATAGCTATAATAAGAAAGCTCGTAATTATTTCAGTTGCGAGCTTTCTTATGCTTAGATATATTGTAATACCTCGAAAAATATTGAAATTAACCCAATAATTCAAAAAGATGTTTATTTTTACGACGTAACACACTAAAAACCTAATAGTTTAGTTATCTGTTATACACTATTTAATTGGTGTTAATTCAAATAGAACCAACGTTGAAAACCCATCATAAAATCATATTACCGCTTTTTTGTGTAGCATTTATTGCCCAGAGTTGCTCACGTAAAAAAGATACATTTATTAACAGAAATTTCCATGCATTAGGCACTAAATACAACGTTTTATACAACGGAAATATAGCGCTAGAAAGTGGTAAAGACGCCGTTAATAATGAGTTTACTGAAAATTTCTGGGAACTTTTACCGATTGAGCGCATGAATGTGGTCGATGAGGTTTTCTTACCAGGGCAAAGTAAAAATGCAGACTTTGATCGTGCTGAAGAAAAGGCAATTAAAGCCATTCAGCTGCATGGCATGAATATTAACGGAAAGGAAAAAAACCCACAGATAGACGAAGCCTATTTACTCTTGGGTAAAGCGCGTTATTTTGATCAGCGTTTTGTGCCAGCCTTGGCAGCTTTCAACAATATTTTAAACAAGTATCCAACGAGCGATAAAATTAATCAAGTAAAAATTTGGCGTGAAAAAGCGAGTATGCGCTTAGATAACAATGAAGGAGCCATTAAAAAATTGAAGCGTTTACTTAGAGAAGAAGAACTCAACAACCAAGATTTGGCAGATGCTACCTCTACTTTAGCACAGGCCTACATAAATACCAAATCAAGAGATAGTGCTTTAACACAACTAGGTATTGCTGCCGAAAACACTAAAGTTAAGAGAGAAAAAGCACGTTATCATTTTATTAGAGGTCAACTCTATAACGAATTTAAAGAGAAAGATAGTGCCAATATGGAGTTTGATGCTATTATGGATATGCACCGTCAAATTCCACGTTCGTTTTATATAAACGCACATATAGCAAAATCAAATAATTTTGATGCTTTAGAAGGAGATGTGGTGGAGTTTCAAGACTATCTCACAGATTTAGAAGAGAATAGGGAAAACAGACCTTTTTTAGATAAAATTTATTATCGCATTGCAGAGTTTCATCGCAACAATGCCTCAGACAGTCTTGCCGAAGCCTATTATAATAAGTCGCTTAGAAAAACAACTTCAGATAATTATTTAAAATCCCTGAGTTACGAAACTTTAGGAAACATGTATTTTGACCAAAATGTTTATAAAACAGCAGGAGCTTATTACGACAGTACAATGACGGCAATGGTTGAAAACACAAAACCATTCAGAATTATTAAAAAGAAGCGCGAAAATCTAGATGATGTTATCTATTACGAAGGAGTAGCTCAGGTTAATGACAGTATTTTGGAAATGATAAAACTTCCTAAAGACCAACAATTAGCCATTTACACGGAGTATGCAAACCAATTAAAAGAAAAAGCGCTTGAAGACGAAAGACTGAAAAAAGAAGAGGAAACGAAACGGCAAAATGCAGTAGGGTCTCCAAATGACAATGCTTTAGATACTAAAAACACAAGACCAACAAATACTCCAAGAGGTTTACCAAACAGCATTGGTAACAGAGGTAGTAGCAGTTTTTATTTTTACAACCCAACGACGGTTGCTTACGGAAAAAATGAATTTCTAAAAATTTGGGGTGAGCGCAAACTTCAAGATAATTGGAGGCTTTCAGACCAACGAGCTAATATCAATAATAGTGATACAAACGATATTGCAACTGTTTTAACGGAAGAACAGCGTTTTGACCCTCAATCGTATTTAGAATTACTTCCGACAGAACAAACAGAAATAGACAGTCTTGCTAAGGATAGAAACTATGCCTATTATCAACTAGGTATTATTTACAAAGAGAAATTTAAGGAGTTAGAACTTTCAAAATCAAAGTTTGAAAATTTACTAGCTAAAAATCCTGAAGACCGATTAATATTACCCTCAAAATACAATCTTTACAGAATCTATGAAGAATTAAGGCTAAGTAGAAAAGCAGAAGCTATGAAGAGTGATATTGTAGCAAATTATCCAGATTCTCGTTATGCAGAAATTCTTCTAAATCCACAATCAGAATTGGCTAAGGATAAAAACAGTCCAGAAGTAATTTACACTAAGCTCTACAGAAAGTTTGAGAACCAAGATTATACTGAGGTTATTGACGGAGCTGAGGTTCAAATTAAGCGCCTAGAAGGAGATAACTTTGTACCTAAGTTTGAAATTTTAAAAGCATCAGCAAAGGGAAGGCTTTATGGTTTTGAAGCCTATAAGGAAGGTATTAACTATATAGCTCTGACGTATGCAAATACTGAAGAAGGGAAAAAAGCCCAAGATATTTTAAAAAATGCCATACCTGTATTGGCAAAAAATGAATTTGTAGAAGATGATAACGCTCAAAAATTTAATGTCGTCTTTCAGTTCTCTAAAAATTCTGGTGAAGATATAGACGCTTTTATAAAAACATTAAATGAAGAGATTGAGGAAAAGATTAGTTATTTTGATTTAACAACTTCAAAGGATGTTTATGACGAGAATACTATATTTGTTGTAGTACACGGATTAAGAAGTATAAATGGTGCAAAGGGATTTTCGCAACTGCTTATAACAAACGATCGCGATGAAAGAGGACGACCAGTAAAACCTAAAATTACTAAAGAATATTTTGGGATTTCATCAGCAAACTATGCAATTATTCAACGACATAAAAATTTAAACACATATTTAAAACCACAATAAACCCAAATCATTATGTTTTCTTCAGACAATAAAAATTCAAAACAAAGCAATACTATGGAAACAAGTACATCTCAGAATATAATAGCACAAGGCACTAAGATTGTTGGCGATATTGCTAGCCAAGGCCCTTTTAGAATAGATGGAACCGTTGAAGGTAATGTAAAAACGTCTGGTAAAGTTGTAGTTGGTAAATCTGGTTTAATTAAAGGAACGCTAACAGGTGAGAATGCTGATTTTGAAGGTAAGTTCTCAGGTAAATTAATTTTGTCTGGTACATTATCCCTGAAATCCACAGCGCATATTGAGGGCGAAGTTCAGGTAAATAAATTAGCTGTAGAACCAGGCGCAAACTTTAACGCAACTTGTAGTATGAAAGGTGCTGTAAAATCATTATCTAATGAGCCAATTAAATCACAAGCACCAAAACCAGCACAGCAACAAACCACAGCAAGACCGTAAAAGCAAGTTTGGTTCTTATGCTAGATTTTCGGGAATTGCGATACAGATGTTTGCCATAATAGGTGTCGGTACTTTTATTGGAGTTAAACTCGATGAAAAATATCCTAACGAACACAATTTATACACACTAATTTTAACTTTAGGATCTGTAATTATGTCATTAGTTTACGTAATAAAACGTATCATTGCAGCCTCAAAAGAAGAAAAATAATTAGATGGAAGATTTCAAAAAAAGACAAATCAACTTTTTATTACAATTAATTGGTGTAAGTATATTGGTGTTTGCAATTCATAGTTATCTCTTACATTATTTTGCTAAAGACGTTGTATTCTTTTTTCCACTTTGGCAGATTTATACCTTTCATGCGGTAATCACATTACTATTTTATACCATAATTAATTATAAATTTTCTTCAGGCAAAAAAAATATTTTCAATCTCTTTATGGTATTAACCATGTTAAAGATGGTCTTAACGATAGTGTTTTTACTACCATTAATACTTTCAACATTTAAGAGCAAACAACCAGACGTTTTTAATTTTTTCATTCCGTATTTCTTGTTTTTGTTTTTTGAGGTATTCACGGTCACAAGATTCCTTCAAAAGTCTTAAGTTTAAATTTTAAGAATGGTCTACTAATCAGTCGTTTTAATCGATAAATAGCTATTGAAAATTATCGCAAAATTATTGTTTGTCAATTCATATAATGTGTGTACATTTGCACCGAATTTAAAGCAAGGTATTTTTAAGCCCATTAGAATGAGAATAAGCACCTTTAAAAACATAATATTATCAGCATTATTTTTAGCTGTCTTTAATATTGGTTTTGCCTCTGAAACTAAAGAAGGAGGAGACGACGAAAAATTCGATCCTAAAGAGATGATTCTTCATCATGTTAAGGATGCCTACGGAATGCATTTATTTGACTGGAAAGGTCATGGCGTGTCTATTCCATTACCGTTGATTTTATGGACAGATAAAGGATTAACTACATTTTCATCCTCAGAATTTCATCATGATTATAATGGCGAAGTTATTGTTGAAAAAAACGGACAACGTTTTGTAAATGTGCACGAAAAGGTTTACGTATTAGATGAAGGGGCAACTGCTGTAACTTACGATGCAGAACATCACCCAACAAACGCACACAGACCAAAATTTGACATGTCTATTACTAGAAATGTCTTTATGATGTGGGTTTCTGTTGCACTGTTATTATTTATTTTCTTTATGGCGGCACGTCGTTATAAAAAATCAGAAAACTATGTACCATCTGGTATTGCTAGTTTTGTTGAGCCTTTAATTGTGTTTGTGAGAGATGAAATAGGAAAGCCAATGATTGGTGAGCATAAGTACAAAAGATTTATGCCTTATTTATTAACGGTATTTTTCTTTATATGGATTAATAACATATTTGGGTTAATACCATTCTTTAATGGTGCCAACCTTAGTGGAAACATTGCGTTTACATGTACGCTTGCGGTTATTACGTTTATTATAACAACAGTTAGTGGTAACAAAAACTATTGGAAACACATCTTTTGGATGCCAGGCGTTCCTGTACCAATGAAAATATTTTTAATGCCAATTGAGATTATCGGAATGTTTGTGAAGCCAATCTCATTAATGATTCGTTTGTTTGCTAACATTACAGCAGGTCACGTTATCATATTAGCATTAATGTCATTAATATTTGTATTTAAGTCTTACGCAATTGCACCAGTGTCTGTAGCATTCTCATTGTTTATTACAGTTATCGAAGTTATTGTAACGGCTATACAAGCATATATATTTACAATATTGTCAGCCCTTTATTTTGGGATGGCAACAGAAGAAGAACATCATTAATTAATTTAAATTTTATATTATGACTATTACTGGAATTGCAGCTATTGGAGCTGGTTTAGCAGCTATTGGAGCTGGTGTTGGTATTGGTAAGATTGGTGGGTCAGCTATGGAAGCTATGGCTCGTCAACCAGAAATGCACGGAAAGATTCAATCTTCTGCATTAATCTTAGCAGCCTTCGTAGAAGCGGTAGCACTATTTGGTGTTGTTGTTGCTTTCTTACAAGGGTAAGACATTTAAGATACAGAAGTAACGGTTGGTTGCTTCTGTATTTTATTCATTCTCTAGAGCTTTAGCGACGGAGAATAAAATTTAAGTTATTTAAAACAAAATAGAATGGATTTAATTACACCGGAATTAGGACTTGTCTTTTGGACGTTAATTACATTTTTAATATTACTTTTTCTTTTAAGAAAATTCGCTTGGAAACCTATTCTTGGCGCTGTTGAGGAAAGAGAAGGTGGTATAAAAGATGCTTTAGCTTCTGCTGAAAAAGCAAAGCTAGAAATGCAAAACTTACAAGCAGATAACGAACGTATTTTACAAGAAGCACGTGCAGAGCGCGAAGCAATGTTAAAAGATGCGCGTGACTTGAAGAACAAAATTGTTTCTGATGCTAAGGACGAAGCGCAAGCACAAGCAAGCAAAATGATTGAGCAAGCACAATCTGCAATAGAAAGTGAAAAGAAAGCAGCTATGGCAGAATTAAAAAGTCATGTTGCAGGATTATCATTAAGCATTGCAGAAAAAGTAGTACGTGAAGAATTATCTAACAAAGACAAACAATTAAAATTGGTTGAAGACATGTTAGGTGAAGCAACTTTAAACTAAGATACATGTCAGGATCAAGAGCAGCCATACGATATGCAAAAGCAGTTTTAAGCTTGGCAACAGATAATAAATCTGCTGAAGCTGTAAACAGTGATATGAAATCTATCACCAATGCAATTGCTCAGAGTGAAGATTTAAATCAAATGCTTCAAAGTCCTGTGGTAAGATCTTCAGATAAAAAAGCCGTATTAACATCAGTATTTAAAAGTGCTAATGTTGCTACAGCAAACCTTATTGATACTTTGATTTCTAATAAGAGACTAGCACTTTTAAATGATGTAGCTGCTAGTTATACTGAGTTATACGATCAGATGAGAGGAACGCAAGTAGCTACTGTTACTACAGCAATCCCTTTAACAGCTGATTTAAAAACTAAGGTATTAGCTAAAGTAAAAGAGCTTACTGGTAAGGAGGCAGAAGTTGAAAATATTATAGATGAGAGCATTTTAGGTGGTTTCATATTACGAGTTGGTGATATTCAGTATAACGCTAGTATTGCAAATAAACTCGATAAATTAAAAAGAGAATTTACATTAAATTAAGAGCGTTAGAGTAGGCGTCTAACGTCTAATATCTAACGTCTAATATCTAAAAAGATGGCAGAAGTAAAACCAGCTGAAATATCAGCAATCTTAAAACAACAACTTTCAGGTTTTGAAGCAGGAGCTTCATTAGATGAAGTTGGAACAGTATTAACTGTAGGTGACGGTATTGTACGTGCCTACGGATTAGCTAATGCGCAATACGGAGAATTAGTAGAATTCGAAGGTGGTTTAGAAGGTATTGTACTTAACCTAGAAGAGGATAATGTTGGTATTGTATTATTAGGAACTTCAGTAGGAGTAAGAGAAGGCTCTACAGTAAAACGTACAGAACGTATCGCATCTATTAAAGTAGGTGAAGGTATCGTTGGTCGTGTTGTAGATACTTTAGGTAATCCTATAGATGGTAAAGGACCAATCACTGGAGAAACTTATGAAATGCCTTTAGAGCGTAAAGCACCTGGTGTTATATATAGAGAACCAGTAACTGAGCCAATGCAAACAGGTATTAAGGCCATTGATGCTATGATTCCTGTAGGTAGAGGACAACGTGAGTTGGTAATTGGCGACCGTCAAACTGGTAAAACAGCTGTTTGTATTGATACTATTATCAATCAAAAAGAATTTTATGATGCAGGTGAGCCTGTATATTGTATATATGTTGCTGTAGGTCAAAAGGCTTCAACAGTAGCTTTAATTGCTAAGACTTTAGAAGAAAAGGGAGCTTTAGCATATACCACGATAGTAGCTGCAAATGCATCAGATCCTGCTGCAATGCAAGTGTATGCACCAATGACAGGAGCTTCTATTGGGGAATACTTTAGAGATACTGGTCGACCAGCATTAATTGTATTTGACGATTTATCAAAACAAGCCGTTGCTTACCGTGAGGTGTCTTTATTATTAAGACGTCCTCCAGGACGTGAGGCATATCCTGGTGATGTATTTTATTTACACTCAAGATTATTAGAGCGCTCTGCAAAAATCATTAATAATGATGCCATTGCTAAAGAAATGAATGATTTACCCGACTCATTAAAGCCATTGGTAAAAGGTGGTGGTTCTTTAACGGCATTACCAATTATTGAAACTCAAGCAGGTGACGTATCAGCATATATCCCGACGAACGTAATTTCTATTACAGATGGTCAGATTTTCTTAGATGGGGATTTATTTAACTCTGGTGTTCGTCCAGCAATTAACGTAGGTATTTCTGTATCTCGTGTTGGTGGTAATGCACAGATTAAATCAATGAAAAAAGTATCTGGTACATTAAAATTAGATCAGGCTCAGTATCGCGAATTAGAAGCCTTTGCTAAGTTTGGATCAGATTTAGATGCGGTTACATTAAACGTAATTGAAAAAGGAAAGCGTAATGTTGAAATCTTAAAACAAGCGCAGAATGATCCTTTTAGAGTAGAAGATCAAGTTGCTATTATCTATGCAGGTTCTAAGAACTTATTAAGAGATGTTCCTGTAGAGAAAGTAAGAGAATTTCAAAGAGATTACTTAGAGTTTTTGAAAGCAAAGCATAGCGATGTGTTAAGTACGTTAAAAGCAGGTAAATTAACTGATGAGGTTATTGATACATTAACTAGTGTAGCTAAAGATCTTTCAGGGAAGTATAGAGGATAATCCCATCCCAGCCTTCCCAAAGGGAAGGAGTTATGTGGAGTTATAACATCAAGTTTAACTAATTAAAGTTCTTTCCTTAGGAAAGGATTTAGGATAGGAAAAAATGGCAAACTTAAAAGAAATACGTAACAGAATATCATCGGTATCTTCAACGATGCAGATTACTAGTGCCATGAAAATGGTATCGGCTGCCAAGTTAAAGAAAGCTCAAGATGCTATCACGGCAATGCGTCCTTACTCTAATAAGTTAACTGAATTACTTCAGAGTTTAAGTGCAACTTTAGATGCAGATTCTGGAAGCAAGTATGCCGTTGAAAGAGAAGTTAGTAATGTTTTAGTTGTAGCTATTACATCTAATAGAGGGTTGTGTGGTGCTTTTAATTCTAATATTATAAAGCAAACAAACGTCCTAATTAATGATGTCTATACAGACAAAAATGTTTCTATTTTAGCGATTGGGAAGAAGGCAAATGATGCTTTTTCTAAGCAGAATAGAGTTATAGCAAACAAAAGTGAAGTCTTTGATGACTTAACGTTTGATAATGTCGCGGCTATAGCAGAACTATTAATGGATAAATTTGCAGAAGGTGAATTTGATAAAATTGAATTAGTATATAACAATTTTAAAAATGCTGCCACGCAAATAGTGATGACGGAACAATTTTTACCAATTGTACCTATGGAAGATGAAGCTAATGTAAATTCAGATTATCTTTTTGAGCCGTCGAAGCAAGAAATTGTTGAGGCATTAATTCCTAAGTCATTAAAGACGCAATTGTACAAAGGCATTAGAGATTCTTTTGCATCTGAACATGGTGCACGTATGACAGCAATGCACAAAGCAACAGATAACGCAACTGAGTTAAGAGATCAATTGAAGTTAACGTATAACAAAGCAAGACAAGCAGCTATTACTAATGAGATCTTAGAGATTGTTGGTGGTGCTGAAGCTTTGAATAACTAAATTCAGTCATGCTGAACTTGTTCAGCATCACACTATTAAATTAAACCTAACTCAATCGAGTTGGGTTTTTTTTTACAATCAAATTACAATTCCTATAATTCTATTTCTTAACGCTGTTAATCAAATGCGGTTTCAGTAGTTTTTATTGAGTCACAAATTAAAGTATTCTCAAAAAAATAACGATTTACATAAGGAATGTATAAAAAATTAACAATCTCAGGTTTCGATATTTAAAATATAAGTAAGAACTTAGCAATAAAATTTTTGAAATGAAAAAAGGAATTCAACTTATTTTCGCTATTTCGTTTTGTGTTTTTTTATTTGGTGTTATGATGACTATTAACCATGTAAATTCTACAGATAAAAAAACAGAGAATGATATAATTGTAGAAAGGCATAAAGTTAATTTAGAAAACAGTCCTTTTAAGGATCGTTTAAAACTCACAAAAAAAGAAAGGAAAGCACTAGGCTTACCTCCAAATAAATATTTTGAAGAGGAGTATGAGTTAACTATGAATCCTGTCTTAGGCCGTCCAACTGGCGAAAATCTTCAAGGTATAAGAGAAAAAATGGAGTTAATGGCTTCGAATCGTGTTCCTGGAGATGGAATTGATGTAGATTGGGAGTCAAGAGGGCCAGATAACGTAGGTGGTAGAACTAGAGCAATAATGTTCGACCCTAATGATCCTACTAATGAAATTGTCTTTGCTGGTGGAGTTAGTGGAGGACTATGGAGAAACACCAATATCTCTAACGCCAATTCTCAATGGACATTAATCGATTTACCAGAACATCTCAACGTCACTGTAATCACCCACGATCCAAATAATAGTGATATTTTTTACCTTGGTACAGGTGAATCTTACACCAGTGGCGATGCAAATGGTAATGGAGTCTGGAAATCAGAAGATAGAGGTGTGACTTGGGTAAATGTTTTTGGGGGAATTACTGGCCCAACAACTTTTGAGTCTGCTTCGAACATAACCGTAAATTCCCCTAATGGTATACAAGGAGATTATATCTCAGTAGCTACAACAAATTTTGGACCTACCATAACTTCAGTAATAACTGGTGATTTTATTTTAGCCGATGATTCTGTGGGTTCTCCAACATTAGGGTGTAGTTCATTTGGACCAGATGCTACCGGAAAAATTGCCTTGGTAAGACGAGGAGATTGTCCATTTGTTGATAAAGTTAAAAACGCACAAGACGCTGGTGCTATTGCAGTTATTGTTTTGAATGATATCCCAGGCTCACCTATACCAATGGGTGGTGAAGATCCTTCGATAACTATACCTGCAGTTATGATATCAAAAGCAGACGCAGATGTAATTGAAGCAGAAATAAATTCGGGTAGTACCGTAAATGGATCTTTAAATCCAAGTACTGGTACGTTCACTGGAAATTTAGTGCCTGGTATTCAGAACATTAATGATCTAAACATTAGAAATAATGGAGGAGTGACTGAAATATATGTAGCCGCAGGTGAATCGTTTTATAGTGACGCAAATGCGACTACATTTTTAGGTGGTCCTGAACTCGGATTATATAGATCTATTAATAGTGGCGCAACATGGCAAGAGCTAAACCTTCCATTAACAGCTGAAGGAAATAAGCATGAGCCAAATGATATTGAAATAGGAGCAGATGGTAAAATTTGGGTATCCACAATTACTAGCTCAATCTTTGGAGATGGAGGTGGTGAAATTTTATCTTCAACTAATGGTGTAACTTTTGTAAAAACTTACACAGTGCCAGATGGAGATAGAACACAAATAGAAACCTCTTTGCAAAATCCAGAAACTGTATATGTATTAGCAGAATTAAATGCAGGTGGAGTTATTATTCAAGGCACTAACAATAGTTTTAGTACAGTTACAGATTTAGCACTTCCAAACGATGCAGATAACGGTATACCAGCAGATGATTTTACAAGAGGGCAAGCCTTTTATGATTTACTTTTAAAGATTCACCCTACTAATGATCAGATACTTTATAGTGGTGGTATTGACTTATTTAGCTCTAATGACGGTGGTGCTTCATGGACTCAAATATCTAAATGGTCAAATAATAACTTTTTAGCAGGCTTAGACGTTCCTCTTGTTCATGCCGATCAACATGCCATGGTTTTTCCTTTAAATAATTCTAATAGAGTATTGTTTGGTAATGATGGAGGTGTTTATTTTTCAGATAACGGAGGTTTGGCAATTTCAGAAAGAAATAATGGTTTTGTGACGTCTCAATTTTATACTGTTGGCGTAGCACCAACAACAACATTCAGTGGTCAAGATTATTTTGTAGGTGGTTTGCAAGACAACGGAACTCTACTTTTTGAGAATGCTAGTCCAGGCATTAACAGTGCCATACGAGCTTTTGGAGGTGATGGCGCGTATTCTTTCTTTGATCAAGACGGTTCTGATCAGTATTTTATAAGAAATTTTGTTTATAATAATGCGGTTAGTTTATTCAATTTTGAAACAAATTCGGTGGTGACCTTAAACAGTGAAAATTCTAACGTTGGGTCTTTTATTAATCCGCAAGGTTTAGACTCAAATTTGGACATTCTTTATTCAAATTATACATCTGCGATAGCGCCAGTAATAAGAAGATATTCAGGGATTAAATCATCAGCGACTTTAACTAAAGATGATCTTAGTAACGTTGAGTTAACCAGCAGACCTACAGCTTTTAATGTTTCACCTTACACTACGGGTTCATCGACACTTTTGGTTGGTACATTTCTAGGTGATATACTTTTAGTTACTAATGCGGATACAACACCTCTTTGGACTAATATAGAAACAAATAATGTAATAGTAGGTAGTATCTCGGATGTGGAATTTGGTGCAAGCGAAAATATTATTTTTGCCACTGTTCATAATTATGGTGTTGAGAGTATTTGGTACACAGATAATGGAGGAAATACTTGGAATAGTAAAGAAGGGAATTTACCAGATATGCCTGTTAAGGCAATTCTACAAAACCCATTAAATCCTGAAGAGGTTATCATAGGAACAGAATTGGGTGTGTGGTATACAACAGACTTTTCATCTAACAGCCCAAATTGGCAACCAGCTTTCAATGGTATGTCTAATGTAAAAGTTACCGATATGGATTTAAGGGATGATGATACTGTGTATGTTTCTACTTACGGTAGAGGTGTTTTCTCAGCTCAATTTGCATTTGATGCTAATGGCGATGATGATGGTGATGGAGTTCTAAACGGTATGGATAATTGTATTAATACTGCTAATGCGGATCAAGCAGATGCCGATGGTGATGGTATTGGTGATGCATGCCAAGATACAGACAACGATTCAATTTTAGATATTGATGATAATTGTATTAACACAGCTAATACAGATCAAGCCGATGCAGATGGTGATGGTGTAGGCGATGCATGCCAAGACACAGATAATGATACAATATTTGATGCTATAGATAACTGCATTAATACACCAAATACAAACCAGCAAGATACTAATGGAAATGGTATTGGTGATGCGTGTGACACAAGTTATGAAGCCCAAGATAATATAAGCTTAAGAATTGTTTCAGAAACTTGTGAAGGACAAAATAATGGTGAACTTATAATTGAGGTAAATGAAACATTTGTCACTTATACAATTACTGTAACTGGTGATAATTTAAACTTAAGTGAGGCATTGGCATCTAATCCTTACACTATATCAGATTTAAATGTTGGAGCATATACGGTTTGTGTAATTGTAAATGGTCAAGATTACCAACAATGTTTTGAAATTAATATTGAGATGGCAGAACCATTAGATGGAATTTTAGACAGAGTTAGTTCTACTAATACAAATACCAATGTAGAAACAACTTCTGTAAATATTGAATCTGGCACGCCTCCATTCACAGTTATTTTTAATGATGAAATTATAAGTGTAACGAGCAGCAATTCTTTCCAGGTAGAAACGCTAGGATCAGGATTGTTAGAAGTTAAGTCTTCTAAAGCTTGTGAAGGTGTAATGAGCAAGGTAATTGATATGACTTCACCATTAAAGCTTTCATTTAGTCCAAACCCAGTAATTGATCAGTTGAATATAATATTATCAAAAAAGTATGATGGAACCGTTCCAATTCAAATTGTAGATATAAGTGGTAAACTTGTTTTTAATGAAATACAGCAGATGCAAAACACTAGTGCTATCACATTATCACTACAAAGTCTGGAAGATGGTATATATTTTGTAAAACTAGATTTAGAACAACCAGAAGTATTTAAAATTATTAAAAAGTAAGAAAATGAAAATAAATATAAAATTATATACAGCGGTGTTGGCTCTAAGCATTTTAATGTCTTGTGGAGGTGGAGATGACGACTCCTCAGCACCAGCACCAACTCCTAACACTGCACCAACTGCTGTTTCAGGATTAATATTTCCTTCTGCAGACTTATTATGCATTGATAACAATATAACATTTCAATGGGGAATGGCATCAGATGCAGATGGCGATGCTATATCTTACGATTTAACTGTAGCAATAGATAGAAATTTTAATAATGTTATAGAAATGCGGAATGTATCTACAACAAGTATTACAATCAATTTACAAGCAGGAGAGGCATATTATTGGAAAGTTAGGGCTAAAGATAATAACGGAGGTGAATCTCCAGATTCTGCAACATTTGCTTTCTATACAGAAGGTGATGGTGATGTTAATCACGCTCCTTTTACAGCAGCACTAGTTGGACCAGAAGATGATTCAGATGTTATTGCTGGTACCGTAAATTTGAGTTGGTCTGGTGGAGATTCTGATACTAATGACACTTTAACCTATGATGTATATTTTGGTGATATTGAAGATGCACCTTTAGTACAATCCGATGTAACAACACAAAATTTTGAAGTAACCGCCAATGCAGCAACAACATACTTTTGGCGCGTTGATACAGAAGATAATAACGGAACAAAAACAATAGGGCAAGTTTGGACATTTAATGTGAATTAAATTATCTAATGTAAATCTCTTTTAAGTCGTTTCACAATATTTGAATAATGAGAAAGCGAAAGTATAATAGTTTTATTTTAATGGCTTTAATCAGTTTTTTTAGTTTAGCAACGTGTGCAACCGCTAAAAAACTAGAAGAGGCTCCTCCCACAAATATCACAGAGGCTTACTATCAGAATTGGGTCGCTGGTGTTCAAGGAGGAGGCTCAGGCACAAACATTTTTATAAAAGCTTCTAGCCAAGATATTGTTTTAGATAGCGTTTACTTTCACAATAAGGTTGCAAAACTCTCAGCCCAGCAAAGCATGCCATTATTTTATATCGGGAGATTCTCTAATGAGATGAATAAAGAATGGGAGAATACCAATAAAAATCACACTAAACGTAGTGAGATTAAGGCTTCTGAAATGGCTAACTTTCCATTTCAATTAAAAACCAATGAATGTGTTGTTAGTTATATGCAAAATGATAAGAGAAAATATTTTAAGATCTCAGAACTTGAAAAAAAGGCTTCTGATGAATATCCTGTTTCAAGAAAAAAAGCGGATAATAAAATTTAAATTACAAGAAGATTAATTCAACATCATAGAATATGTAAACCTAACTCTTATTGAGTTGGGTTTTATATGTCATTCAGATTTATTTCTTTCATTGCACTGCTTAATTCAATACTTTTGAGCTAAACATTACTACTCCCATTGAGCGGATTCAAAACACTTTTTAAACAAACATTTATATATGGCTTAGCAACGGTTTTGCCTAGAATGTTGAGCTTTATTTTAGTGCCACTTTATACTAATCCCGAAGTATTATCTGTTGAAGAGTATGGACGTGTATCATTCATATTCGCATATTTCGTTCTGTTTAATGTAGTTTTGGCTTATGGCATGGAAACCGCTTTTTTTAGATTTTTCAATAAAGAAAACCATCAAGAAAAAGTCACGAGCACATCTGCAATATCTCTTATTATAAGTTCTTTTGCTTTATTAGGAATCGCTTTTCTATTTAAAAATCAAATTTCAACACTAATAAATATAGAACTTAAGTATCTTAATTTAGTCTTTATCATTTTACTTTTAGATGCTCTGGTAATTATACCCTTTGCTTGGTTGCGCGCCACAGCAAAACCCATGCGCTATGCTATTATTAAAATTTTGAATGTAGCAGTTAATTTAGGGCTCAATATCTTCTTGTTGCTGTATTTAAAGGATTTAGCAGATGGTAATTCATTTTTCGATAGTATCTACATTAAAGATTTTGAAATCAGTTATATTTTTATATCTAACTTAATAGCAAGTGGGTTAACATTGGCTTTATTAGTTCCATTTTACACTAAGATTAAGTTCAAATTCGATACAGCTCTTTGGAAACAAATGATGCATTACGCTATGCCAGTGCTTATTGCAGGAATAGCCTTTTCTATAAATGAAACCTTTGACCGTATTTTATTAGAAAAACTGTTACCACCCAATATTGCCGATGAACAAATAGGAATGTACTCAGCTTGTTACAAATTAGCGTTGTTTATGACCTTGTTTGCAACCGCATTTCGTTTAGGGATAGAACCTTACTTTTTTAGTCATTCTAAATCAGAAAATCCACAAAAAAATTACGCGACCATTTTAGAATATTTTGTTGCATTTGGTGCTGTTATTCTATTAACTGTTGTGGTTTTTGCAGATGTATTAAAACCTTATATCATAAGAAGTGAAGCCTATTATGAAGCGATGTGGATTGTCCCATTTATTTTGTTAGCTAACTTTTGTTTAGGAATTTATCATAACCTTTCGGTTTGGTATAAAATTACAGATCGCACTAAATATGGAGCTTATATTTCAATATTCGGAGCTGTTATCACATTGATCTTAAATTACATTTTAATTCCAATGATAGGTTTTAAAGGTTCTGCTATAGCAACGCTTTCAGCATATGCCATAATGATGATGTTATCCTTTTACTTTGGTAAAAAATACTATCCAATTCCGTATAATTTTAAGAAGATAAGCCTATATCTAGGCACGTCTGTTTTGCTTTCATTTATATTTTTCTATCGCTATCGAGAGAATTATATTGTTGGAATTACAATGTTAATCGTATTTTTGGGATTAGTTATTCTATTAGAAAAGAACCAACTAAAAGAAGTCTTAAAACGATAGATTTTTGTCATTCAGAGCAAAAGCGAAGAATCTCAAATTAAATGAAGTATAATTTTAAAGCTTCCCATTTTTATGGGTGATAAATATGAAAATTAAAATAATAAATAAATCTATACACGATTTACCACACTACGAAACCATAGCTTCAGCTGGTATGGATTTACGAGCAAGTTTAACAGAAGCAAGAACTCTAAAACCTTTAGAACGCACAATTGTTAGCACAGGTTTATTTATTGAATTACCAATAGGAATTGAAGCACAAGTGAGACCACGTAGTGGTTTAGCAGCAAAAAAAGGAATTACTGTTTTAAACGCACCAGGAACTATAGATGCAGATTATAGAGGTGAAATCGGTGTGATATTGGTCAATCTTTCAAATGACGATTTTTTAATTCAAAATGGTGAGCGCATCGCCCAATTAGTAATAGCAAAGCACGAACGTGTCGAGTGGGAAGAGGTTAAAATATTATCTGACACAGATCGTGGTGAAGGTGGTTTTGGTAGTACAGGAACTAAATAAATCCCCTTTAATTCCCCAAAGGGGAAAACAGAAGTGGAAGTAAAGTAGATATAAATAAAAGTTTAATTAATTAAAAAGTCCTTTCCTTTGGAAAGGATTTAGGATAGGAATATGAAAATAATAGTACCAATGGCAGGCAGAGGCTCTCGTCTTAGACCACATAGTTTAACAGTCCCAAAACCATTAATTCCAGTTGCAGGTCAACCGATTGTGCATCGTTTAGTACAGGATATCGCTAAGGTGTTAAAGCAACCTATTGAAGAAATTGCTTTTGTTTTAGGTGATCCTGCATTTTTTGGAGATGAAGTTGTTGAGAGCTTAACTGAACTGGCAGAAGGTTTAGGAGCTAAAGCATCTATTTATAGACAAGATCAGCCGTTGGGAACTGGTCACGCAATTATGAGTGCAAAACCATCGCTTTCTGGTCCCGCAGTAATTGCCTATGCAGATACGTTGATTAGAGCAGAGTTCGATTTAGACCCATCAGCAGATAGTGTAATTTGGACAAAGCGCGTTGCAAATCCTGAAGCTTATGGTGTCGTGAAGTTAGATTCTAATGAAACTATAGTAGAGTTGGTTGAAAAGCCAGAAAGCTTTGTTAGCGACCAAGCCGTAATAGGTATTTATTACTTCAAAGATGTTGCTGTTTTAAAGGAAAAGCTTCAAGAAGTGCTCGATGAAAACGTAATGAATGGTGGTGAATACCAAATTAATGACGGAATTAAACGTATGATGGCTGACGGCAGAATCTTTAAAACAGGAACTGTTGATGAATGGATGGATTGCGGAAACAAAGCGGTTACATTAGAAACAAATGCTAAAATGTTAGGCTTTTTAACCGCTGATAAAGAAGAACAATTAATTGATGCTTCTGTCGTTTTAGATAACGCAACAGTCATAGAACCTTGTTTTATTGGCAAAGGAACAGTGTTGAAAAATTCAACAGTTGGGCCTCATGTTTCAATCGGAAAGGATTGTACAATAGAAAACTCAACCGTTAAAAATAGTTTAATACAAAATCAAACCAGTATTAAAAACGCTAAATTAGACGAAGCCATGATTGGTAATCATGTGAAGTATAATGGTGAGTTTACTAAAATCAGTATTGGAGATTACACTCAAATGGAATAAATTCCTTTGAAAAAAGGAATCTCATAAACGAAAGTTTGGAATAACTTTTGAAAACTTAATGTCATTCAGAGCGTTAGCGAAGAATCTTAAATGAAATTGAAAAAAAAAATATCTAGAATTTTAATAGCACTTTCCATAGTGCCTATGCTTGCTTTTACCCAAGTCGATTTCAACAAAAGACCAGACGATGATTTAGGAAATGTAGAAGATGAATTTCAAGAGTATTTCTTTGAAGCCTTAAAACAAAAAGGCATTGAGAATTACGATAGAGCTGTGGATGCCCTTCAAAAGTGTTTAAATTTAAATAGTAAGCTTCCTGTTATTTATTTCGAGCTTGGTAAAAACTATAACCAACTAAAAAACTTTGGAGCAGCTGAAGACAACTTAAAAAAAGCCATCAGTATGCAACCTGATAACGAATGGTTTTTAGATGAGCTTTACGATGTCTACTTTCAGCAAGATGATATCAATAACGCTATAAAAACCATTAAGCAATTGGTGAAGTATCATCCAGATTATAAAGAAGATTTAGCAACCCTTTATGTAAGAGAAGAAAAATACAAGCAAGCTCTAAATCTTTTGGATGAATTAGATGCGGAATTAGGCATTAGCGAATCGAGAGATGCGATGCGTAATGATATATACAGTATAACAGGTAATGCAGATGATAGAATTGAAAATTTAGAACAACGAATTGCGAATAATCCCAATAATGAGGATAATCACTTAAAACTTATTTATAGATATAGTCAAACTGGTGACAAAAAAAATGCTTATAAAGCAGCTAAAAATCTATTAAAGGTGAAACCAGATTCTAAATTTGTGCATTTAGCCTTGTATAAATTTTACCTTCAAGATGCGGAAACAGACGAAGCTATTAAATCGGTTAAAATAGTTTTAACAAGTCCAGAAATTAATGCAGAAGCCAAAGCTATGGTGCTCAAGGATTTTGTCGCTTTTGTTGCTAGAAATCCAGAGTATGAATCAGATTTAATAGCAATTACGGCTTTGGTTGATGAAGATAAAGACGCACAAACACATAGCGATTTAGGCCAGTATTATTTAAAAGCAGGTGATAAGGTAAAGGCGCTTTCAAATTTTAAGGCAGCCTTAGCGCAAAACCCTAATGACTTTAAACTGATTAAAGACGTGTTACTATTGCAATTAGATATTAAGGATTATAAGGCGGTTGTAAATGATAGTGAGCAGGCTTTAGAATTATACCCAGCACAACCCATTTTATATTTGGTGAATGGTGTGGCAAATAATCAATTAGGAAAACATAAAAAAGCTTTAGACAACCTAGAAATGGGATTAGATTTTATTGTTGAAAACCGTGAAATGGAAGCCGATTTTTATTCAGAATTAAGTTTAGCATACAAAGCTCTCAATAATATTAGTAAATCTGAAACGTTTGCTAAAAAGGCAGAAGCTCTAAAAGCACAACAGTAAAATACATTCCTGCGTCTGTATGCCGCTGAATCTTTAGCGGAGGCGCAAGGCGGAAATCATATAGAACAGGATGAAAAAAACACAAAAATATAAAACAATTCAATTTCCAAAAGTCTTTTTTATACTTATAGCGGTGATTCTTTTAGCGAATTGTAAATCAGCAAAAAGCGTTATCGCATCTGGTGAAGCAAGCCCTAGTCTTTCAGCGAAACAGGTGATAAAGCAGCATCAAAAAAACAATGCCAATTTTAAGACGATGCAAGCTAGAGTTAGAATAGATATTATTGAAGGTGAAAAAGAGCAAGGTATAACCTTTAGTTATAGAATGGAAAAAGATAAAGTCATTTGGCTAAGTGCTCCGTTAGGTTTAGCAAGAATGATGATTACACCAGAGAAGTTAAGTTTTTATAACAAGCAAGACAATGAATATTTTGATGGAGACTACAAATTGCTGAGTGATTTTGTAGGTATAGATTTAGACTTTATGAAAGTGCAGAATATTTTGTTAGGCCAAGCGATTTACGACCTTAAAGACGAGCCACATACGGTTGCTGTTAATGAAAATAGATATGCGCTTCAACCTAAAGACCAAAATGCACTTTTAGAATTATTTTACCTCCTTAATCCGTCGCATTTTAAAATGGACAGTTTACAACTGTTTCAGCAATTGAAAAAGCGGATTCTTCAAGTAGATTATCAGTCGTATCAGAATGTGGATAAGCAAATATTACCGAAGGATATTAGAATTATTGCCGTTGAAGATTCAGAACAAGTAGAAATTACTTTAGAATTTAAATCTGTGACTTTAAATCAGGAGGTTAGATTTCCATTTAATATTCCATCTGGTTACAAAGAAATTGTTATAAAATGAAGTTTAATTGAAATAATTGTCCCTCGAGGGGACTTTAGGGGTTTTTAAAATATGAATAGACTTTTTTATATAGTATTTATTTTAGGATTTTTATTTTCCTCAGCTTCATTGTGTGCACAAAGCGATAAACAAAAAAAATTAGAGCTTCAACGTCAGCAAGTTTTAAAAGAAATGAAGCAGATTAATGCGTTGTTATTCACAAAAAAGAAAGAAGAAAAGTCAGCAATTACATTAATTGAAGATCTTAATTATAAAGTCAGTGTGCGGAAAAACCTTATTAGAATTACTAATGAGCAAGCCAACTTATTGACAAGAGAAATAAACATAAATCAAAAAGAAATTACGAGTCTAAGAACGCAGCTTCAAGAACTAAAGGATGATTATGCGGCAATGGTTGTAAAATCATATAAAAGCAAATCAGAGCAAAGTAAAGTGATGTTTCTGTTATCTTCAGATAATTTTAAACAAGCCTATAAGCGTCTTCAATATATGAAGCAATATGCGAATTATCAGAAAGAACAAGGGGAAACAATTAAAGCAAAAACTAAGGATTTACAAGAGTTGAATATTCAACTGTCCAAACAAAAGGAAGACAAACAACAGCTTTTAAAGGAAAACCGAATCGCCAAGCGCGAATTAGAAAGCGAGTTAAAACAACGTGAAGTTTTAATGGCTTCCATAAAATCAGAGATGGGCAAGTTCGCAGCTCAAATTAAAAAGAAAAAGCAAGAGGCAAATCGTTTAGATAAAGAGATAAATCGCATTATTAGAGAAACGATTGCAGCTGCCAATAAGAAATCTGGAAGTAAATCATCTTCAGGTAAGTTTGTACTAACACCAGAAGCAAAACGATTAGCAGCAAATTTTGAATCTAACAAAGGAAGACTAGGTTGGCCAGTCTCAAAAGGTGTTATTAAAGGAAAATTTGGTAAGCAACGATCTTTGGCAGACAATTCTGTGACACAAAATTATAAAAGTATTTATATCGCTACGGAAACAAATTCAGAAGTAAAAGCTGTTTTTAATGGTGTAGTTTCAGGAATTCATATTATGAAACGTGGTAATCCAACGATTTTAGTTAAACATGGGATTTACTTCAGTGTTTACATGAACCTTTCTGAAGTTAAAGTCAAAAAAGGTGATAAGGTTACCACAGGTCAAGTAATAGGAAAAGTTTTTACAAACAAAATTAAAGGTGAAACATTATTAGGATTTAGAATCTATAAAAACGATCAAGTTCTCAATCCCGAGCCTTGGTTGGCTAAGTTTTAGATAGCATAGTTTGTCATTAAGAGTTCCGATAACAATTGGGACGAAGAATTTCTCAAAAAACGATTAATCAAAAAGCGCCTTCAACTCTGTAGCATCATCTGGTTTTATTTTACCAGCCAAAAGTAAACTCAATTGTTTGCGCCTTAAGGCAGCATCAAAACGTTGCTTTTCCAATTCCGTTTCTGGGACAAGTTCAGGTACTTTTACAGGCCGTCCTGTTTCATCTACAGCAACAAAAGTATAAATCGCTTCATTAGCCTTAATGCACTCACCAGATTCTCTGTCTTCAATCCATACGTCCATATAAACTTCCATAGAAGACGTAAATGCACGAGATACTTTAGCCTCAATCATCACAACACTTCCTAATGGTACAGATCGGTTAAAAGCCACATGGTTTACAGAAGCGGTTACCACAATACGTCTAGAGTGACGCCTTGCAGCAATACTTGCAGCTCTATCCATACGAGCGAGTAATTCACCTCCAAATAAATTATTGATAGGATTAGTTTCACTTGGCAAAACCAAATCGGTAACTATAGTTTTAGATTGAAAAGCAGTTCTTGATTGCATACCTTTTAAATTTGATGCAAAGATAAGCTGATTTTAAGTTGTAGATGTAAGATTATGCAAAAAGACGAGAGAGAAGAGACTAGAGAAATGACATAATTTATTCAGATTAATAGCAAAATGTGTGTCAAAAAATATATAACAGAGTATTTATGTTTAATGAGTAATAAAAAAAACTACTTCAGCTTCTTAATCAACAACCAAGCATCTCTGTTATGATTACGACGGATTTTACGCAATTCTTGCTGTGCTTCAGCTCTTGTTTTAAAGCTGGCATAAACTACTTCGTGAAGTCCATAGCGGTTAGCGCCAATTTTTCTGGCTTTGTAACCTTTTGCTCTTAGTTGGTTTACTTTTTTGTCAGAATTAGCTTCAATTCTAAACGCACCAGCCACAATATGATAATTACCACTCTGCTTTTCTAAAGATAATGTCGCAGCAGGTAATGGGTTACTAATTATAAAGGTAGCTTCTTGCACTTTAGCATCTAATTGCTCATTGGCTTTTTCTTGTGCGAGTTGGTTGTGATCTTCAATTGTACCGTTATAGTAAGTTGCAGCACCAAAACCACCTAAACCAAATAAAATTACCGCTGCAGCAGCATATTTTAACCAGTTACGATTAGAACGTTTTTCTGGTGTAAAAGCAATAGGAGCTTTTTCTTCAAGGATCTCAACGGTTTCTTTGTAGACTTCACGTTTAATGTCGCTAGAATTAAAGTGAGATAAACCAAAGGCATCAGTTAAATAATTAATATGCTTTGCTGGGTCAAATACAATTTTACCATCTGTATTTAAAACCAGTTCGCCAATATTTTCAAACTGAATGGTTTCTCCTTCAACCAAATATGATTTTATAGACTTAACGTGCTTAGAGATTTTTTTTGTAGCTGTTGTATATGGTATTTTTTCAACCTCAGCAATATAGTTAGCCAGTAAGCCATCATTATTTTGCAATTGCTCGTTAAAAGACACTACTTTTTTTGGAGGATAAAACGTATGTGTAGATTCGTGCACTTTTGCCGAAACACGATTGGTTAAAAAAGCTCCAAAACCAGGAACGGTAACACAATCGTATCGGTATAAAAGGTCACTTATGTAAGTCTCTAATTGCATGATAAGCAAAGTTAAAAATTTTTGTTTCCGAACAACCTTTAGCGTCATTTAGTTATTAACATAGAAATGGTTTTAATTAAAATATGGTTTTGCCACTAATTTACGAATATAGGTTTCTCACCTATGCGGATTACGATACAAAGCAATTCGTGAATTCGTGGTAAAGTTTTCTTTTCAAGAATTGTAAATGCAGCTCTTTTTTTTGATTGCTTTGAATATCAAATTTTAAACAATTCAGAATTAAATAATATATTCGTGTATTAACCTCACAATTCATCAATGACAGACCAACAACTTATTTATGCTTTAGCTTTGCAGCATGTCCCAAAGATTGGATCTACTACAGCCAAAAAACTAATAAGCCATTGTGGTTCTGCTGAAGCAGTTTTAAATGAAAAGAAGTCGAAGCTTTTAAAAATTGATGGTATTGGAACTGTTACCATTGAAGGTCTTTATGATAAAATCCATTTGGAAGACGCTGAGAATGAACTCAGGTTTATTAAAGATAATAATATCGTCACACATTATTTTACAGAAGACACCTATCCTGAACGCTTAAAACATTGTATTGATGGGCCAATTGTATTGTTTCAATCCGGAAACATTAATATAAAGCAACAGCGAATTATTAGTATTGTTGGAGCTCGCAAAATTACCACAAGTGGTATTGCATTTTGTGAGAAGTTGGTAGAAGCGTTATCGCAATTTAATCCCATAATTGTTTCTGGGTTTGCGTACGGAACAGATATCACAGCACAGAAAGCAGCGGTTAAACATAATTTGCAAACCATTGGGTGTTTGGCGCATGGCTTAAATCAGATTTATCCTAAAGTGCACAAAAAATATGTAGCTGATATTGAAAATCATGGTGGATTTTATACTGATTTTTGGAGTACAGATCCTTTTGATCGTAACAATTTCTTAAAGCGCAACCGAATTATTGCAGGACTCAGCGAAGCAACCATTGTTATAGAGTCTGCAGAAAAAGGCGGTAGCTTGGTTACGGCTGATATTGCAAATTCTTATAATAGAGAAGTTTTCGCTGTACCAGGAAGAACAACAGATAGCCAAAGCGTAGGTTGTAACAATCTGATTAAATTTCAAAAAGCACATTTACTATCTAATCCTTTAGATGTGCCTTATATGTTGAATTGGGAATTAGAGAATGAGAAAAAGCCAGCAGTACAAAAGCAACTATTTGTAGAATTAGAACCGGACGAAAAAATCATCTATAATTTTCTAAAAGAGAACAATAAGGAGTTGATGGATGTCATTGCGCTTCGATGCGAAATGCCAACTTATAAAATTGCAGGTATTTTATTAAATATGGAATTGAAAGGTGTGGTTAGGCCTTTGCCAGGTAAGTTGTTTGAGGTTATTTAACAAATTCCTGCGAAGGCAGGCATCTTATTTAGTAATTTTCAATTTTTCTTTCAATTCTTCTATTAGTAGATCTTTCTCTTTAAGTTGTTTTTCGTAAAGCTCAATTAATTTTTCAGAGAGTTGGTTAACAACTTCAGCATAACCCACACCACCTTTTTGATAACTATTGTTTACAAAAACGGTTTTTCCATCTAATAACTAATTTATATTAGTATCTAATAATTCAGCAATCTGTTGAAGAAGAATCACATCAGGTACGGATTTATCGCTCTCTATATTGCTAAGTGTTGCTTGTGAAATGTGTAACTTATCCGATAGGAGCTCTTGAGAAAATCCTTTGGCACTTCGTTTATTCTTAATATTACTACCTATACTCATTGTTTTATTAAAATTTTAATAAAGATATTATTTTTTTGATTGGCAATGTTGCTCTTTTCAATGAAATTTACTCATTATTAATCTTTTAACTTAAAATTTATTATTATGTAAAAAATTCTTATTTTATTTGTTTTGGCATTTGGATTGATGTCGTTTAGTAGTAGTGAAGTATTTACTAACAACAATGGTCTTTACAATGATGTTATTGTCAAAAATTTTGATGTTGAATTAGATTCTGTAAAGGATTTTGCTTGTACTGCGACCGTAACGTATAATGGTGAAGTAAGGGCTACATTTACAGTCAGAGCTTCACAAGTTGGAAGCTTAAGTATGGCATGTTTTATGGCTAGATTACAAGCAATTCAATATATAGAAGAGCAAGGAGGTACTTACCCTTAAAATTATAGAATGAAATATTTTATTATAGTAATATGTTTTATATCATCATCTGTTTGTTCTCAGGAAAAAACAGATGATGTTATTTCTTTTCAAACTCTCTTTGTTCAGTACACTCACAGTATTCACATGGAATCTCTTCCAAATGCAACTATTATTAACTCATATTTGACTTTAAATAATTCTAATTCTATTTATGAAATGGATTTTATGAATAATAGAGATGCTTTTTCGGAGGATGAATATGAAGAGAATGAAGGAAAAAAAGGTGTTTTACTTTCTATAAAGCCAAAGGTAAATGACTTTATTTTTAAAAATTCAAAAGAGAAAATTTCTTACAGTGTTTCAAGAATAGGAATGGAGCCATTTCTCATCAAGGACTCTGATTCTATTTTTGAATGGTTAGTATCAGATGAATATAAAACAATTTTGGGTTATAAATGTCAAAAAGCAACGACCAATTTTAGGGGGAGAAATTATACGGCTTTTTTTTCAACAGATATACCTTATCAAAATGGTCCGTGGAAGTTTGGTAATCTACCTGGGTTAATTTTAGAGGTTTACTCTGATGATGATGTTTTTAAAATCACTGCAAACAAATTATTTACTAAGAACGACATCGCACTGGCAATTGAAAACCCTTTTTTTAAAAGGTTACAAGAGAGTATAAGCTGGGATATTTTTATAAATAAATATAAGAATAAATTTAATGAGCTTAAACACTACAGATTGCCAAAAGGCGGCACAATGTCGATACCGAAAAAAGGTATAGAAGTTTACATTGAAAATTAAAGAAAAAGATAATGCAGAATTTAGCAAAACCATAAAACTATTTATGGTTTTGTTTTTTTTGGCCTATTTCACATCTTCGATAGCACAAAATAGAATACAGGGTTTTGTAAATGACTCTGTTACTGGAGAGCCATTACAAAACGTAAATATTCTTATAAAATCTTCTCAAGGTAAGTTGTTGGATTTTACATTTACCAATACAAAAGGCTTTTATAAAAAGAATTTACCAGATAGCTGTGAAATATTATCTGTAGAGGTATCTATTATTACTCACCAAAAGAAAGTTAAGCTTTTGAAAATCGTAGATAACATTCAAAAAAGCTATATCATCAACTTTGCTTTAGAAGAGCGCATGGGCCAACTTGAAGAAGTCTATATAGAAGGAGAGAAACGACCTATATCGTTAAAGCAAGATACAACAGTTTATAATATTGATAAGTTTAAGGATGGTAGTGAACGTGTTGTGGAGGATATCCTAAAAAAATTGCCTGGTATTATTGTAGAGGAGAACGGTATGGTAAAGTTTAAAGGAAAAACCGTTACAAGATTATTGCTTGACAATGATAATATCTTTGATTCTAATTATTCTATTGGCACAAAGAACATTAGCTCAGATATTGTTGAGAGTATAGAGGCAATTGAAGATTATAATGATAACGCTTTATTTAAAGGAGTAAAATCTTCACAAGATGTTGCATTAAATTTAAAGTTAAAAAAGGGTAAAACGGATTTATCAGGCAATACTGAGTTAGGATTGGGATTAGACGCTAAGCAATATGCAAGATTTAATACTATTTTAGTATCTAAAAAAATTAAAGGATTTTCCTCATTTAGCTATAACAATATTGGAGAAAACTATAGCCCGTACAACTTTATTTCAAACAATATAGATATTTCAACATTATCAGAATTATCTCAACGTACATCTAATTTGGTCAATGATAATGGTTTCAATTCTATTTTACCTGAAAATAGAGTGCGTGTTAACGACAATTTTTTTGGGAGTTTGAATACCTTATTTAAGCTTAAAGAGAATATTTCACTAAGAGTAAATTATAACCTTTTTAAAGATAAATTAATAAGAAGCGAAAGGACAAACACACTTTTTGTGTTCGATAATCAACAGATTAACATAAATACAGCCGAAAATTTCACCAAGCACCCACTTATAAACGCTGGTGCTTACGAGTTCATCTATAAAATCAATAAAAAAGAGTTATTAACGTCTAAAGGTAAAATTGATTATCAAAAAATCAGTAAAAATTCTAATGGTTTTAATAATGATGATTTGTTTTCTAATGAAACTTTAAGTAAGGATTTGTTTTTTAATAACACACTTGAATATACTAATCGTTTTAAAAAATATACTGTTTTTCAATCTTCACTTTCTATTTCCTCGAACGATTTACCTCAAAATGTTAATATTACAGAAAACTCTGAAAATATAGTGCAGCAAATTGATTTTAAAAGAAACACTTTTGACTTCAACTCATCGCTTCTCTCAAAAGTTAAAAACAATGAACTGTCTTTAAGGCTAGGGTATAATTATGATGAAAGTTTTATGGATTCTAAATTACAAGGATTTTCATTTACAAATCAAGCCGTAACAAACTCACTATATTACAAGATTTCAAAACCATATTTTAACATAGATTACAGCTATAGAATTAAAAAGTGGAATTTTATTGCAAAACTTCGAAATGAATTTCTTGCTGTTAGCTTAAGTGATGTTAATTTTAATCAATCTTACAAAGATTCATTTTTTGTGACCTATCCAGAGCTTACTTTAAATTATTTTTTCAGTAAAAAGTCTAATTTATATGCTACTTATTCGTTCTCAAACCAAATACCAGAAGCACGTAACACGTTTTCAGGTTTGGTTTTAACGAACTTCAGGTCATTAATAAATAATGATTTTTCATTTAATCTGTTTAATAGCCATTCTTATAATTTGGGCTATAGAATTAATGATTTTTATAACTTATTTCAACTTAATTTATATTCAAACTACAACTACAGTAAAACGGGCTATCTATCTCAATTAAATATCGATGAGGATTTAAGTTTTAACAGGTCCATTGTAGAAGCGGTAGATAATAAAAACCTACAATTTGGTTTTAGGTTAGAGAAATACGTACATTTTTTAAGAAGCACATTTAATTTAAACTCAAACTATAGTGTTAACCAATATCAAAATATTGTAAATAATTCAGGATTAAGAGAAAATAAAAGTAAAAATTTGTTCGCTGAATTTAAAGTGAGAACAGGCTTTAAAACTGCTATTAATTTCGAGAATAAATTATTTTTTAACAACAACTTATTTGAAACAGAATTAGGGGCTTCCAATGAATTTACTTCTTTTCAAAATGATTTTTCTGTAAAATATATCAAAAACGATTTTCATTTTACTCTCAATACTCAATACTTTAAGCCAGATTTAAAATCAAGCATTTCAGGTGATTTATTTTTAGACGCATCCATAAGGTTTACATCAAAGAATAAAAAAATAGAATATTTATTAAGAGCGAATAATCTTTTAAATCATAAAACTTATAGAAATATAAATTCTTCTGACCTATCTACAACTAGTTTTGAACATAATTTGCAAGAGCGTTTTGCATTGTTTTCAATTGGCTTTAGATTTTAATACCCAACCTTTTCCCGAACACGTCCCAAAACACCATCAGCCACAACCTTAGCCTTAGCAGCACCTTTAGCTAAAGCAGCATCAACTTCATTAAGATTATTTATATAATACTCATAGCGTTCTCTTGGTTCAGCAAAACGTTCTAAAATCAATTCGTATAGAGCTTGTTTGGCATGACCATAACCGTAATTGCCAGCTTTGTAATTGGTTTTCATTTCAGCGATTTGAGCATCAGAAGCCAATAAACTATAAATAGCAAAGCAATTACAGGTTGTCCAATCTTTTGGTTCTTCAAGAGGAGTGCTATCTGTTGCGATAGACATTATTTGCTTTCGTAATTTCTTTTCAGGTAAAAAGATATTGATGATATTCCCTTTACTCTTACTCATTTTAGCACCATCTGTGCCTGGAATTAACATGGTGTCTTTTTGGATATCAGCTTTTGGTAACACAAAAGTTTCGCCTCCCATTTTTGCATGAAAACGAGACGCAACATCTCGCGTCATTTCTATGTGCTGCTCTTGGTCTTTACCTACTGGGATGATTTCCGCATCATACAATAAAATATCAGCAGCCATTAACATTGGGTAGGTGAATAAACCTCCGTTAACATCGTCTAGTCTATCTGCTTTATCTTTAAAACTATGTGCCAATTCTAAGCGCTTAAAAGGAAAGAAGCAGTTTAAATACCAAGATAGTTCAGTGACTTGTGGTACATCGCTTTGTCTATAAAAAACGGTGGTTTCAATATCTAATCCAAAAGCCAACCATGTTGCTGCTGTAGAATATGTATTGCTTCGTAATACTTCAGCATCTTTTATTTGGGTAAGCGAATGTAAATCTGCAATAAACAAATAGGAATCATTTGTACCTTCTTTTGCTTGTTCTATTGCTGGTAAAATCGCACCTAAGATATTTCCCAAGTGTGGTGTGCCTGTACTTTGTATTCCTGTTAGTATTCTTGCCATAGCATTATCCCGAAATTTCGGGATATTTCATTAAATTAAACATAATTTATAATCGAAACACAAAGTTAATTTTTTTGATAGAACTATAAGACCGTATTTAATTTAAATACTTAGTTTTGGTCAGATGAAGGTTTTTAAATATCCATTTTGGCTTTTATATCGTATTTGGTTCTATATTCTTGTAGTCATACCTATAATTCTAATGTTTCCATTGCTCATTATATCTATTGCTAAAGAAAAATGGTATCCTTATTTTTTTAGAATGGCTCGTATTTGGTCTAAGTTTATTCTAATAGGTATGGGTTTCGGCTATAAAATCATAAAAGAAGAAACTCCACAACCCAAAAAGAGTTACATGTTTGTGGCCAACCACACATCTATGGCAGATATAATGTTAATGCTGGTGGCTTCTAAAAATCCGTTTGTTTTTGTAGGTAAAGCAGAATTGGCTAAAATTCCGTTATTTGGTTTTTTCTATAAACGCACCTGTATTTTAGTAGATAGAACTAGTGCTAAAAGCAGACAGGCTGTTTTTTTAAGGGCACAACGACGTTTAAAACAAGGTTTAAGTATTTGCATTTTCCCAGAAGGAGGAGTACCAGAAGAGCATGTAGTTTTAGACACTTTTAAAGATGGTGCATTTCGTTTGGCTATTAATCATCAAATACCTATTGTACCAATCACTTTTTATGATAATAAAAAACGCTTTTCTTATACGTTTTTTAGTGGTAGTCCAGGAAAGATGCGCGCTAAGATTCATAAATTTATAAAAACCGAAGGATTAGCTACAGAAGATACTAAAGCCTTGAATGAAAGGACAAGTACTATAATTTTAGATGAGCTCCACAAATCATTAGAAACAAAAAAGCCACTCTAACCAAGAGTAGCTTTTGTCATCATTGCATTCATCATTGCTTAATTGTTGTTGCAACAACCTAACCTAAATTTAAATTTACCTAAAACTTAAAACTTAATCCTGTATATACTCCAATAAAGAATGGTCTAAAATTACCAGACGTATTATTGAATGTATTTATTTGATACTTGAACTGTGGCTCAAGATTGATATTCCATTGTTTGGTGAGATTATAATCTAATCCCAAACCAACATTAGCACTAAAACTTGTGCCATTAATATTGTTAGCTTCACCGATTAAGGTCGAAGTTCCGTCTACATCTGCATAGATTTCATTGTTGCTCAAAAAGAAGGTGCTAAAGCCACCAATGAAGTTAATTCCAAATTTTTTATCTAATAATGTATATTCTAATTCTAATGGCACTTCAACAAAAGCTAAGCGTTGGTCTAAATTACCTGTATTACCAAAATCTGAAGCAGCTGTCATAGTTTTAGCACTCATTAGAGAGACTTCTTGCGCACCGTTTCTAAATGTTATGTTGGGATATTTAGGAGGTGCTGTTGTTCGAGATGAAGCGGTGAGAGATGATCCAGTCGTAGGACCTGTAAAAGCAAATACCTCTGAGGTAGATTGACTAAGATTTACAAGATTAACACCAGCGCGTAATTTCAATTTCTTAGAAACTTTGTAAGAACTAGCCACACCATAACTCATGTTAATATCACTACTTTTAGAGTTATCATTAAATTGTTGATCTATTGAAGAGCCTTTCCCTAAAGAACTGTAATAAACAGGCGCAACATTTGGTAAAATGCTCCACCTGCTTTTTTTCTCTTCTTTTTCATCAATATTTATCAAATCTTTATTTTCAGCAATAGCCTCTGTAATAGCTTCTTTTGTTGGGTCCTCTTTTAGAGCATTTTCGTCATTAGAGCTATCTGTAGTTTTAGAATCAGAACGTTTTGAATCAGAATTTTCAGACTCGCTAGATTTAGAATTATCTGCAACTGCAGTTTTATTAGTTTTTATGGAATTTTTTATTTGTGACTTTATTTCAGATTCATTAGCAAGTTTTGCATCAGCACTTCTTTGAGTATCAGCACTACTTTGAGAACCAACGGTATTGTCAGCTACTTTTGTTTTATCATCTTTAACACTAATTAAATCCTCACGCGTTTTAGGGGATATTATTTTTGGACTTTCGGTTGTATTGTTTGCAACTGAATTGAACTGAGACTTGTTAGGCGATACTAACTTATTAGAAATAGTTTTCTCTTGAACACTTTTATCATCTTTACCCTCCGTGTTTTCAATAGTTTCATTTAATCTATCAGAATCTACAAACTCAAGCTTATCTAATTGTGAATCGTTAAGATCTTTTTGTTTATCCTTAGGTAATTGATTCGTATTATTTTCTTTTTCACTTTTGTCTTTAGACTTGTCATCAGTATTTACAATAGGTAGATCCTTGTTAGGATCAATACCATCAGAATTAAATAAAGAAGAACCAACAGTTAATAGTAATGCAATAGCTGCAGCAACACCACCAACTTGCCACCAAAGTGCAACAACTCTGCGTTTTTTCTTTTTATTAGGAAGACTTTCGCTTATACGATTCCAAACCGCATCATTTGGCGCGACTTCAAAATCTTTCAACTTTTCTTGAAAAAGTCTGTCTAGGTTTTTCTTATTATCCATTACTATAAACTCTGCGAATTTAAATTCGCTCTATTGTCTTCTATTTTACCTTTTAAAATTAATCGGGCTCGCGCCAAATTAGATTTTGAGGTTCCTGTTGAAATATTTATCAATTCACTTATTTCTACATGCGAATATCCATCTAATACATACAAATTAAATACCAATCTATATCTGTCTGGTAATTCTTGAATGATCTGCAATAAAAAATCAATACTTACATTGTCATCATCTATATCTACAGAAACATCTTCAATATTACCTTCATTTACAATATCGTAAACACCAACATCTTCTCTGTACCGTTGCAATGATGTATTAATTGCTATACGCTTTAACCAACCTTCAAAAGAACCTTTATTATTATACTGCTCTATTTTACTAAATACAGTTATAAATGCATCATGCAGATTGTCTTCTGCTTCCGCATAGTTTTTAGAGTACTTAAGACAAAGCGAAAATAATTTACTTGCAAATTGCTTGTATAAGTGGCTTTGTGCTTGAGCATCTTGTTTAATACAATTCTTAATGAGTTGCTCTAAACTCACATTAGTGGTGGAATTAATTATTAATCATTTTACATGTACAACCTTTGTAACTTCATCTTAATAAACTAAGACAATTGTTTCCTTTGTCATTAATTTTTATAAATAATTACAACCAATTTCATTATATAGATGTAAAAAATGTAAAAGGGTTGCGTCTAAAACCAAAAAAATCTTGAAATTTTCAAGATTTTTTTGGTTTTTCTATTTAGAACCGTTAATCAATGCCCTCACTTTTTCTTCAAGCTCGTCCATTAAATCAGGATTATCTTTAATCAGCAACTTAACTGCATCACGTCCTTGACCGAGTTTGGTGTCTCCGTAGCTAAACCAAGAACCACTCTTTTTAACAATTTCGTGCTCTACAGCTAAATCTAAAATTTCACCAACCTTTGAGACACCTTCTCCATACATAATATCAAACTCTGCTAATCTAAAAGGAGGCGCTACTTTATTTTTAACCACCTTAACTCTGGTTTTATTACCCTTTACATTACCGTCTGTATCTTTAATCTGCGTAGAACGACGAATATCTAAACGAACCGAGCAATAAAACTTTAACGCATTACCACCAGTTGTAGTTTCAGGATTACCGAACATAACTCCAATTTTTTCACGTAATTGATTAATAAATATTACGGTACACTTAGTCTTACTAATTGAAGCGGTTAGTTTTCTTAATGCCTGAGACATTAATCGTGCATGTAAGCCCATTTTAGAATCTCCCATTTCACCTTCTATTTCACTTTTTGGTGTTAAGGCAGCTACAGAATCAATTACTACAATATCAATAGCACCAGAGCGAATTAAATTGTCGGCAATTTCTAAAGCTTGCTCTCCGTTGTCGGGTTGAGAAATAATTAAATTGTCTATATCTACTCCTAAATTTTCTGCATAGAAACGATCAAAAGCGTGTTCTGCATCTATAAACGCAGCAATACCTCCAGCTTTTTGGGCTTCAGCTATAGCATGTAATGTTAAGGTTGTTTTACCAGAAGATTCTGGTCCGTAAATCTCAATAACGCGTCCTCTTGGATAACCACCAACTCCCAAAGCAATATCTAAACCTAAAGAACCAGATGAAATAGCATCTACATCTTCAATCGCTTGGTCGCTCATTTTCATTACTGTTCCTTTTCCATAGGCTTTATCTAATTTATCTAAAGTTAATTTTAAGGCCTTTAATTTTGCTTCTTTTTCACTACTCATTACTTCTACTTTCTTTTATTAATGTATATCCAAAAATACCACTTATTTTAATTATTTCAATTTTATGACGCAACCATTTTACACTTTTTGCATCTACTAAATGAAAAAGGAAATAATTGCTATGAAATGAGTCATAAAACGCTTAATAGAAATTAAGAGTTTAATGGTAAATTATATCTAATCAGATTAAATAAGATTAATTTGTGAAGATAAAAACTTTAAAAAGTTGAGATAAGTCTTGAAAATTTTTCTTCTACTTTTTAACAATTAAATTAGCAAAGCATTAGGTGTTTCAGCTACTGTGATTTTTCATGGTAGCTGTGAAGCCGGTGTGGATTAACCTTTTTAAAATTAGTTTTAGTTAGTAGTTAATCTAAAAAAGCACTTTGAGTTTTCAAAGTGCTTTTTTTTTGATACAAATCGCTAAAAGCATATCTTTGCCACTGTCTTTAACCTTAAAACATTGGTATAGCATGCAACTGTACAATAACTTAAGTGCTAAAGAAAGAGCAGCACTTATTCAAAAAGCGGGAAAAGAACGCTTAACCATCTCTTTCTACAAGTACGCCAAAATTGGTAACACAGAAATTTTTAGGAACCACCTATTTTTAGCTTGGGACGAACAAGATGTCCTTGGTAGAATCTATGTGGCTAAAGAAGGTATTAATGCACAACTATCTGTGCCTGCAGAAAATTTCGAATCCTTTAAAAAACATCTAGATACCATTTCATTTTTAGAAAACGTAAGGTTGAACGTTGCTATAGAGCAAAATAACTTTGCATTTTTAAAGTTGAAAGTCAAAGTCCGTAATAAAATTGTTGCAGATGGCCTCAACGACGATACTTTTGATGTAACAAATAAAGGCATCCATGTAAATGCCGAAAAATTTAACGAACTCATTGAAGATCCAAATACAGTTTTGGTAGATATGCGTAACCATTACGAGAGTGAAATAGGCCATTTTAAAAATGCCATTACTCCAGATGTAGATACCTTTAGAGAATCTTTAGACCTCATTGAAGACGATTTAAAAGCACACAAAGAAGACAAGAAACTCGTAATGTATTGTACAGGTGGCATTAGATGCGAAAAAGCAAGTGCCTACTATAAACACAAAGGTTTCAAAAATGTGTTTCAGCTAGAGGGTGGTATAATAAATTACGTAAGGCAAACGGAAACAGAAGGTTTAGAAAATAAATTTATAGGGAAAAACTTTGTTTTTGATGATCGACGTTCAGAACGTATAAGTGACGACGTTATTGCTAATTGTCATCAATGCGGTGCGCCAGCAGATATGCATACCAATTGTGCTAACGAAGCTTGTCACTTATTATTTATACAATGCGAATCTTGTAAAGAAAAGATGGAAAATTGCTGCTCTACAAATTGTATGGAAATAAATAAATTACCATTTGAAGCTCAAAAAGAACTAAGAAAAGGTCAAGGAAATAGTAATGATATCTTTAAAAAAGGAAGAGCAGACCATTTACCTTATAAAAAAGATTTGCGCAATATATTTGAGGCCACGAGCGTAAATAAAAAATAATGTCATATAGAGCTCAAGAATGTTTGCTCAATATGACATATGGTTTTACTTTTTAATCAACTTTATAGTTTTCTTCTGATTTTGTTCTCCTTCAAGCGTTATAAAGTACATGCCGTTAGAAAGTTCAGAAAGATTTAATTCTTTGATGCCCTCTGCTGAATTGTCTATTATCGTTAATACTGTTTTTCCTAAAACATCAATAATTCTAGAACTCTTAATCTTAATTGTAGAATTAATAGTCACAATATCATTAAATGGATTTGGATAGATTGAAGCAGACTCAAAACTCTCTTCATTGACACTTAGTGCATCAGAAACATTAAAACTATGTGTTGTGGTTTGTCCGTTATATGTTGCTTCCCATTGCCAAGCGCCATTCATCTCAAAAACTCCTGAAAAATTCCAATACCACCATGATACAAGAAAATTATCAGTTAATTGAAAATTCCAATCATATAGCAAAGAATTATCAGGTCGTCTTACTTTCAAATTCACAGAAGTACCAGCTTCTTGATCTTTTAGATACAAGGCGCAATATATAGTGTCATTAGTATTAAAATCATCACTTCTATTGGTGGTTTCGGTTGTTGGACACGTATTAAAAACTGGCGGAGCTGTGTGAGTTAAAACTGCATTTACACTAGGATTAGTATAAGGTTTTTGGTTTTGCCACCAAGAATCAGTGTTTAAAGAATTACATGTGCCAGCATATGTGTCCACTAATTGAGTATAGCTATTATCTGTATAAACTTCAAAATGTAAATGCGGTCCAGTTGAAACACCAGAACTACCCATAACCCCTAGAAACTCACTTGCGCTCACCATATCACCAACATTTTTATTGGTTAAAGAGCCATTCTTTAAATGACCATACCACGCTATACTACCATCATTATGTTGAACATATACAGCATTCCAAGGTGTTGTTGTGTTAAAGTCACAACTTCGATCAAAATTGCCATCACTTTTATATATAATTTGCCCAGGAGCAGCTGCAATAATTTCAGCCTCATCATTGTCCATCATACTCCATCCAAAAGGCCAAGAAAAAACATCGACACCCTGATGATTATAACCACTTGTGGTGTCATAAGTCTTAGAACCACAATTGTAATCTGTGAGCTGATCTGGATAGTTTTGATTTTGATCACATAATTCGATATGGCCCAAACCTCATTATAAGGGGTGCTTGAAGCTTTTTGAACAGGCCAAGTAAATAATGGATGGTTTCCAATATTACTTTTAGAAAAAGCAAGTTTTTTCTGAAGGTTTAATTTATTAATACTTTTATTTAGCTGAGTAAAAATTTCTTGACGCTGAAGTTCTGTTAAACATTCAGATTTTTGAGGGTTAAAGACAAATTCACCTCCACCGTCAGGAGTTCCTAGAGTTTGTGCACTACAAAAACTGAACGAAAGCAATGCAAGAATTAAGAGCGTAGTTTTTGATTTCATAATTAAAAGATTTTTAGTGATATCACTATAACATCGTGTTAAAGTATAATTGTGAGCATAAATTATTTAAAACACTGAAAACTATAAGATTAAATTAATGATTTTTTGATTTAAAACCTATTCAATGCTTGAATTACTTTTATGAATAAATAATATTATCTTTACTTTTTAATTATTTACGAATCCTATATCTAGATTTTTAATAGATCTAGACTTAATATATAAAATTTTATGGCTTGTAACAGTTGCTCAACTGGTGAAGATGGCCAACCAAAAGGATGCAAAAACAATGGAACTTGCGGCACAGATAGCTGCAATAAACTGACTGTTTTTGATTGGTTAGCTAATATGTCACTACCTAACGGACAAGACCCTTTTATAGGTGTTGAGGTTAGGTATAAAAACGGCAGAAAACACTATTATAAAAATTCAGAAAATCTTACGCTTAGCATTGGAGATATCGTTGCTACACAGGCAAAATCTGGGCACGACATTGGCATGGTAACCTTAACAGGAGAGCTTGTTAGAGTGCAAATGAAACGAAAAAAGGTAAATCTTGATGATGCTGAAAATGTTTTAAAAATATACCGAAAAGCTTCACAAAGAGACATCGATATTTGGTCTAAAGCAAGGGACAGAGAAGAACCGATGAAGGTAAAAGCGCGTCAGTTTGCGATAGATTTAAATCTGAAAATGAAAATATCGGATATTGAGTTTCAAGGTGATGCCAGCAAAGCAACTTTCTACTACACAGCAGAAGAACGTGTAGATTTTAGAGAATTGATAAAGGTTTTTGCGCGTGAGTTTAGAACACGTATAGAGATGAAGCAAGTTGGCTTTAGACAAGAAGCAGCAAGGCTTGGTGGAATAGGATCCTGCGGAAGAGAATTGTGCTGTTCTACATGGTTAACCGATTTTAGATCTGTAAGTACATCAGCTGCACGTTATCAGCAATTATCTCTTAACCCTTTAAAACTGGCAGGTCAATGTGGTAAACTCAAATGCTGTCTTAACTATGAGTTAGATGCGTACTTAGATGCCTTAAAAGCGTTTCCTAAAAAAGATTCAAAATTATACACTGAAAAAGGAAATGCAGTATGCCAAAAGACAGATATTTTTAAAGGATTGATGTGGTATGCTTATGAAGGTGAATGGATGAATTGGCACATCATAACCACAGATCAAGCCAATGAGATAATTGAAAAAAATAAAAAAAGAGAAAAGGTCGCAAGCCTAGAAGAATATGCTGCTGAGCATATACTAGACACTAAAAACGAATTTGAAAACGTTGTAGGTCAAGATAGTTTAACACGTTTTGATAGTCCAAAATCAAATAGAAAACGTAAAAATAATAGGAACAAGAACAACAACAAGAACAACAACAAGAATAAAAACCGAAACAGAAATCGTAATCAAAAGTCAAATGCAAAGAAGAATTAGTGGCATTTTTAGTCTAGTCACCCTTTGTTGTTTAATCATAAGTTGCGATTCAAGTGCTACTTTTGATGTTTATAAGTCTTTACCTAATCAATGGCATAAGGATTCTGTGGCGAGTTTTAATTTTATGGCACCAGACACAACAACCAATTATAACTTGTATGTTAATTTAAGAAATACGGATGCGTATAAGTTTAGCAACCTATTTCTAATTGTAGAGTTGAACTATCCTAATGGCAAGGCGGTAAAAGACACCTTAGAATATAAAATGGCAGCACCAAACGGAGAACTTTTAGGAAAAGGATTTTCAGATATTAAAGAAAATAAGCTTTGGTATAGAGGTTTTAAAGAACCTTTTAAATTTGGTGAAGAAGGTGATTATTCAGTGAATATTCAGCATGCTATGAGATCTAATGGAGAAGCTAATGGAGTTGAAAATTTAGAAGGTATAACAGAAATAGGGTTTAGAGTAGAACACGCTTTAAAGGATTAAATATGGCAAAAAAGAAAACAACACAATCTAAATCAGAAACTTTAGATTTCTCTAAGTACGTACGTTGGTTTTGGATGATATTTGTAGGAGGGATCCTAGCTATAATTCTATTGTTTTTATTGGCATCTTGGGGAGCTTTGGGCGATATGCCAGATTATACCAGATTAGAAAATCCTGAAACAAATTTGGCAACAGAAATAGTATCTTCGGACGGTGTAACTATAGGAAAGTTCTATTTTGATGATAATAGAACACCTGTTAGTTACAACGACTTATCAAAAAATTTAGTTGACGCCTTAGTTGCAACAGAAGACGTGCGTTATTACGAACATTCTGGTATCGATGCTCGTGGAACATTAAGGGCATTTTTCTTCCTAGGTCGCAGAGGTGGTGCCAGTACTATTTCTCAACAATTATCGAGACAATTATTTGTAGGTGTGGCCTCTCAAAATACATTTGGCAGACTTACACAAAAAATTAAAGAGTGGGTAATTGCGACGCGTTTAGAAAGACAATATACCAAAGAAGAAATTATAGCAATGTATTTTAATATCTATGATTTTGGTAATAATGGAGATGGTATTCGATCTGCTGCCAGAATTTATTTCGGTAAAGAACCAAAAGATTTAGATTTAAAAGAGTCTGCAATGTTGGTTGGGATGTTTAAAAACTCATCATTATACAATCCTATTCCATCAAGAAATCCAGTTGGTGTTAAAAATAGACGTAATGTTGTTTTAGCACAAATGAACAAGTATGAATTTATAACTGAAAACGTTAAAGATTCTTTACAGAAAACAGAGCTGGATTTAAATTTTACACCAGAGAATCATAGAGAAGGTATTGCTACTTATTTCAGAGAATACCTAAAACAATTTATGAAGGATTGGGCAAAAGAAGAAAAAAACAGAAAACCAGATGGCAGTAAATTCGATATTTACAATGATGGTTTAAAAGTTTTTACCACAATCGATTCACGCATGCAGCAATATGCAGAAAATGCAGTGGCACAACACATGCCAAGGTTACAAGCCGAATTTGACTTTCAAAACACACCAAAATATAATAAAACTGCACCATTCAGAGAACTTGACCAATCAGAGATTAACAAGTTAATGCGCGATGGTATGAAACGTGGTGAACGTTGGAGAATCTTAAAAAAGCAAGGAAAGACAGATAAAGAAATTAGAGATTCTTTTGAAGAACCTGTAGAAATGGAAATCTTTAAATGGGTAGATGGCAAACCAGCCTATATAGATACAATTATGAAACCTATCGATTCTATGCGCTATTACAAAGCGTTTCTTCGACCAGGTATGATGTCTATGGATCCACAGACAGGCCATGTAAAAGCTTGGGTTGGAGGAATGAATTATAGACATTTTCAATACGATATGGTGAAACAAGGAAAGCGCCAAGTTGGTTCTACGTTTAAACCATTTGTATATGCTACAGCAATTGATCAATTGCAATTTTCGCCTTGCGATTCATTTCCGAGAACACCAATTACAATTGAAGCGAATAAATATGGAAACCCAGAGTCTTGGACCGTTAAAAATGTTGATAATAACTATTCAGGTAAGCAAACGCTTAAAGATGCCTTAGCAAGTTCTACCAATACGGTTACAGCACGTTTAATGAATGAAATTGGGCCACGACCTGTTGTTGATATGGCAAAAAAACTAGGGATTACCTCAGAAATACTACCTGTGCCAGCAATAGCATTAGGTACAGCAGATATCAGTGTTTATGAAATGGTAGCTGCTTATTCTACGTTTGCAAATAAAGGAGTTTATAATAAACCAGTAATGGTAACACGTATTGAAGATAAAAACGGAACAGTGTTATACCAATTTGCACCAGAAAGTAGAGATGTTTTAAGTGAAGAGGTTGCTTATGTGACTGTAAATCTTATGGAAGGAGTGACACAAGCCGGTTCTGGAAAACGATTACGTCACAAATGGAATGCAAAGAATAAGGTATATAAAGAAATAATTACAGGTTACCCATACGAGTTAAAAAATCCTATAGCAGGAAAAACAGGAACCACTCAAAACCAAAGTGATGGTTGGTTTATGGGTATGGTGCCAAATTTGGTGACAGGTGTTTGGGTTGGAGCAGAAGATAGAGCTGTTCACTTTAGAACTACAACTTATGGTCAAGGAGCATCTATGGCATTACCAATTTGGGCTTTGTACATGAAAGCGTGTTATGCAGACAACACTTTAAATGTTTCTGAGGGAAATTTTGAAAAACCTTCAAGTTTAAATATCGATATAGACTGTGAGGCACGAGATGAAGGTGACCTTGGAAAAGATGAAGATACTGAGGACACTATTGATTTCGACTTCTAAAACCTCATAGTTCTTTAAAAACTTATTATTGGTTGAATTATAACGTAAATTCAAATCATAGTTTTGTATTTTTATAAAGCTAAATTTCTCAATGTATGATTAATAAAAAAGTAGCCAACGTCGTCGAGGCATTAAAGGGTGTTAATAATGATATGACCTTTATGTTCGGTGGTTTTGGTTTATCTGGTATTCCTGAAAATGCAATTGCAGAATTGGTAAAACGAAATATTAATGGTTTAACATGTATTTCTAATAACGCAGGAGTTGACGATTTTGGATTAGGTTTACTTCTTCAGCAAAAGCAAATCAAGAAAATGATTTCGTCTTATGTTGGTGAAAATGATGAGTTTGAGCGTCAAATGCTTTCAGGTGAGTTAGATGTAGAGTTAATTCCTCAAGGGACTTTGGCAGAACGCGCAAGAGCAGCACAAGCTGGTTTTCCAGCATTTTATACACCAGCAGGTTATGGTACCGAAGTGGCTCAAGGAAAAGAAACAAGAGAATTTAACGGAAAAATGTATGTCTTAGAGCAAGCGTTTAACGCTGACTTTGGATTTATTAAAGCTTGGAAAGGAGATGTAGCCGGAAATTTAGTCTTTAAAGGTACAGCACGTAATTTTAATCCTAATATGTGCGGAGCAGCAAAAATAACTGTAGCTGAGGTCGAAGAATTGGTGCCAGTTGGTGAGTTAGACCCAAACCAAGTACATGTACCTGGTATATTTGTGCAACGCATTTTTAAAGGAGCACATTTTGAAAAGCGTATTGAACAACGCACGGTTAGACCAAAAATTAATTAGAAAATACTGTTGGGTCGAGCGCAGTCGAGACCTATTAACACAAAAAATCATGCTTGAAAAAAACGGAATAGCAAAACGCATAGCAAAAGAAGTAAAGGACGGTTACTACGTTAATCTAGGAATTGGTATCCCTACATTGGTAGCAAATTTTGTAAGAGATGATATTGAAGTAGAATTTCAAAGTGAAAATGGAGTCTTAGGTATGGGTCCATTTCCGTTTGAAGGAGACGAAGACGCTGATATCATCAATGCAGGCAAACAAACCATAACGACATTACCTGGAGCTTCTTTTTTCGATTCGGCTACAAGCTTTGCCATGATAAGAGGTCAACATGTTGATTTAACGATACTTGGAGCTATGGAAGTATCAGAAAATGGTGATATTGCAAACTGGAAAATTCCTGGAAAAATGGTTAAGGGTATGGGAGGAGCAATGGATTTAGTAGCTAGTGCAGAAAATATTATTGTTGCTATGATGCACACAAACAGGGCAGGTGGATCTAAACTACTAAAAACCTGTTCATTACCACTAACCGGAGTAGGTTGTGTAAAGAAAATAGTAACCAACATGGCGGTTATAGAGATTACATCTAAAGGCTTTAAGTTGTTAGAGCGTGCACCAGGAATTTCTACAGATGATATTAAAAATGCAACTGAAGGCCATTTAATTATTGAAGGTGACATTCCAGAAATGAAATTATAAAAATTTAAGACCCTTAAGAAATTTGCCGCTATACTTTAGCGGCTTTTTTGTAGGTAAAAACTTCAAAATAATCGTAAAATGTTAAATAAAATTGTATTTCATCGATTTATAATGTATTTAAACTTATTTATTCAAAATAAGTTACATATTAGCAGTCCTGAAACTGATAAACTAAATTAACCTAATTTATTATAAAGTAAATTACCTTTTTGCCCCAAATCTACCTAAACTACTACCTATGAAAACCCAAACAGATCTACCAGAGTCTAATTTAAATGAAAACGTATGGTTTTCAAATTTAAAGGATACGGCCAGAGTTGTTTTAGGTGTTTTAAAGTTGACTAAAAAACTATTCATGCTATAACCCTTTAGGAATAGCATGAATTAATTTTTTGGTATAATCTTTTTTAGGTGATTTATAAATAGTATCCGCTTCTCCTAATTCTTCAATTTTCCCTTTATGCATTACCAACAGTTGGTCTGCCATATATTTAACAACAGCTAAATCGTGTGAAATAAAAATATAGGTAAAGCCAAATTGTGCTTTTAAATCATTAAGTAGATTTAAAACTTGTGCTTGTACAGAAATATCTAATGCAGAAACCGACTCATCGCAAACAATAAGTTTCGGTTCTAGTGCAATAGTCCTTGCAATACCGATACGCTGTCTTTGACCTCCAGAAAATTCATGAGGATATCTATTAAAAGCTGTAAGGTCTAAACCTACTTTATCAAGTATATCTAAAACTTTTTCTGTCCGCTCTTCTTTAGACTTACCAATATGATGAACTGCCATGGGTTCCATTATAGAATTTCCAACTGTGAGTCTTGGGTTTAAAGACGCAAAAGGATCTTGAAATATAATCTGAATGTCTTTTCTTAAACGACGTAATTCTGATTTTTTGAGTTGCGTTAGGTCAAGGCCATTGTATTTAATAATTCCAGATGTTGCTTTGTCTAATTGTAATATGGCATTCCCTAAAGTAGATTTACCACAACCAGACTCACCAACTAAACCCATGGTCTCTCCAGGAAAAACTTTAAAACTTACACCATCTAAAGCTTTAAAAGGTTTATCTTTTGTAAACCAACCTGTTTTAGAAAAATAAGTTTTTTCTACATCAATCACCTCAAGTAACGGTTGTTGCGCATAGAGTTTTTGATGATTAACTTTTCGGTCTTTATTAGAGACTACGACGTCCTTAACAGTATGAGACATAAAATCTGAAATAGTTGGTAATTTTTTTAATCTATAATCAGCATTGGGACGAGCAGCAATTAGTGCTTTTGTATAGTTGTGCTCAGGGTTTCTAAATATGGAGTGGGTTGTTCCTTGCTCTACAATTTTACCTTGATACATTACTAACACTTCATCAGCAAATTCTGAAACTAAAGATAAATCGTGGGAGATAAATAGAATGCTCATACCTGTCTCGGCTTGGATAGCTTTTAACAACTCTAAAATTTCTTTTTGTACCGTAACATCTAAAGCTGTTGTTGGCTCATCTGCAATTAATAATTTAGGCTTACATGCAATAGCCATTGCTATCATAACGCGTTGCTTTTGCCCTCCAGAAATTTCATGTGGATATGATTTATAAACCCGACTGGGATTTGGAAGTTTTACTTTTTCAAATAGTGCTAAAACTTTAGCTTTAATTTCTGAAGGCGATAATTTAAAGTGTTGTCTTAAAATTTCTTCAACTTGCTTACCACATCGCATAGACGGATTTAAAGAGCTCATTGGTTCTTGAAAAATCATGGCAATTTCCTTACCTCTAATGTTTTGAAATTCTTTATTAGAAATAGGTACTAAATCTCTATCCTTATAGAGAATTGATCCTGAAGTGATTTTAGATATTGATTTTGGCAGCAAACCCATTATTGCTAAGGATGAAATTGATTTTCCTGAACCTGATTCTCCAACAATAGCAGTGATTTTATTCGATTCAATTTCAAAAGAAATAGTCCTTATGATGTGCTTTTCAATGTCTTCCTTATAGAATGAAATATTTAAAGAATTAACACGGAGTAATTTTTCATTAGCCATAAGTAAATATAATTGTTTTATTATATAGAATAATGAGAATTCTAGATTTAGAAAGTAAAATCTTACTTTTCATTACGGGTTTTACCGTAATCTTGCTTTTTTAATGCTAAAAAATTGATTAACAGTGGTTTGGTAGTAATAAATTGATTACTTTCAGAGAAGAATTCTATTAATTAATTCTATAACTCTAACCATTATGAAAATTAAATTATTAGTGCTCATCGTAATGATGGCATTCACCTTTGCGTGGTCTCAAAGTAAAATTACATGGCAAAAGCAAAATGCAAGTGTCAATAGTACTTTAAAAGAAAATCATCAATCCCTTCAGAAATTTCAAACGTTTAGTTTAAATGCAGATGCACTTAGACAATCTCTTAATGGAATTACCCAACGAGATGATTTTTTAGCAAGTACAAATACCATTTTAGCTTTTCCAAATTCAGAAGGAAAATTAGAACGTTTCACGGTAAAAGAAGCGTCTGTTATGCATCCAGATTTACAAGCTAGATTTCCTGAAATACGATCTTATATTGGGCAAGGTTTAGACGATGCTTCTTCAGTACTAAGATTTAGCTTATCACCTCATGGTTTTAGTGGAATGATACTATCATCAAACGGAAGAAACACGTTTATTGAACCTGTAAATCAAGGTTCAAATAACTATGTGGTTTTTAATAGAAAAGATAGAACTAATTATAATAATGATTTTGAATGTTCTGTTACCGAGCAAATTTATCAAACATTTAACTCTAGTACAACTTTAAGAAATGCTGACGACTCCATATTAAGAACCTATCGTTTAGCCGTTTCTGCAACAGGTGAATACACGCAGTTTCATGGAGGAACTAAAGCACAAGCTTTAGCTGCTATAGTTACTACAATGACGAGAGTTAATGGTATTTTTGAGATAGACTTTAATGTAACTACAACATTAATATCAAATACTGATGATGTTATTTATACAAGCATATCTTCTGACCCTTATGGAAATTCTACAGGAGGATATAACGGCCAATTACAAAATACCTTAACATCTGTAATAGGTGAAGCTAACTATGATATTGGTCACTTATTTGCTAACCTTCAAAATAATGGTAATGCAGGATGTATTGGTTGTGTTTGCGTTAACAATCAAAAAGGTAGTGGTTGGACATCTGCTACGAATCCTATTGGTGATTTCTTCGATGTCGATTATGTGGCACATGAAATGGGTCATCAATTTGGAGCAAATCACACATGGACGCATGGAGGTAATGAAGGTACAAATGTACAAGTAGAACCAGGAAGTGGTACTACGATTATGAGTTATGCTGGTATTACAGGTGTTAATACAGATGTTGAACAAAATGTAACTCCAAATTTCCATGCAGTTTCTATAGAACAAGTTACAGATTATATTAAAGGTACAAGTTGCCAAACCAACACAAATACAGGAAATGCAGTTCCTTCTGTTAATGCAGGTTCTAATTATACAATTCCTAGAGGCACAGCATTTGTATTAGATGGGTCAGCAACAGATGCTGACACACCTTCTAATGCTTTAACGTACAGTTGGGAGCAAATGGATGAAAATAATGCATCTTCGACTATTCCAAGTTCAACGGCAACATCAGGTGTTGCTTTTAGAGCTTACGAACCCGTTTCAGAAACTAACCGCTATTTTCCAAGGTTATCAACTATTAAAACAGGAGCTACATCTTGGAAATGGGAAGTTGTTCCTAATGTTGCTAGAAACTTAAATTTTAGATTAACAGTAAGAGATAATGTAGCAGGAGGTGGCACCAATAATAGCGACGATATGATAGTTACTGTTAGTGGGAGTGCAGGACCATTCATTCTAAATTCACCAAATACTAATGTAACGTGGAATGCAGGAACGACGCAATCAGTGACATGGAATGTTGCTGGTACAACAGGAAATGGAATAAATGCAGCAAATGTTGATATCTTCTTATCTACTGATGGTGGCGACACTTATCCTATTTCATTAGCTTCTAGTGTTTCAAATGATGGTTCACACGATATTGTTGTACCTAACAATCAAGGGAATCAGAATAGAATAATGGTTAGAGGATCTAACACTATTTTCTTTGATATTTCTAATACTAATTTTACGATTGCAGGTGAAGTTGCTTGTAACGCTAATTTACCGACAGGATTAGCAGGTTCAAACGTAGCGACAACTTCTGCAATCTTAAGTTGGGATGCTGTCTCTGGTGCAACTTACGATTTAAGATATAGAGAAGTTGGGACTTCAACTTGGACAACTACTGCAGGTACTGGGATTTCTTTAATCTTATCTGGATTAGCACCTTTAACCCAATATGAAGCGCAAGTGAGAAGTAAATGTTCTGGCGGTTCAAATTCAGCATATAGCAGTTCTGTAAATTTTACGACTACAGATGTACAATTAAATTATTGTAATTCGGCAAGCACAAACGTAAACGATGAATATATTAGTAGAGTTCAACTCAATACCATTGATAATAATTCTGGAGCACAATTTTATTCAGACTTTACGAGTATTTCTACAACCTTGACAAAAGATACTGAATATACTATTACAGTAACTCCAACTTGGACAGGTACAGTTTATAATGAAGCATATAGAGTTTGGATAGATTATAACAGAGATGGTGATTTTACAGATGCAGGAGAAAACGTATTTTCTCAAGGCAATACACAAGCAACTTCTGTGAGTGGTAGTTTTACTATACCATCTAGTGCAGTAGAAAATTCGACAAGAATGCGAGTTTCTATGAAATATAATGCGCTACCAACACCATGTGAAACCTTTCAATATGGCGAAGTAGAAGATTATACAATTAGTATTGAAGGTTCAGGACCAGATACTGAAGCTCCAATAATTACATTGAATGGAGCTTCTACAATTGATTTAGAATTGGGTGAATTATATACAGATCAAGGAGCTACTGCTTCTGATAATATTGATGGTAATTTAACCTCTAGCATTGTTGTTGGTGGAGATACAGTTGATACTAATACCGTTGGGTCTTACACAATCACTTACAATGTAAATGATAGTGCTGGTAATAATGCCGTTGAGGTAACTAGAACAGTTAATGTGAATCCTGATACAACTATACCAGTAATTACCTTAATAGGAGCAGCAACAATTAACTTAAATGTAGGTGATGCTTACAATGAATTAGGCGCAACCGCCACAGATAATTTAGACGGAGATATAACAGGAAATATTGTTATAACAGGATCGGTTAATACAAGTTCAGCAGGAACTTACCTCATTACTTATAATGTTAATGATAATGCAGGTAATTCTGCTAATACTATAACAAGAACCGTAGTTGTGGCTGCAGATACTACAGCACCAATAATTAATTTAATAGGAGCAGCAACAATAAACCTAACGACAGGTGATTCTTATACAGATCAAGGTGCAACTGCAACTGACAATATAGATGGAAATCTTACAGGAAGTTTAACCATACTTAACAATGTCGATACTAATAATGCAGGTAATTATTCAGTAACTTATAATGTAAGTGATAATGCTGGTAATGCAGCAATAGAGGTTGTAAGAACAGTTAATGTTTCTGACCCTTCTACTGGATGTTCTAGTGGGATTTCAACCTACCCTTACTCTGAGGGCTTTGAAAATAATTTAGGTGCTTGGTCGCAATCTAACGCAGATGATATTAATTGGACGGTTGATGCTAATGGAACTCCTTCAAATAATACAGGTCCTGCAAATGCTTTTGAAGGCAGTTTTTATCTCTATGTAGAAGCTTCAGGTAACAATACTGGCTACCCAAATAAACAAGCAATTTTAAATTCACCTTGTTTTAACCTATCAGGATTAAGCGAAGCCACATTCAATTTTAAGTATCATCAATTTGGTGCTACCAATATAGGAACTATAAATTTAGAAATAAGTGATGATAATGGGTCTAGTTGGTCTTCTATATGGAATAGTACAGGCAACCTAGGTAACTCATGGCAAACCGCTAATGTAAATTTAGATGCTTATATAGGTAGTAGTGTTCAATTACGATTTAATCGTATAACAGGCGACACTTGGCGAGCAGATATCGCCATTGACGATATTAGCTTAACAGAAGGAGAGCCTACAGTTGAAGGCTGTTCTGGTGGAATTTCAACATTCCCATACTCTGAAGGCTTTGAGAACACATTAGGAGCATGGACACAGTCTGGTACAGATGATTTAAATTGGACGGTTGATGCCAATGGGACACCCTCTAACGGAACAGGACCTTCAAGTGCGACTCAAGGCAGTTTCTATATTTATGTAGAAGCTTCTGGAAACAATACGGGTTATCCTAATAAGCGAGCAATAATTAATTCTCCTTGTTATGATTTAACCAATGCATCTGATGCTAACTTTAGTTTTAATTATCATCAGTATGGTTCTAACAATATGGGAACAATTAATTTAGAAGTAAGCGATAATAATGGTGCTTCTTGGGTTAGTTTGTGGAATAGTTCCGGTAATCTTGGTAATTCTTGGCAATCACAAAGTGTAAGTTTATCTGATTATACTGGTGGAAGTGTTCAGTTACGTTTCAATAGATTAACAGGAAATACTTGGCAAGCAGATATTGCTATTGATAATATTAATTTGACTACAACTAGTTCTGCAAAAGATAAAGAAGATACTGTTACTTTAATTAATGATGAAATTAAACTTTATCCAAACCCAGTCAAAGGAGAATTATTGAATGTTCAAACTCAATTTACTAATATGAGTTATGAAGTTTATAATTACTTAGGCCAAATTGTATCAAAAGGAAGATTAGAAAATAAAATAATAGATGTTAGCGTCTTAGATGCTGGAGTTTATAATATTAGATTTATTATAAAAGATAAAACACAAATGAAACGTTTTATTAAAAGATAAATGCTCTTAACCAACCAAAAAGAAGAAGCTCGGATTTTCCGAGCTTCTTTTGTATTATATGTATTTTATTTCTTTATCATGAAGTAAGTCATCTCCGCGTAACCTCAAGAAAATCTGAGCGACAGCAATAGTATCTTTTTCGCAATAGGTAATGATACGATCTATTTCTTTATCTTGGTAATACACACGATAAACTTCACTGCCGTCGATATCATCTTTAGGTGATGGAATACCTAAAACGTTGGTAAGAAGTTTTAAAGACGTGTAGGTTTTATAGTCACCGAATTTCCAGAGCTCTAAAGTATCTAAATGTGGCACTTCCCAAGGTTTTTTACCGAAGAGATTAAGCTTGTATGGTAATTCTATATTATGAATAATCATGCGTCTAGCAATGTATGGAAAATCGAATTCCTTACCATTATGAGCACAAAGCAAATGTTTATTTGAACTAAAGTGAGAAATCAATAGATTTTTAAAGTCTTTTAAAATTTTGATTTCATCTCCGTAAAAGGAAGTCACACGAAACATTCTTATATCTCCTTCCATTTTAAAATAACCAACGGAAATACAGATAATTTTTCCAAACTCCGCCCAAATACCTGCTCTGTCGTAGAATTCTTCAGCAGTAAATTCTTCTTTTCTTTGGTATCGTGATTTAGCAGACCAAAGTTCTTGTTTGGTAGTATTTAAGTCAGAAAAATTTTCTGTTTCAGGAACTGTTTCTATATCTAAGAATAATATGTTTTCTAGGTTGAGTTTGTTAATCATAATCTAGTTACTTTTCATTCGATTTTACAAAAATATAGTTGTAATCATCAATATATGTTCTCGTCTTAACATTTAAAATACTCAATAACTCATTAGCTCGTTTATTAATATTTTTCCATTCAGGTTGATTCAAAAAGTCATCTATATTCCATTTATCTTTTGGTATTATAGAGACATCTTTCTTAAAATTCTCTAATTTAGACTTGTAATCTAAGTTTATTAAATGTGCTTCATAAACCTTATTAATAGAAGAATCATTGAAGCCAATATCAAACTCAGTTTCAACCTCGTACATAAAATTGAATGTTGGACTATATTTGATTCAATTTAATGTAAATGATAAAGTAGAAACTAGAAAATTCATTAAACAATAGCACTAACTGTTTAATGCAATACTTAAAAGTCCAGATGTAAATCTGGACTTTTTTATTAGAATGTTTTGTCTCGAAATAAATTGACACAAAAACGACTTATCACATAAATTGATGTTTATTTATTTAGTTGTTAATTTCCAAAATTACATGAAATTTAATTTTTATTCATTGTTTTATTGTTTTGCCTTTATGGTTAATACTCAAACACCAGGTGCTTCAATTTATTATGGGCAAACCTCTGGATACACAAGAGAGTATATCGAAAATTCTTCAACCTCTAATAGTTTTTCATTTGCCATAAGTAAATGTAGTTATTTTCTCCAATAGTGTTGTGGTAAAACCGTAGTGATGAATAAAACGATGTATTTCAACGAAAAGGTTTTCGAATATCTTTCATTTTAACAATATTTTAATATTTTCGTTCGGTTTTTAATACAAAAAAACTAACAATCTAAAACTTTTAATAAAAATGAAGAAGCCACTACATTTTCTATCAGGTGTAATAATAATATTATTACTTGCTGTTGGAACTTTTTCCTTGTTAACAAATAAGGAAACCTCGGACTTAACTTTACAAGAAGAAAGAGATGCTCATGCAACAATCATAGCAAACTCTCCATTCAAGGAAACGTTGACTTGGGACAAAAAGAAGCGAAAGAAAGAAGGACTACCACCGAATCGATATTTTGAACAAATGTGGGAGCTTACGGTTAATCCATCTACTGGAAAACTAGATGATGGTGAGTTAACACTTCTGAGAGAACAATTAGAATCAACACGTGTTGCTGAAAGAAATCCTGGTGAATCAGGAAATGATTGGGAAGAAAGAGGTCCTAACGATATTGGTGGACGAACACGAGTTATAATGTTCGATCCTAATGATGCTACAAATAATACTGTTTTTGCAGGTGGTGTTAGTGGTGGATTATGGAAAAATACAGACATTACTAATAGCAGTTCTACTTGGAGTCGTGTGCAAAATGTTCCTGGGAATTTATCTGTAACATCTATTACAGTAGATCCTAACAACTCAAACAGATGGTTTGTTGGTACAGGTGAGCAATATACGGCTGGCGATGTTGTAGGTAATGGTATATATGTAACTAATGATGGTGGTAATTCTTGGAATCCAGTTAATATACCAGCAGCAGGTGCTGGCACTTTTGAATTTAGTGCTACGAACTTATTTTTATCAGGATTATTTTATGTAAATGATGTACTAGCATGGAATAATAATGGTAATACAGAAATTTTCGTAGGAGTAGGTGCATTTGTGTATGGCGACGCTGCAAACCCGAGCAACTGGTTGGGTTTACAAACTGCAGGTTTGTACCATTCAACTAATGGTGGGAACACATGGAATAGAATAGAGTCTACTAATTTAGAAGCCAATACATCTGGTGCTAACACATATTATGCTATACCAAATGATTTTGAAGTAAGTGCTGATAATACGCTTTGGATGTCTACAATAAACAACGGATTTGGAGCTGGTGGAGGCCAAGTATTTAGCTCTACAAACGGATTTACATGGACAGCAGCAGCGGCTTCACCATTACCAGATTCTGATAGAGTTGAAATTGAAGTTTCATCTTCAAACCCAAATAAAATGTATGCGTTGGCAGAAGGGAATAGCTCACCAGTGCATATTTATACAACTACTAATGCTTTTGCAAGTATTTCAAATGGAGCATTACCTAACGATGCAGACCAAGGAATAGCTTCTAACGATTTTACAAGAGGACAAGCATTTTACGATTTGATGATTGAAGTGGATCCGAATAACGATAATATTTTATATGTAGGTGGTATAGATTTATTCAGATCTACTAATAGTGCTTCATCTTGGACTCAAATTTCTAAATGGTCTAATAATCCAGGGCTGAATACTTTAAATGTTCCATTAGTTCATGCAGATCAACATGCCATGACCTTTAGACCAGGAAATTCTAATCAAGCTATTTTTGGCAATGATGGTGGTATTTATTATGCATCAAGCTTGTCAAGTGCATCAAATTCTAGTTCAGCAATTGGTTTTAGAAACAACAATTATAATGTTACACAATATGTAAAGGCAGGAATTGGTCCTGACGGTAGTGGAACAACAGATGTTATTTTTACCGCAGGTGCACAAGATAATGGTTCACAGGCTTTTAGAAATGCAAATGCAGATCCAGGCATTAATGGTTCAGAAGAACTGTCTGATGGTGATGGTTTTTACACTTTTGTTGATAAAGATGGTCAATACATGATTGCTACTTTTGTTGCTAATGTAATTTATAGATATAATTTACCTTGGAATGGATTAGGAAGAAGACAAGGTGGTGCAACTACATTATCTAGTGATCAATCTCGTGGAGATTTTGTGAACCAAATGGATTATGACAATGATGCAAATCGCTTATTGACAAATAATTCTAATGCTTCTCAGAATGCCATTAAATCGATTAATGTTGCATCAAATAGTAATGGAAGTTTAACTAGTACTTTACTAACCGCAGCACCATCGGCTTTTAGAGCTTCACCTTTTGAAAGTAATGTTTGGTATGTAGGATTAAAAAATGGTAGTTTATTAAGGTTAAGTGGCGTAACAAACACTAATGCAAGCTTCACAAATATTGCTACACCATTTGTGGGTTCTGTCTCTTCTGTAAGATATGGGGAAACTGCTAATGATATTTTTGTTACTATACATAATTATGGTGTAACTAGTGTTTGGGCAACTTCTGATGCTGGTGCTAATTGGTCAAGTAAAGAAGGCGATTTGCCAAATATTCCTGTTAGAGACATACTTCAAAACCCTTTAAATAGAAATGAAGCTATTTTAGCAACACAATTAGGAGTATGGTCAACATCTAACTTTAATGCTACTGACCCAAATTGGTCGCAAGCTTATAATGGGATGAGCGATGTGAGTGTCACATCTTTAGACTACTGGGCAGTTAATGGAGATGATAACAATAATCAAATCATTGCATCTACTTATGGTAGAGGTGTATTTACAGGTCAGTTTACAGCAACGACCGTTCCAGATACTGAAGCACCTTCTATACCTCAAAACTTGACAGTTTCTAATATTACAACTAATAGTTTAGATTTATCTTGGGATGCGTCATTGGATAATGTTAGTGTTTTAGAATATGAAGTTTTTCAAGATGGGAATTCAATAGGAACAATATCTTCAACAAACCTGTCTGTTACTGGTTTAACTGAATCAACAACGTATAGTTTTACTGTTTTAGCAAGAGATGCATCAAATAATGATTCTGCTCAAAGTGCTGCTGAAAATGCTACAACGTTAGATCCAGATACTACAGCTCCTTCAGTACCTATTAATTTATCTGCAAGTAATACTACATCTTCAACAGTAGATTTAAGTTGGGATGCTTCTACAGATAATATTGGAGTTCAAGATTATGATGTATTTCAAGATGGAGTACTTATAGCTACTGTTGGTTCAACTTCATATCAAGTAACAGGTTTATCTCAACTTACGAGTTATTCATTTACTGTAATTGCAAGAGATACTTCTGGAAATGTTTCTGCACAAAGTAATGACGTTTCAGTTACGACTACTGGAGAGTGTAGCCCTACAACTAGCAACTTTAATTCAAACACTTTAAATCATTCAGGTTCTGGCGCAACAAGCACAACACTTAATTTTACTGGAGGCACTCATGAAGATGTGACTTTTACAATTACAGAATTGAATGCTAGAACTGGTGGTAAGCAAAGTCGAAGATTTATAGATAGAGTAGTTATTTCGTATGTTGATGGTAACGGAATATCTCAAAATTATGGCACTTTTACTGGTAATACAACAAGCAGTGTTAATGTGTCAATACTTGGTGTTGTAGAATCAGTTACTGTTGCATTATCTGATGCTTTTGATGGAAATGCAGGCACTAATATGAGTGTTACATTAAGTTCAGTGCAATCATGTGTTTCACTAAATTGTACGGACTCAGATGGAGATGGTATTTGCGATGAAGACGATCAATGCCCACAATTTGATGATAATCTAATTGGAACTAGCTGTGACGATGGAGATGCTTGTACGATAAATGATGTATATGCTTCTGATTGTAATTGTGCTGGTACTTTTGCTGATTCTGATGGTGATGGTGTTTGTGATGGTGATGACATTTGTCCAGGAGGTGATGACGCTATAGATCTTGATGGAAATGGAGTGCCAGACGATTGTGATTGTGCTAATGGAAATGGTAGCTTTAATCCTAGTATTTTAAATCATTCAGGTAGTGGCTCTAGCAATACTATCTTTAGTTTCTCAACCCTATCTAAAGATGTTACCTTTAGTATATCTGGCCTAGGAGCTAGAGTAAATGGTAACCCAAGAAATAGATTTGAAGAAGTAGCAACCGTTACTTATGTTGATGCTAATGGACAAACACAAACATTTAATTCGTTCAGTGGCGCTAATCAAAGTACAGCTAATTTGACTATTTCTGATTTCATCTCGGAAGTAACCGTTTCATTAAGTAATGGTGTATCAGGAAGTTCAACCTCGTTAAGTGTTTCTCTTTCTAACATAAGTTTTTGTGCACAGAATTCTGGTACAAATGCTAATGAAATAGGAGCTTCAATTGGTAACTCCGACGGCAATACCAATATTAAAGATTTTGATGTCTTCCCTAATCCTGCAATATCAGAGTTAAATATAAGACTTGGATTAAGCACAGGGAACGATGAAGGGTTAGATATATTAATAAATATTTATGATTTAACAGGTAAAATCGTTAAGCGATTACAATGGTCTAAACTATCAAATCCTATCTTTGAGAGACAGATAGATGTATCTTCTTTAGAAAGTGGGATATACATGGTAGGACTTGAGTCATCAAATGGAATTAGAGCGTTTCGTAAGCTTGTAAAAAAGTAATCTGTTTAAGAAATAACTTTAAAATGTTAAAAATAAAAACCCAGAAATTTAATTTCTGGGTTTTTCTATATATGTTTTATTTCTTTATCGTGAAGTAAGTCATCTCCGCGTAACCTCAAGAAAATCTGAGCGACAGCAATAGTATCTTTTTCGCAATAGGTAATGATACGATCTATTTCTTTATCTTGGTAATACACACGATAAACTTCACTGCCGTCGATATCATCTTTAGGTGATGGAATACCTAAAACGTTGGTAAGAAGTTTTAAAGACGTGTAGGTTTTATAGTCACCGAATTTCCAGAGCTCTAAAGTATCTAAATGTGGCACTTCCCAAGGTTTTTTACCGAAGAGATTAAGCTTGTATGGTAATTCTATATTATGAATAATCATGCGTCTAGCAATGTATGGAAAATCGAATTCCTTACCATTATGAGCACAAAGCAAATGTTTATTTGAACTAAAGTGAGAAATCAATAGATTTTTAAAGTCTTTTAAAATTTTGATTTCATCTCCGTAAAAGGAAGTCACACGAAACATTCTTATATCTCCTTCCATTTTAAAATAACCAACGGAAATACAGATAATTTTTCCAAACTCCGCCCAAATACCTGCTCTGTCGTAGAATTCTTCAGCAGTAAATTCTTCTTTTCTTTGGTATCGTGATTTAGCAGACCAAAGTTCTTGTTTGGTAGTATTTAAGTCAGAAAAATTTTCTGTTTCAGGAACTGTTTCTATATCTAAGAATAATATGTTTTCTAGGTTGAGTTTGTTAATCATGTTTCAATTTTCTGTATACCTGAAAAGTTTCAAAAACCTGTCAGGTTCTGTACATTACATTCCCATCATCTCATAAGCTTCATCAATATAAACATAAAAATCTAAAGGGAAAGAATTCGAGGTTTCTGGACTTCTATGATGACCTAGTCTAACAACTATTAAGTTTTCCTCAGGAATTGTAATTACATATTGCCCTAAAATCCCACGCATTGTAAATGTGTGTTTATCGTTATAATCACTTATCCAAAAGCCATAGCCATAGGGTTGACCACTAAATCTAGATTGAGTTGCTGTGGCTACGAAAGTAGAATCCAGAATTTGGTTTCCATTCCATTTTCCATGGTCTTTATATAATTTACCAAAGCGAGCAAAATCTCTGGCATTACTAGAGATGCAACAAAATGCTTTGGCTAATTTATTTTCATCATCATCAAGTTGCCATAAAGCATCACTTTTTGCTCCCAAGGGTTGCCAGAAACTCTCAGAGAGATAGTTTGCAAGTTGTTTTCCGGTTGCTTTTTGAATGACCATACCAAGTAATTGTGTGCTACCACTTAAATATTCAAATTCTTTTCCTGGTGTTTTAGTAACCTTTTGATTTAAAATAGTTTCAGCTAAATCATCATCATAATTTGCTCTAGCTGTAACTGAAAATGGACTTGTATAGGATTCTACCCAATCTAAACCTGAAGCCATAGAAGATAAGTCACCAACTGTAGTTTTTGAACCTTTATATTGCGGATAGAAATCACTTATTGGTTGATCTAAATTTTTTATATAACCATCCTTCACAGCTTTGCCTAATAAAGATGTCGTTATACTTTTAGCCATAGAGAACGAATTGGTTTTAGAATCTTTACTGTAATCTTCAGCATACCATTCATACAAAATACTATCGTTTTTTATAATAAGATAGGCAACTGTACCCAACTCATTATTCGTAGCCTTTAATCTCTTAGTAGCGTTTACAGAATTGTAATTTTTGTGTAATGGCCAATCATCGGTTGTAGTACCTTTTTTAATGGTGTCATTTTCAAAATGCGGATAGTCATCAATAAACGCTGTAACATGGCCTGTAAAATAGACAACACGTACACCTTTTAAAATATAGTCGTAATCAAAAATATAGGAAGCAATTATTAGCACGCCTATAATTCCGATTACCCATTTTAATAGCTTTTTAAGATTTTTCATTCACATTAATTATTAGTTATTTGCTTTACGTGCCTTTAGTTTTTCTTTATAAAAGGCTTTATCAGCAATATAAACGGTCTTATTAAAAGTAGCAATTATATTTTGGTTTTCATCAACCAAGTTCATGGTTTTGATAATGTCAGTTTGCTTATTTTGAGATACGTCTTGTTTTATGGCTTCAATTTCTTCTTTAGAAAACATAAATTCCCCAAAAATGGTTGATTTAGCAGGTTTTTTATAGCGTGCTTCTACAGCTTTATCCCAAACCACATAATCCTCACCAAGAATCTGTATTAATTGTATCATATAAATTGGATCTGTTGCTGCTAGCATACTTCCGCCAAAAATAGAACCTGCGTAGTTGCGGTTTTTCCAGTTAAGTTTTAGTCTAATTTTTATATAATGTAAGTCGTCACTAACCTCTATTAACTTGGCAGTAGTTCGTCTATACATTGGAGACCAATTAAAGCCATATTTATATATCGTTGCTGTTTTAAAAAAACGTTGTAAAAATTCAGTTACAATAATATACATTAAAATAGCGATTGTTGTTTGTATTTACTTTCATGATTGATTAGCCATTGTTTTCTATGTACACCACCAGCATAACCAGTTAGACTTCCGTCGCTTCCAATAACACGATGACAAGGCACAATAATCCAAAGCGGATTTTTACCATTAGCGCTTGCTGCAGCTCTTATGGCTTTTAAGTCGCCTAATCGTTTAGATAATTGGAGGTATGAAATTGTTTTACCAAAAGGAATAGTTTTGAGTTGTGTCCAAACTTTCTTTTGAAATTCAGTGCCTTCAGGGTTGAGTTTTAAATCGAAAGTTTTACGTTCGTTATTAAAATAGGCTTTGAGTTGCGTAACACATTCTAAGAGTGTTTCAGGAATACTTTCGGATAGTGCTTCTTGTGTGTTTAATAGTGAAACTGAGTTAATACCAATTTTATCTCCGACAATTTTAGCATGACCAAGCGGAGTATCGACATAGCAGATTGGCATTACTCTTCTGCCTTGTCATTATCTATTAAACCTAAGCGTTTGGCTCTTGTTTCCCAACTGCGTCTCGCTAAAAGTTGTAAGTCTGAGACGTTATCACTTTCGTCCATAATCTCAAGACCTAATAGGGTTTCAATAACATCTTCCATGGTCACCAAACCACTAACAGAGCCGTATTCATCTACCACTAAGGCCATGTGATTTCGGCTCTCTACTAGTTTAGTAAACAGCGTTGGTATTGGCAGATTACGTTCTACAACAATAATATTTCTTTTGAGTTCTGATAGCTTTTTATTACCGTTATCTAAGGCCATTTCTTTAAAAACTTCGTCTTTTAAAACGAGACCTTTAATATTGTCAGCATTATCGGTATAAATAGGAATTCTAGAAAAGCGCAGGTTTAAATTCTTTTTAAAAAAAGCTTCAACACTTGTATTTTCATCCTCAGCTTTCATCACTGTTCTTGGAGTCATAATATCCTTAGCAAAAACCTCTTTAAAGGTTAAAAGGTTTTTAATTATGGTGCTTTCATTTTCTTCAAAAACACCTTCTTCGTGTGCCATTTCAGCCATTGCAGCAAAGCCTTCTCTACTTAAAACGCTACCATGACCTTTGCCACCAATTAGTTTTGTGGTTAGCTGAAGTAACCATAAAATTCCAGTCCATTTCAGCGGAAAAATTAAAATATTTAAAGCTTTAGAGGTGAAATTGGCTAGTTTTTTCCAATAGGTTGCTCCAATAGTTTTTGGGATAATTTCTGAAGCGACTAAAATCAAAACGGTCATAATTGTAGAAACGACTCCGACCATGAGATCTTCGGTAAATTTTATTCCCAGAATAGTTCTTGTTGTGGTGCCATAAATTTCAGCATAGGCAACTTTAGCTTGTACACCAACTAAAATTGCGCCAACGGTATGCGCAATTGTATTTAGCGTAAGTATGGCTATTAACGGACGATCCACATCTTTTTTTAATGCCTCTAAATTTTCAGCATAGTGTTTTCCTTCTTTCTTTTTGAGATTAAGAAAGGTAGGAGTAATGCTCAGAAGCACAGCTTCTAAAATGGAACATAAAAATGAAAAGAAAATTGATATTACAGCGTAAAAAATGAGTAAGCCCATTAATGGTATTGAAGTTTAGTTATTACAAAGTTACGAAATGAATAGTTAAACGCCTTACACAATTTTGGTTCTTAGTTATTTGAATAAAAAAAGCCCTTAGCTAAATTTAGTTAAAGGCTTTTTAATTTTGATTGATTGTGCTTTAATTTTTTTTAGCACGATTGGCTTCACGCTCAGCGCTCTCTAATTCACGTTTTGCTCTTTCTAGCTCTCTTTCTGCTCTTTCTAGCTCTTGTTTAGCACGCTCTGCTTTTTTTGCTTCTTCTTTTTTAGCATCAGTACCAGAAATAAAATATTTTAGATCATTACCCAACGTATTTATTTTCTCTACAAACCCACTAGATTCTACTTCTGTATCAACATACATTCTTAGACGCCCTTTGGTTAGTTTACATTCAAAAATGGTATCTCCACCTTGACTCTCTGACCACAAATAAGTACTACCGCTTATAGTTAGATTGCCTTTACCTAATTGGTCTAACAACATTGCCTTTACACCCTCATTTTTAGTTTTGTGATAGCTTGCTCTAAACTTATAACTATTGTCTGATACAGAAATAGAAACAGAACTGTTGTGTCGTTTGTTATCTGTATCGAATTCAAGTGAATGCGATGAAGTAGAACTTGATGTCGAAGGTGTTGTTGGAGGTTTTGGCGGATCTGGAACCGTTTGTGCATTACTGCCAAATGTTGAAAATAAAGCTAGTACTAGCATTAAACAAACTGTTCGTTTTGCATCTACAATTCTGATGCTTCTGTTTACGTTTTTTGATTTTTTGAAATTCATAATAATTTGTTTTTAATGATTGAATGATACAAATGTAGAGGACAAAACTGTTGTGAAAAAGAAAATGCCAAGCGTTAACCTAGCATTAACCAAGCGTAAACATTGTATTAACATGGCTGTCACTTTGAACACAGTCGAAAGGTTGTTGATATAAAATATTAAATGGTTTCGACTGTACTCAACTTGAAAATCTGTATTAACTTACCTTAAACTCTAAACCAATATTTCTAATACTTTCAATTGAAATTGAAGGGTCTAGTTTAAAGTACTTACGAAGTCTACTGATAAAAACATCCATACTTCTACCAGAGAAAAAATCATCATTTTCCCAGACGGATTTCAAAATGTCTTCGCGTTTTAATAGTTGATTTTTATGTTGAAATAAAAAGAGAATAAGTTCGCCTTCTTTTTGGGTGAGTTGTCTCTTGTAAGCGTTACAAGTTAGTTCTAAACGTTTTGTATCAAAACTATAATTCCCTATTTGGATGATTTCTGATTGTTGTAATTGGTTTGATGACTTTTCTGTACGTTTTAGTATATTTTTTAGTCTTAAAACGAGCTCATCAGCTTCAAAAGGCTTAGCGATATAATCATCAGCACCAAGTTTAAGGCCTTTAATTTTATCTTCTTTTAACTTTCGAGCTGTAAGGAAAATAAACGGAGTTTCAGGATTTATATCTACTACCTTTTCCGCTAATGTAAATCCATCCATTTTTGGCATCATTACATCAAAAACACAAATATTATAACTTCCTTTTTTGAACAATTCTAAAGCTTCCTGGCCGTCTTTTGCCCAAGTGATGCTATAACCAGATATTTCTAAATATTGTTTTAGAATATTTCCAAAATCTAAATCATCTTCTGCTAGTAGAATGTGTTTCATGTTAAAACTTTTTAATTAAATGGAATGCTTAAAATAAAAGTTGTGCCTTTGCCTTCTTTACTTTTAACAGTAATAGTTCCGTTATGTGCTTTTATAATTTGATTGGTATAATACAAGCCAAGTCCAAGCCCTTTTACGTTATGAATTTCTTTGTTTCCAGCTCTAAAGAACTTTTCAAAAACTTGGGCTTTATCTTTATCAGAAATTCCAATTCCATTGTCTTTAATTAAAATTCTTAAAGCTGTTTCGCTCTCAACATTGCAATCGATTATAATGTTATCTCCTGAATATTTCACAGCGTTTTCAAGAATATTTAAGAGTGCTGTGGTAACATAGAATTTATCAATATTTATATGTTTAGTTGAAACCGAAAAATCTCGATGCAATATCACATTATTTGATTTTGTTGAGAGTTGAAAATCATCCAAAACGGTATTGATATAGGTCTCAATATTTATGGATTCCTTATGTAATTGAATTTCATTATAACCCAAGCTGTTGCTTAGTACTTGGTCAATGAGTTTTTGGAGCCGTTTATTTTGACGTTCTATGGTATTAACCATATTATCTATAAGTTGAGGTTGATGTTTAACTTCATCTTTCTGCAACATTTTTGTTGCTAATGTTAGTGTAGCTAGAGGTGTTTTAAGCTCGTGTGTAATATTGTTAACGAAGTCTGTTTTAATGTCTGCAATTTTCTTTTGAGTAATAAGATTTTTAATGGAGTAATAGAGTAAACCAATAACTATGGCGAATATAAGTAAGGATAATAATAAAAGACCCAGCATCTGCTTAAAGACAATTTTCTTCCAGCCAGCTATATCTATTTCATCAACGCTCTGAAATATTAAGTTGAAGGCAACCTCTTTATTTTTTCCGTTTATGATTCTACTTGATGTATGATCCGTTTCCCAGTTGGTGGTAGTTATAATAATACTATTCTCTTCTGAGATTATGTCACCTAATACTATTTGCTTAGGAGTTTTATTAATATCGAAAATGGTATCACTCTTTATAGAATCTGTAACAATGATTGCCCTTATTTTTTTATGAAATTTAATATTATACGGAACCTTGTTTTTAATTAGTCCTTTTTGATATTCTGAGATATAAGTATTATTTACAGAATCTATAACAAGCTCTAAGCTTTTAATAACATCGTTTTTTTCAATTAAATTAAATTTATAATCGATAAGCTTGCCTATGAATTGTTCTTGCCACATATCTGCCAGAGAATCTAGAGCAGGAGAAAAATCATCTATTTTAGATATTGATTTTTTAGTTTCAACGATAAAAGCTTTTTTCTTTAGCTCATATGTATTGTTAATTAAATAACCTTGAATAATAGAGAGTGCTATTAAACCAAGTATTGCTCCAATTATTAATTGGTTGATTTTTTTCTTCATACGATAACGTAAGTTAAAAATAAAACAGAGTTTACAGTTTTAAGGTTGATTGATTTTTTGATTGATGATAATTGTAAACTCTGTTTTGTAATTTGAAACTATTATCTAAAACGTCTTTTAGTATTCCAGTTGTACGTTTTAGTTCTTTGGTCTCTTTCTGTAATTTGATTGTTTTTTAAGGTTCTCATGATTTTTGATTTTAATGATTGATGAATTTTAATTTGATGATACAAATCTAGAACCAAGAACGAAAAGAAAAAAGAAAATTGAAGAGGTTAACCTAGCGTTAACTTTACAAAATGAACAAAGCCTCATTTTTATTGAGGCGTTAGTTTAATTGTTTTGATATATTAACTTATAAATTAGTATTGAAGTAACCGAACCGCATCCTTAGCAACCTTTCGATTGCGCTCAAGATAACATGTTAAAGATAGATTAAAAGTTATATTATCCATTTATAATTTTAACTACATCTTTAGCAAAATAACTCGCAATAATATCCGCACCAGCACGCTTAATAGAAGTCACCTGTTCTAGCATCACGGCATCATGGTCTAACCATCCTTTTTCTGCAGCAGCTTTTAGCATCGCATACTCACCAGAAACTTGGTAAACAGCAATTGGCACATCAAAACTATTTTTAATGTCGCGTACAATATCTAAGTAACACAAACCTGGTTTTACCATCACAATGTCAGCACCTTCATTAATATCCATTTCAGTTTCTTTAATGGCTTCATCTCTATTAGCAAAATCCATCTGATACGTTTTCTTGTCTTTTGGAACATTTACCATCTCTACAGGAGCTGAGTCTAAAGCATCTCTAAAAGGACCATAAAAGGCTGAGGCATACTTCGCAGAATAACTCATTATGCCTGTATCGATAAAATTAGATTGGTCTAAGGCTTCTCTAATACCTAAAATACGACCATCCATCATGTCACTAGGTGCTACAAAGTTGGCTCCTGCTTCGGCATGCGAAATACTCATTTCTGCTAAGACTTCAACCGTAGCATCGTTTATTATTTTTCCTCCTTCAACAATTCCATCATGGCCATACGACGAAAAAGGATCTAAAGCCACATCTGTCATTATCAACATTTCTGGGCAAATATCTTTAACGGTTTTAATCGCACGTTGCATTAATCCGTTTGGATTCAAAGCTTCTGTTCCTTTATTATCTTTAAGCTTATCATCAACTTTGACAAAAAGCAAAACAGATTTTAAACCTAGACTCCAGAGTATTTTCACTTCGTTTTTAAGCAAATCTAAACTGAAACGATAATAGTTGGGCATCGATGCAATTTCTTCTTTAATGCCTTTGCCTTCAACTATAAAAAGCGGCACCAAAAAATCATTTGGTGTTATATACGTTCCTCTAACTAAACTTCTGATAGCCTCGTTAGTTCTTAATCTTCTATTTCTTCTAATTGGAAACATGTTTGTTTGTTTGTTTTTATAGACCTGTCAGGTTTTTAATACCTGGCAGGTCTTAGTTCTATATTAAACCCAATCCATAGGTTCTTGTAATACTTTAAGAAGTCGTTCTTCTTCACTCCCTTCCTCAGGATGATGGTCATAAACCCATTGTACATAAGGTGGCAAACTCATAAGGATACTTTCTATTCGTCCATTGGTTTTAAGTCCAAATAAAGTCCCTTTATCATGGACTAAATTAAATTCTACATAGCGACCACGTCTAATTTCTTGCCAGTTGCGTTGCTCTTTAGTGTATGGCAAATCCTTTCGTTTTTCGACAATAGGAACATAAGCTTCTAAAAAACTATCTCCAACTTCGGTTACAAAGTCATACCAGTTTTCCATACTCATCTCCTCTGTAGCTTTACAATAATCAAAGAATAAACCACCAAGTCCACGACCTTCTTTTCGGTGAGAATTATAAAAATATTCATCGCAACGTGCTTTATATTTTGGGTAGAATTCTGAGTTATGTTTATCGCAAGCTGTTTTGCACGTTCGATGAAAGTGTTTGGCATCGTCATCAAATAGATAATATGGTGTGAGATCTTGTCCACCACCAAACCACTGATCTACAATCTCACCTTTTTGATTATACATTTCAAAATAACGCCAATTGGCATGTACTGTTGGCACCATTGGACTTTTAGGGTGTAAAACTAAACTTAAACCACAAGCAAAAAAATCTGCATCTTCAACACCAAAATACTTTTGCATTGAATCAGGTAACTTACCATGAACTCCAGAAATATTTACTCCACCTTTTTCAAAAACAGCACCATTTTCTATGACACGTGTTCTTCCACCACCACCTTCTGGACGTTTCCAGTTGTCTTCTTTGAATTTTGCCTTACCATCCATGACTTCCAATTTAGAAGTTATTGTGTCCTGTAGCTTGTTTATGTAGTTGAAGAATTTGTCTTTGATGGCAGTGTGTGGTTTAAAACCTAAAGGATCTTTGGAATCTTTTAGGTATAGTGGCTCAATTTTCTTTGTTGTTTGTCCTGCAAGGTTTTCAAAACCTTGTAGGTCTTGATTTTTGAATTGATTATGAACAAATTTAAGATTATTTATATCATCAAATAACTCTAAACTATAAGATTTATCAAGTTTAAATGCATCAGGGGATTTGCCTTTTATGTAATAATGATAAGAAGAAAATTTATAAGTTTTCCAATTATTAACTGGATTATGATGTATATAACAAAAAGCAGTTTTAAAATAATTTTCTGAATCTATTTTCTTTCGTTTGAAATGTTTTTCAAAAAGACTTCCCGTTCTGTTATTTTGCTTATTGTAAGCTTTAGAATAGGCATTAAAAAGATTTGAAAATGCCTGAGTAATAACCTTCGTATTACTATCAACTTTAATTAACAAATGATAATGATTATCTAAAAGGCAAAAGCTAATAATTGATGCACTATTGATAAGATGTTTTCCTGTTAGTTCTAAAAAATAACGTTTGTTTTCGTCAGAATTAAAAATAGTTGTTCCATTAATTCCGCGATTATATATGTGATAATAATTGTCTTTTTCTAATGTTTGTAGTTTCATTAAAGTTTTAGTTAGATACCTACAAGGTTTTGAAAACCATGCAGGATTAGCAACTTATACTGTACAATTCATATAACTCCATATCCAAGGGCTTTTCACTAACTGGAGTAAACTCGTTTTTCAATGTTCGTTGCCATTCAAAACCGTTGTTCAACGCCACTTTTACACTCGGCATATTGTCTTTGTGTACAATAATTTGAAGTGTTTCTAAATCTAAATTTCTGAACGCATGTTTAGATAAGGCCTTTACAGCTTTAGAAGTTAATCCCTGCCCTTCAAAAGTGTAACCAATACAATAGGCAAACTCACCTTGCTTTTTATCCCAATCGAGTTCTTTTATATATATGAGTCCGGCTAACGCTCTTGTTTCAGAATGTTTTAATGTGAATAAAAACTCTTCCTTTTTTTCAAATTGTTTCATTTTAGTATCAACAAATAATTGAGATAGCGTAGGATTTAAATTCTGCTCTAAAGTTTTAGGAAAGTAGCGTTTGAATCTATCTGTATTTGCAATACAAAAATCACAGATTTTCCAAGCATCACCTGAATGGATAGGGTTGATTTCAAATGTGTCAAATTGCGCTACCATTAGACGGTCATTTTATTTTGATTAAGTAGATTATCTCGTTTTAAAAGTTCTACTGTGTTCAATGAAGAAGCAGTTACACTCATAGGTAAAACAAGAATCCAACCAATAACAGGGAGCATCAGAAATAGCATAAATATGATACCATTCCCAATAGCAATTCCTCTATGTCTAGCAACAAATTTTATACTTTCCTTATATTTAAAATGACGTTCTAGTGTATAATCCATATTACCAAAACCAGCATAATAAGCTTGTAGTAAAAACAATAACACTGTTGAAAATATATTTACAACAGGTATAAATTTTAAGAGTAAAAGTGGTATTGTAAAGAGTAATTCTTTTCCTAGATTTCTAACATTTATTCTAATACCTCTCCAGAGTTGTTCTTTAAACGACGTGGTTCTGTGATTATATCTTTCCACACCAGTTAAATGTGCTTCTATTTTTTCTGAAACTGGACTCATAAATGGTGCTGAAAAGGCCATAATAATATGCTTGTACAAAATTAAGCCGATAGCAATAATTACAACAGCGCCAATAAATGTTGAAATAGTAGTAAAGGATTCTTTTCCCCAATCCCAAGGCCAAATATTTGCAACAAAACGACCAATATTATCTGACAATCCGTAAGCTGAAAAACCAATAATACTGGCTGTAACAATGCTAATAATGATTGGTACAGCAAAATATTTCCAAAGTTTAAGTTTTGAAATTAATGAGAATACTCCTGTATAGGCTTGAAGACCTTTTAATATATTTTTTATCATCCTATCCCTATCCCTATCCCTATCCCTAACCCTTTCCGGAGGAAAGGGAATTTGTTTAGATTTTTGCTTTAAAGTTAAATCTTTTAATAAAAACCTTCATAATTTATTTTAGAAGAGTAAGCCGTCCGAGTAAAAGTTCCTTCCCTTTGGGAATCCCGATAGCTATCGGGAAGGATGGGCTTTTTAGTTTGAGCTCTTATATTCCTTCACGGCATCAATAAACGCCTTCGCATTATCCAATGGAATATTTGGTAAAATTCCATGCCCTAAATTTACAATGTATTTATCTTTTCCAAACTCATTAATCATTTGAGTCACCATTCTTTTTATTTCTGAAGGTGGTGAAAATAAACGTGTAGGATCGAAATTACCTTGTAATGTAATATGTCCTCCTGTTAAATAACGCGCGTTTCTGGCAGAACATGTCCAATCTATACCTAAAGCTGATGCTCCAGATTTGGACATTTCATTAAGGGCAAACCAGCAGCCTTTTCCAAAGGCAATCACTGGTGCATCGTCTTTTAATGCATCAATAATTTGCTGGATATATTGCCAAGAAAATTCTTGATAATCCACTGGAGAAAGCATGCCTCCCCAAGAATCAAAAACCTGAACAGCATTAACTCCGGCTTTTATTTTTTCTTTTAAATATGCAATTGTAGTATCGGTAATTTTCTGGAGTAATTGATGCGCAGCAATCGGATTTGTAAAACAAAATTGTTTCGCTTTATCAAAGTTTTTAGAACCTTGACCCTGTACACAATAACAAAGAATTGTCCAAGGAGAACCAGCAAAACCAATTAATGGGATTTCATCGTTGAGTTTCTCTTTAGTCATTTTTATAGCATCGTAAACGTAGCTCAAACTCTCTTTTACATCTGGTACAATAACATTATCCACGTCTTTTTGAGTACGCACAGGATTTGGTAAATAAGGTCCAAAATTCGGTTTCATCTGTACCTCAATATTCATAGCTTGAGGAATTACTAAAATGTCACAAAATAAAATAGCGGCATCCATACCATAACGACGAATAGGCTGTACTGTAATTTCACTTGCTAATTCTGGTGTTTGACAACGTGTAAAGAAATCGTACTTTGCTTTGATTTCCATAAACTCAGGTAAATAACGTCCTGCTTGACGCATCATCCAAACTGGTGGACGCTCTACAGTTTCACCTTTTAATGCTCTTAAGAATAAATCGTTTTTTATCATGTTTCTGTCATTCCTGCGAAGGCAGGAATCTTTTTAATTAAATTGCTAATTCAATAGGTCTCGACAGCGCTGGACCAGACAGTATTTTGTCTCCTCGAGCGCAGTCGAGAGGTATTTTAAACGTAAAACTCGTTTACTAACTCAACAACACTCTCAACAGTCGGTACCTTTGCCACACGCACATCTTCAAAATACTGATTAGCCACTTTCGCCGTAGTTTCACCTATACAAAAAGCAATGCCATTTGCTTTGTTTTGTTTTAAAAAACTCTCAACTGTAGATGGACTATAAAACATAACGCCATCCAAATTGCTTTCAACTTTATCTGAATTAAACTTGGTTTGGTAGGCTTCAACTTCATTTACAGTGATATTATTCTCCGTTAAAATGTTTGGTAAATCATCTAATCTTAAATCACTACAGAAATACGAAACTTCAGTACCATCGATGTATTCAACTAAGTGCTCTGCCAGCTTTTTAGCATTGGCTTCAGTGTGTGTTACTTTGCCAATACGTTTTTCTACCATGCGTTTAGTTCTTCGACCTACACAATAGATATTTTTGAATTGTAACTCTGGAGCAGAAAAGTTAGTTAGTAAAGCTTCAACTGCATTTTTACTTGTTATAATAACATTCTGAATTTCGTTTCGAACCAAGGTTTTAGGAATACGATTCAGGCTAATTTTTATAGCATCATTACTTTCTGAAACCACGTCATTATGAAACAGCATCACTTGGTCATCGGTTAATTTTTTAGTTGAGTAGATATTAGTGGTTTTATCTCCACGTTGCAGTTGATCAATTAATGTTTTCCCACCTTTACCAATTATGTAATCTGCGGCAAGCTTTGCCAATTCTTGATGCTCACCAAGAGGCAAAACTTTGGTATATTCAATTTTCTTTGTGCCATCTTTGCTAAGAAGAACACCTTTAAAATTAACTTCTTCCTCTTTATTAATATAGCAAATTGCACCAATGGGAGCTGTACAACCTCCTTCGAGACGATTTAGAAATTCGCGCTCAATTGTGGTGCAAATTTCACTTACTTCGTCATTGATTTCTGCGCAAATAGCTCTTTTCTCTTCATCAGCTTCTAAAGCGGTAATCATAATTGCTCCTTGAGCAGGAGCAGGAATCATCCAATGCAGATTAATGGCAGTTTCTGGTGTGAGATCTAATCGACCTAAACCTGCTCCAGCAAAAATTGCCGCATTCCAATCGTCGTTATTTTCAAGCTTTTTTAGTCTTGAGTTAACGTTGCCTCGCAGTCCAACAATGGTGTGCGTAGGATAGCGATTTAGCCATTGTGCTCTGCGTCTTAAACTTCCTGTGGCGATAACAGCATCTCTAGCAGATAAAAATTCTTCATTAGTTTTATAAACTAAAGTGTCATTTATATTTCCACGTTTTAAAACCGCAGCCTGTACAATACCTTTTGGTAAAACTGTAGGCACATCTTTAAGTGAATGTACTGCAATATCAATGTCTTCATTAAGCATTGCAATATCTAGTGTCTTTGTAAAAATACCAGTAATACCTAATTCATATAAAGGTTTATCAAGAACAATATCTCCCGTTGACTTTATTGGGACTAAAACGGTTTTATGACCTAAATGTTCAAGTTGAGATTGAACCGTTTTTGCTTGCCACATAGCGAGCTGGCTGTCGCGTGTGCCAATGCGAATGATTTTAGACATTAGTTTTTGTTTCTTCTAACTGAAAAATTTTTCTGATGAGTTCTATACTCTCATCAGATGTGTTGCTGTCCTCTCTTAGATGATGCGCAAACTGATTGGTGATTTTCTGAATGAGATTATTAGTAATTAATTCTGCCTGATCTTCATTAAAATCAGATAATTTTTTACGCTGTGTATTGAATTCAGAATTTTTGAAATCTGTCAGTTTATGTTTTATAGCTTGAATTGTTGGCACAAATTTACGTGTATCTAACCAGGAATTAAATTCGGTCAAGACATCAGAAATAATAGCTTCTGCATCTGGAATAAATGCTTTACGTTTTTCTAAAGTATGATCTGTGATTTTTGCCAAATCATCTAAATGTACCAAATTGATATTTGAGTGATCTCTAATATCTTCATTAACATTTTTTGGAATAGATAAATCTAAAACTAATAGCGGTTTTTTAGTTGAAATAAGAGACTTATAAACTGTAGGATTTTCAGCTCCTGTAGCAACTATTAGAATATCTGAAGCGTTAACTTCTTTCGCTAATTTATTGTAATCTTTAACGATGAGGTTAAATTTGCCTGCAACTTCTTCCGCTTTATTTTTAGTTCTGTTTATCAATGTGATGTGTGAATTCTTGGTGTGTTTCACTAAGTTTTCGCAAGTATTTCTTCCAATTTTACCTGTTCCGAAGAGGAGAATATTTTTATCTGAAATATTTTGAACCGTATTCATAATGTACTGAACAGAAGCAAAAGAAACAGATGTTGCACCAGAGGATAATTCGGTCTCATTTTTTATGCGCTTGCTTGCTTGAATTACCGCATTAACTAATCGTTCTGTAAAAGAATTGAGTAAGTCTTCTTTTTTTGACGCTCTAGCTCCAAATTTTAATTGACTTATAATTTCGAAATCACCAAGAATCTGACTGTCTAATCCTGAACCAACGCGGAACATGTGGTTAATAGCAGCTTTGTTTTTATGCACATAAGCCACCTCTTGAAATTCTTCAACCGTACCCTTTGTGTTTTCGCATAATAAGTGAATCAGCTGATAAGGATGTTCTGCAAAACCATAAAGTTCAGTTCGGTTGCATGTAGAAATAACTAAAACACTTTCAATACCATTTTGCTTTGCCTGAGACAGCAAATTATGTTTTGCATTATCACTTAAACTAAAATGACCGCGCACTTCGGCATCTGCTTTTTTGTAGCTAAGACCAATGGCGTAAAAATATGTACTTTTATGTTGTTGCATTAGGGCAAAAAAGGCTTCTGTGTTAAGCGTTACAAAAATAATAGGGTTTATTTTTAAAAAACAACGCTAGAGGAACTTAAAGTGTCGTTTGTGGTTTTTCACGTTTCATTTCGTTGAAAACATAATTATTATCCTATTTTTACAATAAAATACAGCTTTTTTTGACTTTTTGTTTAGAACGAATCTAAATAATATATAAATGAATTTTGAAAAAACAAGTACAAAAAGTATCGCTACAGGTACTTTTGATGAAACCTTTATTGAAGACGGTTTTTTTGTGTTATCTCATAAAAACGAAAATGATACAGTAGAAATCCTAGAGCGTGAGATTGATAGTAGTTATATTCAATTTCATTTTTGTACAAAAGGAAACGCAGCATTTGTGTTTAATCAAGGGACTTACACTTTAAAAATTGATGAAGACACATCTTTATTGCTCTACAATCCGCAACGCGATTTACCAATTCATTTAGAAATGCAACCACATTCCTGGTTGGTGTCTTTGGTTATTTCTATAAAGAAATTCCATGGCTTATTTTCTGAAGATGCAAACTATGTGACCTTTTTAAGTGACGATAATAGAAATAAAAAGTATTATACAGACGGTAAAATTTCGCCATCAATGGCTGTTGTACTCAATCAAATGATAAACTTTAGTTTAAATAATTCTATTAAATCTTTATACTTTAAAGGGAAAGCTTACGAGTTGTTGAGTTTGTTTTTTAACAGAAGTGAAGATGCAGATATTGAACAGTGTCCATTTTTAGTAGATGAAGAAAATGTGGCAAAACTCAAAAAAGCAAAAGATATTATTATTGCTAATATGTCTGAACCACCAAGTTTGCAAGAGTTAGCGGATCGTATAGGTTTAAGTCTTAAAAAACTAAAAGAAGGTTTTAAGCAAATCTATGGTGATACGGTTTACAGTTTCTTATTTGATTATAAAATGGAAGTGGCTCGTAAACTTTTAGAGTCTGGTGACCATAACGTCAACGAAGTTGGACTTAAAGTAGGTTACAGTACGTCTAGTCATTTTATCGCTGCTTTTAAAAAGAAGTTTGGGACTACTCCTAAGAGGTATATAATGGGTTCTAGTTAAGGTTTTTTAAATTCTTGATTAGATTTTACTTCTGATATACTCATTAGTAAATACAGAGTCAGTCTCATTTTTTATAAATAAAGTGTCTTTTTTCAAGTTTAACTTATACACAATATCAACTAATAGCGCTAATTCTCCAATGAGTCAAGGAGAATGCTCAAATTAAAATATAAAATGAAACATACTTTATTATTCTTCTTAATACTGACCCTTCTTTCTTGTAAAGAAAATAACCAAGCTCAACTTTTTGAGGGTAATATATTTATAACATTAATAAATATTTATGATGTAAATACTATTAGGCCCAAAGACAAAAGAGATGAATTTAGAAAAAGCATAATAGATTTCGCTTCGAAAGGTAAGTCTGAGTCAGAAAAAGAAATGGCTAAATATTATAAAGCTCTAATAGATAATGATTTATTTGATAAATCAAGTTTTCAAATCAAGCTTAAAAGTAATGAGATTATAAATGTTTATGTAATTGATAAAGAATATTTGAAACTAAAAAAAGAGCTAAAAGGTTTAGATAAGGATAAAGAACAAGTTAAGGTGACATTTGAAGGATCAAAAATATCTGATGGTGTTTTTAATCGAGCAATTTATTCTGCAAGTAAAATTGTTTTTTTAGAAAAAACTGCTGGCAAAACAGATTGGATCAAATAAAAACAAATCAAAAATAGAGAGTCACCAGCCTTTCGTAAGGCGCAAGATTCTCTATTTTTAACTTACCTAATAATCATAATAGCCACTTCCTCCACGAGAACTTGGCGTCACACGCTTTCTATCCTTATAAATCGCTAGGTTGATGATTTCCTCATATTGCTCTTCTAATTCCTTGGTTTCATCTACTGGAGTACCATAGTTTTCGGATTTAGAATAATGCTCTATCACCAATTTATTAGCGTCTTTCGGTTTTATAAATGAAATATAATGTAGTACTTCAGTCTTGCCAGAATACTCATCATCTTTATCAATTTTAAAGAAATATATGACAGCATTTTTGCCTTTATCAGTCACAAAATCACGCTTTAAAAGGAAATTTATAGAATCTTTTTCTTTCTCATAACGAGCGTTAGATAAGAGTTTAGATTTAGCAAATTGCTGTTGGTTTATATTTATAGATTTTAGTTTCCTCAATAGCTTCAATCTATCTAATGCTTCTAATACTATGTATTGGTTTTCTTCATCGTCCAGAATTTTTTCTTTCAATTCCGCAGGTATCGTTTCTTTTTGCTTTGTCAATAAAACGTAATACTTTACCAATGCAGATGTATCATCTACATTAAGTAATTTTTCGAAGAAATCTTTTGCAGAGCGTTCCTTTCTGTAAGGAAAAATTAAGCTCACATAAGTAGATAAATCATTAGAGTACGAATTGTAGCCGTAGTTAGAGGTGCCTAAGTTTCGTTTTACTTCAATTTTACCATCGTTTATCAATTGATTTTTATACTTAGAATAAGATTTTTGTTTAATTAATCCGCTATCTCTTACTCTAGATAATAAACCGTAAAGTGGCTGTTTGTATTCGTTTATAGTGCTGTATTGTAATATTTTAGGAAACAAATTAGCCTTTAATTCTAAAGAATCCTTTCCGTAATAATTATAAAAAATAGAACCAACGCTACCAAGCGGTAAATCGCGCTCCATTAAATCTAAAGCCAACGTATAGTTCTCTTTTTTGTTAGAATCCAGTAAACCTTCCAAAATTGAGGATTGTATCTGAGGATCAGAATAACTATCGTAATACAACTGCTTTATAAAAGGAAGCTTATTTTTTAAATCGATTTCAATTAGTTTTTCTACTAAGTGAGATTTAATGTTTAGACGCTCTTTTTCAAAATCAAAATCTTTTAGAACAGCTACAATATCCTTACTGTTATGTTTTTTAAACTTAATCTTATTATAAGATTCCAATACAATACTGTCATTAGCTCTTAGCGCTTCAAAGAATTGTTTCGTTTTATCTCTTAAAACATCTTTACCCATAAGCGTATCAATAGGAGAGAAAGAGTCGTAAAACTCGGTAACAAAGGATGAAGGACCACTTATAGAATCTATTAATGTTGTGAGTTCAAAATGCACTCCTTTCTTTAGAACATTTTTTACTAGTACCTTTTTTGCACTCGCAGAATCCGTGTAGCTAAAACTATAGTAATACGTACTGTCTTTTTGGGATTTTGAACGGTTAGAAATTTTGAACTTTTTTTCATTTTTGTAGAAACGTGTTGAAAAGTTAATTTTTTCTTCTACAGTTTTCCATAAACTATCCACATTATGAAACATTTGCAAATCATGAAACTTTTTTCTCGAGATATTTATCTGTTCGTTAGCTTTGGTAGCATACGTTGTAGATTTTACATTTTCTTCATAAGCCTTAGCATCTTTGTTGTAACCGCCATAACCATAAGGATTTGGAGCAGGTGCTTTTGTATTGGTATTCACTGAAAAATGTAAGGAGGTATCTCTAACTTTCTCAAAATTCTTATATTCTAATTTATTGAATTTAAACGATTTAAAAAAGTTTGATTTATCAGTCTCATTAGTACCAACATATCCCAATAGATAGTAACTCCCATCCTTTACAATCGTTTTAAGATGTAATTTTTTACCAAAGGTTGAATCTAATATCGCTTGAGATTCATAAGTTTTATAATTGCCAGGTTTAAATTCACCTGAAGCTTCAGTAAGCTTATAGTTTTTATATAAGGCCTTATGAAAATATTGAGCTTCAAAACGATCCTCTTCAATATAAGATACATCATGCAAAGTAACTTCTTCAACAAAATAATAGGCATTATTTTTATAACCCTCAATCAATTTTTTACCACTGTTATCCATATTACTGGTTGTGTAATATTCAGGAAAGTCAACTTGAAATTTGTTATTAGGTGACACAAAAATTTGATTCGATTCTGAAGGTGATTTTAGCGAAATAGAATTAAAAATTTGAGCTTCGTGATTGAGCACAAAATCGCTTCGACCTGCAAATTTTATAATGATAATCTCTAGAGGAGTTTGGTAAATATGATACTTTTGAAATTCTCCTTTTTTAGTTTTATTTATAATACTAATGCCAGGATAAGAGGTTGTTAGTTCTTCTTTTCTTATAATGTCACCTGGTATATCTTCATATAATAAATCGTCAATATCTTTTAGGGTAATATTCTCTTTTTCATTTGGCAAATAGACAAAACGACTAATTCTATTTACAGTAAGGTAAGCACCATTGGTCATATCTGGATCGAGATAGTATTTCTGTCCTCCATAAGATAGCTCACGTAATTCATCATAGGTATTTAAACCTAGAAAGCCGTCTGGTGTTTTGTGCATTTTTAAAGTCGGAGCAACAAAGAGACTATCGAGTTTTATTTTTTCGGTTTTACTGTAATTTGTTTGCTCAGAGGTTAAGGCTTTTACCTTAAAACCACGCTGTCTCAGCATATTAATCATGCCTTTATCACCAGGTAAATGTGCTGCACCAACACCTGCGAAAACCGATTTTGTTGGCATAAGCGTTTCTAAAGAAATGACCATGTTTTCATTACGAATAAAAAGCATGTTTTCTCTATAAAATTTGGTGTTTACACCAGCACCAATAGAATCTAATAAATCTAAGTTTCTATCGCGATATAAATTTTCTTGAATAAGATATGGATTCTCTTTAGCATATAATTTTTGTATCCATGGGTCTAAATCTTTTTTGTTGGCATTATACGCTGCTTTTGTGGTTAAGTATCTTGATTCTGCTAAATCTTCTAAACCATAGATTGTTTTATTGTTTTTCTTTCCTGCTTGAAAAATAAACATGTCTAAATACGTTTCTTCTTCAAAATTATCTGAGGCGTTATTCTTTCTGTACAAGTAGGCATTAACAGCTCCATTATCCATTCTAATAGAAGCTCTAATTGCCATTTCTTCTGGGTGTGTTAACTTAAACAGGTTGGTGTAGACCTCATTCTGATAATTGTTATAGTAAGCCATTTCACCTACCATCATATCGTAGTTAAAACCTGGCCATATTGTTGGGTCAGATTCTAATGCAATACAATCACTTTGATTTAAAGCTTTATAAAACACATCATCTAATCGGAAAGCCACTTTTTTACTAACGTGCATAGTGCCATAGAGATACGATGGTTTCTCTAAGCCATTGCCAGTTATTTCCCAAAGTAAACTTTGATATTTTTGTTGTGAGAAACAGTTTACTGTAAATAAAACTATAAATATGGTAAGAAATTTTTTCATGTAAGAAATTTAATCGAGGCTTGTAAAGATATTTAAATACTTGAAACAGCCATATAGAATCACTAAAACTCGACTAAAAACAAATACTATAGACGATTTATTTATATGCATAACTCTTATATGAGAAAATTATTTGATAATACGATTATATATAAATCCAATACTAAGAATCGAAATCTTTTACAGATAGAGTTGTATTTTTGCATTTGAAAAAGAAAACTATGTCAAAAGGAATATTATTAGTCAATTTAGGTTCACCAGATAGCCCAAGCCCAAAAGATGTAAAGAAATATTTGGGCGAATTTCTTATGGACGAGCGTGTTATTGATGTACCACTTTGGGCGCGCACACTTTTAGTTAAAGGTATTATATTGAATACACGACCAAAAGCATCGGCAAAAGCCTATCAAAAAATTTGGTGGGACGAGGGTTCTCCATTAATTGTGTTATCAGAACGACTTCAAGAAAAAGTTCAAGAAAAAGTTGATTTTCCAGTGGCTTTAGCCATGCGTTATGGAAGCATGACACTTAAAAAAGGCCTACAAGAATTAGTAGATAAAGGCTGTACGGAAATAAAAACTATTCCGCTTTATCCGCAATTCGCTATGGCAACTACTGAAACGATTGATGTAAAAGTAGATGAATTGGTTGCTGAACATTTTCCTAATGTAAAAATAACGCGAACACCAGCTTTTTATAATCGTGAAGATTATATAAGCGTCCTTTCAAAAAGTATTGGAGAAACGCTTGAAGGTTTAGATTATGAACATATTCTATTCAGCTATCATGGTGTGCCAGAACGTCATATTCGTAAAAGTGATATCACTAACGGAAACTGTAAAATGAATGGTAAATGCTGTTTTAAAAAAGGCAGTGAACAACACGAGTTTTGTTACAGACATCAGTGCGAAATCACAACAGTTAATGTGGCTAAAAAATTAGGCTTAAAAAATGGTACATATTCTACTACGTTTCAATCTAGACTTGGTTTTGACCCTTGGTTAAAACCATATACAGATAGAACTATTGAGCGCATGGGAAAAGCAGGTACTAAAAAAATGGCCATTGTAACACCAGCTTTTGTAAGCGATTGTTTAGAAACGTTGGAAGAAATTGCCATGGAAGGTGAAGAAATTTTTCACGAGGTTGGTGGTAAAGAGTTTACCGTAATACCTTGTTTAAATGAGCGCGAAGATTTTGCGCAAGTGCTTACCAACATGGTCGAGGAATGGGCAACTAGTGAAACTTTAGCCGTTTAATGGCAACCGTTTCTTCAAAAGATTTAGGTCACCAACCGATTGGTAAATTATTGATTAAACAAGCTGTACCAGCATCGATTGGAATTTTGGTAATGTCGCTGAATATCTTGGTAGATACTATTTTTGTAGGTAATTGGATAGGACCAACAGCAATTGCTGCTATAAATGTGGTATTACCAGTTTCGTTTTTTATCGCAGCGTTGGGCATGGCAATTGGTATTGGTGGTTCTTCAATTATCTCTAGAGCGTTAGGTGCTAATAATACGGTTAAAGCATTAAAAACGTTTGGAAACCAGATTACCTTAACAGGAATTGTCACCATCCTATTTGTAGTGTTTGGATTGTTGTATATAAATGATATCGTTTCAGCATTTGGCGGTAAAGGAGCAATTTTCGAACCTGCAAGAACTTATTATAGAATCGTATTATACGGTGTGCCAATCTTGGCATTTTGTATGATGGGAAATACAGTAATACGAGCTGAAGGCAAACCAAAGTTCGCCATGTATGCAATGTTATTCCCTTCTGTAGGTAACTTAATTTTAGATGTACTTTTTATAAAAGTCTTTGATTTTGGTATGGCAGGTGCGGCTTGGGCCACCACAGGTTCATATGTATTATGTTTCTTGTTTATTCTTTGGTTCTTTATGTCTAAAAATTCAGAATTAAAAATTGGTTTTAGTCATTTTGGTTTAAATTTACCAATTGTAAAAGAAATAGGATCCTTAGGGTTTGTAACACTTTCAAGACAAGCCATAGTAAGTGTTACTTATCTATTAATGAATAATATTTTGTTCGATTTAGGTGGTGAAACATCTGTCACAGCTTATGCTATTGTGGGTAGAATGTTGATGTTTGCCTTATTTCCTGTTTATGGCATAACTCAAGGGTTTTTGCCTATTGCAGGTTTTAATTATGGAGCAGAAAAATACCAACGGGTTAGAGAAGTGATTACTACAGCTATAAAGTATGGCATTTTGCTTTGTGCTATCATTTTTATATTTCTAATGATTTTTCCAGAAGCAATTACAAGATTATTTACTCAAGATGCTGAGGTGCTTAAGGAAACACCTCCAGCAATGCGTTGGGTATTTGCAGCAACTCCAATAATAGGCATTCAATTAATTGGAGCGGCTTATTTTCAAGCTATTGGCAAAGCAATCCCTGCATTGTTACTCACGCTTTTACGTCAAGGCTTGTTTTTTATTCCCTTAATATTTATTCTTCCAAAGTCTTATGGAGCTTTAGGTGTATGGATGGCGTTTCCGATTTCAGATGTTTTAGCGACTATAGTTACCGCTTATTTTTTACGTCGCGAGGTGAAGTTAAATTTAAATACGAAAGCGGATAAATAAGATATAATCCGTAATTTTAGTTTCGAAAAACTTACAACCATCACAATGAAATTCTCAACCACTTTTGCAGTTTTACTGCTTACTTTTTTTAGCCTAAACCTTCAATCACAAAATTTTCAAGAATCCGATTATAATGCTTTAGAGTATCGATTACTTGGGCCTTTTAGAGGTGGAAGAAGTGCTGCTGTTACAGGAGTGCCAAATCAGCCTAACCTTTATTATTTTGGGTCAACGGGAGGCGGAATTTGGAAAACCACCAATGGAGGTCGTCAATGGGAAAATATTTCAGATGGCTTTTTCGGCGGAAGTATCGGAGCGATTACAGTTTCTAAAAGCGACCCAAATGTAATGTATGTTGGTGGTGGTGAAAAAACCGTGAGAGGAAACGTCTCTTCTGGTTATGGGATTTGGAAGAGTGAAGATGCTGGTAAAACTTGGGCTTTTTCAGGATTAAAAAATTCTAGACATGTGCCACGTATTGCGGTTCATCCAACAAATCACAATATTGTCTACGCAGGTGTGATGGGCAATCTTTACAAGCCAACCCAAGAGCGTGGAGTTTATAAGAGTATTGATGGAGGTAAGACTTGGAAGAAAACCTTATTCTCTAATGCGCATGCTGGTGTTGTGGATTTAATTATGGATCCGACAAACCCAAGAGTTTTATATGCTTCAACATGGAGAATTAATAGAACACCATACAGTTTAAATTCTGGCGGAGAAGGTTCAGCACTATGGAAAAGTACAGATAGTGGAGAAACTTGGACAGAAATCTCAACAAAAAAAGGTTTTCCCGAAGGCACTTTAGGGATTATTGGAGTTACAGTGTCTCCCTTAAATAGTCAACGTCTTTGGGCCATAATTGAAAATAAAGATAAAGGCGGATTATATCGAAGTGAGGATGGAGGTGAAACTTGGAATCAGGTTAATAGTGAACGCAAATTACGTCAACGTGCTTGGTACTATACAAGAGTTTACGCTGATACGGAAGATGTAAATACGGTTTATGTTTTAAATGTGCGCTATCATAAAAGTACTGATGGCGGAAAATCATTTGATACTTACAATGCACCTCATGGAGATCATCACGATTTATGGATTGCACCAGAAGATCCAAAACGAATGATTATTGGTGATGATGGTGGAGCGCAGGTTACTTATGATGGAGGTGAAACTTGGAGTACGTATCACAACCAACCAACTTCACAATTTTATCGTGTTACTACCGACAATGCTTTTCCGTATCGAATTTACGTTGCCCAACAAGATAATTCTACGATTAGGATTCCCCACAGAACAGATGGCAGATCTATTACGGAAGAAGACTGGGAAAGTACAGCAGGTGGTGAATCTGCTCATATTGCTGTAGATCCTAAAGATAATGATATCGTTTATGGCGGGAGTTACGACGGCTTTTTAACAAGAAAAAATCATAAAACAGGAACAGTTAGAGCAATTAATGTTTGGCCAGACAACCCAATGGGTCATGGAGCAGAAGGTATGAAATATCGTTTTCAATGGAATTTCCCAATTATATTTTCTAAGCATAATCCAAATCGATTATATACATTTTCACAACACGTACATGTTACCGAAAACGAAGGGCAGTCTTGGAGTATAATTAGTCCAGATTTAACTAGAAACGATCCAGAAAAACTAAAATCTTCAGGTGGCCCAATCACCCAAGATAATACCTCAGTAGAATATTATTGCACCATTTTTGCAGCTAATGAATCACCATTAAAAGAAGGTTTACTATGGGTTGGTACTGATGATGGTTTAATTAATGTAACGCAAGACGGAGGAAAAACTTGGACAGATGTGACACCTAAAGGTATGCCAGAATGGATGATGATTAATAGCATTGAGCCAAGTGCATTTGATGAAGGCACATGCTATGTGGCTGGGACTAAATATAAAACAGGCGATTTTGCTCCGTACTTATATAAAACAACGAATTACGGAAAGAGCTGGACCAAAATCACAAACGGGATCAATGAAGAGCACTTTACAAGAGTTGTTAGGGAAGATCCAAAGCGAAAAGGATTATTGTATGCTGGTACAGAAACAGGAATGTATATTTCATTTAATGACGGTAAAGATTGGAAACCTTTTCAGATGAATTTACCAATTGTACCAATCACCGATTTAACGATTAAAGACAACAATTTAATTGTGGCTACACAAGGTCGAAGTCTATGGATGATAGACGATTTATCTGTAATTCATCAGTTATACAATGCGGATTTAAATAAAAATATACTCTTCAAACCAAAAGACACTTATAGAATGCGAGGTGGAAGTAGAGCAGGAAGCAAAACGTCTGGAACAAATCACCCAAATGGTGTGATTACGTATTTTAACTTGAAAGATTTTAAAGATGATGATAACGTGTCTTTAACTTATTTTGATACTAAAGGTGATACGATTAAGACCTTCTCAACTAATCCCGATAGCTATCGGGACAAGAAAACTAAATTAACGGTTGAAAAAGGTGGCAATCAGTTTGTTTGGAATATGACTTATGATGGTGCTGAACGTTTACCAGGCATGATTTTATGGTGGGCAAGCTTGCAAGGTCCGCGCGCAATTCCTGGGAATTATAAAGTAAACTTGAATGTAAATGGAGAGGAACAATCAAAAGCTTTTACAATAGTAGCAGACCCAAGAGCAGAAAGCACACAAGCAGATATGGAAAAACAATTTGCTTTTATAAAAGATGTGAATAAAACCATGGATGATGCTCATAAGTCTATAAAGAAAATTAGAGCTGTAAACAAACAGTTAGGTGCTTTTCAAAAACAATATAAGGATGATGGGAGCGTGAAAGAACTAGTTGAAAAAGCTAAGACCTTAGAAGAACAATTATCTGACATTGAAAAGGAACTCTACCAAACTAAAAACAGAAGTGGGCAAGATCCATTAAATTTCCCTATAAAGCTAACTAATAAATTAGGGCATTTAAACTCGCTAGTAAGCATGGGAGATTTCCCACCAACAGATCAAGATATAGCAGTTAAAAATGAATTGTCCGCACAAATTAAAACACAATTAGATGCTTTTAATACCATTTTAAACGATGAGGTAAAAGCTTTTAATACAGCATTTAATGCGAAGCAGTTGAACTATTTATTTGTTGAGGATTAAAAAAGAGCATCAAAATTATATTAATAAAACATAATATAAATATAGAGATTGTTTTAAGTGAAAATTATGATGTAGCCCAAATTCCGACAGCGTCGGAAAGCAATAATTTTCAGAAATAATGAGCTGCAAAATGGTAATTTAAAACACTATCAAGGATTAACGTCCTACATATCTATTGAAATAAAAATTTTAATGGACTAAAGCGAATGGTGCTTTGCAATTTCCTAATAAATTATTTTGATTTTTTGGTTCGTTTTGTATCAAGGCAAAATGAATGAAAAGCTTATTTTTGTTTTTATAATTGAGAAAAGTAGGATGAGATTCCCGCTTTCGCAGGAATTCATGGAATACTACAACTACATAAAATCCCTTCATCTAATCTTTGTAATCACATGGTTTGCTGGGTTATTCTACATTCCAAGATTGTTTGTATATCAAATAGAAGCTTTTCACAAACCTTCACCAGATAAGGAAATTTTAGGAAAGCAACTCAAGCTAATGGCAAAACGTTTGTGGTTTATCATCACTTGGCCATCAGCACTTCTAGCAACTATTTTTGCAATTTGGCTTATTGTTTTACAACCAATATGGTTAGAGCAAAGCTGGATGCATGTTAAACTCACGTTCGTAATACTGCTCTTCATTTACCATTATAAAACACATATCTATTACAAGCAACTTCAAAAAGATGAGGTAAAAGTCACTTCAAACTTTATGCGTATTTGGAATGAAGGTGCAACTTTTATTTTATTTGCTGTAGTTTTTTTAGTGATATTGAAAAACTCTATTAATTGGATTTTTGGAGTTATAGGTATTATTGTTTTAGGCATGTTAATAATGTTGGGATTCAAACTATATAAAAATATACGTTCTAAAAATCCTGATGCCTAATTCAAAATATCAATATCTAAATCCCAAACTCCATTAATAGAATATTTGGAATTTGCTTTTTTGTGATTTGCTTTTTATCCTATGCACTTTTGGATTGATTATTGCTATATTTAGAAACTAATAATTCAGAATAAAAGACATCCTTTTTCAAGGTAGATTCTATGAAATTAAAAAAACTGTCCTTAAGAGCACGCATATTTGTAGCCATGATACTATTAGTGTTACTAGCTTCAGTATTAATTGCCGCAGTTACCATATATCAGTATAACGAAGAAGCAAAAGATTACCATAGAGAGCGTTTAGAACGAAAGGAAAAAGCCATACGTAAAAGTATAGATTTGGTGATAAAACAGAAGACAACTTATCCTGTCACTACCGAGAATATTCCACTTATTTTTAAGGATGAAATTTTTGATATTGATGCCATTCATAATTTACAGATCAACTTATATGATTTAGAGGGTCAGTTATTAAAAAGTTCTAAACGCGTTATTCAAAGAGATACTACCGAACAATGCTTAAATGCAGAAGTTCTCAATGCATTGGCTAATACTGCGGAACATCGTTATGTTGTTAAAAATGAAGAAAACGGACAAACATTCCAATCCTCATACACTTACATAACCGATAAAAAATTTAAGAACCTAGCCATTTTAAATTTACCCTATTTAGAGAATGACGACTTTCTAAAAAAAGAATTAAATGAGTTTCTATTGCGCTTAAGTTATGCTTATTTGGCTATGATTTTGGCAGCAATTGTCTTTGCTTATTTTATTTCTAAATACATTACAAAATCGCTAAAAACCATAAGTGATAAAATGAATGAAATTAGGCTGGAAAAACGAAACAAAAAAATTCAAATAGATTCCTCGAGCGAAGAAATTGAAACTTTGGTGAATTCATATAATAGCATGATTGACGAGTTAGAGGATAGTGCAGTAAAATTAGCCACTAGCGAGCGCGAACAAGCATGGCGAGAAATGGCAAAACAAGTGGCACATGAGATTAAAAACCCACTAACACCAATGCGATTAAGTGTTCAGAGTTTTCAGAGAAAGTTTAATCCTGAAGACGAGAATATTCTTCAAAAAGTTAATGAATATAGTAACACATTGATTGAGCAAATAGACACAATGAGTTCTATAGCATCAGCATTTTCTAACTTTGCTAAAATGCCAGCCCAAAAAAGTGAAATATTAAATGTAGTTCATATTGTGAAATTAGCATTAGATATTTTTAATGAACATTACATTAATTTTGATGCTGAAGAGGAAGAAATTATTGCCAAGTTTGACAGAACGCAACTTATCAGAGTAGTAACTAATCTAGTAAAAAATGGAACACAAGCTATTTCTGAAGATTCCTATAATCCAAAAATTGAAGTACGCGTTTTTAGCGAAGGTAACAATGTAAAAATTACGGTAGAAGACAATGGATCTGGAATATCAGAAGACAACAAATACAAAGTTTTTGAGCCTAAATTCACCACTAAAACTAGCGGGATGGGATTAGGTTTAGCAATGGTTAAAAACATTGTTGAAACTTATGAGGGAAGTATTACCTTTACATCTCAACCTGGAACGGGAACTACTTTTACGGTTACGTTTCCAAAGGAATGACCTAGTCATCCTAAACTTGTTTTAGGATGTCATAAAATAAAACTATAGTATCACTCTGAGCACAAGTGTGTTTCTGAAGCTTTGGCGTAAGAACAGCTATTGTGCTTTTTTAAAACTAACGATCAATGTCATACAATAATATTCTTTTCGAATACAAAAACGGAATCACAACCATTACAATCAACAGACCAAATAAACTAAACGCTTTAAACAAAGACACTATTCAAGAATTACACGATGCTTTTAACGATGCCAATGAAGATAGTGACACCAAGGTGATTATCCTTACAGGAAACGGAGAAAAAGCCTTTGTCGCAGGTGCAGACATCAGCGAATTTGCAGATTTTAATGTTAAAGAAGGAGGGAAATTAGCAGCACAAGGCCAAGACTTATTGTTTAATTTTGTTGAAAATTTAAGCACACCTGTTATTGCCGCAATAAATGGATTTGCACTTGGAGGTGGACTAGAATTGGCAATGGCTTGTCATTTTAGAGTAGCGAGTAGCAATGCCAAAATGGGATTACCAGAAACCTCACTTGGTGTTATTCCGGGTTATGGTGGTACGCAACGTTTGCCACAGTTGGTTGGCAAGGGTAGAGCTATGGAACTAGTTATGACAGCCGGTATGATTGATGCTAATACAGCTTTAAATTATGGACTAGTAAATCATGTGGTTGAACAAAATGAATTATTACCACTTTGTGAAAAAATAGCAAGTAAAATTATGCGTAATTCTTCAGTAGCGATTAGTAAAGCTATAAAAGCAATTAATGCTAATTATGAAGACGGAAAAGATGGTTACAAAACAGAAATTAAGCAGTTTGGAAAATGTTTTGGAACTAAAGATTTTGTGGAGGGTACAACAGCCTTTTTAGAAAAACGTAAAGCTGATTTCCCAGGGAAATAAATTTTTATTTTAAGAAAAAAGTTACAGTTTTAAGTTGTGAATAAAGAAGCCTCAATTATAGTAATTAAGGCTTCTTTTTTTCTTTAACAAACAAGATATGATGTTCTAAACTAAGTTAGAAATTAATCTATAAATACCATAAATAGGTGCTAATAAAATGAATGAAACCACAACGAGTGGACTCATTATAATTAACTGTACTTTATAAAACTGGGACATAATTTTTTATTTTAATGATTGGGCAAATATATTCAGCCAAGTCATCATTAAAAACAATAGTTTTATCCTATTTGTATGGCATATTCACCTATTTAACCTCCCAACCTTTTCTATAATCTCTGGTTACCCAATCGTTAGCCTTTTCGTAATTAGTGACATGCATTGCTTTACCATCCCAAAGTAACTTTCTTCTACCTGGATAATCAAATGGAGCCCAATCGCTTTGTGTTTTTCCTTCTTTAAGCACTTTATACTGAAATGCCTTTATTGCCAAATTACCCATAAGTACAGATTCAGTTAAAGGTCCTGCGTAGCTAAAAGGCGATGACGTTTTTATACCAGTCATACAGGCTTCTACCCAATTAAGCGCATGACCACTACTACCATTTTTTATTCTTGGTAAGGTCGGTTCAGGAGTTTTAAAATACTTCATAGTATTACTAGGTAATAATCTTGGATTTCCAGAATAACAGTCAGTAACCAACATACCTTTGGTGCCATAAAACACACTGCCACCACTCCAGTCACCAATAAACTCACCATCTTTAAGTTCGTCTGGTAAATCTGGCATAATGCCACCATCGTACCAGTTTAAATCTACCTTCCCGTGTTTTACTGTGTCAAATTTTAAACGTACTATGGATGATGGAGGACACGCCTTATTATAATCAGCCTCAACAAAATCACCAGCCCAAACCGTTGTACAACTTGCCTCAGCTTCATAAGGTGATCCTAAACCCAAAGTTCTAAAGGGAGTTTCCATAATATGGCAACCCATATCACCTAAACCACCTGTGCCAAAATCCCACCAACCTCGCCATTTAAATGGTAAATAGGCAGAATGGTATGGACGATCTTGGGCTGGACCTAGCCATAAGTCCCAATCGAGAGTTGGAGGAATGGGTTCACCTTTGTTTATATTTCTTAGTCCTTGCGGCCAAACAGGTCTGTTGGTCCAGCAATCTACTTTTTCAATAGTTCCTATAACACCAGAATCGATCCATTCCTGAGCTACTCTAATACCTTCACTAGAACTCCCTTGGTTGCCCATTTGCGTTACTATGTTTTTCTCTTTAGCTACATTGGCCATTAAACGTGCTTCATGGATATTATGAGTTAACGGTTTTTCTACATAAGCATGTTTTTTTGCTCTCATAAATGGTAATGCAATTGTAGCGTGCGTATGGTCTGGTGTTGCAACCATTACAGCATCAATCTCATTAATATGCGCGTCATATAGTTTTCTAAAATCTTTATAACGTTTAGCTTTAGGATGAGCTTCATAACTGCCTTTAGCCATAGTATCGTCAACGTCGCAGAGTGCAACAAACTTCACTTTTTTAGTTGCAGTAAGATCTCTAACAACACCACCACCACGACCACCGACACCTATTGCGCCAATGTATAAAGTATCACTTGGCGGAATATGAGTTTTGCCTAAAACAAAGCTTGGTACAATTGTAAAAGCTGCGGTAGCACCTGCTGTTTTTTTGATAAAATTTCTGCGTTTCATAGGAAGAGATAGTATTAATTAGTGTGTTATGAAGATATAAAAAAAATGCTATCTAATTCTTCGTATAATTTTTGTGAATAACGAATTCAATTATTAACAATTCATGAAACCTATCAATATGTACAAATAAAGCTCTTATAAACAAAAAAAGTGGGCTCCTAAAGCCCACTTTCTACTAATAAAACTAATATATAAACAACAATTTATATTCTAAAATTATCCACAAAAACTCTGTCATCAGACTTAATTATGGTTGTGTAATTACCTGTAAGTGTTTTGTCTAATTTGTAAACACGATTTATTACTTTTTCTCCTTTAATAGTTTCCGTATGGATTAAATCTCCTTCAAAATAAAGCTCTACCCTCATGTTATCAGAATTTAAAGCCAATTTTGAAATTAATACATAGGCATTTTCATTTCTAACTAAAGGTTTGTAAATCGTCTTATTATTAGATTCAATAAATGTAACAAGATGATTTTTTACCTCAATAGTGCTAATTTCAATTTTAAAACCTTTGCTCACTTCAACAGTGTAAGTGCCGTTTTCTAATTCTCTAAAATCAAAATGTGTTTTAAGGTTACCATTATTTGCAATTTTCTCGCTGTAGATAACTTCACCAGAAGCATCGGTAACAGAAATGTAGTTTCCTTTTTTAACATAGCCAAAAGATGTATTAACTTCTGACACTTCGTTGGCGTAGCTTGTAAATGTTCCGAACACTACAGCTAATACTAAAATTTTTCTAAATAGTTTTTTCATGTCTTTTTAATTTTTGTTTTTAATATGGTCACATGCCGTTCTCAATTAATAGTTGTCGTGAGATGACAAAATTTTGAACTTGCTCGTTTCATAATAAAATCAGGTTAAGTAATTAATGGTACAAATATATTGCGGATAACAACCTTAGAAAACATCGATTTTGGCATATTTATATACTAAATTAACCAAATAGACTACGTATAAAACGTATTGAGTTAAAATAGAATACAATTTTGTTAATTGTACATAGATTTTAAATTTCAATAGCCTTAACTTTGTAATCACAAATTGATTATGAAGACAAGAAAACCTACATTAGAAAAGATCAGTCCTGAATTTGGAAGTTCAATTTTGGTAAAAAAACACAAAATGGATGCTTATGAAGGTAAAGTTAAGCCGTTTTGGCACTTTCATCCAGAAATTGAATTAGTATATGTTAATAAGGGGAAAGGTAAAAGACATATAGGAAATCACTTGTCCTATTTTAGTAATAGTCAGCTTTTATTAATAGGATCTAATTTACCTCATAACGGTTTTACGGATAGATTAACCGAACATGGTTCTCAAACGTTAGTTCAGTTTAAACCAGAATTTCTTGGAAATCATTTTTTTGATATTCCAGAAATGGAAGGTATCAATAATTTGTTTGAACGTGCTAAAAACGGAATTGTATTTGGTGTAAAAACTAAAAAAAAGATAGGACAGAAAATTGAGAAGCTTTCTGAAAAAGAAGGATTTAAAAAAATATTAGTACTCTTAGAGATTTTACATGGTCTTGCAAAATCTGACGATTACACCATTTTAAATGCAGATGGTTTTGCATTTGAAACCGAGCCACAAGATAGTGCAAAGATTGATGTAGTTTTTAAACATATTAACCAAAACTTTAAGGAACATATAAGTTTAGATGAGATTGCAGATAAGGTAAGTATGACGGTCCCTGCATTTTGCCGTTACTTTAAAAAGGTAACAGGAAAAACATTTACCAAATTGGTTAATGAATATCGCGTTGTACATGCCACTAAATTACTTTCAGAAAGCCAAATGAGCATTACAGATATTAGTTTTGAATGTGGTTTCAATAACTTTTCACATTTCAATAAGCTATTTAAGGAATTTACTGGTAAAAGTGCTTCAAAATATAGAGGTGAATTAAAACAAATAATGCATTAATAAAATTTTTACTGTTATGGATAATAAAATAGAGGTTGCTATAGACTATTACACAAAGAAAGGCGAAGCTATATTAGAAACCGTTAACTCTAAAGTTAATATAACTGCAGATGAATTAATTAGTTACGGTGAAGAAATGGCTATTATAGAATATAAATTGACGGCTTTAGAGGTAGCCAAGGAAAACTAATCTATTTTTTACCTTCCCATTCCGCATAGAATTGTGTCAGAAAAGCCTCCATATACTTATGACGTTTTAAAGCAATACGTTTCCCTGTTTTAGTATTCATTTGGTCTTTCAACAGCAATAGCTTTTCGTAAAAATGATTTATAGTTGGAGCCTCAGAAGATTTATACTGAGCTTTAGTCATATTGAGATTTGGTTTAATTTCAGGATTATATAATGCTCTATTTTTAAAGCCACCATAATTAAAACAACGTGCAATACCAATAGCTCCAATAGCATCTAGTCGATCTGCATCCTGTACTACTTCCATTTCTTTAGAGGTAAAACGTCGACTACTAACAGTTACCCCAAAGGTATTTTTAAATGACATATTCTCAATAATCTGAGTGACATGATCTATAATTTCACTAGAAACGTTTTGTTTTAACAAGAACTCACTTGCAACTCTTGGGCCAGTAGTCTCATTACCATCATTAAATTTTGGGTCTGCAATATCATGAAGTAAAGCCGCTAAAGAAACAATAGTGAGGTTTACATTTTCATGCTTGGCAATTGATAACGTGTTTTTGTAAACACGCTGTATATGAAACCAATCGTGTCCACCTTCAGCATCTTTAAGTTCAGCTTTAACAAAGTTAATGGTGGTTTCAATGATATTATCAGATTCAGATACGTTCATACTAAAGTGTTTATGCAGGATCTACCCACTTAAACTGAAACGAATTTTCAGGGATTTTAACACGCTCTGACAAACGATACATCCTAGGAGGTAATTTCATTAAGTAATCTCTAGCCTTTTCAGCTTCTTCATTAAGTCCCGTAATATTACCGATATCCCAACGGGTAATTAGCTTTTGGAGGATATCAACATAATCGTTAGAGGTGTACACACCAATACGTTGAGCTGTATTAGAGAATTCTTCGAAGGCAGTACCAATTTTATCACCAGATTCTCTAAGAAAGTGTGCTGGCATAGCAATCTTCCGTTTCATCATATCATGAAAAGCCATCATCATCTGGCTTGGATCCACAGCAAATATACGTTCTACAAATTCTGAATACGCATGGTGGTGTCGCATCTCATCTCCCGAAATGATTTTACACATCTTAGCTAATTGTTTGTTGCCTTTTTGTTTGGCAATTTTTGCAACACGATTGTGAGAAACATAAGTTGCAAGTTCTTGAAAACTGGTATAAACAAAGTTTTTATAAGGATCTCTATCCGTTCCAATATCAAAACCATCGTTAATTAAATGCTGTGTGGTTTTTTCAACCTCTTTCATGTTAACACGTCCTGAAAGGTATAAGTACTTATTAAGCACATCTCCATGTCTATTTTCTTCGCCTGTCCATTGTCGTATCCATTTAGACCAACCGTTGCGTTCTACTTGGTCTATACCTTCAACGTCCATAAGCCAAGATTCGTAACTTGGTAGAGCTTCTTCAGTAATCATATCGCCAACTAAAACCACCCAAAAATCATAGTCTAATTCTTTAGACAATTCTCTAATTTCTCTAACCTCTTCATAAAAAGAATCTTTGGTAGAGTCTGGCAGAAAATCTGTTGGTTGCCAAATTGTGTCAACAGGGATTAAGTATTTTTCGATAAGGGATTCTACATCTTTTTCGAGATGCTGCATCACTTCTAATCGTATATTTTTTAACGACATAGGAATATAGGTTTTTAGCTTAAATTTGAATGGACTCTATTATGGTTTTTTCAACCTGCTGAATCAATGCATTCTTATCCGTAAAGTTAGCTAATTCTAAAGGCTTATGCACGGTAAATTTGATATGATTTCCAATTCCCATCGGAAATTTTCCATAGCGTAACATCTTCCAAGAATTATTTACTGTTATTGGAACAATTAATGCGGAGGGTATTTTTTTTACTAACACTTCGAGTCCCTTAGTTTTAAATGGTTTTGGACGACCGTCTTTGCTTCTTGTACCTTCCGGAAAAATAACAGCGGCACGTCTTGTAGATTCTATATATTCACCAAATTTAACCATTGCAGATAATGCCTGGCGCGGATTTTTACGATCTATTAATACCGAACCTCCATGACGAAGATTATATGAAACGCTAGGAAACCCTTTACCTAATTCTTTTTTAGCCACAAATTTAACGTGGTGTTTGCGCATGTGCCACATAATCGGTGAAATATCGTACATACTTTGATGATTAGATACAATAATTAAGGGTCTACCAAGAGGAATATTGTGAGGATTACTAAAAGTGAAGCGCGTACCCAAAATGTTAAGACATCGCATTAGGCAAAACTGTAGCAAGTCTACAGTTTTTTTAAACGGTTGATAGCCAAAAACATTAAAGCAAAACCATTGAATAGGATGAAAAACTACCAAGGTGAACCCAAAGCAAATAAAATAAAGAACTGTTATAGGGTAAGCTAATAGTTTTTGCATGGCATAAAAATAAAAAACCACGACGAAAATCGTGGTTTAATTTTTAATATTTCAAAGATTTCTAGCAATGCTCATTATAAGCATCCATAAGATTCTCTGAAATTAGTTCTGCAGGACGACCTTCAATATGGTGACGCTCTAGCATATGAACCAATTCTCCGTCTTTAAATAAAGCCATACATGGAGAGCTTGGAGGAAAAGGAATCATGTGTGCTCTTGCCGCGTCAACAGCTTCTCTGTCAACACCTGCAAAAACAGTCACTATGTTATCTGGACGCTTAGCATTCTCTAAACTCATACGAGCTCCTGGTCTTGCATTTGCCGCTGCACAACCACAAACTGAATTTACAACTACTAAAGTTGTTCCTTCTTTTGCCAATGCGTTTTCTACAGCTTCTGATGTTTGTAATTCTTCAAAACCTACTCTGGTTAAATCCTCGCGCATTGGTTTTACTAATTCTGCTGGGTACATATTTTTTGTATTTTAATTCATCTTAAGTTGTTCCGATAGCTATCGGAATGCAAAGATAATGAAAAATAGTAGCTTAAATAATCTATTTAGTTAGCTGTGTATATAGAATCATATTAATAATCTATCGTAACAAAACCCCAAAATTATCTACTAACAAGTAGTATATTTGAAAATCACAGAAAATAAATTGAATACATGAGTTTTGCAAAATGGGTAGGAGGTGCAATTGGTTGGTCTTTTGGTGGACCAATAGGCGCTATAATTGGATTGGCAATAGGCAGTTTTGTTGATAATCTGGCAGGCAATGGCACACCATTATTAGGAGAAAGACAAACAGGAAGGTCTCAACGTAATCCTTACGGTCAAAGAAGAACACAAACAAGACAGCAACGACCACGTACACAATCTGGTGATTTTGAGGTGAGTCTTTTAATTCTTGCGTCTATTATTATAAAAGCTGATGGCAAACAAGACCAGCGCGAATTAGATTTTGTACGTCAGCAATTTACAAATATGTATGGTAAAGAGAGAGCTAATAAGGCTTTTGAATTATTTAAACGCATTAGTAAACAAAATATCTCCATGCGACAGGTGTGCTCACAAATTCGTCAAATGATGGATCATGCATCGCGTTTGCAATTGCTTCATTTTTTATTCGGAATTGCAAAAGCAGATGGCCATGTTGCGGAAGTCGAAATGCGACAAATCTATACCATGTCTGGTTATTTAGGCATTAGTAATAAGGATTACGAAAGTATTAAAGCCATGTTCTACAATACTAGTGATAATGCTTATAAAATTCTTGAGATTAGCAAATCAGTTTCAGATGATGCCGTTAAAAAAGCGTATCGCACTATGGCTAAAAAATACCATCCAGATCGTGTTGGGCATTTAGGTAAAGAACATCAAAAAGGTGCAGAAGCTAAATTTAGACAAGTGCAAGAGGCTTATGAGCATATTCAGAAGGAGCGTGGGTTTAAGTAATCCCACTTGAACTTAAATATGTATTGTCTAAATTTTACCCTCTAAACAAAAAGAAGTCATCCTTCATGTCTTCTATTTGTGCATCTTCATTAGTGATAATATAGTCTATTGCCTTTGATGTAAATTCATCGCCTTTTTCCGTTAAGGATACAATTTTATTTTCAACACGAATCATATTGTTTTTCTGGGCTAAATCTAACACAGTTTTAGAGCGTACTTTTTGCCAGTTTATATGTTCATTAAGGTGATTGACATGACGCTCAGAGACTTCATCATGATTTTTTAAGTGTAGTAAAAATGTGAGTAAAGACACTTCGGTACGTTGTTGTTTTTCGCGATACATTACAGCAATAATGCCTTTTGCAGGTGCAAACAAATACACTAATAAAAAAACCAATCCGAGCACTGTTGAAATTGAACCTGCGATAGAAGCATCGAGCCAATGCGCTACCCAATAACCCATTATCGCACTAAACACTCCGAAACCAATGGCTAGGGCTAGCATTTTCTTTAAATCTGTAGTCAATAGATAAGCAGTGGCAGCAGGAGCAATCATAAGCGCAACAACTAAAATGGCTCCAACAGCATCAAATGCGCCAACGGTTGTTACTGAAGATACTGACATTAATCCGTAATGGATAATAGCTGGCGAAAAGCCTAAAGATGCCGCCAAACCTTTATCAAAAGTGCTGACTTTTAATTCTTTAAAAAATGCAATTAAGAGTGTGATGGTGATTAATAATATAATACCAACAACCCAAAGTGATTTTGGGCCAACGTCAGTTCCGCTAATTAATAAACGATCAAAAGGTGCAAACGCGAGTTCTCCTAGTAAAACAGCATCGACATCTAAATGCACATCATTGGCATTTTTCGCAATCATAATAACACCAATACTGAACAACGCAGGAAATACTAAACCAATGGCAGTATCCTCTTTCACCAAACCAGTTTTTTGGATATACTCTACTAGAATTACCGTAATGATACCTGTTAAAGCGGCTAAGAGAATAAGTAGTGGTGAATTTAAATCGTGCGTAATAAAAAAACCAACCACGATTCCTGGTAAAATAGAATGACTAATAGCATCGCTTATCATTGCCATTTTACGAAGCACCAAAAAAGTACCTGGAATAGCGCAAGCCACAGCTACCAAACTCGCAATAATCTGTATTTCTAATTGTGCGTTACTCATCTTTTATGGATTGTTTAGTGTACAGATTTGCAGCAGTTTCAAAACCAGTTTCTGTTAAACTCCACATATTCCCTTGAAGCTGAACATAATTTTTCTGAACTAATTTTTGAAGTGTTGTGCGTGTGTAACCTTGAAAATTATTAAGAAGTTTTATAGCGTGTGGATGCGAAATATCCTCATGAGTTTCGGCAATTTGATGCATAAATGCTAATGTTTTATGCAATTCTAAATCACGACGATTTTTAATAAATCGGATTTGTTTGAATAATAATCCTCTGCTGGGAGAAAATATAAATGAAAATACCACGAATACAGCCGCAACCAAAACGATTACAGGACCAGTTGATAAATTATTCTGACTCGCGCTTATGGCAGTACCAACAACACCAGAAAATGCTCCAAAAATTGCTGCTAAAAATACCATTACCGCTAAGCTGTTAGTCCATTGTCTCGCAGCAGCAGCAGGTGCTAAAAGCATAGCACTCATTAAAACAACTCCAACGGTTTGAAGTCCTAAAACAATTGCTAAAACAATGAAACTTGTAATTAAAACATCAATAGTTTTAGTATTGAAACCAAGGGTTTTTGTATAATCTGCATCGAATAGTAAAATTTTAAATTCCTTCCAGAAGGTGAGCATTACTAAAAGGCAAATTCCTGTAACAATAGCCATAGTCCAAACATCGCTTTCTACTAAAGTTGCTGCTTGCCCAAATAAATATTTGTCTAATCCAGCTTGATTGGCATTAGGTTGTTTTTGAATAAAGGTTAATAATAGCATTCCGAATCCAAAGAATAAAGATAGAATTAAGCCAAGCGCTGTATCAGATTTTAAATGGGTTTTTGTAACAATACCTCGAATCCAGAATGTACCAATTAAGCCGCTGATAAGTGCACCAAACAGTAATGTATTAGAATCTTTTGCTCCAGTAATTAAAAATGCAATAGCAATACCTGGTAATGCAGCATGCGAAATAGCATCTCCTAGTAAACTTTGTTTTCTGAGTACAGCGAAACTTCCGAGCATACCACAAACAGCTCCTAATATAGCTGTACCTAAGGTGATCGTTCTTAGTGTGTAGTCTGTGAAGACGAGTTCTATGTATTCGAATAGGTCTATAATATTCTATTTTATGTCATTGCGAGACTTTTTAAGTCGTGGCAATTTGTTTTTTTATATGCTTTATAAATCCCAAACATCCCTAAAGTCCCCTCAAGGGGACAATTCTAAAAATGAACTTAGGAAGATTGTCTCCTTGAGGGGACTTTAGGGGTGTAAAACAAAAATTAATCAAAGTTTTTGTTTTTTACAGGTGTACAAACCTCAATGAGAAACCCATTCAGATCTCTTAGGTAACCCACTTTTTGCCCCCAAGGTTTTGCTTTAATTTTCTCATATTCAACAGCTCCAACTTTTAGTGCTTTGTCAAAATCAGCTTCAATATTTTCTGTGGTAAAGGCCATTTCAACACCATTTGGCATGTCCTTTAATGACAATTTTCTAAATCCTTTTTTGAAATTTGAATTTCCTAATGAATTAGAAGCAAACGCAATGGTCGTTTCTCCAGAAATGAGCTCTCCATAATCCCCTTCAGGTGTGATGAATTTCTTTTGAAACCCAAAAGCGCTTTCATAGAATGAAATTGTTTTTTCAACATCTTCTACATATAAAATGGTGTAGGCGTATTTCATTCTTGATTCTTTTTAACTTCCGTCAATTCGGTTAATTTCGATTTAAATTCTAAACATCTATTTGTCTTCGACTGCGCTCAGACTGACATTGATATTTATTAGCAACAGTTAGCACTACAAACTGCGACTGAAAACTGCCAACTAGTTTTATTCTTGTATACTAACCTTATAATTTATGCCATAAGTCTTCGTCAAATTATCATCATTAAAAATATCCTTAACTGGTCCTGTGGCAATTTTTTTAACGTTTAAAAATGTAACCCAATCGAAATATTCTGGCACAGTTTGTAAATCGTGGTGTACAACGATTACTGTTTTACCAGCTTTACGTAATTCTTTTAAAATATTGATTATCGCTATTTCCGTTGTAGCGTCTACTCCTTGAAAAGGTTCGTCCATAAAATAAATAGACGCATTCTGTACCAAAGCACGTGCTAAAAAAATTCGTTGTTGTTGTCCACCAGAAAGCTGACTTATCTGTCTACCTTTAAAAGCCAGCATACCTACTTTCTCTAAGGCTTCGAGTGCTGCTTTCTTTTCTTTTTGACCTGGTCGTTTAATCCAACCTAAACTTCCGTAAGTTCCCATTTTTACAACATCTAAAGCAGTTGTAGGGAAATCCCAATCTACACTTCCTTTTTGAGGTACATAAGCCACAAGTTGACGTTGTTTTTCGTAGGGTTTGTCGTAGATAGCAACACTACCAGCAATCGGTTTTAAGATGCCTAAAATAGATTTGATTAGTGTTGATTTACCAGCGCCATTAGGTCCAACAATCGCCATTAAAACACCTTCAGGAATTTCTAAATCGATATCCCAAAGTACGGGTTTGTAGTTGTAGGCTACGGTTAAATCGTCTACTTTAACTGCAATTACTCCTGCGGACGCAGGAGTCTCAGTATTTTTAATTTGTTCTTCCATAATTTGTTTCTGTTCATTTTGCCTTGATGCAGAACGAACCAAAAAATCACGATCAAAATTAGGAAATTGCTAAAGCATCTCTCACTTTCAGGACTTCGTGCTTGAAGCTTCGCTTCGCATCTTCGTCCTTTCGTTCGCTATTTCTGAATTTTGATGTTCAATTCTTCAAATTGATTAAGGACATTAATTTTTGCTATCCCTTTTTTTAATTTATTCACAATAGTAATAACTGAAAACTGTTACTGAATACTGTAAACTATTTAAGCGTATTAACAATGGTATTCACATTGTATTCAAACATGCCAATATAAGTTCCTTCCACTGTTCCGGCATTGCCAAGTGCATCAGAATATAAAGTGCCTCCAATCACTACATCATGACCTTTAGATTTTACGGCTGCTTGCAGAGCTTCAATAGTCCGCTTTGGTACTGAACTTTCAACAAAAATCGCTTTAATTTTTTTGTCGATTATAAATGCTGCGAGCTTTTGTACATCTTGAACTCCAGCTTCAGTAGCAGTTGACAACCCTTGTAAACCAACGACTTCAAAATCATAGGCTTTTCCGAAATAATTAAATGCATCATGAGCGGTTACTAAAATTCGCTTTTCTTTTGGAAGTTCTTCAATTACAGATTTTACTTTAATTAGAAGATTATCTAATTCATTTATATAATGCTTTTTGTTTGCTTCAAACATCGAAGCGTTTTCTGGATTTTTTTCAGATAAAACAGCCGTTACTTTATTAGCGAATGCTTTAAAATAATGAATATCAAACCAAACATGTGGATCGAAGTTAGATGCGAAATAATCCGAACCAATTAAGGTGCTTTTGTCTAATTCGTCTGCTAAAGCAATTGGTGTTTTAGTAGCACTTCCCATTTTTTCGAATACTTCAACGAGTTTACCTTCTAAATGCAAACCATTATAGAAAATGATATCTGCATTTACTAATTTAGAGACATCTCCTTCGCTAGCTTTGTAGAGGTGCGGATCCACTCCGCTTCCCATTAAGCCTTGTACATTAATAGAGTCACCACCAATGTTTTTAACCAAATCGGTAATCATAGTTGTAGTGGTAACTACGTTTAATTTCCCGTTAGATTTGGTGTCGTCTTTACAGCTGAAAATTAGTGTAATGATAAGAAGTAGTATTGTTTTTTTCATTTAATATAATTTTATTTAAAATTTCAATCTAAAAGTGCATTTCATACAGACAACTTTCGGGAGTGCTCAGTGCGACATTCAATGCTATTTAGAAAATAATTTAGTGCCCTTTATGGGTTTTTTTACGCATTCTATAACTTAAACCTATGCCTAACAATAAATCTTGACCTTCAGTAATACTTGTGCCACCATAAATATCGAATTGTAAATCTTTGGAAGCCAAGTAGGTAAAACCTGCATCCCAATAATGATTAGCAGAACTATCTTCGGGTAAGTCGCCATATAATTCGGCATAACAACCAAACTTATCTGAAAGACTATAGCCATAAGCCAACGTATAAATAGCTGCTGCTTCTGGCGAATCATTTCCCCATTGTGCACCAATATTATAGCCTATGCTAGATTTTTCATTCAAAGTATGTGATAATGATAATCTAAAATCTACAGCTGTAGTTTCTGGTCTAAAATCTGTTGAAGCACTGAAAACAGGAAACACGTGACCAATTAAAGCAATTTCTGGCATGGCTCCATCTTCTTCAGAAATATCAATTTTAAGGCCTAATAATAATGGTGATAATCCACTAGCGACATTATCTAATTTATTGCCATTTACTTTGGTTACCCCTTCTATAAAATTCCAACCTAAGCGTAATTCGAGATTATCTAAAATTCCATAGCGCACAAGCATAGTATTGTACGTAAAAGATTCTGATTGTATAGAATTGGCTTCAAAAGATTCGTATAAACCTCCTGTTTCTATTTGAAGCGTTCCTTTTCCAACGGTTGAAGATGCCTCTGTTGCATCTGGTCTATCTGTAACTATCGTGTCAACGTTATCAGTTTCTTGTGAAAAAGAGATGAGTGTTGCAGCAAATATTGAGATACCTAATACTAATTTTTTATGAATTAATTTCATTGACATAAATTAAGGTTGTAAAATCTTCGTTTAATAAAATGGTATTTTTTTCGACTGATAGTTCAGTCATTTTGTTTTTTCTGAATTGTTTAGAGACCTGTACTTCGTGACCGTATTTTAGTTTGTGATGTGCACAAAACTCAAAGAACTCTTTATCATCACTCATTAATCGCGATATGATATATTGTTTTCCTTCTTCAGCATTTGATAGTGAAATAGAAGTATCAATAGTTGTTATTTCTCCTTCAGCATTAGGAATAGGATCACCATGAGGATCAAATTTAGGATGTCCTAAATAGGCACTGATTTTATCTGCCAGTAAATCTGATGTTTGGTGTTCTAAAAGTTCTGCTTCTTTATGAATATCGTGAAGCGACATGTCAAACATTTTAAACAAAAAAGCTTCCCAAAGGCGATGCTTTCTTACAACGTTTAACGCCATTTTTGTGCCTTTATCTGTAAGTTGAAGTTCTTGATACTTTTGGTAATGTAGCAAATCTTTAATGGCTAATTTTTTAGCCATATCAGTTGCCGCTGCATTAGAAATTCCCAGTTTTTTGGCAATGTTACCTGGCTTAGTATCTTTAGTATCATTAGAATTATTTTTGTAAATAGCTTTTACAAAATTTTCAATAGCAATTGACATTTCTTATTACTTTAATTAATTTTTAAGCACGCTTAAATTATATTCAAATGTAGCTAAATTTTTTAATATTCTGTTAATTGTGGCATGGTTTAGGTATTTGTTTGATTAAATTTAGCTTATGAAGTCAACGCTACTCGTATTAACTGTTTGTATGCTTTCGTTTTTTAGCGAGGCACAAACACAAATTATAAAAGATTCGTTAAGTGTTAGTGCATTGATCAATTTGGGTGAATCAATAGATTTTGAAGATTATAAAGTAAAATTTAAAACTGTTATTACGGATTCGAGATGTCCAAAAAATATAATGTGTGTTAGAGCAGGTGAAGCTAACGTTTTAGTGTCTATCTACAAAAATGGCCGTTTCATTGAAGATAAAAAAATTAGAATTGATGCAAGTGGTTATGTTATGGAAACTAACAATTTAGCATTTAAGGCTGACGATTTTAAGATTTACGGATTTGATTTAAGTCCTTATCCAACTAGTGTTGGTGACATTGATGATAAAGCGTATCAATTAGAGATTGTATTTAAGCCTAAGCGTTTAGACTAATTATAAAGAGATTCCTTTTTAAAAAAGGAAGTCTTTAATGACATCCACAGACATCATCACTACCACAAGCATTTGCAGACTTTTTCTTTGGCGACCAGATGAATTTTTTAATTAAAAAAAGCAATGCTAGTGTTAAAGCAGAAAAGACTAATATGTTTTGAATAACTGTGTTCATTCCCATCTAAATTTTCCCAAAGGGAATACTTTTTAAATTATTTTAGTACTTGAAAAGCTACTAATGCTACAATATACGCAAAAGCACTCATAATTACGAGTTGATACATTGGCCATTTCCATGAATTAGTCTCGCGTTTTACAATGGCTAATGTACTCATACATTGCATTGCAAATGCGTAAAATAGCAATAGTGAAATACCAGATGCAAAGTTAAATAGTGGACCACCAAGAATAGGATTAACCTCACCAGCCATTCTGTTTTTAATGGTTTCTTCTTCGTCACTACCAACGCTGTAAATTGTTGCTAATGTGCCAACAAATACTTCGCGAGCCGCAAAAGAACTTACAATAGCAATACCAATTTTCCAATCATATCCCAAAGGTCTAATCGCTGGTTCTATGGCATGGCCTGCAATACCAATAAAAGAATGTTCTAGTTTATGTGATGCAATTTTTTGTTGTAATTCTTCTTCGGTCAGATTATCTGCAGCAAATTGCTCTGTAATAATTGTTTTTGCATTATTAAATTTTTCACCTGGTCCATAAGATGCTAAAAACCAAAGTACGATTGAAATCGCTAAAATTATTTTACCAGCACCAAAGACAAAGGATTTCGTCTTTTCAATAACTGTAATGGCTACATTCTTAAACATTGGCAACTTGTAGTTGGGCATTTCTACAACAAAGAAGGTTTTGCTTTTTATTTTAAGAATCTTATTTAGAATCCAAGCAGACCCAACTGCAGCTCCAAAACCTATGAGATAAAGTAGCATTAATGTTAAGGCTTGATAGCTTAATCCAAAAATACGCTCTTCGGGAATTACAAGCGAAATAATTATTAAATAGACAGGTAATCTTGCAGAACAGGTAGTAAATGGTGTCACTAAAATAGTGATGAGACGCTCTTTCCAACTTTCAATATTACGTGTTGCCATGATTGCTGGTATGGCGCAAGCAGTACCCGAAATTAAAGGTACGACACTTTTTCCGCTGAGACCAAAACGTCGCATAATTCTGTCCATTAAAAACACCACACGACTCATATAACCGCTTTCTTCTAGAATTGATATAAAAAGAAAAAGAAATGCAATTTGCGGAATAAAAATAACAATACCTCCAAGACCAGAAATAATACCTTCGGCTAGTAAATTTGTAAATGCTCCGGCTGGTAAGGTGCGTTTTGTCCATTCACTTAAAGATGCAAATGCACTATCTATAAAGTCCATAGGTACGCTAGACCAATCGTAAATAGCTTGAAAAATAGTAAGTAGAATCACTCCAAAAATGAGATAACCCCAAACTTTATGGGTTAAAATCCTATCTAATTTTACACGTAAATCCTTGGCAGATTTAAGATCTATAGTTTGCCCTTTTTTCAGTGTTTCATTAATAAACTGATACCGTTTTATAGTCTCTTTCTGCTGAAGACGTTTTAAATCTCCTTTAGCTTTAGTTTTAAAACTAGAAACAGCATCAATGGTATTTCTATCCGTTTTACCAAAATTGACATCTTGCGTTATAACCAACCAAAGTTTGTACAACAGTTGATTAGGGAAGGCCTTTTTGAGATTACCAAAATATTCATCATCGATAGATGATGCGTTTAAGCATGGTATAGTAGAAAGCTCTTTAAAGTTTGTAATAAGGTTTTTTAGTTCCGTTATTCCTTGATTTTTGCGCGTACTTAATAAGGCAATTTTAGTTTCAAGCTCTTGTTCTAAATACTCAATATCTAATGAAATGCCTTTATAGCTCATTCTGTCAGACATATTAATCACCAAAATTGTTGGAATCTCTAAGTCTTTAATTTGAGTAAAAAGCAGGAGGTTTCGTTTTAAATTTTCAACATCGCTAACAACCACTGCCACATCTGGAAAATCTTTATCATTTCTATTGAGCAGTAGTTCAATAACAACATTTTCATCAAGGGATGAAGCATTTAAGCTATACGTTCCTGGTAAATCAATGATATGTGCTTTTACACCACGTGGTAATTTGCAGATGCCTTCTTTTTTTTCAACTGTAATACCAGGATAGTTTCCGACTTTCTGATTCAAACCAGTTAGGGCATTGAAAACAGAAGTTTTTCCCGTATTTGGGTTTCCAATTAAGGCAACATTGATTTGCTTACTCATCTACAGTTTCAATTAATATATGAATTGCAGTTTCCTTTCTAATTGCCAAATGAGAGCCATTAATGTTGAGATACATTGGGTCTGCAAAAGGTGCCACTTGAACCAAGTTAACAGAATTACCAGGCAAACATCCCATTTCGAGAAGCTTCAGCGGAATTTCTGATGCAGACACATCGGTTATAATGGCTTGCTGCCCACGTTTTAAATCTGCTAATGTCAAGCTTATTTTTATTTAGATTGAATTTAAAGAAGCAAAAGTAATAGAAAAATTTAGCCTATAAAAAGAATTAACCAAACTATTGCTCGTATTCTTTTTTCAGCGTTTCTAAATCTTGCAATAACGAGTCTATTGAAGCTTTTCGTATGCCGCTATAAACACCTCTAATTTGTCTATTTTTGTCAATGAGCGCAAAATTTTCCGTGTGCACCATACCATAGTCTTCAGAACCGTCAACTTCAACGACCAAATAAGATTTTCTGGCTAAATCATAGATTTCTTTGCGTTCGCCTGTTACTAAATTCCATTTAGAATCCATAACCCCTTTTTTTATTGCATATCTTTTGAGTTGTTCCACACTATCAATTTCTGGAGTTACGGAATGCGATAACAGCATAACATCTGCATCGTCTAGTATCACTTTCTGAATGTCTAACATGTTGCTGGTCATTATTGGGCAAATGGTTTGGCAGGTGGTAAAAAAGAAATCGGCAATGTAGATTTTATCTTTATAAGTATTTTGAGTAATTGTATCTCCGTTTTGGTTTATGAGCTTAAAATCGGCAACCGTATGATATTTTTCTACATGCTGAATTGTACTATCCACTAATTTAGGTTCAAAATTAGCAGGTTGTAAAATAGGCAAAGGCTTCTCTACATTAAGAATATTGTATATAGAAACAATGATTATCACACAAAGTATTGAAAAGAAAATTCCGAAGTTTTTATAGCCTTTAAAAAAAGAAATAAACGACATTATAGGTGTGTTAAAATTTTGAAATGCAAAGGTACGACTCAAGCTAATTTTTCAGACCAGTTTTAACACAAAAATGCAAATGATTTTCCCTTAATTTATAATTTACAGTTAAATTTCATCGAATAGAAATGCAATTATTTCCTAAGTTGCTTTAAAACATTACTTTTGCAAATCGAAATTTGAAAATGACTACATGGAATTTGTAATAAAGATATCTCAATTCTTACTCAGTTTATCCTTGCTTATCGTACTGCACGAACTTGGACATTTTATACCAGCTAAACTTTTTAAAACTAAGGTTGAAAAATTTTACCTGTTTTTTGATGTAAAATATTCACTTTTTAAAAAGAAAATAGGAGAAACAACTTATGGAATAGGATGGTTGCCACTTGGAGGTTATGTAAAAATTGCCGGAATGATAGACGAAAGCATGGATAAGGAGCAAATGGCACAACCACCACAACCTTGGGAATTTCGTTCTAAGCCAGCTTGGCAGCGATTAATTATTATGTTAGGTGGTGTAACGGTAAACTTCATTTTAGCGTATGTAATTTTTGTTTTTGTTTCGCTTATATATGGAGACACTGACATAAAGATAGACAGTCTTAAAGGTGGTTATTTAATCGAAAATCCTGTGCTTTTAGAAGCTGGTTTTAAAACAGGTGATAAAGTTTTGGCCGTAAATGACATTAATGTAGAAAAAGATTCTGAAATCTTTCAATATATTATAGAAGCCAAAGCGATTACGATTGAAAGGGATGGACAACAGAAAGTGATTGATCTTCCTGAGAATTTTTTAGGTCAATTATCTGATGATGGGAGTAAAAATTTATTTAGATACCGTTACCCTTTTATAGTTGAGTCTGTACCAGATTCTTCAGCAAATGCCTCAGTTGATATTAAAACAGATGACGTTATCTTAAGTCTTAATGGTAAAAAGTTAGCCTATTTTGACCAATTTGAAGGTGAATTGGAAAATTTAAAAGGTCAAACCGTTAATGCAGAAATATTAAGAGGAGATGAAACTATAATTAGAAATTTAAATATTTCCCCTGAAGGTAAATTGAACATTTTTAGGTTGATTGATGCGAAGCGATTTACAGAACTTGGTTACTATGAAGTCACAAAACGTGATTATTCTTTCGCTGAAAGTTTTGGTGCAGGAGGGCGCAAGTTTAAATCGACCATAGTAAATTACTTCTCTCAGTTAAAAGCAATTTTTAATCCTAAAACTGAAGCCTATAAAGGGCTTGGAGGATTTAAAGCGATATTCGATATATTTCCAGATGTCTGGAGTTGGGAAGCGTTTTGGAAACTCACTGCATTTCTTTCTATAATGTTAGCTGTTCTAAACCTGCTGCCAATACCTGCGTTAGATGGCGGACACGTTATGTTTTTATTATTTGAAATCGTTTCTGGTCGTAAGCCAAGTGAGAAGTTTTTAGAGCGCGCACAAGTTGTAGGATTCTTTATATTAATTGCATTGGTACTATTTGCAAATGGCAATGATATATTTAAAGCAATAACGCGGTAATAATTTTGTTTTAAAGCCCTAAAAAAAAATGTTTCGTTTGGTGAGAATAAAAAAAATAATTTATATTTGCATCCGCTAACGCGAAAATAACCTTCCTCTTTAGCTCATCCCGATAGCTATCGGGAGGTTAGAAAAGAAGTAAGTTCTTTTAAATGTATAATGTATTGTGTTTATGTAATTTATTGAAAATCAATTGACTCCTATTATGTTGGAGAAACAATTGAGGTTTTAGAAAGAATAGAGCAACATAACACAGGTTTTTATGATTCCGCTTTTACAAAACAATGTAAAGATTGGAGTATTTATTATAAGATCGATTGTGATAATCGAAAACAAGCGAGGCAAATAGAATCGCACATTAAGAAAATGAAAAGCAAAGTGTATATTCAGAATTTGAAAAAATACCCTGAAATTGTACAAAAGCTTAAAAATAAATATAATTAACCTTCCTCTTTAGCTCAGTTGGTTAGAGCATCTGACTGTTAATCAGAGGGTCCAAAGTTCGAGTCTTTGAAGAGGAGCAAACAAAACCGATACGAAAGTATCGGTTTTTTTGTTTAAATTCTTTTTTAGTTATTATATCTAATTGTTAATCGAGTCTCAAAAGCTTTCAGTATTAGTTCGAGTCTAATCAGCCGAGACAAATAAAGCCATTACGAAAGTAGTGGCTTTTTTGTGTTTTATAAAATAGATTGCTTATATTATGAGGTATTACTAATTATAAAACATAAAATTATGGAAGGCTATTGTGTAAAGTGCAAAACTAAAAGAGAGATTAAAAATGGTAATGAAGTTACTATGAAAAACGGAAGAAAAGCAATGAAAGGGGAATGCCCTACTTGTGGAACAGGTATGTTTAGAATAATGGGAAAGGCTTAAAGGTTTTTATAATCCTATATACCCAAAAGAATAAAGTTCAACATTTTTGTTGAACTTTATTCTTTTTATAATACTGTCAAAAACAAATTTAAGATTCTAAATCGTATTTTTTCTTTAGTTGCGCTAGCATTTCAGCAGTCATAGTATCTAAATCAAAACTGTGTTGCCAATTCCAATCTTGGCGAGCAACACTATCATCTATTGAAGATGGCCAGCTGTCTGCTATGGCTTGTCTAAAATCTGGATTATAGGTTATTGAAAACTCAGGTATTTGAGCTTTTAAACTTTCAAAAATTTCTTTTGGCGTAAAACTAATCGCTGATAAGTTATAAGACGATCTTATTGTTAGACTTTTAGCTGGTGCTTCCATTAAGTCTATAGTTGCTTTTATACCGTCATCCATAAACATCATAGGCAAGCTGGTATTTTCTGACAAGAAACAATCATAGTTTCCCTTTTTTATAGCTTCATGGTAAATCTCAACGGCATAATCTGTTGTGCCACCTCCTGGCATCGCTTTATGGCTTATAATGCCTGGATAACGTATGCTTCTTACATCTACGCCATATTTTTTATAATAGTATTCGCACCAACGCTCACCAACTTGTTTTGTAATTCCATAAACTGTTGTAGGCTCACAAATAGTGTGCTGTGGCGTGTTTTCTCTTGGTGTAGTTGGGCCAAAAACAGCAATACTACTTGGCCAAAAAATTTTTTTAATTTGTCCTTCTTTTGCTAAGTTGAGGACATGAAATAGAGAATTCATGTTTAAATCCCAAGCTTCCATCGGATATTTTTCACCTGTAGCACTTAGCAATGCAGCCATAAGGTAAACAGTATCTATATTATGATTAACACAACAATCTTTAATTGCATTAAAATTTTTAGCGTCTAAAATTACAAAAGGACCAGAATTAACTAAGTCTAGTTTTCTCGTATTAATATCACTGGCAATAACGTTTTCTTTACCGTGAATTTCCCTTAGTTTCGTGGTCAGTTCAGTCCCTATTTGTCCACAAGCACCAATTATTAATATTTTTGAACCCATAACTCAGTATTTAAATTGTCCCCAAAAATAGTCATTCTGTCACAATTTAAATTATGGTCTTTTTAAGAATTTGTATACTAGAATTTCAAAATAATAGTTTAACTATCTTTACAAACAAATTAAAATAATTTATGAAGATTAGACTGTACATTTTGGCTTTATGCTACTTATTAATTGTGAGTTGTGAAGATGAGAAGAAATCAATTGATGCTAATGAAGCTAAGTCTAATAATCAGCAAAGCAAAATCACAGAAAAAGCTATTAAAGATTTTAATTATACAGATTATGCTCTAAGTTCGGCGGCAGAAAAGGAAGTAGCTAATTGGGAAAAATACCAAGAATTAGCAATACAGATTAGTTACTTAAAAAAAACAGACTTATCATTTTTTAACGGAGATAAGGAGCTTTTAAAAAAGTTTATAGATGAGTTTAAACTTGGGTTGCCAGAGCGTCTTAGAGTCAATTCCATAACATCTAGAACCACCGTTATAGAGACAACTATTCTAAAATTAAACGAAAACTTAACATTAGATAATATAGATGCGAATCTTAAATTATCTACTATTAAAGAAGTTGTAACAGCTTTTTCTAATCTCAATTATCAGATTAATAAGAAGTTAGAGCGCGATGTTTACGACAAAATTCAACCAGAATAACGCTTTAACATAGTCTTAAATTTTTGTTAAGTTGTAACAGCCCAAGGACTTTTTAGTCTTATAAACAACTACTTTTAAGTATAACTCAATAACATTTAAATATGAAAACCAATCTTAGTCGCGTATTAGCGCTATCAGGTTTGGCTTTCTTTACTATTTTAGGATGTAAGGATAACGCCAAAAAAGACTCTGCTATGGCAGAAGAAAAAATCCCAGGAATTATTTTAGAGAACATGGACACATCAGTGAGTCCTAAAGAAGATTTTTACAGCTACGTCAATGGTAGCTGGGTAAAAAATAATACCATCCCAGATGACGAATCACGTTGGGGCGGCTTTGGTGTTCTGCGTAAATCTACAAGACAAGATGTAATGGAAATTTTAAATACGTCTAAGGAATTGGGAACTTATAAAGAAGGTTCAGATCAACAAAAGGCTTTGTTAATTTATGAGTCGGAGTTAGATACTGTTGCTCGTAATGAAGCAGGTATAAAACCGTTGCAACCTTTATTAGATAAAATTAATAGTATTAATAACCTAAATGATATACAAACTGTATATGCTACAACTTTAGGTGTTGGTACTCCTTTTACAGGTATTGGGGCAAATGCAGATCTTAATGATAGTAGTATGAATACGGCTTGGGTATTTCCAGGCGGCTTAGGATTACAACGCGATTATTATTTAGATCAAGATTCTAAAACAAAAGAAATTAGAGGTAAATATGTAGATCATATCACAAGAATGCTACAATATATTAATTACTCTGAAGCAGATGCTCGTGCTGCAGCAACAAAAATTCTAGCTCTAGAAACTCAGCTGGCAGAACCACGTTTAGATAAAGTAGCTAGTAGAGATGTAAGAAACTTTAATAATCCTACATCACTTTCAGACTTGCAGAAAATGGTACCGTCTATAAACTGGCAAAAGTTAATGGATGATATGGGAGTTGAGAAAAAGGTAGATACGCTATTGGTGATGCAGCCTAAATATATGATGGCAATGAATGATTTCTTAAAGTCAACATCAATAGACGATATTAAAACCTTAATGACTTGGAATACGCTAGATAATGCAGCTAGTATGCTTACTACAGAAATGGAAAAAGCTAATTGGGATTTTTACAGCAAAACACTTAATGGTTCTAAAGCCATGCGACCAGCAGATGAGCGTGCTTTAGGTACTGTAGATGGTAGTGTTGGTGAAGCAGTTGGTCAATTATATGTTCAGGCTAAATTTCCGCAAGAAGCTAAGGAGAAAGCAGAAAAAATGATAGCAAATGTTATTACTGCATTTCAGAACCGTATTAATAAACTCGATTGGATGAGTGCTGAAACTAAAACCAAAGCCATAGAGAAACTAGATAAGTTTACCGTTAAAATTGCATATCCAGACGAGTGGGAAGATTACTCGAAAATGCAAATAAAAGAAGGAAACTCTTATGCGGAAAATATGTTTGCTGTAGGAGAATGGGCACAAAAGAAAAATATTTCAGAAATTAATGAACCCGTTGATAAATCTAAATGGGGAATGCCACCACAAATGGTTAATGCTTATTTTAACCCATTAAACAATGAGATTGTTTTCCCTGCGGCTATCTTACAACCTCCTTTCTATAATTATACAGCAGATGAGGCTGTAAATTATGGTGGAATTGGAGCTGTAATTGGTCATGAAATCTCTCATGCCTTTGATGATTCTGGTGCGCGTTTCGATGGTGATGGAAATGTAAATAACTGGTGGACACCAGAAGATTTAGAAAAATTTGAAAAGCGCGGAAAAGCCTTAGCTGATCAATACTCAGCAATCCAGGTTTTGGATAGTGTTTATGTAAACGGTCCTTTTACTTTAGGTGAAAATATTGGTGACCTTGGTGGTGTTTTGGGAGCTTATGATGGCTTACAATTACTTTTTGAAGAGGAAGGAAGACCTGAGGATATCGATGGCTTTACTGCAGAACAGCGTTTCTTTATGTCTTGGGCTACCGTGTGGAGAACATTAACTAGGGAGGATGCGTTAAGAACGCAAATTAAAACAGATCCACATTCTCCAGGTATTATTAGAGCAACTCAACCCCTTAAAAATATAGATGCTTTTTATGAAGCTTTTGATATTAAAGAAGGTGATGCCATGTATTTAGCACCAGAAAATCGTGTGAGAATTTGGTAGAAATTCCTAAGTACAATAAATAAAAAATGCAGCTCATTAAGCTGCATTTTTTATGATATAAACTATTAGTTCTTTTTAGCTGCTGCTGCTTGTTGTGCTTTTTGAGATTCAAGAGCTTGTCGGCTTACTTTAGCTAAATTAAAATTAGGATCAGCTGTTAATGCATCATTCATTAATTTTAAAGCCGCATCCATATTTGCGTTTTTGTTTTCAGAAAAAGTTAACAACCCTTTCAAATATAGCAAAGCAGCTTTCATTGAAGTTTCATAGGGCTGTTGCGTTTCATAAAAAGCGCGTTTCATATCATCTTTAACATTAGCTTGTGCATAAGCTATATTTTGTTTAGCACCAGCAAAATCACTAGTCTGAATTTTCATGTCTGCCATTTCGTAAGCTAAATACACATTTGGCTCACGTTTGTAAAGTACCTCATAATGCTCTAATGCCATTTTTGGCTGATTTAGATTTTTTAAGGAGAGCGCTTTAACCTCTACATTCATATCAGAATCCGTAGCATTTTTTTCTACACCGACGGTATTTAAGGCCTGCATATATTTTCCTTCAGAAAGGTATAAATATGCTAAAGTATCTTGTCTTGCCATTGAGGGCTCTAGAATATTTAGGTGTGTCATGGCATTAATAATACCTTGCACATCACCTTGTTTTTTCATTTGTTTATAATAATCTTGATAATGCTTTTTAAGATCGGTATTAGTCTGCGCAAAAGCACTTACCGAAAGTAACATAAGAATTGCAATTGTAATCTGTTTCATCTTAAATAGAATTTTAATGCGCCAAAACTATAAAAATTAAAGGGAATAGGTCTTAAAAAATTATTAATTTAATAGGATGTCTCTTAAACGGTTATGGCGAATGTTCAAAGCTGTAATTCAAAAGCTGTACCAATTTTAAACTCTCTACTATTTTCCCGTTGCTTTTTTCTGAGGTATTGAATTCTGGAAGCGGCAGATTTCTGTCCTTACAATATGTAGTGTAATATTCTTTTTTATTTGGATGATAAGGGTTTACCGCATTTAAAGATACGTTCCATAGGTTATTTTTTATGAGGTTTGCAATTATATGAATGCAATCTTCTTGATGAATTAAATTAATTGGAGCTTCAGGATTTGAAATATTATTTTTACCAGACAGATATTTTGCAGGGTGACGCGTTTCATCAAACAATCCACCAAATCTCAAAATTATAGTATTAAAGCTGTTATTATTTAAGAGCATTTGTTCAATTTTAATAAGCTGTTTAGCGTTTTTAGACGTAGCGTTTGGGGATGTAGAATCTATAATTTGTGGGAAGTCTATAGCATCCTCAAAGACAGAAGTAGAACTTACATAGAGCACGTTTATTACTTTATGCGCTTCAATAGCTGAAGCTAAGTGCTGAATTTTTGCAACGTGATTCTTTTCAGGATGTTTTCGTAAACCTGGTGGGATGTTAATAATCACAGTACTACTTCCTTCTAAGAATTTAGAATAATTACCAGAAATTTCAGTTTCATTCAAACGAATTACAAAGCCTTCAATACTATTAGTTTTTAACTTTTTGAGTTTGCCTTTTGAGGTTGTAGAGCCTTTAATTTTGTAACCGTTACTGATTAAATATTTGGCCAAAGGAAAGCCTAACCAACCGCAACCAATAATACTAATTTGTTTTTTCAATATTAAAATATTTCTAGATCATAAAAATACAGAATATGGGCAGAAGCCTCTTGTATTTTGCCAACCAATTAATTTTCAGTAACTTTAATATTCACAATAAAAGTAAATGTTATGGGAATAAAAAGTTTTCAAGGCTCTCGGAAGCAACAAAATGTTACGGAATCTGCTCCATTAAAAGTAAAGGATTATATGACTACGAAGCTTATAACATTTAGGCCAGACCAATCTGTACAAGAGGTTGTTGAGTCTTTGATAAAGTACAAAATATCTGGTGGTCCTGTAGTTAATGATAAGCAAGAACTAGTTGGTATTATTTCTGAAGGTGATTGCTTAAAACAATTAAGTGAAAGTCGCTATTATAACATGCCATTAGAACACGATAATGTTGAAAAACGCATGGCTACGAATGTAGAAACTATTGATGGCAACTTAGATGTGTTTGATGCAGCAAATAAGTTTTTGCAGTCTAAAAGAAGACGTTTTCCAATAGTAGAAAACGGAAAGCTAGTTGGGCAGATTAGCCAAAAAGATATTTTAAAGGCTGCGCTACAGCTTAAAGGTGAAAATTGGAATAGTACCACTAAAGGTAATTCTTAGTCATCGCGTTTTACTAAAGCATAGTAATCTCCTTCTAAAGGCAAATACCCTTGGTCGTAAACAAAATAATATATGGTACCAGCTTTTGTAGTATATATACTTGTAAAATAATTGAAGTCGAAGCCACGCTCTATTAATTTAGCTCGAGAAGATTTGGTCTTTTTGTTTGGGTTGAGTTCTTCTAAGATTCTGTAATTTTTTCGTAGTCTATTATTAGTGTTTCTAATAAGGTTTTTAGAATCTTTGTTTATGCGATTATTATAGGCATTTCTACAGGCATCGCAACAGAATTTTTTATCTATTCTGCCTATAATTCTATCTCCACATTCTGGGCATTTTTTTTGCATACCTATCTATTTGGTACTTACAATATAATAATTAAAACTTTTATAATGCGCTGGTAATTATAATGGTGTTAGTAAAATAGATGTTTTCATAAATATCTACTTTAAATTTTTTCGTTTTTATATATTCTGTTAAGGCTTTAGTTATGTAATTCAATTTTTACATTATCAATGTATAAGTTTGTTGCAGCTTGCATTTGTAGAATGAATCTCACTTTTATATATGTGGTTTCTGTTGGTAAACAGGTGACGTTAACCTCCATATTTTCGTAAGTATTACCTAATCCAATTGAATTTGAAATAAGATTAAAGTGCCTTCCAAACTTAATGTTTTGTGATTGAATTTAACCATCTTTTGTTAAATATTATAAGTTATTTTTTTTAAGGTATACCAATTATCAGATAAGATTTTAGTATCTGTAATTTTTACGTTTTCTATCATTTCTGAATTTGTTTATGGTTTAATAGCAATTCATACAGCAAAATTATAAGTTTTACTAAACTATAATAAATGCCTATAAACAGAAGGCTTAAAGCGTTTTTAAACGACTACAAACATTTACAAACGAATTTAAATAGGTAACTACCGACTAACATTTGGAAGTCGGTATAACTTTGCAGTGTCGAAACATAAGAACTCGATAGTATTAACTGTTTAACATTAAAATTTAGAACACATGAACACATTAAGAAACAAAGTACAGTTGATTGGTAACTTAGGGAATGACCCAGAAATCATCAATTTAGAATCAGGTAAGACCTTGGCAAAATTCTCTATCGCAACTAATGATAGTTATAAGAATGCACAAGGAGAAAAAATAACTGACACCCAATGGCACAATATTGTAGCTTGGGGAAAAACAGCCCAAATTGTAGAGAAGTATATTACTAAAGGTAAAGAGGTAGCGATAGAAGGGAAGTTAACAACACGCTCTTGGGAAGATGAAGATGGTATGAAACGTTACATTACTGAAGTGGTCTGTAGCGAACTATTAATGTTAGGTAAGTAAAACTGAAACATAATCGCATAAAAAGAGCAACTCATTGAGTTGCTCTTTTTTATTTTATAAGTTTTTCTATTTAGTTTTTAATTACTTTTTTAGTGACACTAGCTCCGTTTGTACTGTTTGTAATCTTTATAAAATAAAGCGCATCTTCTAAATCACCTAAGTTAGATAACATTAACGTTCCATTAGTTGCCAATTGCGATTTACGTGCAACTACGCGTCCATTAATATCAAAAACATTTAAAGCATAATTATCGTTAAGGTTATTATTTAACGTAATAGTTATAGTTGATGTAAATGGATTTGGACTAACGCTTATTTCACCTAACGTGAAATCTTCCACAGTAAGTGAGCCACCACAAATAGACCAACCCATATCTTCAAATAATCCAAGAGAAATTGGTCCAGGATTGTGATTAGCAGATCCAGAGCCTATCTGAGGCGTCATAAGTGAGTTAATATTATTTTGTGGAAATGTGCTTTCGTCCCAATGACTATAGCTCGACCCTCCATCCCAAGGATTTGGTGCAAACATTTTAGGAATTACTCCACCATTTTGACCAACTGCTATTGGTGAATTATTAAAAATATTATTGCCTGTTAATTGCGAATGGATAGCAGCTGACGGATCTGTAAAAATACCTGCATCTAATAAAGATTGTCCTGCACCATTTTCTACATTGAGATCGTATGACGTAGGGATCATATTACTAGGCTCTCTAATTCTACCAATTGTATCATCGGAGTTAGCAAAGCTAATAAATCCTAGACCATGACCTAACTCATGTAATACTACAGAAACAAAATCAAACTGTCCACCAGGAGGATTTGCATCTAATCCGAAATACCAATTAAAAGTACTACTAAAACTAGCAGTAATATCTACTGATTCACCAAAGGGATCTGGATTAATTTGAGTATCATCTAATTTTTCAGCTAAGGCCTTAGCATAAAACACATTTGGTATAGCATCTGGTGAATTAGAGGTGTGAACACTTACGGGTCCGGCTTGGCCTAATATACCAGGATCTAAAGGAGCGAAATTTGCGCTAACCGTAATTGGCTGACTAGACTCTATGGACATCGCCCAGATATCTACAGCAAATTGAAACGCAGCTTGGGCTTCTGGTGTAAAACCTGAATAGTTAACGTTAAAAGAAGAACAGTCCATGCGTCCTTCTATTCTATCTATTACTTCTTGAGGTCTAGGAATAGAACTTTGTCCTTCATAGTCTTTAGCGTAGAGTACACACGCTGGTGCTGTTAATGTATGTGACTTGCGCACAAACTCTGTTTCTGCTTGTCCATATCCCATTAAAGAGAAACAGAATATGCCTACTAATACTGAGGATTTAATTAAATTTTTTGTGGATAATGTAATATTGTTCATAGGTTTACAATTTTTGTTTTAAAAATAGGATAAATTTAATCAAAGTATTGACAATTTATTAATTATTAGTCAAAAGGGAGTAATACTTAGATTAACAAATGTAAGTAGATTTATATATTACAATTATTTTGAAACATTAACTTAGTTCACTGCAAGTATATAGAATAGGAGTTATAATTAAGAAAATTGGTCTTTTAGATAAAATCTCTTTCTATAATTAAGCCTCAGTTTCAGATTTTAGAGATGCAGAATTTACGGTGCGTTGTAGAATATCTCTAATAAAGAAATATAAACCACCATAGAATCTGTATTCACAAAAAATCACGGCTTATTGCTTTATAAAACGTTTGGTTTCTTCACCACTATCAGATGTTATTTTTACTAAATACATGCCAGTGTCCCAGTCAGATATATTTATTTGAGTTATTGCATTAGAGCTTAAAGCTGTATTAAAAACTTGCTTCCCTAACATATCATAAACGTTTACAGTTGCGTTTGCCGCTGAATTTTTAATTTGAATATTAAGCGTTTCGTGAGATGGGTTAGGATATAAGTTAATAGCGCTGCCTTCTTCAAAATCATCAATACCAAGTGTACTCCAGTTTTCAGCTCCAAATTGTGAGCCATCGCCTCCATATTGATAAGGGGCTGCAACTGTAACAAAAGTGTTTGCTGTCCATAGACCAGCTGATACAGCTAAAGATTCTCGGCTACTACCAGAGCTACCAGTTCCCCATTGTATAAAATCTATTATATTATTGACATTACTAAAACCAGATGCACTATACAATGCAAATTCACCATTACTTGCAACAAGATTGACCGAACTAGCTATATCAACTTCCTCGCCTGGAGCAAGCGTTGTAACAGCGGTCATTGAGCTTACTTCGGCATACGAAGGAACTACACAAAACCAATATCCAGAAATAGGAGCATTAGCACTACCAAAATTTTTAAGTGTTACAGAATTTGTAGCAGGATCTACTTTAAAAATTCTTACCTGTGCATTTAAACTTGTAAAACAAAATGTTACAATAACTAATAATATTGCAGCTTTAAGTGTGTAATTTGTTTTCATAATTTTTTGTTTTTTGTTAATTTATTATTGTTTTTTAATATTAATTACAATCGTTCTTATATTGTAGTCTATCTGCATCACCAACAGTTAGATTCACTTCCGTAACAAAACTACAATTTTTTATTTGCTGAAGCCTCCAAGTGTTGTTACATAATGGAAGCGTAGGAATATTGATAATAATATCTAGATCATTACCAGAGCCATTAGCTGTCCATGTACCTTGGTAGGTTGTTACAATACTCAAACGCACAGTTACAGTTCCGTCTGTGAAAAAATTAAATTCGTACCCATCATAAATATTGTCGTAATCTGTGTCGTCGCGTTTTAGTCGATTTACAGTCCAATCATTACAACTGGTTAAAATTGTCTCAATAGTGTTTGGCGTGCAGTTGTCACAATCATCATCATTAAAATCGTAGTCATCATCTTCATTACAAAAATTTATGGCATTAGTAATACTAATCTCTAATTCGTTGAAGTTATTAATGCTTACTTCAGAATTATCTGAAAGCTTAACCATAATCGGAAAATCTATTGTTATAATATCACTTGGGTCAATATTCTCTATAAAATCATACAATTGACTATCGCTCTGAAGACTTATTACATCCAATGTTTCAGTATTAGGATTAAATATGGATGCAGGTATTGGATACTCAAAATCTATACATTCAATATCATCATCAGTAACATTTTCACCATTACAGGTATTGGCTAGTGAATTGAGTTCTGTTGTGTTAGCAATAGTCACTTCTGAATAATCTGCTAAAACTACAGTGATTGGATATGTAATATTTAATTGATCTGTATCACTGTCGGATTGATCAAAAATACATTCTACTAATGTAAAATCATCTTCAGAATTAAGTATTAACTGCATACCATTAGCATTAACAGTATAAGGAAATGTAATATCAAAGCAATTCGCTTTATCTACAATATTATCCTTAGACCCATCATTTAAAGCTGTGCGTTGCATTAAGAATGCAATATTAGAATTAGAAATAAGTGTTTTATCATCTGGTGTATCTATAAATTCTGATTCTTCCTTTCTACAAGACGTAAAAACAAAACTTATTAAAAAAAGCATTAGAATAAATGATTTTAGTTTCATTTTGACTGCTATTTGATTAGTGCCATTTAATATATAACAACTAACTTTTAAAAACTACTGAACTTTTGTGAATTTTTTTTTCAATATCTTTAACAAAACTAATTATACTTGTCCGAAGACCTACACGAATCTATCTGCGAAGCATCAATTTTTGAACGTGTTTATAATAAGTACGCAGATGATGTGCACAATTTTTTATATTATAAATACGGCTCACAATATAATCCTAGAGATAAAACACAAGATGCATTTATTAAACTTTGGGATAATTGCAAAAAAGTATCATTTGCTAAGGCGAAGTCCTTTTTGTTTACCGTTGCAAATAATATGATGCTCAATGAGATAAAACACCAAAAGGTAGTTTTAAATCATCAGAAAATGGGAGTTAAGCATTATACAAATGAAACTCCAGAATTTGTTTTAGAACAAGAGGAATACTTAAATAAATATAACATAGTACTTGCGAGTTTAAAAGAAGAGCAACGTGTTGCATTTTTATTAAATAAAGTTGAAGGAAAAAAACATAGTGAAATTGCAGAGCTTTTAGGCGTCACACAAAAGGTTGTAGAATATAGAATTTATAGTGCTTTTAAAATCCTTAAAAAGGAGCTTGAAGGATTTAAAATAAAATAATAAGGAGAAATAAAACCTAAGTTGTTATATAAGTAACTAGACAATTTATGATTGACGAGGATTTATTAAAAAAATGGTTAAACGACGACCTTACAGATGCAGAAAAGATAGCATTTATTGAGCAGACAGACTATACTGTTAATCAAAAAATAATTGACAGCGCTCAGCATTTTAAGGCTTCAAATTTTTCTAGAGCTGAGGATTTTGAAACGTTTAAGACTAACTATCAAAAAAAGTCGTCCGTAAAACGTATTAATTGGATAAGACCACTTTTAAGAATAGCCAGCGTCTTAGTTATTGGGTTGGCAATTTATTTTTCTTTTTTCAATAACAATTTAGTCAATGAAAAAACTTTAGCAAGCGAAAAATCTACCATAAGTTTACCAGATCTATCTAAAGTAACCCTAAATGCAGATTCTAAAATTACCTACGACGCCAATTCTTGGGATTCTACCAGACGTTTAAAATTAGAAGGCGAAGCATATTTTAAAGTCGCTAAAGGAGAAACTTTTGACGTGGTTACAAAAACCGGAGTAGTTACAGTTGTAGGTACAGAATTTAACGTAAAAGAACGTGATAATTATTTTGAGGTAAAGTGTTATGAAGGCATTGTAAAAGTCACTGTAGATAGCATTAAAAAACAATTATTGGCAGGTGATACATTTCGCATTTTAAATAATAAGCTTAGTCAAGATAAAATGCAACAAGTACAGCCGCAATGGATCAATAATATAAGTCGTTTTAAAGCTATTCCTTTAGCAGATGTTGCAGATGAATTAGAAAGACAATATAATATTGAGGTGAAGTTTAACAATACAGATAGTAAAAGACTTTTTTCAGGCGGATTTGTGCACAATAATCTTAATAATGCTTTAATGTCTATTACACAACCTATGGATTTAACTTTTAAAATTAGCTCATCCAACCAAGTACTAATTAATGGTAGTAAAAACTAAGCAGTATATTTCTATAGTACTCTTTAGTTTTGTTTTCTCACTAAACAATTATGCTCAAGAGACTAACACAATATTGCCCTTAGCCAAAATTTTAAATCGTCTAGAAACTCAATTCAATGTTCAATTTAATTATGCAGAAGATGCTATCTCTGAAATTAAAATTACAGCTCCTTCAACAGACCTTTCACTTAATAACGTATTACACTATTTAGAAACTCAGACCAAATTTAAATTTATACTAAACAATGATAGTATGATTTTGGTAGTAGCTAATAATAAGAGTTTTCAACTTCAGGCACTTTCAGAAATTATGGTTGCTGGTTACATTGTAAAAGGCATTAATAAACTAAGAAACGGATCTTTTGAAATTGATATTTCAGATTTTGACATACTACCAGGTTTAGTAGATACAGATGTTTTACAGGCTGTACAATCATTTCCTGGTATTCAGAGTATTAACGAAACGGTTTCTAACATTAACATAAGAGGTGGTACTCACGACCAAAATTTAATTTTATGGGATGATATTAAAATGTACCAATCAGGTCATTTTTTTGGGTTAATTTCTATGTTTAACCCACAAATTACGCAACGCGTGTCTTTAACTAAAAATGCTGCGCATTCTGAATTTACCGACGGAGTTTCTGGCATTATTTCTATGCAGACCGAAAATACTATTAGCGATAAATTTAAAGGAAGTTTAGGTATAAATTTTATTGATGCTAATGGTTTTGCAGATGTTCCCATTAGCGAAAAATCATCATTACAAATCGCTGCGAGAAAGTCTATTAGTAATTTAACGGAAACACCGACATACACTAACTTTTTTGAACGTATTTCTCAAGACACTGAAGTAGAAAATAATGCAATGAGTATTACCAATTCAGATAAAGAATTCGATTTCTATGACACGTCTCTGCGTTGGATTTATAGAATAAACGACAATGAAGAATTAAGAGTGAATTTTATAAATGTGTCTAACGCGTTGGTTTTTAACGAAAACACTACCGTTAATAATGAAGAAGACTCAAAAGAAAGTAAGCTGTCGCAAAATAGTATTGCAGGTGCAATACATTACTCAAAAATTTGGAATACAAAATGGAAAACCATGTTTGAAGTTTACGAAACGGATTATAAACTAAAATCTGTGAACGCCAATATTTTAGATTCGCAACGCTTTCTTCAAGAAAACAAGGTTTCTGAAACTAGTGTAAAACTGAAGGTTGACTATACCATTAATGATAGATTACAACTGCAAAATGGCTACCATTTTGTAGAAACACAGATTACCAACCTAGACGATGTAGATAATCCACTTTTTAGAAATTTGGTTTCAGAGGTACTTAGAACTCATGGATTATTTTCTCAGATTGCGTATAAATCAAAAGATAGAAATACATACTTAAACTCTGGTTTAAGATATAATTATATAGGAAAATTTAATAAGCATTTATTAGAACCAAGATTAAGTATTTCGCACAAGTTTCTCAATAATTTTTCTTTTGAAGTTTTAGGCGAATTTAAACATCAAAATACATCTCAGGTAATTAATTTTCAGAATGATTTTTTAGGCATTGAAAAACGCAGATGGCAATTGTCTAATGACAAGGATGTTCCCATAATACAAAGCAGACAAGCTTCTATTGGATTATCGTATAATAAAAGTGGTTTGTTATTAAGCGCAGAAGGCTATTATAAAAAAGTAAAAGGAATTACCACGCAAAGTCAAGGATTTCAAAACCAATATGAGTTTGTAAAAACAAATGGAGATTACAGTGTTAAAGGTGTGGATTTCTTAATAAGAAAGCAATTAAACAACTTTAATACCTGGTTAAGTTACTCGTTTATGAATAACAGTTATAACTTTAAAGCCTTACCAGAAAATTCATTCCCAAGTAATTTTGATATAAGACATGCTATTACCTTAGGAACTAATTATACATCAGAACTATTAAAGGTTTCTGCTGGTTTAAACTGGCATTCCGGACGGCCAATAACAGCACCAGTTGCTGCTAACGAAACGTTTAATGATGAGATTAATTTTAGTACTACTAACTCTGGTCAATTACAAGATTATTTTAGAGTAGATATATCAGCATTGTACGATTTTAAACTCAATAATACATTAAATGCAAACTTTGGGATCTCAGTATGGAATTTACTTGATAAAGAAAACATTATAAATAGATTTTATAGAATTAACGATGGAGTCGTAGATGAAATCAATCAACGCTCACTAGGTTTTACACCAAATTTGGTTTTTAGGGTAAATTTCTAAAAGAAAATCTCTTTAGCCAATCTAAAGGTGTTAGCATGCGCACCTATAATAGTTTTAATATTTGGTGAATAGCCACCTCCCATACTACACATCACAGGAATAGTGTTGATTTTACATTGCTCTAAAACGAAGCGATCTCTTTCTTTGCAGCCTTCGATAGACATGGCTAATTTCCCCAGTTTATCTGAGGCTATAACATCAACTCCACATAAATAATAGATAAAATCGGGTTGAACCTTATCTATTAATTTTGGTAATGTGCTCTTAAGTAGTTTTAGATATGTAGCATCATCAGTGTCATTCTCTAAGCCAATATCTAAATCGCTTTGTTCTTTTTTAAACGGATAGTTACTTTTACCATGCATAGAAAATGTAAATACGGAATCATCATTTCTGAAAATTTCAGCAGTTCCGTTTCCTTGATGCACATCTAAGTCTACAATCAAAATTTTTTTCGCTAAACCTTTATTTTGAAGATAACGCGCTCCAATAGCCTGGTCATTGAGCAAACAAAAGGCTTCTCCACGATTGGTGTAAGCATGATGCGTTCCGCCAGCAATATTCATGGCAATACCATTTTGAAAAGCAAATTCGCTCGCTTTTATGGTACCATCTGCTATAATCACTTCGCGCTCAACCAATATTTCACTTAAAGGAAAACCAATTTTTCGCGCAGCACGTTGGTTTAAAGTAAGATTTACCAACTCGTAGTAATATTCGGGTTGGTGTACAGCAAGAATATATTTGTCATTCGGTTTTGTAGGTTCAAAAAAATTAGTGCCGCTACAAGTGCCTTCATAAAGCAATTGCAGCGGCAGTAATTCATATTTTTCCATTGGGAAACGATGTCCTTCAGGAAGAGGGTGTCTGTATATTGGACTAAATGCTATTTTTAGCATATACGATTAAGTGGTTTAAGCCACCTAATTTAAGGATATAGATTTCTCTTCAAAAATAAATGACCCATCATTTGCTATACCCTCTATAAAAAGTGTAACTGAGCCTATTGGTTTAAAGATTTTAAAAGAAGCAATACCATCTGAATCTATAGTCACTTTAGGTTTCCAATCTACAACACCATAACCTTTATAAAAATCGGTATAGTAAGACTGGTATTTAGGGACATAGAATTTTTTTTCAGCACTAAAAGATAAGGGTAATTTAAAATCTTGTACTGTATCTTGATTATTGGTACTCTTTGACCCTTCGGTACTAGAATAAATTTTAATAACACCTCTACCACCTCTAGCTCCCTCACCGATACCTAATCTATTTATTTCAATATAACCTACGTTGGTCAAAGAATATTGAGAGAAAATGGATAAGTCAACCATGTACATATCATCTAAAAAGAAAAGTGGTCCTACTCCTCCACCATTAGGAGTTCTACCAGAATAATTTTGACGGTCTATCACCTCAAATTGCCCTAAATTTTCTATTACTTGAAATCCTTTCGAGACTAAAAACTGACCCAATGTATTGAACAAAAGTCTGTCCTCCTCATCAATAACCGCAATTTTACCAAATTTATGCTTATTTAGTTTTCGCATTTTTGTACGTTTTCTTTCTAATGCGCTTTTAACTACCACCTCTTCTAATTCTTGAACTTCCCCTAAATTAAAACCTTTAAAAACATTAGATTTTAAGTTTGCTTCAATGGTATAGTCGTGTTTGGGTTTCAATGTTACAGAGTTGGCTGATAATCTTGGGATCGCACTTGGAAAACTCTGAAAATATAGAGATGCAGGTAATAAACCATTTGTTTTTGTAATTCTAGACATAAAAATTTTATCAGCACCAACAGGAAATAAATTATCTATTAAAAAACTATTTTCGCCTTCAGAGACTTCAAAAATTCTAGGCTCTTCATTAGAAACAGCATGCATTAAAAAAGCATTATCAGGATTTTTGAGAACCTCACCCTGTAAATTAGCTTTTAGTCTAATGCCTTGTTCAAAAGTATGAGTTTGATTTGGTACATTCTTAAAAATAGAATTCCAGTCATAACTGCTCCAGCCTTGTGTGAGTAATAAATTATCTAGTTCATATTGTTTTTTGGCATCAATATCTGTAAAATAATATTTTGCTTGTTCTATAGTGCCTCTTAAATAAGGCTGTAAATAGGTGTAGGATACAATATTATTATGTCTATTATAAGATTTCGTTTCATCAGGCAAAACGGAAATACTTAGGGCGTTTATAGCTTCTGTATTTATATTTTTAAAACTAAGATTCACTGTAACTGTGTCTCTTTTCTTAGATGCTGAGACATCGGTTGATTTTATAAGATCAATGCCATTATAGTTAAAAAATAAACGCTCAGCTATTGGTTGATCATCTTCATTGAACAACGTCAAAATATTTACTCCAGTCGCAGTATTGGCAAATTCAATAGCTTTAGTTACAACTGTGTCATCAGTAAAATAAATATCCATAATGTCGTAATTATCACCATTATGTGCCATTAAAGTATATCTTTTTCCCTTAATGTCATTGAGCGTTTCTGCGTTTGTTATTAAGGAAACAAAGACTTTAGATTTAAGACTTTTTAAAGACATAATAACTCCTTTAGCCTCAATTCTTTGTTTTAAATCGAAATCAAAATCGTTATTAGCAGTTGTAATCTTAACGGTATATGTATCTGTACGGTCTGCCAATAATTGAAATTGTCCAATCCCAAGGGAATTGGTCTCAAAAGAGGAAAGTACTTTGTCATTCTTGTCTAATACCTCGCCTTTAGTATTTGGAATTCCAAAACCTAGATCGTCTTTGATAACTACACCAATAGTATTAATTACACCATTGAGTAAATGACCACTTTCAGGTAGAAACTGTGCGTCTATTCCACTTTGAACACGTTTTTCTTCAACATAATTTTCTGTATCAGGATTTATAATTCTTATGGATTCTACGTAGTGGTTTTGCTCATTAAAATTTAGCATCCAATTGGTGTAGGCCTTGACGTTGTAGTTGCCTGATGAGAATAAAGAATCGAGTTCAAATGTATTTGAAGCAACACCATCTTCTACTTTAATCAATTTCTGCTTTACTATATTGTTATTTTCGTCTTCAATACTTACATAAAGATTTGTGGTAAGTTGAGATGGTTTTTTATCTTTTTTATCCATAATGTAGGCTGTAAAACCAATGGACTCGCCTTTAATATATGTAGATTTGTTGAGATGCATGTAAACTACCTCGCGAGCCGTTTCTGTATAATCCTCATAAGCTTCGAGTATTTCTGAATCATCTTGAGAAAAAGCAAAATTAGATGCTAATACAAAAAAAATAAGAAGCGTTTTTAAACGGAATAGCTTGTTAGGTCCTTTCATGGCAGTTGTTTATTTATCATAAATTTAAAGAAAATCACAGCATGGTGGATTTATTTTAACTAGAGTTTAGTAAATAATAATTAACGTTAACGAGATCATCGTTAATTTGTAAATTTATTTAACTAACCTTCAACCCATTTGAAACCTCATCTTTATCTGTGCTGAGCGAATTAGAGGAGTCAGGATTTACAAAAACCAAATTACCACCTTCATCTTCAGTCATTAAAATCATACCTTGGCTTTCTACTCCGCGAAGTACTCGTGGTGCTAAGTTCACTAACACGGTAACGCGTTTGCCAATAACATCTTCTGGCTTAAAACTTTCTGCAATACCAGAGACAATAGTCCGCGTATCAATACCTGTATCTACTTTTAAGACCAAAAGCTTTTTGGTTTTTGGCATTTTTTCGGCTTCTAAAATGGTACCAACTCTGATGTCTAGTTTTATAAAATCATTAAAAGTTATTTCTTCTTTCTGTGGTTCAGTAGTTTTTTTAGCTGCCTGGTTAGCTTTTTTGCTGGCTTCTAATTTGTCTAATTGTTTTTGAATTTCGGAATCTTCAATTTTTGAAAATAATAATTCCCCTTTTCCTATTTGGTGAGAAGCAGAAAGTAAGATTTCTTTTTTAGAAACATCTTCCCAAGCATTATCATTAGAATTTAAAATACTTTTTAGCTTTATTGAAGTAAACGGTAAAAATGGCTCACATAAAACAGCTAAAGCATTTGCGATTTGTAGTGCTACAAACATAACAGTTTGTGTTCTAGCTTCATCCGTTTTTATGGTTTTCCAAGGCTCTTCATCTGCTAAATATTTGTTGCCAAGACGTGCTAAATTCATTAATTCTTGGCTTGCTTCTCTAAAACGGTAACGCTCAATAGAACTTGAAATCACAGCTGGATAGGCTTTCACTGCGGCTAAAGTCTCTTCATCAATATCTATATAGTCTGATGGACTCGGAACAACACCATCATAATACTTGTTAGTTAACACTACAACGCGATTAATGAAATTTCCAAAAATAGCTACCAGTTCATTGTTATTTCTGGCCTGAAAATCTTTCCAAGTAAAATCATTATCCTTTGTTTCTGGCGCATTTGCAGTTAAAGCATAACGTAACGCGTCTTGTTGGTTAGAAAAATCTAATAAATAATCTGGCAACCAAACTGCCCAATTTTTTGATGTTGATAGTTTATTGCCTTCAAGGTTTAAAAACTCATTTGCAGGTACATTTTCTGGAAGAATGTAAGACCCTTCAGCTTTTAACATTGATGGAAAAATGATGCAATGAAATACAATATTATCCTTGCCTATAAAATGTACAAGTGTTGTGTCTTCGTCTTTCCAATAATCCTCCCAATTTTTTCCTTCTCGCGCTGCCCATTCTTTTGTGGCAGATATGTAGCCTATTGGCGCATCAAACCAAACGTAAAGTACCTTGCCTTCGCCACCTTCTAAGGGCACCGGAATTCCCCAATCTAAATCTCTTGTTACTGCTCTTGGCCGTAAACCATCATCTATCCAAGACTTTACTTGGCCATAGACATTAGATTTCCAGTCTTTTTTGTGGCCTTCTAAAATCCAATCCTTAAGAAACTGCTCATGTTTGTTTAATGGTAAAAACCAGTGCTTGGTTTCTTTTAAAGTCGGGACATTACCTGTAATTGCTGATTTTGGGTTTATTAAATCTGTAGCATTATGACTGGTGCCACAGTTTTCGCATTGGTCCCCATAACTTTCTTCATAACCACATTTAGGACAAGTGCCAACTATAAATCGGTCCGCCAAAAACTGATTAGCTTCAGCATCATATAATTGCTCTGACACTTCTTCTACAAATTCATTTTTGTCGTATAAGGTTTTAAAGAATTCTGAAGCCGTCTCATGATGAATTTTTGCTGTAGTACGTGAGTAATTATCGAAGGTAATGCCAAAGTCTTCAAAAGATGTTTTAATTATAGCATGATACTTATCTACAATATCTTGAGGTGATACTCCTTCTTTTTTTGCTTTTATGGTAATTGGCACTCCATGTTCATCACTTCCACAAATAAAAGCTACATCATTACCTGTTAATCTTAAATAGCGTGCATAAATATCTGCAGGCACATAAACACCAGCCAAATGACCAATATGTATTGGGCCGTTTGTGTATGGTAATGCTGCTGTTATGGTGTATCTTTTAGACATAAAGTTGCTGAATTAATAAAGCGCAAAATTAGTGATTTTACGCTTAGTAATAAAACGAAACGCCTTTAGTAATTACTAAAGGCGTTTCAAAAAATAAAACTTTAATCCTAGCGAATAATCAAGGATTTACTAAAGTTTTGGCTCCCTACAGATATTCTATAAATATACTGACCAATATTCAGCTTCTGCGAAACCGTGTTCTTTATACTTATACTATGCTCACCAGCAAAAAGCATTTCGTTTTTAAGTGTAGCAATAGTTCTACCCATTATGTCATAAAGTTTTATAACTGTATGTTGCGTGTAGGGATTTTTAATCTTAATTATAGAATCTGTATCCGTATAAAGTACATAATGCTTAAATCTATTTTTATTAAAATCATCTACACTAAGAGCGCTACAATTAAAACCAAGATCTACTCTAGCATAAGTATTATTTAGTAATGCCTCATCAACCAAATCACCATCAATGCATAACCATTCTTGCATAATACTTGCATAAATTTCTCTAAAATCTTGGGTGTATTCTAAATTGCCGTCGCCTTCGCTAAGATCTGGATGTGCACCAACAAATCCATTACCCTCAATCGCAGGACCAAATAACATTAGCGGAGCTGCTTTGCCATGATCTGTGCCATTAGAGCCGTTTTCATATGTACGTCGACCAAATTCACTAATAGTCATAGACAAAACTTTATCATCAAAACCTGCTTGAGCTAAATCATCGTAAAACGTTTTTATAGAATTTGATAAATCGGATAAAAGACTTCTGTGATCATTAACTTGGTTAGCATGCGTGTCAAAGCTACCAAGCGTCACCATATAAACTTTTGTACCTAAGTTGCCTTTGATTAATCGCGCGACAATGGAGAGTTGTTGTCCAAGATCAGAGTCCATATACTCCATACTATTAGCTCCGTCTGTGTAAGCCTCGTGAATTGTACCAGCATACTGGTAAGTAGTATTCGTAGTACCTCTCATAAACTCTAATTGCTCACCATAAATACATTCAGGGAAACTAGACATATCGTGCACAGTTCCGTTTTGGGCAATGGCCTCTAACTGATCAGGATTCGCAACGGAAAATGCGTAATTAGTTGAGTCTCCGTCAAAAATAAGATTACCAATACTACCAATTTGGACTGCAGCTGGTATTGATGGAGGATTAACAAGATACTCTGGATAAATTTCTTCGAAATGGCGACCAAGCCATCCTGTTTGTACACCATTTGTAGGATCAGTTGATGCCCAAATATCTGAACCTGCAAAATGAGATTGACTCTGGTCTTCATAACCCACTCCATGTACTACTTTCATGCCACCTGTATCCCAAAGATTTAAAAGGTCATCCATGTAATTAGGGATTCCAAAATCTGGTGTTAATGCGGTAACCTGGTTAAGATAGTGTCTAATACTTGGTCGTTGTGTCGCATAAGTATCGTAATCGTAAATTGGGACAATAGTGTTTAATCCATCATTACCTCCTTTTAATCTTATAATTACTAAAACACGATCTGTTTCAGAGTTGCTAATAGCAGCGGAGAGTTTAGAACTACTAGACGCAGAAAGCGGCATTCCACCTAGCATCATAGTGCCTGCGCCAGACAACCCTAAGGCTTGCAAAAATGAGCGTCTATTCCATTTTTTGTGCTCTTGGTCGTGAGCGTCTGTACCAAATTTTTTATCTTGATTTGTATTGTGATCACACATAATAGTAGGTTATTTAAGTTGAAATTCAGGTAGTTTAATAAGATGAAGTAAAAGCAGTACCACTTGATATGGTACGGATTCGTATTGCAAATTCCACAATTGATTTTCGTAGTAATTCTCTGGAAGGTTGTGCTTAAAAACATCTGTAGCAGCTTGGTAATCTTCAACCGAATATAATTCTAAAGGCATAAACCGATCTATAATACTCTTAACGACCACATAAGGATCACTACTGTTATCTGAACTCTCTATAGCGAAAGTTCTTAATTCCTCCTTAAAATTATTCCAAGTATGCCAAATGGTCCATTGTAAAATTTGCCAACGACCAGTTAAGGTACTTGAGTTAATCCAATCTCTATCACCTTGCCAACCAGCAACATCAATAGGTTCAAACATCTGCTGACCTAAAACATTGTTAAACCATAACATACCTTCATAATGATCTTGTTGTAAGCTAAAGCTTGTAATCTTTAGATAAGACATAGTCATATCATAAGGACTTTTAATCTGAATGCCAATAGATTTTGAATCAAAAAAATGTTCACTTTTAAAAAGTGTACGAAGTACATTAACGATATTAAAATCTTGCACAAAAAGTGTCGCCATATCCGAAACGACGTCTTCGTTAACGGTAGCACTTACAAAAAATGTATATAATTTTCTACAGATATACTCTGCAATTAACGGTGCTTTTTCTTGAAAAAGAATATCTATAACATCGTTATAGTCCCAATTTCCGGTTTGCCCAAAAATGGTTTTGTCATTAGTGTCAAACGTACTTGTATCAAAATAGACAGGATATGTCCAATTCTGTCTATGGTTATAACCCGTTAGAGCTTTTGAGGTTTCAACAATATCTTGTTGTGTATAACCATTATCAACACCAAGAGTGAATAGTTCATAGAGTTCTCTGGCGTAATTTTCGTTTGGACTATTATTGGTGTTTTCTACACCATTTAAAAATACAAGCATAGCGCTTGTAATACCAATATCTCTTACAAACTCTTGAAAATTACCTAATAAATGTTCTTCTATTGTGCTGTAATATTCGTAGAGGTGATTACTAGCATAATAATCTTCTAAACGTGTAACAAAATGATTACTCCAAAACATCATTAAACGCCCTTTCAGTCCTGTGGTTTGCATTTGGTTCATTACCTCTAGCATCACCTCTCTATGATTTGCTTGGGTTTCATCGTCAAAATTAAAACCAAGATTGGAGTAGTCGTCATTAGTAAAATTAGCCCAAGAAGGCTCTGGCCAATTGGATGCGTTTAAAGATTCATTAATTAATTGGTCAATTAAGGCGTTTGGCGATAAAGAAAGCGCATCAGTAACCATTGTTTTGCTAGCGTCATAGCCAAGGCGTCTAAAGGCGTGTCTAATTCTTAATTTATTCCACGGATTTTGAGATGTAGGAATATAAGGCAGCAAACTTGTAGTAATACACGAAGTAATAACAGTCATACAGTAGGATTTTTATTAAAAAAAAGATAAAAATTGCGAGGGTATTAAGTAATATACGAAAGAAGTGCTAGATTTGGATCTTTTTTGTTAAAAATTTATTAAATCAGCAATATCACTAGACTTCAATTTTTACTTTTTATATTTGAATTGTTTTAAGCACAAAGCAGTTTTTATGATTTTGAGAAGACATTTTGCCCATTTAGTTTTTATAGGCGCTTTAATCATGCAGTCCACTACATATTCTCAAAACAAAACTGATAATTCTAAAGAAATGATATCCCAACTAATTCAACCTCCATATCTAAAAGCAGGAGATACAGTAGCTATTGTAGCACCTTCGGGAATTTTAAAAAATCGAGAACGGGAAGTACAACAGGCTGTAGATTTATTAAAAAGTTGGGGTTTACATGCTATAGTTGGTAAACACGTATTTAAAAAAGCAGATCATTTTGCTGGAACAGATGAAGAGCGTTGTGAAGATTTACAAAACGCAATGGATAATCCTAAAATTAGTGCTATTTGGTGTGCCAGAGGTGGCTACGGAACGGTTAGAATTTTAGATAAATTAGACTATACAAAATTTAAGAAAAACCCAAAATGGATTATTGGCTATTCTGATATTACGGCTCTACATAACCAATTACATAATGAAGGATTTCAATCATTACATGCGCTAATGTGCGTTAGTTTAACGAAAGATTTAAAAGAGATAGATCACTCCATTGAAACTTTTAAATCTGCTTTATTTGGAAATCCGTCAAATTACAATTTAGAGTATTCTGCATACAATAGAGTTGGTGAAGCTACTGGCCAACTTGTAGGTGGTAATTTAACGATGCTACATACTATGTTAGGTTCTAAGGAAAGTATCAATGCATCTGGAAAAATTTTATTCATTGAAGAAATAGGTGAATATAAATATCATATTGACCGTATGCTTCAAAGTATGAAACGCGCAGGTTATTTTGATAATTGTGTAGGCTTAATAGTGGGTGATATGTCTAGAATGCGAAAAAACACAACACCATGGGGAACTTCTGTAGAGCAGTTAATTTTAGATGCTTTAGTAAATTATGATTTTCCAATTGCATTTAATATGCCAGCAGGTCACGAGAAAAAAAATTCAGCAATGATTTTGGGAAAGACTGTTGAGTTAAAGGTTGGTAAGGATAAGACGTTGTTTAGTTTTAAGATGTAGTATTTCAAACTATAATACTTAAACAAGAAAACTGCTTATTAGCATTTTGCGCATAACTCTCGTTATAAAATATAATAAATTAAAAATTTTCCATTTTAGCTACAAGTATACATGGCTCAACACAACGAACTTGGTAAATTAGGAGAGCAACTCGCTACTGATTATCTCAAAAAAAAAGGTTATAAAATCGTGGTCTGTAACTACATGTTTCAAAAAGCGGAAATTGATATTATAGCTAAATATAATAATATCATGATTTGTGTTGAAGTAAAAACTCGTAATTCTGATTTTTTTGGTGATCCACAAGAATTTGTAACACCTAGTAAAATAAAATTATTAGTAAAGGCTATGGATGCTTTTATTACTGAAAACGATATAGAACTCGAAACTCGTTTTGATATCGTTGCTGTGCTAAAGAATAAAACTACAGAACAAATAACACATTATGAAGATGCGTTCTATTATTTCTAAAAGTAAATACTTGTAACGACAACCACTAGAGTATAGAACAAAACGTTAACGATTTTATCTTTTGGCTGTAAGTAAATGAATCTTTTAAATTCAGACCCTAAGATCTTGTAGGATAAAATTAAACTTGTAAAAATAACACCCAAACCAATAAACCAATATAAGGATTCTGGATAAGGTAACGTTGCATTGGTGATTATAAAAAGGACAATTAAGACACCAGATATTAAGATCCGCTTCTCATTTTTAGGGTCTACATTATTTCTTAGAACTATAGTTCTCGTCTTTACTATAACGAGGGAAATAATAAGTACTAAGAAAACTATATTAAAGATCATTCTTCTTTTAAAATTTTATCAAAATCAACATAAAAATAAATAGTATAACTTGAAAAAAGAAAGTTCGAAAGAAATTTTTTTTAAATTATTTATAAAAATTCATTTCGTCTAAATAATGCCACACATTATCGGATAGCATTGGTCGCACATTCCTCCCTTCCTTTAATTCTTGTCTTATAAACGTCGAAGAGAGCTCCATTATTGGCGCAGAAACGTTAAAAATTTTTGGATGATTGTTAAATTGTGTATCAACCTTTCCTTCAGTTAGTCTTGGATACACATAAATATTGTGGTTCTCTAAAATAAGTTCGTAATTTTTCCACTTATGAAAACTTTTTAGGTTGTCTTCACCCATAATCAAAGAAAATTCATATTTTGGAAATTTCTCAAATAGATAGGTTAAAGTATCTATCGTGTAATTAGGTTGTTTTAAATCAAATTCTATGTCGCTTGGTTTTAGTTTTTTATAGTCTTTTGTTGCGCGATAAACCATTTCTAAACGTTGGTGATTGTCTAACAAGCTACTTTTCTTTTTAAAAGGACTCAAAGGGGTAACTACAAACCAAATTTGATCCAAATCACTATGCTCAGCTAAGTGATTAGCTATAGTTAAATGCCCAACGTGTATTGGATTAAATGTTCCGAAATATAAGCCTATTTTCATTTTATGCTGAATTTAATTCAGTATCTAATCTTTTAAAAATTCCGAAACCAAACTATAAGCCTCTTCTAAAGCATTCTCCAAGTTTGCATTAACAACAATTTTATCAAAAAGTGGAGCAGTGGCTAATTCTGCAGGTGCTTTTGCGACGCGCATACTTATTTTATCTTCACTTTCTTCACCACGTTCTTTTAGACGTCTTACCAATTCATTTAAATCTGGCGGTTTTACAAAAATAGCCAATGTTTGTTCTGGGAATTTGCGTTTTATACGAAGTCCTCCAGAAACATCAATATCAAAAATCACATGTTTTCCATTTGCCCAAATACGTGCAATTTCGGTCTTTAAAGTACCGTAAAAATTATCGCGATATACTTCTTCCCACTCCAAAAACTCGTCATTTTTAATTTTGTTTTTAAATTCTGAAAGTGATAAATAATAATAATCTTTTCCATGTATTTCATTACCGCGTTTTTCGCGTGATGTTGCAGAGATTGAAAATTCTAATTTAAGGTTTTGCTGCTTTAGTAAATGACGTACAATAGTTGTTTTTCCAGAACCAGATGGTGCTGAGAATACGATGAGTTTGCCTTGTTTTTCGGTTTTAATTTCTGACACTACTAATACGGTATTACAATTAACTAATTAAAGGACATTCAATAATTGTTCCTTAATTTTTTCGAGCTCGTCTTTCATCTGTACCACTAATTTTTGCATTGGCGCGTAATTAGATTTTGAACCTATGGTATTTATTTCTCTACCAATTTCTTGAGAGATAAAACCGAGTTTTTTCCCATTAGAATCATCAGAATTTAGAGATTTAGTAAAATAATCTAAATGATTTTCTAACCTCACTTTTTCTTCTGTAATATCGTATTTTTCAATATAATAAACGAGTTCTTGTTCAAAACGGTTTTCATCTACCTTTTCTTTAAGATCTGCAATCCCCTTTTCTAAGCGTGCTTTAACGCTATCAATACGTTCTGGGTCAATAGTAATAACGGCTTCTAATAATCTTTTAAGGGTTGTAATTCTATCTTCAAAATCTTGTGCTAAGGTTTCACCTTCATCTTTTCGATAAGTTATAATTTTAGTGATAGCGTCATTAATTTCTGTATTGATTAATGACCATTCTTCTTCATCAATGTCATCACGTTCTGTAGTCACAGCATCTGGTAAACGGATTGCCATTTTTAAAAGTTCTGTAGCATCACCATCTACAACGTCTTTAAGCTGTTTAATGTACTCCTTAACAACCGTTTTATTTATTTTAGAGCTTGTGTCTTCGCCTGTAATTTCTACATAGAGCGAAAAATCTACTTTTCCTCTTCTAAGATGTTTTGCAATTAGTTTTCTAACACTCAATTCTTTAGCGCGATACATCGATGGCATACGTGCATTGAGGTCTAAACTTTTGCTGTTCAGAGATTTCAATTCTATAGAGATTTTTTTTGTGGGGAGCTGTAGTACAGATTTCCCATAGCCTGTCATAGATTGTATCATTAATACGCTTTAATTAAAGTTCCTCAAAGGTACGAAAAGGAATGGTTTTAATTTTAACTTTGCATCTTCATTATATAAAGTTGAAAATGTATAAAAAACAATTTGAAATTAGATGGAGTGATGTAGATGCCAATGGCCATTTAGCGAACTCTGCATATACAAATTTTATGAGTCATGCTAGGATGGCTTTTTTTGGTGAGCAAGGATTTTCTATGCCAGAAATACGAAAGCATAATGTTGGGCCTGTAGTGTTCTATGAACACATGTACTATTTTAAAGAATCTTTTCTAGGCGCACCAATTACGGTTACTATTGAAGTCTCTGGTTTAAGCGAGGATGGTATGTTATTTATGTTTGAGCATAATTTTTATAACCAGAAAGGTGAAAATTTGGCGTATTGCGAAATGCAAGGTGGTTGGATAGATCTAAAAGCAAGAAAATTAACAGGTTTGCCAAAACCTTTATTAGAATTAGCTGAACAATTCCCAAAGTCTGAAGATTTTAAAATCCTTACTAAGGAAGATACTCGTAAACATGGAGTGCGACCTAAGCCAATGAAAATTTAACCAGAAACCACTATTGTTATTTGGTGGTGTGATATTGGAAAAAATGATAAAAGCTCAGGTCTATCAAAACAATGGTATTTACTTAAAAACGGAATGTTGTTTAAAAGATTTAATCCGAATATTCTTGATAAACGGCTTTAAAACCTGATTAGGAATATATCTTTTGTGCTTACAATAACATGTTAAGGCTTTTGGTTCTGCTCCTAGCGTGCTCTTAATTTCTGAAGCTGTTCTGCCCAAGTTAATTTGAGATGATTTGGTTTCAATACCAAGTCTCACGTAATCATTTAAAATTCTAGGGTAAATCGCAAACTTTTTATTGTTAGCATAATCAATACCTATAAAATGCGCATCAAGATTAGTTTCGTTTTGCATAGCAGATAGGAATCCGATCAGTTTATCATTTAAGAAATACCCCTTTACGATAAATTTTTCTTTAAAGGTTTTTTTGAGATGAATATAGGTATCAAGATTTAAAATTTGTGCATTAAAGTCTGCATTATCAATAGTATTTTGATATAATGCTTGAAGCTCATCTTTGTGTATTCTTATGTCTTCTTCTTTAAAAAACTTAACCTTTAATGATTCACTTTTGGCATCAGCTCTATTGGCTTTAACTCTATATTTAGACTTTAAAGCATTTGTATAATCATTAAAACTTTGCCACTCTGGTCTTAAGTTAATAATCATATTTGGTTCTACTTGCATTGCTGCGTAGTCGTAAGATTTTAAATGGTCTGTGATGTAAAGCGATTCGTTTAAAAAGTCTTTAACAAAAATACTGCTGAGTTTTTTAGTTGATTTATAGAGTTTCTTTACAGCTTGGGCAATAGCATTAAAGGTTTCAACTTTTGGTTCTCCGTCTTTTAATAATGTACCATATTCACCACTTAAAAACACATTACCACAAAATAATACAAGGATTTGGTTATTACAGAACAGGTTGTTTATAACACCTCTAATTTTATTAGACATTCTTATATTTTCGGTAATAGTTTCAATTCCAATAGTTACAATTTGAGTGTTGGCAAAAGCTACGGCCTCTCCATTCTTTAAAATAAAAATATAGTTGAATTCAATAGCTGTGTTTGCAATTTCAAACGCTTTTAAAAATTCTGGCGAATAATAAATATTAGCGCAATAATTTACACTATCCCAATAGTTTTGTGGAATGGCATCAACTGTTGTAAATAATTTTGAAGTTAAGGGCAAATTAATTCGCTTTTTTTGGTTTTAGAGTAACAAGGTATACTCCTAAAAAAATGATAACCATAGCGCCAATTTTTATAGAATCGATAAAATCCGCTCCCATTGAAAGTGCAAACAGACCTGCAATTACAGGCTGAAGGTATATAAATATACCAACAGTAGATGCTTTTAGCTTATTAAGCGCCAAAGGATTAAATAGATAAGTACCAAAAGTAGCTCCGATGATTACAAACAATACTGAAAATGTTGTGTAAGGTTTAAACGTATGCCATTCTACAGCTTCTAATTCGTTGTAACCAAAAGGAATTAAAACAATTAACCCAAATAAAAACAACCATTTAATAAAAGTAAATGGATGATATTTGGTTGTTAGTTTTTTAATTAAAATCACATAAAAACTATAGGATATGGCATTAAAAAAAATGAATAAATTTCCTAAAGGCACATTATCACCTGCTCTTGCAGATTTTCCATAAATAGTTAAAATTAAAGCTCCAACAAGACCTAATGCAACACCAATTATTTTTAGTTTGGTTACATTTTCTTTAAGAATAATTGACGACAAAATTAAAATTATGATGGGTACAATAACCATTATAGAAGATGCATGTATTGGCGATGTATATTCTAAACCTTTAAAGAAGAAAAGCAGGTTAATAACCACTCCAAAAAGTGCTGCGATAAAGAATTTTAAATAGTCTTTTTTATCAATTTTCTGTTTGGGTAAAAACAAACTTATAATCCAAAACAATAAAGTAGCACCTGCAACTCTTAACAATACAAAGCCAAAGGGTTTAATGAAATTTTCGTTCATCACCGATTTAGCAATCGTATAATTTAGTCCATATAACAGTTGCACCATAAATAGTGCAAAAATGGCAAAGCCTCTGCTATTCATGTATAGCTTGTTTTGCAGATTCAACTGTTTTTTTAGAATTGCCAATAAATATGTTGTTGTTAAATACAATAACGGGACGTTTTAAAAACGTGTAGTGCTCTAAAATGTATGATTTGTAATCATCATCAGAAAGTGATTTTTCTTTCAATCCAAGTTCCTTATAAAGCCTAGCTCTTTTACTAAAAAGAGTTTCATAGCTGTTCGTTAAGCCTCTCATTGCTTCAATTTGCGAGTTAGTTATAGCATCTGTTTTTATATCTTGAAGGATAAACGCTTCAGGTAAATCGAGTTCGTCAATAATTCTAGTACATGTATTACAAGTACTTAAATAATATATTTTTTTCATCAATGAATTATTATTTATTGTTTCCCCGAAAGAGGAAATCTTGTTAATTTGGATCTATTGTTTGTAATTGAATTTTGAAACCACAAAGTAACCGTAATTAATACAAAATTTAGTTACATTTAAAAAAAATATCATTTTATGGATTGGTCGTTTGACATTGCAATTAAAAATAGAAAACTTTTAAAAAGTTTTATTGAGAATCATAATTTAGAAGAATTAAATAAAGTGCCAAAAGGTTTTAATAATAACATCATCTGGAATATCGCACACACCATAGTAACACAACAACTACTGGTTTATAAATTATCTGGATTACCAATGGTGGTTTCCGAAGATATGGTAGAAACGTTTAAGAAAGGCACTAAAACGGAACGTGATTTATCACAAGCAGAAGTTGATACTGTAAAAGGCTTGTTATTTTCTACAATAGAAAAAACTAAGGAAGATTATGCCAACAGAATTTTTCAAACCTATAACCAATACACAGTCACTACTAAAAGTACATTGCGCAATGTTGAGGAAGCTATTGAGTTTAATAACTTCCATGAAGGTATTCATTTAGGTTATATTTTAGCACTAAGAAAAGCACTGTAGTTTTATGGATTATTATTCAATTGCGAGTATCTTAGTTGTTATTTCAGCCATTTTCGGGTATGTTAATGTGAAGTTTCTAAAACTCCCTATTACTATTGGTTTAATGGTAATCACTATTGTATTCACAGTAATATTGGTTGGTTTTGCACAGTTTGATGATACCTTACTAATAAAAGAAAGAGAATTTATTGGATTGATAGATTTTGAAACGGTCTTGCTAGATATAATGCTGAGTTTCTTGTTGTTTGCAGGTGCACTGCATACTAATTTCACTCAGCTTAAAGTACAACGTTGGCCAATTTTGATTTTTGCAACTTTTGGTGTTTTGGTATCAACATTTTTAGTAGGAGGTGTTATGTTTTACGTCTTACAATTATTAGGACTTCAGGTTAGTTTTATCAATTGCTTATTATTCGGGGCTTTAATATCACCAACAGACCCAATTGCGGTTTTAGGCATCTTAAAAAAAGCAGGAGCTCCAAAAAAACTCGAAACCAAAATCGTTGGAGAATCTTTATTTAATGATGGTGTAGGCGTTGTTGTGTTCTTAACCATCTTTGCCATTGCAGCTAAACCAAATGCAGCCATAGAATTTGCCGATATTGCCAAATTGTTTGGGCAAGAAGTTATTGGAGGCATCATTCTAGGGCTAATGCTCGGTTGGATTACTTACCGACTTATGAAATCTATAGATAATTACGAAATTGAAGTCATTTTAACTTTGGCCACAGTAATGGGAGGCACAATGTTGGCTCACGAGTTTCATTTGTCTGCACCTTTGGCAATGGTAACAGCAGGTCTTATTGTAGGTAATGACACAGTAAGAAACTCAGCAATGTCTGAAACCACCGAACTCTATGTAGATAAATTCTGGGAACTCGTAGATGTACTATTAAATACTATTTTGTTTGTAATGATTGGTATGGAAATGTTGGTTCTTACTTTAGAAGAAAAGTATATTTATGCTGGTTTATTGGCAATACCAATAATATTAATGTGTCGTTATGTTTCACTATTTATCCCTATAAAAATCTTTTCTAAACGCTTAGACTTTGTACCAAAAACAAACCTAATTATGACTTGGGGAGGTTTACGAGGAGGTATCTCAATTGCATTAGCATTGAGTCTTACTCAAGACATGCAAAGAGAATTATTTTTGGTAATTACTTATGTAGTTGTTGTCGTGTCTATCGTTGGACAAGGTCTCACCGTTGGGCCAATTATAAAACGATTAACAAAGCATCTGGTTAGTTAAACTTTAAATAGGTATTTGCTTCATCAAAAGGAATCACAAACTCGGTGTAACCTTGGTCGTAAGAAGCAACTTCATAAACATTATAAAGTAAAATTAAACCATCGTCGCTGTAACCTATGTTTTCTGGTAACTGAAAGGGCTTTCCAAAGAATAAATCTTCCATATTTTGGTCTTTATCTTCAGTATCTAATGATTTTATAAAATAGGTGTTTGCTAGTTTTTTAAAGCCTTCAATGTCTTCAATAATAGCGTCTCTATCAATGATGTCACCGGTTTTAGCATTAAGATTTATGAACTTAATCTTGTCATTGCCATGCGCACCACCTTTAAATTCGTAAGTGCTAATGGCAATAGTAATTAAGTCTTCAGATTGATAGGTTTTTTCGGTTTCAATATAAAGTTCCCAAACGGGTTCTGAAGCATCAGGGAAACCTCTTTTAAAGGCAACAAATTCGGAATTAAAATCCTCTAAAACAGCATTGAGACTCGTTTTTTTCTCAGCGTTATTCAGTGTACCAATTATTGATTTTTCAACATTAAAATTAACTGTTTTACTTAATTCGTCATTTCCTATGGCTTTATCGTATTCAATAGATATATCAGCTTCATAAGCAATATCAATTGATGTGGTCTTAAAAATTACTGGCTTAAATTCTGAAGTACAAGAATTAAAAACAACAATAAATATGAAAAAAGGAATGATTTGTTTCAAAACAGATGATATTAAATTAAGCATAGAATAAAGGTATTATTTAGATTTGAATACAACGAATTATCCGTTAAATTTGTTGTGCACACCATTAGCTTTTCTTTCTAAGGTCTTGCCTAAGGTTTAAACGGTATTTGAAATATGAAATTCAACACAAAAACAATACACGGAGGGCAAAAACACGACCCAGCTTATGGTTCTGTAATGCCACCAATTTATCAAACATCTACCTATGCGCAATCTACTCCAGGTGGTCATAAAGGTTACGAATATTCTAGAACGCACAATCCAACGCGTAATGCTTTAGAAAATACATTTGCTAGTATAGAAAACGGGATATATGGTTTGGCTTTTGGTTCTGGTCTAGCAGCAGTAGATGCTGTTTTAAAGTTATTGGAGCCTGGCGACGAAGTGGTTTCTACAAATGATTTATATGGAGGAAGTTACCGATTGTTTACTAAAATTTATCAAAACTTCGGGATTAAATTCCATTTCATAGGCATGGAAAATGCTAAAAATATTGAGCAGTACATCACTCCAGATACTAAACTCATTTGGGTGGAAACTCCAACCAATCCAACCTTAAAAATCATTGATATTGCAGCCACTGTAAAAATCGCAAAAAAACATAACGTACTTTTAGCTGTGGATAATACATTTGCGACTCCATATTTACAGCAACCTTTAGATTTAGGTGCTGACATTGTAATGCATTCGGCAACCAAATATTTAGGAGGGCATAGTGACTTAGTAATGGGAGCTTTAATAGTAAAGGACAAAGGTTTAGCAGACCGTTTGTACTTTATTCAAAATGCAAGTGGTGCTATTTGTGGACCTCAAGATTCATTTTTAGCACTTAGAGGCATAAAAACTTTACATATAAGAATGCAACGCCATTGCGAAAACGGAAAAGCAGTTGCAGAATTTTTAGCAAATCACCCGAAAATTGAACATGTATATTGGCCAGGTTTTGAAAGTCACCCAAATCATAAAATTGCGAAATCGCAGATGAGTGATTTTGGTGGTATGGTTTCTTTTACCACCAAAGGAAATAATTACGAGGAAGCCATAAAAATAGTTGAAAATTTAAAAATCTTCACATTAGCAGAATCTTTAGGAGGAGTAGAATCTTTAGCTGGTCATCCTGCTAGTATGACGCATGCTAGTATTCCTAAAGCAGAGCGCGAAAAGGTTGGTGTTGTAGACGCTTTAATTAGATTGAGTGTTGGTATAGAAGATGAAACGGACTTGATAGCAGATTTAAAACAAGCGATAGGCTAGTATTGCTGCACTATTATAACTAAATTGAAAAGATTACACATTACGATATAATCTTTTTATTATGCTTTTATTTTTTAAATCTTAATCGAGATAATAGATATAACCAAAGTTTAACCAAACCAACCAATCGTCAGCTTTGTTTGATGGTAATTGATGGTTGAGTCCATCCGTCCAGTTACTAAAAAAATATTGAAATCTTAAGTCAATCATTAAATCTGATAGTACAGAAAGTTTATATCTCGTGCCAACACTACTTACTATAGACCAAGTAGAACCATTTTCATCACTAATAGATCCAGGTTCCCATGGAGTGTAAAAATTACTGGCATTCTCAATATTCATGTCACCATATGTGGTTTCAACACTAGGATTGTATGACACATAATGCGCACCAAGACTAACAAAAGGTGCAAATGAGTAAAGACCAGCAGAAAATGCCCTTATACTTCTAGGAAAATATTCTAATTGCATACCTAGATCCCAGTTTTGGGCTTCACCAGAATGCGCTCTTAATCTATCTGCATTAGCACCAGTTCTACTTTCATCTACAAATTCACCAAAATGATTTAATTGTGTTTTATTCCAATCAATTTCACTTCTCAATTTAAAATGATCATTAAAATAAGTGTCAGTAGAATAGCAGTTACAATCCGCGCGATATGCAAAATTGATGTAATGGATTATACCAATACCAAAACCAGTATTACCCGAATTAGTTTCAAAATCATAGCGTACTCCAAAATCAGATTGATAAGCAATAGGACCAACAATTACCCCTATTTCATGAGAGAATCCTAATTGTGCAAAACTCAGTTGTATTGAAAAAAACAAGACTACTACTAAGCAAAGTTTATTTGTATGTATTGCCATATAATTCTAATATAATTAGGACGGTTGCCGAACAAATATATAAAAACTCGACGAACTACCAAATAAAACAGATAAAATGCATTTTTCTTATGAGGGAGAAGAATTTTGCTAAACTCAAATTTTGAAATTATTATTGTGAATATAAAAAAAATAAACGGTTATTTTTATAGATAATGTATCTTTGCATTTAATAATTAATAATATCACAATATTGTTCAATAACAAAGATTTGCTTTACTTATTGTTTATCAGTACCAAAAAATGTAATTTATTCTTAAGAAATAACTAAATAAAATATAAATGAAAGATAAAATTGAAGAATTTTTGAAACTTGTAGAAAAACGCAATGGACATGAGCCAGAATTTTTACAAGCCGTTAGAGAAGTTGCAGAAACAGTAATTCCATATATAGCTAAAAACGATATCTACAGCGGAAAAAATATTTTACTTAGAATGGTAGAGCCAGAACGATTAATATCCTTTAGAGTAAGTTGGGTAGACGATGATGGCGAAATACAAGTAAATAGAGGTTATAGAATACAGATGAACTCTGCTATTGGGCCATATAAAGGAGGATTGCGTTTTCACCCAACCGTAAATGCGAGTATTTTAAAGTTTTTAGCGTTTGAGCAAGTGTTTAAAAATAGTCTTACTACGCTTCCAATGGGTGGAGGTAAAGGAGGATCTGATTTTGATCCTAAAGGTAAATCCGATAACGAGATTATGCGTTTTTGCCATGCCTTTATGGGTGAGTTATTTAGACATATAGGTCCTAATACTGATGTACCTGCAGGTGATATCGGAGTTGGAGGACGAGAGATAGGGTTTATGTTTGGGATGTATAAAAAACTCAAAAATGAATTTACCGGAGTATTAACTGGTAAAGGAGCATCTTGGGGAGGATCTCTAATTAGACCAGAGGCCACAGGCTATGGCAATGTTTATTTTGCTCAAAACATGCTACAGCGCAAGGGAGATTCGTTTGATGGAAAAAAAGTAGTTATTTCTGGTTCTGGTAACGTAGCGCAATATGCTGCTGAAAAAGCAATAGAATTAGGTGCGACGATTTTAACATTATCAGATTCTGGAGGTTATATTTTAGATGAAGATGGTATTAGTACAGAAAAGTTGAATCATGTGATGTACATTAAAAATGAAAAGAGAGGTAGAATAAGTGAATACACAGAGAAATATCCAAATGCTAAATTCTTTAAAGGAGAAAGACCATGGTCTGTAAAATGTGATATTGCATTACCATGTGCTACACAGAATGAATTAAATGGTGACGAGGCTCAACAATTAATTAAAAATGGATGTATTTGTGTTTCTGAAGGAGCCAATATGCCATCAACACCAGAAGCAATACACGAATTTACAAAAGGTAAAATATTATTTGCACCAGGAAAAGCATCTAACGCTGGAGGCGTGGCTACATCTGGTTTAGAGATGAGTCAAAACTCTTTGCGTCTTAGCTGGTCTAGAGAAGAGGTGGATACAAGACTAAAAGATATTATGGAAGATATTCATGATTCTTGCGTGGAATATGGGATAAATGACGATGACAGTATAGATTACATCAGAGGAGCTAATATCGCAGGTTTTGTTAAAGTTGCAGATGCTATGCTAGCACAAGGTGTGGTGTAATTTCAACTTTTTTAAAAAAATAAAAAGCTTCTGTGGACTACGGAAGCTTTTTTTTATGACTTAATATATGATTAGCACTATATTATCGTTACTATTAATATATTTGGCAAATCTATTGATTGATGAATAAAACTATTTTTATAATTCTATTATTAGTGTTAGGGATTTTTTTTAGAAGTTATTCTCAAGACTTCTCAACACTATGGCAAGCCCATTACTCTTATAACGATATCATTGACGTTGTAGAGGGTGATAATAAAATTTATGCTGCTTCACAAAATGCCGTTTTTCAATATGATACACTGACTCAAGAATTAAATACAATTACAACTGTACAAGGACTTTCTGGAGAACAAATAACAACTATATATTATAGCGAAGCCTACCAATATCTTTTAGTGGGTTACGAAACTGGCTTAATTGAGGTATATCTTGAAACTGATGAATCTGTTTTAACGGTTGTTGATATTTTAGAGAAACAAAATATTACTCCTGTAAATAAACAAATCAATCATTTTTACGAAAACGATGGGCTCATATATATTTCTTCTGATTTTGGTATTTCAGTATACGATTTAGACCGTTTAGAATTTGGCGATACTTATTTTCTAGGTAATGGTGGTTCTCAAATAAGGGTGAATCAGGTTTCAGTTTTAAACAACGAAATTTTTGCAGCATGCTCAAATAACAACGGCATAAAAAAAGCAGACTTAAATAATTCCAATTTAATAGATTTTCAACAGTGGCAAACATTACTATCAGGTAATTTTGTTACTATGAATACTTTAAATGATAAATTATATTCTGTAAGAACTAGCAGAGCACTTTTTGAAATAGACGCCAGTTCTATTAATCAACTATTGACACTAGATTTAGTGCCAAAAGATGCTAAAGTAAGTAACTCTAATTTACTTATTACAACAACTGATGCTGTTTATGTTTACGATTCAAATATTCAGTTGGTTAATACTTTTCAGCCAAATATTGAATTTGATACCAGTTTTACATCTGCTACGCAAGTAAATAATGCTGTTTACATAGGTACTACAGATTTTGGGATTCTAGAATCTCAAGTCGATCTAAATGAAACTTATACTGTTATAAGACCAAATGGACCGCTAGATAATGAAATTTTTCGATTAGATGCCTCAACTCAAAATATTTGGGCAACTTACGGTCAATTTACAGAGTCCCTTAACCCGTATCCATTAACCTCTAAAGGGATAAGTTATCTAAATAATGAGGAATGGACAAATATACCTTTTGATAGTATATTTGGTGTGCAAGAATTAAATAAGATAACTCCAAACATATTTAACCCTAATCAAGTTTTTGTAAGTTCATTTTTTAGAGGGCTTTTAGAATTTAATGACTTGGAGCCTACACTGGTCTTAAACGACACCAATAGTGGTCTAGAATCGTTGATTTTACCCAGTAATCCTAATTACGTAGATATTAGGGTTTCTGCCACAGAATTTGATAGAAATGGACTCTTATGGATTTTAAACAGTTTGGTAGAGAGGCCTTTGAAATCCTATGATCCTATAAGTGGTAATTGGCAAGGCTACGATTTTTCAGCAATTATTGATAATCCTCTAACCGATGAGTTAGGCTTTTTCGATGTTGCAATAGATAATAATGGTACTAAGTGGATAGGCGGATATTCTAATGGACTGTACGCCTATAATGAAACCATAACAACAGATCCCTTGCGAAATATAAGATCAGAAGAACAAAATTTACCATTTCCTAGAGTAACTTCATTAGCTGTAGATAATAGAAATCAGCTTTGGATAGGTACGTTCTCAGGATTGAGAGTTTTATTTAATACCTCTGGGTTTTATGAGGATCCAAATCCAGTGTTAAGCTCAATCATAATTTTAGAAGATGGTATCCCTAAAGAACTTTTAGATGGTCAATCCATAACAGATATAGAAGTAGATGGCTCTAATAACAAATGGATTGGAACCGTAGATTCTGGTGTTTTCTATTTTTCACCAGATGGTCAGAATACCATTTATCATTTTACCTCAGATAATTCCCCTTTACCATCAAACCGAATAAATGATATTGCCATAGACGATAAAAATGGTGTGGTTTACATAGCAACTATTAAAGGAATGCTTGCTTTTAGAGCAGGAGGTTCGCAACCAAAAGAAACACTAGAAGATGCTTTTGTTTATCCCAATCCGGTAAGACCAGAATATGATTTGTTGGGTTCAAATGATCTCAATGATATTAATAAGGGTGTAAAAATTAGCGGACTCACAGACAGTGTAAATATAAAAATAACCGATATTGAAGGTAATTTGGTTGCAGAAGCACAATCTAATATTAACTTAAGATCCTCTAGCGCCAACTATAATTTTGCGATAGATGGCGGAACAGCAGTATGGAATGGTAAAAACCTTGCCAATTCTGTAGTGAGAACTGGCGTTTATTTAATGATGATTTCAGATTTAGATTCTTTCGAAACCAAGGTGCTAAAAGTCCTTATAGTTAGATAAAAGATGCTTACAAAAAATAAAAGCATTGTCCTTTCTAAATTAAAATACAGAGATTCCGACCTTATTGTAAAGTGTTACACACAACAACGCGGAGTCGTAAGCTATCTGCTTCGTGGTGTTTTAAAATCTAAAAAAAGCCAATCTAAAACCGTCTATTTTCAAGTGCTTTCGCAATTAGAAATAGAAGAGAATTACAAACCCAATCAATCACTTCATTTTATAAATGAAGTAAAGCTCAATTATATATACAAAAGTCTTCATACCAATGTTTACAAAAGCGCGATTGTATTATTTTTATCAGAAATTCTTTCAAATGTTTTAAAGGAAGAAGAAAAAAACGACAGCTTATTCAACTATATAGAAACAGCATTGCAATATTTGGATAATGAAGATCAATTTTCAAATTTTCACTTATTATTTTTATTAAAATTAACGCGATATTTAGGATTTCAGCCCGAAAATCTAAACGACAATTATTCCTATTTCAACCTACAATCCGGAATTTTTGAAGCCTCAAATAACGGCAACTATTGCATTTCAGGAGAAAATTTAACACTGCTAAAACGCTTGTTGGGCATAAATTTTGATGCATTATCTACTATAAAAATTAATGCAAAACAAAGACAAGAGTTTTTAAATATGTTATTGTATTATTTTGAATTACATTTGGGAAGTTTTAAAAAACCGAAATCATTACAGGTGCTAAATGACGTGTTTCACTAGCTAATTTTACTAAAAATTTTTAATGACAATGCTTACAAAAGTGAAAATCAATATCATTTTTAGTTTTCTTTTGTGTTTCTTTTTACAAATGGTTTTTTCGCAAACTATTACGGTTTTAGAAGAAGGTACTAGCGAGCCAATTCCTGGTATAGCATTGTACAATTTAAAAAAAACAAAGTCTTTAGTTACAGATATAGATGGCAAGGCAAAATTAGATATTTTCAATAGTTACGAAATTATCTACTTTCAGAATTTTTTATATGAAAAACTACAGCTTAGAAAATCTGAAATTGCTGAAAAAAATTACATCATATATATAGTACCTAAGGTAGAAGGTTTAAATCAAATTGTGATTTCGGCTTCAAAATTTGAACAAAATAAACGTGATATTCCCCAAACAATAGTCAGTCTAAACGCTAAAGACATAGCACTTGCTAACCCTCAAACTAGTGCAGATGTATTAGAAAATACAGGTAATATTTATATTCAGAAAAGTCAGTCTGGAGGTGGAAGCCCAATGATTAGAGGATTTTCTACCAATAGATTATTAATTACCGTAGATGGAGTGCGAATGAACAATGCTATTTTTAGAGGAGGAAACCTTCAGAATGTGATATCCATAGATCCATTATCTATACAGCATACAGAAGTGACCTTAGGAGCTGGTTCTGTTGTTTATGGAAGTGATGCCATAGGTGGTGTGATGAGTTTTTACACTAAGAAGCCACAGTTATCTTACAAAGACAACGTGTTTGTAGGCGGCAATGCTCTAACAAGATACGCAAGCGCTAACAAAGAGAAAACAGGTCATTTCGACTTTAATTTAGGTTACAAAAAATGGGCGTTTTTAACCAATGTAAGTTATACAGATTTTGGAGATTTAAGAATGGGAAGTCGTGGACCTATAGAATATTTAAGACCAGAATATGTCATAAGGCAAAATGGTGAAGACGTAATTGTACCCAATGCTAATCCAAAAGTTCAAGTTCCGACGGGTTACAATCAAATCAATTTGATGCAAAAAGTACGCTATGAACCTTCGGATAATTTAAATTTCGATTTGGGTTTATACTTTACAACGACTTCAGATTTCCCAAGGTACGATAGATTGATTAGGCCAAATGGAGAAACATTAAGGTCTGCCGAATGGAATTATGGTCCTCAACAATGGTTTATGGGAAATTTTCAAGTGACCAAAACCAGCAGTAATTCTAATCTTTATGATAAGATACAAGCGACAGCAGCCTATCAAAATTTTGTAGAGAGTCGCAGTGATCGTGATTTTCAATCAGCATTAAGAGAAAATAGAGAAGAAAATGTGGATGCGATTTCTTTCAATTTAGATTTAGAAAAGAATTTTAGTCCTAAAACCACAATTTTTTATGGTTTAGAATACCTTTATAATACAGTAGGTTCGCAAGGCACGGAAGAACATATTGAAACCAATACCAGTATTAAAACTGTAACACGCTATCCTAATGGCTCTACATGGCAATCCTTAGCAGGTTATGCGAGCTTAAAGTATAAGCCAAATCCAAAATTTGTGTTTCAGTCTGGCTTAAGATATAATCAAGTTATTGTAAATGCAGATTTTACAGAAAACAATGCCTTTTTGAATCTTCCCTTTAATGATGCCAAAATAAATACAGGTGCATTAACTGGTACGGCTGGTATTACATGGTCACCAAGTGCTGCCATTCAATGGAAGTTAAATGCCTCAACCGCATTTAGAGCACCAAATATAGATGATGTAGGCAAGGTGTTTGATTCTGAACCTGGTTCTGTGGTTGTGCCGAATAAAGACTTGAAAGCAGAATATGCCTATGGAGGCGAATTAGGTTTAAAACTGAATTTTGATAAGAACGTAATTTTCGATTTAGCCACTTATTACACCTTTTTAGATAATGCCTTAATCCGCAGAGATTTTGAGCTAAATGGTGAAACCGAAATTATGTATGATGGCGAATTAAGTACAGTGCAAGCGATTCAGAACGCTTCAAAATCCTGGATTTATGGTTTTGAGGTTGGTATAGAAATTAATTTTAATGAGCACTTAAAGCTACGCTCTCAATATAATGTTATTGGAGGTACCGAAGATGATGAAGGTGTTGAGGTCCCAATTAGACACGTGGCACCAAATTTTGGACGCACTCATTTAGTTTGGAAAAACAACAAACTGCTATTTGATGCTTTCTTAGTGTATAATAGCGAATTGGCATTTAACCAATTGGCACCATCAGAATTGTCTAAAGACTATTTGTATGCCTCTGATGCTGATGGGAATCCTTTTGCACCAGCATGGCACACGCTAAACTTTAGAACTCAATATCAGTGGAATGATAAGATTACCCTTACAGCAAGTTTAGAAAATATTACAGACCAACGTTACAGACCGTATTCTTCAGGTATTGCTGCTGCTGGTAGAAACTTAATTTTAGCATTAAAGTATACGCTATAAAAAAACCTCACCAATACGATTGATGAGGCTTAAATTTAATTAATTTCTAATCTATTTTCGCTTAATCGCTTTTTTGGTAATCACTTGTCCATTAGATAATGTGACCTTAGCAATATAAGCCGCTTTACTGAGTTGCGATAAATTGTATATTTCAGTAGAGTTACTGCCTTGTAAATTGTAAATCTGTCTTCCTAAGACATCTACTATTTTAACGCTAGCAATAGTAAGATTTTCACTAACTTTTATCTGTACGTCGCCATTACCTAATTCAATAATAGTTAAGATATTAGGATTTAGAACAGCATCATCTATAGTAAGCGCATCTGCTCTAAATACAATTTCAAAACGTTCGTTAAATTCACCAGGTTCAGAAGTAAAGTTATAAGCAGAAGTCTTAAGATTGTGTATGGTATTTAATAAATAATCTGCAACATAGACTGCATTGTCTTCCAAAAATAAACCTTCAAACTGATGTATTGAAATTGTATAAATTGTTGGTACGTCTATTGTAGTGCTAAAGCCAAGTGGTATAATTTCATCTGTGTTTAAACTGTTCGTGTCTTTCCCTTGAATAGCGAATTTTTTATCACTAGATGCTATGATTGAATACAAACTTGAGTTAGCCTCATTAGATAAATTCTTATGCGCATCATAGTACATCCCATCATAATCATCAGTAGCTCCATCAACGTAGGCTACAAGTATTTGGTTAAAAATACCATTATCTGAAGTTAAGTCTAACCATAATTTATTTGGAACATTAGTAGTAGAGTTTCTAAAAAATTGATCGTTAGCACCAGTAACTCTCATGCTATTATTAAAAACAATGTCAGCTGTCCAGATATTACCACCAGTATTCGTAGCAGTAGCTCCATTAGCCATAGAAACAAAGAAACCTTGACCTGATGGAATAGTTCTACCTGGCATAACCATATCGCCTCCCATTGTCCCTCCTGTACCATTTATAATCGCATAATCACTTTGCGCATAATTTTGAGCTTCATTCCCGTTAGTGTCAGCATCTGCAACAGTGTTGTGAGACCACAAGAAAATAGCTCCATCAATTGCTCCGCCAGTTACAGCACCATCAATAATAGCTATATTTTGATTAAGGAAACCATTTGGCCCATCTACGCTTATAGCAGACGAATAAGGATTACCAATAAAATTCCAGTTATTATCATTTGTTTCATTATCATTTCTGAAAATAGGAATATTATATACTCCATTATTAAAAGGACCTTCAAAAGTATAAATGTATTGAGCAGGTATAAACCCAACAGAGCTATGAGTAGCAGCATAACCCGTACCTGGCAACATTACTGTAGTCCCAGCGTTTGCAGCAGTGATGCGTTGCCAATCATTGGCATCATCATCTATGTCATCTTGTCCAGCTACTGTTCCACCATCATTGTTTGTTTCGGCAGTACCATCTGAAAAGTTTTCTCCGAAAAAACGATAAACGCGACCTAATCCAGATTCAAATAAACCATCACTTATAATTTCACCAACAACAGGAGAACTCCAATACGTATATTCACGATAGCTAGCTAAAGGTGCAGTGCGTTTTTCTACCGAGATTTTCGTTTTATCTGTTAACACATCACCATCTACAAGCCCAGCATCATTAACTTGTACAAACGAACCATAAGGACTAACCACAATATTGCCATTTACAGTAAGATTGTTTTCTACAAGTACATAAGTGTTATCTGCAATCGTTAACGTCGTAGGATTAGGAACTGTACCAGCGTTGACGATACAATTACAAGCTTCAAAACTGGTTTGAGGACCACCAACTGCAGTGTCGTAATTAGCATCAATTATAACATTATTTGTAGCTGTGGGCACTGTATTTATTGCGGTGCCGTCGTCCCAGTTCCAAGAGCCATCCCAAGTGGCAGTACCTACAATAACCTTTGTTGCGTCAGAAGCAGTATAACAAGTGGCATCGTCTTCTCTTATTTCACAATAAAATTGATACGTGATTACACTAGCTGCATCAGAAATAAATAAATCTGAAGAATTTGGGTCTGTAGTAAAAACACCAGCATTTGGTACAACTTGCCATCCTAAGCCAGATTGTGCTGGGTTATAATAATACCAAATGTACTGTAAAGCAGCACCATTAACAAAGCCTTCAGATGCAGCTACAGAAACGGTAGCTTCGTTACACGCAGTAATTGTACTTACTATTGAATTGAAGATTGGAGGTAAACCAGTAGAAAAATCAAATACTCCAATATCTGTATAATCTACAGGAGAAAACGAATCCCAATCAGTTGGATTCCAGTTGGTTCCACCATACGTATTTGGCACTGTTATACCTGTATTCTTTCTTCTGTAAGTATAATCACTACCCGAAATCGTAAATGGGTTTCCAGAAGTATCACCCCAAACATCAACCCAATTAGTTAAATTATATAATCTAATATTATCGTTATTATTGATTCCACTCACATTCCCAAAAGTATCATCTGCGGTGTAACCACCTTCCATGTCACCTGCATCAGCATTACCAATACCAATAACATAGGTAGAATTGTTTGCTATAGTACCTGTTAAATCTGCAATGTTGAAAGCAGGATTTGATGGAGGATTTCCATTATTCCAAACTTCTATTCTGTAATCAGTAAGATCCACATCTGCACCAGTACCATTGTAAATTTCGATATAAGAGTGAGAACCAGGTGACTTATCAGTAACCTCACTTATAAATAATTCCGCTGGAGTAAGTCCTCCACTACCTTCGCATGAACCTATCACATTATCAAAAACGGTAAAAGGCGCAGAACCAGGACAACCAAGGCTATCACTAATTTCTAAATTACCAGTAGTTGCTCCAGCAGGTACGGTTACCACCATTTCGGTAGCAGAAATATTTTGTACTGTAGCAGCTAAGCCATTAAACGAGGCTGTGGCAGTTGCTAAATTTGTACCAGTTACTGTAACTAAAGTTCCTGCAGGGCCTGAAGCCGGTAATGCTGTAATAGCATTAGCAACACATAGACCATTTCCTGTTACGGTAAACAAAAAAGGATCTCCATCGACATCGTTACTTCTTATTTCTATGAATGCAGTTCTGGTGCCAGGTACTGTAGGCTGAAATTGTACTTCGAAAATACTAAAGCCTGTCGGATTGGCTGGTGTAATTGTTGAAGCAGGTAAGGCTGTAATTGCAAAATCGGCAACATCTCCACTAACCACAGTAACACTAGTTATATTTAAATTTTGAGTCCCTCCAAAATTTTCAATTCTAAATTCACTAATGAGCGTTGAGTTCACAGCTAAATCTCCAAAATCAGTGCCATCAAATGTACTTGGAGTCATATCAGGGTTTGCTAAATCCGGAAAATTACCAACATTACCTTCCACGTTTATTTCTGGCCCAACTGGTGTACATGGCGAAATAAGTGAATTTATACCTGGAGAACCACCATTAAGAACTTCCCACCAGTTTGTATTTGTAACAGAATTATCTAATGTAGCATCTACAACATGTAACGATTCTCCTGTGTTGTCAGCGCCATCACCATCATCATAGGTTACAGTATCGATTATTGTAGTTCCATCTGAGGCAATAAGTGAAATAGTATCTGAAGTGTTATTTAGAGTTCCTGTTTCTGCGCCATTAGTATAGTCTGGTGTAAAAGGGCAATCTGGGTTAAAATCAGGATTGACCGTATCCTCTCCCAAAGCAATAGTAATACAATCACCATTTGCAAGCTCAACACCACATGAAGGAAAAGTAAATTCAGTTGTTCCGCCAACTTCAATAGTGTAATTGTTCAAAAATTGATTGCTACCAGAAACGTTACAGATTTCTATCCACTCATCATCAGCACCAGAGGAGTTATACATAATTTCTGTAATTACTACATCAGCAACAGGAGGTCCGCTAACAATTAGTACTTGAGAGTCATTACTCCAATATGGACCTAAAGTCCCACCATAAGTATATGTACAACCATTAAGTCTGTGACGTGTTGCATAATAATAAGTGCCAGGTGATAAGCAAGAACCAATATCTGCTAAATGGACATCATTAGCACCAATATCTGTTTCATAAGTTGCAGCAATCCATGTCCAACCAGAGCTAGTGCTAGGGTTGTTATCCGTAGTACTATAACCAATCCAGGCTTCTATGCCAGCTGCTTCTCCTGGAAAGGTTGTTACACCTGGTTCTACTGCTTGTGTGCGAACAATAAACGGATCTCCTTGATTTATAGTCAGTGGAGAAGTTGTCGGTAAGTATATATTTTCAAAATCTACAGCATCTGTGCAAGTAGATATACCCCAAATTTCTATACTGTCTATGGCTATATCTTCATCACCAGCTTCTAAACCATTGAACTCTATTTCTAAATCTAAATCAGAACCCACACCAGCAATATTTGCTGTAAATTGAGAGAAATCATCAGAAATAACAGTCCCGTTTCCAGTTCCATCAAAGTTAGTGTCAATTCTGGGTTCTGCATTTGTATCACCTGATGCTTCTACCCATAAAATATTTTGAGCCACGGCTGTATCAATTGAGCCCATTATATGCATAAAAGTATTTCCATCCCAATCTTGGTTAGTACCATCATCATCTTCAGCTATGTGAATACGTAGTTCTAGATTACTATATCCACTAATATTAATACCGTTAAAATTTAAAGATAAATTATCAGGACCACCATCACCATTGGTATCTTGAACAGCAAAATAATAACTACCTTGAATGTTTGTAAAGTTTACAGCACCTCCTATATTAGAGCCATCTGTTCTTGTAAAATAGTCTGTACCATTATCTGTAAATTCGGCTACACTAGTGGTGTAACCACCAGCAGTTTCAAAAGTGATTTCGTCAATTTTTGTTTGCCCATAACCAGACAAAACAAGGCAAAGGAATGCCAGTAAACTAAGGGAGTAATTTTTTTTCATAGGGATTAATTATTAACCTGTCTCAAAGATATATGTTACCGTTAAAACATAAGGGACTGTAAGATAAGAAATTATTAACAAAAAGTTATATTTTAGCACAGATGTACGCACAAAAAACCTATACTGTAGATCAGGCACAGAAAAAACTTGAGAGTTATTGTGCTTATCAAGAGCGTTGCCATAAAGAAGTGAGGTCTAAGCTTATAGAGATGCGAATGATTCCTGAGGCTGTTGATAAGATCATAGTGCATTTAATTGAACACAATTATCTTAACGAAGAACGCTTTGCGAAAGCGTATGTGCGTGGGAAATTCAGAATTAAAAAATGGGGAAAAAATAGATTGGTTAGGGAGTTGAAGTTTCGTAACATTTCTAAATACAGTATTGATAGCGCACTTAAAGAAATTGAACCAGACGATTATTGTAAAACTTTAGACGATCTGGTTATAAAACGAATTAGCCAAGTTAAAGAAAGTAACAGTTACAAAAAGCGAAAAAAAGTAACAGATTATTTGCTGTATCGTGGTTGGGAATCACACCTCATTTATGAAAAACTAAATGAATACCTATAAAAAAAGCCTTTTCAATGTATTGAAAAGGCTTTTTTTATTTTTTCAGATGCTCTATAAATTAAACGTAGCACCAATATTTATAGCGAATTGATTGTGAATGTAATACCCAATGTCAGTTTCGTCGTTACTATATTTTGCTAAAGGAAACGTCGCTTCTGCGAATATCCCAAAACCTTCGGAAAAGAAATAACGTGCACCAGTATGGCCACCAAAATTCTTTAAACTTAGGCTAAGACCAGGATAGAGATCAAAGTTTTCATCGATATTTAATACGCTACCTAAGTTGGCATTAAAACGCGCTTTTAAATCAAAACGGTCACCAAAATCAGCATCTAAACGCTCATCAATACCTAAAGCATAAGCGGATGATATACCTATAGAAATATTATCACCTAAACCGTAGTCAAAACTTACATTGATTCCTGTGGCTTCATCTTGAATGTTAGCACCAACTTGAAATTTCTGATCTCCTTTACCCTCAAAGGCTTGCGAGTTTCCAAAACTAAATGCTATTAAAGCTGCTATTAAAACAATTTTTTTCATGATTAAATGTATTTAAAAAATGTGGGCAAATATACAAATTTTGAGTCCTGTTTTCATAAGAATAAAAAAGAATTTAAACAAACTGATCTGTGTTTGAAATGGCTTTTTCATTCTTCCAATCTATCCATTTTTGGCCTTTAATACGTCGCATTAAATTATCGTAATTCCGCATTATAAAAACGTTGTAAACAGCCTTTCCTAAATTCTTGGGATTTCTGGCAATAGCACGTAAACTCATTGAAAACCCAGGCGTAATATATTTCATATGATGCCAATAGCCTTCTGGCATATATAAAACTTCTCCGTGATTTAAATTACAAATCCAGCCTTTAGCATGTTTTAATGCTGGCCATTTTTTAAAATCTGGATTCGTAAAATCTATATCTTCTCTGGTAATTAAAGCATGAGGCACTTTATATAAATACTTACTCTGTTTCTGGTCGAATAATATGCACTGCTTTTCACCTTCAAAATGAAAATGAAAAATATTGGCCAAATCAATATCGTAATGCATAAAGGTGTGCGAATCTTTACCTCCAAAGAATAACATTGGTAAACCTTTCATAAGTTTTAGACCAAAATCAGGAAATTTAAAATCTTTTTGAAGCTGCGGTATTTCTTTTAGGATATTCCAAAGAAAAATGCGATATTTAGTAGGTTCGCGCTTCAATAAATCTACATAGTCACTCATATTCATGGTGGCATGTGCTTCATTAAAACCATCTTTATAATCTACAGGTCTATCATCATATAATGGCACAGTGACGTCTCCTGCAATTTCTTTGATGTAGTCTAAACTCCATTTAGAATAAGCTGGCCAATGGTCTATAAACTGCTCTATCACCACAGGTTTCTGAGACTTAAAATAGTGCTTTATAAAATCAGCCTTAGTGATTGTTTTTACACGTGGTATGTCTTGTAAATTCAATGAAGACATTTAAAATTTTTAAAGATTAAAGTTAACAAAACGTCACTAAAATTAATAAATTGTTTGTTAAAACTTGCAATCAAAGGGAGTGTCACTTAAGATATTTATGCATCTTAAAAAACTTGATTGAAATTTAATTAATTGAAACGTAAACTACTTTAATGCTTTAGCTTTTTGTTTAGCATCTTCGTTACGTTCTATTTTATGATTTGGTCGCGACCATTTCGGTTTTTCGCCTAAAGTTTGGTATTGAGAATCTTTGGCTTCAACTGATTCGGGTTGCATTTTTTTGATGAATGGTTTTTGAGGATTTAAGCCTAAAAGTTTAAACATTTCCATATCCTCACTAACATCCGGATTTGGTGTGGTTAATAATTTGTCACCAGCAAATATTGAATTGGCTCCTGCAAAGAAACACATGGCTTGACCTTCGCGTGTCATTTGCGTTCTACCTGCAGATAGTCGCACTTGCGTTTCTGGTAATACAATACGCGTTGTACAAACCATACGTACCATATCCCAAATGGAAACTGGTGTCTGATCTTCTAATGGAGTACCATCAACAGCAACTAATGCATTAATTGGTGTAGATTCTGGTTGAGGATCTAAAGTAGATAAAGCAACTAACATACCTGCTCTATCTTCTACTTTTTCGCCCATTCCTATAATACCACCCGAACAAACCGTGACATTCGTTTTACGAACATTATCAATGGTTTCTAAACGGTCTTCAAAACCACGTGTAGAAATCACTTCTTTATAGTATTCTTCAGACGAATCTAAATTATGATTATACGCATATAAACCAGCTTCGGCTAAACGTTGTGCTTGATTTTCAGTGACCATACCAAGGGTACAGCATACTTCCATATCGAGTTTATTTATAGTACGAACCATTTCTAATACTTGGTCAAACTCCGGACCATCTTTTACATTTCTCCAAGCGGCTCCCATGCAAACACGAGAACTTCCAGAGGATTTAGCACGTAAAGCTTGCGCTTTTACTTGCTGCACACTCATTAAATCATTCCCTTCTATATCAGTGTGATAACGTGCTGCTTGCGGACAGTAACCACAATCTTCTGGACAACCACCTGTTTTAATAGACAATAAGGTAGACACCTGAACCGTATTAGGATCGTGATGCTCTCTGTGTAGTGTTGCTGCTTCATAAAGCAATTCCATTAAAGGTTTGTTGTATATCTCTAGAATTTCTTCTTTCGTCCAGTTGTGTCTTACTACGCTCATATAGGTTTATGTCTAAGTGAAACAAAAATAGTTATAACCATTTAGATTCTCGTTCTGTAGCGTCTAAAATATCGATATTTAATATGGAAGCGATTTCGTGTGCTACATTGAATGCCTCTTTATCATTTTGTGTTCTAAATGCTGTGATTTTTTTATTTTTTTCATAAAACAAATTGATATGAATAATATCAAATGTTTCAGGAACACCAGGCTCATGATCCACTCTTAAAGAAGGATTTAAAGAAAACTCTCTGGTACTAAATACAGATACATATTCTATGTCTGGTAAATCTTTCCATTTTCCTATCCTAAATTTAAACAATGAAATAAAATTTCGAAAATTTCTTTTCTGTAAATCAAGTTCGATTCCTTTTTTAAAGTAGAAAATTATAGTTCCTAGAGCGACAAGAAAAATTCCATTATAGTCATAAAAATATAGTAATACAGCTCCGCAAACGATCAGAGTAATTACAATAAGTAATTTCATGAAAGAGTTTTTATTACTGTAAATCACAATTTTTTTAAGTTAGAAAAACCTACAAGGTGTCAAAAACCTTGCAGGTTTAAAAATTTTACTTCTCTTCAGGCTTTTCAATCTTAGCATCTTCTGCTTCAATCTCTTTTTGGTCTTTACCTTTTAAATACTCAGGTAAATCCATACCAGCCATATTAAACATTTCTTGCAAAGGTGGTACTGATTTGTACATACCAGATAGGAAATTAGCCGTCGAGGATTTTCCATCTTCTCCACCAGAGCCATTATCCCAAACCGTAACTTTGTCAATTTTAATGTTTTTAATAGCATCTGATTGAATCTGAACTAGTTCAGGTAATTTATCAGCAATCAATAACAATACAGCATCTCTACTATTATTACCAGCCGCTTTTACAATTTCTTGTAAACCAGCAGCTTGTTTTGTTAAGACCTCAAATTGCCCTTGTGCTTCGGCTTGTGCTTTAAACAATATTGCATCTGCTTCACCTTTTGCTTTTCTTCTAATGCGCTCAGCTTCTGCTTCTGCATCAATTTCGACTTTACGTTTATCAATTTCTGCAGGTACAATAACATCAGCCATTTGAGAAGAACGCTCACGCTCTGCTCTTGCCGTTTCTGCTTCTTGCTCAGCTGCATAAGATTCTTGTAAAGCTTTTGCACTCTGTACTTTTTCTGACGCTATTGCAACTCTTTCTGCCTCAGCTTCGCGCTGACGACGTAACGAATCTGAATTTGCTACCGAAATTTTCGCCGCATTTTCACCTTCAACGGCTTGTGCATTTGCCGCGGCGACTTGAGTTCTTTCATCTTGCACAGCATTAGCTTCACCAATAGACCCATCTCTAGTCTTTTCTGCAACCGATTTACGAGCTGCATTAATGGCATGTGCAGCAGCTTCTTTACCAAGTGCTTCGATATAGCCAGACTCATCAACGATATCTGTAATATTTACGTTGATTAATTTTAATCCGACTTTCTTCAATTCGGTTTCTACAGACTGTGAAATATTGGTTAAGAATTTATCTCTATCGTTGTTGATTTCCTCAATGTCCATAGAAGCAACAACCAAACGTAATTGACCGAAAATAATTTCTTTTGCCAATTCTTGCACATCTTGAGCTCCTAAACCTAATAAACGTTCAGCGGCATTTTGCATAACACCAGGCTCTGTTGACACACCAATCGTAAAACGCGATGGTACGTTAACACGAATATTCTGCTTAGATAAGGCGTTTACTAAATTAACTTCAATAGATATCGGAGTTAAATCCAAAAACTCATAATCTTGAATTACAGGAATGATAAATGCTGCACCACCATGGATACACTTGGCAGATTGGCCTCCGCCAACTTTACCATAGACTACCAAAATACGATCCGAAGGACAACGTTTGTAGCGTTTTATAAGGATAATTAAGGTGAGCACAATAAATAGCGCTACGAATATGAGTAGCATTGGTCCGCCAAAGCCTTCCATGTTAAATTTTTCTTGAATAGTGAGTAATGTCATAGTATAGATTTTAAAGGTTAGTGTTATTTTAAATTAATCGTTGCTTAATAAACGGTTTTCACCAGCTGGTAATTCTTCATTTTCAGAATGAGAAGCTTCAATTGGTTTGCGCGTTTGGTCAACGATGAGTATGCCATTAGACGTCACATCAACGACTTTTATTATAGCGCCTGTTTTTAGTTCGGTTAATGAATCTGTAAGTGCATCTAACTCTCGCATAGAACCTTGCACACTAACACTTACTTTTCCCATTCTAGAGCGATCAGCACCAATGGTTAAGTAGACTTCGCCAACAGCATCGATAGCGTTTTTGTAATTTAAAGTTCCGCTATCAGTAAGCTTGCTAATAAAAAAGAACAAAGATGCCATAATTACCATCATTAACAATCCAGAAATTACAGAAATTACGATGGTTAATGATGTTGAAAGTCCTGCATCAAGGCACGCAAGACCACTCCAACCAAAAATGGTAAAAAAACCAACTAGGTTTTTAAAAGAGATGAATTGAAATCCGGCTCCTTCAGCATCAAAATCAGAGTCCATATCGTCCAGACCATCAGTATCTCCTCCGGCAAACGCCATAACCATAACTATTGAAAAAATTAATGAGCCAATAATAGCAACTAACCAATATACTTTTGGTAAAAATTCTAAGTTTGAGAACCAGTCTAACATAATGAATAGAATTAAAGGTTAATAAAAGTCGTCAATTCGATTGAATTTTGCGATTGAAAATGAGTAAAATTTATATCGAGAATAAGAATTTTACTATAAAGTTCGTTCTCCATACAATTTCTCGTTCCTCAAAATCACTCGAACGGACATTTAGTTATATTTTATCATTCAAAATAGGTATCTAATTTTATTTTGAAAGTATAACAGACACAGCATTACCACCAAAGCCGACGGCATTAATCATAATTTTTGAAATCTCTTTTGGACGCGATTGCTCCAAATATGGAATGTCAATAAATGTTTGATGGTTAAGCATAAGTGTGGCCATTTCTATACTGAGCATTCCGGAAGCTCCTAGACTATGACCAACTTGTGCCTTATTAGTAGTCAATGCAGGGATTTTGTTACAAAAAATCTTTTGTATCGCATTGTATTCTGCTAAATCTCCTTTGATTGTGCCAGGAGTATGCGTAACGATAACATCTATTTCATCAGGATTTAAATCACCTAAAGCTATTGCCATTGAGCGTTGAAAACAATCCGCATTTGTTGAAAGCGATGCGTTATGTTCTAATAATTCCGTTCCGTAACCAATACCTTCTATATATGCTATAGCATTCTCAACTTTTCCTTTTTCTAAGCAAGCCACAGCAGCAGCTTCACTTAATATCATGGTATTCTCAATTTTATTAAAATCTAAAGCTTGGCATGGAAATTCATTATTTCCTCTTGAATAAATTTTTAAAGCCTTCATCTGCGCGATTGTAAATGGCGTTAATGGAGCTTCGCTGCCACCAACTAAAAATTTATCGCACATACCAGAATGTAACCAAGCGACACCATTAAGCATAGCATGCAATGCTGTTGAACAAGTTATAGAATGGGAAATTTCAGGACCTTTTGTTTGAAGATCGTGTGCAATCCAAGACGAAATATTACCAAGTGTGGTTGTTGGTGAACTTAGAGTTTCGGCTTTGTTCTTGTCTAAAAAACTTTCAAAATATTTTTCGAACAGACCTGTGGCTCCTCGCGAGGACCCAATATTAATTCCGAAGTTGTCTGAAGCCTTCCATCTAGCTTGTTTTACGGCGTTTCTTGCTGCAAATATGCCGAATAATACAGCATCATCTAGTTGCTTGTATTTTGAGTTTGAATCTCTTAATTTTAGAATTTCCTGTTTGGCTTCAACAGGAAGTTGCGCAACTAAATCATTATTAATTTTAGAAAAAAAGTGATTTTTAGATTGGTAATTACTCCAAATCGATTCTGATTGAAAACCTAAAGGCGAAATTGAAGAAATAGCAGTTATAGAAATAGGTTGGTTCAAAAGAAATTTTGTTTAAAACAAAAGTAAGATTTAAAGCTAAGTCTAAAAGCGTACACTTAAAATTTATTCTTAATTTGTAACATTATTGCGTTTAGGTTAGCTTACATACATAATCAATCAAAATAGATATGGAAGAATACAAACAGAAAAGTTGGTTTGCAAGAAATTGGGGATGGATCCTTGGTGGAGGCTGTTTATCACTAATTGTAATAGCAGCCTTAGTTATAGGTGGGTTAGTTTATAAAGTTACAGATTCAATTCAAGAATCTGAGGTATATACACAAGCCTTTGCTAAAACTGTGGAAAACGAAAGCGTTATTGAATTTTTAGGAAGTCCGATTGAAACTAATGGTATGGGAAGCACGAGCTATAATTATAAAAACGGAACGACTAAAGCCGAATTAACCATTCCAATTAAAGGCCCTAAAGATGAAGGCAGCATTATTGTGGATGCCGAAAAAATAAATGATGAATGGGCTTATAACGAGCTTTATGTGAAAATTGATGGAGAAACTGAAACCATAAATCTTCTGGAATAAATTTTAAAAGCAGAAGGATCTCATTTTTATCTAACCTTAACCTGCAAGGTTTTTAAAACCTTGCAGGTTAAGGTTTATATATTTTTTAATACCTACAAGGTCTTCAAGACCTTGCAGGAAAAAAAAGATTGTGAAAATTGATAGAGAAACTGAAGCTATTAATTTATTAGAAACAGCCATTGATATTGAAGACTAATTTAGATAATCTCTAAAGCATTTTCAATGACATGATACACTTTTTGTAATTCTTTTTCTGTAATTACGTACGGTGGTTGTATGTAAATTGTGTTTCCAAGCGGTCTTAAAAACACACCTCTGTCCATAAAGAATTTCAACAGTTTATCACGCAAATCACCATAGCGCTCCATTTTAGTGTTGAGATCCAAGGCGAAAATAACACCTATTTGTCGTGTTGATTTTACTTTTGGATGTGATTTTACGTGTTTATCAAATGCTTGATGTGAGGCGATAATACGTTTTATATTATTCTGAATCTCTTCAGATTGTAATAATTCAATGGCTGCAAGTGCAGCTGAACACGCTATAGGATTCCCAGAATAGGTATGGCAATGAAAAAAACCTTTTGCCATATCATTACTCAAAAATGCATTATAGATATTTTGAGTACACGCTGTAATTGCCATAGGCACTAATCCTGCAGTTAAAGCTTTACTCAAACAGATAATATCTGGTGTTGTCTCAATATAATCTGAAGCAAAGTGTTTTCCAGTTTTTCCAAAACCAGTCATCACTTCATCAGCAATAGTTAATATTTTATTCGCTTTACAAAACTTAAGAATTTCGTTTAGACCATTAGTATTGTGTATTTTCATTCCGGCTGCACCTTGCACTAAAGGCTCGTAGATAAAACCTGCTATGTCGAATTCTGATACAAATTTTCGCAATAGATTTAAGATGTCTTGATAATTCGTTCCATCTGGTGTCGGAATCCGTTTGACGTCAATTAGAAAATCCTCAAAAGGACCATTGTAAACCGATAAACCAGAAACACTCATCGCACCAAAGGTGTCTCCGTGAAATCCGTTTTCAAAAGCAATAAATGTTGATCGCTTTTCACCATTGTTGAAGTAGTATTGCAGCGCCATTTTTATACCAGCTTCTACAGCAGTAGAGCCATTATCGTTAAAGAAAATTTTAGTCTGACCTTTGGGTAGTATTTTAATGAGTTCTTCTGAAAGTTTAACAGCAGGTTCGTGGGTAAAATCACTAAACATTACTTGGTCTAGTTGCTGCATTTGTTGATAGACTTTGTCGATAATATAGTCGTTGCAATGTCCAAACATGCAAGTGTACCAAGACGAAATCGCGTCTATATAGTCGTTGCCATCTTCGTCAGTTAAAATACAACCTTTGGCTTTAATAATAGCAGTACTTTCTGGTTGTAGTTGGTGTTGCTTTAGTGGGTGCCAGAGGTGTTTTTTGTCTCTTTCTTTGAGGCTCATGTTTTTGTTTTGTCATACTGAACTTGTTTCAGTATCTTATTTATGGTCTTTATTTTTCTTTAAGTTCATTTTGTCTTGATACAAAACGAACCAAAAAATCAAATTGAAATGAAAACCAAAAATCAAATCTAAATTTTTTCCAAGGCTTCAAAAATTTTTAACGATTTGATTTTTATATTCTGCATTTCAATGTTCAATGCTAAGCATTGATTTGGGATTTGAATACTTGCTAAATTAGGCTTTTTCTGAATAATTCTGCATACTCGGAAATAACATTTCTATCAAAATATGGCTCATCATTTATTCTACCAATAACGTTAACTCCTGTCATTTTTTCAATGATGGACTCAGTAGATTTATGCTCATCTCCACTATAAATTAAAGATACATTAAACCCCTTTTCTTTTAGTGTATTGATTGTTAATAGCGTATGGTTAATACTGCCTAGATAATGACGAGAAACTACAATAACTTTATCCTTTGACTGTATTAAATCTAATATGGTTTCAGAATCATTTAAAGGTACCATTAACCCACCAGCTCCTTCAATCACTAAATCATTTTTAGTTTTTGGACGTTTAATTTGTTTTAAATCTATGGTTAATCCATCTAATTCTGCCGCACCATGTGGACTCATAGGTGTTTCTAAAGCATAGCTATTTGGATGAAACGCAGATTTAGAATTAGACACTAATCGTTTTATTTTGTGAGTATCGCTATTATCTAAATCACCAGCTTGTATAGGTTTAAAATAATCTGCTTCAAGAGCTTCAACTAAAATTGCCGAAGCTATGGTTTTGCCAACATCTGTGGAGGTTCCCGTGATAAAGTAAGTGTTTTTTTTCATTGCATTTTAAGTTGCATCGCAACGCGCTTTCAATTATATATATTTTATTTCAACCAATGCTCACTATGACAGTCTTGTTAAATTTAAATGTTAATCTTTCTTCACAGGAAATTCAATTTTACAATTTTCACATACATATTTGTAACGCGTATGAAACGGAAGTGTAAAGGTTAAAATACCTAATAAAAAAGATAGAAATGATTTTAAACTATCAATTGAGGAATACATCTCCACGTCTTCTTTTCCGCAATTTGGGCAAATAATAGGATTACCATTGTCGTCTAGCGAGCGGACTTTTATAGACTTAAGAATTTCCTTAGCTTCTTCTGCATCAGCTGATAAAACATTTAATTTAATACCTCCAATAGCATTACTTACCAAAGGATCTGTATCTATGGTAATATTATCTTTTAAAAATACCTGAATACCATCGGCTTCTAGTCGTCCTTTTACAATTTGTGCTTCGGATGAATATTGAAATCTTGCTATGGTTACAAATGTTTCTGTCATAAATTTCTTATGAAAGTGGTATGTTTTTAATTAGTATAACTATTTATTTAAGGGATACTTCGACTGCGCTCAGTATGACCTCTTATTAAGATTACGCCACAAAGGTAGCTAACAGGCTTAAGACTTCCGAGATTTCTTCTTTAGAATTATAGCTATGCAAACAGAACCGGAGACGTTCTTCATCTTTTGGAACAGTAGGAGATAAAATTGGTTTTACATCAAAGCCTTTATTTTGTAGTTGTTTCGCGACAGATTTTACATACGCATTTCCAGGAATGATACAGCAGTGTATAGCTGAATTACTTTCTATAAATTTGAATTGAAGGTTTAATCGTTGCAGTTCTGATTTGAAAAAGGATATATTTTCGTTTAGTTTTTGAGATGCTTCGTCAGAGTTTACACTGAGCGCAGTCGAAGTACTCTGAATGACAAGTTCATTGTAAGCTATCTTAATTGTTGCTAAATTATGAGGAGGTAAAGCAGTAGTATAAATAAAAGAACGTGAAAAATTAATGATATAATCTTTTAAAGCTTGTGAACCAATTACTGCTGCACCATGGCAACCTAAAGCTTTACCAAAAGTGATAATTCTTGCAAAAACGACGTTTTCAAGATTGTATTTTTGTATTAATCCATGTTGAAAAACACCCAGTGCGTGTGCCTCATCAATGATTAGATGTGTGTTGTAGGTGGTGCAAATCTGTGTAAGTTTTAGAAGGTCTGGTGAATCACCATCCATAGAAAAAACAGATTCGGTAACTACATAAATATTTATGGTGTCATTCAGAGCGAAGCGAAGAATCTTTTCCTCTAAATCCTCTAAATCATTATGCTTAAACTTATAGTTTTTAGCATTACTCATATTTATCCCATCTCTTATAGAGGCATGTGCATATTCATCGTATAAAATAATATCACCACGTTGAGGTACTGAAGATAACAAGCCTATATTGGCATCGTAACCCGAATTAAAAATTAAGGCAGCTTCACTCTTATGAATAGTAGAAAGTTGAGTTTCTACTTCAGTATATAAAGCATGATTTCCTGAAAGTAATCGCGAGCCAGTAGCACCATTTAGTTTAAGATTATGGTCTATCAGGTATTGATGCGTTTTATCAAAAATGGCGTCTGAATTTGAAAAGCCTAAATAATCATTGGATGAAAAATCTACCAAGTTAGAATCTGAACCCAGTTTGCGAAACGCATTATTTGCTTTACGGTCTTCTAGTTTTTTATTTAGCTTTTTTGGTAACATTGCTCAAAGATAGTTAAGACCTAATAGTCCCGAAAGTTTTCGGGATCAAAACCTAACAGGTCTATTTGAATTTATTTCTTTTCAATAAAAAATTATTGTTTATCAATAATTTTTATATATTTGTTATCGTTAAACGATAATTATGAACTCTGCAAAAACTTTATATTCGATACTCAATATTATTATGTTCCTTCTTTTAGGCGCTATTGGTTTAGGAATTTTCGTTTTAGCATTGATGCTCTTTGGTGTAAAACAAGATTTTATTGGTTTAAAATATGATGCATTAGTTTTTAAAACTAAAGCAACGCTTTATGTTTTTACCTTTTTAGAACTTGTAGTTTATGTTGCTTTTGTCGTTGCGCTTTGGAAATTAAGAAAAGCGACAAAATTGTTATTAAAAAAAGATTTTTACAATAACGAACTTATAATAGAAATGTTCACTTCGGGACAACTTATGGTTCTTTCTTCAGTCGCTTTATGGTTTATTGATGAGATTGGTAATATGTTTTATAAACGGCAAATTACACTTGGTTTAAGTGAAAAAACATTGGTCTATTTATTAATAATAGCAATAGGATTGTTTTTAATGCTATTTAGTACAGTTCTTAGAGACACTAAGGCGATAAAAGAAGAAAACGATTTAACTATATAATTATGAGAAAATTGAAATTAGGAATAAGTACTTTATTTGTTTTGTTATCAATTGCGGTTTTAACGAATATTGTTTTTTCAAGCTCAGCTATTTTTTTTGGTAAAGACTTTTTTTATAAAATTTATCCAAATTCAGAATTAATTTCAACTTCTGTAAAAATATTATTGGCTTTAAAAATTCTAGCACTACTTATCTTTGTTTACGCCGTTTTCCTTTTTATAAAGGAAATGAGACTTTTTTCTATGGGTCAGTTTTTTAATTCAAAATTAGTCAAATGTTTTTCTCGTTCAGGTTGGCTATTTTTCATATCAGGTCATTTAGGGTTAATCACTTCTTTTTTTGTTTTCTTTTTGGATTTTAGATATTTAGCTTATTTCCAGATTGACTCTAAGAGTTTGTATGTTATGCTAATGATTATTGGATTGTTTTTAATACTTTTTAGAAAGGTGTTGGAAAATGGAATATACCTAAAACAAGAAAACAACCTAACCATATAATCATGCCAATAGTAGTCAACTTAGACATAATGTTAGTAAAGCGCGGCATGAAAAGTAAAGAACTTGCAGAGATTATAGGAATAACGACAGCTAATTTATCCATTCTAAAATCAGGAAAAGCTAAGGCGGTACGCTTCTCGACTTTAGAAGCTATTTGTAAAGCCTTAGACTGCCAACCTAGTGATATTTTAGAATATGTAGAAGATTAAAAGGTTTAAAAAAGCGTATTTTTTTTAACCGCTTCAATAATGTATGCTTGATTGGTATTGATTCCTTTTTTATAAAAATCTCTATGTATTGGATGCGCTTTAAATTCCTTTTTCGTAAAACCAATAGCCATAATTTCATTGATATCTTGGTTACTAGTACCAGTATCTAACCAGTCTTCAAAATAATGCTCATCTAATATTAAGGGCATTCGTTTTTTCTTGTTATGAATTTCTGCGAAAAAAGGATTGGCATCGCTTGTAAGTATGGTGGTAGTTAAAGTGCCATCTCCTAGTTCATTATATAAGCCTGCAAATAAAAACAGATTTCCTTCTGAATATTTTTCTGAGGGTTGATAGCAGAAATAAGGGATGGCTTTCCCATTTTCGTGATGTGGTTCAAAAAAACCATCAGCTAAAATCAAACAGCGTTTATTTTCAGCACTGTTTTTATATGAGGCTTTTTCAAATATGCTCTCGCTTCTTGCATTTAAGGTGTTACTTTTTTTTCTAAAAATTTCGGGATTATGAGCTGCCCAATCTGGTATTAAACCCCATTTTGCATTATAAACAGTATGCCGTTCATCCATTTTAATGATTGGTATATCACCGTAGGTAAATCCATTTAAATGATAATAGGGTTTAAAATCTGTTGTTGGCGAAAATGTTGCAGGAATTTGATATTTAAGTTCTTGTTCTATTTGCTCTTTCTGTTTCCGTAACGCTGTAGAATAACACATAGGATAAAATTAGTCATTTTTTATTGATGTCTATTCGCCAATAATGGAGGTGGTTCGCCATTAAAAGGATTCCAACGACTAATGGTTTTCGCTTCCATACCAGCAGCACTCATTACAGCTCTGTCGCCATAACGTTCGCGCATTTTGTCCATAGCTTGTGTTAGGTTGAGGTGCATTTCGTTGTCTTCAAATAAATTGACTTGATGACCGCCTTCTACCAAATGACTAAAGCGTACACCAACAAGTCGCACCAGCAATCTGCGATGGTATAATTTTTTAAATAAACTCAGTACCACAGGAATAATATCATGATCGATCGCACTATACGGAATTCGTTGCTGTTGCGTATAGGTCTGAAAATCGGAATACCTAATTTTAAACGTTATACAAGCCGTTAGTTTGTGGCCACGACGTAATTGATAGGCCAAATTCTCAGCCATAGCAATAACTAAACCTTTTAGTTTATTTACATCTGTAGTGTCTTGCCCAAAAGTTCGCTCTGTAGAAATAGATTTACGCTCGTGATATTGTATCACAGGTGAGTTGTCTATGCCATTGGCTTTTCTCCAAATGCCTAAGCCGTTTTTGCCCAAAACTTTATGCATCAATTCCATTGGCATGTCTTGTACAGTTTGTATGCGCTTAACACCCAAATCACATAACGCTTTGTAAGTGACATTACCAACCATGGGAATTTTTTTAACTGAAAGCGGAGCTAAGAATGGCTTTTCATTACCAGAATCAATTCGGATTTCGTTGTTTGGCTTGGCTTCTCCAGTAGCTATTTTAGAAACGGTTTTATTGAGTGACAATCCAAATGAGATTGGTAAACCTGTCTCTCTAATAATTTTTTGCCGTAATTCTGAAGCTAATTTATGACAACCAAAAAATTTATCCATACCAGTGAGATCCATATAGAATTCATCAATAGATGTTTTTTCATAAAGCGGGACGCTTTCCTTTATAACATCAGTAACATCATTTGAAAATTTACTATAAATACCAGAATTACCTCTAAGTACAATAGCTTCGGGACAGAGTTGTTTTGCCATACGCATTGGCATTGCAGAGTGGATTCCGAAAGTTCTAGCCTCATAACTACAAGAGGCTACAACACCACGATCACTTGTGCCACCAATGAGTACAGGTTTGCCGTTAAGTCGGCTATCGAGCAGGCGCTCACAAGACACAAAAAAAGTATCTAAATCCATGTGTACTATTGATCTGTTATTGTTCATTATATATATGTCGTCAGTTCGAGTAGCGGTTTTTTAGCTAAAGCGGAAAAAAGTGTTGTATCGAGAACCTAGTTATTAGTAAAAGCTTCTCGATACAATTTACTCATGCTTCGTAAATCACTCGAAGTGACGAAAAGTTTTTAATTTCATCCTTGAGCCAACTTATGATCCTCAAAACTCTTTTTATTCTGAAACGTCGGATTCGTAGATTTCACTGAATAACGAGGATCTTCAATTATTGCTAAACGCTCTAATTGTGAAACTTCAATATTTACACAATTAAACTCTACCATAACTTTCCCTGTAATTTTATAAATACCTTTTCCTCTAAACGGATATTTAGCAGCAATAGGAGGGAAGTGAACCGTATCTATAAAATCGCCATCGCGATCTAAAAAGGTTCCAAAATGCATCAGTTTGCCTTGCTTTGTTTTTGTCTTTTTTATGGTGATTAGATACCCTTCAATAACTATAAATTTACCTTCTAACTTTTCAAGATGTCTGGCGCGTAAATTGCCTGTAGTTTCTGTAGTTAACAATAAAAACGGATTGCATAAGGCAAAGCCTAATAGCTCTAATTCGTCAAACGCATTTTCTAAAGCTGTACTTGGTAATTCTGGTGTTTTGTAATTAATACGTTCGGTTTTAAACAAATTAATGACATGCTCTTGAGTCACCGTTTTACTAATTTTTAAGTGTGCTTCCCAGAGCAATTCACGCTTATTAACTTCGGTGAAACGAAATGCATTTATTTTAATTAAAATCGAAATCTGCTCAATAGAAATTGGGACACGTTCTATAAAATCATCAAGCGATTTAAATTTACCATTCTTGTGGCGTTCATTAAGAATGCGTTCTATAGTTTTAGATTCAAAAGACTGTAAAAATAGAAACCCTAGAATAATAGTTTGTCCTTTTATAGTGGTTTGTACAAACGAGCGATTAATACATGGTGCTTCTATTTTTCCGTTGTGCATTCTGGCTTCGTGCACATAGAGTTCGGTACTGTAAAAACCTCCAAAATTATTAATAGTAGCTGTCATATATTCCAATGGGTAGTAGGCTTTTAAGAATAGACTTTGGTAACTCTCTACAGCATACGATGCAGAATGGCCTTTAGCAAAAGCATAGCCAGCAAAACTTTCAATCTGTCTCCAAATATCTGTAACGACATCATTAGCTTCTCCCCGTTTTTCACAATTATCAAAAAATTGTTGTTTCACTTTTAAAAATTCTTCTCGAGACCTAAATTTTCCGGACATACCACGACGTAACATATCAGATTCGCCCAAATCCAAACCTCCAAAAATATGTGCGACTTTAATCACGTCTTCTTGGTATACCATAACTCCATAAGTTTCTGGCATAATGCTTTGTAATACAGGATGCGCTTCTTGTCGTTTTTCAGGATGGCGATGGCGTAAAATATATTGTCGCATCATACCGCTATTAGAAACACCAGGTCTAATAATAGAGCTTGCAGCAACCAAACCTAAATAATCATCTACCTGAAGTTTTTTTAATAACATGCGCATAGCGGGAGATTCTACGTAAAAACAACCGATAGCTTTGGCATTTCTAAGTAAATCTTTTATCCGTTCATCTTGTTTAAATCGCTTAATATCATGGATGTCAATTGGTGGTTGCGTTGTATAATTGGCATCAATAATTCCTACGGCTTCTTTTATTTTACCTAAACCACGTTGACTTAGAATATCGAATTTATAGAGTCCAATATCTTCTGCAACGACCATATCAAACTGTGTGGTGGCAAAGCCTTTTGGTGGCATAAATGTGGCACAATAGTTATGAATAGGTTCTTCTGAAATTAAAATTCCGCCTGCATGAATACCTAAATAGTTTGGGAATCCTTTAATATAAGTACTGTATTTAATAACGAGTTGCGATAATCTATCGAGTTGATTGCTATTGTATTTGCCTCTGGTTAATCGATCCATTTCAGATTTTGGCAGACCGAAGACTTTACCTAATTCGCGTACTGAGGCTTTAAATTTAAAAGTATTATAGACAGCGATAAGGGCTGTGTGTTTAAAGGTTTTAAAAATGTATTGGGTGATATCATCTCTATCTCTCCAAGAAAAATCGATATCAAAATCTGGCGGATTCTGTCGAAAAAGGTTGATAAAACGTTCAAAATACAAATCGAGTTCAATAGGATCTACATCTGTGATTCTGAGTAAGTAGGCTATAATACTGTTAGCTCCACTACCACGACCAACATAATAGTAATCTTTGCTTCTTGCGTATTCTAAAATTTTCCAATTGATGAGAAAATAAGACACAAAATTTTTCTCCTTAATGAGAGTCAGTTCTTTTTTAATACGATCATATACTTTTTGGTCGACATCAGTTCCATAACGGTAATGAATACCATTATAGGTAAGTTGCTCTAGTAATTCATAGTCTGAAGTTTCATTTTCAGTTAAGCATTTTTGGTTTTTAGAACTATTGGTTTTAAAATTAAAATCAATGGTGCAGTTGTCTAATAATTTTCCAGTATTATTGATAAGTTCAGGGAATTCTGTATAGGTTTCACAGAGTTCATTATAAGGTAACATGATGTCATTCTCTTTACCTTCTTCAGATTTTGGGAGCATGCTTAATAACGTATTATTATCAATAGCTCTAAGTAAGCGATGTGTATTGAATCCCTTTTTATTTTGAAATGAGACCGTTTTTAAGACAACTAATTTTTCACGGAATTGGTTCCATTTTGAAAATTTTAAGTGATTAAGATCTTCTGGCGCAATGCCTAAAAATTCATTGGACTTTAGTTTGAAATCTTTTCCTTTTTGAAATGGATAAATCACGAAACAATCGTCTAAGATTTCATCTGGTCGTTCAGGTATTTTTAAATCGTGATGATGTAGAAATTGAGAGAGATAATCATTGATGTTTTTAAAACCATTACTATTTTTTGCAATCAAAATAAATTGCTGTTGTGCTCTATTTCTAAAATCGACACCAAGAACAGGTTTTACTTTATACTTTTCTGAAAGTCTCACGATATCGAGACATGCAGAGGTGTTATTAATATCTGTCAACGCCAAAGTTTGCGCACCATTTTCTGAAGCAATAGCAAGTAATTGCTCTGGCTTTATAGTGCCATAACGGAGACTGTAGTATGTGTGACAATTTAAATACATAGTTAATAATGAGTTTGTAAAATTAGCTACTATATGTAGTTTTTATTGCTTATATTTGTAGTAAATAATGTTAAACTTAAAATTGATTCTCACTTTCGTGGGAAATAAATATGAAATATCCATAACGAAAAGACTAATACCCAAGGACAGTGATTATATGGATGTACCATGTGTCCTATAAAAAAAATAATAGATATAAATACATGAAACCTATCCAAGCCAACATAAGACATTTAAGAACCCTCAAGAAGATGTCTCAAGAGCGTTTTGCAGATGAGTTAAAATGGAGTCGTTCAATGGTAGGTTCATATGAGGAAGGTCGTTCTGAGCCACCAATAGATCGTTTAATAGATGTTTCTAATTACTTCGATATTCCTATTGATATTTTGGTGAAGAATGATTTACGAAAAGCAAAAGACACGTCCTTTATTGAAATAGGAAACAAGCGTGTATTATTTCCAGTTACCGTAAACGAAAACAATGAAGATTTAATTGAAATTGTACCAACAAAAGCGTCTGCAGGTTATCTGTCTGGTTATGATGATCCAGAATATATAGAGCAACTTCAAAAAATAAAACTACCTTTTTTGCCAACAGGTACACATAGAGCGTTTCCTATTAAAGGGGATTCTATGCTACCAGTAAAAGATGGAGCTTTTGTAGTAGCAAAATTCTTAGAAGATATTACTGATATTAAGAGTGGTAGAACGTATGTAGTCTTAACTAAGGATGATGGTTTGGTATATAAACGTGTTTATACAATTGATGATAGTGTAACGAATTTATTATTAAGTTCTGATAACAAATCGTATCAACCTTATTTAGTGTCTAAAGAGAATATTTTAGAGCTTTGGGAGTTTACCTGTTGTATTAATACACAAGAGTATGATGAAAAGGAATTAAAGTTAAGTAGTATTATGAGAATGTTTCAAGAATTGAAAGTAGAATTGGAGGCTATAAAGCATATATAAAAAATTTAGAATAGAAAAGGGTAAAAACAAAAAACGCAAAACATTATGTTTTGCGTTTTTCTATATTTATAATTGAAGATATATTAATCAGCTAAAATAATCAGCTTGTTATCTTTCATTTCAATAGTACCAGAATTGATACTCACAGTTAATACCTTTTTGTCATCGTTATGAGGAATAACATGGGCATGTAATTCATCAAAAACTAAATGACTTTGTGTATGTGTGTTAATTCGTATTGTGCCTTCTTTTAATATAGATACAATAGGAGCGTGATCTGTTAACATCTCAAACTCACCATTAACACCTGGTACAACTACAGAATCAACTTCCGAACTAAATAAAGTAGCTTCTGGTGATACAATTTCTAAATACATATTCTTTTAGTTTGCAGTCGCAGTTTGCAGTTTGTAGTCACACTGAGGACTGAATACTGACAACTGCTTACTGATTTACGCCTCAGCTAACATTTTCTCTCCTGCTTCAACAGCTTCTTCAATAGAACCTTTAAGGTTAAATGCTGCTTCTGGTAAGTGGTCTAATTCACCATCCATAATCATATTAAAACCTTTAATAGTTTCTTTAATATCTACCAAAACACCTTTAAGACCTGTAAATTGCTCTGCTACGTGGAACGGTTGAGATAAAAAACGTTGTACACGTCTTGCTCTACCTACGGCCATTTTATCCTCTTCAGATAATTCTTCCATCCCAAGGATAGCAATGATATCTTGTAATTCTTTATAACGTTGTAACAACTCTTTTACACGTTGCGCACAATCATAATGCTCATCACCTAAAATTTCAGCTGTTAGAATTCTTGAAGTAGAATCTAATGGATCTACCGCTGGGTAAATACCTAACTCAGCAATCTTACGAGATAATACTGTTGTTGCATCTAAGTGAGCAAACGTTGTTGCTGGTGCAGGATCCGTTAAATCATCCGCAGGTACATAAACCGCTTGTACAGATGTAATAGAACCTTTTTTAGTTGAAGTAATACGTTCTTGCATCGCACCCATTTCAGTTGCTAGTGTAGGTTGGTAACCTACCGCAGATGGCATACGACCTAATAATGCAGATACCTCAGAACCAGCTTGTGTAAAACGAAAGATATTATCCACGAAGAATAATACATCTTTTCCTTGTCCATCACCAGCTCCATCACGAAAATATTCTGCTATAGTTAATCCTGAAAGTGCTACACGAGCACGAGCTCCAGGAGGCTCATTCATTTGTCCGAATACGAAAGTTGCTTTAGATTCTTTCATTCCAGATTTATCAACTTTAGATAAATCCCATCCTCCTTCTTCCATAGAATGCATAAAATCATCACCATATTTAATAATTCCTGACTCTAACATCTCACGAAGTAAATCATTTCCTTCACGTGTTCTTTCACCAACACCTGCAAATACAGAAAGACCACCATGTCCTTTTGCAATATTGTTAATCAACTCTTGGATCAACACTGTTTTACCTACACCAGCACCACCAAATAAACCAATTTTACCACCTTTTGCATAAGGCTCAATTAAGTCAATTACTTTAATACCTGTAAATAAAACTTCCGTTGACGTTGATAAATCTTCGAATTTAGGAGCTTGTCTGTGAATCGGTAAACCAGCATCACCAGCTTTAGGTAAATCACCTAAGCCATCAATTGCATCACCAATAACATTAAATAGACGTCCGTAAACATCTTCACCAATTGGCATTTGAATTGGAGCACCAGTGGCGTGAACTTCTGTGCCTCTACTTAAACCATCAGAAGAATCCATAGCAATTGTACGTACTGTATCTTCACCAATGTGAGACTGTACTTCTAATACTAATTTAGAACCATCTTGGTTGTTAATTTCTAACGAATCATAAATCTTTGGAAGCTCTGAACCAGCAGCGAATTCTACATCGATAACTGGACCTACGATTTGTGCAACTTTACCTGTAACTTTTGACATTACTCTTATGTTTTTGTTTTGCAATAATTTAAATATGAAAAATAATTGTATCTAATTGAGTTAAATACGTTGGTTTTTCGCGCTGCAAAGATATAGTTTTATTTAAAAATAAAAGTCTTTTATTTCAGCTTTTTTGAACAAAAAAAATGCGCTCAATTTGAACGCATTTTTAAGATTATTCTGAAGTTTTATTTTATTGAAGTAGTGGTGAATAATTTGTCGGAAAGTCACCTGCTTTTGTTAAGTTTCCAGAAGCTTCGAAATTAGAACCATAAGTGGCATCAATCGCTTGAAGAAAGGCGTTAGCCATAAGCGCATAACCCCTCGCTGTAAGATGAATACCATCTAAACTGACCAAACCACCAAAAACTAAATCTGTGTTTAAATTATACTCGTCAAATAGTATGCCTGTAGTAGATGCTTCTACCAAAATACTATTAAGATCTACTAGAGCTATACCGTTAGAACTTGCCGCAGCCGAAATAGTTGCATTATAAGCTTGCGTTGCAGTTGCAATCTCTGCTTGTTCCTCTGGTAATAGTGCCCATTTGTCTGCAAGTGGTAACGTTACACCTTCAACAGAGAATTGACCAGCAACTGCTGGTGGTAAACCTTGACTTTGTAAGAAAGCAAAGAAATCTGCATTCACTGTTCCTATAACAGAAGAACTTGGTAGTACAAATAAGTCATCTGCTGTTGCTTGTCTAGATTGCCCATATACTATGCCTAAAAGTCCGGCAACTTGTGGTGCGGCTGCAGCAGGTAATCCAAACTGAGCTAAAAATGCAGGAAATCCAGGATTTGCCAACAAAGTTTGCGTAATTAGAGTAGAAATATTGGTTAAATTTTCATCTACAATTACCACAGCATTTGCAGCATCCGTTGCGAAAACAACTGAACGCTTTGCAGCATCAGTAATAGCACCTTGTGATTCTAAAAACGCATAAACGCCGTTTAATGCACCGAATAATGAATTTAATGTTGGGATTAACGGTCCAAAATCTGGGTTTGAAGGATCAAGCGGATTAAATGGAACCGTTGTAAAGTGTGATAAACTTGTAATATTTGGTAAATTTCCTATTGCTCCTTTAGCTCCATTAGCAGTCATTCCTGCTACCAAAGCATTTAAAGAGGCATCAAAAGTTGCTGTTGGAGTAATAGAATTAGTTCCGTCACCACCGGAAGTGGCATAGCCTAAAACATCATTGCCACCAATTTCTGAAAGTGTGAAAAACGAAGGGCTTTGGGCCATAGCTAAATCTAAAATAGAAGCATTTGGCGCATTACCTGTTACTCTAACTGCATAAGGATTTGCGTTTGGTAGGTTTTGAATATTTCCATAACCAGGTGCTAATAAATGAAAACTTTTAGCGCCAGGTATTCCTAAGTTATTAAAAGGGCCAGTAGGATTATTTGTAATATCTGTACTTACCGTTACTGGACCTATAACTGCTTCTAATGGTACTGGACCAGCACCACCAAAAACTAATCTTGGCTGTGCTATTCGATTACCACCTAACGTTAAACCTCCAAAGTTATCATTCATTAAAGGTTGTATAAAAGTTCCTCCTCCAGCATTCGCAAACTTATCTGCCATAAGGTTTGGAAAAGAATTCTGTTGACTAGCAATAAATAAACCATTATCTGTAAAACCAGCAGTAAACGATGCTCCCACAGCTACAAAGTTTGAAAAATCTGCAGAACCAGCTGTTAAATCTGGTAAAGGTTCTTCAGTAGGATTATTTCTTTCTCTCAAATCTCTTACGGTTTCATTCTCGCAAGACAATATCCCTAAGGCAAGAAATGATAATGCTATATATTTTATATTTTTCATCTTGTGTTTTCTTTTTCGTTATTATAGGTTATTAATTGTCCATGAAACATAATACTGAGAACCGATTAAACCAGTACCGAATGCAGTAAAGTATTCATCTTGTAATAAATTAGTGGCTCCAAGCTTAAACGTAGATTTGAAACTAGGAATTCTAAAGTTTACCTGCGCATCTAATACATGGAATGCAGGTACATCTCCATCACCAAAAGACGCTTCCCAGAAATAATTATCACTCCATCTCCAAGAGACATTAAATCCTACATTTTTAAATAACTCTGTTTTTCCAAAAGACGCTTTTACTTTATGCTCTGGTGTATTAAAGTTAGTTCTAAAATCTGGATTCTCTTGAACATCAAAATCTAATTTAGAATATGTGTAATTGGCGCTTAAATCAAAACCATTAAAAACTTTAGTAGAAACTTGTATTGCAGCTCCATATGAGTTTACCACTTCATCAGAATTGGTGTATGTTTGATAAGCTTGAAAATCGCCACTAGCAATTGCCGCAATTGCTAAAGGAGTACCATCAGGAAGTGCTTGCGATAATTGCACGTCTCCATAAAATGGTGCAATGACAGTTTCATTCGCTAAAAAATCTTCATATTTATTATAATATGCAGAAGCGTCAATGATTATAGCATCTATTTTACCACGATATCCAATTTCAATTGAACTTACTTGCTCTGGCTGTGCTAAGTTAGAATTTGCTATTTCCAATGCTGCTGGATTGCCTGATGCAGCAAAGGCTGAAACAGATGAAGCAAAGAATGAGTTATTATAGGCTCCTGTACCATCTATATCTAAGTTTGTCTGACCAGTGATTGTAGTACCAGTTGCACTCAAACCGTAATTACGCACATCTCTTGCAGGATTATTTGAAGCACCTCCAATTAAAATTGCACGTCCGACATCTAAACCTATGTATAAATCTTGAGTTGTTGGATTTCTAAACCCTGTTTGAAAAGATGCTCTAATATTATGGTTTTGGTTAATAGTGAAACCAGCAGATAAACGCGGTGAGAAGAACCCATCAAATAATTCTGATTTATCATAACGAAGAGATCCTGTTAGTTTTAGTTCTACATCTTCAGATATGTCTAAAGACCGTTGCAATTGTGTGTAAAAACCAACTTCTGAATAGTTAATAGGTCCATCAGTATCTGTATAAATTGTTCCAAATGAATTTAATCGGTATCTTCTGTAAGAACCACCAACTTGAACTTCAGCAAAATTAATCAAATCACCAAAGTTGTAATTTGCATCTCCATGATAGATTTTAGAATTATCCTGGAATTTAGAACCTGTTGTCAAATCAGGATCATTAATACTTCTATTAAATGCTGATTGAAATTGTGGAGTACCAGGCAAAAAACGCCCAGTATCTGCTTGAGCTCGTGCAGCATTATGTGCAGCATCATTTGTAGCACCACCTAAGGTTGCTCCTATATATGTCCCAACATATTCACCAAACCAAGTGTTATCATCTTTCCAAGCTCTGTTAATATTAATACCAGTAAATACCATATCGTAAGAATCACCAGCTTTATCTTCAGTGACATAACCTCTTACAAAGAAATTATCATTTCTAATTTCAAGTTTATGTTGTTGCAAAAAGAAGTTTTTAATATTATATCTATTAGCTCCTTGGTAAATCGTATTACCAGAACCTACTTTACCAACATACTGAATTTCAAAATCATCTTCCCAAGGACGGAAGTATAATCCCCAATCTGCTTTAATACTTTCAGCATTGTAATTGGTTAAATCACGTTCGTTATAACCTGTTCTACTGACGTTAACGGATGGTACCAAAGCAGAAGAACCAGGAGGTGCTAAACCTAACCCTTCTAATAATTGTGCTACACCATTAATATCTGTACTTACTTCATCACCATAAACATTTATCCCATCATAGTCAATGTCTGCTCTCGTAAGACCTCGATTAAGTTTGTCTTCTTCATTGACAGCAAACCAATCTGTACCTTTTAAATAACCAAAGTTAACTTTAGCGGCAAATTTTTCACTAAACTTATAAGCCATTCTAATACCTAAGTCAGTATATTCATTATCACCAGCGGCTTCTTGAGAAGTAATACCTCTTTTTATGTATGCACTAATACCTGAGTTGTTAAAAGGACTTTTACTTCTCATAAAAAGAATACCGTTAAAAGCATTTGCACCATAAAGTGCTGAAGATGCACCAGGAAGAAGTTCTACACTAAGAACATCTGTTTCCGTCATACCCAATAAGTTTCCCAGTGGGAAGTTTAATGCTGGTGCCGAGTTATCCATTCCATCTACTAACTGCATAAAACGCGTATTTGCAAAAGTTGCAAATCCTCTTGTATTAATAGATTTGAAGGTTAAACTGTTTGTATTTATATCTACACCTTTTAAATTTTCAAGACCGTCATAAAAATCAACAGATGCTGTATTTTTAATTTCTTTTAGCCCAAAACGTTCAACAGTTACAGGAGATTCAAAAATTCGCTCAGGTGTTCTAGAGGCTGAAATTACAACTTCATCGAGAGCGTTTCCTTCTAGTAAGGTCACATCCACGGTTTGATTGTTGGTTGTTATTTCAATTTTTTGAGTTTCAAATCCTGTATAACTCACACGTATGGAAAAAGGTGGATCTTGTTCTATGGTCAAAGCATAGTTACCATCAAAATCCGATACTGTACCAGAACTGGTGCCTACTACCACAATATTTGCACCAGGTAAGGGTAACCCAGTATTGTCAATAATTTTACCTTTTACAGTGGTCTGTGAAAAAGATGCCACACAAAAAAGCAGAGTGAAAAGCTTTAAGATTGTCTTCATTTTAGAGAGTAGTTATTTTATTAGTTGAGCAATTTAATTAAATATATGAAAATTAGGTAACAAATATTCATAAAATTATGCATGCATAGTAAATTATCAAAAAAAATAGGCTGATAAATTGAATAATTCTCAATTTATCAGCTTATTTTTATTATTCTAATAATTAGTATCTATCTACTCAACTGTAACGGATTTTGCTAAATTACGTGGTTGATCCACATTTTTGTTGAGCATTACTGCAATGTGGTAAGACAATAGCTGTAAAGGAATAGTAGTTAATAGAGGTGTTAGGCACTCTATAGTTTCTGGTACTTCAATAACGTGATCTGCTAATTCCTTTACGCTTATATCTCCTTTGGTAACTATACCAATAATTTTACCTTTTCGAGATTTTATTTCTTGAATGTTACTAACCACTTTTTCGTAATGCCCTTTTTTAGTCGCAATTACAACAATTGGCATGTTTTCATCAATTAAAGCAATTGGACCATGCTTCATCTCTGCAGCTGGATAGCCTTCTGCGTGGATATAAGAAATCTCTTTTAATTTTAATGCGCCTTCTAAAGCTACAGGAAAATTAAATCCTCGTCCTAAATATAGGAAGTTAGTTGCGTCTTTATATATTTCTGCTACGGTTTCGACGTAAGCATCAGATTTAAGAGCTTCTTCTACTTTACTAGGTATAGTTTCTAACTCTATTAAATGTTGTCTAAACTCAGAACTAGAAATAGTTCCTTTTGCTCTTGCTAAACGCAGTGCTATTAGAGTTAAAACGGTAATCTGTGTTGTAAATGCTTTCGTTGATGCTACACCAATTTCTGGACCAGCATGTGTATAAGCACCTGCGTCTGATTCTCTAGCGATAGAAGAACCAACAACATTACAAACTCCAAAAACAAAAGCACCTTTAGATTTTGCTAATTTTATTGCAGCCAATGTATCTGCTGTTTCGCCAGATTGAGAAATAGCAATAACGATATCTTTTTCTGTAATTACAGGATTTCTATATCTGAACTCCGAAGCATATTCTACTTCAACAGGAATGCGCGCTAAATCTTCAAATATATATTCTGAAACTAACCCAGCATGCCACGAAGTTCCACAAGCTACTACAATGATACGGTCTGCAGCTAAGAATTTTTTCATATTATCCTCAACACCTGCAAGTTTCACCATAGCTTCATTAGTTAGAAGTCTACCTCTAAAAGTATCTAAAATCGCTTTTGGTTGTTCATAAATTTCTTTAAGCATAAAGTGATCGTAACCACCTTTCTCTATTTGTTCTAAATTAAGTTGAAGCTCTTGTACGTATGGTTTTATAAGCTTATCATTTTTAATTTTCCGAACTTTTATATCTTTTCCTCTTCTAATAATTGCCATTTCTTCATCTTCAAGATAAATAGCATTTTTTGTGTATTCTATAAAAGGGGAAGCGTCGCTAGCAATAAAAAATTCATCATCACCAATACCAATAGCTAAAGGACTCCCTAGTCTTGCAACTACAATTTCATTAGGCTTCTTTTTGTCAAAAACCGCTATAGCGTAAGCACCTATAACCTGATTTAAAGCGACTTGAACGGCTTTACCAAGTTTTAAATTTTCTTTTTTCTTTACATCTTCAATGAGGTTAACTAAAACTTCGGTATCTGTATCTGATTGAAATGTATAACCACGTTTAATTAATTCCTTTTTTAAGGCAGCGTAGTTTTCAATAATTCCGTTATGGATTATGACTAAATCTCCAGAATTCGAATAATGCGGATGGGAGTTTACATCGTTCGGCACACCATGGGTTGCCCAACGCGTATGACCAATTGCCAATGTCCCATCAGTTGAAATTTCACTTTCTAATTTTTCTTTTAAATCAGAAACTTTACCTTTAGTCTTCGAAAGTTTAATATTTTTTCCGTCATATAATGCTATACCAGCACTGTCATAGCCACGATACTCTAATCTTTGAAGTCCTTTAATTACAATAGGATAAGCCTCTCTATGGCCTATATATCCAACAATTCCACACATAGGTTAATTTTTAGTTATTTGGTTCTGTGTAATATATTTCTAAATACACTTTTTTACTATCATCTTCAGTATTATTTCCGTGTAATACTGTCCCTCTTGGTGTTATTATTGAACTTATTGGTGTTGAAAAGTCTGATCCGTCTGTAGTTTGCACTTCTCTTTGCACCAGCAGTTCTTCCAAATTAACATTTATGGATACGGATAAACCTAACTCAACATTAGTAGAATCTCTTAATAATAAATTATTAATGTGTTCTGTAATTTTAAGTTTGTATTTAACTCCGTCTCCTGTAGGTTCATCTCCTTCACGTTGCAAAGGACCAAGGTGGCTAAATTTAGAAAACGAAGGTAAAGCATTGTTTGTACCATCTATAAAAAAATCTGTCAACGGTAATTTATTATCTATATCATACAGGTAAATGCGATTAGGTTCGCCATCTTGCATTATATTTTGAGTGTTAACCGCGTCTTGATCTACATAGAAAACTAAATGAGCCTCATTTACTAAACGCTTAGATTTAACAAATTTACCATCGGCATCAGTCTCAACGAAGTCGTTTTTCCAAATTTCAAATGTATTAAGTGTTGTGTCGTCTCCATCTAAATCTTCCCCATTGAATAATTTAATTCTGCCTATTGATCCCTCACCTCCTTTTAAAAACAATCTACTATCACCATTTATTGGGTCACCATCAATAATTGGTGCTACAAAATCATTATCAATAAAATTAATTCTACTTGGACCAAATCTTAATTCGAAAGTAGCTTGTTCGGTTTCTTCAGGTTCATCGGTTGTAGAAGCTGTAAGTCTTGTATAGTAAATCACAATGTTAGAGGTTAGGGCACCTGTATTTAAAATGAGAAAACTCCCATTATTATTTACAGATTCAGCTTTAAAATAAATTCCTCTAAAATATTCTTCAAAATTATTTGCAGAACTTAAAACAGCATCACCTTCTTTATCTATAATTTTTTCTCTCCAAAAGGTGGTGTCTAATTTAATTCTCATGCCAGGGAATTGGCGCTGAGAGATTTGAACTTCATCTTCATCGTCTAATGCTGTTAAAACAAAGCCCTCATCAGAAATGTCTATAATATTATTGCCAAGATGCGAAGTTTCAGGAGCTTCTAAAAATATTAATTCTTCACCTTCTAAAATGGCCTCGGATATTGTTTCTGTAGCGGAAGCAGATTTATTTGAGAAATAAGATTGCGAGTCGTTAAACTCTGCATTAGGATCAAAATCTCTAATAAAATAATTGCTTTCAAAAAGACTTAGCTTAATATCATTTCTCCCAATTACCGAATCAATTTCGTAAGTTATATTGCCATCGTCATCTATATCTGTTGCTGAGCCGAAATAAGGCATTGTTAAGACAACTGAGTCAATGGACACTCCATTTCCAAAATCAGGGTTGAATGTTGAGGTTGTAACTTGTGTCACAAAATTAGTTGATGTTCTACCGTACGAATCATCGTAAATCCCCAAAGTATTTAACCCAAGTCCATTGGTTTGAACAGGCTCTAGAGCGTCAGTATATGTAATGATTTCTGTAAGTTCAGGATTGGTCTCACTGAGTTTTAAAATATCAAAATTAGTTGCAACTTCATCATTTATTATGTCTGACTCTAACACTGCAAAATCTTTATCGCAAGCAATAAAACTTAATAGTATTAAGCTAAATGATGCAATCTGTAGGGCAAATTTATTTTTTTTCATAAGTGATATTAACTGTCAAGTACAGTATTCGTATAAAATTCTGTGTATGGATCTGCAAACTCTTCAATGGTATGGAAATCTAAAACAGGTTTTGTTAAATCGTTAATATAGGTGTCTAATTCTTTTGGTAGTTCTTCAGAGCCTCTAATAATTGCATCAGAGTTATCTATAGCAACTTTCATTAAATTTATATAATCTGGTTGCTTTAAACGTTTTGTTGCTTCAGTATCTAGCTCGTCAAAATTTATTTTAGATATCATGTTTTTATCTAACGTACCTTCAAAGCTTTGATTGTACACAGAGGTGACAATTTTACTTTCTGCAAATAAGGGTTCAGTTTTGTAAAAGTCCTTTAAGTATAATGGGAGTAAAGAGGCTAGCCATCCATTAACGTGTATAATATCTGGAGCCCAATTTAACTTTTTAACAGTTTCAATAACTCCTTTGGCAAAGAAAATAGCGCGCTCATCATTATCTGGAAATAACTTCCCATCTTCATCAGTTAAAGTTGCTTTTCGCTTAAAATAGTCTTCGTTATCTATAAAGTAAACTTGAATACGTTCTTTAGGTATAGAGGCAACCTTAATAATAAGAGGCATGTCTAAATCGTTAATTACTAAATTGATTCCAGAAAGTCTGATAACTTCATGTAATTGATGTCTTCTTTCATTTATATTACCAAAGCGAGGCATAAATATACGTATTTGGCCTCCTTGTTTATTTACCATTCTAGGAGCTTCAAATGACATTGAAGAAATCTCAGTTTCTGGTAAATATGGCACAACTTCCGAGGACACATACAATATTCGTTTATCTTTCATGTATTTTTATTTATTGTTATTTTATGATTACTTGCGGTTCGCCATTCATCATTTGTTTAGATGATAATATTATAAACACGCTCATTTCATAAATCTTCTGCTTTTGTAAATTAAAAGTAAAAAACATGCAAAATTACAAAATTTTGGGCAGATTGCCAGTAAAATATTATGTTTGCAAGCGTTAATTTTTTGTTAGAGTATTGAAAAAATTTCAAAATAAAATAGAATTAGGAAATCATATTGCTTCTTTAAAAGTCAAAGGAGGGTCTATTGGATTAGTACCAACTATGGGAGCGCTACATAATGGGCATTTGTCGTTGGTTAAAAAAGGATTAAGTAAAAATGACTTTGTTGTCGTAAGTGTTTTTGTTAACCCTACTCAGTTTAATAACAAAGAAGATTTAGTTAAATATCCAAGAACTTTAGATGCTGATATTACACTTTTGCAAACCGTTAGTGACACCGCTATTATTGTTTATGCGCCAACGGTTGAAGACATTTACGAGAATAATGTAAAATCGCAATCGTTTACTTTTGCTGGTTTAGAACATGAAATGGAAGGTGCTTTTAGAGATGGTCATTTTAATGGCGTTGGTACTATAGTAAAACGTTTATTTGAAATTGTAAAACCAGATTATGCTTATTTTGGTGAGAAAGATTTTCAGCAATTGCAGATTATTAAAAAATTAGTTGAATTGCACTGCATGCCTGTAAAAGTTATTGGTTGTACAATTCATAGAGCAGAAGACGGTTTGGCTATGAGTTCTAGAAACACAAGGTTATCATCAGAACATAGAGCTATTGCACCATTTATTTATAAAACTTTAAAAACTGCCAAAACAAAGTTTGGCACAAAAAGTGCTCAAAGTGTTACGGAATGGGTTGAAAAGCAATTTAAAAAACAACCACTCTTAGAGTTGGAGTATTTTAGTATTGCTGACATAAAAACCTTAAGACCAGTTAAAAGAAAATCTCCCGATAGCTATCGGGAAAAAAAGTCATATAGAGCTTTTATAGCTGTATATGCAGGTGATATAAGACTTATAGATAATATCGCTTTAAATTAATTATCTTTGCCAAATGCAAATTCAAGTTGTAAAATCTAAGATTCACCGTGTAAAAGTTACAGGTGCAGACCTTAATTATATAGGTAGCATAACCATTGATGAGGATTTAATGGAAGCCGCTAATATTATTCAAGGTGAAAAAGTTCAAATCGTTAATAATGATAACGGTGAGCGTTTAGAAACCTATTGTATTCCTGGCCCTAGAAATAGTGGAGAAATTACATTAAATGGCGCAGCAGCGCGCAAAGTTGCTGTGGGTGATACTTTGATTTTAATTACATATGCATTCATGGATATTGAAGATGCTAAAGTATTTAAGCCGTCTTTAGTTTTTCCTGATGAAGCTACAAATCTTCTAAAATAATCCATTGAACACATCTAAATCCATCTTAAAGGTTGTATTGCCCTTACTTTTAGGAGTTGTTTTAGTTTGGTATTCATTATCTCAAATCTCCATTTCTAAATTAGTTCAATATTTTAAGGATGCAGATTATACGTGGATAATCCTTGGTGTAGCTTTAGGAATATTCAGTCATGCTTCTAGAGCCTATCGTTGGTTATATATGGCAAAGCCTTTAGGTTATAAACCTAAATTTGCAAATAGCTTTATGGCTGTATATTCTGCCTATCTCATAAATTTTACAATTCCTAGAGCTGGTGAAATAGCCAGAGCTTCAATCTTAACTAATTACGAAGACCTACCTTTTGACAAAGGTTTTGGGACTATAGTTGCAGAGCGCGTTGCGGATACAATTATGTTGCTTTTAATAATAGCCATTGCTTTCTTTCTGAAATTTGAATTAATCTATCACTTTTTTGCCGAAAAATTCAATCTCGTATCCATACTGTTAGGAGTTGCCGTTTTGTTATTCGGTATAATAGCATTATTCCTATTTATTAAAAAGAGCAGCTCAAAATTCGCTTCAAAAATAAATTCGTTTTTAAAAGGACTTTTGGAAGGTGTACTTAGCATTTTCAAGATGAAAAATAAGTGGTCTTTCATTGGTCACACTATATTTATTTGGGTCATGTATGTGCTTATGTTTTATGTCACTACATTTGCTTTACCAGAATTACAAAACATATCAATTGCGGCTGTTTTAATTGGGTTTATTCTCGCTAGTTTTAGTATTGCAGCTACAAATGGAGGCATTGGTTCGTTTCCAGAAGCTATCGTTTTAGCATTTTTGCCGTTTGGTATGGCTGAAGATCCGAGTAGAGCTTTTGGTTGGATAATGTGGTCTACACAAACCTTAGTAATTATAATATTTGGCGGATTATCACTGATCTATTTACCAATATATAACAGAAAGAAAAACACTATTTAGAAATATTTTTTACCTTGCCTTAATTTATAAAGCCCACTTACTGATGAAATCTACTTACATTCTACTTATATTTTGCTGTATCGGGTGGAACCTACAAGCACAAGCAATTTATGAGACTATTGACTCATATAAGCTCGAGGGTAAACGCGAATTAAAGATTCAATTACCCAGAAATTACGACGCAGAAGCAGACAGAACCTATCCTTTAGTTATTGTTTTAGATGGCGATTATTTATTTGAACCTGTTGCTGGTAATATTGATTACCAAGCCTATTGGGAAGATATACCAGATTGCATTGTAGTTGGCATAAAACAAGGAAGTACAAGAGAAGATGATTTCTTTTATGATGATGAAACTTTTTTTCCAGCCCATGAAGGTGCAGACTTTTATGAATTTATGGGAGCTGAACTATTACCATATATAGAAGATAAATATAAAGTATCTGATTATAGAATAATATTTGGACACGATTTAAGCGCCAATTTCATTAATTATTATCTCTTTAAAGATGAACCGCTTTTTAGAGCTTATGTTGCTTTAAGTCCAGATTTAGCACCAGAGATGGCAAGCAGAATACAACAGCGGTTATCAATTCTACAAGAAGAAACATTTTACTATATGGCAACCGCAGACGCAGATGTAAAAGCATTACGTAATGCTATAATAGAAAGTGATGCTAAACTCAAAATGGTTGAAAATACAAAACTGCATTATAAGTTCGATAATTTTGAAGATGCTAACCACTACTCCTTAGTAGGCAGAGGAATTCCGAAAGCGTTAAATGAAATATTTGAATTGTATAAACCTATAAATGGTAAAGAATACAATGAAAAAGTGTTGACTTTTGAAGGTTCTCCCTACGATTATCTTATGAAAAAATACGAAGACATAGAATATTTTTATGGCTTTGAAAAAAAATTAATTGAAAATGATGTGCGAGCAATTGCTGCAGCTTGCAACAAAAAAGACGACTTAGAATCTTTAGAGAAATTATCTAAATTAGTAAAGAAAGAATTTCCAAAATCTATGTTAAGTGCCTACTACTTAGGTATGTATAATGAAAAAGAGGGCAATCTAAAAAGAGCGTTACAACGTTACAAATCTGGTTTGTTGTTAGAGCCCTCGCAATTTATAGACAAGGAATTGATGCTCGAAAAAATGTACGATATACAAGACGCAATGAAAAACTAATTACAGTTCATCGAAAAAATTGGTTAATTAACGATATAATAGGTATGTTTGGAATCCCTTAACTAAACCTACTTACAAATGAAGAGAGCTATTTTTATAGTTTTGGCTTGCGCTTTATGCGCATCAGTATTTGCCCAAACCAGTTATGACGAAATCAACTCCTCAAAGTTAAATTCTGTACGCCAACTAAAGATTAAACTACCAAAAGACTACGACCCTTCATCGGAAGTAAAATACCCCTTAATCGTAGTTTTTGATGGCGATTATTTGTTTGAACCCATTGCTGGTCAGGTTGATTTTCAAACCTATTTTGATGATATGCCAGGCTCAATTATTGTCGGAGTAGTACAAGGATCAGAACGATTTTATGATGGTTATTGTGACGAAGTTACAGGCTTACCAAAAGAATCTGGTTTAAGATTTCACAATTTTGTGGCAGACGAGCTCATCCCTTATCTAGATAACAAGTACAATACTAGTAAATTTAGAGTTGCGGTTGGACACGACTTAATGGGTAATTTTATTAATTCGTATCTATTTAAAGAAGATCCACTTTTTCAAGCTTATGTATGTATTAGCCCAGATTTGTCGGGTAACGTAAAAGATTATTTAGGGGAGCGATTAGAGTTTTTTAAAGACGATATTTTCTATTACATGGCAACCTCAGATAAAGATTTACCAGGAATAAGAGACGCTGTTTTAGACGCAAACACACAAATAGCCGATGTTAAGAATCAGTATTTAACTTATTATTTTGATGATTTTAAAAACGATACACATTATACTTTGGTAAATAGTGCTATTGCAAAATCATTCGATAAGGTTTTTGAAATATATAAGCCATTACGTGAAAAAGAGTTAGAAGAAAAAGTTCTGACTTACGATGGTACTCTAGATAAATATTTGGTAAATCGTTACGACAGAATTGAAGACTTATTTGGCATTAAAAAGCCAATCACCGAAGCAGAGATTGAAAAAGTCGTAAAAATTGCAGAACAACGGAACGATTTAGAGTCACTAGAGAAAATAGGAAAGTTGGCTAAGAAACTAAACCCAGAATCTCTTTTAGGAACGTACTATTTAGCACAGTATGCAGAAAAAGTAGGAAACACTAAAAAAGCAAAAAAACTATATGAGTCTGCATTAACATTGAATGATGTAAGCCATATAAATAGAGATTTTATCTTTTTAAAGATTGATGAATTAACAGTTGTTGATACAGACGAAGATGATCAAGGAGAGGAGGACGATGATGAAGACAACTAAAAAGAAAACCTTATCAACTGACTATTTTTTTGAAGCGTTATATAAAAAAACAAAATCATTTTTAGTATCCAATATTCCGTTAAAACTTGTAACACTTAAAGTTCTGGCCATTGCAAGTTGGTTTAAAGATATAAATTAAAAATACCTTAATTTAGCTGTTCAAAATTTTAAAGATTTCTGATGAAGTCGGAAACTAAATATGGCTAAAGTAAAAACAACTTTTTTTTGTCAAAATTGTGGGAGTCAATACGCAAAATGGCAAGGGCAATGTACCTCTTGTAAAGCATGGAATACCATAACAGAAGAGGTTATTCAAACGCCAAAAAAGAGTGATTGGAAATTGCGGTCATCTTCTTCAGAACGTGTTTCAAAACCCTTAAAAATTAATGAAATAAATACGTCTCAGGAAGCACGTTTAAATATGCAAGATGCAGAATTTAACCGTGTATTAGGTGGTGGTATGGTTTATGGTTCGTTAACGCTCCTTGGTGGTGAACCAGGCATTGGTAAAAGCACATTATTACTTCAAATAGCTCTAAAATTAGAATATAAAACATTATATGTTTCTGGAGAAGAAAGCCAAAAGCAGATTAAAATGCGTGCAGAACGTATTAATCCAAATAGCAGTAATTGTTTCATTCTTACAGAAACAAAAACTCAAAATATCTTTAAACAAATCGAGGCTTTAGAGCCAGATATTGTTATCATAGATTCTATTCAAACTTTACACAGCGATTATATTGAATCTTCTGCAGGCAGTATTTCTCAGGTTAAAGAGTGTACTACAGAACTTATTAAATTTGCAAAAGAAACATCTACACCTGTTTTATTGATAGGACATATTACTAAAGACGGTCATATCGCTGGGCCAAAAATATTGGAGCACATGGTAGATACTGTATTACAGTTTGAAGGCGATAGAAATCACGTTTTTAGAATTCTAAGGTCAAATAAAAATCGCTTTGGTTCTACAAATGAATTAGGTATTTACGAAATGCAAGGTTCTGGTCTGAGAGAAGTTTCTAATCCATCTGAAATTTTAATTTCAGAAAAGGATGGCGAATTATCCGGTAATGCAATAGCCGCAACACTCGAAGGTTTAAGACCATTAATGATAGAAGTACAAGCTTTGGTAAGTACAGCAGTTTATGGTATGCCACAACGCTCTGCGACAGGCTTTAATGCTAAACGCTTAAATATGCTGTTGGCTGTGTTAGAGAAGCGAGCCGGCTTTCGTTTAGGCGCTAAAGATGTCTTCTTAAATATTACTGGAGGTATCACGGTTGATGATCCTGCAATAGATTTAGCTGTGGTTGCAGCCATATTATCTTCAAATGAAGATGTTGCATTACAGAGTGATTATTGCTTTGCCGCAGAAGTTGGCCTTTCTGGCGAGATTAGACCAGTTCAACGTGTTGAGCAACGCATTTTGGAAGCTGAAAAATTAGGATTTTCGACCATTTTTGTGTCTAAATACAACAAAATATCTTTAAAAAATACTGTGATTAAAATACAATTGATTTCTAAGATTGAAGATGTTGTAAGCTTTTTGGTCTAATCTATTGAATATGAAAGTAAAACAATGAGTCAGTCTAAGTATTTTGAGTATATAAAAATCGTTTAATCGGATTTTTTAATCATTTTATCGAAAAAACAACGCATAATAGTTGTAGTATTTCCTACAAATTACTACTATTGTATTATATATGGCAAAACCTTAAACAAATTTTTGTCGTATATATAAAACTTCCCTCATAGTAAACATCCATTGAATTAAGATTTTATTGTAGTACATAATTAATGTTTTCCAACAACTTTTAATTATGAAAATAAAACTACTTTGCACATTATTAGCTACACTATTCTTTTTTATTCCAGAAGATTTAGTTGCCCAAATCTTAGTAAATTGCCCTCCAGTATCTGGCGCTACTGCTCCGCAAGGAGATGCCATAAGTTGGGATTATGCTAACATTAAAATATTTACAATAGCTAACAACACAAATGGGTTAGGATATCAAGAATCGGGATTTCAAGAAGAAGTTTTTGCAAACGGACAAGCCTTAACGGTATTAGATGGTGCAAACGATTACACGTTTCCAAGTAGTTCTTGGACTGCTGGAAGTGCCAATACAAGTATAGGAACATTTGCAAATGGTACTATAGATTTTGAATCTAATTATTACAGAAGGACTAGTTCTCCAAGAATAGCTTTATTAAGAACAACAACTTCAGGAGGTTTTATCTCTGGTGATGCTGGTCAAGGAGTTTATATTTATCCAGAAACAGGTGCGCAAACAGATGATTATTATACAGTAAATATAAATTTCACAACACCAGTTAAATCATTCAGTTTTGACCTAATAGATATATATGACACAAATTTTGATAGTGGTGCGGTGAGTCACTATGAGGTTTATGTTAATGATAATTTAGTTGGTTATTATAGCAATACATTCTTTGGTGACGACAATACAGGGAATATAAACCTTTATGATGTTAATGGAGATTTAAAAGGCGCAGTTAACTCTGGTCAAAATATTGAGAATACTTTTGGTGTCACATCAAGTTCAGGAATAAATAAAGTGTCAATTCGGCATATTGTTGTCTCAGGTCAAATGGCTATTAATACGCATGAACCTCACGGTTTAGATACTTTTGCTTATAGTTTTGATTGTAAAGTAGATTCTTGTGACGCATCAGCATCAGGCTATTTAGATACAGATGGTGATAACATATCAGATGTATGTGATTTAGATGATGATAATGATGGTATTTCTGATCGTAATGAATCTTCTGATTATGTACTGAGTAAATTTAGGTGGACGTTAAATTTTCCACCAGGAAATCTTACAATGGATGAGGTTTATAATACAAAGTTAACCGATTGGGTATTAGCGTCAACATCAACATTGAACTTTAACAGTGGGATATATGGTATTTCTTATAATGATGTCGAAATTAGAGGAATGACCTCAAATAGTTTTATGGATGCTATTATAAATGGTGATTATATAGAAATGAGTTTCGTAACGAGCAACGAAGTGTCAGACATGACGCTTAGGAATGTTGGTAGCGGTTGGCATTTGCCTTCAGAAGGAGATTCATTCTATTCTACAACTGAGTTTTCAGAAGGGACTTCAGGAGTTTGGACTACACTTTCTACGGACGTTTTTCATACGGATGATGGATCAATCTATGCCGATTTTGATAATATGACGATTCCAGATATTAAATTAAAGCCCAATACTTTATATACATGTAGATTCTACACTTATGGTCAAATAGATGACTCACCAGAAGATTACTCTTCGATTGATGATTTTACTTTTTTTGTAAATGCTAGTAGAATTCAAGATACAGATAATGATGGAATTTATGACCATCAAGACTTAGATAGTGATGGTGACGGTTGTCCTGACGCTGTAGAAGGAAGTGGTAGTTACACTAATAGTGATTTAATAGCTTCTAGTTTACCAGGAGGGAATAGCGGTCCTAGTTATTCGGGTTTTTATAACGGTGAAATCGTGGATAATCTAGGAACTACTGTTGATTCTAATGGTATTCCTAATACAGATGGAAATGTTGGTACAAATGATTCTCAAGGTGTAGGAACTAGTCAAGATATTACTAGAAGTAGCTGTCCTAGTTATTTAGATTTTGATGGTGTAGATGATTTTTTATCTGGCAGTAGTATGTTAAATGGTTTAGGAGAAATTACTATAATGGCTTGGGTTAAAATAGATGCCGCTAATGCAGGAGTAACTAATAATACTATTGTAGGAGAAGGTATTGGATGCAGATTATATATTCAAAATGGCAATAAATTATTGTTTGGAACAAGAACTACCGCAGGTTTTACCAGTGTGGTTAACGGTGTGAATATTAATTATAATGAATGGCATCATGTCACAGGTACTTTTTCAGGTAAAAAAGGTATGCAAACTATTTATATAGATGGCAAAAAAAGTACGTCTAAATATCTCGCAACTCAAGAAGGACAAACTATACTATCAACTGGAAGTTGGAATGATAGATTTGAAGTCGGTCGTTTATCAAGGAACACTTCCAATCAAGAATATTTTAATGGTGATATAGATGAGGTAAGAGTATTTAATGAAGCTCTCACAGAGGATCAAATTCAAAGTATGGTTTATCAAGAGATAGAGAATAATTCTGGTCATATACAGGGTAGTGTTATTCCTAAAGATATTTTAGATGTTGCGTCAAACACAAAAGTTTTGTGGAATAAACTAATTGGTTATTACAAAATGGGAACTGATTTTATGGCTGATGGAAAAGTAAAAGATTACTCTGAAAATAATAACCACCTTATAACTTATAATATAGAAACATGGCAAGAAGAAACAGCACCAATGCCATACCAGACTAATAATAATGGTGATTGGACTACAGAGAACACATGGCTACATGGAGATGTTTGGGATATAGAAGATGTGCCGAATAATAAAGATTGGAGTATTGTAAATATTAAGAATAATGTTACAACATCAAATTCGCACACCAATTTAGGTTTGTTAGTTGATACTAATAGAAAGTTAACAGTTAATGGAGATCATAGTATTGAGAACACGTGGTATTTAGAGCTAAACGGCACGATTGATCTTTTAGGGGATTCACAATTAATACAGACAAACAACAGTGATTTAGTAAGTTCATCTACAGGTAAAATACTGAGAAGACAAGAAGGTAACTCTAGTGTATACTGGTATAATTATTGGGCCTCACCAGTTGGGCTTAGCGGATCTACCTCACTTACAAATAATAATACTACGAGCAACAACACCAACAATTCGGACTACAGATTAAGTATGCTAAAAAAACCCAATGGCACCAATTTTGAGTTTACAAGTTCGTATCATCAGACAGGTAAAATAAGCACACGCTGGTTATACACTTATAAAAATGGTGTAACATATTATGACTATAGTTCACTGAACGCAAGCACTGTATTAGAGCCAGGTGTAGGATACACCCAAAAAGGCACAGGATTAGGCTCAGAGCAGCAATATTTATTTGAAGGCAAGCCAAACAATGGTACTATATTAATACCAGTAACAGACTCAGGAGGCAATGGCTCAGTTCCAGCCGTATCAAAAACAGATTACTTGTTAGGCAACCCTTATGCATCAGCACTAGATATCCATAAATTTATTGATGATAATGCAGGTATTATAGATGGCACACTTCAGCTATGGCAACAATGGAGTGGTACGTCACATGTACTAAACGAGTATAACGGAGGTTATGCCCAAGTGAATAAGTTAGGATCAACCAGAGCCTATCAATTTGTAGGTATAGAAGGAGCAACAAATGGCAACCAAGATGGCACAAAAAAACCATCGAGATATTTACCAGTAGGCCAAGGATTTATGACAGAGATTGTAAATAGTGGTAATATCATATTTAGAAACAGTCAGCGAATCTTTAAAAAAGAGTCAGATGCCAATGGAGGATATAACAATGGTTCGGTTTTCTTTCGGGACGGTTCAAGTTCAACAAATGAAAGCGAATCAGAAGAAATAGAACTAGAAGAAAATCTAATGCAAAAGCTCCGCTTAGAATTTAATTCAGTAGATGGGCCAGATACAAGACGCGAGTTATTACTTGGCTTTAGCGAAGAGACCTCAGATGAATTCGATTATGGCTATGATGCAAAAAATGTAGAAGAATACAATGACGATTTAAATTTAGTGTTAGAAGATGAGCTAATGACCATACAAGCTTATGGTGCCATAACAGAAGACAAATCAGTTCCACTAACACTAAAAACATCTGGTAACTATAACTACACAATACAGCTCACAGACACAGAGAATCTTACAGAAGACCAAGAGATTTATATAAAGGATAACTTAACAGGGCAGTATTTCGATTTAAGAAATGAACAAGTCTTTGAGTTTTTATCTGAGGAAGGGGAGTTTACAGATAGATTAGAGCTTGTGTTTAGCCAACAATCCGAGTCACTATCTACAACAGATCAAACGATAGAGAATATAAATCTTTATTATGCAATGGGTAGAAACAAGATTATTATAATGAATCCAAAGCATGAGAAGATGAAAAGCTTAGAGGTGATTAACATCTTAGGTCAGTCGGTTTACAGAAACACCACCTTATTTGATGGTTCTTACAATGAATACGATTTACAAAATTTTAGTACAGGTACATATATCGTTAAATTAACAACATCTAATAATGCTTTGCTCACAAAGAAGATAATTGTGGAATAATAAGTTAACAAATAATTTTTTAAAGACCATTCCGCATATTTGTAGAATGGTCTTTTGTTTTTCAGAGTGTTAGAGGTCTCTATTTTACTAAAAATTCTTTAATTTCGCAGACTTATAAGAAACCACAATAATGAGTACAAAGTTCCCTGAATATAAAGGACTTAACTTGCCAAAAGTTGCAGATGAAATCAGCAGCTATTGGGAAGCAAATAAAATCTTCGATAAAAGTGTAACAACTAGAGAAGGAAAACCACCTTACGTATTTTTTGAAGGGCCACCTTCAGCCAACGGTTTGCCTGGTGTACACCACGTTTTAGCACGTGCGATTAAAGATATTTTTCCGCGCTATAAAACTATGAAAGGGTTTCAGGTAAAACGCAAGGCAGGTTGGGACACCCATGGTTTGCCAGTAGAACTTGGAGTTGAGAAAGAACTTGGTATTACCAAAGTAGATATTGGTACTAAAATCACCATTGAAGAATATAACGAAGCTTGTAAAAAAGCAGTGATGCGTTATACTGATATTTGGAATGACCTCACACAAAAAATGGGCTATTGGGTAGATATGGATAATCCGTATGTAACCTACAAATCTAAATACATGGAGACTGTTTGGTGGCTACTCAAACAGATTTACGATAAAAATTTAATATATAAAGGTTATACCATTCAGCCTTATTCTCCAAAAGCAGGTACAGGCTTAAGTTCGCACGAGTTGAACCAACCAGGAACGTATCAAGATGTTACCGATACAACAGTCGTAGCTCAGTTTAAAGCGAATGAAAAGTCTCTTCCACATTTTCTTCAAAATGAAGGAGATATTTATTTCTTAGCATGGACGACAACACCTTGGACACTGCCAAGCAATACAGCATTAACCGTTGGGTCAAAAATTGAATATGTGTTAGTTGAAACCTATAATCAATACACATTCAAACCCATTAATGTTATTTTGGCTAAAGCTTTAGTTGGAAAACAGTTTGATGGAAAATTTAAACAAGTTGAGACAAAACCAGAATTAATAGCGTACAAAGAAGGCGACAAAAAAATTCCTTTTTATATCGTAAAGGAATTCGTTGGAAAAGATTTAGTAGGTATTACCTATGAGCAATTAATTGATTTTAATCTTAAATTTGAAAATAAGCAAAACGCATTCAGAGTGATTTCTGGAGATTTTGTGACAACGGAAGACGGAACAGGAATTGTACACACAGCACCAACATTTGGTGCAGATGACGCATTGGTTGCAAAACAAGCTTCACCAGAAATTCCACCACTTTTAGTTAAAGACGAAAATGATAATCTAGTACCTCTTGTAGATTTACAAGGAAAGTTTAGACCAGAATTGGATGAGTTTGGTGGCAAATATGTGAAAAACGAATATTATCCTGATGGTGAAGCACCAGAAAAATCAATCGATGTTGAACTAGCCATTAAATTAAAGATTGAAAATAAAGCCTTTAAGGTTGAAAAATACAAGCACAGCTACCCAAACTGTTGGAGAACTGATAAACCAATTTTATACTACCCATTAGATTCTTGGTTTATTAAAGTTACAGATGTAAAAGGGAGAATGCACGAGCTAAACACTACCATTAATTGGAAACCAAAATCAACAGGCGAAGGCCGTTTTGGGAATTGGTTGGCAAATGCAAACGACTGGAATTTATCACGTTCTCGTTTTTGGGGAATTCCATTACCAATCTGGAGAACAGAAGATGGTAAAGAGCAAATTTGTATTGGCTCTGTTGCCGAATTGAAAGCTGAAATGGCAAAGTCTGTTGAAGCAGGAGTAATGACCGAAGATATTTTTGCTGACTTCGAAGTTGGTAATATGTCTGAAGCGAATTACGAAACTATTGATTTACATAAAAACGTAGTCGATAAAATAGTATTAGTTTCACCTAGTGGTAAACCAATGCAGCGCGAAAGTGATTTAATAGATGTCTGGTTCGATTCGGGCTCAATGCCTTATGCGCAATGGCATTATCCGTTTGAGAATTTAGCAATGATAGATGGTTGTCATTCAGAGCAAAGCGAAGAATATCAAAAAGGAAAGGCTTTTCCCGCAGATTTTATAGCAGAAGGTGTAGATCAAACACGTGGTTGGTTTTACACCCTTCATGCTATTGCAACTATGGTTTTTGATTCTGTTGCTTATAAAAACGTCGTTTCAAACGGACTCGTTTTAGATAAGAATGGACAGAAAATGTCTAAACGTTTAGGCAATGCCACAGATCCTTTTGAAACTTTGTCAAAGTACGGAGCAGATGCCACACGTTGGTATATGATTATGAATGCCAATCCTTGGGATAACTTAAAGTTTGATAGCGAAGGTATTGCTGAGGTAAGTCGTAAGTTTTTCGGTACCCTTTATAACACCTATTCATTTTTTACGCTTTATACAAATATTGATGGTTTTAAATACGAAGAAGCTGATATTCCATTAAACGAAAGACCTGAAATAGACCGTTGGATTCTTTCAGAATTAAACACCTTAATTCAGAAAGTAGATGACTATTACGCAGACTACGAGCCAACAAAAGCCGCGAGAGCAATCTCAGGATTCACACAAGATTATTTGAGTAATTGGTATGTGCGTTTAAGCAGAAGACGTTTCTGGAAAGGCGATTACCAAACTGATAAAATTTCAGCATATCAAACGTTATATACTTGTATGGAAACCATTGCAAAACTTGGAGCTCCAATTGCACCGTTTTTCATGGACCGTTTGTATCTAGATCTAAATTCAGTAACTAAAAAAGAAGGGTTTGAAAGTGTGCACTTAGCAGAATTTCCAAAAATAAATACAAATACCATTGATAAGATTTTAGAACGAAAAATGGAGAATGCACAAACCATATCTTCATTGGTCTTATCGTTGAGAGCTAAAGAGAAGATTAAAGTACGCCAACCGTTGCGGAAAATTATGATTCCGGTTGATAATGATCAGCAAAAAGATGAAATTGAAGCTGTTGCAGATTTAATTAAACACGAAGTTAATATTAAAAATATTGAACTTTTACAAGACGCTTCAGATATTTTAGTAAAGCAGATAAAACCCAATTTTAAAACCTTAGGACCTAAGTTTGGCAAGGATATGAAGCTGATTGCCAATGCAGTAAGAGAATTTAATGCAGATGACATTAAAAATATCGAGCAAAATGGTAATATTAACGTTGAAGTTAACGGAAAAATCATTAATTTAGGATTAGATGATGTAGAGATTACATCACAAGATATTGAAGGATGGCTCGTCGCATCACAAGGTGGATTAACAGTGGCTTTAGATGTAATAATTGATGAAGAACTACGCAAAGAAGGCATAGCTCGTGAGCTCGTAAATCGCATACAAAATTTACGTAAAGATTCAGGATTTGAGGTTATAGATAGAATTGACGTACAACTTCAAAATAATACACAGATTGCTGAAGCAATTGCTTCAAACGAAGATTATATTAAGTCAGAAACATTAACGGAAGATTTAAAACTTATTGATAATATGGATAATGGTATAGAAATTGCTTTTGATGAAGTAACAACGAAACTATTTATCCAAAAACACTAAAACAAATGGCAACAGATACAACAAACAGATATTCAGACAAAGATTTAGAGGAATTTAAAACTATAGTTCAAGACAAAATTAGTAAAGCTAATCACGATTTAGAACTCATAAAAAGTGCTTACATGAACGATTATGACAATGGTACTGAAGACACTTCACCAACGTTTAAGGCTTTTGATGAAGGGAGTTCTGTAATGAGCAAAGAGTCTAATTCTGCATTGGCAATTCGTCAAGAAAAATTTATAAGAGATTTAAAAAATGCTTTAATAAGAATTGAAAATAAGACTTATGGTGTTTGCCGTGTAACAGGAAAATTAATCAATCCCGAACGTTTAAAATTGGTGCCTCATGCTACTTTAAGTATTGAAGCTAAAAATATGCAGTAAAATCTCTTTTGTAAAAAGGGATCTCATTACTAATGAGATAAAATTTGAAATACAGAAAAATCATAAAGCTGCAAAAATTTAATTCAGAAGTTATTTTTAATAAAAGTCTTAGACCTTTTAAGTTTCAAAAACTTGAAAGGTCTTTTTTGTTGAGCTTGTTACTATTTAATTATTTCGTTTTGAACGCACAAAACGTTTTAGAAAAAAAAATTAAAGCCAATACCATAGAATCGATTTTAATTAACGGAAATCAGATTTTTGAAATTTCTATTGAAACGACCACAACAGATTATATTTCAATAGTTTCTAAGCTAGATGGTGAATACCAAGATAATTATCAGATAGTTACAAAAGAAGAACATAACAAGCTTACTCTAAGTTTAGAATTTATGTCTTTTGACGATATTCCAGATGATAAACGAAATGCACATAAAGTTATAGCAGCGACATTACATTTTAAAATACCCGAAGATTTAAATCTAAATATCAAAAGCGATATTGGTTCTGTACATTTAAACGGAAATTTTAATTTACTCACTATAGAGTTGTTACAAGGCCATTGTGAGGTTAAAGGTAAAGCCAACGATGCAACCATTAATACCATAGATGGTGCTATTAACGTTATAACTGAAAGCGCAACTATTGATGCAACGACCAATAAAGGCACAGTGATTTTAGACCAGTTTAATAAGTTAGATTCTATATGGAATTTGACGTCCATTAATGGGAATATTACAGTTACAAAGCAGGAATAATTCTTTATTTTTACCCAAATTAAAAGATGTCTTTAAAAAAAGCTTTAATTATAATTGTATTAATTCTACTGATCGATCAAATTAGTAAGATTTATATAAAAACGCATTTTCAACTGAACGAGGATGTTGAGGTTTTTAAGTGGTTTAAGATTTCATTTATAGAAAATGATGGTATGGCTTGGGGCACTAAGCTGAGTGATTTTTTTACGTTTATTTCAGATCGTTCAGCAAAACTTATTTTAACCTTATTTAGAATTGTTGCAGTAACAGGTATTGCATTCTGGTTAATAGATGTAACTAAAAAGAAAAAATCTAAAATTTTAATTTTTGCAATCGCTATAATTTTTGCAGGTGCATTAGGAAACATTTTAGATTCTGTATTTTATGGAGTTTTGTTTGATGATAGCTATATGAAGGTCTCCACATTTTTACCAGAAGCAGGCGGTTATGCAGATGTGTTTCATGGCAAAGTAGTAGATATGCTTTATTTTCCTATATGGAGAGGTACTTTACCAGATTGGCTACCATTTATTGGTGGGAAAATGGTTTCGTTTTTTGACCCTGTTTTTAATGTTGCTGATATTGCTATTAGTACAGGTATTGGGATTTTAATTGTTTTTAATAAGAGGGCGTTTAAAGCTTAAGCTGTTTTACTAAATACAGCTTCAAGCGCATCTATATTAACAGGTTTTATCAAATAGTTTTCTACGCTAGATAAAGATTTTGCCTTGTCAACATCTGTTATATTAATTGAAGAACTGACAACATAAAGTGTAATTTGGCTGTTAAATTTATTCTTTATCTTAGTAAACCTCTCAATAAATTCCCAACCGTCCATTATTGGCATATTTATATCTAAAAGTATAATTTCTGGTATATTTTCCTTACTAAAATTTTGTAGTAAGGCTTCAAAATACTCAATACCATCTTTTCCATCATTAAAAATTAAAAGGTTATCACAGAGTTTTTTCGTTTCTATAATCTTTTTTACCAAATTCACATAGATACTATCGTCATCAATAATACAGGCTAATTTTATCTTACTGCTCATATCCGTTAAAATTTAATTGTAAATGTTGTTCCTATGTTTAACTCGCTTTCTACAGTAATTTCGCCATTTAACGATTCAATTTGGTTTTTAGTAATAAATAAACCGATACCTACGGCATCATCATTCTGGTGAAATGTTTTGTACATGCCAAAGAGTTTATCTCCAAACTTTTCCATATCTATTCCCAAACCATTATCCTTAAATTCTAATATAACAGAATCATTATTGGTATAATCTAAAGTTGTTTTAATACTAATAATAGGATCTCTTTCGGAATGTTTATATTTAATTGCATTGGTCAATAGGTTTAGCAGAATACTATCCATATAGGCAGGTATGTAATTCAATTCACCTACTCTACTGAAATCGTGAAGAATCGTTGCATTATTGCTAGAAATAATTTGACTTATAGATTTACAAACTTGATTTAAAGTAGATTTAAAACTTATCGTTTCTTTAATTTGCATCGTATTTGTTTGAATAGTTACTACTTCGTTTAAATGATTTATAGTAGTATTTAAACTGTCTGATACATTTTTTATATTGTTTAATAGCTCTAATTTTTCTTTTAGAGTGTCCATCGTATCAAAGAGCTGAACAATTAGAGATAAATTACTAGAATGCGATCTTAAGTTATGGGAAACAATATGCGCAAAATTAAAGAGCCTAGAATTTTGTGAGGCTATTATCTCAGATGTTTTTTTTAAATGTATTTCTTTCTGTTTATCGTCGTCGATATCTTGAAATACACCACGTACACCAATAATATCTTTTTTATTACTAAATACGGGCTTGCCTATTGCTCTTACCCATAATTTTCTATTTTTTGCGGTAACCATGAGTATTTCAACATCAAAAGGTTTACCTGAAAGCCCACATTCAAAAAACATATTAGCAGCTAAAGCATGATGCTCTTCTGCATATAATTGCATTGCCATTTTTAATGATGGAATAAAATCTTCAGGATATTCTAATATTTCTCTTGTTATGTTATCCCAATAGCTTTTCTTTTTCTCAAAATCGATATACCAACTGCCAGTAGATGTCATTGCAGCAGTCTCCATATAGTAAAAATTATTATCTCTTAATTTTTCATGCCTTTTCAATTTTGATTGAAAAAAGAAAATAACTTTTGAACTTTTATTTTTAAGAGGGACATTTAATTCTTCATGAGTTTTACAGATATATTCTAGAGCTTCACCCTTTGTATTTTTTAATAAAATACTTTGCTTAAAGCCTATATTATATCTCACTAAATTGTAAAAATTATTTTTAAAGGAATCTCGGTATTCTTTCTCAATAATATTATCTAAGAAAAAATCTAACTTTATAATAATATTATCTAGGTTGTAACCAAGCTCTTTTATAAAAGCTTTAGACCAATAACTTGTATTATTGTTCAATTCCCAATAACACAGATTGTTATTAGAAATGAGGTTCTCTTTAGGATGAGATTCAATCATTAATTAGTAGGTTTAGGCAATGCCTGAGGGTATTTTCTATACGATGTTTTTTTGCAATATATAATTTTTTTGCATTTTAACCAATTTTTTTGCTTTTTATCGACAAAAGTTAAGATTTTAAATCTTTTTAATAAGAGCGATTATTTCATTATTTAATTCATCAGTATTTGTAACTTGTCTTCGGAGTCACACAATAATCCAACTTAATATCCTCCTCAGAAGCTTCAAAATTTTCGTTTTCAGCTTCAAAAAACGACAATCCAATTTTTAAGGTGTTAGGTTTGCATTCTGCTAAAAACCGATCATAAAATCCTTTGCCGTAACCAATCCTATGTCCTGTGTTATCAAAAGCTAAAAGCGGAATAAATACAACCTCTAATTGCGACGACCGAATTTCGATACCATCAAGAGGTTCAGGAATATTATAAGCGTTTTTTTTAATAGCTGTATTATCAGTAAGCAGGTAATGCGTCATTGAAAAATCTTCAAAATTACTTTTAGAGATAATGATATTTTTATCCTTGCCAGATAGAATATTTAAGATGTAATCTGTGTTAATTTCCTTTTGTTCTTCAATAGTTAAGAAGATGTGATAAAAAGATTTATCCCAAATATTAAGTTCTAATAATTGGTTAGCAATTGCCAAGCTATAGTCCTCAATTTGAGTTTCTGACAAGGCTTGTCTCAACGCTTTATATTTTTGTCGCAATTGAGACTTTTTCACGCTTCTAATTTTGTGGAAATATGAAAAATAGCATCACCTTGATAAATAATAGGAGACTCATTTACATTAAAAATATAACCAGCGTTTGGTGCTTTAACAAAGTAATTAAAACTACCATAAGGATCTGTAATATTACCTATAACTTGTCCTTTTTCCACATGTGTATTTATGGCTACGGTAGATTTAAACATTCCAGAATATTGAGCTCTTAACCACTTACTATCTTTAATAATAATTGTCTTAGCTTTAGGTCTAGATACTTTAAAATTACCACGAAGCATACCCAAATGGTGTAGCACACGTTTAGCACCATTAACTCCTGTATTAGTTATAGTAGGATGAATATTAAAGGATTTACCACCTTCAAACAAAAGCATTGGCACACCAACCTTACGACAAGAATTTCTGAAAGATTTATTTAGATTTTGAGAATAATAAATAAAAGGAGCACCAAATATGTGAGCTAACTCAGTAAGCTTGGCATCGTCTTTTACTATACGAATTTGTGCTGCATTAAAACGGTCTGCACCACCTGTATGAAAATCCATTGCGAAATCGACATGAGGCACTAATTCTTTCATTACAAAATAGGCGACTCTGCTAGCTAAAGAACCATTAGAACTTCCTGGGAACACACGATTTAAATCACGACCATCCGGAAACAAACGATCCATATTTAAAAAACCAAAAACATTAATTACCGGAACGCAAATCGTCGTTCCTATTTTAGGTTTATTAATTCCTTTTGCAATTATTTGTCTGACTATTTCTACACCATTAACTTCATCACCATGAATGCCTGCAGTCATTAAAACGGTTGGGCCAGGTTTTTTAGAGCGTTCTATAATTATGGGAACATCTAAAGTATTTCTTGTATGTAATTTTGCAACTTCAAACGTAACTGTTGCACTTTTTCCTGGTGCAACTTCGACTCCCAAAATGTTTAAAATATCTTTAGACATATTTTATTTTCTATTACGTTCTATAAATGTAATAATCGCTCTCGCTATATTTTTCTGAGTAGCAGCTTCAATACCTTCTAAACCTGGTGTGGAGTTTACCTCTAATAATAAAGGGCCTCTTTCAGATTGTAACATATCAACTCCACAAACGGGTAATTTTAGAACTTTTGCAGCATTCATAGCCACTTTTAATTCATCTACATCTAATTTAATAATATTTGCAGAACCACCACGATGTAGGTTAGATCTAAATTCACCCTCTTTACCTTGTCGTTTCATAGCTCCAACAACTTGTCCATCTACAACCAAAGCTCTTAAATCAGCACCTTTTGCTTCCTTAATAAATTCTTGTACAATAACTCTAGCTTGTAAGCCATTAAAAGCTTCTAAAACAGATTCGGCTGCATTTTTACTTTCTGCCAAAACAACTCCTAGCCCTTGAGTTCCTTCTAATAATTTAATAATACAAGGTGTGCCACCAACGTGCGCAATTACTTCTTCTACATCTCTTGAGTAATTAGTGAAAACAGTTTTTGGCATTCCAATACCAGCTTTACTTAAACGCTGAAGACTTTTTAGTTTGTCACGAGAACGCAAAATAGCATCAGAAGAAGCGATAGTAAAGACTCCCATTTCTTCAAACTGACGGACAACAGCACAACCATAGAAGGTTACGGACGCACCAATTCTTGGGATAATAGCATCTACATAATCGAGGTAACGATCTTTGTAATATATGGTTGGTTTTTCTTTTTCTATGATGATATCACATTTTAAGGGATCTATAATTTCTACGTCATGGCCTCTAGCTTCCGCTTCTTCAACCAAGCGGCTGGTGGAATACAAATGCGGATTTCGAGATAGTATTACTATATTCATTATTTTTTTTGTGTATTAAAAGATTGATTTTCTAAATCAACATCAACGATAAATTTTTTACTTAAAAACTGACGTCCTATTAAAACAGGAAATCGCATATCGTCTCTTGTGCTTAAAGTTAGGTTAATCTTATAAGTTTTTCCAAAGAATACGACATCTGTTTTAATCTTATATCGATTTTCTTTATGGCCATTGCTACTTTTTACATCGGTATACGTATAGTTTTCGAAAATGACATCTTCACTTTTAAAGTTAGGGTGTCCTTTACTTTCAAAAGTACAACGAAGTTTATTATCCTCTTCTTTTATATTTGAACAATGTATGGCAGAAGTATATGCGCCAGTATCTATTTTTACATCGATTTCAAACAATTTTAACTTCGTAAAATCAATTCTGTCAACACGGCCTAAGACTCTTTTACTCATTAAACATAATTTATAAAAAGCATGCAAAGATACAGATAACTTAAGTTCTTGTAACTCTAAACTTAGAACTTTTATATACCTTTGGTTTAATGCCTAAAACGAGTTTAGAGATACAGATAAAAACACTACCACACCAACCAGGTGTGTATCAATATTTTGATGTTGATGAGCGTTTAATCTACGTTGGCAAAGCTAAAGACATTAAAAAAAGAGTGAGTAGTTATTTTACTAAACATCACAATTATGGTAAAACACGTGTCTTAGTTAAAAATATTGCTTCAGTAAAACATATTGTTGTAGAGACTGAGAATGACGCCTTACTGCTAGAAAACAACCTGATAAAAAAATACAAGCCTAAGTACAACGTACTTTTAAAAGACGATAAATCCTATCCTTGGATTTGTGTGAAGAAGGAACGGTTTCCGAGAATTTTTCCAACCAGACGTGTTATTAAAGATGGATCAGAATATTTTGGGCCATATACGAGTATGAAAACCGTAAAAACACTCTTAGGTTTAATAAAAGGGTTATATCAATTACGTACATGCAACTATGATTTATCAGAAGCTAAAATTGAAGCAGGTAAATATAAAGTTTGCTTAGAATATCACTTAGGAAATTGCAAAGGTGCTTGCGAAGGTTACGAAACAGAAGAAGAATACTACGCTAATATTATAGCGATTAGAGAAATTTTAAAAGGAAATTTTAAGGATTCCTTACAGCAATTCAGACTTCAAATGAAACGACATGCAGAAAACATGCAGTTTGAAGATGCTCAGAAAATAAAAGAGAAACTCGAAGTTTTAGAAAATTACCAAGCCAAATCAACCATTGTAAATCCTAAGATTAGTAATGTCGATGTATTCTCAATTGTTAGTGATGAGACGTATGCTTATGTTAATTTTTTGCAATTAAGCTATGGCTCAATAATTAGATCACATACACTTGAGTTAAAAAAGAAATTACAAGAGTCGGATGCAGAACTTTTAGAATTAGCAATCACAGAAATTAGACAACGGTTCAATTCAAATTCAAAAGAAATTTACGTGCCTTTTAAAGTTAATTTGGGAGAAAACATAAAGGTAACAATCCCTAAACTTGGTGACAAAAAGAGTATTCTAGATTTATCCATAAGAAATGCTAAGTACTATCGCATGGATAAATTTAAACAAGTGAAACTGATAGATCCAGATAGGCATGCCAATAGAATAATGGCACAGATGAAAGCCGATTTACGTTTAACTGAAGAACCAAGACATATAGAATGCTTCGATAATTCTAATATACAAGGTACAAATCCTGTGGCTGCCTGTGTTGTTTTTAAAAATGGAAAACCAAGTAAGAAAGATTATCGTAACTTTAATATAAAAACTGTAGAAGGTCCAGACGATTTTGCCTCTATGGAAGAAGTGGTTTATAGACGCTATAAACGCTTATTAGCAGAAGAACAATCATTACCACAGTTAATTATTATAGATGGTGGAAAAGGCCAATTATCATCTGCGTTAAAAAGTCTCGATATTTTAGGATTAAGAGGAAAAATTGCTATCATTGGTATCGCTAAACGTTTAGAAGAACTGTTTTATCCAGATGACCCAATCCCTCTGTATTTAGATAAAAAAAGTGAAACGTTGAAGATCATTCAGCAATTACGAAATGAAGCGCATCGTTTTGGTATTGAACATCACAGAAATAAGCGTAGTAAAGGAGCGTTAACAACAGAGCTAGAAAATATTTCTGGAGTAGGTGAGCAAACCATCGTCGATTTAATGAAACACTTTAAAACGGTAAAACGAATAGCCAATGCTAAGGTAGATGAACTAGAAGCAGTTGTTGGAGTGTCTAGAGCAAATAAAATATATAATTATTACCATAAAGAATAAAGTTTAAAGGTGTAAATTATAGCGTACAATGTATAAGTTTTAGACTTAGAAGGTTCCCAAATTATGAAATTAAAAATCCTTTTACTATTAGTATTCTTAATAACGTTTTTTCAATTAAAGGCGCAAAACGAGATTATTCAAATTGAACCAAAAGTGGGTTTGGTTCTAAGTGGTGGTGGAGCCAAGGGTTTTGCGCATATTGGTGCCTTAAAAGTAATAGATAGTCTTGGGATTAAAATAGACTACATAGCTGGTACGAGTATGGGAGCTGTAATTGGTTCGCTCTATGCTACTGGTTATTCTGGGAAACAACTCGAAGCGATGTTTAATAGTCAGGATTTTGATGAGCTTATTAATGATGAGTTCCCAAGATTTTCAAAACCGTTCTATGAACGAGAAAATGCCGAAAAATACGCCGTAAGTTTACCTTTCGATAAGTTTAAAATTAGCTTACCATCTGCGTTATCTCGCGGACAAAATGTCTATAATCTGTTATACCAATTGATGCTTCCTGTAAATGATATTAGCGATTTTCAAAAATTACCAATTCCGTTTTTCTGTATAGCTACTAATATCGAAACAGGTGAATCTATTATTATGGATAAAGGTAAGTTGGCAGAAGTTGTTACAGCAAGTGGTGCTTTGCCATCATTGTTTCAACCTGTAGTTATTGATGATGCTATTTTAATAGATGGAGGTGTTACTAATAATTTTCCGGTTGAAGAATTACGAGCAAAAGGTATGGATATAATTATTGGAGTAGATGTTCAAGATGCTTTAAAAGATAGGGAGTCTTTAAAGTCTGCACCAGATATTTTACTGCAAATCAATAATTTTAGAACTATTGCTGCAATGAAAAATAAAGCAGCGCTAACAGATGTTTATATTAAACCAGATATTGCGAATTTTTCGGTTATTTCTTTCGACGAAGGAGAGGATATTATAGCAAATGGCGAAGCTGCCGCAAGAACAAATTTAGCGCAACTAAAAGCTATTAAAAACAAACAAACCACAACTTTTAAAAGACCAGAACTAAAATTATTAGATAGTATTGATATAAATTCCATAAATATTGGTGGATACGAGCGGTACACAAGGTCTTACGTCTTAGGAAAACTAAAATCTAAAGGAGATGAAAAAATAAGTTATGATGATTTAAAGAAAGGTATAAATAACCTAATCGCTACAAATAATTTTGATACGTTTAGATATTATTTGGAGCCTAGTAAAACTAATAATGGCTATAATTTAACAGGTCAATTGAGAGAGTCTGAGACTACTACATTTTTAAGACTAGGCTTGCATTACGACGGTTTATATAAGAGCGCAGCATTATTAAATCTTACTCAAAAAAGACTGCTGTTTAATAACGACATCGCATCACTCGATGTGATATTGGGAGACAATACAAGATATAATTTCGATTATTTTATAGATAAGGGTTTTTACATTAGTGTTGGTTTAAAATCGCGATATAATTCTTTTAATAAAAATGTTAACCCATTATTGGCTCTAGAAGCGGATTCACCATTATTAGCAGGACTTAATAAAATTGATGCAGAGTTTTCAGATTTGACTAATCAAATATATTTACAGACTATTTTTAGAAAAGATTTTGCATTACGTGCAGGTGCAGAACTAAAGCGTCTTAAAATTACATCTGAAACTATTATAGACGATGACCAAGAAAACGAAATTACATTTGAAAATACAGATTACTTTAGCGTATTTGGTAATATAATTTTTGATGACTATGACAATAAATACTTTCCTAAAAACGGATTCTATTTTAATGGAGATTTTCACCTGTATTTAAATGCATCGGACTTTAATAGTGATTTTGAAGAATTTTCAATTGCCAAAGCAGATGTTGGGTATGCCTTTAGTTTTAATGATAGAGTGGCGCTTAAAACTGAAGCAAATGGTGGTTTTAAAATAGGTGGTAGCTCAACAACATCCTTAGGTTTTGGTTTGGGAGGTTATGGCAATAACTTTATTAATAATTTTCAATCGTTTTATGGGTATGATTATTTAGCGCTTTCTGGCGATAGCTTCGTAAAGGCAACTTTAACTTTAGACTACGAATGGTTAAAAAAACACCATATTATTTTAGCAGCCAATTACGCAAATATAGAAGATGGACTTTTTGAAACAGGTAATTGGATCTCTACACCAGACTACAGTGGCTATGCTATTGGCTACTCGTTAGAAACATTCTTAGGTCCTGTTGAAGGAAAATATACCTACTCACCAGAAACAGGCAATGGCTATTGGTTTTTTAATCTTGGGTTTTGGTTTTGACATAACGCAAGTTTCGTCATGCTGTCCCGATAACTATCGGGATTATTTCAGCATCTCACTACAACTTATAACTCACCTTAAACATCACAATCCGTGGTAATATAAAAGTTCTGCTATCACCAATAACAAAAGCATTAAATGAGTTACGTTGTTTAAATTTCACATCAAACAAATTTGTGGCATTAATCTCAAAACCCCAAGGACTATCTTCTTTTTGGTAAAATAAGGATGCGTTAGCAGTATCGAAGGTGTTATTGATATCTTGATTTTTATTAGTGTAATTATCAAACGTGTAATCTGCTTTAAAGATAAAATCCTTTAAAAAATCATATTCTAGGATCACTTCTAACCGGTCATTTTCAAATTTATTTTCAATGCCTCTTGCTTTGTAATTACTAAAGTCTTTGGTGTAGTTAATTTCTATATTTGGATGGTCTTTAAAAAAGGTTTCAATACCAAATGTTGACGATAAAGACTTTGAGATGTTAAGATTGGTATCAGTATTTAATAGTTGAAAGAAATCACTATAATTAAAACGAGAACTCAAATTATAACGGAGTTTGTTTATTTTTTTAGAGATACGACCGCTCAATGACCAATTTTGTTCTGGCTGATCGAACATTATAGCCGTATTAAAAGATTCTATGCCATTAAGCTCAGTAACCGTTTTAATACTTTCTATACGTTTATTAAAACTGGTATTCACATTAAAGTTTAAACCTCTAAACAAGCTAAATTTGTAGTAACTTAACGAAGCTGTATGATACAATTGATTTTCCAATTGATTGTTCCCTCTAAACACGCTATTAAAACTAGAGAGTATAAAATTATTTGCCAATTGATTAATACCAGGAAAACGTGCATTCAATCGGTAACGAAAATTTAACTTTTCACTATTATTAAATTCTACTTTAGTAGTAAACTGAGGTAAAAACAGGTTTTTAGAAAACGTTTCTGCATCCTCAAACTGTTGCGTGCGCCAAAGGTAACCATGATAAAAAAGAGCTGGTTTAAACGTGGCAATACCAATTTGAAATTTATACTCCAAGCCCAAATACGTATCCACAAAACTATAGCCAAAATCATTACCAAAACCAGCAGAACTAAAGTTGTTAATATTGCCATCACTTACTAGCTGTACATCTTCATTAAAAAATTCATTAAACGAGGTGTTAACACCCAAGCTTGTATAAATATGGTTAGAGTTATTAAGCACCCAATAATCTTTTACAATAGCATTAAAATTATGTGACCTTGATTTTTTAGTCTGTAGAATATTAAATACCTCATCATCTTCTAATGGAATTAACCCTTGTAATATTTGCTGATTAGTCAACCATTCCGTCATAGGTCTATCATTCTGAAAATTATAAGTCGCTTCTAAAGTTGCCGTATGTGCTTTAGATAATTTACGGCTGTAATTGACGTTTTGTTTTAAGCTAAGAGATGCAACATCTGTTAGCGTTCTTATGGTATTGTTGCGGCTTGGGCTTAATGTATTTACAAAACCACGACTATCGTTATTGGTCACTTTTATAAACGCATTGTATGCAAAATCTTCTTTATAAGTTGGGTCGTAATCTATAGTTAGTTTACCAATAGTAAAAAAGTTGTTAAGGCTGTTGGCAACTGTTCTATCTTCTGTAAAAGGATTGGCTATATTTTGGTAACTATTTAAGGTATTGCTCGCAGTTTGTGTTTTAGAATTAGAAGCAATTAAATAACCACTAATATCTGTACTGTTAGAAACCGATTGCCTAATGTTGAGTGCACCAAACTGATTGATATTATCCGTAAAATCTTGGTTATTGAGATACTGTGCAAAATCACTATTAAACAAACTAAAGTAACTACCAGCATCGTCTAAGAGCTTACCAAAACCACCTTCAAACTCTAGGTAGTCATTAAAGCTAAAACTCTTTATGCCTTGATTGTTAAGGTCACCAATAAAATTAACGTTGGTCTTTGGGCTATAATAAAACAGGTTGGGATGCAACAAATAACGGTCTTCAATACCAGCACCAACCTCAATATCGCCAAATACAAATTTCTTTTTGTCCTCTTTTAAGAGAATGTTCATCGCCATATCCTCAGAGTCTTGCAGACCTTTTAGCATAGCCACCTCGTTATAGTTATCTAAAACCTCTACTTTTTCTACGGCATCTGCTGGTATATTATTTACGGCAAGTTTACTATTACCTGTAAAAAAGGTTTTGTTCTCCACTAAAACTTTGGTCACTTTTTTACCTTGTACAGTAACATTACCTGCTCTATCCACTTCTACGCCTGGCAATTTTTTAAGTGCATCACGTAGTTTGCGTTCTTCACCAGTTACAAATTTGGTAACATCGTAGGTTATGGTGTCTTTTTTTACAGTAATTGGTGGAGTGTATTTTATAGTAACTTCATCTAATTGGTCTGGGTTTTCTTTGAGTACAAAGTTTTTAATAAGGTTTTGGTCTGTGGTGATTATAGTGAGTATTTGTGGTTTGTAACCTAAATAACTTACCGTAAGCTCGTAGGTTTGGTTTTTTATCAAGCCCAATTTATAGCTGCCGTTGTTTTCTGTAATAGCAAATTTTATGGCTTGGTTGTCTGCTTTTGGTACGGCTAAGATATTAGCGTATGGTAATGGTTGCTGTAAACTATCTGTGACCTTACCATTAATAATTGCAGATTGAGCATAAGAAGAAAATCCTGCTAGAATTAGCAGGATTTTAATCTTTTTAAACAAATATTTCCTAATTACCAACCTCTATTTGCTTTAGCAACTTTATACATTTCTTTTAGTTCTTTTTCAGTAACTAACTTGCTTTTAGGTAATTTAGGAAATTTTAAATCTTCATCTTTAAATTTAACATTATTGACAACATAGGTGATTTTATCATCTTTAAGTTCAATAATTAATCCAGGAAGTCCACCATATCCCATTGGACCATAACTATAGTTAATCTCTGGAGTATAATATGCTGTAACTTTCTTTTTGTGAACTCCTGATAAATTTTCTACTTCATAGGTCAAAGTTGCTTTGAAACATTTGTAGTCACCAATCATTTTTGAATCTTTTGATAAAACCCAATTAAAGTCCTTTATCTTCTTCTCCGTGTATACCTTTTCTCCATATGCGTTAAAATATTTATTAACAATATCTTTATTAAGATTTAAATAATATTTATCATTTCCGCCTAGCATTATTATTGCTGTTTCGTATTCACTTGTTGAAACATCATTAGGAACCTCATTCGTTGTCCAACAGTACCCTTCACTTTTGGTAGCAACTAAAGAAGTTGTCATTTGATTAATTAACTCAAATGATTTCTTGAAGGACTCAATAACACTTTTAGGTACTTTATCCACATCAGGTATATTGGCAGTTAATTCTGATGTAGAGATATCATATTCTACTACAATATGCTTTGAAGGAGTTTGTGAAAAAACAATAAAAACAAAGAAAATTAATAGCTTATTCATAATTATTAAAAATAATTTTTAGTTATTATTCCAATACTGTGCTGCTTCTCTATCTACTCGATCAACACAATCCTGGAATGCGGTATCACCCATTTCATGAGCTCTAATACTATCAAAACCAAGCTGTACAGCATAGAATTCAGTTATCCAAGCATAACCATAACAGCCATCATAATTGTGAACAGGGTCAGATTCAATAAGTTCATTTGAATTAGAAACACTCATTAAACTCACCATAAATAAAACCATAGCCATAAAACTAAATATCCTTTTCTTCATAATCTAAAATTTTAAACCCATCAAATTTTTTAAAAACAGGTTGATTAATAAATCTCCCTAAACTATTAGGGACAGAAGTCTTTTAATTTAGAAGCCATTTAAATATCTCATGTAAGGGCACAAGACGTAGAAGTCATTTGTTTTTAGAAGTCTTTTTTGCGCTATTAATTTAAAATTCTAAAGGGATAAAAATAAAAAAGCTTGCGCAAGCTATATGTTAACATTGTTTGTTATCCACTTTATAAACAGAGACTTCTTAATTCCTGTAAATAAAGCTTTTAACTCTGTAAATCTAAAAAAAAAAAAAATAGAAATAACCAAATGAAATGTGAGAATTTTCTAAAAAAAGCACATTTACGGTTTTACCACAGCACTTTTGAGGAAAGCTCTTACTTTTGGTTTTTTGCTAAGCCTAATTTGTAGCTGCCATCTTTTTCTGTGATAGCGAATTTTACATCTTGGTTATTTACTTTTGGTATGGCTAGGATATTGGCATATACTAATGGATTTTGTAGAGTGTCTGTTATTTTTCCTATAACAACAATTTCTTGTGCGTTTATTTGAAAAGAATTACAGTTTGAAGTAATTAAACCAACTAGAATTACGAAAAAGGAGATTTTGTTTTTAATAATCACATGTTACTTTTATTTTAATAATCCCATTTTTTTTTCATTGCATTTTTCACATAATCTTTGAACTCTATTTCTGAAAGGACTTTTCCGTCATTTGGTGTTTCAATGTTTTTTTTTGAAGATTTAAATTTTATATTTTTGAGGTAAAAAGTAAATTTATTTTCGATTAATTCGATGATCAAACCAGGTAAACCAAAATAATTCTTAGGACCTAAATTTAGAGGTATCTCGTTTGTAAACCACGCAATAACTTCAATTTCTTTACCATTGTCAAGTGACTTTTTTCTAATGGCTTTGAAACAATTATAACCGTTAATATTTTTCCTTTCACTAGTAACTATCCAATCCTCGACTTTAGTATATTTAATAAGAATTTTTTGATCAAGAAATTTAAAAGAACGAACCGATACATTACTTTCTAAATTAGTGTACCAATCGCCATTTGCATCAGCTGCTAGAATAGTATTATTTATACTTTCTTGATTATCAATATCCATTATTTTTTCTGCTTTAAAAACAGAAAGACTATCATCAAATCTAAGTTTATAATTAATTCTTTCTGAATTTTCTTTAAGGGAGAGTATTTTGTTTTTTATAGTTCCTAAAACATTATCAGGTATTTTTTTTACATTTATTATAGTTGTATCGTGCATCTTTTGACCATAAATAATTTCACCATGATTTGCATTTTGAGTAAATCCATGATAAAAGGATAATATAAGCGCAATAAAAAGCAACTTACAATTACTTTTTGTCTTAAAATTGAAATGGTCTGCTATGGTGCGGAAACAAGTGAAATTATTCATTTTGAAGTTTGTTGATTTTTTTAAAATATTGGTTTTATTATAATAGAAAAATGTAACAAAACCAATATATGAAATACTTAATAGTCTAATTGGAAACTATGACAGTAGTCAATTCAACATCATCCCTACCACTATCACCTAATGCTGCGCATAGATTATATGCTTCATCAGCTTCTTGATTTGCATAGGCATAAGTAAAACCTTGAGCGATATAGGAATTATAAATATCTAATGATAATTGTCCGCAATTTCTTCCAAATTCTGAGCTAAATGCGTTTAAGGAGCTACCCGTAAAAATTATAACAGCCATAAGACTAAAAACTTTTTTCTTCATAATCTAAAATTTTAAACCTATCACAATTTTTAAGATAGGTTGATTAATTAATAACATCTTGGAATTAACCAAGCAACAGAAGTCTTTTAATTTAAAAGCCATTTAAATATCTCGTGTAAGGGCACAAGACGTAGAAGTCATTTATTTTTAGAAGTCTTTTTTGCGCTATTAATTTTTGTCTTATGGGATAAAAATAAAAAAGCTTGCGCAAGCTATATGTTAACATTGTTTGTTATCCACTTTATAAACAGAGCCTTCTTAATTCCTATTAATAAAGCTTTTAACTCTGTTAACCTAAAAAAAAAATAGAAATCACCAACTTTAATGTAAGAAATTTCAAAATAAATGATCGATTACGGTTTTTCCACAACGTTGCTGTGGAAAAACCGTAATTAAAATGAAACTTCGTAGGATATTTCGTATAATTTTAATTTTCGTTAAACGTGTTTTTTGAAAACGTAATTGAATTTGGGCTTTAGAATAAAAAGCCTCAACTTTGTATAAGATGAAACGAGCAATTTCAAATTTTTCTCATTTAATTGTGAGCATGAATAGCGAACAGCATGTGTCCTTAAAAAGACAATAGAAAGAATCATATGAAACCCTTCTGGCAAAATATAAAACTTCACCTTAATTTCCTTATCAAAAGGAATCCAGAATGACATTTATGTCATGCTGAACTTGTTTCAGTATCTCTTAATTTTTGTACCTTTAAATCATATTGAATTTGTCACTCTGAGCTTGTCGAAGAGTCTCTTTATTATTCAACTCTTAAATATTTCAAAATATGCCATTCTATCATAAACTAGGAAAAATTCCACCAAAACGCCATACGCAGTTCAAAAAGCCGAATGGCGACTTTTATTATGAACAGCTATTCGGTACTATTGGTTTCGACGGTATGTCCACCAACAGCTACCACGAGCAACGACCAACACAAGTAAAGGATATTAAAAAGCAATACGGTGTTGCACCTAAAATTGCCAAAGAAAACAACATGCATTCGTATAAGTTTAAAGGCTTTCAGGTACAACCAGAAAACGATTATTTAGACAGTAGAAAAATAGTGCTTACCAATAGCGACTGTAATATTATTTTGGCAGCACCAAAACAATCTACAAAAGACTATTTCTATAAAAATACAGATGCAGACGAATTAATTTTCGTCCATAAAGGCTCAGGAAAATTAAGAACCCATCTAGGGAATTTAGATTTTAAATATGGAGATTACCTGGTTGTACCAAGAGGCATCATCTATAAACTAGATTTTGACACCGAAGACAATCGTCTGTTCATAGTAGAATCTAGAAGACCAATTTACACACCAAAACGTTACAGAAATTGGTTTGGTCAATTGTTAGAACATTCACCTTTTTGCGAGCGCGATTTACGTCAGCCACAAGAATTAGAAACCCATAACGAATCAGGTGACTTCTTAATCAAGATAAAAAAGCAAGATGATATTTTTGACATGGTCTATGCCTCGCATCCTTTTGATGTTGTAGGTTACGACGGTTACAATTATCCGTACGCCTTTTCAATTCACGATTTTGAACCTATTACAGGTCGTGTACATCAACCACCTCCAGTACATCAAACTTTTGAAACGGACGCTTTTGTAGTCTGTAGTTTTGTTCCAAGACTATACGATTATCATCCATTAAGTGTACCAGCACCTTACAATCACAGTAACATAGATAGTGATGAGGTGTTGTATTACGTAGACGGTGATTTTATGAGTAGAAATGATGTTGATGCAGGTTATATTTCATTGCATCCAGCAGGTATTCCGCATGGTCCACATCCTGGTGCTATGGAACGAAGTATTGGAAAAGTGAAAACAGATGAATTAGCTGTAATGGTAGATACGTTTAAACCACTAAAAGTTACAGAAGAAGCTTTAAAGATTACTGACGGAGATTATTTTAAATCTTGGTTAGAATAATAATTAACTACAATATATTAAATGAATCAAAATAAATTATCTGCAGACCCAATAGCGCTAATCTTTGGGATTATAGCATTAGTATTAGGTATCACAGGTTGTTGCTGTTATGGCATTCCGGCACTTGTAACTTTAACGTTATCAATAATAGGTTTGGTACTCGCCAATAAAAGTATAAGAGAATATAACCTAAACCCAGAAGCTTATTCCGCTCAAAGTAGAAGTAATGTTGGTACAGGAAAAGTGCTCAATATCATTGCGATAATCTTCAATGGTATTATTGTATTTGTCATCCTGATTTTCTTCGTTCTATATGGTACGTTAATGTCAACCGCAGTTTTAGAAGGTATAAGAGATGGAGATTTTAATCAAGACGATTACGAAGGCGAGGTGTACGAATGGGAAAAGGATACAACAAACACTTGGGAAAGCGATGATTATAGTATTGAAGAACAAATGGATTCCACAGAAGTAGATATCATAGAAATTGATAGTTTGGAACAGAATTAATACAAAGAATAAACAAAACACAAATTACCCAAATTTGAGTTCCTTCCCTTAGGGAAGGTTAGGATGGGAACTATTATGGCAAAAGAAGTAAAATCAGTAGATTACGGTTTAGAAAAAATATTTGAAGGAGCGCAAGATTTTTTACCGCTTTTAGGAACAGATTATGTTGAGTTTTACGTAGGTAATGCAAAACAATCTGCGCATTTTTATAAAACAGCATTTGGCTTTCAATCTTATGCGTACAGAGGCTTAGAAACAGGTTCTAGAGATTCTGTGAGTTACGTTTTAAAGCAAGACAAAATACGCTTGGTGCTCACAACTCCATTGAACAGTAAATCTGAAATCAATAACCACATTGTAAAACATGGTGATGGAGTTAAAATTGTTGCCCTTTGGGTAGATGATGCTCGTAAATCTTATAAAGAAACAACAAAGCGAGGAGCAAAATCTTATATGGAACCTCTTGTAGAAAACGACGAATTTGGTGAAGTCGTAAGAGCTGGAATTTACACTTACGGAGAAACCGTGCACATGTTTGTAGAGCGTAAAAACTACAAAGGTACATTTATGCCAGGTTTTGTAGAATGGGAAAGCGACTATAATCCAGAACCAGTGGGATTAAAATATATAGACCACATGGTAGGTAATGTAGGTTGGGGACAAATGAATACTTGGGTAAAATGGTACGAGGATGTCATGGGCTTCGTTAACTTTTTATCCTTTGATGATAAGCAAATTCACACAGAATATTCTGCCCTTATGAGTAAGGTGATGAGTAATGGTAATGGCAGAATTAAATTCCCAATAAACGAACCAGCCAAAGCTGCCAAAAAATCACAAATTGAAGAATATTTAGATTTTTACGAGGATTCTGGAGTACAACATATCGCAGTAGCAACAGATGATATCATTCAAACGGTTGCCCAACTTAAAGCGAGAGGAGTAGAATTTTTGCCTCCACCACCACAAGCGTATTACGATGACATTCCAAAACGATTGGGAGTGCATATGGATATGATGAAAGAAGATATCAGTGAGTTGCAAAAATTATCTATAATGATAGACGCAGATGAAGAAGGATATTTGCTTCAAATATTCACTAAACCAGTTGAGGACAGACCAACCTTATTTTTCGAAATTATTCAAAGAATGGGTGCACAAGGTTTTGGTGCAGGCAATTTTAAAGCGTTGTTTGAATCTATTGAGCGTGAACAGGCAAAACGAGGGACGTTGTAAAAACAAATAGCGCGTTTAACTCCCTAAAGTGAAACGCGCTAATTAAAAAAAACCAACTCTAAAATTTAAAGTATTTTATAGCCTATTCCTATGAGTAAAAAATTGGCACGCGATATAATATCATTGTCTCCGTTATAATAATTGTTAAGCTGAATACTATATTTTGCTTGAGCAAAGAATGTGTCAGAAATATCATAACTAGCACCAATATTTGCTGTAATACCAAAATTCTGATAATCATCTACAAAATCCTCAAGGACATAATTAAAACTAGGCCCTAAAAGCAATCCAAAATTCTCAGTTACATTATATTTACCCAATAAACTCAAATAGAGTGCATTGCGATCTTTTATTATGCCAAGAACTATTTCAGGTTGTAAGTCTATTTTTTCAGCCAAATTAAATTCGCTCTGCAATCCAAAATAAAATCCACTTGAGGCTGTATCAAAATCAAAGGACTCACCCTCAAATTCAAATGTTGTATCAATATTAAGATAACCACTTAAAGCAGAGAGATTAAAGTCTTGTCCAGAAATACTAAAGGTTGTAAATAGTGCCAAAAGACATAAATGTAGTTTGTACTTGGTCATAATAAGTGATATTTTGATTAATTATATAAGTACATCGCTTCATTATGAATATGTGAGCACTAATCGAAAAAAAACATAAAATCAGCTAATGTTTTCGATTGTTTTTCAATCTTTTAATACATTTGGAATAGTAATTGTATTTAAGATAATTGTAACACAATATTTGCGTTACATTATTTACATTTACAAACTAGAGTTATGAAAGAGTATGCTAATAGTTTTATCATTTAAAAGAATGATTAACAGCTTACAGAATGTGACCTTCAAAACTCAATAGAACAAGACAGATGAAACATTTATTTACACTTATATTACTCTTTGTGGGTTTTCAAGCACCAAACCATCAAAACGAATCTGCTTTCCAAGAAGGAGAGTGGTTTAAATTTGAGATGAATTATAGTGGCTTTTTAAAAGCTGGTAATGCGACATTATCGTTAAATGAAACAAAATTAGACGGCAAACCAGTTTATCATGTCGTTGGCAAAGGTTGGACAACTGGAGCTATTAAATGGATGTTTAAAGTAAAGGATCATTACGAAAGTTACTTTGATAAAGAAACAGGTGTGCCTTATAAATTTATTAGAAAAATTAATGAAGGTGGACATACTAAAGATATCGAGATTAATTTTAATCAAGAACAAAAAATAGCTAATGTCAATAATAAAAAGAAGAAAAGAGTTAGAAATATAGAGACAGAACAAAACGTACAAGACATGGTTTCTATGTATTATCACTTAAGAAATAGTATAGATATAGCATCTCTAGAACAAGGTGATGAAATAAAAACAACTATGTTTTTTGATGAAGAAAACTATGGCTTTAAATTAAAGTACTTAGGTAGAGAAACTGTTGAGGTAGATATCAATGGAACTGAAGTCAAAGTAAAATCTTTAAAATTTAGACCTTATGTAATGGCTGGTCGTGTTTTTAAGGAAGAAGAAAGTTTAACCCTTTGGGTAAGTGCAGATAAAAATAAGATTCCTTTAAAAATTAAAGCAGATTTAGCTGTAGGTTCTTTACGTGCAGACTTAGTTGCATTTAAAGGTTTAAAACATTCGTTCAAAACCGAATTTTAAAATTAGTTCATGCCAGACCAACCAAATTATGATGATATCATAAAAGCGCTTCAAGAGAAGTACACCAAAATAGACCAAGATACAGATGACCATTTATACGGCTTGCTTTACAGCAAGCCGATTACATATTGGGACTATATACAGACAGATGCACTGTTAAACCTTCAGGTTCAGCGTACCACCTTACCAGATGAAATGGTCTTTATAGCTTATCATCAAATCAACGAACTTATCTTTAAGATGATACTTTGGGAGATTTCTCAAGTTGCAGAAAAAGAAGATTTGGATGTTGCTTTTTTTGAAAGTAAGATGATGCGCATCAGTCGCTATTTTGATATGCTAACTACGTCATTCAACATTATGAGAGAAGGTATGGAAGTGGAGCAGTATATGAAATTTAGATACACCTTAACACCAGCAAGTGGTTTTCAAAGCGCGCAATACCGATTTATAGAATTTGCTTCCACAGAATTAATTAATCTTATCGATTACAGATTCAGAAAAGATATTGATAGAAATACACCATTTTTACATGCTTTTGAACACTTGTACTGGCAAGCCGCAGGAAAAGACCATAAAACTGGAAAAAAATCAACACTTTTAGTTAATTTTGAAAAACGTTACAAAGATGACTTTCTAAGATTTATGGAAACCTATAACACCATAAATCTTTGGTCACGCTTTAAGGAATTACCTTTAGAAGACCAAAAGGATAAAGATTTGATAAAAGCCATGCGTCATTACGATTATACAGTTAATGTGACTTGGGTAATGGCACATTACAATGCTGCAAAACACTATATAGACAGTGGTATTGGTGATGGTGAAGCTACAGGAGGAAGTGATTGGAAAAAGTACATGCATCCTAAATATCAGAAACGTATTTTTTTCCCAGAACTTTGGTCAGATGAAGAATTAGAAAATTGGGGAAATAATTTATAAGTATTAAAATTAATGCATTTAAAAAAGATTGTACTAATAGTAATAATTGCAATTAGTACGTTGGCGTGTAGAGAAAATAATACAGCAGAAGAAGCTCTAGAAAATGAGAGGGCTGAAATTGTAGAAGAAGAAAAAATTATTGAGTTTGGTTTTAATCTTCAAAACTATGAGTTTAAGCGCGACACTATAAGAAAAGGTGAGAGCTTTGGCGAAATCTTAGCGCGTAATGCTATAGATTATTCTCAGATTTATCAAATAGCCGAAAAAGCAAAAGACACTTTCGATATTACTCGAAAACTTCAAGTAGGTAAACCATACACGTTACTTTTTCCTAAAGAAAACTTAGCAGATAGCATTCAAAAACCTACAACATTTATCTATCAGCAAAATCTCGAAGATTATGTTGTTATTGATTTTAAGGATTCTATACAAGCCTACACGAGCAAAAAGCCAATTACTTATGTTGAAAAAACCGCAACAGGTATTATAGAAAATAATATTTCTGAAACTTTACAAGATAAAGGGCTGAGTAATAAATTGGCCTATATAATGGCAGATGAAATATATGCTTGGACCATAGACTTTAGGAGATTACAAAAAGGAGATAGATTTAAAGTTATATATACAGATAAATATATAGAAGATTCTATTTACGCAGGAGTGCATAATGTCAAAGCTGCCTATTTTGAACATAATGGAGATTCATTATATGCATTTCAGTTTGAAACTGATTCCATAAAAGGCATTATTGATTATTTTAATGAAGATGCTAAAAATCTGAGGCGCGCTTTTTTAAAGGCACCAGTTCAGTTCAGTAGAATATCATCGCGTTACAACCTTAAACGTAGAATTGCACATTACGGATATAGAGTAAAAGCGCACAGAGGCACCGATTTTGCTGCTCCAAATGGCACACCTATTATGGCAACTGCAAATGGGACCGTAACTAAATCTGCTCGTGGCAGAGGTAATGGTAAGTACGTAAAAATAAGGCATAATGCTACATACGAAACACAGTACTTGCATATGTCTAAACGAAAAGCTAAAGTTGGCGAATTCGTAAAACAAGGTGATGTTATTGGTTATGTTGGCAACACAGGTAGTTCTTCTGGCAACCACGTATGCTATCGTTTCTGGAAAAATGGAAAAGAAGTAGATCCATTTAAACAAAAACTACCAGAAGCGAAGCCCATTTCAGACAGTCTAAAAATTAAGTATTTAAAGCATATTGTTCCAATAAAACAGCGACTAGATAATATCTTTTTCCTAGAAGTAGAACCTATAGAAACCCAAAACACAATTATAGAAATACAATAATGGCACTAAAAGCAACCAACCCAACCACAACAAATTCTTGGAGAAAATTACAATCCCATTTCGAAGCCATAAAAACAAAACACTTAAAGGACTTATTTAATTCAGATAAAGAAAGAGCAAACGAGTTAACTGTAAAATGGGACGATTTTTATGTAGATTTTTCTAAAAATAGAATCACAAAACAAACCTTAGACTTATTGTTTGATTTGGCTAATGAGGTTAATTTAAAAGATGCAATTTCAAAATATTTTAAAGGAGATATTATAAACGCAACCGAAGGTAGAGCCGTTTTGCATACCGCTTTAAGATCACCAAAGTATGCAGAAATTTTTGTGGATGGAGTTAATGTTGTTCCAGAAATACACGACGTAAAGCAAAAAATAGAAAATTTTACTAAGTCGGTAGTTAATGGCAATCATAAAGGGTTTACAGGTAAAGCGATAACAGATATTGTAAATATTGGTATCGGAGGTTCAGACCTTGGTCCAGCAATGATTGTAGATTCGCTTCAATATTATAAAAATCATCTCAATACACATTTTATAAGTAATGTGGATGGTGATCACCATCAAGAGATTATAAAAAATTTAAATCCAGAGACAACGCTCTTCGTTATAGTTTCAAAAACATTTACAACGCAAGAAACCTTATCTAATGCGAACTCAATAAGGACTTGGTTTTTAAAATCGCAACCACTAGAAGCGATTTCCAAACATTTTGTAGCTGTATCTACTAATATAGAGAGTGTAAAAGCCTTTGGTATAGATGAAACTAATATTTTCCCTATGAAAGATTGGGTTGGTGGTCGATTTTCTTTATGGAGTGCAGTAGGTTTATCCATAAGTTTAGCTGTGGGTTACAATCATTTTGAAAACCTATTAGAAGGAGCAAATAAAATGGACGAGCATTTTAAAACCGAGGATTTTAGCACTAATATACCAGTGATATCTGCTTTATTAACCGTGTGGTATAACAATTTCTTTAATGCAGAAAGTGAAGCAATAATACCATATACGCAATACCTTAATCAGTTTGCAACATATCTACAACAAGGTATAATGGAAAGTAATGGTAAGAGTGTTGATAGAGCTGGTAATAAAGTAAATTACCAAACAGGTACATTAATTTGGGGAGAACCAGGTACAAATTCTCAACATGCCTTTTTTCAATTAATTCATCAAGGTACTAAGTTAATTCCAACAGATTTCATTGGTTTTGTAGAGTCACTTCACGGCAATAAAGACCATCATAATAAATTGATGTCTAATTATTTTGCGCAAACCGAAGCATTAATGAACGGTAAAACAGAAGCTGAGGTTTTATCTGAATTAAAAACCCAATCCCTTTCCGAAGACGAAATGGCTAAACTTATGCCGTTTAAGGTATTTGAAGGTAATAAGCCAACCACATCATTGTTAATTCAAAAATTGACACCAGAAAGTTTAGGAAAACTAATCGCTATGTACGAACACAAAATATTTGTACAAGGTATAATCTGGAACATTTACAGTTACGACCAATTTGGTGTGGAATTGGGCAAGCAATTGGCAAAATCAATTTTAAAAGAACTAAATGAAGACGCTTCGTCTTCAAATCATGATGCATCCACTCAAAATTTAGTCGATGTTTATAAGAACAATTGTTAAAAATTGTTAAAAAGTTTTAATAAAATTAACTATGCACGCATATAAGCTAGTAAATGTATAATTAACTTCGTGCTGTTAAAATTATTAACATTTAGGTAATATTATACTTAAAGTTATGTGTAATTTTGCCAAATAATTGAAACCAATTAACTTAAATTTTAATATGAAAAAATTTAACCAATTTTTATTCGCTACTGTATTGACGATGTTCAGTATGGTTGCATTTGCTCAAAGCACTATTAAAGGTACTGTAATAGATGCTGAGACTACTGCGCCACTTCCTGGTGCTAACGTAGTTGTTAAAGGAACAACAAATGGTGTTACAACAGATTTTGATGGTAACTTTACATTATCTGCTAGTTCAACTTCTGGTGAGATTGTAATATCTTATGTTGGTTTTGAATCTAAAACAATTAAATTTAATAGAGATGTGGATCTAGGATCTATATTTTTAAACTTAGATAACACTTTAGATGAGGTTGTTGTTGTAGGTTCAGGAATTATTGATTTAGCAGCTGGAAGAAAAACTCCTGTTGCCGTTTCTACTATTAAAGGTAGAGATATTCAATTAAAAGCTTCAGGTAACGTTGAGTTTGGTGAAGCAATGAAAAACACACCATCTGTTTATGTATCTAATCAAGCTGGTGGATTTGGTGATAGTCAGATTTTCTTAAGAGGATTTGATCAAACAAACACAGCATACTTATTAAATGGTCAGCCAATTAATGGGATGGAAGATGGCAGGATGTACTGGTCTAACTGGTCTGGTATGTCAGATGTCGCAAATACAGTACAAGTACAAAGAGGTTTAGGTTCTTCTAAATTAGCTATCTCTTCTGTAGGTGGTACTGTTAACATTGTATCTAAAACTACTGATAAACAAAAAGGAGGATTTGTAAGATTCTTGGGAGGTAATGATAGTTATGCAAAAGGAACAATTAGCTACAACTCTGGTTTAAGTGACAAAGGATGGGCTTTTTCAGTATTAGTAGATCACTGGCAAGCACACAGAAAGTATTCTATTGGTACTGCTGGTCAAGGACAAAACTATATGATTGCTGTTGGTTATAAGCCAAACGAAAAGAATGCATTTAACTTCTTATTAACTGGTGCGCCACAGTGGCATGATCAAAATTTCTCACAAGATTTAGAGTATTTTGAAGCATATGGAGAAAAAGCAAATCAAAATTCAGGTTTTTATAATGGAGAACGTTTTACTGAAAGACGTAATTACTACCACAAGCCAGTAATGAACTTAAACTGGGATTTTGATATTAATGACAAATTAGATTTATCTACAGTATTATACGCATCATGGGGACGTGGTGGTGGAACTGGTAATCTTGGTCGTGGTCGAGTTAGAAATGTAGATGTTACAGGTGATAACGTAGCATTAAATGCTCAAGAAATAAACTTTGATCAAATTGAGATTAATAACATCGCTTCATCTGACGGTAACAATAATGGTAATTTTGGGGATTCTTATTTAAGAAGATCTTCTGTAAATAACCACAACTGGTATGGTATTCTTTCTAGTTTAAATTATGAAGCTAATGAAACTTGGTCATTCAACGTAGGTTTTGATATGCGTTTATATAGAGGTGATCACTTTAGACAATTAAACGAAACATTTGGTTTGAATGGTTATGTAGATAACTTTAGAACGGATCGTCCAAGTGACTATGTGATTTCAGATACTTTTGAAGCTAATCCATGGGCTGCATTATTTAGTTTTGCAGATGAAGGACAGCGTTATGATAGAGATTACTCTGAGAACATTAATTATTTAGGAGGTTTTGGTCAAGTAGAATACGCTAATAACGGATTATCTTTATTTGCACAAGGTGCAGTTTCTACACAATCTTACCAGAGAGAAGGACGATTAACTGGTAGAGGAGATGCTTTAGGTAAATCTGAAAAATTAAACAAACTAGGTTACCAAGCTAAAGGTGGTATTGGATATGAATTAGACGACAACCACTCTATTTTTGCAAATGTAGGTTTCTTTTCGCGTCAACCATTTTTAGATAATGTTTTTGCTGATATCCGTTACTCAAACAGATTAGTAGATCCAGAAGTAGAAAATGAAGAAGTAACCGGTCTTGAGGCAGGTTACCGTTTTAGAAATAATAACTTTAAATTAAATGTAGATGTTTACCATACGCAATGGGGAAATAGATTCTTAAGTTTTGGTACAAATCTTCCTTTAGATGAATTTGGTATTTACAGATTTAATGATGTAACTCAAATACACAATGGTGTAGAGTTTGATTTAGAATACCGTCCTGATGCAAGAAACTGGAGTGTAAAAGCTTATGGTTCTGTAGGGAACTGGAAGTATGATAATGAAACACCTTTTAACCTTCAAAATGATGATACAGGTGAGTTTGTTGTAGAGAATGGTACTGTAAACTTATCGAATGTAAAAGTTGGTAATGCTCCACAAACATCTTTTGGTGTTGGATTTAGAGCAAATGTTTGCGAAGGTCTTTCTGTAGATATGGATTATAACGTGTACACAGATTTATATGAGTTTGTGGATGTTGAGGATGCTATACAAGCATCTATTGATGAAAATACTTTTCAATCAGTAAGACTTCCTGCATACACTTTAGCTGACGCAGGTTTAACTTATAAGTTCTCTCTAGGTGATAACCCAATGACATTTAGAGCTAACATTTATAACTTATTTAACGAAGCTTATATTAATCAAAGAAATGCTTTTGGGTATTACTTAGGTATTGGAAGAACGTTTAACGCAAGTTTACGTTACAACTTCTAATAAATAATTATATATAAAAATAGCCTCTTTAAAATTTTAAAGAGGCTATTTTATTTATAGTACAATTTTTAATTAGTCCTTCCAACGTATACTTTCCATTATACGCATTATATCTTTTTTAAGATATTCTGAAGCCGGATAAATAGAATCGTAGTTTGGCTTGGCATTGAAATATAGAGAACCACTTAAAAAGTGTTTAGTACTATCCGTAACATAGAATTGCGATTGCGATGCAACATCACCTCCGATTTCATATATCATACCGTAAATTTTGTTTTCTATATTTAGAAACTCCTTTGGTAAGATTTCATCTGCTTTAACAGTATGCTTTTGAGTTAAGTTTTGCGCATCTCGCAATAGGCTATCTAAATTATCGTTTTCAACTGTCTTATAGGTAAGGTAAATTGTCGCTTTTAAAGAAGGGTATTTTATATCTATACCTCTTAAATCCCCTAAAGTATTAACTGAAGAAATACGCTCTGATAGTTCATTTTTCTCAAATGTAAAAGGTAATGGTAGCGTTACTTTTTTATAAACAGCATTAGGATATTCTAATCTTAAATAGCCTTTTGGTTTAGGTAAAGGGTCATCACCACAACCTAACATAAAAAGACTGAGAATAGGTATTATTATTCGTTTCATAATATGCTCTAAGCTTGCCTATCAAAGACAGGAAGGAGTTTTTAATTAAGTTTACAATTAATTTACTAATCTAAAAGTGTCAGTTTAATCTGCTTTATACGTTTACGTTCTAAAGCCTCTACAGTAAAAACGTATTTTTTAAAATTTATTTTACTTCCTATTCTCGGAAAACCACCAGAAATTTCTAAAACAAAACCTGCAAGTGTCTCTGCCTCACCTTTTCTGTTCTCAAAAACTTCTGCATCATCTTCAATACCCACAATTTTATAAACGTCTTTTAGAGGTGTTTTGCCTTCAAAACTATAATTATTGTTATCTAGTTTGGTGTAAACTAAATCTTCATCATCATACTCATCGCTAATATCACCTACAATTTCTTCAATAATATCTTCTAAAGACACTAAACCAGAAGTTCCGCCATACTCGTCAACAACAACAGCTAAATGTACTTTTTTGGTTTGGAACTCTACCATTAAATCGTCTAATTTTTTGTTTTCTGGCACAAAAAATGGCTCTCGTAAAATGCTGGTCCAGTTAAATGTTTTCTTGTTTAAATGTGGTAATAAATCTTTTACATAAAGTACGCCTTTTATGGTGTCTATACTTTCTTCGTACACAGGTATTCTAGAATAACCGTTATCTATGATATCTTTTATAATGGCTTCAAAAGGAGTATCAATATTTAAGGCAAACAAATCCATCCTTGGTCGCATTACTTGTTTTGTATCGGTATTACCAAAAGAGACAATACCTTGTAACAATTTTTGTTCCTCTTGGGTCGTATCTTCATTACTAAGCTCTAAGGCTTGCGATAATTGATCTACACTGAGATTAGAACGTTGCTTCCCAAATTTATTCTGAATTTTTAAAGTAACATAACGCATTGGTAAACTTAAAGGCGAAAAAAGGACGTCCAAAATCTTGAGCGGTCTTGCCATAAAGGATGAAAACTTAACGCTATTTCTACTCGCATAGATCTTTGGAATAATTTCACCAAACAATAGAATTAAAAACGTAGCTGAAACAACTTCTAAGAAAAACCTTAAAATAGAATGTGTAACACTTCTAAACAAGGTTTCGCCGATAAAAGCAAATAACAATACAATGGCAATATTTATAAAGTTATTAGCAACTAATATGGTTGCCAAAAGTTTTTTTGGTCGTTCTAAAAGTGTTGCAATGATCTGCATTGGTGCAGAGTTATTCTCAACACCTTCTTCAATATTACTTTTGGTTAATGAAAACAAGGCGACTTCAGCTCCAGAAATTAATGCAGAGCAGCCAAGAAGTATAATTAGCAATACTGCACTTGTTATAAATGAAGTGCTATTGGCAATCAGCAAGTTAAAAATTAAAACCGTGGGTTCTGGATCCAATATAAGGTTACATTAAATTATTTAGAATGGTAAGTCGTCCTTATCAGCCGATTCAGCACGATTCTGTATGGGTTGCTCTGGCTGAGACGTCTGTTGTGGTGCGTTAGCCTGCTGGCCTTGCTGTTGGTCATTTTTGTTACTCAAAAACGTAAAATCATTACACTGTATTTCTGTAGAGTAACGCTCCATACCTTTATCGTCTGTCCATTTTCTAGTTTTTATACGACCTTCAATATAAACCTTATCACCTTTGCTAAGATATTTTTCACAAATTTCAGCAGCTTTATTTCTAACTACTACATTATGCCATTCTGTATTAGATACACGCTCGTTGGTCTGCTTATTGGTGTAAGTTTCATTTGTTGCCAAGGGAAAACGGCCAACACAATTTTTATCATCGAAATAATGCATTTTTACCTCATCACCCAAATGCCCAATAAGCATCACTTTATTTAACGTTCCTGACATAATAATTCTATTTAATCTACAAAGTTACTGTTTTTAAAATCGCTACTTTAAAAGTAATAAAAAAATGTGATTTTTATAATCCCTTAAAGTTGAATTGTTCTATAAAGTCACTTATAAGTACAGGTGAGGGATAGGATCTGAGGTCTTTTATAGGAATAGCCTCTATGGGTAAATGCTCTAATTCAATAATCCAAAATTTGGTATGTAAGTGTTGGTGCGAAAGTTTATGGATTTTATCCGTTTGGTTATATAAAGCATAATCAAACGTTTTGTTTTTGAGAATGGTATCTTTTAAATTTAAGAGATGAAATTCACTAACCTTCAGACTACGTTCAGATTCAATTAGAGGAAATTGGTAAAGGTTTTGCCAAATACCTTTTTTAGTCCGTTTTTCGAACATCGTTTTATTGTGAGCATCTATAAAAACTATAAAGTTGAAGTACTTTGTGGTAACTTTTGTTTTTTTCAACTTAATCGGAAGCGTGTCAACTAAACCTTTTTGAAGCGCAAAACAACTATCCTCGAGAGGACAAGCATTACAATCTGGACTTTTTGGTTTACATTGTTTAGCACCAAACTCCATAATAGCCTGATTGTACGTCGCTGGTTGATTTTTATCAATTAAGGAAGATGCTAGTACTTTGAATTCTTTAATTCCAGCAGTAGAATTTATAGGAGTATCAATTCCGAAATATCGAGACAGTACACGATAGACATTACCATCTACTACAGCGGCAACTTCGTTAAACGCAATAGAAGCTATAGCACTAGCAGTGTAGTCACCAACACCTTTTAGTTTTAGTAAATCTTTATAGGTATTAGGAAATTTACCATTAAGCTCATTAACTATATATTTTGCGGTGAAATGTAAATTTCTTGCTCTAGAGTAATATCCAAGCCCTTGCCACAATTTTAATACAGATTCTTCAGAGGCTTTGGCGAGGTTAAAAACAGTTGGATAAGTTTCAACAAAAGCGTTGTAATATGGTAAGCCTTGTTTAACTTGAGTTTGCTGTAATATAATTTCTGAAAGCCAAATGTAATAAGGGTTTTTAGTTGCTCTCCATGGCAATTCGCGTTTATTTATTGAGTACCAGTTAGTTAGTTTATTTTTGAAATTCATTAGATTATTTAATCGATAGCGCAAAATTAAATCTTTATCACGTTAAATTTTAATTAATTACGCTTGATTTATTGTAATTAAATTACATATATTTGCATCCCTTAGAACATATAGTAACCCTAAAACTAGTAACAATGACAAAAGCTGATTTAGTAGCTAAAATATCTGATAAATTAGGTATTGAAAAAGGAGACGTACAGGCAACTGTTGAATCCTTTATGGAAGAAGTAAAAACATCTTTAGAAAGCGGTGATAACGTTTATTTAAGAGGTTTTGGAAGTTTTATTATCAAAACAAGAGCTGAAAAAACAGGTCGTAATATTTCAAAAAATACTACAATAAAAATACCTGCTCACAACATACCTGCTTTTAAGCCTGCTAAAGTATTTTTAGAAGGAGTAAAGTCTAATGTTGAAGTAAACTAAAAGTATTTAAAATTTAATATTAATTAAAAAGCATTATTTATTATGCCAAGTGGTAAAAAAAGAAAAAGACACAAGGTAGCGACGCATAAGCGTAAAAAACGTAGACGCGCTAATCGTCACAAAAAGAAATAAATTGTTAAAAGTAGTTTTATAGCTACTTTTTTCAGTTTTAAAAAAAACGTTCTTTGATATAGAATCTGATGTATTTAATAGAGTACACCTAGGTTTGCTGGAATCCCGATAACAATCGGGACATCCTGTGTCAAATAATTTAGTAATAATCCATATTGGCGATAAATGTCAGTATATAAATTAACATTATGAACAAAGAATTAATCGTAAGATCGAGTTCAGATATTGTTGATTTTGCTTTATTAAAAGATGGAAGACTTATTGAATTACATAAAGATGAAGAGGATAACGACTTTGCGGTTGGTGATATTTTTATTGCCAAAATACGTAAGGTTATGCCTGGTTTAAACGCTGCGTTTGTTAACGTAGGGTACGAGAAAGATGGTTTTTTACACTATCATGATCTAGGACCGCAATTGCCTTCACTTATGAAATTCATTAAACGTGTAAGCACAGGGAAATTAAGAGATTACAATCTCAAAGACTTTCCATTAGAAAAGGATTTAGACAAGCATGGTAAAATTGCACATGCAATTAAGTCTAATCAATCCATTTTAGTACAAGTCGTAAAAGAACCAATTTCCACAAAAGGGCCACGCATTAGTTCAGAATTGTCTATTGCTGGTAGATACATTGTCTTGGTGCCTTTTTCTAAGCGTATTTCAATTTCACAGAAAATTGAATCGCAGGAAGAAAAAGACCGCCTAAAAAGACTTGTTAAAAGTATTACACCTAAAGGATTTGGAGTTATTATTCGTACTGTAGCTGAAGGCAAAAAAGTTGCCGAGCTCGACAGTGATTTACAAAATTTGCTGAGTAGATGGACAGCAATGTGTAAAAAATTGTACAAAGCGCACCACCCAACCAAAGTATTGGGAGAAATGAACAAAGCATCCTCAATTTTGAGAGATATTTTTAATGATTCATTCTCTGGTATTGTTGTGGATGATGAAGAAATGTACATACAAGTAAAAGATTATGTGCAACAAATTGCACCAAAAAAGGAGTCTATTGTAAAGTACCATAAAAATGGTCCTATTTTCGAAAAATACGGCATAGAGCGTCAAATAAAAACATCATTTGGCAGAACCGTATCAATGGCAAAAGGAGCTTATTTGGTTATAGAACATACGGAAGCTATGCACGTCGTTGATGTAAATAGTGGTAACCGTTCTAATAAAGAAAAGAACCAAGAAGACACAGCCTTAGAAGTTAATATGATCTCAGCCCAAGAAATTGCGCGCCAATTACGTTTGCGCGATATGGGAGGCATTATCGTTATCGATTTTATTGATATGGGTAGAGCCGAGAACAGAAAAAAACTTTACAATTATCTCAGAGATGAGATGAAAGACGACAAAGCAAAGCACAAAATATTGCCGCCGAGTAAGTTTGGTTTAATACAAATTACCAGACAACGCGTTAGGCCAGAACGCAATATTAAAACAAAAGAAGAAAATCCTAATTTAGTAGGAGGAGCTGAAATCGAAGCACCAATTAAAGTGGTAGAACGAATCAATCAAGACCTACAACGTATTTTCAAAAAAGACTATAAAAAGATAACGCTAAATGCGCATCCTTTTATAGCAGCCTTTTTAACCAAAGGGTTTCCATCACCACGTTCAAAATGGTTCTTTGAACACAAAAAATGGGTAAAAGTTTTACCTAGAGATGCTTACACTTATCTTGAATACCATTTTTTCGATAAAGATGGTAACAAAATCAAATAATATCTATTAGAAAAGCCCAACTGTTCCGAAAATTTCGGGATTAGTTGGGCTTTTTGTTTTAATTTACTCATATTTTTGGCAATTACGCATATATGAAAATTTTTCCGAAGTATATTTTTCAGGATACTTCTTCAAAATAATATTATATGCCAAACATTTTACCTCTTTATCTCTATAATTATATATAGCACTAGGTTTTATTTCAATAGAAAAATCTTTGGTTTTCTTAACCCATTTATTGTCACGCTTAGCAAATTTAACTTTCATAGCGTAAGACCTAAAGCTCATCATGTAAATTAACATGATTTCATCTCCTTCTTTATACCCTAATAATATATTAATGAATTTTTCATCTAATTTATTATGGATTTCTTGTTTGTTTCGAAACTTTACTTTTTTACCAAATTTCTCTAATTTAATGTCTTTATAAAATGGTTCTATAAAATCGTTAATCAGAATAGAGACGCCTTTGTCTCTTTCTTCTTCAGAAAAAAAAGCGTTAATGTGGTTAGTCGATAAACCCAGTTGTAATAGTTCTTGAGTCTCATTTAATGAGAACGATTCAATACCTTTGCTCCTATCAGTATCCACTAGTTGCTTTGATCCTTTACAACCAAGTAAAAAAGATAGCATTATCAATGATGTAAGCGTTGAAATTTTATAATATCTCATAATTAATCTCTAATTAAAAAATACTGTTGAATAATCTCATTAAAGTTATTAATATTCGATTCAAATTTTTCTCATTATGCTTTTATTATAATCTTAAAACTAGCTTTAATTTAGCTTACTTCCTTTTTCTTAATGCTTTCTTTATACTCAAAATTAAAAAATCATCTCCTTTTATTCTTCCTTGTTGCTTAGTTTTTTTATTAATAATATGCCAACCATCACTATCCTTATAAAAAAGAAAATAAAACATTAAATTATTATTTCTTTGAATGTATGTGACTTTGGCAAAATTTGTGTCATAATCTACATCTTCAATAGAATAAAAATTTAGGTACCGTCTTCTGTATAATTTGCTTTCACTCCAAATTTTAATTTTACTATTATTTATTGCTTTTTCAAGGCAAACAGCTTTAAAATTGTACCTCAAGATAATAGAATCGTTCTCTTTTAACTCTGTCTCAAAAGCTAGACCAATGATTTCCTTAAGGTCTTTTGTGATTGGTTGACAGGCATTTTGAGAAAAAACATTAAGAGTTTTAAAAATTAAAAATATGGAAAAAACCATTTTTATGATAATCAATCTTTTCATCTAATCTTGTTTTTTTAACAAATACCCTTGATAAACCTCATTTGCATTGTTAGGGTTTTGCTCAGAGGTTCCTGTTACAAATAATTCAAAATCATCACCAGGTTCACCTTCATACATATCACCATTATACAAAAAATCTCCCAAATGAGTTAATTCGTGTAAGATAATAATTCCTATAAAAAAGTTTAAAGCATCCTTACTTATAGTTGAGCTATTCTGTAGTTCATTAGCTAATTCTGTACTGATTAAAACTGTGTTTTCATCATAACCCCATTGTGGACCGTATGCGCCCCAACAGCATACCATGTCAATAACTCTTATAGTTACAGAAGAATCATTACCCCATTTAAGAGCATCATTTACCTGTTCTTGATTTAAACTGCCAAATTGCTGTAACGCATTAACAATTAATTCATCATTGGATAGCAAAGGAAGTTCATTCTCTAAATATTCCGTCAACTTAGGATAAGTATTATTATATGTTTCAGCTAAATCTTCTGGATATTTAACAAATGGAAAGGCAGTTATTAAACTACCATCAAGATCTGATTGTATAATTTTATTTATTAAAGATGCTCCATCTTCACTACAGCCATTAGTATTTAAAAAATTAAGTATTCTAGCTTTACTTTCTTGGCTTATTAATTCAAAATATACGTTATTTTCACTGTCTAAACATGTGGATATTATACAATCCTCAAGAACACCACCAGCCGCCACACAATCACAAATAGCACCATCGCCATTCTCTTTGAGACACATTTCTACAGCATCAAGTTGGCAAAAAGGTTCATTGATATCCCATTGGTTAGCTGGTCCTTCACAAGGGTTCTCATCATCAGTTACTGTATCACCAATAGATTGCTCGCCGTCTGGATTGTTGTTTGTATTTGTAGTTCCGCCACCTGTATTTGTACTTCCGCTAGTATCGCTTGTATCATTTGGGTCTGTATCTGATGTATTGCTATCGTCCCATCCATCGTTATCTTCTATACACTGATAAAAAGGAAGATTCTTTTCTTCCCAACCTAAAGGACAGCCATTACATTCATTAGGTAAGTGGCCTTCGCATATGCATAGACTTGTTGTTTGGTAGGTGATAATAATATAACCATTACAGTCAAAAGGATAATAAGGGCTTGGTTCTGATGTATTAAACGAGCCACTACCCGGATCTGAAGGATCGTTATTATCCTCAACTACTTCTATAAAAGGATCGGGTGCTTGCTCTAGACTTTCAATGCTTCTTGAAGATACAGCGCCTTCATAATTCTGGTCTTTATTATTTTTCCAATTTTCTGTAGGTACATATTCTGTCACAAACATACCAGATTCACCATTTTTATCTTCTATGGTAAGATTGTAAAATTTACTGTTTGTTGTGTTTGGTGTGACAATCAACATGGTGTAAGATGTGTACGTATCCATTGTAACTTCTTTAATCACATCTGTGTAGATGGTAATACCTAAAGTATCTTGTGTAGTTCTAAGCATTTGGTCGTTAACTTGCTCAAATTGTAAATAAGGCCCAATATGAAGTTCAGTTTTTAAACGGTTAAAAGTTGTACCTGCATCTTCAAAAGATACGGTCTTAAGGGTTGGAATTTGTGGTGAGTTTGTAACAACAACGTTTTCCACCTCCCTAGTAATACTATCGTCTTTTTCGCAGGCAAAATAAGCGGTTAGCAAACCTAAACATAGAATTGCAGTTAAAAATTTGTGTTTCATTTAAATTGATTTATTGTTAAGTATTAATAGCTATTAATCAATAATATAAGGGAATTGCTTAAAGTTAGAACTACCAATGCTCAAACCAAAATGGAAAACTGTTAAAATTTGAGAAAAAATGGAGTGTTGATTACGGTTTTTCCGTAATTGAAGATGCATTTTACCTTTGGTCAGGTAAAACAGAAATTTTGTTAAATTTTAAAATGTTGTTTTTCAATTGTTTAAGCGATAAATTTACCTTTTAACGATTTCGCCCTTCTATTTCAAAAAATCAAGAAAAATTAATATCAAGGCGCAGGATTAGGAATCTCAGCATGTACAGCATTAATAGCCTCCATAATCTCGTCTGAAAGTGAAATATCAATACTATTAATATTTTCTTCTAACTGCTCTAGGCTTGTAGCTCCAATAATATTACTCGTTAAAAATGGCCGTTCGTTCACAAAAGCTAAAGACATTTGTGCTAAACTCATACTATGATCTTCTGCAATTTTGAGATAGCGTTTCGTCGCTTCTGTAGATTGATCGCTGCTGTATCTTGCAAATCTTGGAAACGCTTTTAAGCGTGCATTATCAGGTGCAGTTCCGTTAATATATTTACCAGACAACACACCAAAAGCCATTGGAGAATAGGCCAATAAACCAATATGTTCTCTATGTGCAACTTCCGCTAATTCTCCTTCAAATGGTCTATTTAATAAAGAATACGCATTCTGTATCGTTACCATTTTTGGTAAGTTGTTGTATTTCGCTTCTTCTAAATAACGCATCGTTCCCCAAGCACCTTCGTTAGAAATACCGACTTGTCTTATTTTTCCAGATTTAATTAAAGTATCTAAATTGTGAAGAATCTCATTAAAATTATCTTCCCATTTATCATTTGGGTTATGCTTATAATCTCTTACTCCAAAGGTATTAGTTTCGCGCTCTGGCCAGTGTAATTGATATAAATCTATGTAGTCGGTTTGTAAACGCTTTAAGCTACCTTCAACAGCTTCGTTAAGCGCAGTTTTACTAAAACCAGTAGTTCTAATATGTGCTGTATAATCGCCAGGACCAGCAATTTTAGTTCCTAAAACAACCTTATCTCTATGGCCAGTTTTTTTAAACCAGTTACCAATAATACGTTCGGTTTCGGCATAAGTTTCGGCTGTTGCTGGTACAGGATATAACTCGGCAACATCAAAAAAGTTGACGCCTTTATCTAATGCAAAATCCATTTGTGCAAAACCTTCGTCTTGAGTGTTTTGGTTTCCCCAAGTCATGGTGCCAAGGCATATTTTACTAACTTTTATATCTGTGGTTGGTAGTGTTGTATATTTCATACTTACTTCCTGCGAAGGCAGGAATCTTTTTAATGATTGAACTAAGTGAGACTTCTCGTCCCGATAGCTATCGGGAGCGCTCGAAGCGACAGCATTGATAAATTTGAATTACAAAAATAAGAAGACCTTTCAAGTTTCTAAAACTTGAAAGGTCTAAATGTATGTTAAGGTTTATTATTCATGGGATTCCTGCCTTTGCAGGAATTTGTTATATATCATTCAACAACTTAGAAATCTCATCTAACTTAGGTGTTAAAATCACCTCTATACGTCTGTTTTTAGCTTTATTGGCATTGGTGTCGTTTGGTGCTATTGGTGCAAACTCTCCACGACCTGCTGCTGTTAAGTTTTCTGGATGAATAGAAGTGTTCTCTCTAAGAATATTTACAATGGCTGTTGCACGTTTTGTAGATAAATCCCAATTACCACTCAATTGTCCGTTACCAGTGTAAGGATCGTTGTCTGTATGACCTTCGATTAAAATAGCGATTTCAGGATTTTCAGCTAAAACGCTTCCTAATTGCTGTACAGCTTTACGACCTTCTGTGCCTACAGACCAGCTTCCAGGCTGAAATAATAGCTTGTTTTCCATCGAGACATAAACTTTACCATTACGCTGTTCTACGGTTAAGCCTTTACCTTCAAAATTAGTTAATGCTTTAGAAATGGCATCTTTTAGTGCACGCATATTCGCATCTTTAGCTGCGATTACATTTTCTAATTCCGCCACACGTTGAGAACGCTTTTCTAATTCTTTCTTCAATGTATTTAAACGTTCATTTTCTGCCGCTAGAGCTTGTTCTTTACCTTCGAGTTGCGCTAAGAGCTCTCTGTTTCTTTGGGAATTTGCAGCGATAGAAGCAGAACTGTTTTCCTCTAAGGCGTTGTAAGATGCTTTGAGGTTTTCAAGATTTGTTTTCGCTGCTGCATAATCACTTTTCAACCGATCACGTTCTGCAACAGCCGCATCATAAGCACTTTGTAGTTTATTTAAAGTATTACTGAGTTTCGTTTTTTCTGTTGAAAGTGAAGCAACGTCATCTGTTAATGCTCTATTTTCTTTTTTAAGATTGGCATACTTGGTTTCAAGATCAGTATAGATTTTCTTGGACACACAAGATGTTAACAGTGTGAATGTTAGTACTATTAATGACAATTTTTTAATCATGTTAAGTTGTTTTTAGATAATACCTACAAGGTTTTTAAAACCTTGCAGGATAAATTAGCTTAAAGATCCAATTCCAATAAAATAGGACAATGATCGCTATGAACCGCTTCAGTAAGTATAACGCTTCGTTTTATTTTTTCTTGTAAAGGCGCACTTACCATGGCATAATCTAAACGCCAACCTTTATTATTTGCTCTTGAGTTTGCTCTGTAGCTCCACCAAGAATATTCTTGACGTTCAGGATTTAAAAACCTAAAACTATCAATAAAACCACTATCTATAAAATCGCCAAGCCATTCGCGTTCTTCTGGTAAAAAACCTGAGACACCTTTCATTTTTGGGTTGTGAATATCGATAGCTTCATGGCAAATATTATAATCACCACAAACTACAAGATTTGGTTTTTCGGTTTGAAGTTCATTCAAATACGTATGAATAAGATTCATATATTCAAACTTATGAGCAAGTCTTGCATCATTTGTACCAGAAGGTAAATACATACTCATTACAGAAACACCATCATAATCTACTCTTAGATTTCTACCTTCAAAATCCATGGATTCAATACCTGTTCCAAATTCAATATGGTTGGGTTTTGTCTTACATAAAATAGCAACACCACTATACCCTTTTTTCTGTGCACTAAACCAATAATTGTAATGGTAACCTGCTTCTTTAAATATATCGAGGTCGAGTTGTTCTTCCAGAGCTTTAATTTCTTGAAGACAAATCACATCAGGATCTGTTGCCGTTAACCAATCTATAAACCCTTTTTTTACGGCTGCTCTAATGCCATTTACGTTGTAGGATACTATTTTCATTTCGTCATATTATTTTATTATTTATGCCAAATGCCCATTATGGGTCTAAATTAAATAATAAGCTACTTTTACACTATTATTTTAAGCCTGTTTTAACTATAAAATATTATTGGTTTTAATAAGTTATTATTCTACATGAAGCGTACACTACTTTTTCTTTTTATTCTATCTTCTTTTTTGGGCTATACCCAAGAGAAGGCTAGTAATTTTAAGATAAAAAAAGTAGCTGTAAAAGATTCAATTATCATTGACTCTGTAAGTATAAATCCCTCAAAATTTGTTGTAAAACGAAAAGATAATACTGTTTTAGATTCCACATTATATACTATAGATTTTGCAAAGGCACTTTTAAGATTTAAGCAACCAATAGATTTAGATACAATTAAAATTGAATACTTACGCTATCCCAATTTTTTAACCAAGGTTTACAGGCAATTAGATGATCATGTGATTGTAGATAGATCTGATCCTAGTGTGCAACAATTATATAAACTACAAAACAAAAATAAAAGAGAGGCTTTTGCTCCTTTTGATGGGTTAACAACTTCTGGTAGCATATCGAGAGGAGTCACTATTGGGAATAACCAAAATTCGGTTTTAAACAGCGAACTAGATTTACAAATTTCAGGAAAATTAAGTGATAAAGTCTCATTGCGAGCCTCTATACAAGATGCCAATATTCCGCTTCAAGAAAGTGGTTATTCGCAACGATTAGATGAATTTGACCAAGTTTTTATAGAACTCTTTAGCGATGATTGGAATATACGCGCTGGTGACATAGATTTGGTAAATGCCAATAGCTATTTTGCTAATTTTTCTAAACGTGTACAAGGATTATTGGTCAATGCAAAGCTTAGTGACAAGACTACGGTCTTCGCTTCTGGTGCGTTAGTGAGAGGACAATTTACCACAACACAATTTACAGCGCAAGAAGGCAACCAAGGCCCTTATAAATTACGTGGCCCAAATAACGAGCTGTTTGTACTCATTGTTTCGGGTAGTGAAACGGTTTACGTTAACGGAGTCCCTTTAGAACGTGGAGAAAACAATGACTATATTATAGATTATAATGCTGGTGAAATTATTTTTAATTCAACATTTCCGATTACTTCCGAAATGCGAATTACAGTAGATTACCAATTTAGCGAACGGAATTATTCGCGATTTACAGTTTTTGGTGGAGCAAATTATAAAACTGAAAAACTGAATTTAAACGTCTCTGTGTATTCTGAAAGTGATGCAAAAAATCAACCGTTACAGCAAAATCTTTCAACAGAGCAAACACAGATTTTGGCAGATGCTGGTGACAATATGGATTTAATGGTTGCTCCTTCGGCAACGCAAGAATCATTTTCTGAAAATAGAATTCTGTATCGAAAAGAATTTGTTGGTGCAGAAGAAATTTTTGTGTTCTCCAATAATCCTGATGACCAATTGTTTAGTGTACGTTTTACTTTAGTTGGCACAAATCAAGGAAATTATATACTGAGTAATACCAATACAATGACTAATATTTTTGAATATGTAGCACCAATTGGTGGAGTTCCTCAAGGAAATTATGAGCCTATCACACAATTAGTAGCACCAGAACGTTTGCAAATAGCGGTATTGAATGGTAATTACAAGCCTTCCGAAAAAACAGACGTCTTTTTTGAATTTGCAGGAAGTAAAAACGATGCGAATTTATTTTCGAGTTTAGATGATGATGATAATGATGGCTTCGCAGGCAAGTTACGAGTGAAGCAAAACGTCATTAAATCGGATAGCCTTTGGAATTTATCTGCTTTAGTGGATGCAGATTTTATTCAAAAAGATTTTAGAACCATTCAACGTTTGTACCGAGCAGAATTTAATCGCGATTGGAATTTAGATAACACACAAAACAATCAAGGGAATCTTAATTTTGGAAATCAGTTGTTGTTAACCTCTGGATTACAATTGTCGCATTCAAAAAAAGGAACAGCTTCATATAGTTTTGAGTACTTAGATTATTCAGAGAATTTTAACGGAAGCAGACATAACGTTTTGGCAAATTTACGGTTGGGTGACTTTAGACTATTTTCAAGCTCTAGTTTTTTAAATAGTGAAAGTACTGTTAATCGTTCAAATTTTTTAAGATCATTCAACCGTGTAGTCTATGGCAAAGAAAAAAAATGGGCAGGAATTAAATTTGCGCTAGAGGATAACGAACAAACTGTAATTGCTTCAGATTCATTAACACCTTTAAGTCAAAAATTTAAAGCTTATGAAGCTTTTATAGGTATTGGTGACAGCACTAAAGTATTTGCTGAAGTTGGTTATATTAATCGCTTTAATGATAGTTTGCGTAATAATAGTTTAGAGCGTGTTAACAGTTCTAACACCTATTATTTAAAATCGCGATTGGTTCAAAATAAAACTACAAATCTGCAATTATTTGTTAATTATAGAGATCTTAAAGCAGAAGACGAAGCGACACAAGATGAGCAAAGCTTAAATAGCCGTTTAAATTACAATCAGAAGCTATTCAATAATCTTATTATATGGAATACGAGTTTTGAAACCAACTCAGGGACTTTACCACAACAAGATTTTACCTATATAGAAGTTGAAGCTGGGCAAGGAGCATACACTTGGATAGACTATAACGAAAACGGAATACAAGAACTTAATGAGTTTGAAATTGCGCAGTTTGCAGACCAAGGTAGTTATATACGAGTGCTATTACCAAATCAGGTTTTTGTGAGAACACATCAAAACAGATTGAGCCAGACGCTGACCATAAATCCTCAGCAGTGGAGCAAATCTGAAAATAAACGAAAGAAATTCTTCTCTCATTTTTATAACCAAACCTCTTATTTAATTGATAGAAAAATTAGAAGAGAAGGCAATAATTTTAACCTCAATCCCTTTAAGGATGATGAAGAAAATCAACTCGCTTTAAATAACAGTGTGCGAAATGTCTTATTTTACAATAGAGGGAAGCAACGCTATACAACTTCATATACGTATCTAACCAACACCAACCGTAACTTGTTATCAATAGGCTTTCAAGAAAATATATTAAGGAATCATCAACTGAATTTCAACCATAAATTCGCTACGAATTGGTTGGTTAATGCATTGGTTAGTTTTGGCAGCGATGAGAGTATTAGCGAAAACTTTACTAACCGAAATTATAATATAGACGAAGAACGTTTTCAACCTAAACTGTCTTATATTTTTAATGAAAATGCTCAATTTGATGTGTTTTATCAATACACCTCAAAAGCCAATACTATCGGGAGTTTAGAATCTTTGGCACAGAATAATTACGGTTTATCTTTCACCTATAATAATGCACAAAAGGTTGCTTTGACTGGCGAATTCAACTTTTTTCAAAACGAATTTGAAGGCAATGCAAATACTCCAGTAGCTTATCAAATGCTTGAAGGGTTGCAACCAGGAAAAAACTTTACCTGGAGTTTATTAGCGCAGAAGAAATTGACTAAATTTTTAGATTTGAATCTTAATTACTTCGGTAGAAAAACTGAGACTTCTAAAACGATTCATACCGGAACGATTCAATTGAAGGCTTATTTTTAATTTATGTTTTTTTTAACGCAACCATTTGGTGTATTTAACATCTACTAGAAGTAAATAACTATATTTTTACGTTAAAATTAATCAATTAAATTAATCAATAATGAAAAAGCCTTTTTTAATAGTAGTTCTTATGCTGATTTCAGTTTTTAGTATTAACGCTCAGGAGATATCGGATAATGATTCTCCTAAAAATTCTGAAATCTCTACTAACCTTTTAGACCTTGTAGTTGCAGGTACTTTAAATGTAAATTATGAGCGTTTATTTGAGCAAAATCAATCACTCTATTTAGGTGTAAATTTATTCGATACTTATGGGTATTATGATGCTGGTTATATTGAAAAAAGTTCTGCTATAACCTTAAATGCTGCGTATTTAATTTACTTTTCTAAAGAAAAAAACCATGCAGGTTTTTTCTTTTACCCACAATTAAAACTAAGAACCGGAGAAATTACCACTAGAGATTATTACTATGACAACGAAATAGATTCTACAGTTGAAGATGAATTTACCTATGATGTGGGTGGATTTTCAGCAGGCTTTGGTATAGGTCATAAATGGATATTCAGTAATAAATTTACCTTAACACTTAAAGGGGATATTGCTAGAAATTTGGGGAATTTTGATACCGATTATCTAGAAAATATCGAATTGCGATTTGGTGTTAATTTTGGATACCGATTTTAATATTAAAGTTGTGTCTTGTCCTATAATAATCGATAAAAATTATTTAGGACTAGACAAACTGAAATTAGTTTAGCGTGACAAAGCAGATATTACATCCGCATCAACCAATGCTTCACATCAACTTCTGTCTTAATTAAATCCTTTAAATCTTCAATTTTAACACGTTTTTGTTCCATCGTATCTCTATGACGGATGGTAACCGTGTTATCCTCTAATGTATCGTGATCTACTGTAATGCAAAATGGAGTTCCGGCAGCATCTTGTCTTCTGTAACGTTTGCCAACAGTATCCTTTTCTTCATAAATGACGTTAAAATCCCACTTTAAGTCTTCAACGATTTGTTTAGCAACTTCTGGTAAGCCATCCTTTTTTACTAATGGAAATATGGCTGCTTTTGCAGGTGCTAATACAGCAGGTAATTTTAACACTGTACGCGTTTTACCATCTTCTAATTCTTCTTCTACTAATGAATTTGAAAACACTGCTAAAAACATACGGTCTAAACCAATTGAGGTTTCGAGAACATACGGAGTGTAGCTTGCATTTTCTTCATGGTCAAAATATTGTAATTTCTTACCCGAAAACTCTTCGTGTTGTTTTAAATCAAAATCTGTACGAGAATGTATGCCTTCTAATTCCTTAAACCCGAACGGAAAATTAAACTCTATATCTGTAGCAGCATCAGCATAATGCGCTAATTTTTCGTGATCGTGAAAACGGTAGTTATCTTCGCCTAAACCAAGAGATTTATGCCATTTTAGTCTGGTTTCTTTCCAATACTCAAACCATTCGCCTTGGGTTCCTGGTTTAATAAAAAATTGCATTTCCATTTGTTCAAACTCGCGCATTCTAAAGATAAATTGTCTAGCTACGATTTCGTTTCTAAAGGCTTTTCCTGTTTGCGCAATTCCAAAAGGAATTTTCATACGTCCAGTTTTCTGAACGTTTAGGAAATTCACGAATATACCTTGAGCAGTTTCTGGTCTTAAGTATAAGTCCATCGCAGTTTCAGCAGAAGCTCCTAGCTTTGTACCAAACATGAGGTTAAATTGCTTAACGTCTGTCCAGTTTCTACTTCCAGATAATGGATCTGCGATTTCTAGTTCTTCAATTAAAGCTTTTACATCTGCTAAATCTTCTTTCTCTAATGATTTGCCTAAACGCTTAAGAATAGTGTCAATTTTTTCTTGGTAGCCTACAACGCGTCCATTGGTAGAAATAAATTCTGCTTTATTAAAAGCATCACCGAATCGTTTTTTTGCTTTTGCAACTTCTTTATTTATTTTATTTTCGATTTTAGCACAATAATCTTCAACTAGAACATCTGCTCTATAACGTTTTTTAGAATCCTTATTATCAATTAAAGGATCACTAAAGGCATCAACGTGTCCTGAAGCTTTCCAAGTGGTTGGATGCATAAAAATTGCAGCATCAATGCCTACAATATTATCGTGCATTTGTACCATGGCTTTCCACCAGTAGTCTCTAATATTTTTCTTTAATTCTGCTCCATTTTGTGCATAATCGTAAACAGCACTTAAGCCATCATAGATTTCACTACTCTGAAATACGTAACCATACTCCTTTGCATGAGAGATTACTTTTTTAAATTGATCGTCGTTTGCCATGCTGCAAAAATAAAAAACCGCTCTGATTAACAGACCGGTTTTTGAGAAATTATGTAAAATATTCTATTTTAATTTTATGCTAGTACTTCCTAACTTTTGGTCTTTATGAAATACATTAATAAAGTAATGACCTTTCACAAAAGGTTGGTCTTCATCGTCTGCGATAATAGCAGTACATATTTCTAAAGTTTCATTATAGTAATTTATAATTTCCTTTTGACTATATATTAGAGAGCTATTGCCAAAAACAACCTCACCTTTATCAGATACTACGTTACCTTGCGGACTCACAACTTGTATATAAATATCTTTTTTTCCTTTTTCAGTTAGCGGATTTTCGGATAATGTTATGCAAACATCAATGGCATTGGCACGTCTTGCTCTTTCAGTAAAACGTTTTTTACCAGATTTAAGCTTGTAAGATTGAGCTTCAACACTACTGGCTTTTAAGATAGCAGCTTTGTCTATAGAACTATTTAGAGAATCGTTGGTTTCTTCTAGATAGGTAATCGTAAGCGTCTTTTTTTGTATAGTATTAAGCGCATAGCGTTTCTCTTTTTGCAATTTTATATTTGCATTGTTAAGAGAATCTATAGTACTCAATAACACTCTACTTTTAGATTTTAAAACTAAAAGTTGTTCTTTAAACTTTGTGATTATTGATAAGTCACTTTTTAGTAACCTTAAAGAATCTAAAGCGTTTTTAGTTTCTAATTTTGCCTCCTGGAGCTGTGAAGACATAAGGCTATAATCTTCGCTTAGATCGTCATAACTAATTAACATTTCTGATAATTCATTTTCTATCAAAAACTTTTCTTGTTTTAAGAATTCTTCGTAGGATTCAATGGATTTATAGTTGGTAAAACTAAAAATTCCTAAAACAGTCAAAACGACTAATAAAGAGCTTACAATTAATCTATAGTTAAATAATTGAGGGTTAACTATCATTATTAATTTTCTTTGTTACCGCGAAATTAGACTATATTGAAGCTCAATTTTATTTTAATCGATTAAGTGGTAATAAATTTGTTAAACTTGTTTTTTCCTAAAGTTTGTGAAGCTTGTAATAATGTTTTAACCGATAATGAACGTATTATTTGTATTAGTTGCAGACATCAACTGCCAGTCACCAATTTTCATTTTGATAATTCTGAAGCGGTTAAAAAAGTGGTTTACGGACGTGTAAAATTAGAATATGCAACGGCACTTTTGCACTTCTCCAAAAAAGGGATTGTGCAACAATTGCTTCATAATCTAAAGTATAGAGGACATGAACATATAAGTAAATTCTTTGGAAAATGGCTAGGCGCAGAACTAAAAACACTTAGTGCTTACAAAAATATAGATGTAGTAATACCAGTACCATTGTATAAAACCAAGTTGCGAAAACGTGGTTATAATCAAGTTGCTAAATTCGGAAAAGAAATAGCAATAGCTTTAAACGCAGATTACAATGACTCTGTTTTAATAAAAACTAAAGCCACCAAAACAAAGGTGTTTAAAGGACGTTTAACACGATGGGATGATGATGGAGCTGTTTTCGATACTTCTGAAAACACGTCTTTAGAAGGCAAACATATTTTGTTGGTAGATGACATAATTACAACAGGATCTACCGTAGAGGCTTGCGCTGCAGTTTTGTTAAAAATTGATAATATTAAGTTAAGTCTTGCCACTATGGCAATTGCTGATTGATTTTTTCGTTTCTAAATTTTAATATTGTTTCTTTGTGCTAAATCTTTAGAGTAAATGCGATTACCTTTAAAACGAATTTTTATTATGCTTTTCTTGGCTATTGTTTTAGCAAGTTGTGCTAATCGTGGTACACCAACTGGTGGAGAAAAAGATATAGAACCTCCGATAATATTAAGAGCTGATCCACAAAATTTTTCGACCAACTTTAAAGGGGATGAAATTATCATTTATTTTGATGAGTATGTTAAAATAAAGGACCTGAGAAAACAACTCATTATCTCACCTCCAATGGATACAGATCCAGATATTATTCCATTTAGTACGGCAAGTAAATATATTTCCATCAAGATAAAAGATACCTTACAAGAGAATACCACTTATGCCTTTAATTTTGGTGAAAGTATTGTAGATAATAACGAAAGTAATCCCTATCCTTACTATCGTTATGTATTTTCTACAGGTGATACCATAGATTCACTTTCAGTGCAAGGTTTTGTTACAGATGCATTGTTAGAAGAGCCAGATACATTTGTTTCTGTGATGCTTTATGAAGTAGATTCTACATATACAGATTCTATTGTGTTTAAAGAAAAGCCAAGATATATTACCAATATCTTAGATAGCTTAACCACTTTTAGTATTGACAATATTAAGGCAGGCACTTATCGACTTCTTGCTTTAAAGGACAAGAATGGTAATTATAAATTTGATCAAAAGAATGATAAAATTGGTTTTGTAGAAGATTTTGTTACTGTGCCTTCAGCTGCGTCTTATCAGCTTAACTTATTCAAGGAGAACGTAAATTTTAAAGGTATAAAACCAAAACAAGAGGGTGCATCTAAAATTATTTTTCCATATGAGGGAGACTATGAATCTATGAGGATTAAAGTATTAGAAGGTCAACCAGAAGGTTACAAGACACGTATTGTAAAAGATGCTCTAAGAGATACACTATATTATTGGTATAAGCCAAAATTTGAAGTAGATACTACGTTTTTTCTAGTAAGTAATGAAAAATACGTCGATACATTCAAACACCGTTTTAGAAAACTTGAAAAAGATTCCTTAAAGATTAGCGCTGTGACTTCTGGGACATTAAATTTTGAAGAAGACTTTATTATCGATGGAAGTATCCCATTCTCAAAAATTGACAAATCAAAAATTAAATTAACAAATAGAGATTCAATAGCTATTGACTTTGAAGTAGAATACGATTCTATCCTCAATCAATACAGATTTCCTATTATAAAAGAAGAAGGACAAAAGTATTTTTTTGAAATGCTACCAGGCACCTTTACAGATTTTTACAACGACACCAACATAGATACTTTAAATTATAGCTTTAGAACCAAAAGAAAATCTGAATATGGTAATATTAGAGTAAGGCTTCAAAATGCTAAGTTTCCTCTAATTGTGCAATTAGTTAACGATAAAGGTGTTGTGCTTTACGAACGTTACACCACTGAAGTCCCTGTTGTAGATTTCACCAATTTAGCACCTCGAAAGTATGCCTTACGTGTTATTTACGACACTAATGGAAATGGTAAATATGATCCAGGAAATTATCTTTTAGGCATTCAACCAGAACGTGTGAGTTATTCTCCACCTATTGAAGAAGTTAGGCAAAGTTTTGATTTCGTAATTGATTTCACTTTATTAGAGTAAAATCATCTTTATCATTTAAGAAATTCAGTTTTTCTCTGTATTTTTTGATATGCTCTTTCTCTAAAACAACAATTTCAATAGCTTCTTTACTGTCTAGAATGGTATCCATGCGATGCCCTAAAACATCATAAGCGCCAGAATGCCCAGAATACTCGTAATTATTGCCATCAAAACCGACTCGGTTAACACCAATACAATAGCTCATATTTTCAATAGCACGTGCTTTTAAAAGCGCATCCCAAGCATTAACTCTTACTTTTGGCCAGTTGGCCACGTAAAGTAAAACATCGTAGTCTTCTACATTTCTTGCCCAGACTGGAAAGCGAAGATCGTAACAAACTAGCGGACAGATTTTCCAACCCTTATAATTTAAAATTACTTTTGCGTTGCCAGCCGTATAAACTTTGTGTTCACCTGCTAGAGTGAAGGTGTGTCTTTTGTCGTAATGCGTAACAGTTTCAGAAGGTTCAACACCAACTAAACGATTGTAGTAGTTGTTATTTTCTGCAATGACAAGACTGCCAATAATTAGGGCTTCCTTTTCTTTAGCTTTCGATTTGAGCCAAGAGATGGTTTCTCCATTCATAGTTTCAGCAACTTCAATGGCATTCATGGTAAAACCAGAGGTAAACATTTCTGGCAAAATAATAAGGTCAACACTATCATTTATAGCATCAATCTTATCATTTAATAATCGTCTGTTTTCACTTGGATTTTCCCAGACTAAATTTGTTTGAATAATAGCAACTGATAGGGAGTTACTCATAGTTTATAATTTGCCTTTAGCTTTTGCTACTTTTTCAGTAAGCTTTTCTAATTTCTCTAGCCATTTTTTTTCATCAACAGGAGAGAGTTTACCTTTCTCTTTAAGTTTCTCGTATTTCTCTTGAGATTTTTCAAGTTTCTCTTCAGCTTTTTCAAAATTATCCTGAAGTTTTTCTCGTTTCTTTAAAGCCTTTTCTGCCTTTTTTTGTTCTTTTTCAGCTTTTTTTCTTTCTTTTTCAGCTTTTTTCTGCTCTTTTTCGAGTTTTTTGGCTTCTTTCTCTTTTTGTTGCTCAGCTTTTTCAAGTGCCTTTTCAGCCTTTTCTTCTTCTTTTTTAGCTTTTTCTGCTTCTTTTTGCGCCATTTCTGCAATTTTTATTTTTTCAGAAATCATAGCAGCTTGTTTTAGAATGGCTGTTTTGTCCTCTATACTTAACGTTTCAGTTACATCATCACCATCTAAAAAGATTTTCTCTTTTTTCACTTCGTAAGTTTTTCCGTTTTTTTCTACTTCTTGAGCAAAAGATAGCAACGAAAATGCTAAACATAATAATGTGATACAATATTTCATGTTATTGTTTTTAGATTTGTTAGTAAGACACAGAAATTTACAAAAAGTAACACGAATAAGCTGTGTTTATCCCTTGATTTTCTCCAGTCTTAGCTTAGTTTCATTAACGTCTCTCTCTAATTTAGCTAGTTTTTCTTTCCAATCTTTTATGTCATTGGGTGAGAGTTTGCCATCAGATTTTAGGTTTTCAAATTCTTGATGATTTTCAATATAGCGTTTTTTAGCTTCAGCATAATCATCTCTTACATCTTGCGACACTCTAAGTTTATCTTGTAGAGCATTTAATTTTGCTTTAAGATTTCTCTGTTCTGCTTTTGCTTTATCTTCAATCTGTTTTTGTTCTTCAATTGCTTTTTCCAAGGCATTTAGCTCTTTTTCTGCAACACTTTGCGCTTTGGTTTTTTTGGTAAGAAGTTTATGGATAGAACTTTGTTCTTCAGAGGAAAGTTTAGCAGTAACATCAGATGCATTATTGATAATAGTATTTCCTTTTACTTCATAGACTGTACCGTCATCTGTTATAACGCGTTCGCTACTTCCACAAGCGCAAAGGATAAATAGTGATAATACCGAAAGATATTTTAATGTTTTCATAATTGTTTCAAATTTAGACATAAGGTAGATAAAAACACTACCTAGCCTTAGCTCTAACACTATTTTATTTGACTCAAAATCTCTGCTGCTTTAACAAGAGTCTTGTCCATTTTTGCAAAACAGAAGCGTAAAACTTTATCATCTTTACCTTTTTCATTAAAAACAGATAGCGGAATTGAAGCCAGTTTAAATTCTTTGGTTAGACGTTTTGCAAAATCTACATCATATTCATTAGTAATATCTGAATAATCCAAGACCTGAAAATAAGTGCCTTGTGACGGTGTAAACTTAAATTGAGATTCAGCAATTAAACTTAGAAATAAATCACGCTTTTGCTGAAAAAATGAACTTAGTCCTAAATACGTTTCAGCATCTTGCATATAGTCTGATATCCCTTTTTGTGCAGGATGGTTTACAGAAAACACATTAAACTGATGTACTTTTCTAAACTCAGACATTAAGTTTTCCTGTGCACAGCAATAACCTATTTTCCATCCTGTGTTATGAAATGTTTTACCGAAAGATGCTGTAATAAAACTGCGCTGTTTTAAATCTTTGAATAAACACGCACTTTGGTGCTGTTCCTCATCAAAAATGATATGTTCATAAACCTCATCACTTAACACTATAATATTGGTGTCTTTGGTTAATATTTGCAGTTGAAGCATATCCTCCTTAGACCAAATAGTGCCACTAGGATTATGAGGTGAGTTAATCATAATCATTTTGGTCTTGCTCGTTATTTTTGATGCAACTTCATTCCAGTTTACGCTATAATCTGGTGCAGAAAGTTGAATTGGAATGGTTATTCCTCCATTGACTTCGACTGCTGGTTCGTAGCAATCGTAAGCTGGTTTAAAAATGATAACTTCATCCTTTGGTCTCACAAAAGTTGAAATAATAGTATAAATGGCTTGCGTTGCACCAGCTGTGACTGTAATTTCTTTTTCAGGATGATAGGTACTTTTGTACAAAAGCTGATATTTATTAGAAATAGCTATGCGCAAATCTAAATTCCCAGCCATTGGTGCGTATTGGTTATAACCATTGTTCATGGCATTGGTTACATAATCATTGAGTTTTTGGGAACTTGGATAATTAGGAAAGCCTTGTGATAAATTCAGAGCATTATGCTCATTTGCCAAGGCACTCATTACCGTAAAAATTGTAGTCTCAACGTTGGGTAGTTTCGATAGGTATTGCATGTTGTAAAGGTAATGACTTCTCGATAGTTCTGCTGAACTTCTCTATACAATTCCTCATACTTCAGAATCGCTCGAAGTTATGGAAAGGTGATTATTTTATTTGTTAATCGAATTTAAGCAGAGTCGTCAGTTCGAGTAAAATTGCCTTTCTGCAATTTTGTATCGAGAACTACTTCAAAATATCCTTAACAATTTTTAAATGATGATGCGTGTGTGCCTTCAAGAATTTTACAACTTTACCCTTATTGACATTACCAAACATAGGATGTCTAAAATGCGCATTTTTGTCTAACTTATGTAAACCTTTTATATTTTCTCTGGCTTCAGCTAGTTTTATTTTAATAGCTTCTGTCGTAATAATTTCAGAAGGTAACACATGTTTTGGCGCTTTTGCTTTGCCTCGCGGAAAGTAATTAAAGGTTAATAACACTTTACCTAAAAAGCTAAAATCTTCCTCATATAATTTTGGATCTGAAGATTGCATAGTCGTTATAACAGCATTGATCACTTTTAGGTTATGATCTAAATGCCAGGCGACATTACTTTTTGAAACCTTAGTATTTATAATTTCACTTTGCGGAATGTGAGATTCGATTTGGTTTAATTCGTTTTGTAAAACTTTAATGTTAACTGGTTTCATTATTCTAATTTTATTAAAAGGTAATTAAATGAAAAATCCCAAACACTAATGTTCGGGATTTTTCGATTATGAGATTCCTGCCTTCGCAGGAATTTGTTAATATCTGTAATGCTCAGGCTTATAAGGCCCTTCAACTTTTACACCAATATAATCGGCTTGGTAATCTGCTAATTCAGTTAGCTCAACACCAATTTTCTCTAAGTGTAATTTTGCTACTTTTTCGTCTAAATGCTTAGGTAACATATATACATCGTTTCCGTAAGCTTCAGAATTTTTCCAAAGTTCAATCTGTGCTAAAGTTTGGTTAGTAAATGAATTACTCATTACAAAACTTGGATGACCTGTAGCACAACCTAAGTTTACCAAACGCCCTTCGGCTAAGATGATAATATCCTTACCGTTTATAGTATATTTATCTACTTGTGGCTTAATGGTATCTTTTGTATTTCCGTGGTTTTTGTTTAACCAAGCCATTTGTATTTCGTTATCAAAGTGACCAATGTTACAAACAATTGTTTTGTCTTTCATAGCTTCAAAATGCTCGGCACGTACAATGTCTTTGTTTCCTGTTGTTGTAATGATGATATCAGAATTACCAACAACGGTTTCTAATTTCTTTACTTCAAAACCATCCATTGCAGCTTGTAAGGCACAAATAGGATCGATTTCTGTAACAGTCACAATACTACCAGCACCTTTAAAAGATGCAGCAGTTCCTTTACCAACATCACCATAACCACATACAGTTACACGTTTTCCAGCTAACATAATATCCGTTGCTCTACGAATCGCATCTACAGCAGATTCTTTGCAACCATATTTGTTATCAAATTTAGATTTTGTCACCGAATCATTGACGTTAATCGCAGGCATTGTTAATGTACCATTTTTTACACGCTCATAAAGTCTGTGAACTCCAGTTGTTGTTTCTTCAGATAAACCTTTAATACCATCAGATAATTCTGGGTATTTATCTAAAACCATATTGGTTAAATCACCACCATCATCTAAAATCATGTTTAGAGGTTGTCTGTCTTCTCCAAAGAATAACGTTTGTTCAATACACCAATCAAATTCTTCTTCTGTCATATCTTTCCAAGCATACACAGCAGTTCCGGCAGCAGCAATTGCAGCAGCAGCCTGATCTTGCGTAGAGAAAATATTACAAGAACTCCATGTGACTTCTGCACCAAGAGCTTGTAAGGTTTCGATTAAAACCGCAGTTTGAATCGTCATATGCAGACAACCAGCAATTCTTGCTCCTTTTAAAGGTTGCTCATTTTTATATTCTTCACGGAGACTCATTAAACCTGGCATTTCTGCTTCGGCCAATTCAATCTCTTTTCTTCCCCAAGCCGCAAGCGACATATCTTTTACCTTGTTTGGTACGTAAGCTATTGTTTTAGTACTCATATATTGTCTTTGTTTTTATATTTTGAATCACCTTTGGGTTTAGCACTTAAATAGTTAAATTCGCCTATCAAGAAATACCAAATTCGCCTAAGGCGATGCAAAGATAATCAATAGGATTCAGAATATTAAATGCCACTGTACAAATCCATTAGAGTAAACTCACAAACTACTGTTAAAATCTGGAAGATTGAAGAATCCTATGACGATTTATTACAGCCGTTAGATTTGAAGCCTATAAGTCTAAAACGCGTTTTAAGTATGAAAAGTGACTTACATCAACGTGGCTTTTTAAGTGTACGTCATTTACTTAGAGAATTTGGATACACAGACCAAGATTTGTATTATGATGAAAACGGTAAACCACATCTTAAAGATGGGAAACATATTTCCATTACACATTCGTTTACATTTTCTGGAGTGATTGTCAGCAATGATGAAGTTGGAATTGATATAGAAAAACAACGTGATAAAATCGGGATAATAGCTCATAAATTTGTGGACTATGAATTTGATTATTTAGATAAAACGTCTAAAGATTATATTAGAAAACTGACTGTAATTTGGGGAATTAAAGAATCGTTATACAAGTTATTTGCAACTCCAGGAATGTTGTTTAGAGACCATTTTTTAGTCATTCCATTTATGTTAGAAGATGGAGAAACCGTAGCTTGGATAGATTACGAATCTAAAAAACACAGATACAACACAGCCTTTTTAGAGTTCGAAGGTTTTACTTGTGCTTACGTTGTTCCATAATGACTACTATTTATCAAAATATAGACAACTCAATTTCTAAATCTGAAAAATTATTAGCGGTTTTAATAGATCCGGATAAGATGAAGCTTGAAAATATTTCAAGTTTCATTTCTAAAGTAAATGTATCTATAGCAACACATATTTTTGTTGGTGGAAGCGAAGTTGACAAAGGCTTAACAGAACCATTGGTTTTAGAGATTAAAAGGTTTACAGACTTACCTGTTATTTTATTTCCAGGCGATGTTATTCAAATTACAGATAAAGCTGATGGAATTCTATTTTTGTCATTAATTTCGGGACGCAATTCGGATTATTTAATCGGAAAACATGTGGAAGCTGTTTCAAAATTAAAAAGTACAAAACTTGAAGTGATGCCTACAGGTTACGTACTTATCGCTACCGATCGCTATCGGGAAGGAAAACAATCGTCTGTAGAACGTGTAAGTCAGACAAAACCATTAAAGCGAAATAATATTCAGAATATAATAGACACTGCAAAAGCAGGAGAATTACTAGGCATGAAACTCATTTATCTAGAAGCTGGGAGCGGAGCAACACATGCTATTGAAGCTGAGATAATATCAAAAGTAAAACAAGAATTACAGATTCCACTCATAGTTGGTGGTGGAATTAGAAGTAAAAAAGAATTAGAATCTGCTTATAATTCTGGTGCAGATTTAGTTGTCATTGGAACAGCTTTTGAAGAGGATGAAATGTTTTTTGAAGAGTTAAAATCTTCTTTGCCCTAAGGAGAAAAAAGAAGGTCGTAAATTATAAATATTTTAATTAAAAGATAACCGCATTCGCGGCAAGTAAACATGAACATATCTGTAGATTTAACCTTATCACCCTTGCAAGATGATTATGAACAGCATGTCATCAATTTTATAAAACGCTTAAGAGCTTCAGAATTTACACTATTAGAAAACCCGCTGAGCACTCAAATCTATGGTAATTATGATGCCTTAATGCCATTCTTAACTCAAGAAATAAAGCGTTCATTTGCTGAAGTTGACATTTCAGTATTGCAAATGAAAATTGTAAAAACTGATAGAAGCGATTATGAACCAAATTTTTGATTTTTTCCTAGAACCATATAGAACAGCAACAACTTTCCATATTATCTTAGAAATTATTGGAGTATGTTTTGGGATTGCCAGTGTTTATTTTGCCAAAAAGGAGAATATACTCGTATTTCCTACTGGAATTATAAACACAATTATCTTTGTATATCTCTGTTACGTTTTTACGCTCTATGGCGACTTAAGCATTAATATTTATTATACGATAATGAGTATTTATGGCTGGTATATGTGGACAAGAACAATAAAAGGAGAAGAAATAGCCATTGAAAAAGCATCTACTAAAGACTGGAGAAATGTAGCTTTAATTTTTACAGTTACTGTAATTTTTGTAGTTAGTGTTTATCTTTACTTTGATCGTTTCGATAGAGTTACCGACTATATAGACACATTTACAACTGGTGTTTTCTTTTCAGCCATGTGGCTAATGGCCCACAAACGTATAGAACATTGGTTGCTTTGGATTGTGGCAGATATAATTTCAATTCCGTTGTATTTTGTAAAAGGACTTGGATTTACAGGAGTTCAATTTATAATATTTTTAATTTTAGCCATTCAAGGCTATAACGCATGGAAGAAAAGCTTAAACAAAAACCCTCAGACTGCATAAAGGTCGTTTTATTCGGTCCTGAATCTACAGGAAAAACAACGCTATCCGAGCAATTGGCAAGACATTATAATTCGGTTTGGGTACGCGAGTATGCACGAGAATATTTACAAGATAAATGGAATAATGAGCGTAAAACGTGCGAGCCTAAAGATCTATTACCAATAGCAATTGGGCAAATGAAATTAGAAAACGAATTGGCTAAAAAAACAGACTCTGTTTTAATTTGTGATACTGATTTATTAGAGACAAAAGTTTACAGTGAAGCTTATTATAAAGGTACTTGTGACCCGATTTTAGAGACATATGCTCTAAAAAATTCTTATGACATTTATTTTTTAACTTATATTGACACGCCTTGGGAAGCAGATGACCTAAGAGATAAACCCAATGAGAGAGAACGTATGTTTAACGCATTTGAAACTGCTCTAAAAGCATACAATAAGCCTTATGTATTATTAAAAGGCAGTAAAACAGAGCGGTTTAAAATTGCTGTAAAACATATTGATAACCTACTAGACATAAAGAAATGAATTTTACCCAAAACGATTTAAAGCAAATTGAAGCTAAAGGATTATCTAAAAAAGTGGTCAACAACCAGATAGAACTTTTTGAAAATGGTATTCCGTTTACCAACATTGCTGAAGCTGCAACAATTAGTAATGGTGTTATGGCGCTGAATGACACTATTAAAACCGAAGCAATTAAAATTTTTGAAGAAAAACGAAATGACCTTAGCTTAGTAAAATTTGTTCCAGCTTCAGGTGCTGCTAGCAGAATGTTTAAATTTCTATTTATATTCTTAAAAGAATATAATCCTAACGATCAAACCATAAATTCTTTCATCAATAAAAATAAGTTGAGAGATTTATCCTTGTTCATGGTAGGTCTGGAAAAATTTCCTTTTTATACACAGGTTCTAGACCATTTAAAATCTAAAGGTATTGACTATGAAAGCTTATCCAACAGCGAAAAAGTTTGGCACTTTGTTAATGCTATGCTAGAAGATAATCAACTCAATTATGGCAATCAGCCAAAAGGGTTGTTACCATTTCATCAGTATAAAACAGATCGGTTATCAACAGCTTTTGAAGAGCATCTCTATGAAGCGGCACTTTATGCCTCAGATACTAATGTAGCTAAACTTCACTTTACGATTTCGGAGCGTTATAAATCAAAATTTGATAAAGAATTTAAACGTATCGAAAACTATGTAGAAAATCACACAGGTGTTTCGTTTGACATTTCATTTTCTTATCAACAAGAATCTACAGATACTATCGCTGTAACTTTAGAAAATCAGCCATTTAGAGAAGATGATAACAGCTTATTATTTAGACCTTCTGGCCATGGTGCTCTATTAAAAAATTTAAATACTATTGATGCAGATATCATATTTATAAAAAATATAGATAATGTGGTAGTAAAGCAATATAAGGATGAGGTGGCAACCTATAAAAAAGTACTTGCTGGTATTCTTTTAAAGCTTCAGGATAAAGCGTTTGAATATTTACACATACTCGATAAAAAATCTATTTCAGAAGAAGAATTTCGCAACATCGAACAATTTTTGAAAAATGAAATGAGCGTGAAGATTTCTGGAGAATATAAAAAGTATCTAGATATTTATAAAGTTGAATATCTACGCGAAAAACTTAACAGACCATTTAGAATCTGTGGAATGGTTAAAAATGAAGGCGAGCCTGGTGGTGGTCCTTTTTGGGTAAGAGACCAATTTGGTAATGTCTCGCTTCAAATTGTTGAATCTGCCCAAATAAATTTAAAAGACAAAAAACAAAAAAATATTTTGAAAAATGCCACGCATTTTAATCCCGTAGATTTGGTGTGTGGTGTTAAAAACTACAAAGGGGAAAAGTTTAATTTAGAAAATTACGTAGATCATAATGCAGCGTTTATAACCATGAAGACTAAGGTTGGTAAAGATTTAAAAGCACTAGAATTACCAGGACTTTGGAATGGTAGTATGGCATTTTGGAATACTATTTTTGTAGAAGTACCAATCATTACTTTTAACCCAGTAAAAACGGTGAACGATTTGCTTAAGGCACCACATCAAATTAAAAACTAGTGGATTCCAAACTACTAAAATCTGAATTAAATTATAAATATGTACGAAGTTCCGGAAGCGGAGGTCAGACCGTAAATAAGGTATCGTCTAAAGCAGAACTATATTTTAATCTTGAAGAGTCTCAGGTATTTAATGAAGACGAAAAGCAAAAACTAGCTGAATTTTTGAGTAATCGATTAACGAACGACGGAATTTTAATTTTAGCTAGCGATGAAAGCCGCAGCCAATTTAGAAATAAAGCTCTAGTGACACAGCGATTTTTAGAACTGATTGAAGAAGGTCTAAAAGAAGAAAAAGAAAGAATACCAACCAAAATTCCAAAAGCTGCTAAAAGAAAACGCCTAAAGCGTAAACGTATAAATTCAGAGAAAAAGGAAAATCGGAAGCCTCCTAAAATTGAATAACAAACAATTTGGTCACTTCGAGTGATTCCGAAGAATGAGGAATAGTATCGAGAAGCCTTCTTTGCTCTTACTAAGGTTCTCGATACAAAATTCTTCAAAATGAATTTCACTCGAACTGACAGCAATATTTCAATTAAAAATAATTAGGCAATAATCATTTGTCAATAATCATTTGTTGTTATCTTTGCAGCGTTCTCAATAAAGGGGTGCTCGATTGATGAGCGAATGACGATTTGAGATTTACGATTGATGAATTAGAAGTTCAAAAATCAAAAATCAAAAATCAAAAATCGTAAATCCATTTGGCTGAGATCATACCCATTGAACCTAGAACAGGTAATGCTGTTTAGGAAACGAGCGTTAAGAAAATGTCTTGAGGACATTTTTAGCGAGTGCGATAAGGTCATCAATGTTAGTTTTTTACTTCTGAATCCTATAATGTTTTAAATATCCACAAATGGATGTTTAATATTATTTAATTCAAACTTAAAACTAACGATTTCAATATCAAATAAGTAAATGCTCAAAAATTTAATAATTTAACCAAGAATAATCACCTCTTTTTATTCGATTATAAATGTATAGTCGTAATGAAATTAAGAATTTTCAAACACCTATTTCTTTTTATTTTATGTTTAAGTCTGTGTTCTGCTTACGGACAAGAAAAGAAACAAGATTCTTCAAAAGTTGAAATACTAGACGAAGTCTTAGTAAAATCAGTTCGTGTAAAAGATAAAGCACCAATTACCCATTCTAATGTTTCAAAGAAAGACATTGCAAAACGCAATTTGGGACAAGACTTACCAATACTACTTAATTTTTTACCATCAGTGGTCACAACTACAGATGCTGGTGCTGGAGTAGGTTACACAGGTATCAGAGTGCGTGGTGTGAGTTCACAATCTACAAACGTAACTATTAATGGTATTCCATATAATGATGCGGAATCTTTAGGAACCTTTTGGGTTAATTTAGGCGACTTTGCCTCGTCAGTAGAAAGCTTACAGTTACAACGTGGTGTTGGTACATCAACTAATGGTTCGGGTGCATTTGGAGCTAGTATCAATGTACTGACAGACGCAGTTTCTAAAGATGCTTCTGGTGAAGTTTCTAATTCTTTCGGAAGTTATAATACCAAAAAACATACTGTAAAATTTAGCACAGGTCTAATGAACAATCATTTTGAAATTGCTGGCCGATTGTCTAACATTCAAAGTGATGGTTATATTGATAGGGCAACTTCAGATTTAAAAGCGTATTTTCTTCAAGGTGCATATATAGATGATAATACTTTGATAAAGGCCATATTATTTGGCGGAAACGAGGTAACCTACCAAGCTTGGAATGGTATTGATGCTCAGACCTTAGAAGATGATAGAACTTTTAATCCGTCTGGGGAATATACAAATGATGCTGGCGAGACTGTGTTTTACGATAACGAGGTAGATAATTATAACCAAGACCATTACCAACTCCATTGGAATCAGCGTTACAACAACACATGGTCCACCACAATAGGTTTAAACTACACCAAAGGAAGCGGTTATTTTGAGCAATTTAGAGAAGACGATGATTTTGAAACTTATGGTTTTGAAGAATTAATCGTCAATGGAGACACACAAAATACAACGGATTTAGTTCGTCGTCGTTGGTTAGACAATAATTTTTATGTTTTTAATGCAAGCGCAAATTATAAGGATAATGAGTTAGATATGATCTTCGGTGGCTCTTACAGTCATTATGATGGAGATCATTTTGGGGAAGTGATTTGGGCAGAATTTGCCAGTCAAACAGAGATTAGAGACCGTTATTATAATGGCAATAGTGTTAAAAATGACCTTTCTATCTTTGCTAAAGCTAATTATAGGTTGAATGAAAAAATAAGCCTGTATGGAGATTTACAAGTTAGAAATGTAACTTATAAAACTACAGGAACGAGTTCTGATGTGATTCCGTTTGTAATTGATGAGTCCTTTACATTTTTTAATCCAAAAGCCGGAATTACATATAGTCTCAACCAAAACAATAATTTCTATTTCTCTTATGCCAGAGCCAATAGAGAACCCAACCGAACGGATTTTGAAAGTAATGCAGATATAAAACCAGAACAACTCAACGATTTTGAAATCGGCTGGAGACATAAAAAAGGCAACTTAAGCTTTAATGCAAACGCCTATTTTATGTTGTATAATGAGCAGTTAGTCTTATCTGGACGAATCGATGATGTTGGCAACCCAATACGAACTAATAGTGGTGAAAGTTCTAGAATTGGCTTGGAGTTAGAAGCTGTAATTCCTGTCGCTTCAAAACTAACCTTGCAGCCCAATTTAACGTTCAGCTCTAATAAAAATAGTGAAACCATTGTGTCTCGTGATGGAGCTTTTGTTAATCTCGGAAAAACCGATATTGCATTTTCACCAGAAATTATCGCAGCAAATGCTATTGTCTTTCAACCTTCAGAAAATTTACAGCTATCGCTATTGAGCAAGTTTGTAGATGACCAATATATGAGTAATATAGAATCAGACTTATCACAACTAGATAGCTATTTTATCAATGACTTTAGTATTAACTATACTTTAGAAACGAATACGATTTTTGATTCAATTGTGTTTACAGGTTTGGTAAACAATATTTTTAATGTAGAGTATGTCTCTAACGGCTATTTTTTTACGTTTGATGATGACTTTTCTAATCCGGGAATTGTAACCACAATAGAAGGAGCAGGTTTTTATCCGCAAGCGACTACCAACTTCTTGCTAGGAGTAACCTTAATGTTTTAATTACTAATTACATAAGAATTATTACCGATAAACTCAACTCTATACGGCTTTAATGTACAGGGTTGAGGTGTGTCACTTACAACCTGGCCAGATACTAAGCTGTATTCATTACCATCACCACAACCGCAAATAGCATTTAAACCATCAATAGTCAAAGCAGAACATGAAGAAGGTGAGTGATTAGGATCAGCACCGTCCCAAGCTACCAGAGTAGAAGAGTTAATACGAACTAAAATAATACCTTCATTACCAAAACCCTCTAACCTTACTGCATTAACAGGAAATTGTAATTGGTTAAATTGAGGCAAGTTAAGATTCACAGTGGTGTTGATTCCAACATTCAATAGAAAATTACAATTGTTGTTATCGTCATTCTTATTACATGTAAAAACAATAACACAAATAAGGATTAATAGACATTTCTTCATCATAGAATTTTGAATCGCAATTTACAATTTTTCAGCTATACCGTAAATATTTTATATATTTGCAGAGTAATCTCGTTAACGCGAGATTTTTTCTTTAGTCCCGAACTTGTTTCGGGATCTTTTTTAAATATCACGTCAAAGATTACAAGTATTAAACGCATCAATTATGAGTAAAGTATCTTATTATACAGCTGAGGGCTTAAAAAAACTAAGAGCTGAGTTAAATCATCTTAAAGATATTGAACGCCCAAAGGCGTCACAAGCGATAGGAGAAGCCAGAGATAAAGGAGATTTAAGTGAAAATGCAGAATACGACGCTGCTAAAGAAGCACAAGGTATGCTAGAAATGAAAATTTCTAAAATGGAAGAGACCTTAGCAGGAGCACGTGTTATAGACGAGTCTCAATTAGATACCTCCAAAGTATTAGCACTATCTATTGTAAAAATTAAAAACCAAAATAACGGTATGGAAATGACCTATACCTTAGTTGCAGAAAGTGAAGCTGATTTAGCTGCAGGAAAAATTTCAGTAAATTCTCCAATTGGTAAAGGTTTATTAGGTAAATCGGTTGGTGACATTGCAGAAATACAAGTACCAAATGGAACTATGAAGTTTGATGTTTTAGAGATATCGCGATAAAAATTCTAATTGGTCGATGAGCGTAGTCGAAGCGAACGATTTATATTAGTTTTTATAAAAAACACCAAGATTCTTGTTTTATACTGAATAGATTTCGATTAAGCAGGAATCTTTTTATCTTTATAGATGTTTAATTTACCCACCTGTAATGTTGAGCAGGGTCAAAATCTTTATTATTCATAATTTTAGAATGCTTTGACTGTGCTAAAAATATTATTAGTTAATTCTTTTATGTCTTTAATTTATGGCAACACTGTTCACAAAAATAATAGCTGGCGAAATCCCTTCTTACAAAGTTGCAGAAACAAAAGATTTTTATGCCTTTTTAGATATTAACCCAAACTCTAAAGGCCACACACTTTGTGTTCCCAAGAAAGAAGTGGATAGAATCTTTGATTTAGATAAAGACACTTACACTGCTTTAATGCAGTTTTCTAGAACTATAGCCATAGCTATTGAAAAGGCAATACCATGCGAGCGTGTAGGCATGACCGTTATTGGATTAGAAGTACCACATGCACATGTGCACTTAATTCCCTTACATACCATGGAAAACGCACGTTTTACTCACAAGGAGAAACTTTCACCGGAGGAATTTGAGGAGATAGCGACTAAAATTTCATCTTATCTTTAAGTCAGAAAGAAAGAATACCTGTTGCTATTAGTATAATTGCAACAAAAACTACCAATCCAAAAAGCAATATAATCCAAGCTAGCGGTTTTAATTTTAAAGATTTAGGTTTTGGTTGTGCGGCACGTTCTTGGTATGCGACAATGCGTTCTATATCTTCCGTCCATTGAATAGGAAAAATTGAAGTATTACAAGTATGGCAATACATCTTGTGAGAAATGTCATGAGTAATAGCCTTGTAAAAATTCGTTTCAATAAATTTTTGTTTAAATGTGAGTTCTAATTCGTCATTAGAATAACATTCCGGACAATTGTTATTTAATCTTGCTGTTTTTAGAGTAAAAAATTTTGAAGAACTCATGTGTTCTAAATTTTCAATAATTGCATTTTAGACTGGCTAGGTTTTTCAAATTTTTTAGCTTTGATCGAAAAAATTAAATTTGCTTCAACGTAATCTGAATTGTTGTGCCTTTACCAATTTCAGAATGCACTACTTTTATTTTCCCGTTGTGGTAATCTTCAATAATACGTTTTGCCAAAGATAACCCAAGTCCCCAACCACGTTTTTTAGTGGTATATCCTGGTTCAAAAATCTTGCTAAACTGATGTTTAGGAATACCTTTACCTGTATCCGAAATTTTTATGTAAACAGTTTGCTCTAATTGTGTCAGCTCTAGTTTTAAATCTCCTTTGCCTTTCATGGCATCAATAGCATTTTTTACTAAGTTTTCTATGGTCCAACTGTAAAGTTGAGGGTTAAGCATTACTGGTATTTCAGTATCTACCGTAATAATTTCAAAATTAATAAGTTTAGACGAACGCGATTTCAGATAGTCATAAGAGGATTCTGTCTCTGCAACGATGTCTACTTTTTTTAATGTAGGTGCTGAACCTATTTTGCTAAAACGTTCGGTAATGGTTTGTAGTCTGTCTATATCCTTTTCAATTTCTGTGATGTACTCAGGATTTACCCTTTCAGTTTTTAAAATTTCTGCCCAACCAACGAGTGACGATAATGGTGTGCCAATTTGGTGTGCTGTTTCCTTTGCCATACCTGTCCAAAGTTTATTTTGTGCTGCAATTTTAGAACTTCTATAAAAGAAAAAGGCGACTGCTGCGAATAGTAATATGATGAGTAATAATGCTAAAGGATAATATTTTAATTTATTTAGAAGTGGCGAGTTACCGTAGTAAATGACTTGAGCTAACTCTTCTCCAATTTTCACGGGAATAGGTGCATTTTCTCTTTCAAATTTAAGTATAAGTTTTTCTATTTTTTTAGGTTTAGATAACGTTAGACTATCAATATTTCTAGATGTAATTACTTCACCTCTATCATTAATTACAATGACTGGAGTGTTTAATGTGGTTTCAGTAACCACGCGAGATGTAACAGGGTTGACATCAGAATCTAAGTTGTCAACATTATTAAGATCTATTTGTGCTACAGACCAAGTTTTCATTTTAGAGCGTTCTTCAACTTTAAAATTCTGAAAAAACACATAGGTATTCCAAAGTATAAGAGAAATAATTATAAATGATGAAATAGTTATAATCCAACGGATTACATTACGGTTTGTATTTATGGACATTGGTTAGTGCAATTTCTAATTTTAAATATAATGCAATTATGTTAATAATATTGTGTCAAAACACTCTGAAAACACTTTCAACCACAAGCTATTATAATTATATTTGTTGAAAATCAGTTAACTAAATGATTTCCTTCAATCCCAAAGACCTTCCTACAGGTAAATTACATGGTTATTTATTATGTGCTGTTGCACCTAGACCAATTGCTTTTGCTAGCACAATTGATGCTCATGGTAATGTTAACTTATCACCATTTAGCTTTTTTAATGTGTTTAGTGCTAATCCGCCAATCATGATTTTTTCTCCTGCCAGACGCGTAAGAGATAATACTACTAAACATACCTTACAAAATGTAGAAGCTGTTAAGGAGGTGGTAATTAATGTGGTAAATTATGATATTGTTCATCAAATGTCCTTGAGTAGTACCGAGTATCCTGAAGACGTTAATGAATTTGAAAAAGCGGGTTTAACAATGTTGCCTTCAGATGAAATTAAACCATTTAGAGTAGCAGAATCTCCCATTCAGTTTGAGTGCAAGGTCAATGAGATTATAAAATTGGGTGCTGAAGGTGGAGCAGGTAATTTAGTGATTTGCGAAGTGGTAAAACTTCATATCGCTGATGAGGTAATGAATGCAGATAGTACCATAAACCAAGAAGCATTAGATTTAGTAGCTAGAGCTGGTGGTAGTTATTACAGTAGAGCTAAACGTGGTTTTTTTGAAATACCCAAACCCTTAAGAACTATGGGAATAGGTGTGGATAATCTGCCAGACCATGTTAAAAATAGTATGATTTTAACAGGAAACAACCTTGGGATGTTGGCCAATGTTGATGAATTACCTAAACCGGAAGCAGTAAAACAGTTTATAAAAGATATTAGTGAGCGCTATCCTGAAATTGAAACTGCATCACACAGAAAAAAACACAAACTTGCTCGAAATTATTTGAGTTATGGAGACGTAGAAAGTGCATGGAAGTTATTACTTTAGTAGTCTCAAAAAAATAAGTATTAAATAAAATATAGATTAAGCAAAATGGAAGTACAAGGACGAATTAAGATGGTTGGTGAAACACAAACCTTTGGAAGTAATGGATTTAGAAAAAGAGAAGTAGTTGTAACTACAGAAGAGCAATATCCACAACATATTATGGTGGAGTTTGTGCAAGATAAAACGGAGTTATTAAACAACTATAAAGAAGGTCAGCAGGTTAAGATTAACATTAACTTAAGAGGACGCGAATGGGTTAATCCACAAGGAGAAACTAAATATTTTAACTCTATACAAGGTTGGAGAATTGAAGCATTACAAGCTGAAGCTGCAAGTGGAGATATGCCACCTGTGCCACCTACAGAAGCTTTTGAGCCTGTGAGTGATTTAAAGGAAGAAGACCACGACGATTTACCGTTTTAAAAAAGCGAGTTAGACATTAAAACTTATAAGACTTGTTTCGTAAAAAGCAAGTCTTTTTTAGTTTATAACTAAAAAAAGTCCTGATGGTTAGTCAGGACTTAGTATTGTGGTTTTAGGTTTGACCTCTACTAACAAACTTAAAAAAAAGCAATGATGAACAAAAATTTATTTCATAAAGGTCAGGTCAAATATCAATAAAATTATAGTATTATCAAAGCCAAAACCATTATTTAACAGCAAAAATGTTAAAAAAATGTTATCGTAATTTAAAATCATGCACTTTTTAAGTCATAAAATCGAATTCCCAAATGTCTCTGAGGCCTCTGTAGATGGGTTATTAGCCATAGGAGGTGATTTATCTACGAAACGTTTAGTGCATGCTTACAAAAATGGAATTTTTCCTTGGTTTGATGCAGAAGAACCTATTCTTTGGTGGTCTCCGGACCCACGTTTTGTTCTATTTCCAAAAGATTTAAAGGTATCTAAGAGCATGAAGCAGGTACTAAAGAAGAAGCAATTTAAAGTTTCTAATAATAAATCATTTAGGTCAGTTGTAGAAAATTGCGCGCAGGCAAAGCGCGATGGTCAAAATGGAACTTGGATCACAGATGATATGATCAATGCATATACTAAATTACATAAACTTGGTTATGCGAAATCAGTAGAGGTATGGCAAGAGGATGTTTTAGTTGGTGGATTTTATGGTGTTGATTTAGGTAATAATGTCTTTTGTGGAGAAAGCATGTTTGCAAAAGTTAGCAATGCAAGTAAGTTGGCTTTTATAACTTTTGTGCAGAATTCTAATTACAAGTTAATAGATTGTCAGCTGCATACTAATCATCTTGAAAGTTTGGGTGGTAAACACATTTCGCGTTTTGAGTTTTTAAAGTTTTTGTAATGCTACTCGCCAATGTGAGATGTCATAATTTTCGCTCTCACTTTGGATTTCAAACTCAATCTTAAACCTCATTATATCTAAAACAAGATACTTCGTGGTCGTTTACCATACCTGTGGCTTGCATGTGCGCATAAACAACTGTACTACCTACAAACTTGAAACCTCGTTTTTTTAAATCGTTACTTAACGCATCGCTAAGCGGAGTATTTGCAGGTGCATTTTTATAATTTTCAAAACTGTTTTTAATTGGCTTTCCATCCACAAAATCCCAGATGTACTTTGAAAAGGATCCAAATTCTTTTTGTATGTTCATAAACGCCTGAGCATTTGTTATCGTAGCCTTAACTTTAAGTTTATTTCTTATAATCCCAGCATCTTGCAAAAGTTCATCAACTTTGGGCTGTTGGTAATTTGCTATTTTCTTATAGTTAAAATTATCAAAAGCCTTTCTAAAATTTTCGCGCTTGCGCAAAATAGTAATCCAACTTAAACCTGCTTGAAAAGTTTCTAAGATTAAAAATTCAAATAAAGTGTTATCATCATGTACAGCAACTCCCCATTCTTTATCATGGTAAGCTTCGTACAAAGGATCTCCAACACACCAACCACATCTATGTTTACTCATAATTGTAAGGATTATAATATTTATCGAACTTATTTATACTTTTTGTGTTTAGCGAAAATTAGGAATTTTAAAATTACATGTAGTTTTTTTTGAATTACATTGTATTACTACGGAATGATAAAAAGACAAAATTTAAGTTTAAATTAGTTTAACACTAATGTAATAATTGTTGCTTAAAAAAATGCAAAAGAATCTTAATTTTGTAATATGACTCTAGATACACCTTTACTAAACGCTATAATTTCAGAAAGTCTTAAAAAGAGTATTTCTTACAGCGATTACCGAGCTTTAGTTTCAAAATTGGTAGAACAAAACTCAACTACAGGAAACGAAAAAACCGAGGCTTTGGTAAATTACACCAAGCTTAATAATAGACGCATGAGACGATGGGATAGAACCCTAAAAATTTCTGATAAAAATAAATCTCAAATTGAAAACTACAAGAAAAAAATAACATGGTTAGTTATTACTGAAAGTTGGTGTGGTGATGCAGCACACGTAATACCTGTAATTAATAAAGCAGCTGAACTTAACAACAATATCAATTATAGAATTGTATTGCGAGATGAGAATGACGCATTAATGAATCAGTTTTTAACCAATGGAGGCAAGGCAATTGCTAAGCTCATTATGATTGATAACGACACCAATAACGTTGTGAATACTTTTGGCCCAAGACCAACACTTGCAACAGAATTAGTTAATACGTATAAAGCCGAACATGGACAATTAACACCAGAGTTTAAAGAAGATTTACAACGCTGGTATAACAAAGATAAAGGACAATCTACCCTTAGAGATTTACTCCATTTATTAGCGTGACCTTTTGAAATTTGCATCAAACAATGGGTAAATCAGCTTTTACTCTTAAACAAAAAAGTAATCGTACCTAACTGTTCATTCTTAGCAGATTCGTTAAATCGAACAGACTTAGCGTACTCAATGGCATGCTGAATTAAACATGGGTTATTTGAATTAGAAGACCCATTAATAAAAGCGTCAAAAACTTTACCTTTTTCGTTAACTCTGATGCTAACTACTATTTTTCCACCCTCTTCACACAAATAGCGTGGAGTTTTGTAGTAGAAAAGTGTTCTACCTACTAAAGAAAAGGTTAATGTTCCTTTTTGTTTGGCATGCTCATCCGCAATTGTCCTGTTTTCTAAACGCTTATTAAGTTGGTCTTGAAGTTTCTTGTAAGATGCTGTCTCTTCAGAATTTAAGGCATAACCGTTATTATTTCTGTACAATTGATTGCGACTATTTTCTTCTTCTACAGCATTAGATTTTGATATTTCAGCAAGCTTCGTGTCGCTCTTAAAGTCGTTAGCACTGATCGTTTTAAAGTTGCGCATCATGTCCTTAAACTCTTGGTCTTCGTTAAACGCTTTATCGGTAGAAGCGGTAGCAAATTCTTTAAATTTCTTCTGGTCTTCTGTGAGCTCTGGCTCTAGGAGATAATAAGTCTCGGTAATGAGTTTATCTTGCTGTTTTAACTGAATAGTAAACATACCACAGACCACAGTTCCTATAAGAAGGAAAGTTATTATTAGGGCTTTATGTCGTTCTATTAGTTTCAGGTTAAATTGATTTTTTCTCACTCATATATACGAATATAAGCAACAAATAGACGAGAAACCAATCATAAACTGATGTTAAATGCCTATTTAGTAGGGAGGCTTTCTATAAAAACTTCAGGAGTTAAAGCATCATCAACTCTAAAATCTCCGATACGGGTTCGTCGTAATTCGGATAAATGCGCACCAGAGTTCAAGGCTTTTCCGAAGTCGTGAGCCAAAGAACGTATGTAAGTGCCTTTGCTACATACCACTCTAAACTTTAATTCTAAATCCGTGATTGAAGTGATTTCAAACTCTGTAATTTCAACTTGTCTAGATTTAATTTCAACTTTCTCACCAGCACGAGCAAATTCATACAAACGCTTACCATCTTTTTTAATTGCTGAAAAAATGGGTGGCAATTGATCAATTTTACCAATAAATTGTTTGGTTGTATTATGTATTAATTCTTCCGAAATATGTTCTGTCGGAAACGTTTGGTCTATTTCAGTTTCTAAATCGTAAGACGGAGTCGTACCTCCCAAAACAAAAGTACCTGTATATTCTTTTTCCTGACCTTGAAATGTGTTAATCTGTTTTGTCATCTTACCAGTGCAAATCACCAACAAACCTGTAGCTAACGGATCTAAAGTGCCAGCATGGCCAACTTTAATTTTTTTTATAGAAAAGGCTTGCCTAATTGCCCAACGCAATTTATTAACCGCTTGGAAAGAGGTCCAAGTTAGCGGTTTATCTATGAGTAATACTTTACCGTTTTGAAACTCTTCAGCGTTTTGCATTACGATAGAGACCAGATTATTGCTATAATTCCCACCACTACACAATATATAGCAAAGTATGAGAGCTTACTCTTTTTAACCAATGCTATCATCCAAGTACAAGCCAGCAGACCAGCAAGAAAGGCAGCAACAAAACCAATGCTAAGTGCTGTAAAGTTTGAGCTATCGTAAGTGAGTTCACCACCAAGAATATCTTTAGCAATCTTTCCAAAGATTAAGGGCACAACCATTAGAAACGAAAAGCGAGCTGCCTTAGTTTTATCATTACCCAATAATACTGAAGTAGAAATGGTTGCACCAGATCTCGAAATACCTGGCAACATAGCGATAGCCTGAGAAATACCTATAATAAAAGCATTACTATAAGATACTTTTTTGTTAGTATCTTTTGCTTTGTCTGCTAAAAATAATAGTACAGCCGTAACAATGAGCATACAACCTACTAATAGAATATTGCCTCCAAAGAGTTGTTCTAATTGGTCTTCAAAAAATACACCAACAATTACGGCAGGTAACATGGATAATGCTATTTTACTAATAAACTGTAAATCCTCGTTCCACTGAAATTTTAAGACACCTCTCATAATTTCTAAGATATCTTTTCTAAAAACTACGATAGTACTCAAAGCCGTTGCAAAATGAAGTACTACGGTAAACATAAGGCTTTCTTCTGGTACAGAGTTATCACCAAGAATAGCTTTTCCTAATTCTAAATGACCACTAGAAGATACAGGTAGAAACTCGGTTAACCCTTGAATGATTCCGAGTATAATGGCATCAATTATTTCCATGTCGCAAAAGTATTAAAATTGACATTCGAAATGATAAAAACACATTGTTTTAATTTATTTAGATTTTGAATCTTTATTAGGGTTTAAAAGAATAGCATAAACTTGAATTCCGAAACCTATTAAAACAAGCGTTGGTGCTAATCTGATGCGTCTCCAGCTAAATATTGAGGGATCAAAAACATTTGGATCGTCACTACCACCTCCAGACATAAGAATAAATCCAACGACAATACAAGCCAGTCCTATGAGCATAAACTTATAGTTGCGCTTCCCGAAAATAAATTCGGCTTTGTGGTCCTCTTTACGTTTTTGTTCTCCCATCTTTATTTAAATTCTGTATAAATAATTTCATTATCTAAAGCGAGTTGAGAAATATGCTTAGAGCTTACTCCACCCAGAACCTTAGCTAAATGCAAAGTAACGGTTTTATTTAAAACTTTTGTCTTAAGAGAATCTAAATTTAAGCCTTGCTCTAAACCTCTATTGATGTAATAATACTCTGAAGCCTCATTATAAAAAACAATATCCTTAACACCACCTTCATTTATTTTGGCAACCTTTAGATTTATAACCTCACACGCTTCAGGTTTTGGATTTTGAATGATACAAGATTTTAGTACTAAAACACAAGCTATGAGTAGCTTTGTTATAATACCAATATTAATATAAACTGACTTTTTCATTGTAGTAGTTTAAACAGAAACGAAAAATAGTGATACTTAATTTTTTATACTTAATAGTATAGTTTATCCGTCTTTAAATTTAAAAATCGTTGCGTAGCAATAAAGGTGCTAATCCAAGTAATAAGAATGCCTAATCCAAAAATACCAGCAAAAAGTGCAACGATTAAAACGGTATTTTTCAATAATTCTAATTCAGGGAATGTAATATCTAAATAGTACAATACTACAGCCATACCAGCTAAGGCGATGAGTGCTCCAATAATTCCTAGTTGTACACTTTTCCACACAAATGGTCTGCGGATAAAACGTTTGGTCGCACCAACCATTTGCATCGTTTTAATGATAAAACGTTTAGAATACACAGCCAAGCGAATAGAGCTGTTAATTAATAACACGGCAATTAATGTAAATAGACCGCTAATAATCAACACCCAAACCGTAATTTTCTTTACGTTGTCATTCATCAATTCAACCAAATCATTATCATATCTAATTTCTTCAATAAAGGCCTTATTAGATAAGCTTTCAGTAATTTCTGTTAATTGTTCAGTAGTAACAAAATCCGCTTTTAAATAGACATCAATCGAATTCTTTAAAGGATTAAAACCCACAAAATCCATAAAATCCTCACCAGTTTCGGCTTTCATTAATTCAGCAGCCTCTTCCTTAGATACGTATTGTGCTTCTTTGGTGTAATCTGCCATAGCTAAACTCTTTTTGAGTTGGTTGACTTCAACCTCTTTAGCAGTATCATTTAAATAAATAGTCATTACGACTTGTTCTTTAAAGTGGTCGGCAACCTTTTTAGAATTAATGACTAAAAGGCCTAAACAACCCAAAAGAAAGAGAACCAAAGCAATGCTTATAACTACCGATATGTAAGATGATATGAGTTTGCGTTTTTGATAATTGTCAAAAGATGATGCCATGGATTAAAGCTAATTAGTACCGTAAAAATAATAAAGAATTTACATCTGTGCAGTATTACAACGTTTAGTTTTTTATTGTGTTGTAATAGGTTTAAATTTGTGGCTTTATTACAAGGAAAGCATACTATGAGATACGATTTTAATCAGATCGAAAAAGATTGGCAAAAATACTGGAGAGATAACCACACCTTTAAAGCTGAAAATAATTCAGACAAACCAAAATATTATGTTTTGGATATGTTCCCATATCCTTCTGGTGCAGGTTTACATGTTGGGCATCCTTTAGGCTATATCGCTAGTGATATTTATGCGCGTTACAAACGTCATAAAGGTTTTAATGTATTGCATCCTCAAGGGTATGATAGTTTTGGATTACCTGCAGAACAGTATGCGATACAAACAGGTCAGCATCCTGCAGTAACGACAGAGGCGAACATAAAAACCTATCGTCGTCAATTAGACCAAATCGGTTTTTCTTTCGATTGGAGCAGAGAAGTACGCACTTCAAATCCTGAATATTACAAATGGACACAATGGATTTTCATTCAATTATTTGAATCTTGGTATAATAATGATTCTAATAAGGCGGAAGACATACATACTTTAATAAAAATATTTTCGTCGGAAGGAAACACAACTGTTAACGCAGCCTGCGATGATGATATAGAAATCTTTACAGCAGACGATTGGAATAGTTATTCCTCAGAACAACAACAAGAAATCCTCCTAAAATACAGATTAACATATTTAGCCGAAACCGAAGTCAATTGGTGTCCTGCACTAGGAACAGTTTTAGCCAATGATGAAATTGTAAACGGAGTGTCCGAGCGTGGAGGCCATTCTGTAGTGCGAAAAAAAATGACCCAATGGAGTATGCGAATTTCTGCGTATGCCGAACGTTTACTTCAAGGCTTAGATACAGTTGATTGGACAGATGCTTTAAAGGATATTCAAAAAAATTGGATTGGAAAATCTGTAGGAGCGAGCGTGAGATTCCCCATCCTATCCTTCCCCAAGGGGAAAGCGAAATCTGGTTCTGACAATCAGGACTCAATCTTTGGTAAGAAGCATGGCTATATGACTGGTGGGATTAATTCTCATTTGTTGATAGAGCGCGCTAAAGAAATGCGTGCAAATCCCACTCCTGCTGAAGCAGCACTTTGGGAAGAATTGAGAGGGAAAAAGTTAGAAGCAAAATTTAGGCAACAGCATTTAATTGCCGATTATATTGTCGATTTTGTGTGTCTTGATAAAAAGTTAATCATTGAAGTTGATGGAAAAATCCACAACAACCAAATTGAAGCGGATGAAGCAAGAACCATTAGATTAGAGAATGATTATTACAAAGTCATAAGATTCACTAATGCCAAAGTACTTACTAATATTGAAGAGGTTTTAGCAGAAATAAAAAAAGAACTTTCGCAAAGAGAATCAGTCAAGAATTTATCACAAACAGAATCAAGTAATAGTGAGCAAGTCCTTCCCTTAGGGAAGGATTTAGGATGGGAAATAGAAGTCTTCACCACAAGACCAGACACCATCTTCGGAGTCTCTTTCATGACACTAGCTCCAGAACACGAATTAGTCTCAAAAATCACAACAGAAGCGCAAAAAGCAGATGTCAAAGCCTACATAGAAAAAACAGCCAAGCGAAGCGAACGCGACCGCATGGCAGATGTAAAAACCATTTCTGGAGTATTTACAGGAGCTTATGCAGAGCATCCTTTTTCTAAAGAACCCATTCCCATCTGGATTGGTGATTACGTTTTAGCAAGCTACGGAACAGGAGCTGTAATGTCAGTACCCTGTGGTGATCAACGAGATTATGATTTCGCAAAACATTTTGGTATCGATATTCCAAATATTTTTGAAGGAGTAGATATTTCTGAAGAAGCGTACGGCTCTAAAGACAATGTAAAGATTGCCAATAGTAATTTCCTTAATGGCATGAACTATAAAAAAGCAACCAAACGCGCTATTTACGAATTGGAGCAAATCGGACAAGGAGAAGGCAAAACCAATTACCGTTTGCGTGATGCCGTATTTTCTAGACAACGTTATTGGGGAGAACCGTTTCCAGTATATTATGTCAACGGCATGCCGCAAATGATAGATAAAGCACATTTGCCAATTGTACTTCCAGAAGTTGAAAAATATTTACCAACCGAAGAAGGCGAACCACCTTTAGGACGTGCAGATGTTTGGGCTTGGGATACAACAACCAATAAAGTCGTTTCTAATGATTTATGTCATTCAGAGCAGAGCGAAGCATCTCATAACGGAGTTTATCCACTAGAACTCAACACCATGCCAGGTTGGGCAGGCAGTTCTTGGTACTTTTTCCGTTATATGGAAGATGCTGCTAATAGAGATGGAGCCTTTACAAGTGAAGAAGCCTTGAACTATTGGGAAAATGTAGATTTATACATTGGTGGAAGCGAACATGCTACAGGTCACTTACTTTACTCACGTTTTTGGGTGAAATTATTGAAGGATAGAGGTTTTGTAACTATTGAAGAACCTTTTAAAAAGTTGATTAACCAAGGGATGATACTTGGGAATAGTGCTTTTGTAAATCGAGTAAGTTTTACCGCTATGCTGATCAAGAATGGTAAAATAACTAGTGATCTGGCGGATAAATATAAGAAAGATATTGAAAGTCTTTTGCCGAAAATTTATATTTCGGATGATGCGGTTAAGGGTAAATCTTTGAACGAGATTAGTGAATGGTTCGAAGAAAATTATTCAGATAAATATAAAACTCAGAAAGTCTTAGAAAGAATTGAAGAGTTTAAACAGGATAGTGAACTAAGTGATATCAATATATTTGTTTCAAATATAGCTCGACCACATGTAAAAGTTAGATATGTTAATGCTTCTGATCAATTAGATATTGAAGGTTTAAAATCTGATAGTGAATTTGGTGAAGATTATGAAAATGCTCAATTTATTTTAGAAGATGGTAGTTTTAAAGTTTCCCGAGAAGTCGAAAAAATGTCCAAATCCAAATACAACGTTGTCAATCCAGATAACATAGTAGCAGACTACGGAGCAGACAGCCTAAGACTCTACGAAATGTTCCTTGGTCCATTAGAACAATACAAACCATGGAATACAGCAGGCATTACAGGAGTACACAATTTTCTTAAAAAAATGTGGAAATTGTATATTGGTCAAGAAGGTTTAAATGTTAATGACGCTGAACCAACAAAAGATAACCTAAAAACATTACACAAAACCATAAAGAAAGTTGAGGAAGATATTGAGAACTTCTCTTTTAATACGTCGGTTTCTACGTTTATGATTGCTGTAAATGAGTTAACGGCTCAAAAGTGCACGAGCAAAGCTATACTAGAACCTTTATTGGTTTTAATTTCGCCTTATGCTCCACATATTGCGGAAGAATTATGGAGTCAATTAGGTCATAATGAATCAATTTCAACAGCTCCTTTCCCAACTTTTGATGCGAGTTATTTGGTGGAGAGCAGTAAAAATTATCCTATATCTTTTAACGGTAAAATGCGTTTTACAATGGAGTTACCAATGGATTTGAGCAAAGACGATATTGAAGCTGCAGTTATGGCTCACGAAAAAACCATTGCGCAATTAGATGGCCGTACACCTAAAAAGGTGATTGTGGTTCCTGGCAAAATTGTAAATATTGTAGGCTAGTAGTGTAATGACAAAATAGAACCATGCTTTTAGAAATCTGTGCGAATTCTTATCAATCGGCGAAAAATGCTGAAACAGCAGGTGCGCATCGTATAGAATTATGTCAAGAATTATCTATTGGAGGCATTACACCTTCATACGGATTAGTAAAGCAGGTCATTCACAATTTAGACATACCAGTTTTTGTTTTAATTCGTCCACGAGGAGGAAATTTTGTGTATTCAGATGCTGAGTTTCAAATTATGAAACATAATATTCAAAGCTGTAAAGATTTAGGTTGCCATGTCCCAATAGCTATCGGCATTGTTTCAGGTGTTTTAAATACGAATAAAACTATAGATATAAAGCGAACACGAGAATTAGTGGAACTATCAAAACCACTACCATTTACGTTTCATCGTGCTTTTGATGAACTTATAAATCCAAAAGAAGCTTTAGAACAATTAATTGATTTGGGAGTAGAACGTGTGTTAACATCAGGACAAAAGACTTCAGCAGAAAAAGGAATTAGTTTATTAAAGGAATTACATGAAATTTCAAACGGTAGACTTATAATTTTAGCAGGTGGAGGCATAAACTCAGAAAATGCAAAGCAATTTAAAGAGGTAGGTTTAGAGGAAATCCATGCTTCAGCATCTAAAGTTATTACTACTAATACTCTTGGTTATTTTGATACTATAGCACAAACAGTTTCAGATTTAGAAACGATAAAAGAAATATTGAATGTTATATAAGAGACCTGTCAGGTTTTAAAAACCTAGCAGGTCTGAAACGATTAAATGTAATGAGATACTTTATTGTTTTATTGCTTGCCGTTACAGTATTACTTAGTTGTCAGGCAAAACACGATGTTCCAATAACTATTGAGCTGACTAATAATTGGCAATTCAAAAAAGTAACCGATTCCGTTTGGCACTCGGCAACAGTGCCTGGCAATGTCTTTTCAGATGTATTAGATCACAACGTAATTGAAAATCCATTTATTGGTGATAACGAACAAAACGTACAATGGGTTTCTAAAACGGATTGGGAATACAAGACTACGTTTGTAGTAGATAAGGAAACACTTCAAAAGAAAAACATAGAACTCAATTTTGAAGGTTTAGATACCTATGCTTCCGTGTATTTAAATGATAGTTTAATCTTAAATACTAATAATGCATTTAAAGAATGGAATGTAGCTGTAAAATCACTGTTAACATCAGAAAATGAATTACGATTGGTTTTTGAGCATACGTCAAAATTTGAAGAAGCTGAAAAAGCAAAACTACCTTATGAATTGCCAGAAGGCGAACGCATTTTTACTAGAAAAGCACAATTTCAATATGGTTGGGATTGGGGACCAAAATTGAATACTAGTGGAATTTGGCGACCTGTGAAGTTGGTTGCTTGGAATGATTTCAAAATACATAATGTTTACATAAAACAGATCAAACTTAGAGATACAGTGTCATTTATGGTTGCTGAAATTCGTTATGATTCAAAATTAAAGAAAGATTTACGTTATGACGTTTATGTAAATGATAGTTTGGTAAATGGAAGACAATTTAATCCATCAAATTATAATCCTGGCATTGCTTTTCAAATAAAAAACCCAAAACTTTGGTGGCCACATAATCTAGGAGAACCTTATTTTTATAATATAAAAGTAATTGTTAGAGAAGAGGATAAAATCTTAGATAGCATTTCAGTCAAAAAAGGACTGAGAACAATAGAATTAATTAATGAAAAAGACAGTATTGGTGAATCATTCTATTTCAAAGTAAACGCTATACCAGTATATGCCAAAGGAGCAAACTATATTCCACAAAACAGTTTTCAAAATAAAGTCACTGATTCGCATTATGAGAAATTACTAAACGATGTCGTAGATGCTAATATGAATATGCTCAGAGTTTGGGGAGGAGGCATTTATGAGAATGATATCTTTTACAACTTGTGCGACGAAAAAGGAATCTTAGTTTGGCAAGATTTTATGTTTGCTTGCGCTATGTATCCTGGTGATAAAGATTTTTTAGAGAATGTTCGTGAAGAAGCTTTTTACAACGTAAATCGATTGAGAAACCATGCTTCAATCGCTCTATGGTGTGGCAATAACGAAAACTCAGAAGGTTGGCAGCGTTGGGGCTGGCAAGCCGATAGAAGCGAAGTAGAGAAAGAAGAGATTTGGAACAACTATTTAAAAGTATTCGATTCTATTTTACCAAACACTGTTTCACAATTAACAGATACAGATTACTGGGAATCGTCTCCCAAATACGGTAGAGGAAATCCCAAATACAAAACTGAGGGTGATGCACACGATTGGTGGATTTGGCACGATGGTTATCCGTTTGAACATTTAGAGGAGCATGTACCACGCTTTATGAGTGAATTTGGTTTTCAGTCGTTTCCTAGTTATGAAACGATTCAATATATCAATCAGAGTGATGCTATTGAAATAAATTCCGAAGCCTTCAAAAATCATCAGAAACACTCAAGAGGTTTTCAGATTATAGACGATTATATGAAGCGCGATTTCCCTGTGCCCAATCAACCGGAAGACTACGTTTATATGAGTCAACTTTTACAAGCGTATGGAATGACCAAAGGTTTTGAAGCACAACGTAGAGCAAAACCTTATAATATGGGAACTCTATATTGGCAACTCAACGATTGCTGGCCTGCTGTGTCTTGGAGTAGTATCGATTATTTTGGAAATTGGAAAGCGATGCATTATAAAGCGAAACGGAGTTTTGAGAATGTATTAATTTCTTCACGATTAGAAAAAGAGAGCTTAAACACTTGGGTAATTAATGATAATTTGAAACCTGAAAAAGGAGAACTTCAAATGAAATTGATCGATTTCAACGGAACTATAATTTGGGAAGACAAAAAGGAAATTGTGGTCGATTCTAATTCGAGTGCAATCAAATATCAATTCGATTTAAGTACGATTCAATTCAATAAAAATGAAATTATTTTGGTGTCCACATTAAACGCGGCAAGCTCTATTTTTTACTTTTCTAAACCAAAAGATTTAAACTTAGAGCAAAAAGAAATTCGAAAGAAAATAACTAAAATCGAAGATGGTTTTAGTATTGAATTATTCAGTGATACATTTCAAAAAGATGTATTTTTGTTCACAAAAGAAAAAGGCCATTTCTCAGATAATTTCTTTGATTTACTACCACATAAAAGCCTAATTATTCATTTTAAGACGGAATCGAAAATTTTAGATGATTTACAGCTAAAAAGCTTTAACAATTTCATAAGATAAGTACCTTAGCTTATCATTAAATTTGCGATACCAAAAAGGACACTATGACACGTTGGATTATTTTCGCTGTTTTTTATATTCTATTGACGCTTTATGGTTTTCAGGCTATTAAAACAGTAACAAAACACGTTTGGATTCATTACTTCTTTATAGCCATAGCAGTTATTGTTGCTGGTAATTTTATATATCAGTTTGCAGCAACGTCTGAAGGTCGCGTACTAAGTCCCATTAAAAGTTATGCATTTGGCTTTTTGTTATCTTTTATGGCTCTTAATTTAGTGTTGGTACCAATTCTTTTAGCTGAAGATATAATAAGAGGAGCTATGGGATTGTATGATAAGTTAGTGACCAAAGAAGCTTTTTTTGCACCCTCTAGACGAAAATTTGTGAGTCAGATAGCCTTAGGTTTAGCAGCAATTCCTTTTACATCATTACTTTACGGCATGTACAAAGGAAAGTATAATTTTAGAGTATTAAATTACACACTTCATTTTGAAGATCTACCAGCAGCTTTCGATGGTTACAGAATCACGCAAATAAGTGATATACATTCAGGCAGTTTTGATAATAAAAAAAAGATAGAATATGCAATTGATTTGGTAAACGAACAAAAATCTGATGTCTTATTGTTTACAGGTGATATGGTAAATAATAAAGCTTCAGAAATGTTGCCTTGGAAACAGTCTTTTGGAAGACTTAAAGCTAAGGACGGAAAGTTTTCGGTTTTAGGCAATCACGATTATGGTGATTATGTTGATTGGCCATCAGACGAAGATAAAGCTAAAAATCTCGAAGATTTAATAGCGCTTCAAAAAGACATAGGTTTCGATGTATTGCTAAACGAAAGTCGTTATCTAGAAAAAGATGGAGAGCGCATAGCTTTGGTCGGAGTAGAAAATTGGGGAAAAGGTGGTTTTAAAAAAGCCGGAGACCTTAAGAAAGCTTCAGAACAAATTCAGGCCAATGATTTTAAAATTTTAATGAGCCACGATCCAAGCCATTGGGATGAAGAAGTTGTAAATGACGCATATCACTATCATTTAACTTTGAGTGGTCACACACATGGTATGCAATTTGGCATTGAGATACCAGGTTGGATAAAATGGAGTCCTGTAAAATGGAGATACAAACAATGGGCAGGAATCTATGAGGCTTTAGGACAATACATAAATGTTAACAGAGGCTTTGGCTATTTAGGCTATCCAGGTCGTGTTGGCATTTGGCCAGAAATTACAGTTATAGAACTCAAAAAAGGCACAAAAGAAGCATAATTGCCGAGAATTGCTTATTTTTATATGACTAGTACTGAACTGACTAAAGATTTCTATTGGAATTTTATGTGGGTTTAGATAACACATTTGACTAAAAACGATAGCTTATGTCAAAATTTGGGGAATTAATAGATGTCGATATTCCAGTCCTATTAGACTTCTACACAGAACTGAACGATCAATCTATTGCAATGCATCCTATCCTTAGAGATGTTGCTGCGGCCTTAGGTGATAAAGCCAAAATCATTAAAATAGATGTTGATAAAAATAAAGAACTAGCCGAAGCACTTCGCGTTAAAGGTTTACCAACGCTTATTATTTACAAAAATGGAGAAATGAAATGGAGACATAGTGGTGAACATGATGCCGACACGCTAATTAGTATTATTCAGGAATATTTGTAATTTTTTTTGAACCTCTATCGTTAAGGAGTGTCAGAGCGAAATGTTTTAAATTTCAATCTTATTTTAAATTAGAAGCGTTAATCGCTTTAAACGTATAACCCATTTTACTGTAATATTCTAAAACTTTAGGAAGTACATATTTTAACTTTTGTGATGCTTTTACACTGTCATGAAAAACAACAATACTACCTTCTTTTACTGCTGAGGTTACATTCTTTAAGCAAGTTTCTTTACTCACAGCTGCATCCCAATCGTAAGATAGAACATCCCATAGTATAATTTTATAGCCACGTTCTAAGAGCTTCTTACTCTGCTTATTTTTGAATTTTCCGTAAGGTGGTCTAAACAATGGTGCAGATGAGTTTGTCTCAAATTCGCTTATTATTTTTTCAGTTTTTAAAACATCTTTATAATAAACTTTCGTTTTGTGTTTCCAGCCTTTTAGATGATTATAAGTATGATTACCAATGGTATGACCTTCGTCTATTATATTCTGAAAAATCTCTATATGTTTTTCAATATTATTCCCAATACAAAAGAATGTGGCTTTGGCATTAAAGGCTTTTAAAGTTTGAATTACCCAATCCGTAATTTCGGGTGTTGGTCCATCGTCAAAAGTGAGATATAGTTCTTTTTTATCAGTATTAATATTCCAAACAAAATTGGGAAATAATGTTTTTACAAATCCAGGTGTTTTTGCCGGAATAATCTGCATAATATTTACTCTTCTTCTGGTGCAATAGTGGTCGTACTGTCGTTTAGTAGTGCGTTCATATCTAAATCATCTTGCGGTTGTGGCGCTTCTTCAGGTGCTCCCATAAACTTGTCTAATAAACTCAAATAACTATTGAATTTTTTAGTTTCCTCTAAGGCAAATTCTTTGTCGTTGTACACCACTAAAATATCTACTAAAGCTCTGTAACGTTGCACATCTAAATAAATCTCTTCAATGAGGCGCATTTGGTCATCTTCATTAAGACCGTCATAATACATTAAGTTTTCTTGATATTTTCTAGACACATCTTTGTAGAGCGCACGTCCTTTATCAATATTCCCTATTTCGTAATAGGCACTGATGTAAGGCTCTAATAACGAATAAAAACCAAAAGTATCTACAGGCATTTTTTCCATAGCGATATCGGCAATTTCTTCAGCTTTATCTAATTTATCTTCGTTAATGAGTTGCTCTATTAGCCTTGCTAAGTTGCCTCTGTAGGTAATGCCGTTTCTACGTGTTTCAATATCATGATAAATATTTTCACCACTTCCTCCCCATTCCCAGGTCTTCACCATGTTGTACATTAAATCTGGGTCAACACGTCCCATATCATAAGGATTCGCTCTATCAACTGGTGTCTTTATAGGTACTAGCTTATAGCACATACCGTCTAATTGCAAGTAATCTTTAAGCCATATATAGTCGTCTGCACCAAATGCACCACCTGTAAAATAAATTGGTCGCTCCCAATTGTTGTTAGCGACAATATCTAACATTAAAAGACGGTTTTTATAAATGTAACTGCCTTCAATTTCGGTATAGAGATTATCTACAATTTTATCCGCATCTTTTGGTTGAACAATGCCATTTTTTAGAACCACATCTTTATCTACAGGAATACTAATATAACGCGTAGGAAAGTAATTAGAGTTTAAAAGATGTTTTGGATATTGCTCAGAATTTTCACCTTGCCTTTCAACTACGTACTTAAATTTAGTGCTTGGCTTGTCACTAGATACAAAATCCATAAACTCATTAATAGGCAAAGTGTCTTTAGTAATTTCTCTTCTGATAATAACATCTCTAGTTCCACCTCTGTATTGTTTATGAGTTAATTGCGAAGGAATAGGTTTACTCTCATAAGCTTGGCGCTTCATTTGGTCTATGTACCAATCTGTCTGAAACAAACTCGTATTAACTACTCGTACATCTGTACGCACACCTTCAATTTCTTGTAAATACCACAACGGAAAAGAATCATTATCTCCAATGGTAAATAATATGGCATTTGGCGCACAAGATTCTAAATATTTGCGTGCCATTGCATTAGCAGTATATTTCCCTGAACGATCATGGTCGTCCCAATTATTTGCTGCTAAGATTCCAGGCACTATAACAATGCAAAGCAATGTAACTGCTGGTGCTAAAAACTTAGATTTTACACTAGATTTTAAAAGATCGTAAATAGCATAAACACCAAAACCTATCCATATAGCAAACACATAAAACGAACCTACTACAGAATAATCACGTTCACGAGGTTCAAAAGGTCTTACATTGGTGTAAAATTGAATAGCTAATCCTGTTAACAAGAAGAAAACTAGCAGTACCCAAAAGCGTTTTAAATCCGAATACATTAAGAAAAAGAAACCAACCAAACCGAGTAACAACGGCAAAAAGTAATAAGTGTTTCTAGATTTATTTTCTAGCACATCTGTAGGTAAATTATCTTGAGATAAACCAATATGTAAGTCGTCTATGAAATTAATTCCAGAAATCCAGTTACCATTAAAATCATCGTATTTTCCTTGGATATCGTTTTGGCGTCCTGTGAAATTCCACATAAAATAACGCCAATACATATACCCAAATTGGTATTGAAACATATAGGCCAAATTATCGCCAGAAGAAGGTTTTTCAATAGTTAGGTATTGCTGTCCGTATTGTCTTAGAAATTGGTCGTAATCTTCATAATCTAGTTCGCCTTTAGCCACACGCATTCTAAAATCATTTACAATTTGGTCAAATTTGCGTTTTTCTTGCACGGAATACTGTCCCGCTTCTTCTTCAGAAAGCCCATAATTAAGCGCTTCATTGTAGGCACGCGTTTGTAAATCAGGATTTACCTTAAAGTCAATTAATCCCGTAAACATCATATAATTTTCGGCATGTTCACTACTCCACATTCTCGGTAATAAAGATGCATGCTCGTGGTTGTAATTCTGCTTACTCCCTTCCCAATCATTAATTACAACGTACTTACCAAGTTCCTCGTCGCGCTCATAGTTCTTTTTATCGTCTACAAAAGGTTGCTCTTCATCTGCACCAGAATATATTTCTGTAAACTGTGGCCCATAAAATAAATGAGTTTCAGGATACTGCTCTAAATTATAATAAGCAAGAAGTTCTCGTGCATCAGATGGATCGTTCTCATTAATAATGACTTGCGCATTAGCACGTATTGGTAACATCATCCAAGAAGAAAAACCAATAAAAATGAACATTAAACAAAGCACTAAGGTGTTAATGTGCTTCATACCTTTTTTCTTGGTATAGTTTAAACCAAAGTAAAAAAGTGCGACAACCAATAAACCTGTAATTATTGTACCAGAATTAAACGGTAGTCCTATTGAATTCACAAAAAACACTTCGAGATAACCAAAAAGTTTTAATGTTGAAGGCAATAACAGTTTAAATATAAAAAGCAAAATTGCAGCTGATGCAATGTTGGCAAGAATAAAATTCTGTATGGTGATGGTTTTATAATTTTTAAAATAATAGATAAGACCAATTGCAGGAATCGTCAATAGTCCCATAAAGTGAACACCAAAAGACAAACCAATAACAAAGGCAATAAGAATGAGCCATCTATTACCTCGTGGTGTATCCATCTCTTGTTCCCAACGCAAAGCGAGGTAAAACATGGCAGCCATTATTAAGGTTGCCATGGCGTAAACTTCGGTTTCTACAGCATTAAACCAAAAAGAATCTGTAAATGTAAAAGCCAAACTACCAACTAAAGCACTACCTAAAATCGCCATTCCTTTGCTAGAACTTGGCGCTTCGTTGTATTTTACCAGTTTAACGAGTAAAATACTTATGGTCCAAAACATAAAGAGAATTGTGAAAGCACTGGCCACACCACTCATCATATTCATTATCATACCTATCTGCGATGGCTCTAAAGCAAACATAGAGAAAAATGCACCAAACATCTGAAACAATGGTGCTCCAGGCGGATGTCCTACCTGTAACTTTGATGAGGTTAAAATATATTCACCTGCATCCCAAAAACTCACAGTAGGTTCAATGGTTAAGGCATATACTGCAAATGCTATTGCAAAAGCGAACCATGCTAAGATGGTATTCCACTTTTTAAAGTTAAAATCTGTCATGAAAAATCACTTGTGTGTAATGCTGGCGAATTTACTAATTATTATAGTAATGTCTAACTTTTTAAGTTAACGTTAAGTAATTTCAATTATTTTACTGATATTTTTTGTTCAAGTGAAACTTTGTTCTAAATTTGCATCCTCTTTCGCGCAAAACAATTTTTGCAACGAAGATTGAAGCTTTATAAGGTTTCGAGAGATTGGCCTATGGTGTAACTGGCAACACATTGGTTTTTGGTACCAAAGAGTCTAGGTTCGATCCCTAGTGGGCCAACTGAAAGTTAAATCCTAATTCTGTAAAGCGTTAGGATTTTTTGTATCGTATAATTTAAAAAGAACTTTAGAGCATAAAACACTAAATTCAATTTCAATACTAGTTGTATTTAAGTCTTGGTTCTTGTTTCTCTCAGATAGGCAGTCTTTTTTCAATTTCTATATCTTAAATGTAATTACAGGTCGTTTCGCATGGTTTACCAAATCTTCACTTATACTAGTGTTAAAAAAGTGAGCAATACCTTGTCTTCCATGAGTGCTAATGCCAATAAGGTCCGCATCAATGTCCTTAGAGAAGTTAAGTACACCTTGTTCTACTGTAGTGTCGTTGTGCACAGTTATTGAGTAATTTTCAAAAGTTTGCCCAGAAATAAAGTCGTTAATTCTATTTTTTGAATCATATGACGTTAAAAAGTTGTTTGCAGTATTTACCATCAATAAATGAATTTTAGCACCTACAGCATTTGCAAATTGAATTGCTTGTTTATAGGTTTCTTTATTATCCTTCTTAAAGTCAGATGCAAATACGAAGTTCTTTATGTCAAAGCTATTGTGTTCATTTTTAATAACTAAAACAGGTACATCAGAGGTGCGTACCACTTTTTCAGCATTAGAGCCAACAAACATTTCTTTTAAACCAGAAGCACCATGCGAGCCCATTACTATTAAATCTATACTATATTCTTTACAGGCATTTTTAATTTCATTGAAATTAATATTTGCCTTTACGGTTTCATGTACATTAATACCTTCTAAATAGTCACTCGACATTAAGTCTTCAAATTTTTTATGTGCTAATTTCATGAAGAACAGTGTTTCCGGTATGTCACTATGGCTGCTTCCAAGATCACTATGTTGCATAGGGATTTCCATCATGTGCAACAAATAAATTTCCGCATCGTGCTTTTTAGCAAGTATAGCAGCGACTTTTAATGCATTCTCTGCTTGCTCAGAAAAATCTGTAGGAACCAATATTTTCTTCATGTGAATTTTGATTTAAGTTAGTCTTATAAAATTAGGAAAATAATTCGATTTTAAGAAGCTTGGTAAATTCAATATAAATGTCGTATATTTGCACCGTTGTTTACGAAAATGAATACACGAGAGGACGAAAAGTCCTCTCTTTTTATATCAAGAAATGTTCAAGAAAACGGTAGAAGACTTATTGCAAAACGCATTAAATGAAAGGCAAGATTTATTCTTGATAGATTTTAGTATGTCTGCCGATAATGCCATTAAGGTTATAATTGATGGTGATAACGGTGTTTTGGTAGAAGATTGTATGTTTGTAAGTAGAGCGATTGAGCATAATATTGATAGAGATGAGCACGACTTTTCTCTTGAGGTATTATCGTCGGGAGCAGCAACACCTTTAACATTGCCGAGACAATATAAAAAGCATGTCGGTAGAAATCTAGAGGTTAAAACTTTAGATAGTCAGAATTTAGAAGGAGAACTTACCGATGTAAGTGAAGAAGGTGTGGTTTTAAAGTGGAAAGCTAGAGAGCCAAAGCCAGTAGGTAAAGGTAAAGTAACAGTAACCAAAAAGGCCAATGTTACGTTTGAAAATATTAAAGAAGCAAAAGTTAAAATAAAATTTTAATTCATATCAATTATGGAAAATGTAGCGTTAATTGAATCATTTTCAGAATTTAAGGACGATAAGTTAATAGACAGAGTTACGCTTATGGCGATTCTTGAAGATGTATTACGTAATGCACTTAAGAAAAAGTATGGTGACGATGATAACTTTGATATTATTATAAATCCAGATAAAGGAGATTTAGAAATTTGGAGAAACCGAATCGTTGTTGCAGATGGTGAAGTAGAAGAACCAAACCAAGAGATTGAATTATCTGAAGCACAAAAAATAGAACCAGATTTTGAAGTTGGTGAAGATGTAGCTGAAGAAGTAAAACTTATTGATTTAGGAAGACGTTCAATTTTAGCCTTAAGACAAAACTTAATTTCTAAAATTCACGAACATGATAACACAAACATTTATAAGCACTTCAAGGAATTAGAAGGCGAAATATATACAGCCGAGGTGCATCACATTCGCCACAGAGCAATCATTTTGTTAGATGATGATGGTAATGAAATAATCTTACCTAAAGACAGACAAATTCCTTCAGATTTTTTCCGTAAAGGTGAAAATGTAAGAGGGATTATTGAAAGTGTAGAATTAAAAGGTAGTAAGCCAGCAATAATAATGTCTAGAACATCACCAGTGTTTTTGGAGAAATTATTTGAACAGGAAATACCAGAAGTTTTCGATGGTTTAATTACTGTTAAAAAGGTGGTACGTATTCCTGGTGAAAAAGCGAAGGTTGCTGTAGATTCTTACGATGATAGAATTGACCCAGTTGGAGCCTGTGTTGGTATGAAGGGTTCTAGAATTCACGGCATCGTACGTGAGTTGGGTAATGAAAACATAGATGTTATCAACTACACTAATAACATTCAGCTTTTTGTAACCAGAGCATTAAGCCCAGCAAGAGTAACGTCTTTAAAGTTAGACGAAGAAACAATGAGAGCTGAGGTTTTACTTAAACCAGAAGAAGTTTCAAAAGCAATCGGTAGAGGAGGTCATAACATACGTTTGGCTGGTCAGTTAACAGGTTATGAGATTGATGTGTTTAGAGAAGGTGCAGAAGAAGATGTAGAATTAAAAGAATTCTCTGATGAAATTGAAGGATGGATTATTTCAGAATTTAGCAAAGCAGGTTTAGATACTGCGAAAAGTATCTTAGAACAAGACGTTGTAGATTTGGTAAAACGTACCGATCTAGAAGAAGAAACTATAGTAGAAGTTATTAGAATTCTTAAAGAAGAATTTGAAGAATAATTACAGGTTTAATTTTTAAAATGTGTTAATAGTACATTTTAAAGTTGAGTAGTAATACATATATTTAAGTTATATTACAGGCAATTTATGGCTCAAACAAGAATAAATAAAGTATTAAGGGAACTGAATATCTCATTAGATCGTGCTGTGGATTTTTTAGAATCTAAAGGTATCGAAATTGAGAAAAGTCCTAATACAAAAATTTCGCAAGAGGTTTATGACACGTTATCTGATGAATTTCAGACAGATGCAACCAAGCGTGAAAAAGCTCAAGAAGTGAGTGAAGCAAAACTCAAAGAAAAAGAAGAGCTTCGCGAAAAACGCGAACGTGAAATCGAAGAAAAGCAAAATCAAGATGCTGCTCGAGAAGCCGAAAAAGAAGCTGTCGTAAAAGCCAAAGCTGAACTTAGTGGGCCAAAACAAGTTGGTAAAATTGACTTAAACAAGGATAAACCAAAAGCAGAAGCCAAAGAAAAGCCTAAAACAAAAAAAGAGAGTATAAAAGAGGTTGAAGCAAAAGCTGAAAAACCTGAAGCTAAAGCCACCAAAGTTGAAGAGAAAAAGGCTGATAAAAAAGTTGAAACAAAGAAAGAGAAGCTAGCAAAAGAAGATGATTCTGGGGAACCTGCTGAAGAAACATTAAAAACACAATATAAAAAACTATCTGGACCAGTTGTTGCAGGTGATAAAATAGACCTTTCAAAGTTTAAAAAACCTAAGAAAAAGAAAGAAGACAAACCAAAAGCTGGAGATGCTAATAAGCGTAAGAGACGTCGCATTAGTAAAGCCGGAAACGATTCTAAACCAAACGTAGATACGAGAAGAGGCGGTAAGGGTAGAGGTGGCAATTCTAGAGCTAAAACAGTAAAAGAAGAACCGAGTGAAGCAGACGTTCAGAAACAAATCCGTGAGACTTTAGAGAAACTTCAAGGAAAATCTAATAAAGGAAAAGGAGCAAAATATCGTAGAGAAAAGAGAGATCAACACAGAGAACAAACTGAAATTGATCAAGAAATTGCGGCAGCAGAAAGTAAAACTATAAAAGTAACTGAGTTTGTAACTGTAAGTGAAGTCGCGACCCTTATGGATGTTGGAGTAACGGAAGTGATTTCCGCATGTATGTCATTAGGAATGATGGTAACCATGAACCAAAGACTTGACGCAGAAACATTAACCATTGTAGCAGAAGAATTTGGCTTTGGTGTAGAATTTATAAAATCTGATATAGAAGAATCTTTCGAAGAAGTTAAAGACGATCCAAAAGATTTAAAGCCACGTGCTCCTATAGTTACAGTTATGGGTCACGTAGATCATGGTAAAACTTCTCTACTAGATTACATACGTGAAGAAAATGTTATTGCAGGAGAGTCTGGTGGTATCACTCAACACATTGGTGCCTATGGTGTAGATTTAGATAATGGACAGACCATAGCATTTTTAGATACACCAGGTCACGAAGCCTTTACGGCAATGCGTGCTCGTGGTGCTCAAGTTACTGATATAGCTATTATTGTGGTTGCAGCAGATGATGCGATAATGCCACAGACCAAAGAAGCAATTTCACATGCGCAAGCTGCAGGTGTGCCAATTGTATTTGCAATTAATAAAATTGATAAGCCAGATGCTAATCCCGAAAAGGTAAAAGAGCAATTAGCTGCAATGAATCTTTTGGTAGAAGATTGGGGAGGTAAAATTCAATCTCACGATATATCTGCTAAAATGGGTACAGGTGTTAAGGAATTACTTGAAAAAGTTTTACTCGAAGCTGAATTATTAGAACTAAAAGCTAATCCTAACAAACCAGCTGTTGGTACAGTAGTAGAAGCTTATTTAGATAAAGGTAGAGGTTATGTCTCCACAATTTTGGTTCAAGCTGGTACTCTAAAAGTTGGGGATTATGTCTTAGCGGGAAAAAATAGTGGTAAAGTAAAAGCCATGCAAGATGAACGTGGACACGATGTTGAAGCCGCTGGTCCTGCAACTCCAGTCTCTATTCTTGGTCTAGATGGTGCTCCACAAGCAGGTGACAAGTTTAATGTATTTGAAGACGAACGTGAAGCAAAACAGATCGCCACAAAACGAACACAGTTACAACGTGAGCAATCGGTTAGAACACAACGTCATATAACACTTGATGAAATCGGAAGACGTATTGCACTTGGTGATTTCCAAGAATTAAATATTATCCTTAAAGGTGATGTAGATGGCTCTGTTGAGGCCTTAACGGATTCATTCCAGAAATTATCTACAGAAGAAATTCAAGTAAATATTATACATAAAGGTGTTGGTGCCATTACAGAAAGTGATGTATTGTTAGCCACAGCTTCAGATGCCATTATCGTAGGATTTAATGTACGACCAGTTGGTAACGCAAGAATGATTGCTGATAAAGAAGAAATCGATATCAGAACGTATTCTATTATCTATGCTGCAATCAACGATCTTAAAGATGCGATGGAAGGTATGTTATCTCCAGAAGTTAAAGAAGAAGTTACAGGTACTGCTGAGATTAGAGAGGTATTTAAAGTTTCTAAAATTGGAAATATTGCCGGTTGTATGGTTATGAGCGGTAAAATCTTCAGAAAATCTGGAATAAGAATTATTAGAGATGGAGTCGTTGTTCATACAGGTGAATTAGAAGCTCTAAAACGATTTAAGGACGATGTTAAAGAAGTTGCAAAAGGCTACGATTGTGGTATGCAAATCAAAGGTTATAACGATATAGTTATCGGAGATGTGATTGAAGCATTCGAAGAAGTCGAAGTGAAGAAAAAATTAAAATAATAATTTATAACTTGTATAAAAAGCGATTTGCTAGTTACTGAAAGTGGCAGAAGTAAATCGCTTTTTTAGTTTAAGTATGTCAGATGGAGCTGTCAAAAAAATATTTGTATTACAAGACTGCTAAAAAATTTGGTGAAGGTCTCTTAGACCGTCGTTCTTGTTTAATGATTTTATTGGCAGAAGCCAAGTTGAGTAATAGAATTGCAGTACTTCCAAAATTTCAATTAGGCTCGCAACACAATAATGGTAATCTTTTAGAAAGTTATTTAATTGATGAATATATTGATATAAGTAAAATAAATGTCGAATATATTTTAGAGGAAAATTTTGCAGATATAGAAAATGAAATTGAATCCAGTTCAATTTTAAATATTGAAAATATGCCATTCAATTATAACGCTACGCAAACTTTAATAGTCAGAAATTTAAAGGATGATAATTTTTGGAATTTAAAACAAACTTATGATGTATTCAGTTTGGCAAAATTGTACCATGGTGTTGGTGTGAAATTTATAATTCCATTGGTTTCAGCTCCTCAAAAAATTAAGCATATTGGTGACCAAATATTAAATCAATTAGAAAAACCAATTATAGGAGTTCATCTAAGACGCGGAGACCGATTAAACAAAAAATTAGACGCTAGCATGGAGGAAGACAATATGCTGAGAAAACTAAATCGCTTTAAGTACAATTCAGTTTTTTACTGTACCAACGACAGTAAGTATAATATAGGTGATAGCAAATTCTTTTCGAGCACTAATTTTAAATCGATTTTAGGTGATATAAAAGATAACTATCTACTATTTGCGATAGAAATGTATATTGTCGATAATTGCGATATAAGTGTAAGAACCTTTAAAGATTCATCACCGTTTTTTAGCATTGAAAACAAACAGAATAAAAACTATTCAATATGCAATTATAGTATGCATGGTTCTAACAATAGTTTTTCTAAAATCCCGGAAGAATTAGTAACATGCAATTACGAAGATTATAATAAGGATAAAAGGAAATCCTTTGTAAAACCAAGACCTTTTGTTCCAAGGCTGATTATGACGATTAAGAGAAAATTAAAATAAGTTAAGCACTATTTTATTTATCTGTCTTTGGCTGAAGAATATTGGCATACATATATTTCTTCTTAATTTTCACTAAAGCACGATCTGCCTCAATTCTTGTAGCAAAATTACCAACCCAAACTTTGTAATTTGGTGTGTTCCAAACAATTTCTGTAGGCCACTGCCCATAAGAATTCAAGAAATTTGAACGCTCGCGTTTAGCTCTATCAGGATCTACACTTTGATACACCTGAATCCGATACACTTTTGTGGTTTTAACATCCTTCTTAAATTCAAGTAATTTGTCTATATCTTTATCTTGGTCTACGTTCACTTCTCCTTGCTGTGCACTTAAGGTAAAGGTAATTGTCGTTAACAAAAAGGCAATCGTATAAAGCTTAGTTCTAAATGTCATAATTATGTGTTTAAATGCAAAGGTATAGTATTCAACGATAATCTGTAAAAAATCTTATTTAGAATTGGTATAAATTATATATTAACACTTCGCTAAGATTTCTAAAATCGACTTTATATATTACTTTTGCGTGAGTTTTTATAAACATCTTTTTTCACATTTTTAATGAAAAAATCGTACCAAAGTTTAGAAGATAATTCAATCAACAATATGAAACAGGTGATCTACCGTAATTTAACCTTAAAATTTCTCTATTTAGGTTTTATTTTAATATTCACGTTTTCAACTTCACTTACTGCCCAAGATGGTGATGCATCAAATGGTAAAGCATTATTTAGAGCGAACTGTGCATCTTGTCACAAATTAGATAGTAGAATGACAGGTCCTGCTTTACGCAATGTGGAAGCAAGATTGGCTGAAGAAGAAAATTTAGATAGAGCATGGCTAAATTCTTGGATAAAGAATAGTGCTGGAATGATAAAGGCAGGTGATGCTTATGCGGTAAAAATTTGGAATGAATACAACAAAACGCCAATGACTGCCTTTCCGCAGTTGAGCGACCAAGAGATTTCAGATATATTAGCGTATACTGCTGAGCCAAAACCTGAGCCCGTAGTTGTTGATGTTCCAGAAGGAACGAATAATAATACAGGTGGAGCATCAAACAATTTAATCCTTGGCGCATTAGCATTATTATTTGCGTTATTAGCAGGTGCATTAGTCTTAGTAAACAGAACCTTAAAACGTTTTGCAGGTGACAAAGGCATTGAAGTGCCTGCAAAAGAAAAAGGTACACCAATCTGGAAAGCCTTTGCCCAAAACCAATTCCTCGTCATTGTTACGGCAATATTCTTGCTATTAGCAAGTGCATATTTTGTTTATGGATTCCTAATGCAAGTTGGTATGGATCAAGGCTACGAGCCAGTGCAGCCAATTCATTATTCGCACAGAATACATGCAGGTGAAAACGGTATCGATTGTAAATACTGTCACTCTTCTGCAAGGGTGAGTAAGCATTCAGGTATTCCATCTTTAAACGTTTGTATGAATTGTCATAAATCTATTGGTGCTGTTGCTGATGCAACTCAAGCCGAAGGTTTAAGAGAATATGGTGTAGATTATAATGCTGAAATTCAAGAATTGTACGAAGCAGTTGGTTGGGATGCAGCTACACAACAATATACGGGAGATACAAAACCTGTGAAATGGATACGCATCCATAATTTACCAGACTTTGCCTATTTCAATCACTCACAACACGTTGTGGTAGGTGGTATTGAATGTCAGACCTGTCATGGTCCTGTAGAAGAAATGGAAATTATGTACCAACATGCGCCATTAACAATGGGTTGGTGTATTAACTGTCACAGAGAAACAAACGTAAAAGTTAAGGATAACGAGTATTATACTAAGATACATGAGCAACTATCTAAAAAGTATGGTGTAGAGCAGTTAACTGCAGCGCAGATGGGTGGTTTAGAATGTGGTAAGTGTCACTATTAAAAATAAATTAAAGAATTACGATTGACGATTTACAAAGCATCAAATGTGTTGACTAATCGTAAATCAGAAATCAAAAATCGTAAATAGATATTATGTCATCAAACAAAAAATACTGGAAAAGTGTTGAAGAGCTAAACGAAAATAGCTCTATTGTTGAGACGCTAAAACAAAATGAGTTTGTAGAAGCAATTCCAACAGACGAATTTTTGGGAGATAAAGCAACTTTAGAGTCTTCATCTACGACGCGTCGTGATTTCTTAAAGTATGTTGGTTTCAGTACTGCAGCAGCATCGTTAGCAGCTTGTGAAGGACCAGTTATAAAATCAATTCCTTACGTAAACCAACCAACGGAGATTATTCCTGGTGTCGCTAATTATTATGCAACAACAATTGCAGATGGTTATGATTTTGCGAGTGTTTTAGTAAAAACTCGAGAAGGACGACCTATTAAAATTGAAAATAATACAGATGCTGCTACCAATGGTGTAGCCAATGCAAGAGTGAATGCTTCAGTTTTAGGATTATATGATAATCTTAGAGTTAAGACTCCAATGAAAGTTGAAGGTGAGACAGCTACAGCGATTTCTTGGGATACATTTATGTCTGAAACAACTTCAAAATTAAATGGACTTAACGGAAAAGCAATTGTTGTTTTAACAGGCTCAATGCCAAGTCCATCTACAACTAAATTAATTGCAGATTTTAAATCTAAATACGGTAATGTAAGTCATATAGCTTACGATGCCGTTTCAGTATCTGCAACATTAGATGCTTACGAAGCGAAGTACGGAACACGAGGAATGGCTAATTACGATTTCTCAAAAGCTAAAACCATCGTTTCAGTTGGTGCAGATTTCTTGGGCGATTGGCAAGGAGGAGGATTCGATTCTGGCTACTCTAAAACTCGTATTCCATCTAAAGGGAAAATGTCTAGACATATTCAGTTTGAATCTAATATGTCTTTAGCTGGTGCAAATGCAGATAAGCGTGTGCCATTAACTCCTAGTGAGCAGAAATTAGTATTAGTAAAATTATACAGTGAGATTACCGGAAACTCTGCAAGTGGAGCGCAACTTTCTGAAGGGCTAGACTTAGCAGTAAAAGCAGCTGCGAAAGAAATAAAATTAGCAGGTAGCAACGGTGTTGTAGTTACAGGTATTCAAGATGTGAATGCACAAACGGTAGTCCTAGAAATAAACGCATACTTGAGAAGTAAAGCGTTTGATCCTAAAACTGCTATAAAGACAAGACAAGGAAGTAACAAAGCAGTAATGCAATTAGTTGCTGACATGAAAGCTGGTAAGGTTGGAGCCATCATTATGAATGGTGTTAACCCAATGTATAGCTTACCAAATGCTTCAGACTTTGAAGAAGGTTTGGCAAAAACAGAATTATCAGTTGCGTTCTCAATGAAACAAGATGAGACGTCAACAAATTGTCAATATATAGCAGCTACGCCGCACAACTTAGAATCTTGGGGTGATTACGAATTAAAGTCTGGTCATTACTCAATGATGCAACCAACAATTCGTCCGTTGTTTGATACAAAACAATTTCAAGACGTATTGATGGGTTGGACAGGTAAGTCGGGTTCATATAGAGATTTTTTAAAGTCTTATTGGACGAGCAATATTTTGGGAGGTTCATCTTTCAATAAAGCCGTACAAGATGGTGTTTTTGTATCTGGTTCAAGTTCAAATAATGGAGCAAGTTCTTCAACGGTTGAAACATCAACTACAGAATTAAAGGATAAAAAAGATAGAACGTTTGTTGGAGGTATCATTCACGATGTTGCTGTTGGAGTCGGTATTAAAGATGAAGACAAAGACGAGTATGAAACTACGACAACATCTACTACAGTAAACAATGTTGTAGCAGATAGAGCTTCAGTTTTAGGTGGTGGTAATGCTGCAAGAGCATTAGCGAATTCAGCAAAATCTGAAGGTATGGAGTTAACGCTTTATACTAAAATAGGGATGGGAGATGGTCAACAAGCCAATAATCCTTGGTTACAAGAATTTCCAGATCCTATTACAAGAACAACTTGGGATAACTATTTAACAGTTTCTCAAGCAGATGCAGATCGATTAGAGTTAAAAAATTGGAATGTTGCTAATGGTGGATTAAACGGAAGTTACGTGAATGTAACTGTTAATGGTGCCACTGTAGAAAATGTGCCAGTAATTATTCAACCAGGACAGGCAAAAGGCTCTGTAGGTTTATCTTTTGGTTTCGGTAGAACATCTAATGCGCTAAAAGAAGAAATGAAAACTGGTGTTAATGCATATCCTTTATACCAGAATTTTAATTCAACTCAAAACGTGTCAATTGAACCAGTATCTGGTGAACATGAGTTTGCTTGTGTACAGCTGCACAATACCTTAATGGGTCGTGGAGACATAATTAAAGAAACAAATTTAGAAATTTTCAATTCTAAGGATAAACACGTTTGGAACAAGGTTCCTGAAGTATCCTTAAACCATATAGAAACTCCTGTAACGTCTCCAGATGTAGATTTATGGGATGAGTTTGACCGTTCAATTGGTCATCACTTCAATTTATCAATAGACTTAAACGCTTGTACAGGTTGTGGAGCATGTGTTATTGCATGTCATGCAGAAAATAATGTTCCTGTAGTTGGTAAAACAGAAATGAGACGTAGTAGAGATATGCACTGGTTGCGTATTGATAGATACTATTCTCACAATGAATCATTTGATGGTGATAATAAAGAGAAAGATTCGGCTGACGGATTAGGATTAGGCAATTATATTTTTGGAGATAGAGAAGGTGATGGTTCATTATCTACTCTTGGTAGAATGGAAAGTCCTGCTGATAATCCTCAAGTCGCATTTCAGCCTGTAATGTGTCAACACTGTAATCATGCACCTTGTGAAACGGTTTGCCCTGTTGCTGCAACAGCTCATGGTCGTCAAGGTCAAAATCACATGGCTTATAACCGTTGTGTAGGTACACGTTATTGTGCCAACAACTGTCCATATAAAGTACGTCGTTTCAACTGGTTCTTGTATAACAAGAATGATGAATTCGATTATTACATGAATGACGATTTAGGACGTATGGTATTAAACCCAGATGTTACAGTTCGTTCTCGTGGTGTAATGGAAAAATGTTCTATGTGTATTCAAAAAACACAAAAAACAATTTTAGATGCGAAGCGTGATGGACGTTTGGTTAAGGATGGTGAATTCCAAACCGCTTGTTCTGCGGCATGTGGAAACGGAGCGATGGTATTTGGAGATATAAATGATAAGGAAAGCAAGATTGCTGAATTAAAAGAAGATGATCGTATGTATCACTTGTTAGAAAGCGTTGGAACGAAACCAAACGTTATTTATCAAACAAAAGTGAGAAACACATCAAAAGCATAATAATAAAGAAACAAGTATATAATTATGGCGTCTCATTACGAAGCACCTATTAGAAGACCTTTAGTAACCGGAGAAAAATCGTATCACGATGTTACTGTTGATGTAGCTAGACCTGTAGAAGGAAAAGCAAATAGAGCATGGTGGATTGTTTTCAGCATTGCTTTAGCTGCATTTCTTTGGGGAATAGGTTGTATTATTTATACCATTTCAACTGGTATTGGAGTTTGGGGTCTTAATAAGACTGTAAACTGGGCTTGGGATATTACTAACTTCGTTTGGTGGGTTGGTATTGGTCACGCAGGAACTTTAATTTCTGCGGTACTATTACTCTTCCGACAAAAATGGAGAATGGCTATTAACCGTTCTGCGGAAGCCATGACTATTTTCTCAGTAGTACAAGCAGGTTTGTTCCCAATTATTCACATGGGTCGTCCATGGTTAGCCTATTGGGTGTTACCAATTCCTAACCAATTTGGGTCGTTATGGGTAAACTTTAACTCGCCATTACTTTGGGATGTATTTGCAATTTCTACGTATTTATCTGTGTCGTTAGTATTTTGGTGGACAGGTTTATTACCAGATTTTGCTATGATTAGAGATAGAGCTGTAAAGCCTTTTCAAAAGAAAATTTATTCATTATTAAGTTTTGGTTGGTCAGGTCGTGCAAAAGATTGGCAACGTTTTGAAGAAGTATCTTTGGTACTTGCTGGTTTAGCAACACCGTTAGTACTTTCGGTACACACGATTGTATCATTTGATTTCGCCACGTCTGTAATTCCAGGTTGGCATACAACGATATTTCCACCCTACTTTGTTGCAGGTGCGGTATTTTCAGGATTTGCAATGGTAAATACACTACTTATTATTATGAGAAAAGTGTGTAACCTTGAAGATTATATTACAGTACAACATATCGAATTGATGAACATTGTAATTATGATTACAGGTTCTATAGTAGGTGTAGCTTATATTACGGAGTTATTTATTGCGTGGTATTCTGGTGTTGAATATGAGCAATATGCCTTCTTAAACAGAGCAACTGGACCTTACTGGTGGGCTTACTGGTCAATGATGTGTTGTAACGTATTCTCTCCACAGTTTATGTGGTTCAAGAAATTAAGAACAAGCATTATGTTCTCATTCTTCATCTCTATTGTTGTAAACATTGGTATGTGGTTTGAACGTTTTGTAATTATAGTTACCTCTTTACATAGAGATTATTTGCCATCCTCTTGGACAATGTTCTCACCAACATTTGTTGATATCGGAATCTTTATCGGAACAATAGGTTTCTTCTTTGTACTATTCTTACTGTACTCACGTACATTCCCAGTTATAGCACAAGCAGAAGTTAAAACGATTTTAAAATCTTCGGGAGAACGTTATAAGCGTATCAGAGAAAGTGGAGATACTTTAGTAGGTACAGGAGCAGATGATAGAACATCTAATTTTAAGTTGCCTGAAGAAACTACAGCATCAAAACCACTGCAGGATGATGAAGAAAAATTAGGAAACTTATTACAAGGTGTAGGTAGGTTTGATGCAGAAGTACAAACAGCAGATGACTTAAAAGTGATTAGCGGTATTGGCCCAAAAATGGAAGAGGTACTAAATACATTAGGAATCTATACTTACGCTCAAGTAAGTAAAATGACAAAAAGAGAATACGACTTGTTAGATGAAATCACAGGGTCTTTCCCAGGAAGAGCAGAACGAGATGATTGGTCAGGACAAGCTAAAAATTTATTAAATAACTAATATAGTTTATGGAAGCTTCAAAAGTAATTCATGCTATTTATACAGATGATGATATTTTAATGTCAGCCGTAAAAAAGGTGAAGGCAGAGAAACATCACATTGAAGAAATATATACTCCTTTTCCGGTTCATGGACTAGATAAGGTTATGGGATTAGCGCCTACGCGTTTGGCAATTACTGCATTTATGTATGGTTGCGTTGGTTTAACGGTAGCCATTGTAATGATGAATTTTATAATGATTAAAGATTGGCCACAAGATATTGGTGGTAAGCCTAGCTTTAGTTATATAGAAAATATGCCAGCGTTTGTGCCAATTATGTTTGAGCTTACGGTATTTTTTGCAGCGCATTTAATGGTAATTACATTTTATCTAAGAAGCAGAATGTGGCCATTTAAGAAGGCTGAAAATCCAGATCCAAGAACAACAGACGACCATTTTCTAATGGAGATTGCTATTCATAATAATGAAGATGCGTTAATGAATCTTTTAAAGGAAACAGGAGCTGCAGAAATAAATATTGTAGATAAAGAAGATGCACATTAATATGAAGACATCATTGAAATATATCGTAGTATTGGTTCTATTAGTGGGCTTTGTGTCTTGCCAAAAGAACTCAAGACCAAACTATCAATACATGCCAAATATGTATGAGCCTGTTGGTTATGAAGCTTATCAAGAATCGGACGCTTTTCCTGATGGAGTAGAAGCACTTTTACCTGCAGAAGGTACTATCCCAAGAGGAGATTTTATGCCTTTTGAAATTGAAAACACTATCGAAGGTTATGAGTTTGCAAAAGCAAATTTAACAAGCCCATTAGATGCAACACAAGTTGATGCAGCTGTGGCTGGACCATTGTACACTATTTATTGTGCAATTTGTCATGGTAATAAAGGTGCAGGTGACGGAACTTTAGCCAAGAAAGAGTTGATTATTCCTGGTAGCTATGCAGATAAAGATCTAACAATAGGAAGTATTTATCATACTATTTATTATGGTAAAAACTCTATGGGTTCTTATGCTAACCAACTTAGTGAAAACGAACGTTGGCAAGTAGCAGCTTTTGTAAAGCAATTAAAGGCAGATTTAGATAAATAAGATTTAGATAAAGATTATATAAATGGAATATAAAATTTCAAATCGATTAAGAATAGGTGCCATCATAATGATAGTCTTAGGATTATTGTGCGTTACTTATGGCTTTATGGATTCTCATGGCTATACCGAAGAGAATATTACCGAGCGATTGGCTGCAGAGCATAGTGCTCATGGCGAGGGTCATGCTACTGAAGTGCATGGTGAAGAATCGCATGGTGAGTCAGATTCTCATGCAGAAGAACATCATGGAGGAGAGCACGGTGAAGCTGCAGCTCACGCAGAAGAAGGTCACGGAGATGAGGCACATGGAGCAGAAGCAGCTCATGCAGAAGGTCATGAAATGACGCATGAAGAGCACGTATTACATCAAATTCATAACAGACCTTATTCAGCATTATATATTGCAGCATTCTTCTTCTTTATGATTGCTTTAGGTGTATTAGCTTTTTATGCGGTTCAATATGCCTCGCAAGCAGGTTGGTCGCCAGTATTATTTAGAGTTATGGAAGGGATTACCTCTTACGTGCTTTGGGGAGGATTGATTGTATTGGCAATTGCATATTTTGCTGGTAAGCATATCTTTATTTGGATGGACCCAGATGTTGTTGCTCATGATGCTATAATACAAGGAAAGGAAAGTTGGTTAAATAAACCTTGGTTTTTAATAAGAGGCTTAATCTTTTTAGGTGGTTGGTCACTGTACCGTTATTTTTCAAGAAAATTCTCATTGGCACAAGATGAAGCTGATGACAATAGAAACTTTAAAAAGAACTTCAGAATTTCTGCAGCATTCTTGGTATTCTTTATCTATACGGAGTCTATGATGTCTTGGGATTGGATAATGAGTGTAGATCCGCATTGGTTCAGTACCTTATTTGGATGGTATGTTTTAGCTGGTATGCTGGTTTGTGGTGTCACTACAATTGCTATGATTGCGATGTATTTAAAGTCTAAAGGTTTATTAGAACATGTTAATGATAGCCATATTCACGATTTAGCGAAATTCATGTTTGGATTTAGTATTTTCTGGACGTATTTATGGTTCTCACAATTCATGTTAATATGGTATTCTAATATACCTGAAGAAGTAACATATTTTATTACACGTATTGAAGATTACAACTTACCATTCTTTGGCATGGTGGCGATGAATTTTATATTCCCGTTATTACTATTAATGAATAGTGATTACAAACGAATCAACTGGTTTGTTATTATGGCAGGTATTGTGATTCTTTGTGGACACTACGTGGATATATTTAATATGATTATGCCTGCTACTGTAGGTGATAGATGGTTTATAGGAATTCCGGAAATAGGATCTTTATTATTGGTTGGTGGTTTATTTTTGCTTATTGTATTTACAGCGCTGAGCAAAGCACCATTGTTGGCAAAACGAAATCCATTTATGAAGGAAAGTGAACATTTCCATTATTAATTTTAAAAAAGAACACAGACGATAATGACTGCTTTATTAACGATTATAATTGTACTTTTTGTAGCTGTAGCGATATGGCAACTGATAAAGATTTTTGATTTGGCTCAAGTAGGTAAAACTACATCACTTGTTGCCGATGATAGAGATAATAAGATAAATGGTTATATGATGATGGTCTTCTTGGCTTTCATCTACATTGTTACCATTTTGAGCTTTTGGTATTTAGGAGATTTACCGTTAGTGTCTAATGCAGCATCAGAGCATGGTCCCGAGTTAGATAATTTAATGATTATCTCTATGCTCCTTATTTTTATAGTACAGACGGTTACACAGTACTTATTGCATTACTACGCGTTTAAGTATAGAGGAGAGACAGGGAAAAAGGCCTTGTTTTACGCAGATAACAATACTTTGGAGTTTATATGGACAATCATTCCAACAATTGTGTTGGCAGCACTTATAATCTACGGATTATTTACATGGAATGACATTATGAACATCAATGAAGATGAAGACCCAATGGTTATCGAATTATATGCACAACAATTTAAATGGACTGCAAGATATGGTGGTGAGGATAATGTTTTGGGTAAAGCTAATGTGAGATTAATTGATATAGATAAAGCTAATATTCTTGGAGTTGCGGAAGATGATCCTAATGCGCAAGATGATGTTATCGTATCAGAATTACATTTACCAGTTGGGCAGCAAATAGTGTTTAAAATGCGTTCTCAAGATGTATTACATTCTGCCTACATGCCGCACTTTAGAGCTCAAATGAATTGTGTACCTGGTATGGTAACCCAATTTGGCTTTACACCAACGATAACAACTGAGGACATGCGTAACAGTCCTGATATGCTTGATAAAGTTCAAAATATCAACCAAATCAGAATTGAAAAGAGTAAAGCATTAACTGCTGATGGCGAACAACCTTTAGAGCCGTATGAATTCGATTACTTATTATTATGTAATAAAATTTGTGGGAAATCGCACTACAATATGCAAATGAAGATTATAGTAGAAACGCAAGAGGAATTTGATGCATGGATGGCGGAGCAAAAGTCGTTTCCAGATTCTTTAAATAAATAAAAAATCATTTTTAAGCAATAGATAAAGAGATTATGTCAGCAACATTAGATACACACGGTCACGACGATCACGACGTACATCATCACAAAGAAACTTTTGTAACTAAATATATATTTAGTCAAGATCATAAAATGATTGCAAAGCAGTACCTTATTACAGGTACTATAATGGGAGTTATTGGTGTTTTAATGTCAATGATGATGCGTATGCAAATTGCTTGGCCAGAAGAGCCAAACGTTTTATTTGAAGCCTTGTTAGGTAAATGGGCACCAGATGGTGTTATGGATGCAGATATTTATTTGGCATTAGTCACCATACATGGTACCATTATGGTATTCTTTGTTTTAACAGCAGGTTTAAGTGGTACGTTTAGTAATCTTTTAATTCCGTTGCAGATTGGTGCAAGAGATATGGCTTCAGGATTTCTTAATATGATATCGTATTGGTTATTCTTCGTATCAAGTGTTATCATGGTGATATCATTATTTGTAGAAGCCGGACCAGCAGCAGCAGGTTGGACCATATATCCTCCATTATCAGCCTTACCTATGGCTCAAGGTGGTTCAGGTATGGGTATGACGCTCTGGTTAGTGTCTATGGCGATATTTATAGCATCATCCTTACTAGGATCATTAAATTATATTGTTACCATTATTAACTTACGTACAAAAGGGATGTCAATGACGAGATTGCCTTTAACAATCTGGGCATTTTTTGTGACGGCAATTCTTGGTGTTATTTCGTTTCCTGTATTACTATCTGCAGCTTTATTACTGATAATGGATAGAAGTTTTGGTACATCCTTCTTCTTATCCGATATATTTATTCAAGGAGAAGTACTACATTATCAAGGTGGTTCACCTGTATTGTTTGAGCACTTATTTTGGTTCTTGGGACATCCTGAAGTTTACATTGTAATCTTACCAGCAATGGGATTAGTTTCCGAAATTATGGCCACTAATTCACGTAAACCAATATTTGGTTACAGAGCAATGATAATGTCTATTTTAGCGATTGGATTTTTATCAACTATAGTTTGGGGTCACCACATGTTTATTTCTGGTATGAATCCATTCTTGGGATCTGTCTTTACATTTACAACATTATTAATCGCGATACCTTCAGCTGTAAAAGCCTTTAACTGGATAACTACCATTTGGAAAGGAAACCTGCAGCTAAATCCTGCCATGTTATTTTCAATTGGTTTCGTTTCAACATTTATAACAGGAGGTCTTACAGGTATTATTTTAGGAGATAGTGCTTTAGATATTAACGTACACGATACGTATTTTGTAGTAGCTCACTTCCACTTAGTAATGGGTATTTCTGCACTCTATGGTATGTTTGCAGGTATTTATCATTGGTTTCCTAAAATGTTTGGTCGTATGCTTAATAAAAATTTAGGGTATCTACATTTCTGGGTAACTGCAATTTGTGCTTATGGCGTATTTTTTCCTATGCACTTTATAGGTATGGCAGGTTTACCAAGGCGTTACTATACGAACTCTAATTTTCCGTTGTTTGATGATACTGCTAATGCTAATGTTATCATCACTATGTTCGCTATTGTAGGTGGTTTATTTCAATTGGTATATTTATGGAACTTCTTTTATTCTATTTTCTATGGAAAGAAAACGACAAAGAACCCTTGGAAATCTACAACTTTAGAATGGACAACAGAGGTGAAGCATATACATGGTAACTGGGAAGGAGCAATTCCTCACGCACACAGATGGCCTTATGATTATAGCAATCCATTCCACGATGTAGATTTTATACCTCAGAATGTACCAATGAAAGAAGGAGAAGAGGAATTACATCACTAAAATACGCGCGAAAGCAAGTATCACATAAAAAACAAAAAGACCTTTGGAATGAAATAAAATTCCAAAGGTCTTTTTCATTATATTTGACTAATAACAAATACAACCTGTAAGATTTACAAAACATTGTTATTTGGAAGATAATACACCAAGTTAAATAAGATTATTGTCCACTTGAGGGGACTTTAGGGATCTACATGTACTAAAACAGTAGTTGATCAAATTCTTCTAAATATTAATGTTTCTAAAAATTTAGAGGTCAAATTAATGAGATTCCCGCTTTCACGGGAAATACTATGAACGAAAATCTAAATCCAAATAACGAAAACTTCAGTCCAGAAGAATTAGACGTAGAAAGGAAATTAAGACCACTCACGTTTGATGACTTTACAGGTCAGGATCAAGTTTTAGAGAATTTATTGGTGTTCGTACAAGCAGCAAATCTAAGAGAAGAAGCTTTAGACCACACTTTATTTCACGGTCCTCCAGGCTTAGGCAAAACAACATTAGCACATATTTTGGCAAACGAACTAGATGTAGGTATCAAAGTGACTTCAGGTCCTGTTTTAGATAAGCCAGGTGACTTAGCAGGTTTGTTAACTAACTTAGATGATCGTGATGTTCTGTTTATAGATGAAATTCACCGATTAAGTCCGATCGTAGAAGAGTATTTATACTCAGCAATGGAAGATTATAAAATTGACATCATGATTGAGTCTGGTCCCAATGCTAGAACCGTTCAGCTCAATTTAAATCCATTTACGTTGATTGGAGCAACAACGCGTTCAGGATTACTAACCGCGCCAATGCGAGCTAGATTTGGAATTCAAAGTCGTTTACAATATTATAAAACAGAATTGCTGACAACAATAGTGCAACGAAGCGCATCAATTCTAAATATGCCAATAACTATGGAAGCGGCAATTGAAATTGCGGGAAGAAGTAGAGGAACACCTCGTATAGCCAATGCACTTTTAAGACGTGTTAGAGATTTTGCCCAGATTAAGGGTAACGGAAGTATAGATATTGAGATTGCTAAGTTTGCATTAAAAGCACTTAATGTCGATGCGTATGGTTTGGATGAAATGGATAATAAAATCCTAACTACTATAATAGAAAAATTTAAAGGCGGACCTGTAGGCATCAGTACTATCGCAACAGCAGTGAGTGAAAGTACAGAGACTATTGAAGAAGTTTATGAACCTTTTTTGATTCAACAAGGTTTTATAATGCGCACACCAAGAGGAAGAGAAGTTACGGAACAAGCCTATAAACATTTAGGTAAAATAAAAGGACCTACTCAAGGAGGACTTTTTTAACGTAATTAGTTAGCCACTACTTTTTATCGAAAAAAATAGCACTTTACATCCACTCAACTAATATTTGGTTCTTTTAACTAAATTCAAAGACTAATCTGATTCCGTATTTTAAATTTGTGGTAATAAAGCCCACAAGTAATGAAAAACCTGCTATTAAAGTCAATACTAATATTGGCTGCCTTAATTTTAAATTCTTGCTATTCAGACAAGGATGATTACGAAACAGTTTCTAATTCTATCGAATTTGAAAACCGTTTAATTGAATTGTACGGATCAAAAACAGCGTTAATACAACCGTTAGAAACAGATTATTCAGCTATTCCAAGTGATTTAAATAACCCGATAACCGAAGCGAAAGTAGAATTAGGAAAGTTGCTATATCATGAAACAATGATTGCAAGTGATGCTAATAATACTGAAGGTATGTATACCTATTCTTGTGCGAGTTGTCATCATGCAGACGCAGGATTTCAAAGTGGATTGAAACAAGGGATAGGTGATGGAGGATTAGGCTTTGGTACTAAAGGAGAAGGCCGAATTAAAAATACAATGTATGCAGAATCTGATTTAGATGTACAGCCTATAAGAACACCAACAACATTAAATGTAGCTTTTCAACAAGTCATGTTATGGAATGGACAATTTGGTGCCGTTGGCCCAAATGAAGGTACGCAATCGCAATGGACAGATGGTACGCCAATCGCAAATAATAATTTAGGTTTTGAAGGAGTTGAAATCCAAGCTATAGCTGGCATGGATGTGCATCGTTTAGTTATAGAGTCTAATGAAGTTATAAACTCATCTTACAAAAACTTCTTTGATGATGCATTTTCAGAAATTAATGAAAGTGAGCGCTATACTAAGTTAAATGCTGCGTTAGCAATTGCAGCGTACGAAAGAACTTTATTACCTAATCAATCTCCTTTTCAAAAGTGGTTAAGAGGTGATGCGAATGCAATGGATGCAGATGAAATTGAAGGAGGTAGATTATTTTTTGAAAAAGGGCAATGTTTCAGCTGTCATTCAGGTCCTGGACTAAACGATGCTAATTTCCATGCGTTGGGAATGAAGGATTTAGAAGGCTTAGAAGTATTAACGGCTGTTGATAATAGAACTAAAAAAGGTAGAGGAGGTTTTACAGGTAATTCTGATGAAGATTATCAATTTAAAACACCTCAATTATATAATTTAAAAGATGTCGGATTTTTTGGACATGGAGGAAGCTTTCAAACCGTTAAAGACGTTGTCGCTTATAAAAATAAGGCAATTCCGGAAAATAGTGGAGTGCCTCAAAATAATTTATCAGAACTTTTTGTACCACTTAATCTTACTGAAGTTGAGATGGATTTAATTACCTTATTCATTGAGAAGTCGCTTTACGATAATAACCTTCAACGTTATGTGCCAGAAAGTTTGCCTTCTGGAAACTGTTTTCCTAATGCGGATTATATGTCGTCTGATGATTTAGGATGTAATTAATTTTTTTATTACTGCCGTATTGAGCACAGTAGAAATACTTCATTTAAAAACATTATTGTAGTTTAGTTCTTTAAAGAACTAGATTGACTAAACAAAAAAATACAGAGATCATTAAAGCCGAAGCTAAACGCCTTGGCTTTTTATCTTGTGGTGTCAGTAAAGCAGAGTTTTTAGAAATAGAAGCACCACGACTTGAAAAATGGCTGAAAAATAACGCAAATGGTGAAATGCGTTATATGGAAAACCACTTCGATAAAAGACTAGATCCAACTTTGTTAGTAGAAGGAGCAAAAAGTGTGGTTTCTTTATTGCTTAATTATTATCCTTCCGAATTTCAAACTGAAGATTCCTATAAGCTATCTAAATACGCTTACGGAACGGATTACCATTTCGTTATAAAAGACAAATTAAAAGAACTGTTACACTTTATTCGAGATGAAATAGGAGACGTTCATGGTCGCGCCTTTGTAGATTCTGCACCAGTATTAGATAAAGCTTGGGCTGCAAAATCTGGTTTAGGTTGGATTGGCAAACACTCTAACTTATTAACGCAACAAATTGGTTCTTTTTATTTTATAGCCGAACTCATTATTGATTTAGAATTAGAATACGACCACGTAACGACAGACCATTGCGGCACATGCACAGCCTGCATCGATGCTTGCCCTACAGAAGCCATCACAGAACCGTATGTGGTTGATGGCAGTAAATGTATTTCTTATTTTACCATAGAACTCAAAGAAAATCTTCCAACAGAATTTAGAGGAAAATTTAACGATTGGATGTTTGGTTGCGATATCTGCCAAGATGTGTGTCCTTGGAACAAGTTTTCAAAATCGCATAATGAACCTTTGTTTAATCCACATCCAGAATTATTGGATATAACCAAAAAAGATTGGGAAGAAATTACAGAGGACACCTTTAGAAAAGTGTTTAAAAAATCTGCTGTGAAGCGGACAAAATTTTCTGGTTTGGAACGTAATATTCGGTTTTTGAAATAAATAATTGTCCCCTTGAGGGGACTTTAGGGGTGTTATTAGACTAATCTAATCTTCAATAATTTCTTCTTTCAGTTGATAATTTGGATGACCAGTTTGCCAAAACACAAAAGAAAACACATTTCCCCATTCCTCATAGACTTTCATTTCTGAAGAGTTGCCCTCGTGTCCGGCATCAAAATCAGCATATAATAAAACAGGTTTCTTTAAAAGATTAGTATTTTGTAATCTTGCAGCAAATTTGCCAGATTCCCATGGTACTACTCTTGGGTCATTCATACCAACAGTAAGGTAAACTGCTGGATAATCTATACTATCTTTTATATGTAAATAAGGGTCCATTTCTATTAATGCCATAGCTTCGGTAGAATCTTTCATAGTTCCAAACTCTTTAATATTAGAGCCACCTCCACCAGGTTGTGTTTCCATACGTGTAGGGTTCAGTACACCAACTTCAGAAATAACAACTGCAAATAAATCTGGTCGTTCTGTCATTGCTCTGCCAACTACTATACCACCAGCACTACTTCCGTAGATTGCCAAATTTTCTTTTGAGGCGAATTTTTTATCAATCATATATTCAGAACAGGCAATTAAATCTTTCCAAGAATTTTGTTTCGTTGTTTTAAAACCTCCTTTACGCCAAGCTTCCCCTTTTTCACCACCACCTCTTATGTGTGCAGTACAAAATATACCACCTTTGGCAACCCAATCTAAAACTAAAGGAGAGAAATAAGGACTCATTGCATCTCCATAAGCACCATAAACCTCAATCATTGTTGAAGAGTTACCATCCATTCTTGTTTTCTTTTTATCATAGATTATGGATAAAGGTACGTCTTCTCCATCGTGAGATTTAACCATTACTTGTTCAACAACTAAATCTTTAAATTCAGGATATTTTGCACCTATGGATAGATTATCTTCTTTAAACCTATTATTTTCTGAATCATACTTATAGCGTTCATTAGATGTTGTCCACCCACTTATAGAAACCCATAGGTCTTCATAACTAACTGATTTGGATGATAATGAAACACGACCAGCTTTTTTTGGAAGTTCTATACTTTTTATATCATTATTCTTAATCTCATATAAGAAACCCTCAATACCAAACTTAGTGGTAGTTACATAAATGGCATTTTTTGTAACTCTGAAAGTATTTATCACTTCATCTTCTTTAGGCTGAAATAAAATTTTAGGATTCTGAAAATCAATATTACTCATATCAACTGATGCTAATGTATAATTTTCAGCATCTTTTCCAGTTATAAAAATGTATTCGTTACCTTTTAAAATACCTCGACTTGTTTTTACTTTATCTTCTTCTGAGTATAATGCTTTCCAATCTGGTTTTCCATTTTTTAGCTGCTCAAGATCTGTAAAATATGCACGCCAAAAATTGTTTACACCAGCGATATATCCAATAACATATTTGTCTGAAGCATACTTAATTTTCGTTGTTGGATATTCTTTAGGAAGTATATTTAAATTAGGATGTGTAGTATTTCCAAATATGTAATTTAATGTCTCAGGATTTTGACCTAATTGATATAAAACAGATTGCGAGTTTGATTTGAAATCAGCTTTAGTAGAATCAGAATTGGTAAAGTGCAAGTAAGTAAATCCACTATTATCTGGCAACCAATTAATGCCTAAAAATGAATTTGGCCATGCATTATTTAATATTACAGGTAATCTTTCCTTGGTTTTTACGTCTATAATAATCAATTCAGATATTTCCTTACCAGAATAACTGAGTGATATAACTATGTAATTATCATCCCAACTAGGTTTAATATAGTTAATGGTGTAATCATTACCTAAGTCAACCTTAAAGATTTTTGGATCAAATAGCAAATCTTCATTATCCCAAGAAACAGTATTTTGATATAATTTATAATAAGATTCACCTAGATTCTTTTTTAAATAAAAACGATTGTCTTGATCTGATAGAAAGTGTCGCTTAATATTATAAGATTTTCTGTTATCAATTTCATAAGTAGCTTTAATCAACGAATCTCTTCCGTTAATTCGCTCTAAGTATGATTGAGTATACTGAGTTTGGTCTTTGTACCAATTTGTAATTGTAGAATCTTGCGTGTTTTCAATGTTACGATAAGGATCAGAGATTAGTTTTCCGAAAATGGTTTCTGTAACCGTGGCACCCTCTATATAAGGTGGATTATAATTTAAAGCTATTTCTGATTTTTGTTTGCAGCTTAATAAGGTAATTAAAACTATAAGTAGGCACATGATTTTTTTCATGCTATAAAGCTATGAAAAAATAAATGACACTATATATACATCATTTAAAAGTTCAATTTTAAGATTGGGTTATTTAGCAGAATTATTGGGTATGGCTATAAAAGATTTGGAAGTGATTACAGAAGATACGTTTAAAAAAGTCTTCAAAAAATCTGCGGTTAAGCGAACTAAGTTTTCTAGATAGAAGCGCAGTATTAAGTTTATAAAAGACTAAATTATAGTTCATTCATTCCGTATCTTCGCGTCTTAATCCAACTAGATTATGAGCAAACAAAGTAAACGCATAGAAGCTTTATTATATCACGCTAAACCAACTCCAGGAAAGATAAAGGTAGTGCCAACGAAAAAGTACGCTTCCCAAAGAGATTTATCATTAGCTTATTCACCAGGTGTTGCAGAGCCTTGTTTAGAAATTGCCAAGGATATAGATAACGTTTATAAATATACAGCCAAAGGAAATTTGGTTGCTGTAATTTCTAACGGAACAGCAGTTTTGGGCTTAGGAAACATTGGTCCTGAGGCCTCTAAACCTGTAATGGAAGGAAAAGGATTGCTCTTTAAAATCTTTGCAGATATAGATGTGTTTGATATTGAAGTGGATACAGAAAATGTAGACGCCTTTATTGAAACCGTAAAAAATATAGCTCCAACATTTGGAGGTATTAATCTTGAAGACATTAAAGCACCTGAAGCGTTTGAAATTGAACGTCGTTTAAAGGAAGAATTAGATATTCCTGTAATGCACGACGATCAGCATGGTACAGCAATAATTTCTGCTGCAGCTTTATTAAATGCGTTGGAGCTAACAAAGAAAAAAATTGATAAAGTTAACATTGTGGTTAGTGGAGCTGGTGCTGCAGCAATTTCGTGTACACGTTTGTATCAAGCATTTGGTGCAAAGCGCGAAAATATTGTAATGCTAGATAGTAAGGGCGTTATAAGAAATGATAGAGATAACCTAACATCCCAAAAAGCTGAATTTGCTACACATCGTAAAATAGATACTTTAGATGAAGCTATGAAGAAAGCAGACGTCTTTATAGGTCTGTCGCAACCAGATATTGTAAGTCCAGAGATGCTAAAATCTATGGCTAAAAATCCAATCGTCTTTGCAATGGCCAATCCGGTTCCAGAAATTGCTTACCAGCTTGCTATAGATACTCGAGATGATATTATTATGGCAACAGGTCGTAGTGATCATCCTAACCAAGTAAACAATGTTTTGGGATTCCCATTTATTTTCAGAGGTGCTTTAGATGTAAGAGCAACAAAAATTAATGAAGCTATGAAAATGGCAGCGGTGAAAGCCCTGTCTAAATTGGCAAAAGAGCCAGTGCCAGAACAAGTAAATATTGCGTACTCTGAAACAAAGTTAACGTTTGGCAAAGATTACATTATCCCAAAACCTTTTGATCCAAGATTAATAGCAGAAATACCGCCTGCAGTGGCCAAAGCTGCAATAGAAAGTGGAGTTGCAAAAGAACCAATTGAGGATTGGGAACGTTATAGAAATGCTTTATTAGAGCGTTTAGGTTCTGATAATAAGTTAATTAGATTACTGTCAAATAGAGCCAGAAATAACATGAAACGTGTTGTGTTCGCTGAAGCAGATCAATTAGATGTTTTAAAAGCAGCACAAATTGCACATGATGAAGGTATTGCTTTCCCCATACTTTTAGGTAGAAAAGACACTATTTTATCCTTAATGGAAAGCATTGAATTTAATGCAAGTGAAGGTGTGGAAATTATAGATCCAAAATCGGATGAAGAGTTATCTAGAAAAAACAAATATGCAGATGCCTATTGGAATCAGAAGAAACGGAAAGGAGTAACACGTTATGCAGCTCAAAAAATAATGCGCGAGCGTAATTATTTTGCAGCAATGATGGTGAATTGTGGTGATGCAGATGCCTTAATTTCTGGGTATTCCACAAGTTACCCAAATGTGGTTAAGCCTATGTTAGCACTTATTGGTATGGCTAAAGGTGTCACCAGAATTGCAACGACTAATATAATGATGACGCAAAGAGGACCAATGTTCTTGAGTGATACAGCAATTAATATAAATCCTAATGCAGAAGATTTAGCAAAAATTGCATATATGACCTCTAAAGTTGCAAAGATGATTGGTATAGATCCTGTTATTGCAATGACTTCATATTCAAATTTTGGCTCATCAGATAATCCTAATGCAAAAAAAGTGAGAGATGCAGTAGCCTATCTTCATAAGACCTATCCAGATATGACTGTTGACGGAGACGTTCAAATAGATTTTGCTTTAAATTCTAAATTACTCCAAGATAATTTCCCGTTTTCTAAATTAGCAGGAAAAAAAGTGAATACTTTAATATTTCCCAATTTAGATTCGGCGAATATTACCTATAAATTGTTAAAAGAACTAAATAAAGCAGAATCTATTGGTCCGATAATGATTGGTATGGATAAACCAGTTCATATTCTTCAACTTGGTGCTAGTGTAGATGAAATAGTAAATATGGTTACTGTGGCTGTGGTCGATGCTCAAGAACGTGAAAAACGTCAGCAAAAGAAGTAGATCCGTTAGTTTTAAATACAACGATTATTTGTAAATAATTTTATTACATTTGGGTTTCTAACTATTTGCTATAAATGATTACTCACTTAGAGGGAAAACTTGTTGAAAAAAATCCTACAGATATCGTAATAGATTGCAATGGTGTAGGCTATTTTATTAATATATCTCTTCATACGTTTTCTCAAATTCCAGACAGAGAACATCTAAAATTATACACGTACCTTCAAGTAAGAGAAGATTCGCATAGTTTATACGGATTTTCTAGTAAAACAGAGCGCGAAATATTCAAATTACTAATTTCTGTTAGTGGTATTGGAGCGAATACAGCACGCACAATGCTAAGTTCTTTATCTCCAGAACAAGTAAAAGAAGGTATTGCTAGTGGTGATGTCGCCTTAATACAAAGTGTTAAGGGTATTGGATTAAAAACGGCACAACGTGTTATTATAGATTTAAAGGATAAAGTGTTAAAAGTCTATGGTATAGACGAACTTTCTTTAATACCAAACAATACGCATAAAGATGAAGCGTTATCTGCTTTAGATGTTTTAGGATTTAACAAAAAACAATCAGAAAAGGTCGTTGACAGAATTTTACAAGCCCAACCAGATGCCCTTGTAGAGCAAATTATAAAAGAAGCTCTAAAAAACTTATAATGCAATTGAATAAAACCAACTATACTCAAATTAAATCACTTCGTTTTTATTGCGTATTAGCTTTTACAATGCTGGTAAGTGTTTCTGCATATGCACAAGAAACAGAACAAGAACAAGATTCTACAAAAACAACATTTGCTTTTGGTAGTTTAAAAATGCCAAATCCAAATAGTATTGTCTCAAAATACACATACGATCCTATTTTAGACCGTTACATCTACACAGAAAAAATAGGAGGTTTTAATATCAATTATCCACTTATTTTAACTCCAGAGGAGTTTCAAAGATTAGTACTTCAAGAAAAATTAAAGGATTATTACAAACGAATGGCAGATGCTGCTGCTGGGCAAAAAGAAGGCACAGAAGAGGATCAGAAAAATTTATTGCCAGAATTCTATGTCAATTCAGGCTTATTTGAAACCATTTTTGGCGGTAATACTATCAATGTAATTCCACAAGGATCGGTTGAGGTAGATTTAGGTGTATTGTTTTCTAAACAAGATAATCCATCGTTTTCACCAAGAAATAGAACCAATTTCACATTCGATTTTGATCAGAGAATAAGTTTAAGCTTATTGGGTAAAGTAGGTACAAGGCTTCAAGTAACAGCAAACTATGATACTGAAGCGACTTTTGATTTTCAACAAGTTGTAAAGTTAGAATATACACCAACCGAAGATGATATCGTTCGTAAGATTGAGGTTGGTAATGTAAATATGCCGTTAAACAGTTCTTTAATCACTGGAGCACAAAGTCTTTTTGGTGTAAAAACAGAATTGCAATTTGGTAAAACCAGAGTTACGGCCGTATTTTCTGAACAACAATCACAGTCTAGATCGGTGACTGCGCAAGGTGGAGGAACGGTTGAAGAATTTCAGTTTTTTGCTAGAGATTATGATGAAAATAGACACTATTATTTAGCGCATTATTTTAGAGACACTTACAATAAGGCCTTACTAAATTATCCTTTTATTGACAATGGAGGACTTCAGATTACAAGAGTGGAAGTTTGGGTAACGAATAGAAACAATCAGACAGAAAATGTTAGAAACATTGTAGCATTTCAAGACTTAGGAGAATCTGAAGCTGATAATATAGGATTGCAACCTTTACCAGGAGGATTTGTAAATAATCCTGGAGCACTTCCAAATAATGAAAACAACGATTTTGACCCAACAAATATTGGAGGTCCTGGCTCTTTACTTACAGATGCAGTTAGAAATATTACTAATGTGGAGTCTGGTGTACAAATCCCAGTTAATGAAGGTTTTGATTACGGAAAATTAGAAGCTGCAAGAAAGTTACGAGAAGGTCAAGACTATGTGTTAAATACAGATTTAGGATATATTTCTTTAAATCAACGTTTGCTAAATGATGAAGTTTTAGCAGTTGCATTTCAATATACACGTGGTGGAGAAGTGTTTCAGGTTGGTGAATTTGCAAATGATGGTGTAGATGCGACGCAAGTTGATGAAGGAGTTACAGGGAACCAAATCATAAACAACCAAAGTTTAGTTCTTAAAATGTTAAAGAGTGCTGTGACCTCAGTTGAGCAGCCTATTTGGGATTTAATGATGAAAAATATCTACGATACAGGTGCATTTCAACTAAGTCAAGAAGATTTTAGATTAAACATATTTTATACAGAAGCATCTGCTTTAAACTACATAAATCCAGTAGAAAACACCTCATTTCCCTTGTACGATAACAATACACCTGGTACTACAGCAGATGATACCGTTATTCAAGAAACACCTTTGATACGATTATTTCATTTAGATAAATTAAATTTTAACAACGATCCACAAGAGGGAGGAGATGGATTTTTTGATTATGTAGAAGGTAAAACAGTTTTAAGTCAAAACGGAAAAATTATTTTTACTAAAGTAGAACCTTTTGGACGTTACTTATTTGATGTTTTAGATGATGATGCTAACCCAAATAATAATGATACGGATTACGAACAAGACACCTACACTAACTTAAATCAAGAAAAATACGTTTACGATTTACTTTACAAATCAACTAAAACTGAAGCTTTAGATGAAGCTGAAAAGAACAAGTTTGAAATTAAAGGCCGTTTTAAAAGTAGTGGAGGAGACGGAGGTATTCCTATAGGAGCATTTAACGTACCAAGAGGTTCTGTGAGAGTTATGGCTGGTGGCCGTTTACTAGTAGAAGGTATAGATTATACTGTAAATTATCAATTAGGTCGTGTAGAAATACTGGATGAAGCTTTAAAAGCATCTAATACACCAATTAATGTTTCGGTAGAAAACAATGCTGTTTTTGGACAACAAACGAGACGTTTTACAGGTATAAACATTGAGCACGAGTTTAATGAGAATTTTGTACTTGGAGCCACGTTATTAAATCTTAATGAGCGCCCAATTACTCAAAAAGCGAATTTTAATTCAGAACCCATAAACAATACCATTTTTGGTCTTAATGGTAACTACTCTACAGAGGTACCATTTTTAACGCGCTTGGCAAACAAATTACCAAATATAGATACAGATGTGCCATCAAATCTTTCACTGAGAGGGGAGTTTGCTTATTTGGCACCTGGAGCACCAAATGGGACCGATTTTAATGGCGAAGCTACTGCATATATCGATGATTTTGAAGGCACGCAAGGTGCTATCAATTTACTGAGTCCATTGTCTTGGACTTTGGCGAGTAGACCTCTAGAATTACCTGGAATAACAGGAGATAATAATAATGGGCAATCTAATGGTTTTGGGCGAGCTGCTTTAAACTGGTACACTATCGATCCTATATTTTACAGTAATCAAAGACCTGATGGCATTACAGATGATGATGTTTCAAACTTATACACAAGACGTGTTTTTATAGAAGAAATTTTTCCACAGGTAGATATTGTACAGGGACAAACCTCAGTGATAAATACATTAGATTTAGCCTATTATCCAACGGAGCGTGGACCCTATAATTTTGACCCTTCTGCAGCAAATGGTGCTGCCTTAAATGCGAATCAGAGTTGGGCTGGTATTACAAGACAAATTACATCAACTGATTTTGAACAAGCCAATGTTGAGTATATAGAGTTTTGGGTACAAGATCCCTTTTTAGATAACCCAACAAGTCAAGGTGGAAAGTTATTTGTTAATCTTGGAAACATTTCAGAAGATGTTATAAAAGACGGAAGGAAACAATTTGAAAACGGATTACCTGAAAACGGAGATATATCAGTACTAGAACCTACAGATTATAATACGGTAGTACCTCAAAACCAATCATTGATATACACTTTTGCAACGACAGGTCAAGAAAGAGCTAACCAAGACGTTGGATTTGATGGATATGATGATGCTGAAGAAATTTTGGAATTTGGAAATCAATTTGGTGAAGATCCTTCAAACGATAATTATACGTACTATTTAAATACTGATGGAAATTTATTTGACCGTTACAAACAATATAATGGTTTGGAAGGAAACACACCAGATGTATTTACAGACACCAATAGAGGATCTACCACGCAACCAGATGTAGAAGACATTAACCGTGATAATACCATGAATACGATTAATAGTTATTTTGAGTATGAGGTTGAAATGACTCCAGCTAACCTTAACATCAATAACCCTCAAATTAACGACGTTAAGTTAAGATCAGTAACATTACCTAATGGCGACCAAAGAGATGTAAGTTGGTATCAGTTTAGATTGCCAATTAATGAAGCTACTACCGCAGTTAATGGTATTACAGATATAAGATCAATCCGTTTTGCAAGACTGTATTTAAGGGATTTTAATGAAAATACAGTATTACGATTTGCTACGCTAGATTTAGTAAGAAGTGATTGGAGACGTTACACTTTAGATTTAGATAGTAATACCACAAATAATAGTGCCAATGCAGAGTTTAATGTTGGTATAATTGGCGTGCAGGAAAATGATGGTGATTATGTGATTCCGCCAGGCGTGAGACGAGAAGAGTTAAATAACAATAACAATGTAATTAGACAAAATGAGCAGTCTTTAGTATTACAAGCTTGTGAATTAGAACCTACAGATTCTCGTGGTGTATTTAAAAATATTAATGTAGATATGCGACAGTATAAAAAGCTGCGTATGTTTTTACATGCTGAAGCCCAAGAAGGAGAAATTTTAGAACCTGGTGAATTAGTCGGTTTTATTAGAATGGGTAATGACTTTACACAAAACTACTATCAGATAGAAGTGCCATTATTACCAACAGATTTTGCTACCGGATCTATTGAAGAGCAAATTTGGCCAGAGCAGAATGAAATAAACATTCCGCTCGAGTTTTTACAGAAAATAAAAGCACTTGGTATTTCTTCTGGTACTTTGGGAGATGTTGATGCAACGTATTATAATGTCGTTGATGGTGTTCTTAATGAGACCGCTTTAGTAAATGCAGATGTGCCTTATGACGATATTCAAACAAGTCCAAAACAACAACGTGTCGCTGTAAAAGGAAATCCAAACTTTGGAAACATTAGAGTATTAATGGTTGGTGTTAAAAACTCAGGCAGTTCTAGAAATAACGTAAATGCTTGTGGTGAAGTTTGGTTTAATGAATTAAGAATGTCTGACTTAGAAAATGAAGGAGGTTGGGCAGCCGTAGTCAGTATGGATTCTAATATTGCAGATTTTGCAAATATTAGTGCAACTGGTAGACAAAGTACTATTGGTTTTGGTGGTATTGAGCAAGGACCAAGTGAGCGTAGTTTAGAAGATGTAAAGCAGTACGATGTTGTTACTAATGTGCAGTTAGGACAATTATTACCGAAAAAATGGGGAGTTCAAATACCATTCAATTATGCGCAAAGTGAAGAATTAGTAACGCCAAAATTTGATGGACTTTATAACGATTTAACTTTAGAATCGAGAATAGATGCTGCAGCTTCTAATGAGGAACAAGAGCGCATAAGAACACAATCTGAAGATTATACAAAACGTAAAAGCATCAATTTTATTGGTGTGAGAAAACAGAAAATGGGAGATGCCAAGAAGCGTTTTTATGATGTAGAAAACCTAACCTTCAATTATTCTTATAATAAGATTGAACATCGAGATTTTGAAATTGAAAACGCGTTAGATCAAAACATTAGAGCAGGAGTAAACTATAATTATGCATTTGAGCCTTTAAGGATTGAACCATTTAAAAAGAACGATTCACTATTTACTGGAGACTACTGGAAAATCTTAAAAGATTTCAATATTAATCTATTGCCTTCAAGCTTTTCTGTGAATACAGATATTAACAGACAATTTAGTAAACAAAGATTTAGAGAAGTAGAATTAGGTGGCAATAATATTGGTATCGAAGAGTTGTTTAGAAGAAATTATACCTTCGATTTTCAATACGCTATTAATTATAATTTAACTGATGCTTTAAGCGTAAACTTTAATGCAGCAAACACTAACATTGTTAGAAACTATTTTATAGATGATCGTCTCAACGGAAGACAAGATCCAGAGCTCGATGTTTGGGATGGTTTTTTCGATTTTGGTGATCCTAATTTTCAAACACAACAGATTCAGGTTAATTACGAATTACCATTATATAAAATTCCGGTGTTAAGTTTTTTAAGAACTACATATGCCTATAATGGGGCATTTCAATGGCAAAAGGGTTCTGACCTTAATCAAGGACTTCAAGTTGAGGTAGATTTAGACAATGATCCTGCAACTCCAGATGTACTTCGATCTTATAATTTAGGGAATTCAATTCAGAATTCAAACACACACAATATCAATACAACCCTAAATATGGAAACCTTGTACAAGACTTTAGGTTTAGTACGAAAGGGCAATCAAAGAAGTAGAAGAAATAGAAGTGCAGCGTTAAACAGAAGGTCAGCTACTCCAAACCCATCAGCAGACAATAAAAATCAACAAGCAGCCAAAGACCCTAATAAATTAAGTGCTGGAAATAAGGCTTATAACACCTTAATTGATATTGTTACCATGGTAAAACGAGTGCAGTTTGGTTATACCGAGAATAATGGTACATATCTTCCAGGCTATCTCCCAACACCAGGTTTTATTGGTACATTAAGGCCAACATTGGGTTACACATTTGGTAGTCAAAGAAATATTAGAGATGTGGTTGCAAGAAATGGTTGGTTAACGGTATTCCCAGAATTTAACCAGCAATACACAGAAGTTACTAATAAGACGCTCGATTATTCTATGAATTTAGAACCTATGCGAGATTTAAAAATTGACCTTATAGGAAATAGAACTTATGCAGAAAATATCTCAGAAAACTTTAGAGCCATAGATAATGATGGTGATGGCCTGAGCGACCAGTATGATGATTTAATAACCAACTCATTTGGTAACTTTAATATTTCAACTGCACTTATAAAAACAGCTTTTAGTAGTAGTGATCAAAATCAATCTGCTCCTTTTGATGATTTTAGAGCCAATAGGCTAATAATTGCAAACCGACTTGCTACACGTGCAGGTATAGATTTAAATAATCCTGCAAATGTAGATCCAGAAGGCTATCCTTTAGGCTTTGGAAAAAATAGTCAGCGTGTATTATTACCAGCGTTTTTATCGGCTTACCAAGGTACTAATCCAGACAAAGTAAGTACAAGTGCATTTAGAGATGTGCCAATACCAAACTGGACTATAAAGTATACTGGATTAATGAAAATTCCTTGGTTTAAGAAAACTTTTAGACGTTTTTCTGTGCAGCATGGTTACAGATCGCGTTACACCATTAATCAATTTAGGACGAACTTAGATTACGAAGATCCAGATTTTGGTTTTGCCGCAGATGCACCGCAAAATCAAGATGCTGTTGACCAAGCTGGGAATTTTAAAAATGAAGTCTTATATAGTAATATTAATTTAGAAGAGCAGTTTAGTCCTTTGGTACGCTTAGATTTTGAGATGAAAAATTCAATAAAGGTTTTAGCAGAAATAAAAACAGATAGGTTACTTTCACTGAGTTTTGATAATAACCTAATGACCGAAATTCAAGGAAGAGAATATACACTTGGGTTAGGTTATAGAATTAAGGATTTAAGAATACGATCGCAACTCGCTGGTGCAAAACAAGTAATTATTAGCGATTTAAATATGCGTGCAGATATTTCTGTAAGGGATAATAAGACAATAATAAGGTATCTCGATTTAGAGAATAATCAAGTCACTGCTGGTCAGACAATTTGGGGCTTAAAGTACACGGCAGATTATGCGTTTAGCAAAAATTTAACGGCTATTTTCTATTTTGATTACACATTCTCTGATTTTGCAATTTCAACTTCATTCCCGCAAACCTCATTAAGATCGGGAATAACATTGCGATATAATTTTGGAAATTAAATTTGAAAACAAGAATTTAAAAAATTACATTTGTCTCATTAATCTTATATAGCATTACAAATGAATATACCATCAGAATTAAAGTACACCAAAGACCACGAGTGGATTCAAATTGAAGGAGATATAGCAACAGTGGGTATAACCGACTTTGCACAAGGGGAACTTGGTGATATTGTTTATGTAGAAGTTGACACTTTAGATGAAACCTTAGATATAGAAGAAGTTTTCGGAACTGTAGAAGCAGTGAAAACGGTTTCAGATTTGTTCTTACCATTAACTGGTGAAATCATAGAATTTAACGAAGGTCTTGAGGATGAACCAGAAAAGGTGAATACAGATCCTTATGGAGAAGGCTGGATGATTAAATTAAAGTTTTCTGATGCTTCGCAAGTTGATGATTTATTATCAGCTGAAGATTATAAAGCATTAATTAGTGCCTAAGATTTTAGTATTTCTAGTAGCAATAATTTACACAATTGTATTAATTATTGTTAGTTTAGTTAATTTAGATGGAGTGCCTAGTTTAGGTTCATCTTTTGATGATAAGATCTATCATTTAATAGCTTACCTCGGTTTAGCCTTTTTATGGATAACGTATTATAAACCTAATACAAAAAACTACACTTTAGTAACAGTATTTTTCTGTCTCATTTCATTTGGTTTAATTTTAGAAATACTTCAAAATCAAATCAATCCAAACAGAACTTACGATACTTATGATATATTGGCTAATTGTTTTGGTGTCATCCTTGGCACATTAATTGCAAATAAATTAAACATATTTAAGTTAAAATAACACTAAGTTTTGCATATTGTACTATTATTTAGTTAAATTAGCGACACTATTAAAGAAATTATTATGGAACCTAAAAAGAATCCGAAATCTGATGTAAGTCGCAATAGCTCACTCTTTTTTGCTGTAGGTCTTGCCTTAATGTTGGGCGTAACTTACATGACAATTAATTATAAGACTTATGATAAGAGCGATATTGCCTTAGATTCACTTAACTTAGATGATGAGTTAGATGAAGAAGTGCCAATTACAGAACAAATCATTACTCCACCACCACCACCACCTCCACCTCCTGCGGCACCAGAAATAATTGAAGTCGTTGAAGATGAAGAGGAAGTTGAGGAAACAGTAATAGAATCTACAGAAACCGAAATGGAGGCAGAAATTGTTGAAGTAGAAGAAGTAGAAGTCGTAGAAGTAGAAGAAGATATTGAAGTACCATTCTCAGTTATTGAAAATGTACCAATTTTCCCAGGTTGTGAAAATGAAAAAGGAAATGCTGCAAAGAAAGCATGTATGTCTGAAAAAGTTCAGAAACTTGTAAATAGAAAATTTAATAAAGACCTTGCAGGTGATTTAGGATTGCCACCAGGTAGAAAGCGTATTTTTGTTTCTTTCAAAATTGATAAAAATGGTAATGTTGTACAAGTTGGTGCTCGTGGTCCACATCCAGGATTAGAGAAAGAAGCCAAACGTGTTATTGGATTACTTCCTAAAATGAAACCAGGTAAGCAAAGAGGAAAAGCAGTTATTGTGCCGTATTCGTTACCTATAGTATTTCAAGTACAAGACTAAAGAAAATATAGTTTTTACATAATAAAAATCCCGTTCAAAATTAATTGGACGGGATTTTCGTTTTGGTATGCTTATTGTGACTTTATCATAATATTAACATTTTAAATAATAAGTATTATGAAGAATTCTAAAAATGGCTTCGAGAATGCTGGTCAGAGCATTAACGAAGTAAAGAAATCACAAAAGCATGATGCAAATTTACAAAAAAACTCAACCCTATATTTCCAAATAGGGTTGATTCTTTGTTTATTATGCACATACGGACTTTTTGAAATGCAGTTTCAAGGTAAATCTATTGTTATTGATTCTGTAGAACCTGATGAGTTAGCCACAATTGATGTCGCACCAATTTACAAGGTAGAACCAGTTAAACCTGTAAAGCCAGAACCAAAGGTTATTAGAAGTACCAAACTCATTGATGTAATTAAGGTAGAAAAGAATGACGCTCCAGACATTGAAGCAAACATTTTCACACCAGATAATCCAGAACCAACAAACAAGCCAGCTAAAGCTGGTGAATTTGAGGTGAAGAAAGTTGAAGAAGACGTAGCTCCTATTCCGTTCATATTGATAGAAAAAGTACCAGTCTATCCAGGTTGCGAGAAATATGATGAGAATGAGGACCGTAAAAAGTGTATGTCAGAAAAAATCACCAAGCTAATTAATAGAAAGTTCAATCAGACCATAGCTAGTGATTATGGAATTTCGGGCAGACAACGCATCACCACGCAATTTACAATCGATAAATTAGGTAATGTTACGGATTTAAAAATTAGAGCACCACATCCTGCATTAAAAAAGGAAGCAGCACGTTTAATTAATAAAATTCCGCAAATGCAACCAGGTTTGCAGCGTAACGTGCCAGTTGGTGTAATTTATACACTACCGATTGTATTTGATGCTAGAGATTAAAAATCGATCATAAACTTTTTTAAAAGCCGTTATATTAGTTATAGCGGTTTTTTTATAAGATTTTTTGAGTTTTTGACTACTAAAAAAATAAGTATCTTTCGCACATTAAAATATAATTGTATATGAAGCGCATTTTGCTTTTTGTTTTTCTATTGGTAACAGGATTAAGTTTCACCCAAACACTAACCAATTACGAAAACCCTCCAATCTTTAGCGCCTGTGAGTCTGAAAATGCTGACGAGTTAAAATATTGCTTTGACTATACACTAAAGAATTTCATTTTCAAGAATTTTAATATACCTCAAATAGCAACTGATAAAGAGTATGAAGGTGATGTTCAAGTGTTGTTTGAAGTCAATAAGGAAGGTAATTTTAATATTGTATTTGTAGATGCCATCTATGATGAATTAAAAGAAGAAACGAAGCGCGTTTTTAAAATGCTTCCAAAAATACAACCAGCAACTTACAACGGTAGGCCAACTTATGTACAATATAGTCTAAGTATTAAAATACCATTAGTTGAACCGACGAGGGAAACAACGCAATCAGTCGATGAGGTTAAGCTTACCAAAAGCGACAGTCTTAATGCCACATTATCAAATGAGTTCGATGCTATTGCTGATCAATTAAAACCTTACGAAAATCTAGAATATAACAGTCAATTAAATATACCATTTACACATTCGTATTACGCGCGTTTCGACGACGAGATGAATGCTATTGGTACAAATAGCCATACAGCAGCAAAACCTTTTGTGTACACTGATGTTGCCAGATATTACGATATCAAAGCCGAAAAAGAAAGTTTAGCAAAAGAAACAGAGTCTTGGTTGGGTAGAAAACTCTACAACGAACATTTGGTAGAAGTACAAGGTAAGGATTATTGGTTTACCGTAGATCCTATTTTAGATTTACAAGTAGGAAAAGATACCGAAGCAGATTTTGGATCAACATGGAATAATACGAGAGGTGTCTTTGTGCAAGCAGGTTTGGGTAAACGCTTTAATTTAACAGCTTCAATTTATGAAAGTCAAGGCCGTTTTGCAGAGTATTTTAATCAATATGCAGAAAGTTTAAGAGCTTTTGGGCCAGATCCTGCGATTATTCCAGGTAGAGGCATTGCCAAACGTTTTAAGGACAATTCTTACGATTATCCGGTTGCAGAAGCGTATCTATCTTATACTCCAGCAGATTTTTTGAATATTCAATTCGGTCATGGAAAAAATTTTATTGGTGATGGGTACCGTTCGTTATTGCAAAGCGATGTTGCAAGTCCATACCCATTCTTAAAATTGAATGCCACATTTTGGAAAATAAAATACACTAGCACATGGATGTGGCTCAAAGATGTTAGAGAAGACGTCGTTGTTGATAAAGCTTTTTTAACCAAATATATGGCTAACCATTATTTGAGTTGGAATGTATCCAAACGCTTAAACATAGGTTTGTTTGAATCCGTTGTATGGGCAGATACAAACGGAAGAGGTTTTGATGTTAATTATTTAAACCCAATCATTTTTTTTAGAGCCATAGAGTTTCAGACAGGTCAAGGTGCCGGAAATGCAATTATAGGATTAAGTTCTAAATACAAATGGAACAATAAAGTAAATATCTACGGTCAATTTATTATAGATGAATTTTCTCTTAGTGATGTTACTGGTGGTGAGAAAAGCTGGAAGAATAAATTCGGATTTCAATTAGGAGCAAAGTATTTCAATGCTTTTGAAGTTGATAATTTACTGCTTCAGGCAGAATACAATCAAGTACGACCTTATACCTATTCACATAACACGCAAATTCTTAATTATGCACAGTTTAACCAACCAATGGCGCATCTTTGGGGAGCGAACTTTAGAGAATTGGTGTTAATAGGACGCTACAATTACAAACGTTGGTTTGCCGATGCAAAACTTATAATGGGTCAACGCGGATTTGATTTTAATTCTCCAGAAGATAGTTTTGCCTATGGAGGAGATATTTATACAGATGAAATTAATAGACCTTCAAACACAGGTATTAGAATAGGTCAAGGAAATAAAACGAATAGTTTTATGACTGAAATACAAGCAGGTTATTTACTTAATCCTACTACGAATTTAAAACTATTTACAAACATCATCTACAGAAACTTTAATCCTGATGCAATCACAGCTTCTACAATGAAATCTAATACACTTTGGTTTAGTATTGGAGTACGAACAGATTTATTTAATTGGTACAATGATTTTTGATAGATTATCAGTCTTCAGTCTTCAGTCTTCAGTCTTCAGTCTTCAGTCTTCAGTCTTCAGTCTTCAGTCTTCAGTCTTCAGTCTTCAAACTCTGATAAAACGTTGATCTAATACGCTCACTATTTATAAATCCAGTTCCAAAGTCTAAGTCATCATAAGTTTTGGTGATACTAGAATCTTCCGTTACTTCCTCTTCGGTTTTACCGTCGTCAATAGCTTTTTGTACATGGTCTCTTAATGTTTCAAGCATTTTTAAAAAGCCTTTGTATTCTTCCATGTTCGACACCTTTCCATGGCCAGGAATAATTTTAGTGTCTTCATCTATAAGCATTAATCCTTTTTTTGCAGCTTCGATATAACCGTTAACACTTCCGCCAGAACCTAAATCTATATATGGATAGCGACCATTAAAATAGGTGTCGCCAGTATGGAGGACGTTACTTTCTGTAAAATATAATAACACATCACCATCTGTATGCGCATTCGCAACATGGAAAACGGCAACATTTTCATTATTTATGGTAATATTTAGTTTGTCATTAAATGTAATTACTGGTAAAGCTTCTTTAGGTTTAAGGCTGCCATCGCGCTGTTTTGCTTCTAAACGTTTTTTTACATTATCGTGAGCAATAATAGTGGCACCAACCTTTGCCATATTTTCATTTCCACCAGAATGGTCGCCATGAAAATGCGTGTTCACTAAAAATTTTAAGGGCTTATCACTAAGTGTTTTTATAGCTGCAAGAATTTTCTCAGATAAAGGAGCAAATTGGTCATCGATAACAAAAACACCATCGTCACCCACTGAAACACCAATGTTTCCGCCAGCACCTTCTAACATATACGTATGGTCTGATAGTTTTGTAGTTGTAATTTCAACTTTATCAAAACGGCCTTGAGCTTGTAGTGATGTAGAAATTAAAAGTAGTAAAATTGAGAGTTTGTTTATAATTTTCATAAGTGATTTTTAATAAAACTAGTTGTGAGGCAGGAGGATAACTAATATAGTAATTAAAAATAGAATGGAAATTATCTGAAATTATTTCTCTGAATCTATAATTTTATTTGTTTTATTCGGATGTTACCTGCTGGCTTTATTTAGTTCATTCTCTATTTGTTCAAGTGATAAATTTACACCAATAACAATTCCATTGTCGTTTATCAAGTAATTGAATGGGATTGCTTCAATTCCGAGTTCATTATTTACTTTTTTATCTATATCAATTACATTCGCCCAAGTCAAATTATCTTTTTCTATAGCTTTAATCCATTTTTCTTTATTATCGTCAATAGATACACTCATAATATCAAAATTTACATCTTCAAATTTCTTTTTGAGTTTTATCAGTTCTGGATGTTTTATTCTACAAGGTCCACACCAAGAAGCCCAAAAGTCAACCAATGTTATTTTTCCCAAAAACGATGTTATGTCAATATTTTTGTCTTTTGTATTTGGCAGGTTAAATTTCAAGAACGGTTTACTTATACCATATTTATCTAGCTTTGCAATTCCCATTTTAAACATTTCCAAATCATCCTTATTTTGATGAGTTGTATCAATTTTTGAATACAGTTCAGTAAGTTCGTTTTTTGTTAAAACAGGCTCTATTAATGCATTTTCTCCCAAAATTGTTCCACTAAATGGATGGTTTTTGTTCTTATCTAAAAATGATTTAAGTTTTTCAAAGAGTAAAGCATTGAAATTTTCTTTATCCTGATTCGTTTGATAAAATTCTTTATACTCTTCTTGAATTTTTGCCGAGTATGAACCTTTAACATCATTTATTGTTAGAGAATTATATGCTTTTCCGTTTTGAATTTTCTCTTCGAAATCGGTTTGAACTTTAATGTCGCTGTTTTCGATATATATCCAAGCTGGATTAGCAACTTGTTTTAAGTTCAACCATCCTTGAGTTGGTCTTTCTACATTTCCGTTAAATTCAAAACTGTTATTCACAACTTTTATACTGTCTTTCACTTTGCCATAACTCAAATATATATAGTCCGAATATTCTCCGTTTACTGTTCCTGAAAGACTAAATGATTGTTTCTCTGTTGTTTCGTTTTTCGGATTTTCTTTGCAACTAATAAAAGTGCAGACAATTAGAATCGTAAAAATGTTTTTCATAAGTAGTTTTTATTCCGCTTTTTTAAATTCTTTTACAATTTCAGAACCATCTTCAAAAGTCTGTATGATTTTCAGTTCATTGTCTTTTTCAGAATACTTTATTTTTTCGTCAAATTTAGTGTCTCTCCATCTTCCGTCACTATTTCCCCACGTCACTTTATTTCCGCTAATTTTAATTTTGTAATCAAACTTTTTTCCATCGTCCTTTCGAGTGTACGAAACGTTATAAATTCCTCCATTGTCTTTAACACTTATTATTTCAGGTGGCTGATTCATAATCGCAGAAATTGTGTATTTGGCAATTTCGGATTCGGTAAAAACTTTCTCTGGCAATTCAACCGTTTCTAATTCAGTTTTTGAGTTGGTTTTTTTCTCACTCTTTTTATTTCCACAACTACTAAATGCTATAGTCAGAATTAAAATACTTATCAATGTTTTTATTCTATTCATAATGGTTTGGTCAAATTACTTACAACGGTTTTGGCTATGGTTTCGTTACGGAATGGTACGCGAGTATCATTCCGCCATAACCATAAATTTAGTAAAAAGGCTCGAAATTCCGATTTGGAATTTCAGCCGTAATGAACTATAGCCGTTGTTAGCTACAGTTTTTATTTATTAATCTCCTTCACCTTCTGGGACAATCACAAAAGCCCATTCCGCTTGGTCAGGAACTCCGTACTTTACTAAAAATTCTCCACCAAGTCCACTGACTTGTGATTTTTTGTCCTCGATTTCAAGTCCATAGGTTTCGCCAAACATAAATTTCACGCCATTGTTTAAATCCAGTGTGTCTGTGTCCACCATATTGAAAACTTTGAATTCGTTCGGTTGTATTTTAAGTTTTTCTGAAACTTGAATTTCATTCGAAGTCTCATTGAATATAAACAACTTATAAGTTTTTCCAGTTTTCTTGTATTTAGCTGGAATTATTGAAACTTCATTTCCTTTTTGGATAAAGACATTTCCGTGTTCATCTGTCCATCTTTCTTCTTTTTCCATTTCCATTTCCATTGGGTGAAATCCGTACATAAATTTATTCAACTGTCCATTCGAGCTTTCCAGTCCAACTATGTCCATCAATTGCTCAATATAAACACAAACCATTTCTCGGTCTTCTGTATCTAATTCCAGATAGTTTTCTCTAAATCTTGAGAGTCCAATTCCAATCTGTTCTTGATAATCTTTGTCAGTTGGATTTTCAGATTCCGCAATGTTTTTAAAGTCAGATGCAATTCGGCTGATTTTCTCTGTAAAAATCGGTCGCATTTTTTCATCTGCGATTCCTGGATAATAATTCGGATATGGTTGTTCAACAAACTTTTTCTTTGCAATGAATTCCGCAAACTGCTCATTGGCATTTTCAGGTGTTTTCATTTCAGTTGCTTTTTGTCCGCAAGCAGATAAGGTTAAAAAAAGTATGAAAATTTGAATGTATTTCGTCATTTCTCAAATTGTAGCTAACGTCTTATATCACCACCTGTATTAACGATATCCTGCAAATAAGCCGGAATATCGTTAGTTCTGTGTCGATGTTATCCCGTAAAGATAAAATTTTTAGGCTACTATTCAAAAAGACAACGTATCTACACTAAAGGCTTCACTTTTACTTTTTTACTTATAAGTGCATTGCTTTTTTTACGATTTCAATACATCTTTAAAAGCGATGTTATAAACCACTTAGTGCAATTTATATGAGTTTATTATTGATAACAATAAAACTAAGACTTTACGTTGGTCATAATCAATTTTCAAACTATCTTTGCACTCGCTAAGAATAGAACTAAAAACGTACAGGTTGAGTAGCACAAAATCTTCGATATCAACAGCTTCTGTGATTACGGATTTTAAGGAAATCACCAAAATGGGATTATCCATAAGTGTGGTGTTTTCGGCAATTGCTGGTTACTTGCTTGGTGCAGAAAGTATCAACTTCACAACATTAACCTTACTGGCTTTAGGTGGTTATTTTATGGTTGGCGCCTCTAATGCATACAATCAAATTATTGAGCGCGATTTAGATGCGCTAATGGATAGAACCAAAAACAGACCAATTCCTGCTGGTCGTATGACGGTAAATACGGCTTTCATTATAGCAACCACATTCACTGTTTTAGGTTTAATAACCTTGTATATTATCAATCCTAAAACAGCAATGTATGGTGCAATTTCCATATTTTTATATACAAGTGTGTATACGCCTTTAAAAACAAAAACACCGTTAGCCGTTTTTGTTGGTGCCTTACCAGGCGCTATTCCTTTTATGTTGGGTTGGGTTGCCGCACGAAACGATTTTGGTATAGAACCAGGTACATTATTCGCCATTCAGTTTTTTTGGCAATTCCCACATTTTTGGGCAATTGGCTGGTTTTTATACGAAGATTATAAAAAGGGTGGTTTCTTTATGTTGCCAACCGGAAAACCAGATAAAGGTACAGCAGTGCAAATTATTATGTATAGCGTCTGGACGATTATTGCCTCAATAATCCCAGTTTTTGGTTTTACAGGAGATTTAAAACTATCAGTTGTAGGAGCAATTTTAGTGGTTATTTTAGGTATGATAATGTTAGTATATGCGATTAAATTATTTAAGGAGCGTACGGCAAAAGTAGCAAAGCAGCTCATGTTGTCGAGTGTGTTTTACATTACCATGTTACAGATTATATATGTTGCAGATAAATTTTTGAGATAAATAATGGATTTAACAGAAGGATCACATAAAGAGAAAAGAACAAGGTCAAAAAAAATGATGCTCACATTTGGCATAGGCTCATTAATTATGTCTTTTGCTGCATTAATTAGTGCGTTTATTGTGAGTAGAAAGCTAAGACTAGATAAAGATTGGTTGAGCGATTACCAATTACCAGATGCTTTTCTAATAAGTGTAGGCCTTATTTTAGTTAGTAGCCTAACATTTATTTTAGCCAAACGTGCATTAAAACAAGGTAATAGACAAATGGTAATGATATGGTTACTAGTAACTTTAGCTTTGGGTTTTGCTTTTATTTTTAATCAGTTAGAAGGTTTTAGACAAATCATTGAAGCAGGTTATAATTTTACAGGACCAACGAGTAATATCACTATGTCGTACATCTACATATTTGCTGTATTGCACATAGCACACGTCGTTGCTGGCTTAATATGTATAATCGTTGTAATTTATAATCATTTTAAACAAAAGTATAACGTCAACAATATGTTGGGTTTTGAACTCGCAGTTAATTTTTGGCATTTCGTAGATATACTTTGGCTTGTGCTCTTTTTGTTTTTATATTTTTTTAGATATATAATTTGATTATTTTTGTCCAACCTAAAATTTAAATAAATTCTATGGATTCTACAGTTGCAAATACTGGTACAGAAGGAAAAACTTGGGGAGGAGGCAAAAGCCCTCTGAAAGCAAGTTACGGAAAGATGATGATGTGGTTCTTCATTGTTTCAGATGCCTTAACATTTTCAGGGTTTTTGGCCGCTTATGGTTTTTCGAGATTTAAATTCATTGAAGAATGGCCAATTGCAGACGAGGTTTTTACACACGTACCGTTTTTGCATGGTCAAGAACTACCTATGATCTACGTAGCATTCATGACATTTATTCTTATTATGTCTTCTGTAACTATGGTTTTAGCTGTAGATGCAGGTCACCACATGAACAAAGCTAAAGTAACCATCTATATGTTTTTAACTATAATTGGTGGAGCTATATTTGTGGGTTCACAAGCTTGGGAATGGGCAACATTTATTCAAGGAGATTATGGAGCTGTACAAACTAAAGGAGGGAATATTCTTCAGTTTGGTGAAAATGTAATGGTTGATGGAGAAGAAACGTTTAAACGCATTTCAATAGACGAATTTGCCGTAACACAAGAAACAGAAAGAGCACAACACGAGCGTAAAAATGGACTGTGGTTTACAACTGAAGGGTCTTTACCACCTTACAGCGTTGATGAAATTTACGCGGGTTTAGCAGCTAATGAAAATATTTTAGTTAGAAACCAGATTATAAATGAAGATGGTGAAAAAACAGTGCTATCTAGAGCAGAATCGCTTAAGCAAATAAAACAGAATGGTAAGTTAGTAGTTAAAGGAGCTAACCTTAAAGTTAACGAATACGGAACATCACTATTTGCAGATTTCTTTTTCTTTATAACTGGCTTTCACGGATTTCACGTATTCTCTGGTGTAGTCATTAACATTATTATATTCTTTAATGTTATCCTAGGTACTTACGAACGCAGAGGAAGCTATGAGATGGTAGAAAAAGTAGGACTCTATTGGCACTTTGTCGATTTGGTTTGGGTATTTGTATTCACATTCTTCTACTTAGTATAAAAGCAATTAAGATTTAATTATGGCACACGAGCATAAATTAGAAATATTCAGAGGACTTTGGAAATTTAAGTCTAACACACAGAAAATTTGGGGAGTTTTGGTATTCCTTACTGTAATTACAGCAATTGAAGTTGTTTTAGGTATTTACAAACCAGATGCATTAATGACTCCATTAATTGAAACACCTTTTGAAGGTGGATTTTGGGCTATGATGGGAAATATTATTCTGTCACCAATTATCTACATGAAGTCTTTAAACTTAATCTTCATCGTATTAACCTTGGTTAAAGCCTATTACATTACGTGGGATTTTATGCACATGAGAGATGAGACTGGAGCCATGCGTAAAATGGTAGTCTGGACCGCAGTTTTCCTTATCTGTTATTTAATGTTTATCTTATTACAAGAAGGTGGTTACGTATTTGATGTTTACAATACCGGAAATCCTTTGATTAAGAGAGATTTCTAAACTAAAAATATAAAGTGAACACTGAGTTGGCCTGTGCTAAGCTTGTCGAAATACTTAAGTGTTAAATGGTACTAAAAGGTGGTTTTTCTAAACCGCCTTTTTTATTTTTGTAATTCTAAAAAACCATTATTAGGTTGATATATACAATACATGAAAACTAAAAAGGTAACACGCTACGTTGTACTTGGTATTTTATTCTTCTTACCAGTCGCTTTTTTATTAATGTTGTATCCATCAACACATAACTACGACCCTTTAGAAATTGTAAAAACCAATGTAAAAGAAGTTTCAAATTCTAAAGACCTTATGCTCCAAGACCATATTACGGTATTAGCATTTTTCGGTAGTAAACCAATGGATAAAGCCATAGCTGCTTCTAATCTTAAAGAATTGGTATATGATAAATTTAAAGGCTTTAAGAAATTTCAGATGGTGGTTGTGGCACCTCAAGGGACTGAAGACGCCTACAATGAATTAAGGAAAGAGGTAGAACGCTACGAAGACCTAAGATTTTGGCATTATACGTTCCATTCAGAAGATAATATTAAAGCTATTTACAATAGTTTAAAATCAGATAGTCGTTTAGATCGTAATCTGTCAACAGAAGAAGTATTTATAATAGACAAAGATAAAAGCCAAAGAGGGAGATTAGATGATAGGGAAGACAGAGAAATAGAACAGAACAAACCTATAAAGCAATTGTATTCTTACAACTGTATTGAAGTTGCAGAGATAAAAAATAAAATGAGTGATGATATGCGAATTTTATTTACGGAATACCGTCAGAAACGAAAAGGAAAATTTGAAGACTCTGATAAAAGACGCACCAAAGACTTAAAACAAACCAATGAGTAAAAAAACAAACTATTCTTATGTAGGCATTGCATTTATAATCTTGCTTTTCGGAATTATTTTTGTTCCAAAAATCATTGATCGCATCAATGAAGATGATATAACAAGAGATGATCCAAGAAGTGAAGATGTTTCAAAATCTAGTGTCGAGAATAATAAAAGTGATTTAGCTTATCTCGAAATTAACGGAAAGCCAAAAAAAGTACCAGCATTTAGTTTTACAAACCAAGATGGCAAAACGATAACAAACAAAGATTATTTAGGTAAAGTCTATGTGGTAGAATTTTTCTTTACGACTTGCCCAACCATTTGCCCAATTATGAGTCGTAATTTAGTTGAGATTCAAAATGAATTTACGGATTTTGAAAATTTTGGTGTAGCATCCTTCTCTATAATGCCACAAGTAGATACTCCAGAGGTTTTAAAAGCGTATGCAGATAAGTTTGGCATTACCAATCCTAATTGGAACTTAATGACAGGAGATTACGATGATATAGAGCAACTCGCAAATGTAGGTTTCAACATTTTTGTAGGCAAAACTGAAGATGATTTTGGTTTTGAGCATTCAGGTGATTTTGCACTCATTGATAAAGACGGTTACTTTAGATCAAGAAAAGATGATTTTGGGAATCCGAAGATATTTTACAAAGGTATAATTACGGAAGCACAAGGTGTAGATGAAGATGGTTTCGAACAAGAAATTACCATCTTAAAAGAAGATATTGCTAAACTTTTAAAAGAATAAAGATTTACTTATAACTTTTAAACTGCGCTTGTCAAAGTTAAGATTAAGATGTAAATACAAATAGTATGGATTCAGTTAATATAGAAAAAGAAAAAAAATATAATAAGTGGATTGTTGCGCTTTCTATAATAATACCGCTCGCAGTAGCAGCATTATTCGGAGTCAACTTAAGAAGCCTAGGTTTTGATGTAGAACCATTGACGTTTCTACCGCCAATTTACGCTAGTGTTAATGGACTTACGGCAATAGTTTTACTAGTTGCTGTTGTTGCCATTAAAAACAAAAACAGAAAATTACACGAGCGTTTAATGAAGTTTGCCATAATACTGTCGGTTGCTTTTCTTCTAATGTACATCGCTTATCACATGACGAGCGATTCTACCAAATTTGGAGGTGAAGGCGCTATAAAATATATCTATTATTTTGTTCTAATAACGCACATATTGCTATCAATTATAATAATTCCTTTTGTACTTATTACCTATGTAAGAGCCATAACCAATAATTTTGAACGTCATAAGAAGATAGCAAAAATCACATTTCCGTTGTGGCTTTATGTTGCTGTAACAGGCGTTATAGTTTATCTTATGATTTCACCATACTACGCTTAACATGAAAAAGAAGTTTTACGTTTTGCTTTTTACTTTTTTTCTTACACTAAGTGCAAAAGCACAATGTGCCATGTGCAGAGCCGTTTTAGAAAGCGGCGAAGAGCAATCTGCAGCAGAAGGTATCAATGATGGTATTATGTTTTTAATGGCAGTTCCATACATCTTGGTAGCAACCATGGGCTATTTTATTTATAGAAAGTATAGTAAACCAAAAAAATCTGAAGTTACCAATAAAATGATGTAACATTTTTCCAATTTAATAGTCTTATTCACATAAGTTTAAAAGCAAGTCTTAACAATTCGTTGGCATAAAACCCTTCTGAATTTCCTTAAAATTGCAAAAGTTAACTAACCAGACTATGATTCAGATTAAAGATTTGCATAAATCTTACCACATGGGAAGCAATTCGCTTCACGTGTTAAAAGGTATTAATTTTGATGTCAAAGAAGGTGAGTTAGTATCTATAATGGGATCCTCAGGTTCAGGAAAATCAACGCTGCTAAATATTCTCGGAATGCTCGATGAAGCTGATGAAGGTCAGTATATCCTAGATAATGTTCCTATTAAAAATCTTAATGAAAAGATTGCTGCACGTTACAGAAATGAATTTCTTGGATTCATTTTTCAATCCTTCAACCTTATAAATTATAAATCTGCTGCAGATAATGTTGCATTACCATTATATTATAAAAACGTTCCTCGAAAAGAACGTACCGAAAAAGCCGAGCATTATTTAGAAAAAGTAGGCTTAAAAGAATGGTCACATCACTTACCAAGCGAACTTTCTGGAGGGCAAAAACAACGTGTAGCAATTGCAAGAGCTTTGGCAAGTGAACCAAAAGTACTATTGGCAGATGAACCAACAGGAGCATTAGATACCAAAACGTCTTACGAGGTTATGGATTTAATACAAGGGATTAATGACGAAGGAAAAACAATTCTCGTTGTAACACACGAGCACGATATTGCGAAAATGACCAAACGTATTGTTAACCTTAAAGATGGATTAATAATCGACGATAGCAAAGTGGAACAAATTAGAGCCAAACAAAATGTTTAATATAGAACGTTGGCAAGAAATATTTGAAACGCTTAGTAAAAATAAGTTAAGAACGTTCTTAACAGGGCTTTCTGTGGGTTCAGGTATTTTTATTCTGGTTATTTTATTGGGCTTTAGTTCAGGAGTTGAAAATGGTATAACTACGGAATTTCAACAAGATGCAACCAACGAAATTAGTATAAGAACAAGGCTCACCACAAAAGGCTATAAAGGTTTAAATCCAGGACGATACATTCAGCTTAAAGATGAAGATTTTAATAATGTATCTTCAAATTATGATGAGTATCTAGAATATCGCTCAGCAAGTTATAGTATTTGGGGAGGACAAGTGGCATATAAAAATGAAACAGGAAATTATCGTGTACAAGGTGTAATGCCTGATAATCAATTTATTGAGAATGCAGATATAGGTAGTGGTCGTTTTTTAAATCACTCAGACCTAGAGGAGGGTAAAAAAGTAGCCGTAATTGGTAATAAAGTAAAATCAGATTTATTTAAAGGAGCAAATCCTATCGGAGAAAGTGTGGCAATTTTCGGAATTAACTTTAAAGTTGTTGGTGTTTACTTTGATCCTGGAGGAGAACGCGAAGAAAGTGGCATATTTCTTCCTATAACTACAGTTCAAAATGCATTTAACGGAGGTGATAATATTAGAAACATGTCCTTTACAGTTAAGATGTCCAAAAATTTTGATGAAGCCGTAGCATTATCGCAAAATCTTTCACTTGCCATAGAGAATGACTTAAAACAAAAGCACATAGTAGCACCAGACGATTTGGCCGCAATTAGAGTGAATAATACGCTTGAAGAGGCCAAGAAAATATATTCCTTAATTGATACCATGAAAGCTGTCTTTTGGTTTATTGGCATAGGCACAATTATCGCAGGTATTGTTGGAGTTGGTAACATTATGATTATTATCGTGAAAGAGCGCACCAAAGAAATAGGCATTAGAAAGGCCTTAGGAGCAGAGCCAATGTCTATTGTTGGTATGATTTTACAAGAAGCGATTTTTGTAACCTTAATATCTGGCCTATTTGGTTTAATCGCTGGTTTAGGGCTTTTAGAAATAGTAGGACCGCAAATAGACATACCTTTTATAAAATATCCTCAAGTAGATTTTAATACAGCCATAACTACCGTATTTATATTAGTAGTGGCTGGAGCATTAGCAGGATTTATACCAGCATATAGAGCCGCTAAAATAAAACCAATAGTAGCACTAAGAGACGAATAATATGTTTAGCAAAGACCGTTGGACAGAAATAATAGAAGCACTTAATGCCAATAAAATTAGAACTTTATTGACTGCATTTGGTGTGTTTTGGGGAATAACAATTTTTGTATTATTACTCGCACTTACTAATGGATTAAAAAACGGAGTCACAGCAGGTTTTGGGAATTTTGCTACAAATTCTATGTTTATGTGGTCTCAAGGCACATCCAAGCCTTATAAAGGGTTACCAAAATCTAGACGTTTCAATTATAAAATTGAAGATGTTGCAGCACTTAAAGCACAATTTCCAGAACTTAAATATGTATCTCCTAGAAACCAATTAGGAGGTTATAATGGTGCCAACAATGTTATAAGAAATACAAAAACAGGTGCTTTTCAAATTTACGGTGACTATCCAGAGTTTATAAACCAAAAGCCCATGGATATTATTCAAGGTAGGTTTTTGAGTTATTCAGATATCAATGCCAAACGAAAAATCTGTGTTATAGGGCCAGATGTTGTAAAAGGATTGTATAATAAAGGCGAAGAAGTTATTGGATCCTTTATAAAGATAAATGGAGTTAACTTTATGGTAGTTGGTACGTTCAAAATAACTAATAGTCAAGGCGACTCAGAAGAAGAAGCCAATACTATTTTTGTGCCTTTTACTACTTTTGGGCAAGCGTTTAATTTTGGAAACAATGTGAGTTGGATGGCAATCACCGCAAACGATGGTAAGAGCATCACAGATGTTAAAGAAAGTGTATTTGCATTATTAAGAGAGCGACACACTATTCACCCAGAAGATTTAAGAGCGATTGGTCATTTTGATTTGGCTAAGGAATTTAGCAAGGTTAATGGGCTATTTAGTATTCTTGCCATTGTAGGCTATTTTGTAGGTGCTTTGGTTTTAATGTCTGGTATAATTGGTATCAGTAATATTATGCTCATTGTTGTAAAAGAACGTACTAAAGAAATAGGAGTGAGACGTGCATTGGGTGCTACACCTTGGACTATTAAGTCACAGATTTTACAAGAAAGTTTGCTATTGACCATTTTAGCTGGTATGGTAGGAATTTCATTTGCAGCCTTGGTGATTTGGATTTTGAATACAATTTTAGATAATGTAGGACCTGTTGAAAATTTCGCAAATCCAAGTGTTAGTATGACAGTTGTATTTACTGCTCTAATAATATTAGTTGTTTCTGGTGTTTTAGCAGGTTTAATTCCTGCAAATAGTGCCACAAAAATGAAACCTGTAGATGCTTTAAGAATAGAATAAATTTATATCAATCAAAATATGAAAAGAACTAGAACCGTAATTATATTAATATTAATCGTTGTACTATTTGGAAGCGCACTATATTATTTATGGAAAAAGAATCAAGAAGACCCAATTACTTATACCACGGAAAGTCCAACTGAGCAAACCATAGTAGTCAAAACGGTTGCTACAGGAAGCATTGTTCCAAAAGAAGAAATTTTAATTAAGCCTAACATCTCTGGTGTAATTGAGAAGATTTTTATTGAAGCTGGTGAATATGTCAAGCAAGGAGATCTTATTGCTCAAATTAGAGTAATTCCTAATGTATCTAATCTTACAAGTGCAAAAAATAACATCGCATCTAATAGAAATGCATTAGAAACTGCAGAAATTAATTTTAAAACTCAAAAATCCATTTACGACCGTCAGAAAGCATTATTTAATAAAGGCGTTATTGCTGCTAATGACTTTGATCAGGTAAACAACACCTACTTGCAAGCTAAGCAGCGCGTTGAGCAAACAAGGATTGATGTCACGCAATCACGTCAAAATTATGATATTATAAAAACAGGAACGACAAGTGGATTAGGTAGCAGTGCGCAAACTCAGGTAAGAGCTACAGTGGCTGGGATGGTATTAGACGTGCCTGTAAAAGCTGGTAACCAAGTAATAGAGGCCAATAACTTTAATGAAGGAACCTCTATCGCATCTTTGGCAGATGTTAAACAAATGATTTTTGAAGGCAAAGTTGATGAAAGTGAAGTGGGTAAAATTAAAGAAGGTTTACCATTAGAAATTACTGTAGGTGCTATTGAGAACGAAAAATTTGATGCCGTTTTAGATTATATTGCACCAAGAGGTGTCGCTGAAAACGGTGCAATTCAATTTGAAATAAAAGGAACGCTTAAAAAGATAGACTCAACATTTATAAGAGCTGGTCTTAGCGCCAATGCATCCATTATTTTAGATAAGGCAGAAAAAGTTTTAGCCATCAAAGAAGCTTTGGTTCAATACGATACTGAAACTAAAAAACCTTTTGTAGAAGTTGAGGTTGGTGATCAAGAATTTGAAAGAAAAGAGGTAGAGTTAGGCATTAGTGACGGTATATTTGTAGAGGTTAAAAATGGCATTTCAAAAGGAGATAAAATAAAAATCTGGAACCAAGTACAAGGCATCCCAAAATATGCCCAATAATAATTTAATATTTTAGTGTAACACATTAAGATTTATATAGACCAATAGACATTATGAAACGAGCAGATTCAAAATTTAATCATTCAATGGAATGCTTAAGTGCGAACTGCATGTGACCATTGAAAACAATAGAAATTAACACATGAAAAAATCAATCATAATCATTCTACTTCTTTTTGGAGTTTTCGCTCAAGCCCAAAATAAAAAGTGGACGCTCAAAGAGTGTGTTCAACATGCTTTAGAAAATAATATTTCGGTAAAACAAAGTGAACTAGATATGCAACTTGCAGATATCGAGAAACTAACTGCAAAAGGAAATTTTTTACCAAGTATAAATGCTGGAGCTGGAGTTTCAGAAAATACTGGATTGAGTTTTAACCCAGTTACTAATAATGCGCAGACTACAACGTTTCTTTCCGCATCAGGAAATATTAACATAGGTTACACATTATTTGATGGTTTGAGAAACGTAAGGCAATTACAGCGAGCAGATATGTCTAAATTGGCGAGTCAATACCGATTAGATAAAATGAAAGATGACATTTCTTTGTTTGTTGCCAATGGATATCTGACTGTCATTCTCAATAAAGCCAATCTCGAAGTTTTTCAATCACAAAACTTAGTAACTAAAGAGCAAATCGAGAGAACACAGCAATTAGTAGACGCAGGTTCTTTACCTAGAGGTGATTTGTTAGAGATTAAAGCTAGAGATGCGAGTGAGCAACAATCAATAATTAATGCAGAGAATAACATTCAAATTTCATTAATTAGTTTAGCGCAGCTTTTATTGATAAAGGATTATGAAAATTTTGATATAGAAGATGAAGGCTATGATGTTGTAGATACTGGTATTGCAAGTAAAAGTGTTTCAGAAATTATTTCTGCTGCTAAAGAGAGTAGATCTGAAATTAAGATTGCAGAGCAAAGTGTAGAATTAGCAGAAATAGATTTAAAGATCGCCAAAGGTGCAAATTTACCAACATTATCGGCATTCTTTGGTTACAATACAAGATATGCAAACACACCAGGTTTTATTCAACAAGTAGATCCAAATAATCCTACAACTACTCAGCAGATTGGAACAGTACAAGGGACAGGTGAGGTTGTTATAGGTGAATTTCCAAATACATTTGCCACTCAAGTAAGTGCCGATCCATTTATAGATCAACTTTACCAAAATGATGGTATTGGTTACGGTCTTAACCTGAATATTCCCATATTAAATGGTTTTAATACTAAAGGAAATATTCAGAGAAGTAAAATTAATTTGGAAAATAGCAAATTTCAGTTAGAGCAAGCCGAATTAGATTTAGAATCTACTGTATACCAAGCCCATGTAGATGCTAAAGGAGCATTAAAATCTTATGAGGCAGCAGAACTAGCTTTAGAATCACAACAATTGGCGTACAATTACGCTAAAGAGCGTTATGATGTTGGATTAACCAATGCCTTCGATTTTAGTCAATCTAAACTTCAATTTGATAATGCTAGTATAGAATTAAATCGCGCTAAATACGATTATATTTTCAAATTAAAAGTTCTTGAATTATATTTTGGAATACCTGCAACTGAATTAAAGTTTTAATTATGAGCAAAACAGTAAAAATTATTATCGGAATTGTCATCGTAGCACTCATCCTCTTAGTGGTAGGATCTAAAATGGAATTATTTGGAAAAAAAGGCAATTTTAAAGAGGTAACTACAAAAGAGGTAACTACGCAAGATATTGTAGAAACTGTCTCTGCAACAGGAAAAATTCAACCAGAGGTCGAAGTAAAAATATCTTCAGAGGTTTCTGGTGAAATTTTAGAGCTTCCATTTAAAGAAGGTCAAGAAGTTAAAAAAGGCGAGTTGTTAGTTAGAGTAAATCCAGACTTAATTCAATCTGCGGTTAGTAGATCACAAGCATCATATCAAAATGTAAAAGCAGGTTTAGAACAAGCGGAAGCAGGTTTAAAACAATCTAAAGCAGACTACGACAGAAATAAAACCCTTTTCGAAAAAGGTGTAATTTCTAAAGCCGATTGGGATAGAGCAATTGCAAATTATGAGACAGCCCAAGCCAATAAGAGCTCTGCGTTCTATAGTGTGCAAAGTGCAGCGGCAACTGTAAATGAAGCAAAGGACAATCTAAATAGAACAACTATATACGCACCAATGAGCGGAACAATTTCGCTTTTAAATGTAGAATTGGGTGAGCGCGTTGTTGGTACGCAACAAATGGCTGGTACAGAAATTTTACGTGTGGCCAATCTAAACAATATGGAGGTTGAGGTAGATGTTAACGAAAATGATATTGTTAAAGTAAATATTGGGGACTCTACAGTAGTTGAGGTAGATGCCTATTTAAAGAAAGAATTTAAAGGAGTTGTTACAGAAATCGCAAATTCTGCAGCTGGAGCATTAGCTGCAGATCAGGTGACAAACTTTAAAGTAAAAGTTAGAATCCTGGAGGAGTCTTATAAAGATTTAACAGAAGGTAAGCCAGAAACATACTCACCATTTAGACCAGGAATGACTGCAACTGTAGACGTAATTACTAAAATGCGTAAAGATGCTATTTCCGTACCCATAAGTGCTATTGTAATAAAAACGGATACGAGTTCAACTAAAAAAACATATACTAAATCTAACAGTGAAGGTACAGATTCACCTAAAGAAGAAGAAAAATTTGAATGTGTTTTTATTAATGTAAATGGCAAGGCAAAATTACGCGTAGTAGAAACTGGAATCCAAGATGATACTAATATTGAGATTATTTCAGGGTTAAGTGAAGACGATAAAATCATTACAGGACCATACAATATGGTTTCTAAAACACTAAAGCCAGGTGATTTAATTGAAGAAAAAAATAAAAAGACTGAATCTTCAGAAGAGAAAGAAGACTAGTATAAAACATGTTAACTAATGGCAATAGTTCTTAATATAGAAACAGCCACAACGAATTGTTCAGTCTCTCTGTCTAAAGATGGAGAGACTTTAGTTATAAAGGAAGACAATAGTTTAGGGTATTCTCATGCAGAAACTTTGCATATTTTTATCGATGAGGTTTTTAAAGTTTCAAAAACAAAACCTTCAGATATTGATGCTGTAGCAGTAAGCAAGGGACCTGGTTCATATACAGGCTTGCGTATAGGTGTATCTACTGCAAAAGGTCTTTGTTACGCACTAAATAAACCTTTAATTGCAATTGATACTTTAGAGAGTTTAGCGCATCAGGTCAAAGCTACTGAAGGATTTATAGTGCCAATGCTAGATGCACGACGAATGGAAGTCTATTCAGCAGTCTATACTTCTGAAGTTCAGTTACACAGAGAAATTAAGGCAGAAGTCCTAAACGAAGAAAGTTATAGTTCGCTTTTAGCAACGCATAAAGTATATTTTATAGGGAGTGGAGTTGAAAAGACCAAGCGTTTAATTCAACACCCTAATGCTATTTTTACAGAAAGTAAATTGCCATCTGCAAATGAAATGGCATTTTTAGCGGAAATAAAACATAAAATAAGCGACACTGAAGATGTCGCTTATTTTGAACCTTATTATTTAAAGGATTTTGTTGCTTTAAAAAAGAAGAATTAAGCTTCTTTTTGTATTTCAACGGCATGTGGGTAAGGTATTTCTATACCAGCAGCATCTAATGCTATTTTAACATTTTCTGTAATACCAAAATAAACATCCCAATAATCATCACCATTACACCACGGTCTTACAGCAAAATTAACAGAACTATCAGCAAGTTCCATAACAGTTACAGCAGGTGCTGGGTCTTTTAAAACCTTAGGATGTGAAGTTAAAACATTCAGTAGTACATCTTTAGTTTGTTTTATATCTGCGTCATAACTCACACCTATAACCAAATCAACACGTCTTGTGCCCTCAGTAGTATAGTTAATAATATTGCCATTAGATAACGCTCCATTTGGTATAATTATTTCTCTATTAGTTAAGCCTTTTAGCTTAGTGGTAAAGATTTCAATTTCTTTTACAACGCCGAGTTCTCCCTGAGCTTCTATAAGATCTCCTATTTTAATAGGCTTAAAAATCATTATTAATACACCACCAGCAAAATTCCCCAAAGAACCTTGCAAGGCTAAGCCTACAGCCAAACCAGCAGCTGCCAAAATAGCTGCAAAAGATGTTGTTTCAATTCCAACAGTTCCTAAAACAACTAGAATTAAAACAATTTTAAAAATCCATGTAATAAGATTTAATAAAAACTTTTTTAGACTTTCATCATATTCGGCTTTTGTCATCGCCTTTCTTACTGCTTTGATTATTAATTTAATAATCCAACTACCAATTATCCATATAAGAATAGCAGCTATTAATTTTGGTCCAAACTCAACGATTAATTTGTAACCTTCGTCAATCCATCTTTGTGTATCCATTTAGTTTAATGTTAATAAAAAAACCCGATAGAAATTTTACCGAGTTAAATAGTTCATAATAAGTTATTTGACTTCAAAAGTCAATTTTAGGTTTACTCTAAATTCTGTAACATCATCACCATTTACAATAGCACTCTGCTCATTAACGTAAACTGACTTAATGTTTTTTACCGTTTTTGAGGCTTCTTTTACTGCTTTTTTTGTTGCATCTTCCCAACTTTTGTCCGAGTTAGATAATACTTCAATTACTTTTAATACTGCCATAATTTTTATTTTAAAGATTTATATAATTAAGAAACGAAAATTTTAAAAGAGTCACTCTAAAAGTAGTAAATCTTATCCATTAATTGCATTTACGGTTATAGCATCATCATTGAGCATATCTTTAAGCATATTTTCAATACCATTTTTTAAAGTAAATGTTGATGAAGGACAACCACTACAAGCACCTTGCAATACAACTTCAACCTTTTTGGTTTCTGCATTGTAAGACTTAAATTCTATATTACCTCCATCACTTTCAACTGCTGGTTTAATATACTCTTCTAAAATGTTTACGATGTTCTTAGAGGTGTCATCTAAGGCTTCAAATTTTTGTTCAATAGCTTCTTCAGTTTTATTTAACTGCTTAGGCGCATCATCCTTTAGAATGGTTTTACCTTCTTCAACAAACGATTTTATAAATTCTCTAAGCTGAAGCGTAATTTCTTCCCATTCAATAACATCAAATTTGGTGATGGAAATAAAATTCTTTTCCATAAAAATGTTTTTTACAAACGAAAATTGAAATAAAGCCGTCGCTAATGGAGATGGTTTTGCATCTTCAATAGACTTAAACTCATATATACTTGGTACTAGTACTTTATTACAAACAAACTTCATTGCACTAGGATTTGGCGTACTTTCTGCGTAAACCGTAACTGCAGCTTTAGGTTTTATGGCATCTTCAGAGACCACAATACCACCATTAGATAGGTAATCTTCAATTTGCATTGCCACTTCGTTTTGAACATCTTTCCAATCCACAATTTTATAACGTTCAATAGCTACAAAGTTAGTAGCAATGTAAACTTTCTTTACAAACGGTAAATAAAATAACTGCTGTGCCAAAGGGGAATGTTTTGCCTCATCAATATTGTTGAATTCAAAACTGTTATGATTAGTTAAGAATCGATCTGCTTCAAATTTTAAAATTGATTCGTTAGATGTAGGTATTATAGAAATTTTTATCTGTGACATCTTTTTTTTGCAAAAATATGAAATATCATTTTGAAACGTTCATCCTAAAGAAGATGTTTCTTGTCTAAATACTTAAGTCAAGTCACATAAAATGATTAAATTCCGTGCTCGATAAAATTTTAGACCTCAATCTGCAGTGAAGATTAAATTCCTATCATTTTTATTGTTAATTACTTAAAAAAATGAAAAAGACGCTCTATATCCTTAGCCTAATAGTCTGTTCTATCGGTTTTTCACAAGATGTTATGATGCAAGACGGAACTTTTATGCGTTGTGCACCTGATAGATTTTTTGACTCTGGTGGTGAATTTGGAAACTATGGAAATAACGAAAACTTTACAACAACAATTTGCCCACAAAATGCAGGTGAATTTATCATTCTGAATTTTACAGCATTTAGCACTCAAGCAACTATAGATATTTTAACCATTTATGATGGAGACGATACAACAGCTCCTGTCTTAGGTACTTTTTCTGGTACTACATCACCAGGTAATATATCAGCTTCAAACACCAACACTTCAGGGTGTTTAACAGTTAATTATGTGTCTAATGGGTCCGGAAACACCACAGGTTGGGAAGCGGAAATTCTGTGCGCAGTTGCATGCCAGACTATAACGGCCTCTATAGATAGTACGATACCTGTGGGAACTGCGCTCAATGTTGTAGAAATCGATCCAGGTGAAACTGTTAATTTTTTTAGTAGTGCAACATTTTCAGATGATGATACTGAATCAACTTTTAGTTGGAATTTTGGGGATGGAAATACCGCAAATGGAGCGAACGTTTTTAATACATTTAATACTTCAGGAACCTATTCAGTAACGCTCACTGTACAAGATAATAATCCCGTTGGATGTCAAGATGTAGTAAATTTTTCTGTCATAGTATTAGATGCTATTATTACAGTTAATAGTACGGCATTTCCAGAATCTTCATTTTCACCTTCAGAATTGATAGACAATGTATTAGTGTCTGGCGGATGCACGGCTGTTGATAATTTTTCTTCTCAAGTTAATGGAAATCCTGAAGATTTAACAACCAAAAGTTATGGCTATTTTACTAGAGGAGGGGCTGTAGATTTTCCTTTTGAGGAGGGAATTATATTAACGACTGGTGATGCTGCTCCTGCAGGTAATACTATAAATGGTGTAAGGTTAGATAATCGTAATGGACAGGCAGGAGATAATGATTTAGAAGCCGCTTTAGATATAACCAATACTAACGATGCTACTTTTGTAAAATTTAATTTTATACCTACAACAAATGAAATAAGTTTTAGGTATTTAATGGCCTCCGAGGAGTATGATGGTAGCACAGAATGTGCCTTTGCAGATAGTTTTGCTTTTCTATTAAGGGAAGCAGGTACAACTACCTATACGAATTTAGCTGTTTTACCAGATAACACACCAGTTAGTGTAACAAACATAAATAATGCGGCTGGATGTACTTCTAATCCAGGTTTTTTTGAAGGTTACAATGTAGGAGAAACTAATTATGGAGGTAGAACAGTTGTTTTAACCGCATCTGCAACTGTAATACCTAATACAACTTATGAGATTAAACTGGTTGTGGCTGATCAAGGTGATAATGCTTGGGATTCAGCTATATTTTTAGAAGCTGGTAGTTTTAATCTTGGAGGCGAGTTGGGTGATGATATTACTATTGATGCTGGTACAGCAGAATGTGGTGGAGATTCAATAACTTTAGATACCGAAGCGCCTACAGCAGGTCACACATGGTATTTTAATGGTGTTGAAATAATGGGTGAGACGTCGTCAACTCTCGATGTTAGTGAGGCTGGAACGTATTCTGTGGATGTTGAATTTGCAGTGGGTTGTACGACTTCAGATTCTATAGTGATAGAATTTAGAACCAGTCCTGTAGTCGGTGGACCTGCACAAGATTTAGTAATTTGCGACATTGATGGTACTACTCAATTCGATCTTTCTGAAAATGATGATGACATTTTAGGAGGGCAAAATAGTGAAGATTTTAGTATATCATATCATCTTACAGAGCAGAACGCCATTGATAATGTAGATGCTTTACCAACTAATTACAGTAGTATTTCTAACCCACAAATTATATGGGCTCGTATTGCTGATACTGCTCAAATATGTTTTGCAACAACTTCTTTTCAACTAGAATTTAGTAGTATAGATATAATTACCAACATTACTCCGTTACAAGTATGTGATGATAATCCGCAAGATGGCTTAGCACCTTTTACATTGACTGATAAAGATACAGAGATCATCGGAACAAATGATCCAGAGGATGTAAATTTATCTTATCACTTAACCTCTGATGATGCTGAAAATGATGTATCTGCTTTACCACTTCCTTATACTAACACAACTGCAAATTTTCAAACCATATTTACACGTTTAGAATTAATTGGCAATGAAAGTTGTTATAGTGTAACTACACTAGATCTAGAAGTTTTATTTATGCCAACAGCCAATCCTGTAACACCATTTGAAGCTTGCGACGAGGACATGGATGGTTTTGTAGAATTTAATTTAAGTGATAAGGATGCAGAAGTGGCAGGCACACAAACCAATGTGGTTTTAAGTTACCATTTAAGCAATGTGGATGCGATGACAAATATGAATCCACTGCCAATTTTGTATACAAATACCACACCAGATTCTCAATTAATTTATGTTAGAATTGAAAACACAGACGGAACCTGTTATGACACTACTTCATTACAATTAGTAGTCAATCCACTACCAACGTTAGTAACGGTAACATCCTTTGAATTGTGTGATCTCAATAATCCAGGGGATGAGCAAGAACAATATGACCTTACAACAAAAGACGTAGAAATATTAAATGGTCAGGTCAATGTAACAGTCAGTTACTATCTCAATGAAACTGATGCAGTTTCAAATATGAATGAAATTTTAGGGCTTTATACAAATACATCTAATAATCAGTTAATTACGGCTAAACTAACCAATACTATTACAGGTTGTAGCAGTACGGTTAATTTTGAATTACAAGTAAACCCATTGCCAATAGTTATAAATCCAACACCATTAGAAGTTTGTGACGATGGCACACCAGACGGTATAACAGAAATCAATCTTAGTATAAAGGATAATGAAATAACAGGTGATAATGCTAACTATTCAATAAACTACTACGAGACATTAGCAAATGCCAATTCAGATATAGATGCTTTACCAACATTATACACCAACGCTACCAATCCAGAAACAGTATTTGTAAGAGTAGAAGACATGGTTACAGGTTGTTATGACACTACCAGTCTAGAACTTATAGTAGAGCAAGCACCAGTAGCGAATTCACCAGCTCCATTTATATATTGCGATCTAGATAATAATGGTTTTGGAGAGTTTATGCTCACCGATGTAGAAAATGAGATTACTGGAGGTGTAGCAGCTTTAACAGTGACCTATCACGAGGAACAAATGGATGCGGATGATAATGTAAATGCTATAGATACGTCAATACCTTATATTAACACTACAATAAATGCTCAAATTATTTACGCGAGGGTAGAAAGTGCAACTATAGCAACAGATTGCGCTACGGTTATACAAGTAGAATTAAGTGTAGAACCAAGACCACAGATTGTAGAGCCAACGCCTTTAGAATTCTGTGATGATACGTCGGCAGACGGCTTTCTGATGTTTGATCTAACGACTAAAGCTTCAGAAGTATTGGATGGTCAAGACCCAATGCAGTTTGATGTAAGTTATTACGAGATAGAAGCCGATGCCAACTTAGCCAATAGTCCAATCGGAAACCCGATGGCATATACAAATACAGTTCCAGATAACCAGATTATATGGATACGTGTAGAAGACACTAACACATTAGGTGGCTGTTACAGCCTTACAACTTTAGAACTTATAGTTAATCCTTTGCCAGTGATCACTTCTCCAACACCTTTAGAACTTTGTGACGACTTAGGCGAATCACCAGGAAATGACTTGACTGTATTTGATTTAACTGTAAAAGATTCAGAGATAACAGGAGGTAATACTAACTGGTCAATAGACTATTATGAGACCAATGCAGATGCGCAAGCACAAACAGATGCTATACCAGACCCAACACAATATACAAATAGCTCAGTAGATGGATTGCCAGCAAATCCGCAGACTTTGTATATTGTTGTTACAGATATAGGTACAGGCTGTATGGACTTTACAACAATGACAATAGAAGTTCTGCCAAATCCAACGCCAACATCAAGTGATTTAATACCAGATTTAGTATTATGTGATGATGTAAATACAGGAGATGGAGTAGAGGTATTTAATTTATTAGGCTTAGGTGGTATAAATGCACAAGAAGATTTAATTCTTAACGGAGAATTGGGTGTCACGGCAACTTACTATGAAAATGCTGAAAATGCGAATTTGGGAATTGACCCAATACTAGATCCAGAAAATTATGAGAGTACCCAAATATCTCAACAAGAAATTTATGTTAGAATAACTAATGATGCTACAGGCTGTTATGAATTGGTAGATTTTACAATAAGAGTTAATCCATTACCAGACGTAGTTGCAGTTACTGATTTTATTCAATGTGAATTGAACACAGATGGTTTTGCAAGTTTCGATTTAACGACCAAAGATGCAGAGGTTCTTAACGGACAAGATGCTTCACAATTTCTAGTGACTTATCATGAGAATCTAGCAGATGCAGAAGCTGAGATGAACGCTTTAGTTAGTCCATATACCAATCTTAGTAATCCACAACAGATATTTGTAACCATAATAAATACGCTCACAGGCTGTTCAATTAGTACTCAAAGTTTTAACATTCAATTAGATGAAGGAGCAGAGGCAAATCCTGATATGTTGCCAATAATTTTTGAAGCCTGTGATGACAATATGGAAACCGACGGAGATCCATCTAATGATAGTGTTCAGTTTGATTTATCTACACGTAATTTAGAAGTGCTAGATGTTAATCAAGATGCAGCGAGTTATATAGTTAGTTACTATGCAACTGAAGAAGATGCCAATTTAAATGTAAATCCATTACCAAACTTGTATGAAAACATCACCAATCCACAGGTTATTTATGCAAGAGTAGATAATAATACCTTAGCAGTTATACCAATAGCTTTAGATCTTACGGCATTATCAACAGGATTAGATTTGGATGCGAATGGTACTATAGATACCTACGATACCAACGCAGATGGAGTGTTTGATTTGGTTGATTTAAATGAAGATGGACTATCAGACGGTTTAGATACTAATGGTGATGGGCTGATAGAATTTATAGATAGTGATGGTGACGGACAAGGAGAACCAGTAGATTTAAATAATGATGGCATTTTTGATAACCAACAAGATAGTTCTATTTGCTTTGCTGTAGCTTCATTAACCTTGCAAGTAAACCCAATACCAGAATTTAATTTAGACGAGAGCTATGTGTTCTGTATAAACACAAATGGTACAGAAGTATTGGATGAGCCCATATTAGATACTGAGTTATCAGAAACAGATTTTAATTTTGAATGGAGTTACAATGGTACAATATTGACTACAGAGATAGCTTCGAGCTTAACGGCGTTACAAGGTGGTACATATAGCGTAACAGTTACCAATAACGAAACAAACTGTGTAAATACAGACACTACAGAAGTTATAGAAAGCGAGCTTCCAAGCCTACAAGTTGATGTTGTAACACAAGCTTTTGGAAATACCAACGTTATAGAAGCTGTAGCAGAAGGTAGTGGATCGTACGAGTATAGTTTAGATGGAGGTCCTTGGCAAGATAGCGGTACTTTTACAGATGTATCGCAAGGTCAACACGAAGTCACAGCAAGAGATAAGATTGGTTGCGGACAAGTAACAGAACTTTTATTTGTCGTAGATTATCCAACTTACTTTACACCAAATGGAGATGGCAATCACGATACATGGAATATAGCAAACATTGGTAGTAATGCAAAAATTTATATATTTGACAGATACGGAAAATTGTTGAAACAATTAAGTCCTACAGGTTCGGGATGGGACGGAACATTTAATGGAGATAATATGCCACCGAGTGACTATTGGTTTAGAGTAGAATATAACGAACCACTAACAGGAGACCGTAAAGAATTTAAAGCCCATTTCACCTTGAAACGATAAAAATCATTATGAGATTTAAAAAATTTAGTTTAATAGCACTTATTATTTTAATAGCAAATTTTAGTACTGCACAAGAAGGCGTTCCTATATATTCAGATTACTTAACGGATAATTACTATTTAATTCACCCATCAATGGCAGGTGTTGCTAATTGTGCTAAAGTGAGATTAACGGCAAGACAACAATGGTTCGGTGTGGATGATGCTCCAAGCTTACAAACTATGAGTATAAATGGTAGAGTTGGCGATTCACCAGTAGGCATAGGTGGTGTACTTTTTAATGACTCTAATGGGTATCATTCTACTGTTGGTGGTTATGCTACGTTTGCTTATCATTTAATGTTTTCGAGAAATGAAATTGATTTAAATATGTTATCATTTGGTTTAAGTGCTGGTTTTCTTCAATATAAATTAGACGAAAGCGATTTCTTAGCACCAGGTGAGTTTGATCAAGCCATTGCTGGTATTGAACAAAGTGCTACAAACTTTAATATCGATGTGGGTCTTTCTTATCACTTTTTAGACTTTTATGCGCATTTTACTGCTAAGAATATTTTAGATAATGAAGGTATAAATTTTAATCAAAATGCTGATTTTGAATTTAGAAACCTCAGAACCTATTTGTTTTCTGCAGGTTATACTTTTGGTAAATTTGGAAGCGAATGGAGTTATGAGCCATCTATAATGTTTATGCATAGAGATGCAACAGAAGAATCCTCAATAGATATAAACGCTAAAGTTTATAAAGAAATGGATTTTGGTAAAGTTTGGGGTGGTTTATCTTATAGACGTAGCTTAGATGGTGCCGAATTTGCAAGCGGAACTGGCATTAGTAGTCAGAAATTACAATATATTACTCCTTTTGTCGGTGTAGACTATAATCAGTTTGTTTTTGCTTATACGTATTCTTATCAAGCGAATACCATTAACTTTAATACTGGTGGTTTTCATCAAATCACCATTGGTTACAACTTTAATTGTAAGCGCGAAAAGTATGAATGTAATTGTCCGGCGATAAATTAACAAAAAAGGCGCAATGTAAATTGTGCCTTTTTTATTTGTGAGATTATTCCCATTTATAGTTCTTTTTTTCAGCCTGGGTTTTTATGGCTTTTACCATTGCGCTTTCGAGTCCATTATCATTGTCTGATGATTTTTTCGAAACATAATCTCTGCGCTGTATGTTTAACTCTGCTATAGATTTTTGAAGTTTTTCTCTCGCTTCACGTTTCTTTTCTACATAAGATTTAATTTCGGTTTTAGACTTTCCTTTTAATTCTTCAGGTAGTTGACTGTCTTTTAAATCGTCATAAGAGAAATTATCTTCTTTTTCTGCATCGACCAAGTCCCAAGAACTGTTTTTATACAATCGAGAACTTTTACTAACCGTTCTGCTTACAGCATTGGCTTTATTATAGCTTCTGGCATTAGAATCTTGCTCTGCTTGTAATTCCATTTTAGCTCTTCCCTTTGTTCCATAAGCGACATAAGTCTTGTTCAATTTTTCATTCAGCTCTAAAATTTTATCATCATAAGGAGAAGCGATATGTACGGTAGATTGGTTATGATTAATTGCCATATAATTACCATGGGTTAAATCTGCACCATCTTTCCAATAGCCAGAAATACCTTGATTGTAATCTCCGCAAAAAATAGTGTTCACTGTAACATCGTTTTGATGTGCTAATTTTGATGCATCCTTGTAACTCACCTTGCCTTGCGTGTAAGGCTCGTTTCCTGCAATAAAAATAAGTTTTAAGTCATTCTTACTTTCTCCCCATTCTAATTGGTTTAAAGCAGTTTTAATGACCTTTCCGCAGAATTCATTTCCACCATTAGTGGTTAAAGAAAATAGTGATTTTGAAATCTCATCCAAATCATCACTAAAAGCTATAACCTGTCTTAAATAGCCTTCGTCTGCATTAAGATTATCATTTCCGTATTCGTAGAGTGCAATTTTAAGATTCGGACTTTCATCTTCACATTTTGCATACGATAATTCATTAACAATCTGCCAGAGTTGTGCTTTCGCTTGATCAATTAAGCCATCCATACTATTACTTGTATCTAATAGTAATGCGACTTTAATTTCAGATTTGTTTGATTTTGAATTGGTTTCAATAACAGTTTCTACAACTGCTAATTCTTGCGAATTCGATTTTGTATTAGCATTACAAGCCGTCAGTGTTGCAAGACTCAATGCAATGATCAAGGTTTTAATTTGTGTTTTCATGGATATGTATTTTAATTTTTTGTTTTTATTTCTAATGGAATTTTAATTTCTTCTTCTTTTAGATAGCCTTCTAATTCATAAACATTCTTGTAACTATAGCCATATAGGTTTATAAACGTTGGAAAGTTTAGTGCTAATCGTACTGATTTATCAAAGAGCGAAGGTGTTTTACTATCAAAATTATTGTTGCAATACATTAGAATTCGAGTTGTTTATTTGGTAGTATTGATTTTAACTTTTGTTCTGTAAAATCTGAAAAGGTAAAATAAATAGCTCCTTTTATAAGGCTTTAATTGAAACGCTGTAAAGCTCTGCCAATAAAAGACTAAATAAAAACCAGAATGAGTAAAGTCTACATTACAATGAGTGAAGAGGAAGACTATTTTAGTAATAGTGCCTTTTTTGAAGATGAAACCATTCGAATTCTGAGTAAGGCATTTTTCGAAACCAAATAAAGTATGTAAGTTTAGTCCAATAAATAAAATGTATTTGTGAAAACATATAAAACATACGTGCTCATACTAACACTTAACCTTATTGGGTTTTTCTGCTTTGCTCAAGATAATGAGCGAGATAGATCTACTGATAACGCTATATTCACAATTAGAGGATCTGTATATATGCAAACATCTCGTGTTCCTTTAGAGCAGGTCGTCATCGAAGTTAATAATGGCACGTATACAAAAACTAATAAAGACGGAAAATTTACTATAAAAGCTAAAATTGGCGACCAACTTACGGTTAGCCATAAGGATTTTGAAACCGTTTTTTATACAATAAAAACAAACGAGCGTATTGATATTGAAATTCTTTCAGATAGTGATAAAACCTCTAGAAGGTCTAGAAATAGCAACATAACAAAACGTTTTAACGAAATGATAGACTCAGCAGATGTCTACCTTAAACAAGATGCAGAAAAGAGCATAAAATTTGTTGGTAATGCTTTAGATGTTGGCATTAGCACTACTCAAAGTGCAGAAGCACATGAGTTGTTAGGTGATGTCTATATGTATTGGAAACAATACGATTTGGCAATTTCAGCGTATAAAATCAGTCTTCAGAATGTAAAGGCGTCGTCATCAAATTTAAAACTTGCAAAAGCATTTTTAAGCAATGGCGAATTTCAAAAAAGTATTTCAACTTATGAGCGTATTGATGAAAATAATTTATCCAATTACCAAAAAACAGTGTTTTATGAAGGGATAGGCGATGCATACTTAAAGAATAAAAATTTTACTAAAGCCATCACATCGTATCAACAAGGTTTAGCAATAGCCCAAAAACATTTAATCGCACCAAAAGTAACTGACCTTAATTCTAAGATAGCTGAAGCTTATAATGAACAAGGCCTAAAAAGTAAAGCGAAGCTCTATTTTAATAATTCACTCAATCTAGCTGGTAAAGAAAATAAAAAGCGCGCTGTTGAAGAACAAGTTAAGGTGGCAGAATTTAATAGTGACAATGCAGATTATGAAAGTGAAATTGTACTAAGAAAACAGGCTATTAAAGGTATAAAGGCTATTGAAAAAGATTCTGTTATTCCCAATGAAAGTCCAATAACTTCACAAAAGCAAAATTATAAAATTGGAAATGCCTATCTGCTTAATGACGACATAGAAAATGCAATTCCATATTTTGAAAAAAGTAATGAGGAAGCTGACGAGAAAGGAGATTTAGAAGTAAAAATGGATGTAACTCGTAAGCTATCTGAAGTTAATTTTAGATCCGGAAATATTGAAAAAGGGAAGGAGTATATCGAAGAATTTGGACTTGTAGTTGATGAAGTGTATGCGAAAAAAGTGCAAGAAATATCGCGAGCGGCACGATTGAGCAGAAATATTGCTGAGCAACAAAACAGAATTACGTCTTTAGAAAGTGATAGAGCGCTGTCTAAGAGTAAATATGAGCTAACTCAAGAACGCTACAAGAGCCAACAAAACTTAATCTATTCACTTATTGGTGGTTTGGTTTTACTCTTAATTGCAGGTTATTTTATGTTTAAATATATTAAACAACAACGTTTGGCAAATAATCTGCTGGCATTAAAATCATTGCGAAGCCAAATGAATCCGCATTTTATTTTTAATGCGTTAAACTCTGTAAATAGCTTTATTGCTACTAATGATGAGCGTACTGCAAATAAATATTTATCAGACTTTTCTCAATTAATGCGTTCGGTACTAGAAAATAGCGAAGAGGATTTTATTCCATTGAATAAAGAAATTGAGTTGTTAGATTTATATACCAAATTAGAGCATTTTAGATTTCAAGATAAATTCGATTATTCTATAGAGGTAGATAAAACTATTGATGTAGAAGGATTTCAGATTCCGCCAATGTTATTACAGCCTTACATAGAAAATGCTGTTTGGCATGGCTTGCGTTACAAGACGGAAAAAGGCCATTTAAATATTGCGATTAATCCAAAAGCTAAAGACGAGATAACTATTACAATTTCAGATGATGGTATTGGTAGAAAACGCTCAAAAGCCTTAAAGACGGAACATCAGAAAAAGCAAAACTCTAAAGGCATGAACAATATCAAAAAGCGTGTTGCTATTTTAAACGAGATGTATAAAGATAAGGTAGATGTTACCATTGAAGATTTTCACGATTTAGAAGACGCAGGAACAAAAGTTGTGGTGACCTTAAAGAAAGATTAAATAAGTTGGAAGTTAGAAGGATGAAGTTTGAAGGAACTTCACGCTTCTTGCTTCACGCTTTAAACGATACGATATGAAACTAAATGCCATCCTAGTAGAAGACGAAGAAAAAAGTAGAGAAATTCTTAGAAATTATCTCACTAAATATTGTCCAAATATTTCAATAATCGGTGAAGCATCAAATGTAGATGAAGCTTTAATATTGATAAGAAATAATGATTTAGACGTTGTATTTTTAGACGTAGAGATGCCTTATGGAAATGCCTTTGATCTATTGGATAAAGTGGGAGATGTAAATTTTGAAACTATTTTTGTCACAGCCTACAATCATTATGCAATTGAAGCCTTAAACGCACATGCATCTTATTATTTAATGAAACCCATTTCTATTGATGAGCTAATTAAAGCTGTAGATTACGTCACAGAAATTAGAACAAAAGAAGATGCCTTGCAAGACCAGGTTTTAATACCAAAGACCAATTCTGTAAATGGCAAGATTACCATACCACAGCAAAATGGTTTCGAAGTTATTGAAACTGCAAACATTATGTATTGCAAAGCAGATGATAACTATACCGAAATCTTTCTCAACAACAACAAAAAGAAATTGGTGAGTAAAACTTTAAAATATATTGAAGAAAGTTTAAAAGACGCCAATTTTGCTAGAGTGCATAAAAGTTATTTGGTGAATGTAAATGAAGTTGTAAAGTACATGAAGGGAAAAGGTGGAAGTGTAGTTTTAAGCAACGGAAAAGAAATTATGGTTTCTGCTTCTAAGAAATCTGATTTGTTGTCTTATTTTAAGTAACAAAATCCCTTTGAAAAAAGGGATCTCATAAATAGAAACTTGAATTTTTAAGGTTAGATTAAAATTAAATAATTCGAGCAAAGCGAGAAATAATTAATAATTAAAAAAAGGACTCTCAACTCAAAATTAAGAGATTCCTTTTTTCAAAGGAATTTATTTATATGCCAATAATAAAACCAGTTAACGGAAAACACCCTCAAATACCTGACGATTGCTACATCGCTGATAACGCAACCATAGTTGGTGATGTTACTATGGGAAATGAATGTAGCATTTGGTTTAATGCTGTTATAAGAGGTGATGTGCATTATATAAAAATGGGAAACAAGGTGAATGTACAAGATGGTGCGATTATCCATGCGACGTATCAAAAATCACCAACTACGATTGGTAATAATGTGTCTATTGCGCATAATGCAATTGTGCATGGTTGCACAATTAACGACAATGTTTTAGTGGGAATGGGAAGTATTATTATGGACGATTGTGTGATTGAGAGTAATAGCATTATTGCCGCAGGAGCAGTAGTAACACAAAATACAATTGTAGAATCTGGCAGTATTTATGCTGGTATGCCAGCTAAAAAAATTAAGGATATTAGCGAGGAATTAATTTCAGGAGAAATAGACCGAATTGCTAATAACTATGTAAAGTATTCAGGTTGGTTTAAGGAGTAATTTTAGTTGTGTGATTAATGTATTAACATCAGAAATAGTATTCAAAACTTCAGGAGTTATGACTGTTGTGAGCTGATTGTTTTTTAGTTTTAAAACTGAAGGGTACATTATGTTAACTTCAGGAAATTTTGCTTCAAATTCATCCTTATGATAAAATTCCATTTCTAAATCACTTTCCTTCCTAAACGTCTTCCATATATTATTTTCAGTGAATGTATCATAGGTTAAAGCGCACAAACTACATTGGTATGTTGATGGACTAAATAGTTTATGACCAGCATCAAGCAATGCATTTATTTTTCCTGAATTGGCATTGTATATGAATACTAATTTCATAAGTATTTAGTTGTTAGTAGTATTTTAAACTTACAATAAAGGTTTAATGATGAAGTTATTCAAGTTGAAATAAAATAATCAAAAATCTAAATAGGCGACCTTAAACTTATGTTTTGTAATAGACTCTAAAACAGCAATATCTCCGTTAGAAAACAAACTTACATTTGGCTCAACTTCAGAAGTAATACGTAAATTTTTAGAACTTAAGATAGCTTGTGTTTGCCTAGCAACTGCTAAACCAGAATCAATAATTTTTACATGATCAGGAAGCATTTTTTTAAGTGCAGGAATTAAATAAGGGTAATGCGTACAGCCCAGTACTAAATAGTCAATGTTTTCTGCTAGCATAGGTTCTAAGTAAGTTTCCAAGAGCAATTTCATTTCGTTAGATTCTAACTTACCGCTTTCAATAAGTGGTACAATACCTTCGCCAATTTGTTCAATAACTTTAATGCCGTTCGCATGAAGACTAGATGTTTTATGAAATAATTGACTACTCAATGTGCCTTTGGTCGCTAAAATACCAATGGCTTTAGATTTTGTGTGTAATGCTGCAGGTTTTATTGCAGGCTCAATACCAATAAATGGCACATCGTAATTCGCTCTTAAATACGCTATAGCATTAGTAGTTGCTGTGTTGCAAGCGACAACAATAAGCTTGCAACCCTTGCTAAGTAATAAATCGGTATTCTTTATACTAAGCTGTAAAATCTCATCTTCAGATTTATTACCGTAGGGAGCATTTTTACTATCTGCGAGATAGATGATGGACTCGTAAGGTAAAAGCGCATGGATCTCTTTAAAGATAGATGTGCCACCAATACCTGAATCGAATATGCCAATAGGTGCGTTGCTCATTATTACAAAAGTAAAAAGTCGCCTTTAGTAAAAGCGACTTTTTAAATAATTATTTTATGTTTAGGTTATATTCCCATTTCAGACTTAACATCTGCCATAAGATTTTTGCCTTTAGCAACGATTAAGCCACCTGCTTCTAGCACATAATCAAAACCTTGAGCAGTAGCTACCTTTTCTATAGCAGCCTTAGCTTTATCTGTTATAGGCTTTAATAAATCGAACTCTTTTTTCTGTAAGCCTTGTTGTGCTTGTTGTTGGTACTGAGCTAAACTTTGCTTCATACCTTCAACTTCTTTCATGCGCTCTACATTAATTGCTTCAGACTGTGCATCTGCCTCAGCATTGTACTGCTTTAACTTCGTTTCCAATTCTTTAACAGAACCTTCTATCGTAGTTTGGTAGGTCTTACCTAATTTCTCGACCTCTGCTTGTGCGGCTTTATATTCTGGCATTGCCTGAACAAGCTCTTGCGTATTAATATGTGCAATTTTACTTTGTGCAGCTATAAAACTTGTAGCTCCTAAAAAAAGTACTGTTGCAAATAATAAGGATTTTAAATGTTTACTCACCTGAAATTTATTTCCTTGAGTGAGTTTGTGAATCTGTGATTTCATTGTTTCTAAATTGTATTTGTGTGTTATAAATTATTAATTGTTGTCTTCGTTTTTCTTAGCTTTTGCTATAGAATCTCTCTTTTTTAGTTGTTTTTCACGTTCTTCGCGTGCTTTTTTACGTTGCTCTATAATCTTTAGTTTTCTGGCTTCTAATTCTTTACGTCTTTCTGCTCTATCTTTTGCTTTTATCTCTGCCGCTGTTAAAGGTTTTTTAGCATTTGACGAATCTTTTTTAACAGTGGATTTAGCTTTTGTACTACTTACGTTTCCGTCTGCTTTTGCGGTAATCGTTGAGTCTTTTGCTGTTTTGTTGTTGCGAGCATCAATAGCTTTTTGGCGACGTTCTTCTGCTTCTCGTTTTTTAGTATCTCTTAATTCTTGTTGTTGCTTTCTTCTATCTTCTGCTGCCTTTTCACGTTCAGCTCTTTTTGCTGCTAATTCAGCTTCTCTTGTTGCTTTTCTATCTTCTAGAGCTTGATGACGCGCATCTTTCTCTTCACTTACCACAGGTACAACTTCTTCATCATCTAACGCTTTACGTTCTTTTTTGTCCTTAACTTGGTTCCGTTTAGATGTTCTATTAATGGTACGTAAAACTTGCTCACTAATATCGTAGCGCTCAGCAGAATATAACATCACCACATCTGCAGATTTATCGAAAACAAAATCGTATTTCTTTGTTTCAGCAATTTGCTGAACTGCTGCAAATATTTGATCTTGTATAGGCTCTATCAATTGACGCTTTTGTATCATTAAGTCTCCACTTGGACCAAAACGTTTTTGTTGATAATCTAAAATTTCGGCCTCTTCGAAGGAAATATCTTCCATTCGTTCATCATATAACTCTCTAGTTAAAAGTACGCTCTCATTTTCGAGCTCTTTTTTCTGTTGTTCTATAACTCCTAGTTTTTTTTCAATGTCAGACTTCCATTGTAATATTTTTTTATCTAACTGCGTGGTGGCTTCTTGATATTCTGGTACATTCTGTAAAATATATTCAGTATCGATATAACCAATCCTAACACCTTTTTGTGCATTTGCACTAAAGCTCATTAGACCTATTATTGCCAGTAAAAAAAGAACTTTAAACTTCATCATTATTATTATTTGTTTTGAGACATTATAGATAAAACTAAATGTTTCATTGTTTTAGTGTTACTAATCATCAAATTTAACGAAATATATCTTTAAAAATTTTAACACCATGATGAAATCTGTATTATGCTATTAGAAAATATCGTGCCAAACTTAAAATTGTTGTCCGATTATGAAGTGTGTTTCCCATTTTCTTGGTGAGGTTCCATCAGGTAAATCATCGAAAGCATGCCCAAAGTCTATACCTAATAACCCAAATGCTGGCATAAAGATTCGCAATCCAACACCTGCTGATCGTCTAAGATTAAAAGGGTCGAAATCTCTAAAATTATTTATAGACTGTCCTCCTTCTAAAAATGTAAGTGCATAAATCTTTGCTTGCGCACCTAAAGTAATTGGGTAACGAAGCTCTAATGAAAACTTATTGTAGATAGAACCACCATCTTGAGATGATAAGGATTGATTAGGATAACCTCTTAATTGAACAACTTCTCTTCCGTCTAGAGCAAAATTCCCTAAACCATCACCACCAACAAAGAAACGCTCAAAAGGAATTACGCCTCTATCATTGTTGTATGCACCAAGGAATCCAAATTCTATACTTGGTCTTAAGACTAAGTCATTTTTACCTAGTTTCAAGAGCGATGTATACCAATCTGCTTTAAATTTTACTTTATAAAATTCTAACCACTTAAATCGTTCTTGGTCAATTTCTCCAATACGTGCAAAATCATCTGCATCGGTTGGGTCTAATTCATCTCTTTCGTTTCTAAGTGCTTTATAATCCACACCATTAACAAGCGAGTAAGGAAAAGAGAACTTTGCAGAAGCACTAAAGCTAGAACCACCTGTTGGGAAAATAGGATCAGTATATAGATTGTTTCTGCTTAAGCCAATAGTATAAGATAAGTTATTAGAAGTTCCATCACCAAAAGTAAATAGTCCTGTATTATAATTTTGTAAATCGTAATGTTGGTAGCTTAGGGCTTGAGATAGAATAAAATAATCATCTGGTTTAGAAAGTCTAGTTGAGACTCCAAAAGTTAACCCAGTAATATTAAAACGTCTACTTTTATCTGCTCTACGTGTTTGAGGATTAAATAAAAATTGTCTAGAATGCGAAAGCGATGTTGAGAGTTGAAACGGTTTTTTGCCACCCAACCATGGTTCGCTGAACGAAAAGCTATAGGTTTGAAAAAACTGACTTGCTTGTAATCTTAAAGCTAAACTTTGTCCATCTCCTCTTGGCACAGGTTTATATGCTTCTTTTTTAAATATATCTTTAATTGCAAAGTTATTAAAAGATAAGCCTAAAGTACCAATAAAGCCACCTCCACCATAACCTCCTTGAAGCTGTATTTGGCTAGATCCTTGCTCAACAACTTTGTACTCTACATCTAAAGTGCCATCAACAGGATTTGGATTTTTAACGTCTGGTACTAGCTGTTGTGCATCAAAGAAACCAAGTTGTCCTAACTCTCTCAAAGTTCTAATAATATCTGATTTTCTGTAAAGCTCACCAGGACGCGTTCTTATTTCTCTATATACAACATGATCATTAGTAACATCATTACCAACAACTGTAACATTATTAAAATAAGCAGGCTTACCCTCTGATATACGGATTTCCATATCTATGACATTTCCATCTGCACTTACCTCTACCGGATTTATAGTAGAAAACATATAACCAAAGTTTTGATACAAATTGGTTAAATCATTTGCATCTGGATCTTTACTATTTGCAATACGTTCTCGTAATTCCACACCATTATATGTGTCACCTTCTTTTATTCTCATAACAGCAGATAATTGTTGGTCACTGTAGACCGTATTACCTACAAAATCAATTTTACCAAAAGTATATTTTTCGCCTTCTTCTACTTTTATATCAAGATTAATGGTTTTTTCATCTACGTATGTTATAGAATCTGAAATAACTCTTGCATCTCTATATCCATTTTCTTTATAGTAATCTACTAAACTCACTAAATCTTCTTTGTAGTCTTCTTCAATGTATTTTGAACGTTTTAAAAGGCGCAAAGGACTAAGACTCTTTTTCTTAGTATTTCGCATTGCTTTACGAAGCTTTTTACCTTTAATTTTTTCGTTACCTTCAAAATTAATAGACTGTATTTTTACTTTTTTCCCTCTATCTATTTCGATTCGCATATTAACACGCTCCTTTTCAACAGAGTCTATAACTTGTGATGTAGTAATATTTACCTTAGTATTTAGGAAACCGTTCTTTTTATATTTGTCTGTAAGGTAATTTCTAGTAGTTGCAATGAGGTTTTCTGTAATTTTTTGACCTGCTACAAGTTTGTTCTCACTAATGATTTCAGCTTTTTTACCTTTTTTTACGCCATCAATCGTTAAATCTTTTAGTTCAGGTAAATCAGCAAGTCGTATTTCTAAATCTGCGGTGTTACCTTCTATATTAATAATGTAGATATCTATACTACTAAAGAGATTAGATTTCCATAAGGTTCTTACCGCATTGGCAATTTTTTCACCACCAACTTGTATCTCCTCATTTTTTCTTAGTTTAGAGTATGCAATAACAGTTTGCCCACTAAAATTAGTGTTGCCTGTAACGCTAATTTCTTTAATTAGGTACTTTTTACCATCTTCAACTTGAGCATTAGTCACTAATGAAATTGTAAAAAATAGTGCAGTAAAAATGAGTTTAGTAAAGGTGCTCAATTCTGATTTATTAGGTAAGTTGTTCGCTTGTTTTTCCAAATCTTCGTTCTCTATTTTGATAGTTTATGAGTGCCTCGTATAGATTTTCCTTTTTAAAATCTGGCCATAAAATATCTGTAAAATATAATTCTGCGTAGGCTATCTGCCAAAGCATAAAATTACTGATGCGTTGTTCTCCACTAGTGCGAATAAGTAGATCTACATCTGGTAAATTTTGCGTGTAAAGATGCTTATTTATAATTGATTCGTCAATACTTTCAGCAGAAATTATATTATTTTTAACTTTAAGTGATAATTCTTTAATAACATTAACAATTTCTTCACGTGATCCATAGCTTAATGCTAAGGTTAACGTCATATTAGTATTGTTTTTTGTCTTTTCTATAACATCTAAAAGTTCTTTATGGGCTTTTTGAGGCAAGTCATTAAGGCATCCGATAGCAGATAATTTAATATTATTGTCTTGTAGCGTCTTAATTTCTTTTTTTAGTGATTTTACCAAAAGCTTCATTAAGGTTTGAACTTCCAATTTTGGTCTGTTCCAGTTTTCTGTAGAGAATGCGTAAAGTGTTAAATTTTTAATACCTAGTTCTGCACTAGCTTCAACAGTTTGCCTTACGGATTTTGTGCCGTTTTCGTGTCCAATCACACGCAAAAAACCTTGTTGTTTGGCCCAACGACCATTACCATCCATGATAATTGCTACATGGTTGGGTAGTTTGTCTAGTTTAATCTGTTCTTTTAGGCTCATTTAAAAATCGCAATAGCAAGGTCGTCTTCCAAAGGTGTAAGTTAATGTAATTCCTGAAAAGACATACCAATCATTACTGTTTGTATTACCGAAAGCAAACCGCTCTCTAAATTCTGCATCTGGGACACTTCCGTCTAATTCATCTGAAAATGTATACCTAGCACCTATTTCTGCAGCTAAAATTAATTGATTTGAAATATTAGTTTTATAGCCTAGTACCATCGGAATTCCGTAAGCCCAACTTGTTGTGTTTTCTGAGGTATATTCTCCTGTTGAAGAGAAAAAATAATTATTGTGATTTGCCATTGTTATACCAGAGTACAAATATGGAGTTCCTTTTATGCCTGGTGTGTGCAAATCAAATTCCCAAAAGGTAAATTCCATGCCAGCTGAAATTTCTAAAATATTAGTATTAAAATTGTAACCACGCTGTTGGCGTCTTGGATCATCAGATTTTCCATCAATACCTTCTAAATCAGAAAAGATAACCGAAATTCTATACGAGTGTCTAGCACTTCTATTCCATTTTGCTATTGCTCCAATGGCTGCTTGGTTTGGTGAAATATAATTTGTTGCACCAACATCTCCTATGAAATTACTGCCACCAGCAAATATACCTACCTCATAAATTTGAGCTTGAGCATTTTGGCTAAAAATAACGCTTATTAAAATCAGGACTAAATACCTCATATATTTTTTCAGAATTTGCAAATATAACAATTATGATTACGCTTTAATAATTTGATTTAAGTTGTCTTAAGGAAAACAGTTTTTGCTGATATTTATTGTGCTAAATAAGGCTTAGTTGCGACGGTCTTCTCCCCAAAGCAGCTTTTTTCTAAGTGTATCTAAAAATGTTTTATCTAAGCGTTCTACCATTTTTATAGCAAAATTTGCCTTTTTTATAGTAACCGTAGTTGTGTTGGGTAAGGTTATAATCCTTGAGTCTAGAGACATTAAAAATTGATCCTCACGTCCATCTACCCTTAGCACTATTTTGGTACTATCTGGAATAATTAATGGTCTTGCACTTAGATTATGAGGCGCAATTGGCGTGATAGCAAAATTATTGGCATCTGGTGTAATTACAGGTCCACCGCAACTTAGAGAATAACCTGTTGAGCCTGTTGGAGTAGATACTATTAAACCATCTGCCCAATAAGATGTTAGATATTCATCATTAAGATGGGTTTCTACAGTAATCATAGAGGTTGTATTCTTTCGGCTAATGGCAACTTCATTAAGTGCGAAGTCCGTAGCCTCGATAGCATCATTTTTAGGTGTTGTTGATACACTTAATAATGAGCGCTCAGAAATTTTATAGTCTCCATTGAATATTTCAGAAAGTGCAGTTTCAATTTCATCAGTTTGTATGGTCGCTAAAAATCCTAATCGACCTGTATTAATACCAATAATAGGAATACCCAAATCTCTTACATAAGTAATAGCTCTTAAAATAGTACCATCACCACCAATACTTACGAGTAAATCAAAACTATTATCTAAGGTATTAAATGTCCTAACAGCTGAACTGTTTTGAATTACTGAATTTTGAGTTTTTATAAAATCACTTTCAAAAAAAACATGAGCTTCTTTTTCTAGTAAAAAATCAAAGAGTTTTTCAACTGCTTTTTGCGTCGTATCTTTAACGTAATTCTGACCGTAAACTGCTACCTTCATCAATTACATGTTTAAGTATTTATCGAGATATTCAGAACGCTCTTTTAAACTTTCAATATAAGAATCGTCTTCATGGCCAGAAATTATATTATAACTGTAGCGTCTAAAGGTCTGTATAATCTCATTTAGACTCGTATTTCCTATTTTTAATGTAATTCTAGCGAGATCACCTTCCATTTTAGATACAAAAGCTCCTAAAAGTTTGGCGTCATTAGACTCAACAATCTGGCTAATTTCGCTGAAGGAATAATCGTGCATGCCTTTTTCTATAATTAAAATCCCGCCAGGTTCTGCAAAGAAAGGAGTTTCATTAAATAAATGAATAATATCATTAAGTTCATAATATCCAATATATGTATTGTTTTTATCTAATATGGGCATTATGTTAGAGTCATTTTGAGCAAATCCTTCTAATACATCCAACCAATTGGTTGTGGGTCTAACAAAAAAACCTTCAATAGCATAGTTGCAATCTTGTAGGGATTTTGCACCTTCAAAACAATGTGCGTCAGTTTCAGAGATACAACCCAAATACACAGTGTCTCTCATAATTGGAATGTGAGAATATGTTAACTGATTAAAAAGTAATTGTAAATCACTTATCTTATCAGTTATACTGAGCGGTTTTATATCATTAATAACATAATCTTGTAACTGCATAATAGGCTTTAAATATCTTGCAAATTAATCAAAAATTAGCACAAAAAGCTAAGTTGAGTTATTAGAACTTATCTTAACTTTTTCTTTTTTCTGCAAAATCACCATTTTACATCAGAACTTCATGTTTTTTTAGGTCCAAAGCTATGCTATACTCAGAAAAAATCATTTCGTTATCTCGCAAAAGCTAAACTTTTCTATTTAAAATAAAAAGTAAGGTTGAGTTCAGTATTTTTGTCTTTTAAAACTTAATTAAATGACTAAGCTTAGTGTTAACATAAATAAGATTGCAACCTTAAGAAATAGCAGAGGAGGTGATGTGCCTAATGTAATTAAATTCGCAAAGGACGTACAGAAATTTGGTGCAGAAGGTGTTACTATTCATCCAAGACCAGATGAGCGTCATATACGTTACCAGGATGCTTACGACTTAAAATCTGAAGTTTATACAGAATATAATATTGAGGGAAATCCAATCCCTAAATTTATAGATATGGTTCTAAAAATTAAGCCAACACAAGTTACTTTAGTGCCAGATTCGGTTGATGCTATTACATCTAATGCAGGTTGGGACACAATTAAGCATAAAGACTTTTTAGTTGAAGTTATTAAGGAATTTAAGAGCAATGGTGTAAGAACATCAATCTTTGTCGATCCAGATTTACATCAAATTGAAGGTGCCAAGGCAACAGGTGCAGACCGTATAGAATTATATACAGAAGCTTTTGCACATCAGTATAGTCTAGGAAATAAAGATGCTATTGCGCCTTACATAAAATGTGCTGACTTAGCAAATACAATGCAGTTGGGTATTAATGCAGGCCATGATCTATCTTTAGAGAATATTAAATTTTTTAAAGAAAATATAAGTGGTTTATTAGAAGTATCTATCGGTCATGCTTTAATTGCGGAAAGCCTATATTTAGGAGTTAATAATGTTATTGAAATGTATTTAGATAAATTGAAGTAAATCATCGTAGTAAGACAAACAAATGACATTACACTCAAACATAATAGGAGAAGGTAAACCTTTTATAATTCTACATGGTTTTCTTGGAATGGGAGATAATTGGAAAACCTTAGCAAAGCAATTTGCAGCATCTAATTATCAAGTTCATTTAGTGGATCAGCGCAATCATGGTCGCAGTTTTCATTCAAATGAATTTGATTACGAATTAATGGCTGAAGATTTAAAAGCCTATTGCAACCTCAATAATTTAAAAGATATTGTGTTGTTAGGACATTCTATGGGAGGCAAAACAGCGATGCTTTTTGCAACAAAATATCAAGAATTGGTTTACAAACTTATAATAGCAGATATTTCTCCTCGTTATTACCCGATACATCACGATGCAATTTTAGATGGACTAGGACGTTTAGATTTTTCCAAATTAAAAAGTAGAGGTGAAGCAGATGACGTTTTAAGTGAATACGTGCAAGATGTTGGTACGCGTATGTTTTTACTCAAAAATTTATATTGGGTTGAAAAAGGGCAATTGGGTTTACGACTAAATCTAGAGGTCTTAAAAGCTAATGTTTCAGAAGTTGGTGAAGCGCTTCCAATGCATTCAACATTTAATAAAGAGACTTTGTTTTTGCGCGGAGATAAATCTGAATATATTGGCGAAACAGATGAAGCTATAATCCGAAGACATTTTTTGAATTCTGAGATTGTTACGATCTCAAATGCAGGTCATTGGTTACATGCAGAGAATCCAAAGGAATTTTACGATAACGTCATAAAGTTTATATTATAACTTTGTGTTTATGAAGAAAACAAGAGTCTTAAGAAATTTTTGGTATAGCTTAACAGCTAATCAACGTTTTTTATTCCGTAGAGTCTATTACTTTCCTATCGATTTTTGGGACAAGTTAACAGGGAAAACAAATAAGTATGTGCCATCTCGAGGGCTAATATATACAGGTTCTCCTGCTAGCGCAGAAAAGTATATTCAGCAAGGCTTAATGCAGTTAAATACACTTAAAAAAGAAATTAATTTACAGCCAAACGATAGTGTTTTAGATATTGGGAGTGGTGTTGGTAGAACTGCTATCGCTCTAACTACATGTATTGATAAAACTGGGAGTTATGATGGTTTTGATGTTGTTAAAGAAGGAGTAGATTGGTGCAATGCGAGATTAGGTAAAGATTATCCAAATTTTAAGTTTAAATACGTATCTATCTATAATGATTTATATAACAAGTCACTTGTAAAAACTGCTGAGTTTAAATTTCCTTATGACGATAATTGTTTTAGTAAAGTTATATCATTTTCATTATTCACACACATGCAGATAAGTGAAATACAACATTATTTTTTTGAAATACAACGTGTTTTAAAACCAGATGGATTATGCCTTTCAACCTTTTTTCTATATAATGATAAAGAGGAAGATTATGTGTCTAGTAATGCTGATTTTGCCTTTCCACATAAAAAAGATAATTATAGATTAATGAACCAAAATGTTAAATCTGGAAACATTGCCATACACAAGGATAAAATAAAATCAATGCTAAAAAATGCAAATCTAGAATGCGTAAAAGTCAGCGATGGTTTTTGGAAAAATGATGATAATACGACGAAAGAGTATCAAGATATAGTTATATTTAGAAAAATATAAGAGAAATTATGAATTTAATAATACGTCTTTTGCTTAACGCTTTAGCAGTTTTTGCTTTGGCAAATCTATTAACTGGTGTTTACGTGGATGGCTACCTTGGCGCAATCATTGTTGCCGTTGTACTATCTATTCTTAATTTATTGGTAAAACCAATTTTAGTCATCCTAACATTACCAGTTACTATTATCACCTTAGGCTTATTTTTATTAGTTATCAATGCGCTAATTATTCTTTTAGCAGATAAACTTATAGACGGATTTAGTGTTTCTGGATTTTGGTGGGCAATACTATTTAGTATTCTATTGTCTATACTACAATCATTGCTACAGTCATTCTTAAAAGACAATAAAAAATAACCAAATACCTAAGGGTGAAAACTGTTGTTGGGTTGCAAAAAAAAGTGTATTTTTGCAGCCCAATTTTAGTTTCAAGAAAATGAACATTACAAGAGAAAACATCGATGCATTAAATGCAGTTGTAAAAGTAGATATCGCTAAAGAAGATTATAGTGATAAAGTTGAGCAAATCTTAGCGGATTACCGTAAGTCTGCAAATATTCCTGGTTTTAGAAAAGGCCATGTACCAATGGGAATGGTAAAAAAGCAATATGGTAAGGCTGTATTAGTAGATGAGGTAAATAAGTTGCTTCAAGATGCACTTGGCAAGTATTTGGTTGAAGAGAAACTAGACGTATTAGGAAATCCTTTACCAAAACCACAAGATGATTTAGATTGGGATTCAGATGCATTTTCATTTGAATTTGAATTGGGTTTAGCACCACAATTCGATGTGAATCTTAAAAGTAAAAAAGCCATTACGCATTACAATATTGTTGCAGATGATAAAATGGTAGATAATCAAGTAAAGCATATTCAGAAACAATATGGTAAAATCGTTTCTCAAACCGACGTGTCTAAGGATTCTGAAGTTACAGGAACATTTTTCAACGAAGACAAGGGCATCGACAATTCTACGATGATAACTTTAGATAAGCTAAAGGGCAGAACAAACCCTAAGAAATTAATCGGAGCTAAAGTGGGTGATGTTATTACTTTAAAGACAAAAGGGTTATTTAACGACGACCACGATTTAATGACATTTTTAAAAGTACCTCACGATGATGCTCATGGTCTTAATGTAGACGTAAATTTTGAAATCACCGAAATTAACGGAAGAGAATTAGCAGACCTAGACCAAGATTTATTTGATAAGGTTTTTGGACCAAAAGCTGTGACTTCCGTAACAGAATTAAAGGATAAAATAAAAGCAGATTCTGAAAAGCAATTTGCACAACAAGGTGATCAGAAATTATTAAATGATGTTACTGAGTACCTTGTAGAAAACACAAAATTTGATTTACCAGCAAGTTTTTTACAGAAATGGATGCAAACTGCAGGTGAAGAAATGATGACGGAAGAGCAAGCTAAAGAAGAATACGAAAAGTCTGAAAAGAGCATGCGTTATCAATTAATTGAAGGAAAATTAATCACAGACCATAACTTACAAGTTCAGTTTGACGAAATGAAGGCCTATTCTATGGAAATGATAAAAGGACAAATGGCTCAGTTTGGTCAAATGAATCCTTCAGAAAAAGAATTAGAGGATATTGCGGCTCGTATTTTAGGTAATCAAGAAGAAGTAAAACGCCTATCTGAGCAGTTAATGAGTCAGAAATTATTAAACCTATACAAAACTGAAGGAAACATTAAGAAAAAAGACATCACTTACGATGATTTTGTTAAAGAATTCTACAGTTAATCGATATTGAATAAATTACTATCTTTAAGGCGTAGAACTAAATAAGTTTTACGCTTTTTTTTGGCATTAATTTTCCCTAGAAAATTAGTGTTATCCTGAACCAGATTCAGGATCTCATAAATACGATATAAAATTTCATTAAATTAAAAAGAATATAGAATTATATGGATTACGGAAAAGAATTTGAAAAATTTGCAACAAAAGATCAAGGTATAAACAGTAACTATTACAGTAAGATTATTGAGAGCATGTATCCGAGTAATATGACTCCAAATATTATTGAAGAACGTCAAATGAACATTGCTGTTTTTGATGTGTTTTCGCGTTTAATGATGGACCGAATTATATTTCTAGGTACAGGTGTAAATGATCATGTCGCAAATATTATACAAGCACAGTTGTTATTTTTACAAAGTACAGATGCTAATAAAGACATTCAGATTTATATCAATTCACCAGGAGGTTCGGTCTATGCAGGTTTAGGTATTTATGATACGATGCAATTTGTAAAACCAGATGTAGCAACAATATGTACAGGTATCGCAGCCTCAATGGCAGCTGTATTATTATGTGCTGGTGAAAAAGGAAAACGATCTGCATTAACACACTCTCGTGTAATGATTCATCAGGTAAGTAGCGGTACACAAGGTCAACTAAGTGATATGCAAATTGCGTTAAAGGAAACAATTAGAGTTAAAGAAGAATTATACGCTGTAATTGCAAAACATTCTGGCAATTCAATTGAGCAAGTAGAAAAAGATTCTGATAGAGATTATTGGATGCGCTCGCAAGAAGCCCTAGACTACGGAATGATTGATGAAGTTTTAACACGCAAGTAATCCCTCATAATTGCGACTATATAATTCCTAACTAGAATTTAAATTATGGCAAAAGAAGAATTAGAATGTTCATTTTGTGGTAGAAAGAAACCAGAAACAAGCTTGTTAATCGCAGGCTTAGATGCACATATTTGTGATCGTTGTATAGAACAAGCACACGGTATTGTAATCGAAGAGTCTAAGCAAACAGGTAACACTGAGTTAAGTGCAGAATTAATGCTGAGAAAGCCAAAAGAAATTAAAGCCTTCTTAGATGAATATATTATTGGACAAGAGTACACAAAACGTGTAATGTCTGTAGCAGTTTATAATCACTACAAGCGCCTTTTACAACCACCAACAGATGATGATATTGAAATACAAAAGAGTAACATTATCATGGTTGGGCAAACAGGTACTGGTAAAACATTAATGGCAAAAACAGTTGCCAGAATGTTGAATGTACCTTTGGCTATTGTTGATGCAACGGTATTAACAGAAGCAGGTTATGTTGGAGAAGATGTAGAGAGTATTCTAACACGTTTACTGCAGGCAGCAGATTATAACCTTGAAAAAGCCCAACGTGGTATTGTTTTTATAGACGAAATTGATAAAATTGCACGCAAGAGTGATAATCCATCTATTACAAGAGATGTCTCTGGTGAAGGAGTGCAACAAGCCTTATTAAAGCTTTTAGAAGGCACTGTTGTTAATGTGCCGCCAAAAGGTGGTCGTAAACATCCTGATCAGAAATTTATTGAAGTAGATACTGAAAACATCTTATTTATTGCTGGTGGTGCTTTTGATGGTATTGAACGTGTTATTACAAAGCGTTTAAACATGCAAGCCATTGGTTATAGCTCTATAAATTCAGATGACTCTATAGACGATGATAATATTTTGCAATATATCATTCCAAAGGATTTAAAAGATTTTGGTTTAATACCTGAAATTATTGGTCGTTTACCAGTATTAACACACATGGATCCTTTAGATGCTAACACATTAAGAGCCATACTAACAGAGCCCAAAAATGCCATAATTAAACAATATAAAAAGTTGTTTTTAATGGATGAGGTAGAATTTACAATAACTGAAGGAGCTCTAAACTTCATTGTAAGTAAAGCCATAGAATACAAACTTGGTGCTCGTGGATTGCGTTCGCTATGCGAAGAAATCTTAACCGAAGCTATGTTTGATTTGCCAGGTTCTGGTGAAACCAAATTCAATGTGTCAAAAGCTTATGCTGAGGATAGATTATCAAAATCTACTTTAAAGAAGTTGAAGGCTGTGTCTTAGATATAATATAATTATAACTAAAAAACCACAATTTCAAAATTAGAAATTGTGGTTTTTTTAGTTAGGATAATTAATAATATTGCTCGCAATATTTTATATAATTTCGAGGGATTTTAAATAATGATAGCACATTTATTTGATGTAAATATATAGGCTATACTAAAACTAAGTTTGATTTTTGGATAAAGCTTATTGTATTCTCGGTGTATGAAATTTCTTTGCTAATTTAAGCGACGAAGTGGTCTAATAATCTAAGCATTGTTCAGTCTTAGTAAATCTTCAACATAATTACGAGAATTTGAAAGGCGTGGTACTTTATGCTGTCCTCCAAGTTTATCGTTTTCCTTTAACCAATCATAGAATAAATTTGGCCTTGCATTATGTATTCTAGGCTTGTTTAAGGTCATATTATTATGTCGTTTTGCTTCATAGTCAGAGTTTAATGACTTAAGTGCGTCGTCAAAAAAGGCTTCAAAATCAGACATATTTTTTGGTGGAGTCTTAAATTCAATAATCCACTCGTGTGCTCCTTTTTCTTTACCCTTCATAAATATTGGAGCGGCTGTATAATCTACAATTTCAGCTGCGGTATGTTTACATACTTTCTTTAGTGCATCTTCAGCATTTTCAATAATAAGTTCTTCACCAAAGGCATTGATATGATGCTTAGTTCTTCCAGAAACCTTAATTCTATGTGGATTGATACTCACAAATCGTATAGTATCACCAACTTTGTAACGCCAAAGACCAGCATTGGTAGTAATTATAACAGCGTAATTGGTGTTGAGCTCAACATCACTAAGCGGAATGACTTTTTGTTGGTTAGTACCGTAGCTGTCCATAGGTATAAATTCATAAAAAATGCCATAATCTAGCATTAACAATAAGTCACCCGAATTATTTTGATCTTGTATCGCAAAGAAACCTTCAGAGGCATTGTAGATTTCGTAATACTTAAAACTATGTTTTGGAAGTATGTTTCTGTACTGATCTATATAAGGATTAAAACTTACGCCGCCGTGAAAGTAAACTTCTAGATTTGGCCAAATATCAAATAGGTTGTTTTTTCCTGTTTTTTCTAATACATTGTTCAGTAGCACCAACATCCAAGATGGCACTCCTGCCAGACTCGTTACGTTTTCTTCTATCGTCTCATCTACAATAGCTTGCATTTTGGTTTCCCAATCGCTCATTAGCGAAACTTTGTTACTTGGTGTACTGCTAAATTCTGCCCAAAATGGCATATTATCTATAAGGATAGCACTTAAATCGCCGAATACGGTTCCGTTCTCTTTGTAGAGTTCTTTGCTGCCACCTAATCGTAAACTTTTACCAGTGAACAATTGCGCATCTTCGTTATTATTTAAATACATACAGAGCAAGTCTTTACTTGCAGCGTAATGACAATCTTCTAAAGATTCTGTACTTACAGGAATAAATTTACTTTTTGCGTTTGTAGTACCACTAGATTTGGCAAACCATCTTATGGGTGTTGGCCAAAATATATTTTGCTCACCATTGCGAGAGCGTTCTATTAAGGGTTGAAAGGTTTCGTAATTTACAATAGGAATTCGCTCACTAAAATCTTTATAGCTTTGTATAGATGCAAAATCATATTGCTTTCCTATCTCAGTATCTTTTGCGATTTTTAAAAGACTGAATAGCAATTCATTCTGTACTTCGTTTGGGTATTTAATAAACAATTCAATTTGATGAAATCGCTTTTTTAAAAACCAGGAAGCAATAGAATTTACAATTGGAATTGGCATGGATTGGCTATCTTCGTGAACTAATTAATGCTAAAAATACTAAATTTATTTTATGGTTTATACAGGTGTACTTACCAAAATGCAAACTGAGTTTTTAGAACCAATACAATACTATTTGGTTTTTAAGAATGACTTCATTCATGTCAATCAATTATTGAATTCGTCTATTGCAATCAAACGTGTTGGTCATCAATGTTTAAGCTGTGGATTAGATAAGCCAATTTATAGACAAGGCTTTTGTAAAAGCTGTTTTTTCGACAAACCTTTTGCAGGTGATTGGATAATGCGTCCCGAACTAAGTACAGCTCATTTAGATAAAGAAGATAGAGACTTAGAGTACGAAAAGAAAGTACAGTTACAACCTCATATTGTTTATCTCGCCAATTCGAGTAATGTTAAAGTTGGAGTAACAAGAAAAACACAAGTGCCAACACGTTGGATAGATCAAGGTGCACACGAAGCTATAGAAATTGTAGAAGTGCCTAATCGTTATTTGGCTGGTATCACTGAAGTAGCTTTGAAAGCTTATGTAGCCGATAAAACCAATTGGCGAAAAATGTTAAAAAATGATATTGACGATGAAAATCTATTAGAGTGGAGGGAAAGGCTGAAACCATACATTCCAGATGAAGCTAAGGATTACTTTATTGAAAATAATGCGGAAACACATTTACAGTTTCCTGTAGAATTCTATCCTGAAAAGCCAAACAGTTTAAACCTTAAAAAACAGATTGAATACTCTGGAAAGTTAGTTGGCATTAAAGGACAATATCTCATATTTGAAGATAATACGGTTTTCAATATTAGAGCTAACGAAGGTTTGGTCGTAGAGCTTTCAGTCTAAAGTTAATTATTGGGAACAAAAAAAGAGCAATATTTCTATTGCTCTAATATATTATTAAAATTCAGGTAAACTTATACGTTTTCAGCGTCTCTTAGACCTTGAATGTATTCAGCTTTCTGAATCTCTCTTCTTCTTTTTACTGAAGGCTTAGTAAAATAACGCGATTCTCTAAGGTTCTGCATAATCTGCACATTTCTGTGTTTACGCTTATAACGCTTAAGAGCTCTTTCTATATTTTCTCCTTCTTTAATTTCGATTTTAATCATTATATCGATACTTTTTTGTTATCTAATCCTTCAAATGGTCGGCAAATATATGCTAACTATTTTAAAATAAAAAATTAAATCTTTGTTTTAGAAATTTATTTTTATCCTAGATATGTTTTCAAGATTTTGCTCTTACTTGCGTGCCTTAATCTCCTAATTCCTTTTTCTCTAATTTGTCTTACACGCTCTCTTGTAAGATCGTAAATACCTCCTATTTCTTCAAGTGTCATAGGTGGCTGATCTCCAATCCCAAAGTTAAGTCTAATCACATCACTTTCCTTTTGAGTTAAAGTCTCAAGCGCACGTTCTACTTCAGTATTTAAAGATTCTTTCATTAAATCTCTATCTGGTCTTGGTGACTCACTAGCACTCACAACATCATAAAGACTAAAGGTCTCTCCATCTTTTAATGGTGCATCCATAGATAAGTGACGACCAGAATTTTTCATAGATTGCTTTACTTCACGCACACTAATATCGAGTTCGCGCGCAATTTCATCCGCATTCGGAGGTCTCTGATTAATTTGCTCTAAGTGAGAAAACGCCTTATTGATTTTGTTTATGGTACCAATTTTATTTAGTGGTAATCGTACAATACGAGATTGCTCTGCTAATGCTTGTAAAATTGCTTGTCTGATCCACCATACAGCATAAGAAATAAATTTAAAACCTCTAGTTTCATCAAAACGTTTTGCTGCTTTCACTAAGCCAGCATTACCTTCATTAATTAAATCTGGAAGTTTTAACCCTTGGTTTTGATATTGTTTAGCCACAGAAACAACGAAACGTAGGTTTGCTGTAGTTAATTTATCTAAAGCTTCTTGATCACCTTTCTTAATGCGCTGCGCTAATTCTACTTCTTCATCTGCAGTAATTAACGGAATTTTACTTATATCTTGAAGATATTTATCTAATGATTTATCTTCTCTGTTAGTTACTTGCTTGGTGATTTTTAATTGCCTCATATATCCTTTTAAAATTTAGTGAACCTACATTATAACCCAATTTTTTAAAAAAGCAAACAATTAATCAATTATTAACTAAAATTAACTAAAATCACGCCTTTTCGACCCTCTAGATCTAGTTTTTGGTAGAATCTTGTTCTTTTTCCTCTTTCTTTTTCTTCTTTCCGCCTAAGATGCCATCTAAGATAGATTTCACTCCTTCCTTAACGTTATCTTCTGGAGTATTCGTTTTGGTGCTATCTGTTTTAATTCCCACAGGTTGCGAGATAGAATCAGTTTTAGTGCCGTTTTTATTTCCTCCTAAAACACCACCAAGTAAATCTGTAATTTTATCTTTTCCTTTTCCTATTAATTTTTGTTTTTCAATTTCAACTAATTGTTTTGTTAAGTTTGAAACTCCACTTGTTAAGTCTGTTTTAATTTGAGGACTAGAAAATGTACCACCAATACTTGCCGTAACGGGAATTGAAATTTTATTCACCTCATCATCATTTATTTTTCCTATCAATCGGTTCACTTCACCGCCCAAATATTTAGCAGGTACGTTTAATACAGCACTGTAATTAATGTTGTTTGAAAAACTGTGTGTACCAGAAACTTCAATAGGTATATCTTTATATGTAATGGTAAATGGTTTTACGGAAACTTGTCCGTTTTCAAAACTTAGCTTGGTTTTAATATCTTTTAAATCGAGTTTGTCTAAATCAAGGAAATTCAGTTTACTAACTAAGCCAGATAATATTTTGCTCTCGCCAGTGTTGATGTTATTTGTCAATACTTCTGCCAAGGCATCACCTGTAATAGACGTTAAATCTGGTGAGAAGTTTTCATCTAAAAAACCACTTAAATCTATTGTTGAATTTAATTTACCTTGAAGCACTTTAGCAATAGGTGCTAAAAAACTCAACATTTCCAAATCTTTAAAGGATTGTGAAATATCAAATTGCGACATTGCTAATTTCATGTCGAATTTTGGTTTGGCGTCTTTTGTAGAAACGTTTCCAGAAATACCCAACTTACCGTTGAACATATCTGTAGTCATGTTTCTAAGATTTGCGTTTTGGTCTTTAATATATAATTGTCCTTTTACGTTTTTTAAATTCAAGTTATCATAAATCACCGTATTTGCGTTAGCTGTAATTGTACAATCTAAAAAATCTGGAATCTTTAATGATTCTGAATTTGATGTCGTTTTATTAGAGTTAGTTGATGCAGCTTCATCTTCAATCATAAAATCAGAAATAGCAAATGTGTTAGAATTCACATTAAAATTCCCTTGAAGCTTTTTGTCACTTAATAAAAATCCTAATAAATTATTGATGGTTCCTGTTGCGGAAAAATCACTTTTTCCTGTTAAGGCATCGAAACTATTTAGGTTAACTGTGCCAGGTTTGAAGGTTAAATCGGCTTTGTTAATTTGAATTGGGTTTACAATATCTTCCGAAGAAAATATAAAATCAGAAATTGAAACACTGCCATTATTTTTAATACGCTGGTAAGCGTTTGTTTCAATCGCATTCATATCAAACGCTGTATTTATTTTTCCTTTTAGAATACCGCTTAACTCATTTTCTAATGCAATAGGATACGCCTTAGTAATGTTGGCCAAATTTAAAACACCATCTAAATTGGCGTTGACCAACATATTACCAGTCAGGTTTTTGATGTGCGCTTCAGACCTAAAAACATCTTGGTCTATTTTAAAATTGAGTTTGTTGATATCTAAAAATGTATCGTCCACATTACCAGATGTGTTTTTTACAGAGGCATCAATCATTATATTAGTAACACTTTTTGGCAGGTCTGGATATTTAAAAGAGGCATTGTCTGAACGCATATTAATATCTAAGGTTGGGATGGTTTCTTCTGAAACTAAACCCTTAATAATTCCGTTAACCGTAAAATTACCAGTAGTGCTCACGTTTTCAATATTTTGAGCATAGGCTTTAGGAATTACAGCTAAAAAGTCTTTAAAAGATGATTCAGGGTTTTTGAAGGTGATATCAATCTCTTGTCCTGCTTCAACCATTTGCACAAAACCTTGAAACTCTAAAGCCAAAGCATTAATAAATCCTTTATTTTCTTTAAAGGTATATTTCTGTTGCTCTAAATCTAAGTCTATAAGCGCATCTAATTTTATAATGTTATTGCTTAGATATTCTGTACTATCTATAGACATTGAAATTCTGGCTTCGGTTTTGGTATTTAATTCAGACAATTCACCAGAAAAAATCCCTTTTCCGCTGTGGTTAATTTCCGTGGCGTAAATTTGGGTGTTTGCAGCTTCGTCTATATAAGTGAAGACGCTATTATTGAGTTCGTAATTTTCTATATCAAAGCTAAAGCCAGCAGTAGTTGTGTCAGTTGCCACTGTATTGGTATTTCCTTTTTCCTTAACAATATCGTAGTTTACAGAGCCATTAGTGTTGGTCTTAAGCGTCAAGAGCATTTCATCCGCGATAATTTCATTAATGATTAGCGGTTCTTCTGTGCCCTTAAATAATTGCATTAATGGCATTTCAAAAGACAGTGATTTTGCTGTTGCTAAAGTTTCGCCTTCAAAAGGTGCTCTATTGTTTATTTTTAAATTATCTACGCTGACCTCCGCTTTTGGAAAGCTGCTAATGAGGCTTAAACTTATATCATCAAAACTTAAATCTGCATTGAGGTTTTCATCTGCATAATTTTGAACGATAGTATCTATTTTAGATTCTAGTACAAAAGGTATCGCAATGAGTATGGCGACAAATATTAATAAGATGATGCCTATAATTTTTAAAATTTTTTTCATGATGAATTCTTAGTAGTTTTTAGATCAAAGTCTATATAAAGTACGTAAAATACGACAGAATAGATGCTTACTTTGCAAAGATTAAGAAGAATTTAGTCTTTTACTTGCGGTTACAGTAAATTTATTTCCTCATTTACTTTGAGTTTAAAACGTTTTCTGAAGAGATAAACACCTAAATATAGAAATGGTGTATCGAAAGCTGCAACTAATACTTTAAACAGGAAACCACTTATTAATAGTCCTTTAAAATTAGCCCATTCTATAATGCCGAATGCGCACAATAAAAACACAATAGTAAATGTATCTACAAACTGAGAAAACCAGGTCGAAAAGTTATTACGTAACCAGAGATGTTTGCCTTTGGTCTTGCGTTTCCAGAAATGATAAATCTGAATATCTATAAATTGCGCAAATAAATACGTAATCATGCTGGCAAAAACTGCGATAGTAGAATTTCCAAAAACAGTATTAAACAAATTATCACTAACAGGTGACCATGATGTGGCAGGTACTATTGATGCTATATAAATAATTAGTAGTGAGAAAAGTGAGGCAAAAATACCAACAATAACGACATCATTAGCGCGCTTCTTTCCATAAATCTCACTAATTAAATCGGTAATTAAAAACGTAATAGGATAAGGTAAAATACCAACTGAAATTTCAAAAAATTTTGAACCAAAAATAGTAATATCAAAAGGATGCCAATAGAAAAATTTCTGAAATATTAAATTTGAAACCACTAAAGATGTCATAAAAAGTGCGCCTAACAACAAGTAAATACGTTGGGCTAAAAGCTTATCTTTTAATGGCATTGAAAATGGTTGATAAATAGTTGTTGCAAAGATAAAGGATTAATTATTCTTTTAGTTATTTTGAACTCTGTATGATAACAACCAAAAAAGTCTATATAGCATTGGGAAGTAATAAGGGCAACAAATTAGAATATTTGCAAGCTGCTGTTGATGCTATCTTTGAAAAAATTGGTTTGGTTAGTAAGATTTCTAAAGTTTATAGCACACCAGCTTTGGGTTTTGAAGGTAATGACTTTTATAATGCGTGTATTAAGGTTGAAACGAAGCTAAAACCTAAGAAAATACTTAAAATACTTCAAGGTATTGAATCTAAATTAGGTCGATCAAAAAAAACATTGGATACTTATGAATCTCGTGAAATTGATTTAGATATTATTTTTTATGATGATATAATTATTAAAGAGAAATCTTTGGTTATTCCACATCCTGAAATGCAAAAGCGGAAATTCGTTTTACAACCACTTTTGGATGTAGCTAAGACCATTGAACATCCTGTATTTAAAAACTCTGTTGAGGTTTTGCTTGAAGACTGTAAAGATGAATCTAGCATTGAACCGATTAAAATATGGTTAAAAAATCCGTCTAAGAAATTTGCTTTTAGTGATTATAATTACATAGCAATTGAAGGAAATATTGGAGCAGGCAAAACAAGTTTGGCTCATAAAATTGCTCAAGATTTTAATGCGAAGTTAATTTTGGAACGTTTTGCAGATAATGCATTTTTACCAAAATTCTACAAAGAACCATTGCGTTATGCTTTTACTTTAGAAATGTCGTTTCTAGCAGACCGTTATCAACAAATCAGCGATGATCTGTCGCAATTAGATTTGTTTAAAGATTTTATGGTCAGTGATTATGACGTCAATAAGTCGCTCATATTTTCTAAAGTAACCTTGCCAGAAGATGAATTTAGATTATACCGAAAACTATTCTACCAAGTCTATAAAGATATTGCAAAGCCAGACTTGTATGTCTATTTATATCAGAACACAGAACAACTGCAAGCAAATATTAAAAAGCGTGGACGTGATTACGAGAAAGGTATTAAGGACGATTATTTAGAAAACATCAATTCAGGTTATTTAGAATTCTTAAAAAGCCAACCCGAAATGAATGTAAAGATTATTGATATCTCTGAGAAGGATTTTGTGAAATCTCGTGAGGATTATTTATGGCTATTGAATGAAATAGTTGCTTAAAAGCACGTGTATAGCAATGTTGTAATTCTTCCTTTATTATTATCTAAGATAATCTCATTAAGATTTTCTTTTTCTATTACTTCTAAGTGAAATGGCTCTTTCAACAAATCAACTCCACTATTTTGTTTTAAACGAATACCTTGTCCTGCTATTTTATCTTTATTAGGTTTAAAGTTACTCAGGGGTAAATGCTCTGTTAGAATGATGTATTTGTAATTGAGTAGTTTATTAACTATGTTCTGAATTTCTTTATTTGAGAGATGTTGAAGGACTTGTCTTAAAATGATGCAATCTCCTTCAGGAAGTTTGTCTTTCGAAATGTCCAAACAATGAAACTCTAAATTCATAGCGTTAAATAACTTTTGATTTCTATCTATTAGATTTTCAACAACATCAATAGCAATGTATCTTTTGGTGTGCTTAACCAGATGCTTTCCAATATTAAAATCACCACAACCCAAATCGCAAATGGTTAGTGAATTATTATGAGAGCTTAAAAAAGTGATTACGGCATCGATATATGGCTGTACAATTTTTACATCGTGAGATCCTTCACCAGAATAAAAATCAAAATCATTTCCGCCCCAAAGGTGTAAATCATAAATCTGATTCATTACGGCTTTGGTTGGCCAAGGTTGTTTTGTTTTGCGTTTAGGTTTCAGAGTTTTGGAATTGGATTTTTAAAATTTGGAATTTAGCTTGCTGTAAACATCCCAAACCACAACACCACAACTCACCGAAATATTCAATGAATGCTTAGTTCCAAACTGCGGAATCTCAATCACAACATCACTAGCATCCACAACGTCTTGTGAAACTCCTTTAACTTCATTACCAAATACAAAAGCATATTTTTTGTTTGGGTGAGGTTTAAAATCGTTGAGCATTGTTGAATGTTCGGCTTGCTCTATAGAGCAGATAGTTATGTTCTCAGCTTTTAATTTCTCAACAAGGTCCATTGTATCTTCAGCAGAGTCCCAATCCACAGTTTCCGTGCTTCCTAAAGCTGTCTTTCTAATATCGTTGTGAGGTGGTTGAGCTGTAATGCCACAGAGATAAATTTTTTCAATTAAAAAGGCATCACTCGTTCTAAACACAGAACCAATATTGTTTAAGCTTCTAATATTATCTAGAATTATAATAATAGGAGTCTTTTCAGCTTTTTTAAATTCTGAAATCTTTAAGCGGTCTAATTCTTCGTTTTTTAGTTTTCTCATAGCCAGTTTTGGAGACCTGCTAGGTTTTTAAACCTAATAGGTCTGTTATTCAAGTTTATCAACATCTGTAAATAACTTATAGCTTTTCAGTTTCAATAAACCTCAAATTATAAGTAAATTAGCATTCTTACAATCCCGATAGCTATCGGGACAAAAATAAAGAAAACAGTTGGCTAAAAAGGTAAAAAAAATAACGCCATTAATGAAGCAGTATAATGCTATCAAGGTTAAATATCCTGATGCTTTGTTATTATTTCGTGTTGGTGATTTTTACGAAACCTTTGGCAGTGATGCCGTAAAAGCATCTAAAATCTTAGATATTATCTTAACCAAACGTGGTGCTGGAAGTGAGAGTGAGACAGAATTGGCTGGTTTTCCACACCATTCTATAAATACGTATTTACCTAAATTAGTAAGGGCTGGCGAACGTGTTGCGATTTGCGACCAATTAGAAGACCCAAAGCAAACCAAAACCATTGTTAAACGTGGCGTAACTGAATTGGTAACACCAGGCGTAGCTTTTAATGATGATATTTTGCATTCTAAATCTAACAATTTTTTAGCAGCTGTTTATTTTGAGACCTCGACAGTGTCGGCCACCAAAATGCGCATTGGAGTGTCATTTTTAGATATTTCTACAGGTGAATTCTTAACCTCTCAAGGCAATGCTGAATATATTGATAAGTTGCTTCAAAATTTTAGCCCGAGTGAAGTATTAATTTCTAAGAAAAGCCGAAAACTGTTTTCTGAAAACTTCGGAAATGATTTTCATACGTTTTATTTAGAAGATTGGGTGTTTCAAGCAGATTATGCCAATGAAATGTTGATTAAACATTTTAATACAACAACCTTAAAAGGTTTTGGAATTGAAGATTTGTACGAAGGTATTATTGCTTCTGGAGTTGTGCTTCATTATTTAAACGAAACGCGTCACAATAAATTAGAACATATTACTACAATTTGCAGAATTGCAACGGACGATTATGTGTGGATGGATAAATTCACAATTAGAAATCTTGAGCTTTATAATTCTACGAATGCGAATGCGGTCACGTTAATCAATGTTATTGATAAAACGATTTCAGCCATGGGAGGACGAACTTTAAAGCGTTGGTTAGCATTACCTTTAAAGCATGCCGAAAAAATAAAACAGCGTCACGAGGTTGTAAAATACTTGCTAGAGAATGAATCTGTGCTTCAAAAGAATCAAGGACAAATAAAACACATTGGAGATATTGAGCGGTTAATTTCGAAAATTGCGACTACCAAAGTGAGTCCACGAGAAGTGATTCAGCTTAAGAATTCTTTGGAAGCTATTGTGCCAATTAAATCGATAGCCGAAACCTGTGACAATGAAGCTTTAAAAATTTTAGGAGATAATTTGCACCGTTGCGATTTACTGCGTGAAAAAATAAAGGAAACGCTATATGAAGATGCGCCAGTTAATATTCTAAAAGGTAGCACGATTGCAGAAGGTTTTTCAATAGAATTAGATGAATTGAGAGGCTTATCAAAATCGGGTAAAGATTATTTAGATAACATGCTAAAGCGCGAAAGCGAGCGTACAGGCATTACTTCATTAAAAATAGCATCTAACAATGTTTTCGGCTATTATATTGAAGTTAGAAATTCGCATAAAGATAAAGTTCCAGAGGACTGGATACGTAAGCAAACTTTAGTGAATGCAGAGCGTTATATCACAGAAGAACTGAAAGAATACGAAGCAAAGATTTTAGGTGCAGAAGAACGGATTTTAGCTATTGAGCAACAGTTATTTGCTGAGTTGGTAACTTGGATGCATCAATTTATTATTTCGGTTCAGCAGAATGCACAGCTTATTGGTCAATTAGATTGCCTTTGCGGATTTGCAAGTTTGGCAAAAGCAAATAAATATACCTATCCAAAAATTGACGATAGCTTTGATTTGGAGATTAAAGATGGTCGCCATCCTGTGATTGAAAAACAACTACCATTAGGTGAGCCATACATTGCTAACGATTTATTTTTAGATCGAGAATCGCAGCAGATTATAATGATTACTGGACCGAATATGTCTGGTAAATCAGCGATTTTAAGACAAACTGCGCTCATTGTATTATTAGCACAAATAGGCAGTTTTGTACCAGCGAGAGAAGCTAGAATCGGTTTAGTAGATAAAATATTCACTAGAGTTGGAGCTAGTGATAATATCTCAATGGGAGAATCTACTTTTATGGTAGAAATGAATGAGACGGCATCCATTCTTAATAATATTTCAGACAGAAGTTTGGTGCTTTTAGATGAAATTGGAAGAGGAACAAGCACTTATGATGGTATTTCTATAGCTTGGGCGATTAGTGAATATTTACATGAGCATCCTGCAAAACCAAAAACGCTTTTTGCTACGCATTACCATGAGCTTAATGAAATGACAGAGACTTTCAGTAGAATTAAAAATTTTAACGTGTCTGTAAAAGAATTAAAAGATAATGTGCTTTTTGTTAGAAAATTGGTTAGAGGAGGAAGTGAACATAGTTTTGGAATTCACGTAGCTAAAATGGCAGGTATGCCGCAACAAGTGATAAAGCGCGCTAATAAAATTCTTTCGAAATTAGAAAAATCGCATTCTAGCGAGGAGTTAACAAGTAAAGTAAAAACCTTGAAGGAAGATTTGCAATTAAGTTTCTTTAATCTTGATGACCCTTTGCTTATTGAAATAAAAGACGAAATTCTTCATACAGATATCAATACCTTAACTCCTGTAGAGGCTTTAATGAAACTCAATGAAATTAAGCGAATGTTGGTAAAGAAGAAACAAGCCTAAAAGTTTTTTTATTTATTTAGAAAAAAGGCTTTGCTTTTATGATAAAAATTATAAATTTGCATCCGCTTTAAAAGCGAAAAAGTTCTTTATAAACTGCGAAAGTAGCTCAGGGGTAGAGCATCACCTTGCCAAGGTGGAGGTCGTGGGTTCAAATCCCATCTTTCGCTCTATACTTTAAAAATATACCAATTTGATTACATTTGTGATCAAGATTCTGAAGTGGTGGATCTCGATAGCTATCGGGAGGTAGACACTTAGAAATGCTGAAGTGGTGGATCCCGATAGCTATCGGGAGGTAGACACTTAGAAATGCTGAAGTGGTGGATCCCGATAGCTATCGGGAGGTAGACACTTAGAAATGCTGAAGTGGTGGAATTGGTAGACACGTTGGACTTAAAATCCAATGTCCATTAGGACGTACGGGTTCAAGTCCCGTCTTCAGTACTAAGCCTTTGCAGGAAATCTTGCAAAGGCTTTTTTGTTGCACGTACAACACAGGCAGAACATTTTATCATTTACCTTCGTGTAATTTAAATTAATAGTAAGTGCTATTATTTGTGGTTAAAATTCTCGTAAAGAAGATAATTATATCCTTTAATCTATATAAACATTTAGTAGTTTAGCATAATCAGACTGTAATACTAAAGTTTCATTATTAGCAGGAATTAAAACTGATTCTCCCATTTTTAATTTTACATCATAATTATTTATTGAGATAAGCGCAGGGCCTTTTGCACATATAAATATTACAAAGCTATCTAGATTACTGTAATCCTTTTTCTGTTCAATTTTTACTTCAAATATGTTAGTGGTGAAAAATTCACAATCTACAATAGTATTTGTTTTACCAAGCACCAAATTTTAATCTATACGCTCATTAGATTCGAAAATCTTCGTTGTCCTTTGAGCTAATTCTGTATGTAACTCTCGTCCTACTCCATTAGCATCCGTTCTATCCCAATCATAAATGCGATAAGTAATATCGCTTGTCTGTTAAATTTCCGCCAACATAATACCTCCACCTATCGCATGGACTTTTCCTGCTGGAAAAAAAGCTGTCACTTTTTGTCACTCTTACCGCATTATAATATCATAGACATTATCAGAAATAATTTCTATTGCTTTATTCGCAAATGGTTGTTCTTTTAAACCTAATATTATTTCTGAAGAGTGATCGCTATTAATGATGCATCACCTTACCGTTTTGCCAAAAGAGTTATGATGTAAATTCGCCATTTCATCATTTGGATACACCTTAATAGACAGGTTTGTTTAAGCATCTAAAAACTTAATGAGTAGTGGGAAGTTCTCGCCGAACTTCTCGAGGTTTCCTTTCCCTAAAAAGTCTGCTTTAAAAGTTTCAATGAGTACATTTAAAGATTTTCCCTGATAATCGCCATTAGAAACTATAGAAATATTTCCCTCAACACCAGATATTTCCCAACTTTCACCAACGTTGGTTGCCCGATTTCTTATTTAAGATCTCTACAAGCTTACTTCCTTCCCAGATTTTCTCTTTTAGTATAGGTTAGAATTTTAAGGGGTAAGTTATCATAGCATTTATTTTTAAGTGTACGTTGGCAAGATTATCAATTAATCTTACTTCATTTATATACTAATTAGTCATTCTTATAAAGGATTATTTCAATTAAGCATTTTAATTTTCATAGCCATTATCAAAGCTTTAATTTGTTATTTCTAAATAATAAATCATTATGATCCGATTTCGTTTTTTCATAGTTCTTGTATGTGCAAGCCTTTTTTCTTTTAGTCAAGGGTTTGAAAATTATATTTCCGCTAAAGGCAATCAGCTATTTGATGGCGATAAAGAATTTAGGTATCTGTCCTATAATGTGCCAACCCTAAATTACGTTGAAGACCATATGGATTTTGAAGAAACAAATCCTTACGGTCTTCCTTCTGAATTTGAGTTGAGAGATGTATTTGAAACCATTCAAATTCTTGGAGGTAGAGTAGCACGAACATATACAATACCTGTAAGAAATAAAAATTTCCCGAAAGAAGCGCCAACGTATGTTGAGAACTATAACGAGTTTAACGAAGACGCCTTTGTGGTAATGGATAGTATGTTAGCACTTGCTGCCGAGTATAAAATTAGAGTTATCGTCCCGCTAGTAAATAATTGGCAATGGATGGGAGGACGCCCGAATTACGCTGATTTTAGAAATAAAGATAAAGACGAATTTTGGACAGACAAACAATTAATAAAAGATTTCAAAAATACAATTAAGTTTGTTTTAAACAGAACCAATACAGTTACAGGAGTAATGTATAAAGACGATAAAACCATCATGGCTTGGGAATCTGGAAACGAGCTTCAAAATCCACCAGAATGGGGAATCGAAATTGCAAGATATGTGAAAAGCATTGATCCTAATCATTTATTTATAGACGGTTTTTTTGCGATTCATGGTGCTCTAGATCATCCAAATACTTTTGTACAACAATACGCCATAGACGAACCTGCTATCGATATGATTAGCACACATCATTATGAATCCACTTCAACAGAAATGATTACTAATTTGGCAAAAACTGTTGAAATCGTTGGTGGAAAAAAACCATTAATGATTGGGGAATTCGGTTTTATCGGAGTGTCTGGTATAGAAGAAGTATTAAATTATGTTATAGAAGAGAAGGCATTTAATGGTGCGCTTTTATGGAGTTTACGTAGGCACGATCCAGATGGTGGCTTTTACCATCATACAGAACCAGCTTCTGCAGTTTTATATAGAGCATATCATTGGCCTGGATTTAATGAAGGTGAAGTTTATGGCGAACGCGAAACTATGGAATTGTATAGACAAAAGGCTTTTGAAATACGGGAATTAGAGGTTCCTGCGATTACTAAACCTAAATCCCCAAAATTATTAGATTTTGCACATACACCAAAATTTAGTTGGCAAGGCGCTGCTGGTGCAAATGGTTATGATGTAGAGCGACGCTTAGCAACGGATAGTCTTTGGGAAATAATAAAACACAACCTAGATGATATTGATACGCCAGGATTTGATTTATATAGTGACGAAAGTGCGCAACTAAATGAGACCTATTTTTATAGAGTTATAGCATTAAATCTAGCAGGAAAATCTGAGCCTTCAAATAGTATTGGACCTATTACAATAGATTTTTTAACACGAGTTGACTATGCTAAAAGTTTAATGATTTTAGAACAGCACGACGGTTTAGAAGTTAAAACTGGCGATTGCAGATCATATAAAGAAGCGTCAACAAGAATACATGGCAAGAAAAATGCTGAAGGAATTTATTCCGTTCCTGGTACGTTTAAGGAAATTAGAATTTATTCTTATGAATCTTCCAAAAAGCCGAATATCAGCTTTTATAGTTCAGAGGATGGAGTAAAGTATGAAAACATAAAATTTGAAGTGTCTGAGTATAAGAATAGTGAAGAGAATTATGATTATCTAGTCCCTAGAAAATATGTTATAAAATATGATTCAGCTGTTAATACCACAAATAAGATCAAATACATTAAATTTAAGTCCTCAAATGAGATAGATATTGTAAGGGTTGAATTGGAATATCGATAAAATTTTAGTAAAAATTTAAATTATAGAAACAGCTAATCCTTAACCACTTTAAAGATTTTACTTGAATTTTCCGTGGTCACTTTAACAACATAAACACCTGAAGCTTTTATGGTCTTTTTAATGGTACATGTATCTATACAACTACCATTTTTAATTATTCTACCTGTAATATCATAAATGATATAAGAAAATGGTTTTATAGAAGTAATGGTGAATTCATCCTTAAAAGGATTTGGATATAATGATGCTGTAAATTCGTTTTCAATAGCATTAACAGAAAGTAACCCATTTAAGCCTACAAACTTTGACAACAATCTTATATATGCCGTTTGATAGCCATTACTATTCTCAGTAACTTCCCAAGAATTCATTGGCCAACTGGTATTAAAATCATCATAAGCTTTTTGTTTGGGTTGCCCATTGATTCTAGCAACTTGTGTTGCATCACAAGTTTGACCACTACAACCAGACGGACAACAACCATCCCAATTATAGGAAGGATTTGGACCACCAACTAAAAACCCAGGCGCAGGACCAAAAGCATCGTTTTGTACATTATCCCATGCAGTTTCATCTGCAAACCATGCATGGTAAAATTCGTTAACTCCGTTGTCAGCTCCAAAAGCATACATATTGGATAAATAGCAAAAATTTAAAGGATTTACACCATGTATGTAATGGATATAACGCTCTGCTGCCCTAAAAGCATCAGAATCATTACCTGCATTTATACCATAAATAATATAATTACTAAACATTAACCCTTTTCGGGATTTTGTACCGTTACTTCCCCAAACATAGTCTGTAAGATTTGCTAGATAAGGATCCGCTTCATTAGTTAAACCACCAAAATTATTTGATGAATTCATAGCGTTTTCATAGGTGGTTTTTATATCAGTTCTAACTGAAGGTGTAATACCAGAGAGTGAGGCATAATATAATAAGGCATCTTGGTTTTCTTGTTCAAAAGGATAAGCAAAATCCCAAAGCAACAAATGCATAGCTTCATAATTTGTCTCAACAAAAGTCTTGTAATTAGTATTTTCGGTTAAATCGTATAAGTGAATTGCTGCTCTCACTTTATAAGCAAGCCGACCATAATCATCCGTTTCTTGTTGTCCGGCTCCAATACCAACAGAATTATAGGCTGCACTATTGTTTTCCCAAACTACATTTGGGTTAGCATCTGCCCAATTCCAAGCATTAGTTGCCGCTTGCTCTAATGTGGTAGCGTATGCATTCATATTTAAGGATTCAAAAACTTTTGATCCATAAGAAAAAGCTACGGTAGCCGCTAATGTGCTGGATGTATTTACTGCTCCATATAAACTTTGCCCTGTTGCAGAAGATGGTGGCGAAGCATGCGATAAATCTACAATACTAATCATAGATCCATTGGTTTCTTGAAGTCTTAACAAATGATCCATTCCCCATTTTATTTCATCAATTATATCTGGAATTCCATTACCAGAATGAGGTAAATTATAATTGTCTGCCCAAGCCGCTGGTTGCTCTGCATAAGCTTTTAACAAATCCACAATATAATTTGAAGTCCATGTGGTGTATTTATTATAATCGCCAGCATCATACCAACCACCACTTAAATTTTTTTCGGTTGTAACATCATTTGGCGCAAGGTAACTACGACATTCTGTATCTTGTAAACTACCCATATGCGACGCTCCATCTACCCAATTGAACTCAGCATAAGGTGCGATTTTTTCATAGCCTGCACGTTGGTAGTAAAACGTACGAACGGCATGTTTTAAAACTTCATCATATACGTTTTCGGAAATACTAAATTCAAAAGATTTTAAGTTTTGGGTAATGTCCAAGATGTAATAGGTGCCTGGTGTTTCATAGGATGAAAAATTAAACCACCAAGCTCTATCTCCTGATGATGTATCTTCATTACCAGCATTCCACAAGACAAGATTACCACTAAATACCTGAGTGTGAGTTGAAGCGTTAACAAGTGCGTAAGTTGCTTCGGGTGCAAAAGATTCAGCAGCATCAAAACCAGTTACAGGATTTCGTATTACTGCAATTTTTTCTGAAGTTGGTCTGTAACCAAACTGATCTACAACAATATATTTTGAAGGTGTTTGAGCAAAACATAAATATCCAATGCAAAAACTAAAAAGCAGGACCAATGATTTCATAGTCATTAAAATAACAAAAATTAGTTACTTACTTTTAAATTCGCTTTCTTAATAATTTTAAGTGTTGACTTATCTGAAGCGAAAACAGAATTTAGACCTTGAGGTTCTTGTGGTGGATCTGCACTAAAATCATCTCCTAGTTGCCATTTTCCATCATTAGGATTGGTTTTTGCTATACCTGCAAATCCCCAGAAATTTAAACCTGCCAACGGATTTCCAGATTTTGCACTACTCACAATTTCATTGCATATAGCGTTATAAAAAACGTCCCTGTTTTTTACCGAAGCTTTTGGAGATAAGCTTTCCTTTTCTCTTGGAAATCCAAATTCTGACATTACAATAGGCTTGTTGAGTTGGTTGGCGATTACGACATGTTTATCCATATAATCAACAGCTTTTTCTATGGATTCTAGAGTAAATTCATCCTCATTTTCAATAGCGTACCAACTCCAATTTTTTGGCCACATATGCATGGTTAAGTAATCTATATTTTTATTGTCATGAACCCTTTTGTACATATTCATATCATAGAAAAAACCATGCATCCCTTCAGTTCCTGTAGATACTAAATGATTAGCATCTAAAGATTTTATTAGTTTTACTGTCTTATCAAGCCACAGACTAAAAGCGTTTTCGTGTTCTGGGGATACAAGTACACGAGGTTCATTAGCAACTTGCCATGACATAATGGTATTATCATCCGTGTATTTTACACCAGAATATGAATTGGTTCTGGTCATAATATATGCGACATGTTTGTAATAGGCTGCCATGCATGGTTCGCAAGAATGAAATTGTGCAATGTATGTCATATAATCATCCCATGAATAGTCTTCTAAAAACGGATTAGGAACTGTCCCAAATCCGTTCCATTTAAGATATTCAGACATACCACCAGACCATATCCAATTATTATTTAGATAGAGAACAGCATACATATTTCTTTTCCGCATTTCAACCAATAGATAATCTAATCCAGCTAGTAGATCGTCATTATAAACACCTTGTTGCGGTTGTAACGCCGGACTCACTTTAGAATCGCCTCCAGCACCCTCTGCGCCCACCAAAATTCTGAGATTATTGATGCCAACAGATTTCATTTGATCCAATTCTTTAATAAGGCGTTGCCGATCTCCAATATTACTTGCTGCAATGAGTGGTCCATACCAGTAATTTGCGCCAATAAAATAATACGGTTTATCGCCTTTATAAAACTGTGTTCCTTTTACAGAAACAAGATGAGGATTAGTTTGCTTTGCATTTGAAATAATCTGTTTACTCTTACAATTAAACACAAATAGCACCAGTAATAGCACTAGTGTGCTTTTTGTATTTCGTAATTTAATTTGGTAAAACATACATGTTGCTTAATTCATTTTCTAATAATACTTCAGGTTTTTGAATGAACTCCATAAAATCTGGTGTGCTAGTTAAACCTGGTGTTGGTATGCAATAAGTATCTTGTTTGTTAGACCAAAACATCATAAAGGCCAGTTCTACGTCATTGTTTGTCATAACATTATACAGGTTTTGAGCATAAAAATTGGGAATTGGACTGTTCTGTCCTGGCGTCACGAAATAACAAGTTTCTGTTAATGCCGCAATTTTTACTTTAGCAATAGCTAGATCACTGATTATTTTCAGTTTGGTATTGGCATTGTCCAAATCCATTTGATTTACGCTATCTACATCACCATAATTATCCATCCCTAAAACATCAACATAATTGTCTCCGGGATATCTGCTTAAATATTGTCCCTCTGAATTATAATTTTTATCTGGAGAATAGGCAAAGAGCATATTATTTACACCTTTAGTATCTCTAAGATACTCAACAGTAAAACGCCATAATTCTATAAATTCTTGTGGCGTACAATAGGGTGCGCCCCACCAAAACCAATCTCCATCAAACTCATGGAACGGTCTAAAAATAAACGGGACCAATTTACCGTCGCTACCAACCATAGTATTTGCGACATCTGCTACTTTGTCTAGTTTCGCTTTATAATATTCATGGTTTCCACCTCCAACAAGTAAACTTTTAAAGGCATTATTTTTTTGAAAAGTGGTCATTTCACTTGTGTAAAACTCCTCTCCTTCGTAAGGCTCTCTCAGGTGCCATACAAACACATTGACCATACCCTTATTATATGCTTCAGCAGCGTCTGATTTTATGATTTCTTCTTGTTGAAAATACCAATTATCTGATGTGCCTGCATTGTCATCGTCTGTTATAAACATAAAATCCGATCCTAAAAGCCCTGGATCACTGCCTGTTGTCTTTTTTATATCTGAATCTCCTGCATTATCATTGTAAAAACTATTAAATGCATCATGCTGACCAACGATAAAATTTGTCTTTGCAATAGTTTTTAGATTGTAAAACAAAGCAACTGTTTCTGGCGTTGCATTTGGGTTAACCATATATGTTGCTGTGTCTTCAGGCTGTAAAACAAAGGCTTCTTCGGTATCTGTAATTACTATGGTAGCCGTACTGGACGAACCAATAATTACACGAGTTTGATTTGTATCCGTTATGGTAATTAAAACTGTTTCGTTTTCTTCAGACGTATCATCTTCCACAACATTTAAAAGAAGATCTACAGATTCGGTATTTGCAGGTATAATAATACTTGTACTCAGCGATTGGTAATCTTCGCCATTAGTTGCTGTACCAGCTATAGATAGGTTAACAGTAACATTCTCAGGAAATGTTTCACTAAGATCTATCACAAATTTTCCGTTATTAGATGGCTCTTCAACAGTATTTACAGTTCTATTGATAGAAACTCTAATATCAGGAAGTTCAGTTGGCACATCATCATCCTTAGAACAGGCAAGGATTAGAAAAAATACTGCGATTAACTTAAGGTGTTTATTTTTCATAATTCTGAATTTAATTTTATACATGCTCTAGAGGTATGGTAAGGTGCTTTCCACATGCTTACTTTGTCTTCTATTACATATGGTTTCCCATTTTTATCGACTCTAAAGTGCCATTCTCCGTTTTCTTTATCAATAAGGTGTTTTTTTGTAAACTCCCAAATCTGAAGTGATTTGTGTATGTAACTTTCCTTACCACTTAATTGGTAAGCGTAATCTAAACCTATTAATGCTTCTACTTGTGGCCACCAATGCAAATCATTGTCTGTGTGATTAGTATCAAGATTTTTTTCGTTAAAAACGGCTCCATCTTTATTAATTCCTTCTTTTAAAAATGTATCAGCAACTTTAATTGCCGTTGCCTCTGTTGCCTTAATAAGATCGTTATCATTTAATGCTCTGGCTGCATCGATTACTAACCAAGCGCACTCAATATCGTGTCCAAAGGATACTGAGTTGCTTAATAATTCCCATTGATCATTAAAGAACAATTGGTAATGGTGATTGGTGTTTAAAAATGTATTCTGAAACAAATGTACTAAAGATTCTAATGCAGATTTTAATTCATCATTTTTATAAATACTAAGCAAACTTGTGTAGGCTTCTAAAACATGAAGGTGTGTATTCATGGTTTTGGAAGCATTCATATCTTTATCGCTTAGACGCATATCTTTAATAGGACTCCAATCTTCGTTGAATGCTTCAAAATAACCACCATCGTTTTTGTCTCTTGCGTGTTTTTCAAGCAATTTAAAGATTTCAATTGCCCAATTTTTGGCATTTTCGTTTTTGGTTAATTTGTAATATTCTGAAAGTGCATAAATTGTAAACGATTGTGCATAGATTTGTTTTTTTCTATTTATAGGATTCCCTTTATAATCCGCTTCCCAAAAAACACCACCATAGGTATTATCGTTAAAATAAGCCTTGATATAGTTGTAAGACCGTTCACAGATATTTAAATAATCTTTATGTTTTAAGTAATTTGAAGCATAGGAAAAAGACCAAAGAATCCTAGAATTTAAGATGATTCCTTTGTTTGCTTTTGGAACTACTTTATTATAAAAATCCCTTTTGCCTAAAAATCCACCATGCTCAACATCTATTGTGTTCAACTTCCAATAACTTAATATATTTAGAAGCTCTTGATGCAATTCGGACTTAAGATTTTTATAGGCACATTCCATAGTTAATAACGCCCTTTATTTTTTTCAATTAAATTTATTATAGTCTCTACAGAACCGGCAGATGTATATTTATCTATAGGCGAATTCATAACATAATCCACCAATTTATCTACTGTTGATACAGCTACATGTGTTCTAGTATCTGAAGACGCATAATATATATACACGGTACCATCTGCATCTTCAATCCACCCATTAGTAAACAAAACATTAGAAACATCTCCTACACGTTCTCCATTTACTGGTGCCATAAAATGACCTGCTGGTTGGTGAATTACTTTAGCAATATCATTTAAGTCTGTCATAAACATATACAACGTGTAACGCAAGCCTGCAGCAGTATTTCTAACTCCATGTGCTAAATGCAGCCATCCTTTTTCTGTTTTAATGGGCGCAGGTCCTTGTCCGTTTTTTAATTCGAAAACCGTATGATAGACTTTATTATTAATTATTTTTTCGTTCTGAACCACAGGATTTTTCATATCGTCTATGTAACCTAGACCAATTCCTCCGCCATTTCCAACGCTTATAAATCCGTCTTGTGGTCTTGTATAAACCGCATATTTACCATTCACAAATTCTGGATGCATTACCACATTTCTTTGCTGACCCGTATTAGAAATTAAATCGGGCAGTCGTTCCCAATTTAATAAGTCTTTTGTTCTTACAATACCAGCATTTGCAATAGCGGAGCTGGTATCTCCAGCTGGTGCTTCAGGATTTTTTCTCTCGGTACAGAAAATGCCGTAAATCCAACCATCTTCGTGCCTTGTCAATCGCATATCGTAAACGTTGGTATCTGGTTGGCCTTCAATTTGAGGAATAATACATGGTTTATCCCAAAATTTAAACTGATCTACTCCAGTTGGACTTTCCGCAATAGCAAAAAAGGATTTTCTATCATTGCCTTCCACCCTAACACAGAGTATGTAGTTATCATTCCATTTTATGGCTCCTGCATTAAACGTAGCGTTAAACCCAATACGTTCTATAGCATTTGGATTGGTTTCTGCATTGAGATCAAAACGCCAATGAATAGGAATATGACGAGCAGTAACCACAGGATTTAAATATCTATTATAAATACCGTTACTTTCGGATAAAGGGATATTCTTCATATCAATTAAAGTTTGATAATCGTTCTTAATTTTTTCAATCTTTTCGTTCAACACTCTTTGCATTGTTCTATTATTTTAATTATTCATTTAAGGTATTCCACCAATATTTTTTAAGTAAGATAATACATACTACAAGGATAACTAACGCTATGTATATTGGCGTTGTTTGCCTAAATATCATATACATTGGAATGATTACCAAAACCGTTTGAGCAATGATACCAATGGAAACGTTAAACATATCCCTTCCAAATTCTTTGTTTCTTTTAAAGTTTGGATCTTCAGCAATTAGCTTATCGCTTATGGGTTTCCAAAAACCCCAAGGTTTTACGTTTTTATAAAATGCTTTTAATACCGCTTCGTCTGTTGGTGGTGCAGAATAGGTACCGATAATACTTCCTATTAACGATACTACAAGTAAAATTGGAAAAAGATACAAGGCATTATACTCAGGAAATATCATAGGTGTAAAATATGCCGCTAACAGACCAGCAACCATTCCCCAGAAAAACCCTTCTCCATTAAATCTCCACCAATGCCATTTTAATATATTGGAACCGACATAACTGCCATAAAGAACAGATACTATAATATTTAAAACCGAATTGACATTCTCTGCAAAAAAGCCTAGAATTATACTGACGATAACTACAACAATGCCAGTTAGATAATTCATTCGTTTTATCTCTCTATTATTGGCCTCTGGCTTCACATATTTAATATAAATATCGTTAACCAAATAAGCTTGTGCAGCGTTTAAGGTGCCAGCAAATGTTGACATAAAAGCTGCAATAAGACCAGCCAAAAGTAAGCCTAACAAACCTACAGGCACAAAGGTTTGAATTGCAGTAGGCAAAATAAGTTCAAAATCTATATTGCCTGAAGCATTTAATAAATCTAATTTTTCGTAATAAATCAGTGCTAGAGCAGCAAACCCTGCAATCATTAAATAACGTATTGGCATTAATATCACGGAAACAAAACCACTCATTTTAGCCGCTTCGGCTGGTGATTTAGTGGATAATATTTTTTGCATATCATACGTTGGTGCTGGACCAGCAACACTTACCAATACACCTTTAAACAACATCATAAAAAGAAATATGGTAAATACACCGAAGCCATCATCTTTTATCTTCTGATTAACTTCTGGAATAATTTGTGACCAATCCATACTCATTTCTCCTTTAAAAGGATGCAACCATCCATCCGGAACTGTTAAATCACTTGTACCTACAGCTTGCCATCCTAAATAACCAATCACCAATGCAGCAACTGTCATAATTGCAAATTGTACAACATCTGCCCAAACAATACCAGACATACCTCCTAAAAGCGAATAGAACACTGCAAATAAGGTGAAAATGGTGCCATAAAAGTGAGGTACATATTCTGGTGATATTGCAAATGGGACATAATTACTAACATACTCCCAAGGCACAAAAATTTCGATAAATTTACCCAAACCAATAAAGCCATAGGCCAAATATCCGAGACACACCACCAATGCAAAAACAACGACTATTATATGAGACATTTTAGCTCCTTTTTTAAATCCAAAACGCGTTCCAATCCACTCTGCGCCTGTAGTTGCATTAGATTTTCTTAGCCATTTAGACAAATACACCATAAGGAATATTTGATTAAAAACGGGCCAAAGCCATGGCACCCAAGCACTTTTAAGGCCATAGACAAACATAAGCGTCACCAACCATATCGTTCCTGAAATATCAAACATACCTGAGGCGTTAGAAAGCCCTAGCATATACCATGGTATGGATTTACCACCTAAAAGATAATCGTCCTTACTTCGCTGAGCTCTTTTTCTGAGAACCAGACCAATAACAATAATAGTTACCAAATACAAGGCAATTATTAAAATGTCTATTGTGTTTAAAAATTTCATTAAAATTTTATGATATTAATATCCCCTAAAAAAAGAACATCGGGTTTCTCTTTAAAAGATTTGAAATCATCTTCACTTTGATGGCCTTTATAAGGCATATAATGATGTGTTAAATTGTAGTTTCTCCAGAAGAGTACCCACGCAATTCCTGTATTGGTTATGCTTGGGTATAGGACGTTAGAATACCAATCTTTAGTTTGTAACCCATTTAATCCTGTCTCAGTAAAGGCGTATAATTTTCGTTTATGAGTCGCTATTCTCTTCATCAAAGTAATGTCATCTACCACAGATTTTATATAATCCTCAGCATTATTAAAATCATAAATATCAATACCAAAAATATCCACATATTCATCACCTGGATAGTATTTCATATACCTATCATTAATGCGTAATTTGTTTGGTGAATAGACATACAATAAATTGTGTAAACCATGTTTGTCCCTCAATTGATGTACCGTGTTTCTCCAAAGTGTTATGTAATCTTCAGCTGTACAATGCGGATCGCCCCACCAAAACCACTCTCCATTCATCTCATGATAAGGTCTAAAAATTATAGGTATAGCTTTATTCTTATAGGTTAAGGTTTTTATAAAATCTGCAACTTTACTGATCCAGAGTTCATATTTTTCTTGATGGATGCCATTATTTATAATATCCTTAACCGCTGGAACTTGATCCCAAGAATCTCCTCCTGTTTTTGGATTATCTACATGCCAACTTATAGTAATTATTCCTCCAGATTTATGAGCATCAACAATTAACATTCTCATTTGGTTAAAATCAACACTGTCTATATTTTGATGATGCCCATGTTCAATTCTTCCAATATCAAAACCATACACAGCAGGGAAATCTTCAGCAACATCGTTAACATCACTTTTTGCAGAACTTAAGTCGTCTATTAATTTCCAACCAATACCATAAGCGGTTGCATCTTCATGACCAATTGCAAAGCCTTTTTTTGCGATATAAAAAAGTCGTTTATGCAATATTTTTACTGATTTTGAAACGTTCTTATCAGTTAATTGAGGTTTTTTGTACTCAGCATTATATAGTGATTTACACGACGTGAATAAAATGGCAATAATTACAATTAAGAAGGCTCGTGAAACGTATTTAAATCTCAATTTTAGTGCTGTGTTTTTATTAAAATGTAAAAATTCTATGGATAAAATTTAGAATTTATATAACTTTATGATAATAATAGTATAAGTGAGTTATCAAAGTTAGGTATTGATTATCCATATAAGTGATACTATTTTGTCATAATCATAATGAATTATTAATTAAACCCTAAGATTATGAATAAAGTACACCGCGAAATAACCCCTTTAGCACCATCTGATAGTTTTTTGGTGTTTGATAGAATAAAGGACGATTTTGACTTTCCTGTACATTTTCACCCAGAATATGAACTCAATTTTATTAAGGGTGGAACAAACTTAAAACGAATAGTTGGAGACAGCATAGAGCAGGTAAACGATTTAGAACTTGTACTTGTAGGCCCAAACTTGCATCATGCTTGGCTTATGGACCAATGCAAAAGCAAAGGTATGCATGAGATTACGATTCAATTTCACACTGATCTATTTGATGAAAAATTACTCTCTAGAAAAATAATGAAACCAATTAAGGATATGTTTGACACCTCTATCCACGGCATATTGTTTTCTGAGAAAACGGCAAAAGATATGTACCCTCGCATATCACAAATTTCAAAACTAGATAGTATGGATTACTTTCTAGAACTTGTCTCTGTACTATATGACCTATCCAATTCTAGAAATCAACGACTATTATCAACTTATACTGCGAATAGAGAAAGCTTTGAAAATAGTGATAAAATTAAAAAGGTTTATGAATATGTTCAAACGCATTATGGAAAAAAAATAATGCTTGCAGAAGTTGCAGATCTAGTTAATATGAGTACCGTGTCTTTTAATCGTTTTATGAAAAAGAGAACAGGAAAAACATTCGTAGATTATGTTAATGATGTTAGAATTGGCTATGCTTCTATACAGCTCATAGACCATGATAAAAGCATTTCTGAAATTGCATTTAATTGCGGATTTAATAATATCGCAAATTTTAATAGAATATTTAAAAAGCAAAAAAACTGTACACCTTCTCAATATAAAAGTGAATTTTCAGGGATTAAAAGAATACTATAATAGCTGTTTCAAATCCTTACAAAAGAACTTAACGAAACTATATTTTACCTTGAGTATTAACAAAATGTTATCATTTAGATGATATTTAATTAATATGTGACAAAATAATATCAATCAAAACCTCTTCCTTGTTATAATTTTGAATTTGACAATAATCGGGTTGTTATTTTACATTATTCTCAGTTTTAAATTGTAGAATTTCGCAACTAAACTTGAATTAATATCTAATCAAAATGCAAAAGAATAACATAAACCAGTATTTATATTGCTTAAAACCAAATTATGTATTACTAATTCTGTTGTTATCATGTCAGATGGTAATGGCTCAAGTCCAAGTTAAAGGTGAGGTCAACGGGAAAGATTCGCTTCCTATTCCAGGTGTAAACATAGTAGAAAAAGGTACTAGCAATGGTACCAGTACAGATTTTGATGGTCAATTTGCGTTTACAGTTCAAAAAGGAGCCACTATAATTGTAAGTTATTTAGGTTTTAAAACTCAAGAAATAGCCATATTAGATCAAACCACATTTAATATTGTGTTAGTTGAATCTTCAGAGTCACTCAATGAAGTGGTAGTTATAGGTTACGGTGCACAATTAAAGGAAAATATTAGTGGGTCTGTTTCTTCAGTAGATTCAAAAGCATTGGAAAACATTCCGCAGGTTGGTGTTGGGCAATTACTTCAGGGTCGAGCGGCTGGTGTTAGCATAACACAAAATTCTGGTCAACCAGGTAGTGCGGTTTCAGTAAGAATTAGAGGTGTAAATTCAATTACAGGTTCTAGTGAGCCCTTATATATTATAGATGGTGTACCAGTTTCTGGAGATTCTAATAATATTGGTACAAGTGGCCGTTCTATTGCAGATAATGGTTTGGGTGAAGGTACAGGTTCTAATGGAGTGAGTCCTCTTGCTTCAATAAATCCGGATGATATAAAAAGTATCGATATATTAAAAGATGCTTCAGCAACAGCTATATATGGCTCTAGAGGTTCTAACGGAGTTGTAATTATAACAACAAAGAACGGAAAGAATAGTAAAGGTAAATTACGCTACAACACATTTATGGCATTGCAAAGACCAACAAACATTATTGATGTTTTGGATCTTCAGGGCTATGCGACATTACAAAATACAATAGGTGAAATTTACAATTTAGATCCGCAACCAGCATTCTTAAATCCTAGTCTCTTAGGTTCTGGCACTAATTGGCAAAAAGAAATTTTTGATGATGCACTTATGCAAAGCCATCAATTATCATTTTCTGGTGGTAGTGAAAATATAGATTATTATTTATCGGCGGGTTATGTAGATCAAGAAGGTACTGTAATTGGTTCTTCTTTTGATAGAATTTCTATACGAGCAAATGTAAATGCTAAAATTTCTAATTCAATCAAAGTCGGTGCAAACATTACAACGAGCAGAACAAATGAAAGCTTAACACTTAACAATGCAACCAATGGTATTATATCATTATCATTATTAAATAATCCGGCAACTGCAGTCTATAATCCAGATGGTTCTTTTGCAGGACCAACCACACCAGACGAAATTGCTTTTGGATTTAGAAACCCAATAGCAGAAGCTTTAAATATTAGTAATACTTTACAAAGAGACAGGCTTTTAGGTAATCTCTTTGCAGACTTTAAATTTTCTAAAAGTATCTCTTTTAGAACAGAATTTGGTGGTGATTTTGGTAAAAATATTAGCAATAGATTTCAACCTACATTTACCTACGGTAATATAGAAAGAGGTGAGAGTACTTTAAGTATTAGAAATGAAAACACTGATTTTTGGATTATCAAAAATTTATTTACATATAATAACACATTTAATAATAAGCACAACATAACTTTACTTTTAGGGCAAGAAGCGCAAGAATCTAGCTGGCAAGGAGTCGTTGCGCAAGATGGGAATTTTGTTAGTAACAACAATCCTGTTTTAGGTAGTGGTGATGCTATTGATATTAACTCGCAATACAAAGGAAGTACTGCTTTAATTTCATATTTTGGTCGCTTAATATACTCTTTAGATAATAAATATAATGTTACGGCTTCATTAAGAGCTGATGGATCATCAAAATTTGCTGAAGGCAATAAATGGGGTTATTTCCCTTCTTTATCCGCATCTTGGAAAATATCTAATGAATCTTTTATGGACGAGGTAGAAAGTATTCAAAATGTTAAATTATATGGAGGTTATGGTGAAGTGGGAAATCAAAACATTCCGAACTTTGCCTATGGTGCCAGACTAAATTCAGTAATTACTGGTACTGGTGTTGGATTTGACTTCGCTAATTTTGCTAATCCTGATTTAAGATGGGAATCGTCAACACAAACAAATTTAGGTCTTGAGTTTTCTTTGTTTGATGCAAAGCTCAAAACTACCATAGAGGTTTATAATAAGATATCTAAAGATTTTCTATATCAACTAGGTGTGGCTGACTTTATTACTGGTGGACCAGTTGTTGGAAACATCACAGCACCATGGGTTAATCTTGGTGAGATGCAAAATAGAGGTATAGATTTGGCACTTAATTTCCAGAATGATTTTAGTGATAAATTTTCTTGGAACTCAACTTTGACCGTTTCACACTATAAAAATGAAGTTAAAGAGTTGATTGGAGATTTAAAAATCAACGGAGATCTTAACGTATTTGATAATGCAGAAAATCTTACACTGACTGAAGTCGGACAGCCTATTGGTTTGTTCTACGGCTATCAAGTAGAAGGTTTATTTAGAACACTAGATGATATCAACGGAGCTCCTATTCAATTTGGGAGACCATTTGAAGATGCCTTATTTGGCACAACATGGTTAGGTGATATTAAATACAGGGATGTAAACGGAGATGGTGAAATAACCACAGACGATAGAACTGTTATTGGTAATCCACATCCAGATTTTACCTTTGGTTTTCAAAACTCTTTTAGTTATGGAAATTTTGATCTATCCATATTTATGCAAGGCTCTTATGGTAATGATGTATTAAATTTAGTAGATAGAGCATTAACTGCAGGAAACAGAACTTTCACTAACCAATCACCTTCAGTTTTAGATTTTTGGTCTATTGATAATCCTAACGCAGGTTCACCGCGATTAGCAAGAAATGATACTCCAAATATAAATATTTCGGATCGCTACGTAGAAGATGGATCTTATTTAAGAATACAAAACATCACCTTAGGATATAATTTACCAAGTAGTGTTACAAAAAGCATAGGTATAAGCAGTTTAAAGATGTACGTAAGTGCACAAAATCTATATACGTTTACTAATTATTCTGGGTACGACCCAGAGGTTGGAGCCTTTAACCAAAACGCACTTTTATTAGGTGTAGATAATGGTAGATATCCTAGTCCAAGAACATTTACTTTTGGATTAAATGTTGAATTTTAAAATAAATTAAAATGAATAAATTATTTAACAACAAAATTTTAGTGTTAATGGTGTTGGTGTTTATAATGCCATCTTGCACTGCTGAGTTTATAGATAGACCACCAGAGGATTCATTTAATGTTGATGATTTTTATCAAACAACACAGCAGGTAGAAGCTTCGACTAAAGCACTTTATAGCAAGCCTTGGTTTAGTTTTATTTCTAACGTTGCTTGGTGTATTGGTGAGCTAAGTTCTGGTAATGCAAGAACTTGGGATGCAAGAAATTCTGATTTCGGAAACTTTGCCATTACTGGCGAACATGGTAGTCTTGTACAAGCATGGCAATCACTCTATGCTGTAATTGCACAATCCAATAGCCTTATTAATACCTTGCCCGTTGCGGTAGATTCATCAGTTCCGCAAGAGGTTGTAGACAATGCTATTGGTGAGGCAAGATTTGTAAGAGCAACAGCCTATTTTTATTTAGTTAGAATTTATGGCTCGATTCCTATTATTGATAATAACCAAGAATTTGCATTAAATCCAATTGTTCCTAGAAATCTTGTTGAGGATGTTTATGAATTTATAAAACGCGATTATCAATTCGCTATGGAGAATTGCTACACCAAAGTACGCGGTGGAAATTTTGATGCTAATGCTTCGGTATCTAGCGGATCAGCAAAAGCAATGTTAGCAAAAGTATATTTATACGAGGAAAATTATACTATGGCATATCAATTGGCTCAAGAAGTTATAACTTCTGGTGAATTTAAACTATACGGTGGAGATGCTGAAGACGGAGATGCGTCTGGAAGTTATTATGACTTATTCTTAACAGCAAATGACAATAACCCTGAATCTATTTTTGCTCTGCAATGGAGTAACTCAGGTACTTATGGAGAAGGTAACGCATTACAATCCCTATTTGCACAATCTGGTATCACTGGCTTTTCTGATGGTTTTTCTGCTGTTGGTCCTTCTTTAGATTTACAAGCGGCTTATGAAGACACAACTCAAGACCTAAGATACTATGCAACCATTATGGATCCAGGCTCTTTTTATGCAGATATAAATGGAGGTTATACAGTTTCAGACAACGTTGATCATCAAGGAACTAACGTGGGTATTAAAAAATATGTTGTTGGTGATGCAGCTAGCAATGGCGGAGGCGGAGAACAAAGCTATCCAAACAACACCTATATTTTAAGATATGCTGAATTGTTACTTATACATGCAGAAGCTGCAATTAAAGGTGGTGGTCCTGCTAGTATGGCAGAAATTTCTCTTAATAAAGTGAGAAGACGAGCTGGTCTTGCTGATATTACTAATCCTTCATTTGATGATATTTTTAAAGAACGACGAATAGAATTGGCATTTGAATTCGATTTTTGGTATGATGTTGTAAGACAAGGACCCGATTTTGCTTTAAACTATCTGAGTAATACAGAACGTGGAACATTTAATGATGATAATGTACCTGCAACGGTAGATTCTGAAATGTTTACTGCATCTATGGATGATTTATTGTTCCCTTACCCATCGAGTGAAATACAAAACAATCCAGCTCTATTGGATCCTCCAGTTGCATATGATTTTGACGATTAAAAAATAAAAACATGAAAAAAGAAACTTATTTAAAAAACAAATTTAGCCTCATTGCTATCCTGCTATTCACTTTTATAGCGTTTACGTCATGCGAAAATGAATTTCAAGATGATGCAGACCCAAGTACATCAGCACCTCCAATTATAACAAGCGTAAGTAGAGCGCAAGAAGATGAGCCAGTTACGCAAGGAGTATTAGAATCTACATATATTATAAGAGGAGAAAACTTATCTACGTTATCTCAAATTTATTTCAACGGAGTTGAAGCTGGTTTTAATCCTGCTTTTCTTACAGATGCTATTGCATTTGTTGAAATACCTGAAGATGCTCCCTATGTAGGCCAAGACAACATAATGCGATTAGTAAATGCATCTGGAACAACAGATTATGGTTTTTCGTTATTAAATATCGAAGATTTTACCGAAGAAACTGTTGGTGGTGTAAAATTAGTAACACTTGTAGGTGGTGATTTTACAGACACCAATAGTGTAACATTTGTATCAGGTACTGAAGAGCAAGGTAATTTGGTTGAAACTCCAGCTACTATCGTTACGACTTCAGAAACGGAAGTTGTTGTTGAAGTACCAGATGGTATAGAGCAAGCTTTTATATTTTTAGCAACCTCTAGAGGTGCCGTAGCTAAATCTGCTTCTTATGGATTTAGTTATTCTATATTTATCGATGCCTTAAACCCAGATTGGGAAATGAGTCAATGGGGAGGCACTTTTGATCTGCAATCTAGTAGTCCTGCCTTAGGAGAATTTTCAATACAGAGTGTTAGAGAAGGTTGGTCTGGATTAACATTTTTAGCACCAAATATTCCTTTTAATGAATATACTTCTATTACGGTTTCGTTATATGGAACTGGCACATCTGGCGATAGCGTTAATTTAGCATTTAATGATTTTGATGGTAATTCTCAACCTTACAACATTGCGTTAATCCCTAATGAGTGGACTAAAGTTGTTATTCCTTTGTCTGCATTTTATCCTAATGGAGGTGAACCAAATACTATTTTTAGATTAGATTTTCAGGAGTCTTCAGGTACCGGATTGCCACAATACATTTTTTATGTTGATGATTTTGGATTTTTATAAAATCATAACTATATAATTATTAAACTATTCTATTATGAAAATAATTAAAAAAATAAATATCCTTATTTTGCTTTCACTTATACTTGTGCAATCATGTAAGGAAGATGATGATTTTGGGCAAGCCGAAACTGCACCATTAAATATTGCTGAAATCATTAATGAGAGAACTGATTTAAATACACTTGCAGGAGCACTAGTACAAGCAGATTTAGATGCTACTTTAAGATCAACAACTACGTACACTGTTTTTGCTCCAAATGATGAAGCCTTTTCTACAGTTAACATAAGTGAGTTATCAGAGTTTCAACTTCAAAACACACTCTTAAATCATGTAAAGGCTACAGTTACTGCAGATTTTGCTTCAACCTTACAAACAGGATATTTTAACACTTTGGCCACAGGTCCTGACGGAAACAACTTAAGCTTTTATACAAATAGCCTAGAAAGCACCACGTTTAACGGAATAGCTACATTGGTCAATAATGCTTCTGATATAGGAGCAACAAATGGTGTAGTACATGTAGTTAACCAAGTATTAACTCCACCTACAGTTTTAGATCATATACAAGCAAATCCAAATTATTCACTTTTAGCAGAAGCTATTGAAACTGCAGATTTAGGAGATGCTTTGTCTTTAATGAATGAAGAAGATGACAACTTTCCGTACACCGTATTTGCACCAAATAATATGGCTTTTGAAGCATTAATGTCTCAATTGAATGGTGCATTTGGATGGCAAACTATCGATGAAATTCCTTTAGACATTCTTCAACAAGTATTATTATACCATGTTGTGCCAAGTACCAATTTGGTTTCAGCAGAAGCAAATGACGCCTCACTGAGTTCGTTACAAGGAGAATCGTTTTCAATAGACGCAAATACAAATATTGATGACGCATCTTATGATACAACTTCAATTACACTTACAGATATACAATCCATTAACGGAATAGTACATGGTATAGATAAAGTGTTATTACCAGATACTGTATTTCAATCTGTTTTAGATCAGATATTGAATATTGTAGAACGTTGCAATGATAAAGAGTTTACAATGTTTACAACCGCAGTGGAAATGGTTGGACTAACAACCCAAGTTTCTACAGATGAATTAACAGCGTTTGCGCCAAATAATTCTGCATTCACATCCTTCTTTTTAACGATTGAAAATTTTGACAGTTTAGAAGATTTTGACACACCAGAAGAATTAGCATTACTAAAAAATGTTGTAGAATACCACTTGTATGCTGGAAACTTAATGGCAAGTCAACTAACACCAGATATGGTTATAGAAACCTTACAAGGTGATAGTTTTACTTTTAACCAAGAATCATTGAGTTTCGTTCCAACTTTTGAAAATGCATCTTCAGCAAGCATTGTTACTTCTAATATTGGTGCAAGTAATGGTATTATCCACGAAATTGACAATGTATTGGTTTCTGAAGTTGATGCTCCTGGTTTAGGTTATCCAATGCCAGCATCTGGTGCTGCAGTATATGGACATGAAATTTACGATGATGCTCTAAACGCTGCCTATTGGATTGGTGGTTGGACCACTCCCGATTTTACAAGTACAGATGAGGTTAAATCTGGCGTTTATTCTATAAGAGTAGATTATGCTGGTGATGATGGTTTTCAAATTGGAGGTTCTAATGTAGATTTAACACAGTTTTCTACTGTAAATGCAGCGCTATATTCTGAAAACGGAACATCTGTCACCTTCATTTTAAACGAGCAATGGGGTTCTGGGCAAACGGTTAATATTCCTGCTGGAGAGTGGACAAATGTATCTGTTCCTATAGTAAATATTGCAAACGGAACCACAGAATTAACACAACTTGTTATTAGAGATGCAAGCTTAACGGCAAACACACTTTATATGGATGAGGTAGGACTTGATGTTACTTACGAAAATCCAATACCTACATTCACTTACGAAGTATATACTGAGAATAATCTCAATGCTGACTGGGTTGGTGGATGGACAGCACCAGTATTTGATGATACGACAAACCCTAAAACAGGAGTGTATTCAATTAAAAACGTTATGCCTGCTGATCAAGGATTTCAACTAGGAGGAACTAATATTGACCTATCAGCATATTCGGTAGTTAAATTTTCAATCTATTGTGAAGATACAACAACGTTTAGGTTGGTTCTTAATGAACAATGGGGAAGTGGTTTTGTGATAAACCCTATTGCAGGTCAATGGAATGATTACACCGTTTCGTTAAATGATGTACTAAATGGAACTACAGCTTATACTCAATTTGTAATACAAGAAATAGGGCTAAACGATGTTGAGGTTTTTATTGATGATATTGGTTTTGATTAGAAAATAAATATTATTCTTGAATTAGTCTAAAGTATTCCCTGTAAAAGCATTTTTATAGGGAATCTTTTTGTTTTTATTTTTGATGAATTCTATAAAAAAATTGGATTGGTTTACATCATATAACGCGAGAAAGATAGAATAATTCTAAATGAATATTTAAATTTGTATTGCTCTAAAATTGAGCATGAGAATACTAGTGTCATTGGTTTCAATTAGTAAATATGTGTAGATAATATAAAATATTAGTTCGCTACTTTGCATCTGGTTATTGGATCGACACAGATTTTTATTTCTCCAATATGTACATTGAATCTCAATTCATCTCTGGGAAAATAAAATCATTATCATATATTTTATTAAAAGAGTATTGTTCTAAAATAGGAAAAACTTTCTCAGCAATTTTCAATGACAATAATTTTGACTTTCTATTCTTACTATAATTAAGTCTATTATCAGCAATATAGGACCACCTAATTTTGAGTACATCAGCAACACGTATACCAGCAAAATAGAAACTGAAAAGCCAAATATTCTTTGCGTCTATTTCGTTTTCAGTTAAACCATTGACACTTGCTAAAGTAAAAAGTTCTTCCCTGTTTAATCCAGTTTTTTGACTTTCAGGAAATTTAATTTGAATTCTACCTGAGCCGAACAGGTATAATTTTCTATCGACAATGCCTAATTTAATAGCTCTGTTAGATATAGTTCTTATTACAATAAGGTTGTTTACTATTGATCTTTAGATAAACCAACCTTAGTTCTTAAATGTGTTTTAAGGTTTCTCAGGAATTGCTCATCAATTTCTTGAAAGGAAAGTTGATTTGATTTTGAAAAATTTAATACATGATTTACTCTTACCCTATCTGCATATTACCGAGCCAAATTTTTATTGGCTTCAAGTTCATCTAAAAAAGCTTTTGAAATTTCAGAAAAGCTTGAGTTGTTAGAGTTATAGTATAATTTGGCCTTAATTTGACTTGCTGATAAATCTTGTTTTTCTGCTTGTAAATCCATTAACATCTTATTCGCTTCATATAATTTTTTATCCAACAGATTATTTAGATGCGCTACATTTGAATGAGATTTTCTAACACGAATATTGTTCTCATCCAAATATTCTAAATCAATATAATGACCAATATAATGATAGTTTTTACGTCTGTTTTTCGAAATACGAATCGCCAAAGGATATAGACCATTTCTATGAATCGACTTTTCTCATGGTGTTGAAACGGGACTTGGCTAAGCCAATTTAAATACATCCAAAACTTGCTCTTAACATAATAACTCTAGTTGAATTTGCGAGATAAAACACTCCGAATAACCACCCTAACTTCCAATACAAAACAATAATTAAACACTACAATTAGCTTACAATCCTTTTAATTACCTATATTAGTACCTTAACATAGTTAAAATACTATGCGGTTTAGTTTATTCAAACAAACTATAAATTAACTCATTACTATTAAAATTATTTGCATATAATTAAGAAAATAATATGTTGTCTATCACTCATAGTTGGTATATCTATACAATCCCAAGAAATTCCTCCTATTCAAATTTTTACTCCGCAAGATTATGGAGCAGAAGATCAAAATTGGTCGATAAGTCAGGCTGAAAATAACTTTATTTATGTAGCAAATAATAAGGGGTTACTAGAATATAATGGTGCATCTTGGAAACTTTATAACTCACCAAATGACGGAATAATAAGATCTGTTAAAGTTGTTGAAACTAATATATATTCTGGTGGCTACATGGATTTCGGGTATTGGTCTAAAGATATATATGGGGACTTTATATATACTTCGCTCGTTCAGAGCAAGGGGCTGTCAGTTAATGAGGATGAGGACTTTTGGGGAATCATTACTATAGAAGGATATATTTTATTTCAGTCTTTTGATCGCATCTATATATATAATGTAAAAAGTAATAGCTTCGATATTATAGAGTCTGATTCAAGAATAAATAAAATATTTGAAGTAAATGATTCTATTTATTTTCAAAAAATTGGTGAAGGTGTTTTTGCGATTGAAAATGGTAAAGCAAAACTTGTTATTGATTCAGAGGGTATAAAAAATAGGGAGATAATCAATATCTATGATTTTGATTCAGGGTTACTATTTCAAACTAAACAAGATGGATTCTATACATTTCAGAATGAGAGCATAAAAAAATGGGATATTAGTGCTAACAATTTGTTATCTAAAATTAGTGTTTATAGTAGTATAAGATTAAGAGATGGCAGTTTTGTACTTGGCACAATCTCTAATGGAATGATTCAGTTAGATAGTGATGGAAATCAATCATTAAAGCTTAATCAAGCATATGGGCTTAGTAATAATACTGTACTCTCAATAAAAGAAGATAATGTTGGAAATCTGTGGTTAGGATTAGATAACGGTATTAATGTAATAAACTTAAATTCACCATACAGGGTATTTAAGGATGAGCAAGGTGTTTTAGGAACGGTTTACACTTCCGAAAAAGTGGGAGATTATTTGTATTTAGGAACAAATCAAGGATTGTTTTATAAACGATTTAACTCTAATGAAAAATTTAAGTTTATCGAAGGTACAAAAGGACAGGTTTGGTACTTAAGGTTTATAAAAGGCAGTCTGTTTTGTGGTCACGATAGAGGTACTTTTATAATTAAAAATAATGTTATAGAGCAAATTTCATCGGAAATAGGTACTTGGAATATAAAAGAGATAAAAGGACAGCCTAATCTATTATTACAAGGTAATTATAAAGGTTTAACTGTATTAGAAAAAGAAAATAACAAATGGCAATTTAGAAACAAAATTAACGGTTTTGATATATCCTCAAGACATTTCGAATTCCTAGATCCAAACAATATTTTAATGAGCCATGGGTATAAAGGGGTTTATAAAATTAATATTGATAGTACATATACAACTGTAAATAGTTTTAAAAAATTGAACGTTGCGAAGGGAATAAAGGCTAGTGTAGTAAAATACAGGAATTCTGTTTTTTATAGCAGTAAAGGTCATGTTTTTCGTTTTAATAGAAGTTCTAAATCTTTTGAAAAAGATAGTATTCTGACCAGATTATTTACGGGTAAAAATAATATATCATTTAAGTTAGTTGAAGATGAAGAAGAGAATCGACTTTGGTGCTTTACAGATAACGAAATTATTTATGTCGAACTAGGTAAACTAAACAACAAATTACAAAGTCATGTCATAGAAATTCCAAATATTGTAAGCAAAACTAAATCGAGTTTTGAGAACTTATTGCACTTAGGTAAAGACTTATATCTAATAGGTAATACAGAGGGGTATTTGGTTATAAATATAAATGGGTTAAAGCAAAATGCGAGTCAATTATATTTAAATGAAGCTTCATACACATCATTGCACAATGAATTTATTTCTTTTGATACAAGTGAACCTATTGATTTAGATAACAAGAATAATACTTTGCAATTTAGATACAGCGTCCCTAATTACTCTCAATTTTCACGAGCACAATATCAATACAGATTATTGGGAATTTATGATAATTGGAGCGCATGGTCTAACAATTCTGTTGCTTTATTTGAGAATCTACCGTTTGGTGATTATACATTTGAAGCTAGAGCAAAAACAGGTGGACTATTTTCTGCCAATACAATTACATACGAATTTACTATTGATAGACCATGGCACCTAAAGCCCTTGGCAATAGTCCTATATGTGCTTTTGTTTATAGCGCTCTTGTATCTGCTGAATCATATTAATACTAAACGTTACAAAAAACAACAGCAAAAACTTTTAGATAAAAAAGAGCGAGAGCTAGAATTAGAGCAGTATGAAAATCAGCGCCAATTAATGGAGTTCAAAAATAAAAATTTGCAACTTAATATTGAAAATAAGAATAGAGAGCTGGGTATGGCTACTATGAATCTGGTAAAGCGTAACGAATTACTTAATAACATTAAAGAGGAATTATCTAATAGTAAGTCTTTAGATGAAGTTAAGAAAGTTATAAAGTTGGTAAACTCTAGTTTAAACAATACGAGTGATTGGAAATTGTTTGAAGAAGCCTTTAATAATGTCGATAAGGACTTTATGAAAAAGATAAAATTACTTCATCCATCTATAACGAGTAATGACTTAAGGCTATGTGCATATTTAAGACTTAATTTGTCTTCAAAAGAAATAGCTCCATTATTAAATATTTCGCATAAAAGTGTTGAAGTTAAACGTTATCGATTGCGAAAAAAGATGCAATTAACACAAGACCAGAGCTTATCTAATTACATTATTGACCTATAATCACCATACAACGCTATTTTTCACCCATACATTACCCATACATATTAGCCTGTAATTACTAATTGCTTATAGGTACTGCTTGTAAATTAAAATGAGAATATCTAAATTTAATGGCGTTCTGCGTGCCATATTGATAAAATATAATCTCTTTTTACTAGTTGTATGTCTTTTGTATAGTCTTTTTTTGAGAAATCATTAATATTTTGTTTTAAGTTGCAATATCTAAACAACGAACTATGAAATTAAAATTCTTTACGCTCTTTGCTTTCATTTTTACACTTATGACGCAAGGGCAGAATGTAGATGTCACTGGTACGGTTACTGAGGCCTCAACAGGACAACCCTTGCCAGGTGTAAACATTATTCTCAAAAACACCACTAAAGGAACCTCAACTGATTTTGATGGTAAATTCACTCTAAATGATGTTCCATTGAATTCTGTTTTAGTGATATCTTATTTGGGTTTTGTTACTCAAGAGATTACCGTTAAGAATAGTCAATCCTTAAATGTTTCACTTCAAGACGATGCTGAATCTCTCAATGAAGTAATCGTTATTGGTTACGGTACACAAACTAAAAAAGAGATTACAGGAGCTGTTTCTGTGGTTTCTAGCGAAACTATTGAAACTTTAAAGCCAACACGTATAGAACAAGCCTTACAAGGACAGGTTGCAGGTGTTAATATTGTTTCCAATTCTGGTTCTCCAGGAGCTAGTTCTTCTATTTTTATAAGAGGTATATCTACAAATGGAGATACAAGACCATTAATATTAGTAGATGGTACAGTTGTAGAGGATTTAAGTGTTATTAACCCTAACGATATAGAGTCTGTAAATGTATTGAAAGATGCAACTGCAGGTATTTATGGTGTTAGAGCTGCTAACGGAGTTATTCTTATTACAACTAAATCTGGTAGAAAAAATATGCCACTTACCATAGAAATTAATACCTATGGAGGTGTACAAGAAACAACGCGAAAGATTCCTTTACTAAACGCTACAGAATATGCGTTATTAAGAAATGAAGCTTTTGCAGCAAATGGTGATGCTATCCCAAACCCAGATGTATCTGGTTTAGGTCAAGGTACGGATTGGCAAGATCAAGTCTTTGAAAAGGCACCGCTATTAAGCACTGCATTGACACTAAAGGGTGGTGGAGAAAAGTCTACTTATGCTTTTGGTAGTTCATTTTTAACTCAAGATGGTATTGTAGGAGGTAATAAGGCCAACTTTACGAGATTGACTAAGAGATTAAGCTATAGCTTAGATTTTCTTGAAAACTTTAAGTTAAACACAGGTATAACCTTTACACATACTGTGAGAAGAGGGTTGCCAGAGACAGGGATTGGTTCCGTACTCTTTAATGCAGTAAATATGGCACCAACATTTAGACCTGGTGATAATGCATTAAATCTTGGCTTTGAAGTTGTTAATCCTATTAAGCAAATTAACAACACGTTCAATAGAGGCTTGGTTGATAAATTAAACGGAAATATTAATTTATCTTATAATTTTCTAGAAAACTTTACTGCCCAAGCAAGTTATCAATGGAATTATGCTAGTGTAGACGGTAAATCATTTGCTCCTTTTGTAGATTATGGAATTCAGGGTGCTAATGATAAAGTATTCGATTTATTACCTAATGAATTTGCAGATAATAATGCAGTGAATAGAAGTACCTCCATTTTTAGAGATTATACCTTTGATGCTTTTATCAAATACGAAAATAGTTTTAATGATAGTCATAACCTTAATGTGCTATTGGGTACATCCGTATTTAAAACTACTGGAAATTTCAAATCTTTTACCGGCTTCGGAATTAGAGATAACTCTATTGCTAATGCAAATTTAGATGATGCTATCAGAGTTCAGGATAATAATCCAGCTAGAAATAATCTTAGATTCGATTCTCGATTATTGTCTTACTTCACAAGATTGCAGTATGATTACAAAGGTAAATATTTAGTATCTGCCGTAGTAAGGCGAGACGGTTCGAGTAATTTTGGACCAGAGAATAAATTTGGTATTTTCCCTTCAGGCTCTGTAGGTTGGATAGCTTCAGATGAAGCATTCTTAGAAGATAATAATAGTATTAACTTTTTAAAGATTAGAGCTTCTTATGGAGTTTTAGGTAATGATAGAATTGGCGGAGGCGGATTTGAATCGGTTTTAAATGGTGAAGCAACTTATGTATTTAACGACACTTTGATTTTCGGTCAAGCCGCAGGTAGATTAGGAAATCCAGAAATACAATGGGAAAAACAAAAGACATTTGATGTTGGTTTGGATATGCGTTTTTGGGAAAACAAAATAGATGTCACAGTAGATTACTTTAAAAAACGCACTGAGGGCTTACTTGTTCAACCTGATGCTTCTGGTATTCTAGGAACAGCTGCACCTGGTGCATCTCCACCAATTATAAATGCTGGAGTTGTTGAAAACGAGGGATTAGAATTTGCGATAGGTTATTCAGAACAGTTTAGTGATAATTTTAAGCTAAATATAAAATATAATGTGACTACTTTAAATAATAACGTTGTTTCAGTAAGTCAAGAAGGTGGATTTGTGCCAGGTGGTGGATTTGGTATAGGACAAGAGCCACCATCTCGTATGGAAGCTGGTCAGCCAATAGGATATTTTAGAGGTTTTAGAACCAATGGAATATTTCAGAACCAAGCACAGATAGATAGTTCACCTGTATTAAATAGTAACACGCAGCCAGGAGATCTTATCTTTGTAGATGTAAATGGAGATGGTGTTATTGATGATTTAGATAAGGGCTATATTGGAGATCCAATAGCAGATGCGACGATGGGATTAAATTTATCATTCGATTTTTACAATTTCGATTTTGGTGCCTATGCTTTTGCATCTATTGGAAATGATATTGTTAGAAATTATGAAAGAAATTTACCTAATACTAACAGACCAATACAATACTTAAATCGTTGGACAGGTGAAGGTACAAGTAATACCTTCCCAAGAGTTACTACTGGTGCAACAAATAATACATTATTCTCAGATTTCTATGTTGAAGATGGCTCATTTGTGAGATTACAAAACGTACAACTAGGATATTCTATAGGATCTGACACAGCTGAAAGATGGGGAATCAAAAAATTAAGATTCTATGTATCTGCTAGTAATTTAATTACGTTAACGGAATACAGCGGCTATGATCCAACAGCATCAACTGGTCAGCCAATTGGTGGAGGAATTGATTATGGATTTTATCCAAATCCAAGAACATATTTAGTAGGAATGAACTTAAACTTTTAATAACCATGAAAAATTTAAAAATCACATATTTTTTTATCGCACTTGTTGTCATGGCATCATGCAGTGACGACTTTGTAGATGTTGCATCTATTAATGAAAATTCTGAAGATTTTTTCAATTCAGAATCTGATTATCAAGATGCCTTAATTGGTGCTTATGATTTACTCGCGACAACATCACAGAATTCTTTGTTAGGTGAAATAGCCTCAGACAATACCTTGTGTGGTGGTGAAAATGCAAATGATGTACCAGGCTTCCAGCAAATAGATGATATGATTCATACTCCAATAAACAATCAATTAAGAGCGCTTTGGCAATGGATGTATGCAGGTGTGAACAGAGCTAACTATATTATGGAGTTTCAAGACAAAACAGATTTTCCTGGAAAGGATGGTGTCTTAGCTCAAACAAGATTCTTAAGAGCTTATTACTATTTTGAATTAGTGAAATGGTTTGGAGATGTTCCTTTTGCAGTTGATAGACGAATTCAATTTGGTGATCAGTTTTCAATCGGAAGAACGCCAAAAGCGGAAATCTATGCACAACTTGAGCAGGATCTAATTTTTGCTGCAGATAACTTACCATATGTACAATCCCAAACTGGTAGAGTAACTAAAGGAGCTGCACAAGCCTTATTGGGTAAAATATATTTATACCAAGATAAATTTCCTGAAGCTGCAGTAGTTTTAGAAGATATAATAGACAACGGTCCTTATGATTTGCTGGCAGATTACAGTACAATGTTTGAGAACGATAATGAAAACAACATAGAATCAGTTTTTGAGGTACAATATACAGATTTAGAAGGTGCAGGTTTTGGCTGTTTTCAATGTAGTGAAGGTAATATAGCCGTTGGATTTAATGGTATAAGAGGTTACAATGGACCACTTTTCGAATCTGGCTTTAGTTTTAATGTACCAACACAAGAAGTGGTAGATGAGTTTGAAGCTGGAGATATGAGATTAGAAACGGCTATTTTAGACATAGACGCATGGGCAGCACAAACAGGAGCAACATTTACAACAGGTTTTGAACATACAGGTTATTATAATAGAAAATATATTTCAAGACAAGGCGATGCTAATATTGGAGATGCTAACCTAACAAATCCAAATAACTACAGAGCTATACGGTTTGCAGATGTTTTATTAATGGCTGCAGAAGCCCTTAATAGAGGTAGTATAAGTGATATGAGAGCACAAATGTATCTTAATAGAGTAAGAGAACGAGCATTTGGAAATTCAAGCAATAATGTAAATGCTACAGGTGCTACTTTAACTGATGCAATTTATCACGAAAGAAGAGTAGAATTAGTTGGAGAAGGACATCGCTTCTTCGATTTGGTTAGAACAGGAAGAGCAGCTTCAGAAATTGATGGTTTCCAAGCAGGTAAGCATGAGTTGTTCCCAATTCCATTGATAGAAATTCAATTAGCTGGTAATCAGTGGGATCAAAATCCAGGATATTAAAAAAAAGCGATATGAAAAATTTAAGATTATTTTTAGTCAGTTGTCTTCTTATAGCCTTTATGGGTTGTGAAGATGATGATATCAGAAGTACAGATTTTGTTGATGATGCAGCGGCACCAAGTGAGGTACAACTACAATTTAGAACTACACAAGATAATTCTGGTCTAGTTACAATAACACCAACAGCTGTGGGTGCTACTCAATTTGATATACTTTTTGGAGATGGTACAGGTAATTCTGTAAGCTTAGATCCAGGTCAAAGTGCAGATAATGCGTATGCAGAAGGTACATATACCGTTACCGTTACAGCTACAGGTATAAACGGTTTAATCACAGAAGCACAGCAGCAATTGGTAGTGTCTTTTCAGGCACCACAAAACTTAGTGGTGACTATAGAAAATGATGCAGCTACATCAAAGCAAGTAAATGTAAATGCAACAGCAGATTTTGCAATGAGCTATGATGTGTTTTTTGGCGAACCTGGAATTGATACTCCAGTGAGCGGTAATATAGGTGAAACAGTTTCTTACGTTTATCAAAACCCAGGGACATACACAATTACAGTGGTAGCAATGGGTGCTGCAATAGAAACAACAACATATACAGAAGACTTCGAGGTTACAGAAATTTTAGCTCCAGTAGTTGCTGCGCCAACTCCACCTGCAAGAGCTGATGCTGATGTGGTATCTGTTTTTAGTGATGCTTATACAGATGTAACTTTAGATGAATTACCTACTGTTTGGTCGTCATCAGGTTTTGAGGCTATAACTATAGGTGATGACAATCTTTGGAAACTAACAAATTTAGATTTCTTAGGTATTGTAACTAACTATGCTAATGGTATAGATGTCTCTGCTATGGAAACATTGCACATAGATTATTGGGTTCCAGATGGTACAACAAATGAGTTATTAGTAAAAATTGTAAATACAGTAGATGGAGGCGAAGACATTCAATCCTTTGGAACAACAGTTGCTGGTTCTTGGCAAAGTATAGATATTGATATGTCTCTTTTTGTTGGAGATCTTGCAAATACTGAAAAAATAACACAATTGATTATAGATTCAGATGGTGTTGCAGGTGTCGTTTATATAGATAACTTCTATTTCTATCGTTCAGCTTCAGTAACAACTCCATTCGATGATGGACTGTTAACAAACGGAGATTTTCAAAATGGAAGCGATCAATGGCTTGTTGGAGTAGATGACAACAGTTCAGCTCCAGTAGTAACAGTTGATGGAAATACATATTACTCTGTAGACGTTACTTCTGCTTCACCTGGTCAGCCATTCCTCGTAAATGTTAGTCAAAAAGTTGAAATCATTCAAGACGCAGTTTATACGCTATCTTTTGATGCATGGTCTAACGTAAATCGCTCAATAATAGCAGGAATAGGTCTTAGCGGAGGTGATTTTTCAAATACAAGTGAAACTGTAAATATTACACCAACAGTTACAAATTATACACTAATGCTTACTGCGGCTGGTTTTGGTGCAATAGATGCAAGAGTTCTTTTTGATCTTGCAGCAGAAATAGGAACAGTAAATATAGACAATGTTTCGCTTAACATAATGGTAGACAATTTATTGACGAACGGAGATTTTGAAAATGGAAGTGATTCGTGGCTAGTTGGAGTAGATGACAATAGCGCAGCACCTGTGGTAACAGTAGACGGCAATACATATTATTCTGTAAATGTTGATTCCGCTAATCCTAGTCAGCCATTCTTAGTAAATGTTAGTCAAAAACTTGAAATCATTCAAGACGCAACTTATACGCTAACTTTTGATGCATGGTCTGATGTAGATCGATCAATAATAGCAGGAATAGGTCTTAGTGGAGGTGATTTTTCTAATACAAATGAGACTGTAAATATTTCACCAACTGTAACTACTTACACACTAACATTATTAGCTGATGGTTTTGGAGCATTAGATGCAAGAGTGCTTTTTGATTTAGCAGCAGAAACAGGTATGGTTAATATAGATAATGTAATATTATCACTTAATTAATTTGAAAGCAATTATCATGAAAAAAATAAAACTCATAATATTTAGTTTATTAGCACTAGCGCTAACAACAGGCTGTCAAGACGATGACATAGAATTTGGTGATATTACGTCACCAACTAATATCCAAATAGCAGTAGATATAGTTGGTGCAGATGCTTCTAGTCCTAATGGAGATGGAACTGGTGCTGTAAATTTTATAGCAACAGCAGATAATGCTATATCCTATCAATATGTTATAAATGGTGTAGAATTGTCACCAACTACTTCTGGTATTGAGAACTTTATTTTTTCCAATTTAGGACTAAATACATATTCTGTAACTGTATTAGCATTTGGTACAGGAGGAGTTTCAACAAGTCGAATAATAGAGATTGATGTATTATCTACTTACGAGCCACCAGCAGATTTAATCACAATGCTTACTTCAGATAGTTCTAGGACTTGGAGAATTAAAAGTGAGCAAGGCGGTCATTTTGGTTTAGGACCAGTAGGTGGAAATTTGAATGAATTTTACGGAGCTAGTACAGACGAAAAAGCAGGTGTTGGTATGTATGATGATCGATATATTTTTAACGTCGACGGAACTTTTACACACATCACTGATAATACAAATGATGATGCTGGAGTAGTTACTGACGGTACAGTTTTTGGTCGTGAAGTATTAATTGACGAATTAAACGGTACAGGATCAGGTAATCCAAATGGTGCAGATGTAGAAAACTATCCTTATTCAGATTTTTCTGAGCAATGGTTCATTACGGCTCCTGGAGATGTTGAGACACTCAACCTAACTGGTGTAGCATTTTTGGGTTATTATATTGGTGGTGATCATACGTATAAATTTGAAATGCGTTCTGCTAACGAAATGGTTCTAAGATCTACGGATGGAAACGGTCAGTTTGATTGGGGCTTTATCCTAATTGCTGATGATTAATAATGTAAAACTTTGAATAGAATGAAATCATACCTAAAATCTTATAGATACACTTTATCTTTTATAGCATTGATTTTGTTGTGGAGTTGTTCTAGTGATAGTTCTGATGATGGTGGGAGTGATTCAGTTTCTAATTTAGCTGTTACAATCAACATTATTGGTTCTAATACAGCCAATCCTAATGGTGATGGTTCTGGTATTGTAAATGTTTCCGCTACTGCTAGTAATGCAGTTAGCTACGGATTTAAATTCGGAAGTGAAGCTGAGCAAAACAATACAAATGGGATGATTCAACGTGTTTTTACAGATGAAGGTACAAACACCTATATAGTTACTGTAAAAGCTTACGGTGAAGGTGGTGAATCTATAAGTGAAGTTGAAACTTTTTCAGTTTATGTTACAGAAGATACGACAGTTATTACACCTTCAAATTTAGTGTTAACGACTAATATCGATGGTGCGGATACAAACAATCCTTATGGTAACGGAACAGGTATTGTAAATTTTAATGCACAAGCTACTGACGCTGTGTCTTACGGATTTGTAATTAACGGAGCAAGTGAAGTACAAAGTACTGATGGTACTTACCAATATACATTTGATAGTGTTGAAGGTGTAGAAAATCATGACGTTAGGGTTGTGGCTTATTCGAGTACGGGTGATTCTGCTGATTTCACAGATACGATTCCAGTAGCGTACTACATAGGTACTCCACCAACTTGGGCAGATGAATTTTTTCAAGATGGTTCACCTAATAGCGAAAACTGGACTTATGATTTGGGTGCTGGTGGCTGGGGAAATAATGAATCTCAAACCTACACAAATAATTCATCTAATGTGAAAGTAGAAGATGGTTTGTTAAAAATTATAGCTAAGGCAAATGGTTCTGGTTATACATCGTCTAGACTAAAGTCTCAAGGGTTATTTAAATTCACCTATGGTCGCGTGGATGTTAGAGCTAAACTTCCTTCTTCAGCAGGTACATGGCCAGCGATTTGGATGTTAGGTTCAAACTTTACAACTGTAAGTTGGCCAAGATGTGGTGAAATTGATATTATGGAGCAAACCGGTACAGATAAAAATAAGGTTTTAGGAACTTGTCACTGGTTTGATACTGCGAGTTCTAGTTATGCAGGATATGGTTTAGACACCACTGTATCAAATACGTCGAGTGAGTTTCACGTATATTCCGTTGAGTGGAATGCTAGTAGTATAACGATATTTGTTGATGATGTTCAATATTATGTATTGAGTAGTGGTAGTTCTTCTATTGCAAGTACACCTTTTGATAAAGATTTTTTCTTAATACTCAATGTAGCAATGGGAGGAACTCTTGGTGGTGATATACCTGCAAATTTCACCGAAGACAGTATGGAAATCGATTATGTAAGAGTGTATCAATAAAGTTAACCGATTATTGAGTTACAATATCTATAAATTTAAAAAGGTCGAGCAGTTTGTTCGACCTTTTAAAAAGGTATAATTAAGCCCAAATTACTTAATGTTTAAAAGTTGAAAGTTCATTTTTCATTGCACTATATTGCAATATATTTATTAAAAAATACGAGTAAAAATTTTTATTATATCAATGACGAAAAATCCAATCTATATAGGAAATATAATAGCTTCAAAAAATGACCTTGAAGTCAAAGGTGAACTCGTTTCACTTCATAATGAATCTTACTACAAAATATCTAACAGTGATAAAATGAGACCATTCTTTATGAGTTTGGTTAGCAACTCAAATCACTGGATGTTTATATCAAGTAATGGAGCATTAACTGCTGGTAGAAAAGATGCCAATAATGCTCTGTTTCCATATTACACTGATGATAAAATCACAGAATCGTTAGAAACTACAGGTAGTAAGACTATAGTGCAGGTTCACAAAGACGATAAAACATTTTTATGGGAACCGTTTTCAAATACCTATCAAGGTGTTTACGCTACCAAGCGAAATCTATACAAAAACAGTTTTGGTAATAAAGTTCTTTTTGAAGAGATAAATAAAGATTTAGGGCTAACCTTTAGATACCAATGGAATACTAGCGATCAGTACGGTTTTGTTAGAAGAGTCAATATTATCAATAATACTGATGATAAAGTTGAAGTTACTATCTTAGATGGTATTCAGAATATTCTGCCTTATGGTTTAACTTCAGTATTTCAAAACGCTACAAGTAATCTAATTGATGCATACAAAAAGTGCGAATTAGAAGCAGATTCTGGAATTGGGATTTTTGCCTTAAGCGCCATAATTGTTGATAAGGCAGAGCCTAGTGAAGCTTTAAAAGCAAATACGGTATGGTTTTCAGGATTAGAAAACCCTAAGCATTTAATTTCCTCTTTACAACTCAATAATTTCAGAAATGGTAAAACTATTACGCAAGAAGAGGATATCAGAGCCGAGAAAGGTGCCTATTTCATTTCAAAAGATTTAAGCTTAGAGCCAAATAGTGAACGAAGTTGGATGTTCGTAGCAAACGTCAACCAAACAATTAGTGCTATCAATAGTATTTCTGAAAAAATTAAAAGCAATACCAATCTCGAAGATCTAATACAGAAAGATATCGATGCAGGTACTAAAAATCTATTGGAATTGGTTGGAGCTTCAGATGGCCTTCAATTAACTGACGATAAATTAAGAGATACGAGACATTTTGCAAATACACTTTTCAATATCATGAGAGGTGGTATTTTTGATGATGATTATAAAATCGAAAAAGAGGATTTTATAAATTATATGGCTAAGGCTAATGTGAAGGTCTCAAAAAGTAAAGAAGCTATAGTAAATAAGCTTCCAGATATTTTTAATGTAAATCATATAAAAGACATTGCAGACAAAGATGATGATAGCAATTTTAAACGCTTATGTTATGAATATTTGCCGTTAAAATTTAGCAGAAGGCATGGAGATCCAAGCAGACCTTGGAACAAGTTTTCCATTAACACACGTAGTGAAGTTGATGGTTCTAAAATATTAGATTACGAAGGTAACTGGAGAGACATTTTTCAGAATTGGGAAACTTTAGCGCATTCGTATCCTGCTTTTATGGAAGGGATGATTCATAAATTTTTTAATGCTACAACATTTGAAGGTTACAATCCATATCGCGTTACAAAAGATGGATTTGACTGGGAAACGATTGAGCCAGATGATCCTTGGTCTTATATTGGGTATTGGGGAGATCATCAAATTATCTACTTGCTGAAGTTTTTAGAGTTTATTGAAAATCACTATCCTAATAAATTAGCAAGTAGTTTTACGCAAGATTTATTTGTATATGCAAATGTACCTTACAGAATAAAAAGCTACCAAGATACGCTAAAAAATCCGAAGGACACTATAGATTTTGACCACGAGGCAGACGAAAAAATCAATAAAATAAAGGACAGATTAGGTGCAGATGGTGCTCTATTAAGAGACCAGAACTACTTCATTCATAAAGTCAATTTAATTGAAAAATTGTTAGCTACCGTTTTAGCAAAAGTGTCTAACTTTATTCCAGAAGGCGGCATTTGGTTAAACACGCAGCGACCAGAATGGAACGATGCCAATAATGCCTTAGTTGGTAATGGAGTGTCCATGGTGACGTTATATTATCTAAGGAGATTTATCAATTTCTTTGAAGGTATAGTAAAAGAATCAAGTGCTACGTCCTACGAGCTTTCGGCAGAATTAAAAACGTTCTTCGAAGGAGTTGTTTCAACATTGAATGACAATACAAATGTATTATCAGGAAAAGTATCTGATAAAGAACGCAAAATCATTTTGGACGGACTAGGAACAGCTGGTAGCGATTATAGATTAAAAATCTATGAAGTAGGTTTTACCAGTGATAAAGCATCCATTACAAAAACTGATTTACTTGAATTCTTCAAAACCTTAAAAGCGTATTTAGATCATACGATTGATGCTAATAAGAGAGCAGATAATTTGTATCATGCTTACAATCTCATGACGGTTGAAAGTGATTCTGAAATATCAATTTCCTACTTGCCAGAAATGTTAGAAGGTCAAGTGGCTGTGTTGAGTTCGGGATACTTAGAGCCAAAAGAAGCTTTGAGCTTGTTGGATGGATTAAAAGCAAGTGCACTATTCAGACATGATCAGTACAGTTATGTTTTATATCCTAATAAAGAACTAGCGCGTTTCGTCGCTAAAAATAATATTCCTGCTAAGTCCGTCGAGAGATCTAAATTGTTAAAGCAACTGTTAGCTGACAATAACACACAGATTATTGAAAAGGATGTTACAGGTCAATATCATTTTAATGGTAATTTTAATAATGCAGAGAGTTTAAAAACTGCTATACATGCATTGCCAGAAGGTAAATATGACGACCTAATACTAGCTGAAAAATCATTGTTGCTAGACATTTTCGAAGAGATGTTCGATCATAAATCGTTTACGGGACGTTCAGGTACATTTTACGGTTACGAAGGTTTAGGGTCAATTTATTGGCACATGGTTTCAAAATTATTATTGGCAGTACAAGAAAACTGCTTATTGGCGGTGTCTAAAAATGAAAGCGAAGAAATCATTGGTAGATTACTCGAGCACTATTACGAAATAAACGAAGGAATTGGAGTACACAAATCACCAGAATTATATGGTGCTTTTCCAACAGACCCGTATTCACACACACCTGGTGGGAAGGGAGCGCAACAACCAGGAATGACAGGTCAGGTTAAAGAAGATGTATTGTGTCGTTTTGGGGAATTAGGCATTTTCGTTGAAGAAGGTCAACTCTTTTTTAACTCAAGACTTTTAAGAGCTGAAGAATTCTTAAGTCATCCAAAAGAATTCAGTTATACAAATCTAAATAAAGAACTAGAAACCATTCAACTTGGAAAAGGGTCACTTTGTTTTACGTATTGTCAAGTGCCTATCATTTATAAGAAAGATGAAGAGAATAATATAGCGGTTATCTACAACCAGGGTTCAAGATCAACCTTCAATGACTTAAAACTTGATGTCGAAACAAGTGATAAAATATTCAATCGTACTGGAGAAATCAATCAAATAATAGTGTCTCTCAAGAACTAAATAAAAATTTTGAACATGAATAAGAATATAAAATTAGCGATATATGTTTTTTCAATGCTACTTATATTTTCATGTCATAATTCAAAGAAAGACACCAACGAAAAAACAGTAAAAGAAGAACACAACGTGAATGCAAAAGATATATTAGGAAATCCAGAATATTTAGCTATTTCTTACGGAGGGTATAGACAGAAGAAAAGAGAAGTGCAGCCTACACTAACAGAGCTTAAGGAAGATATGAAAATCTTAAGTGCTATGGGCGTGAAAATACTGAGAACTTACAATGTGCATTTCGACCAAGCTGCAAATCTTTTAAAAGCTATAGACGAGTTAAAACAAGACGATTCATCTTTCGAAATGTATGTGATGTTGGGTATTTGGATTGATTGTAAAAATGCGTTCAACTGGGAAGCGACTCAAGACCACAATAAAGAAAGTGAACGAAACCCTGTGGAGGTGAATACGGCTGTGGAATTAGCAAAGCAGTATCCAGATATTGTAAAGATTTTAGCTGTTGGTAATGAAGCAATGGTAAAATGGGCAACAAGTTATTATGTGGAACCTTGGATTATTTTAAAATGGGTGAATCATCTTCAAGATTTAAAGAAACAGGGTGATTTACCTGCAGATTTATGGATTACGAGTTCTGATGATTATTCATCTTGGGGAGGAGGCGATACAGTTTACCATACTGAAGATTTAAAAAAACTGGCGAATGCTGTAGATTATATTTCTATGCATACTTATGCGTATCATAACTCACATTACAATCCTGCATTTTGGAAAGTACCAGACAATGAAAACAAATTATCTGATAAAGAAAAGATAGATGCAGCGATGTTAAGAGCATTAAATTTTGCAAAAATGCAATATGAAGGTGTTGTGAGTTATATGGACAGTATCGGTATCGATAAACCTATCCATATTGGTGAAACAGGTTGGGCGTCAATCTCAGATGGCCACTATGGTAAGAATGGGTCTAGAGCTACAGACGAATACAAGCAAGGCTTATATTACAAACACATACGAGAGTGGACGAACAAAGAAAATATTTCTTGTTTCTATTTTGAAGCTTTTGATGAACAGTGGAAAGATGCTGAAAATGAAATGGGATCAGAAAATCATTTCGGATTAATCAACCTAAAAAGCGAAGCTAAATATCCGCTTTGGAGTTTGGTGGATGATGATATTTTTGAAGCACTAACCAGAGATGGAAAACCAATTACCAAATCCTACAATGGCAATTTAGAAGAATTAATGAAAGATGTATTAGTCCCAAATACAGATTATCCAAGAGATTAAATTATGAAAAAATTAGTATTCATAGTTATGAGCATAATTGTTTTTGTATCATGTAAAAGCGAAACAAAAGGCGATGACGTCGCTGTGAATAATAGTGAACGAGAAGTTGATGTGGTTTCAGTTTCCGATCGTAAACTAATGGTTAATGGAGAGCGTTATTTAATAAAAGGTATTTGTTATCATCCAGTACCCAAAGGAAGTGGTAATAATAGAAGTTTTACCACCCTAACTCAAGATTTAGCTTTAATGACTGAAGCAGGTATTAATACGATTAGAGTTTATTCACCTATTGAAGAAGAAAAAGTCCTAGACGAAATTAATGAAGCCGGAATTAAAGTCATCATTGGTTTTGGATATAACCAAGGAGGTAAAAATGATATACTATCGGGATCTTTTATTAACTATGTAAATAAATTTAAAGACCATAATGCCATTCTAATGTGGGAGTTTGGCAATGAATATAATTACCATCCAGAATGGTTTGATAATGATATAAAGAATTGGTATAAAGCAATGAATGATGCAGCTACTTTAACGAAAAAGAGTGATGCATCACATCCTACAACAACTGCACATGGTGACCTTCCAAACGCTGAAGCTTTAGCGATGAGTCCGAATATTGATGTTTGGGGAATGAATGTGTATCGATGGGATAGTCCTAAATCCGTTTTTAAAGAATGGAAAGCAGTAAGTACAAAACCAATGTATTTATCAGAAACTGGTGGTGATAGCTATATGAAAATCACTAAGGCAGGTTATGAGCAAGGAGAAAACCAAAACGCACAAGCAGATGCTGCTAAAAACATATTAAAAGAAGTTTTTAATAGTCGAGATATATGCTCAGGAGTTACGTTGTTTTCTTTTACAGATGGTTGGTGGAAAGCAGGTAATAATGATACTCAAGATATTGGTGGTTATGCACCTAATAGCACCGGAATCCCGTACGATGGAGCACCAAATGAAGAGTTTTGGGGCATTGTTGATATTGATAGAAATAAGAAAGAGGTCTTTTCGGTTATAAAAGACATATATAGAAATTTAAATAAGGATAAAAAGTAATTTAATTGAAAGTTAATTACAACAAATAATAAAATTACTTAGTCCTAATTTAATCATAATAATTGTCCCCTTGAGGTGACTTTAGTGGTGTTTTTAAGACAAAGTGAAAAAAATACTAAAACCAATAAATAGTATAAAACATGAAAATATCAATAAGAAGCATATTGGCACTTTTAGTAATTACTGCAATGAGTTGTACATCTATAAAAAATGAGAAAAAAAGTTTAGAAGTTGAAGTTTACGAAACTTCAGAAAATGGAAATAAACTCACTAGAATTGTAGAATTTTCAAAAGTCGATTCTTCTGCTGTGATTAAGATTTTGCCAGAGCAAAAATTTCAAACTATAACGGGTTTCGGTGGCTCATTTACAGAATCTTCAGCTTATTTGTTAAACAAGTTGAGTAAAAAGAATCGTGATACTATTCTTCAAGCCTATTTCGCAGACGATGGTGCGCGTTACTCATTAACAAGAACACATATTGCTTCCTGTGATTTTTCTTTAAACAATTATACTTACGCGCCTGTAGAAGGAGATGTCGAAATGAAACATTTCTCAATAGATGAAGATCGTGATGATTTAATACCAATGATTAAAGAAGCACAAGCAATTTCAAAAGATGGATTTAAAATTATTTCATCGCCTTGGACGTCTCCTCCATGGATGAAGGATAATAAGAAATATGTAGGCGGAAAATTACTACCAAAATATTACGATGCATTTGCACTTTACTTTTCTAAATACTTAGATGCTTATAAAGCTGAAGGAATAGATATTTGGGGATTAACACCAGTTAACGAACCGCATGGAAATGGAAATAATTGGGAGAGTATGCACTTTAATCCACAAGAAGAAACAGATTTTGTGCAAAATCATTTAGGTCCAAAATTAGAAGCAGATGGTTACGGAAAAGTAAATATTTTAGGTTACGACCAGAATAGACATGGTTTAAAAGAATGGGTAGATGCTATGTTTAAAGATGAAGCATCATCAAAATATTTTGCTGGTACAGCTATTCATTGGTACGAAAGCACTTATGATTATTTTCCAGAAGAATTACAATACGCGCATAACAAAGCACCAAATAAATATTTAATTGAAACAGAAGGCTGTATCGATTCTGAAATACCTAAATGGAACGATGACAAATGGTATTGGAGTAAAGAAGCTACAGATTGGGGTTTTGATTGGAGAGAAGATGAAAAGAAATATTTGCATCCAAAATACGCACCTGTAAATCGATATGCTAGAGATATTATTGGTTGTCTAAATAATTGGGTAGATGGTTGGGTAGATTGGAACATGGTGTTAGACCGCCAAGGTGGACCAAATTGGTTTAAGAATTGGTGTGGAGCTCCAGTAATAGTAGATCCGGTAAAAGATGAGGTTTACTTTACACCATTATATTATACAATGGCACATTTCAGTAAGTACATAAGACCAGGAGCGGAAGTTATTGGTGTAGAAAATGCTGACAAAGCTTTAATGGTAACAGCAGCTAAAAATCCAGATGGATCTATTGCAGTGGTTATATTTAACGAAGGAAAATCATCAATAGATTTTACATTAATGCTTGGCGAAGACACTGTAAAAGTGAAAATACATCAACACGCTATTCAAACGATAATCATTCCAACTAAAAACTAAAAAAATATGTCCACTATAGTCAATAAAGTACCATTAGGTCAAAAGATTGCATTTGGAGTTGGTATGCTTGCCAATCAGATGTTTCCAGCTGTAATTGGTATTTTTATTGTGGTATTAGTGCAAGATTTAGGTTTTCCAGGTTGGATGTGGGGAGTTATATCCTTAGTTCCAAGACTTTTTGACGCAATTACCGATCCTATTATGGGTTATATTTCAGACAACACCAAATCGCGTTGGGGAAGACGAAGACAATATGTTTTTATTGGTGCTATAATAATGGGTATTTCGTTTATAATAATGTGGCAATTGTTTAGAGAAAATTCACTGGATTATAACTTTTGGTATTTTTTATTAACATCATTTGCTTTCTATTTAGGTTTAACCATTTTTAGTGTCCCTTACGTAGCGATGGGTTATGAAATGAGTGATGATTTCCATGAGCGTACAAGCATAATGGCGGTTGCACAATGGATTGGTCAGTGGGCTTGGGTAATAGCACCTTGGTTTTGGGTTATAATGTATGATCCAGAATGGTATCCTACAGCAGACGTAGCCGTAAGAGAATTGGCCGTTTGGGTCGGAATTATATTTGCAATTTGTGCCATGGTTCCAGCAATATTTATAAAAAGCAAATCAACAGTCGACGAGAATTATTCACCACTGACACTACAAAATATTGGTGGTAGTTTAAAAGAAATTGGAAACAACTTCGTAGAGGCATTTAAGTCAGTACCTTTTAAGAAACTCTGTTTTGCCACATTTTTTGTGTTCAATGCTTTTAATACCGTAGCAAGTTTTACATTTTTTATAATTGTCTATTATTTATTTAATGGAGATGCGGCTGCGGCTGGTATATGGCCTACTTTATTCGGAAGTATTGGTGCTTTGGTTACGACGTTTTTGGTAATTCCTATTGTAGCAAGAATGTCTAAAGTATTAGGTAAGAAAAAAGCATTCATGGTCTCTCAAGGCGTGTCAGTTGTTGGTTATATTATGTTATGGTTTTTATTTATTCCAGGAAAGCCTTATATGTTTTTATTTGCTTTACCATTTTTCTCTTTTGGAATAGGAGGATTATTTACCCTTATGATGTCTATGACAGCAGATGTTATTGACTTAGACGAATTAAAAACCGGCAAACGACGCGAGGGTGTTTTTGGTGCCATTTATTGGTGGATGGTAAAATTTGGTTTTGGGATTGCAGGAGGATTGAGCGGAGCTATTTTATCTGTTATAGGATTTGATTCTGCTTTAGAAGTGCAAACAGAAGGCGCAATTACAGGTTTAAGGTTATTCTTTACCGGATTTCCAATATTGGGAACACTTGCTGCAATGTATATTATGCGTAACTATGATTTAACTGAAGAACGTTCAAATGAAATTAGGGCAGAATTAGACGCTCGTAAAACTGAATAAACTACGATTATGTCTGTAAGAGAAGAAAAATTTTTAGCATTAGCGTCCATAGATTATAATGGTATGTCTATTAAAGATTTAAGAAAATTATTCAGAAAAACATTAGAATCTGGTATGCATGGTTTGTGTTCTAGTCCTTATGAAGAAGGACAAGAACCTGGTGACCGATTATCGGAAGCGCAAATACGTCGAAGATTGCAAATAATGAAGCCATATACAAAATGGATTCGTTCATTTTCTTGTACAGAAGGTAACGAACTCATTCCTAAAATTGCTAAAGAAATGGGAATGAAAACCCTTGTTGGAGCATGGTTGGGCGATGATCTTGAAATCAATGAAAACGAAATTGCTGGATTAATTGAATTGGCTAACCAAGGTTATGTAGATGTTGCTGCTGTAGGTAATGAGGTTATGTATCGTGGAGATTTATCTGAAGAAGAATTGATTGAGCACATTTATTGCGTTAAAAGAGCTGTTAAAAATGTTCCCATAGGTTATGTAGATGCCTATTACGAATTTGCAGATCGACCAGCTATAACAGAAGCATGTGATATTATTTTAGCGAATTGCTACCCATTTTGGGAAGGTTGTGATCAAGATTATTCTTTACTCTACATGAAGGACATGTACAATAGGGCTGTAAGAGCAGGTAATGGTAAGAAAGTAATAATTACCGAAACTGGTTGGCCAAGTGAAGGTTCAAGCTTACAAGGCGCTTTTCCTTCTGAAAAAAACGCAATTAAGAACTTTATTAATACACAAAAATGGTCTAAAGAAGACGATATAGATATCTTCTACTTCTCATCTTTTGACGAATCTTGGAAAGTAGGTAAAGAAGGAGATGTTGGAGCTTATTGGGGAATTTGGGATAAGGATGAAAAGTTAAAGTACTAAATATTTTAAGACTTTTTTAATCTTTAGACATCACCGCAAATTTCTATAATTCCATATATTTATTTATTAGAATTAATTTTTAAACTTATATGAAAAGTACTAAAATTCAATTTTTTATAGTGAGCATAATTTCAGCAGTATTATTTAGTTGCAATCAAGGCTCTAAAAGAGATTTGTATCCCAAAGATTTAGTTGCAGGTTTTGAATTATTACCTGCTGAGAAAACTGGAATTGACTTTAATAACGCTATTAACGAAACAGAGATATTCAATCATTTCTATTACTCTCAAATCTATAATGGAGCTGGTGTAGCTATTGGAGATATTAACAACGATGATTTGCCCGATATCTTTTTTTGCGGTAATCAAGTTAGTGATAGATTATACTTAAATAAAGGGGGTTTTCAATTCGAAAATATCACAAAAAAATCAAGAGTCGCAAGAAATGATGGTTGGTCATGGGGCGTTACAATGGTAGATATAAATTCAGATGGCTATCTTGATATTTATGTCAGCCGAAATGGGGAATCTATTAATCCAGAAGAACGAAAAAATCAATTATATATTAATAATAAAGATTTAACCTTTACTGAGTCTGCAATGGCTTATGGTCTTGCTGATGCAGGATACTCTACCCAAGCCGTTTTTTTCGATATGGATAATGATGGGGATCTAGATATGTATCAAGTAAATCAAGCTGCTGATCAGAAGCTATTCATCCGATATAAGATCGAAAGTAAGGATTATAGATTTTTCACAGATAAATTGTACAGAAATGATAACGGAAGATATAAGGATGTTTCTTCTGAAGCAGGTTTAGTAGAAGCATTCACCTACGGACTTAGTGTTAACGCTTCTGATTTTAACAATGATGGCTGGACAGATCTTTACGTCTCTAATGACTATGATGAACCTGATTATATGTATTATAATAATGGTGATGGAACCTTCAAAAATGTTATCAATGAGAAATTAAAACATATTTCTAGATTTAGTATGGGAACAGATGCAGGTGACATTAATAATGACGGCTTAATGGACCTTATGACCCTAGAAATGGCAGCTGAAGATCATGTTAGATCAAAGACTAATATGGGATCAATGTCAACAGAAGATTTCGATAGAATAGTAGATTTAGGAAAGCACTATCAGTATATGTCAAATACATTACAAATCAATAATGGTTATGGAAGTTTTTCTGATGTAGCAAGTTTGGCAGGTGTATCGAAAACAGATTGGAGTTGGGGAGGCTTGTTCGTAGATTTAGATAATGATGGGTTAAAAGATATTATTATAACTAATGGAGTAAAAAAGGATGTTAGAAACAACGATTATTTAAATATTGTGAACAATCTAGATGAAAATATCTCCAATAAAGATTTCTTTCAAGTTAGTAAAAATACTCCTTCTGAGCCTCTAACAAACTATGTCTATAAAAATAAAGGTGATTTGAAGTTTGAAAAGACTACAGAAAAGTGGGGTTTTGAAACTCCGAGTTTTTCAAGTGGAATAGCTTACGGAGACTTAGATAATGATGGTGATTTAGATTTAGTAATTAATAACATGGAATCTTCAGCATTTATTTATAAAAATAAAGCGACAGGAAATTTCTTAAAAATTAATTTTGAAGGCTCTGATAAAAATGTAGCTGGTTTAGGAGTAAAGGTGAAAATTTATCATAATGATAATATGCAAGTATTAGAGAATACAACAACTCGTGGTTATTTATCTTCTGTAGAACCAGGCTTATTCTTTGGATTAGGCAAAGATGTTTTAGTTGACAAAATTGAAATTTTATGGCCAGATGGTAAATCCGAAGTTATCAAAGAGACTGATGCAAACAATGTAATAACTGTTAAATATTCTAATGCCGAAATTTCTACTAATAAGATTGAAAAGAAATTGGCTATTGCTTCAAAAATTGATGTAACAAATCTAGGAATTTCATTTAATCATAAAGAAAATGAATTCAATGATTTTAAAGACGAAATTTTATTACCGCATAAGTTATCACAAAACGGACCATTTACTGGAGTTTCTGATGTAAATGGAGATGGTTTGGAAGATATATTTGTTGGTGGTGCTGCAGGACAAAGTGGTGTGCTCTATCTTCAAGAGACCAATGGGGATTTTAAAGAAAATTTATCGCAGCCATGGGAAAAAGAAAAAGATTCAGAAGATTTAGGCGTACTGTTTTTTGATGTAGATAACGATGGTGATCAAGACTTGTACATTGCTAGTGGTGGATCTGAGTTTAAACAAGGGAGCCCTTTGTTGAGGGATAGATTATATATAAATAACGGTGATGCTAAATTTGAAAGAAACTACACAGCTCTGCCGAATATACTTGAAAGTTCTGAATGTGTTAAGTCTTCCGATGTAGATGGAGATGGTGATTTAGACTTATTTGTAGGAACTCGCTTAATTTCAGGTAAATATACGTTTCCTGCGAGTAGTTACCTACTTGTAAATGAGAGAGGGAATTTTAAAAAAGCAGAAAATGATAGAGCTCCTTATTTAGAAAATATAGGAATGGTAACTGATGCAGTCTTCACAGATATAGATAAAGATGGAGATGAAGACTTGATCATAGTCGGTGAGTGGATGCGAATTGAAGTTCTTGAAAATATAAAAGGACAGTTTAGTAATAGTTCTACAAAATATGGTTTAGATGATAGTAGTAGAGGTTTATGGTGGTCTATAACAGCAGCAGATATAGATAATGATGGCGATGATGACTACATAATTGGTAATTTAGGGGATAATAATAAATTTAAACCATCTAGAGAACACCCTTTTAAAGTGTATGCTAATGATTTTGACAACAATGGAAGCAATGACATTGTATTGGCTAAATTCTACAAAAATGATTATGTACCAGTTAGAGGAAGAGAATGTACAAGTCAACAAATGCCTTATGTTGCAGAGAAATTTAAAGATTTTAACAGCTTTGCATCATGTAAATTGATAGACATTTTACCTAAGGATAAAGTAGATGATGCTGTAATCTATGAAATTACTAGTTTTTCAAGTATAATTTTAATAAATGATAATGGGACACTCGTACAGAAAAAGTTACCCGTAAATGCGCAAGTATCACCTTTAAAGTCGTCTATAGTTTTAGATTTCAATAAAGATGGGTTTCAGGATATTATCGCCATAGGAAATCATTATGGGGTTGAGGTTGAAACTACGCGATATGATGCAGGCTTTGGTGTTGTACTTTTAGGTGATGGTCAGAATAATTTTCATTTTATGCCTCCTGAAGAGAGTGGATTCTATACACCTACGGATAGTAGAGATATTAAAGTAATCCAATCGAATAATATAAAACATATTTTGGTAACAAATAATAATGCTCCAATATCTATGTTCAAATATTAGAAGATTAATATAACTTGAAAGTGTCGTTATCTTAAATATAGTAGTTGTATAGTTTTTGAAGCTCTAATATCGTTGAAAAAGTACCGCTTAAGTCTTGTATTAACTAGCTACTAGAGCTTAAAGGGATTTTTTTAAATGTCACTTGTATGGTTTTTGTATAGGTACTATTAACAGTAAAAGTTAATTATTTAATGTTACTTGTGAGTATCAATAACTAAATAAATATAAACATGAAGAAAATTACAATTATGCTAATCCTTTTGACAGTGTCGTTTGGATATTCGCAAACATTACCCTTCGATTTTGAAGCTGCTCCAGTTACTGGAGATTTTGCGGATTTTAATGGAGGTACGGCTACTGTCATTCCCAATCCGGATACTGCAGGTAATACCAGTGCTACTGTAGCACAATTGGTAAGAGACGGTGGTGAAGTTTGGGCAGGATCTCAAATTATACTTGATGCTCCAATAGATTTTTCTACTAACAATAGTATGAGAATGAAGGTATGGACTGCGGCTCCAGTAGGAACTAACGTTACTTTAAAACTAGAAGACTCTGGTTCAAGTGGTGCTATTTTTGTAGAAGTACCTGCAACGACTTCAGTAAGTTCAGGGTGGGAGACTTTAGAATTTGATTTAACAGGTCAACCAAGTGGTACTTATGATGCTGTTGTATTTTTATTCGATCTTAATAACTTAGGCGATGGAACAGCAACATCGACATACTATTTTGATGATGTAGAACAATTTAATGCTGCTGCTGGTCCAATGGGACCTGTACTTCCTTTTGACTTTGAGTCTGCTCCTGTAACATCTGACTTTGCAGATTTTAATGGAGGTACGGCGACAGTTATTGCTAATCCTGATGCATCAGGAATTAATACAAGTGGCATGGTAGCAGCCTTGGTAAGAGATGGTGGTGAAGTTTGGGCAGGATCTCAAATTATACTAGATGGTCCAATAGACTTTACGGCTAACAATAGTATGAGTATGAAGGTATGGACTGCAGCTCCAGTAGGAACTAACGTTACTTTAAAACTAGAGGACTCTGGCTCAGGTGGTGCTACTTTTGTAGAAGTACCTGCAACAACCACAGTAACTTCGGCATGGGAGACTTTAGAATTTGATTTAACAGGTCAACCAAGTGGTACTTATGATGCTGTTGTATTTTTATTCGATCTTAATAACTTAGGTGATGGAACAGCTGCATCAACATTCTATTTTGATGATGTAGAGCAGTTTGATACTGGTGGTTCAACGCTAGATCAAATTGACTTGCCAATAGATTTTGAAGGAGCAACTACAGATTATACTGTATCTGATTTTGGAGGTAATGTTTCGACACTAGTTGTAGATCCAACAGATTCTGGAAATATGGTTATACAAAGTATTAAAACAATGGCAGCTGAAACATGGGCAGGTACTACAATCAGTACAGCAGCTGGTTTAGCCACAGATATTCCTATTACAGCAACTGACACTAAGATGAACGTACGTGTATGGTCTCCTGAAGCGGGTTTACCTGTAATGTTAAAAATTGAAACTGTAGGTACTCCTACACAATCTTGTGAGACCTTATCAACAAACGCTGTCGTGGCCGGTTGGAATACTTTAGAATTCGATTTTAGCAGTGAAAGACCAGGTACTGCAGCCTTGAACCCTAGTTTCGTTTTCGATTTGGTATCTATTTTCTTTAATTTTGATGTTAGTGGAGCAGTCGGTGGTGAAAAGACATTCTATTTTGATGATGTTCTTTTTGGAGCAGTCTTAAGCACAGAAGAGTTTACATCTGCAACTTTCATAGCATTTCCTAATCCAACAAATGGTAATTGGAATATTACGGGTAGTACGCTTATCAATACAGTAGCTGTATATAGTGTTTTAGGTAAGCAAGTTATCGCCTTAGAGCCTAATGCAACAGAAGCAGTGATTGATGCATCTTCTTTGAATTCTGGAATTTATTTCGCAAGAATAGATGGCGCTAATGGTGCTACAACTGTAAAGCTTATTAAAAAATAAGTTTAATAGCAGTATATTTAGTCTAAACGAAAAGCGTGTTTATAATATTTAAACACGCTTTTTCTATAAATTAACTTTACGATGTTTAATTTAGTGATGTAAATTATTTTATAAAAAGTAAATCTTTAAAATTGAAAAAAATACTTTATTTTTTAATAATACTTTTAACTAGCTTCTGCTGTACACAGAGTAATACACAAGTATCAAGTAAAAATGAGAATGATGCTAACGACTTAATAAATGAGACTAGTCCGTATTTGCTACAGCATGCTTATAATCCAGTAGATTGGAAAGCATGGAATGATAAATCCTTACAATTAGCAAAAGATCAAAATAAACTTATAGTTATATCTGTAGGATATTCTGCTTGTCATTGGTGCCATGTTATGGAAGAGGAGAGTTTTGAAAACGATTCTGTAGCCAAGCTTATGAATGAGAATTTTATTAATATTAAGGTAGATCGCGAGGAACGACCAGACGTAGATCAAATATATATGAACGCTGTTCAGCTAATGACTGGCAATGGTGGTTGGCCGCTCAACTGTATCACATTACCAGATGGAAGACCTGTTTTTGGAGGCACTTATTTTACAAAGCGACAATGGACAAAAATTCTAGAAGACATGTCTAGCTTATATAAAAATGATCCTGAAAAAGTTATAGCCTATGCAGAAAAACTTACAGAAGGAGTTAAGAATTCTAATCTTATAAAAGTTAATAAAGAAGATATACCATTTACTAAGCAACAAATTAAACCTATAGTAGAGGAATTAAAAAAATCATTAGACTATAAGTTAGGTGGACAAAAATCAGCACCTAAATTTCCTATGCCAAGTAATTTAAACTTTTTATTGAGATATAGCTTTCAACATAATGATAAAGAGTTACAACAATTTGTCTTCACAAGCCTTACAAAGATGGCGAATGGTGGTCTTTATGATCAAATTGGCGGAGGGTTTTCAAGATATTCGGTTGACGAGCGATGGCATGTACCACATTTTGAAAAAATGTTATACGATAATGCGCAATTAGTAAGTCTGTATGCTAAAGCATATCAACTAACTAAAAATGAATCGTTTAAACGTGTAGTAATAGAAACACTAAGTTTTGTTGAAAATGAGTTAACACAAAACGAAGGTGCATTCTACTCTTCCCTTGATGCAGATAGTAAGACAGAGGCTGGAGAATTAGAAGAAGGACTATTTTATACTTGGACTAAAGAAGAACTTAAATCTCAACTTGGTAATGATTTTGATTTGTTTAAATCATATTATAACATTAACCCAACTGGCAAATGGGAAGAAGAGCAATACATTCTATATAAAACACAAACTGATGAAGATTTCGTCATCGCTAACAATATGACTTTAGAAGAATTGCATTCAAAAATTTTAATATGGAAAGCAAACCTATATAAGTTTAGAGATAATAGAGCGCATCCAAGAACAGATGATAAAGTATTGACCTCTTGGAATGCACTGATGTTGACGGCTTACATTGACGCTTATCGTGTTTTTGGAGAACAATCGTATCTAGATAGAGCCATAAATAATGCGAAATTTATAAAAGAGAAACAGATTCAAAAAGATGGATCTTTGTTTCATAATTATAAAAATGGTAAAAGTACAATTGAAGGTTTTTCTGAAGATTATGCCCATACTATAAATGCTTATATCGAATTGTATCAAGCCACTTTTAATGAAGAATGGCTTAGCATCGCCAAAAAGCTAATGGACTACACTATTACACATTTCTTAAATACAGAAAGTAGTATGTTTTACTTTACTTCAGATAATGAAACCAATTTAATTACAAGAAAAACAGAAGTTTTAGATAATGTGATTCCATCATCTAATTCTGTTTTAGCAAAAAATTTATTCAAATTAGGACATTACTATTCAAACAAAACATATAATGATCTGGCAAAGCAGATGCTCAAAAATGTAAATGATGATTTAGAAAAAGTGCCTTCAGGCTATACAAATTGGTTAACATTGTATTTAAATTATGCAAACCCTTATTACGAAGTCGCTATATCCGGAACTGAAGCCCATTTAAAGCTTAAAGAATTAGATAATTCTTATCTGCCCAATATATTAATATCAGCATCAAAAGGTAATAGTGATTTGCCCTTATTAAAGAATAAGTTTATAGAGGGAGAAACTTTTATATATGTTTGTGTAAACGGAACATGTAAGCTACCAGTTACAATGCCTAAAAAAGCGATAGAACAGATTTTGAAGTAGTGCTAGAATAAAAATTAGTTAAAATGACAACATTAAAAGAATTAGCCAAGTTATTAAACATTTCTATATCTACGGTATCAAAAGCACTAAACGATAGTCACGAAATTAGTGCGATTACAAAAAATCGAGTTAATGAGTTGGCAGAGAAACTTAACTATAAACCCAATAGAATAGCACAACAGTTAAAAAATAATAAAACAAAAACAATTGGTGTTATTTTACCGACAGTTACCAATCCGTTTTTTGCAGAAGTATTGCATGGTATTGAAATGGCTGCAACAAACAATGATTATGATATTATTGTCTGCTTATCTAACGAAACGCTAAACAAAGAAAAAAGAAGTCTAGAACTGCTATCTAATGGGAGTGTTGACGGCTTTATTTTAGCTGTAGCAAGAGAAAGTCAAGTAAAGCAACAAACCGGTCATATAAAGGCAATTTTAGATAACAAAATACCTGTATTAATGTTTGATAGGGTTGTGAATGAAATTCAATGTGATAAAGTCATAGTTGACGATTTTCAATCTGTGTATGAAGCTACTGAGCATTTGATTAGTAATGAAGGTAGAAGAAATATACTTCTTGTTAGTAATATTGAAGAACTTAGCGTTGGTAAGTTAAGAACTAGAGGTTATTCAAAAGCAGTACAAGATCATAATTTAGAACCTCACATTTTAAAACTCGATAATGCTATTGATGTTGAAAAAAGTATATATCAGTATTTAAAAGACAACAATAAAATTGATGCCATTGTATCTATAGATCATATTACAGGTATAATAGCCATTAATATGGCAAAAAAATTAAATAGAGAAATCCCTAAAGATTTATCGATAATTGGCTTTGGTTATGAGCATACCCATTTATTATCTAGTCCAAAAATTTCTATAATCCATCAAAAGGCATATCAAATAGGAGAAATGTCTGTTAAATTACTAATTGATAATTTAGAGATTGACGAGCATGAATCAAAAACGATTATAGTTCCTAGTCAACTTAAATTAGGCAAGTCAACTAAAGCGTTACCATAAAAAAAGCCTGATAAGGATCAGGCTTTTAAATTTTTACAATTAAATAAGCAATTAGTTACCTTTTACTTTATTTGCGGCTGCATCAACAGCATCGTTGCCAGCTTTCTTAGCTTTGTCAACAGCATCATTACCTGCCTTTTTAGCTGCATCTACAGCGTCGTTACCAGCTTTTTTAGCAGAATCAACAGCATCTTTACCAGCTTCTTTTACATTATCAACTGCGTTATTAGCAGCATCTTTAACATCATCAGCCATGTTTTCAGCTCCTTCTTTTACATTATCAGCAGCATTTTCAATTGCGTCACCAGCATCGTTAACAGCATCACCTGCAGCATCAGCAGCATCTTCTAACGCATCACCTGCAGTGTCAGCAGCATCTTCTAATGAGTCTCCAGCTTTTTCTGCTGTCTCTCTACAAGAAGTAAATGACAATCCTAATACAGCAACTAGTGCTAAACTTAATACAACTTTTTTCATTTTAATAGTTTTAGTGTTAATTTTAGTTAATGTACGAAAATACTAATTTCAATGAAATTTTCGCATTATTTCATCGTTTATTCGTCCCTACATCTGCACTATATACGTATATATTCTATAATTTGGATTACAGCACCACGATTTTTTTCAATAAACGTTTTATTAGTTAATCCCTGTGATTCATTTAACGAAACATCAGAAATTAAAGCCGTTAAAATGGCTTCGAAACCTTGAGACGTTGAAACTGATGTTACGCCTCCTAGCTCAATTAACATAATGGCTTCAGGAAATTTATCATAATTTTTTCCAATCACAATAGGAATACCAAAAACGGCAGGTTCTAAAATATTATGTAAACCCGAAGAGCCAGCTGCGCCACCAACATACGCAATATCTGCATAACTATAAACCTTGCTTAAATAGCCTATAGTATCTAAAATAAAAACATTAAATTTCGATAAATCGTCTGCATTTATTTTAGAAAAGCATATAGATTCTACTGTTAATTGAGACGCAATAGAAGCAATATAACTTGGTTTAATGTTATGTGGAGCAATAATGAATTTTAGATCTCTGTGTGAATTTTTATTAATATAATCCATATATAATTTATCATCTTCTGGCCAAGTACTGCCAAAGACAATGCAGAATTTCTCGTTTTTAAAATTTTCAATAAATGAAACAGAATTATCTACATGTAATTGATTGAAAACACGATCAAAACGTGTGTCACCAGAAACTGTGGTTGTTTTATAATTTATGCGCTCTAGTAAAGTTTTAGAATTTTCATCTTGTGTAAAAATATGATTGAAAGCAAATAACGACGATCTCATAAAGCCTCCATACCAACTAAAGAAACTCTGATTTTTTCTAAAAACAGCAGATATAAGGATAGCTTTTAGGTTTCTGCTTTTAATTTCAAAAAGGAAATTTGGCCAGATTTCATACTTTACAAAAATGATATAATCTGGATTTACAATATCTAAAAAACGTCTAGCATTACGCTTTGAGTCTAAAGGAAGGTAAACCACAACGTCAGCAATTTTAGTATGTTTTCTTACGTCGTAGCCAGAAGGTGAAAAGAAAGATAATACAATTTTATAATTAGGATATTTATGTTTTAAAGTTTCAAAAACAGGTAAACCTTGCTCATATTCACCCAAAGAAGCACAATGAAACCAAAAGGTTTTGTCCTTAGGATTTACAGCATTATTTAGTTTTTCGAATGTATTTTTTCTGCCCTCAACACCTTGTTTCAATTTTGTATTGAAAACAGCTAAGCATCTAATCACAAAGCTTGCAATGTAAATTGCTATAGAATAAATTCTTTTCAAAAAAATAGATTTATGCTAAAATACAGTTCTTTGAATAAATTGCATTGAACTCGTCTTGACTTTTTGTTTTTAACCGAAAATGAAATAGAATTTGTTAAGATGAGGCTATTTTTAGAGCGCATAACATCGCTATGCATAAAAAACACATGAAATATAGGTAAATTATAGTCATTTTTTAGGAAATAGAAAAAGTTAGGATGAGTGCATTAATAGCGATTACAATTTTGTATTTTCGCTAAGGCCTATTTCTAATTAGACTTTAAACTTATAATCTTCAGAATGAAAAAAATTCAAATGGTAGACCTTCAAGGTCAATATGCAAAAATTAAAGCTAGTGTAGATCCTTCTATAGAAGAAGTGATGAATAGTGCTGCATTTATAAATGGACCTAAAGTACACCAATTTCAGAAAAATCTTGAAGATTATTTAGGTGTTAAACACGTTATACCATGTGCAAACGGAACAGATGCTTTACAAGTAGCCATGATGGGTTTAGGCTTAAAGCCAGGTGACGAGGTCATTACAGCAGATTTCACATTTGCTGCAACTGTAGAGGTTATCGCCTTGTTGCAACTAACACCTGTTTTGGTAGATGTAGATCCCATAACCTTTAATATAGATGTTGATGCTGTAAAAAATGCCATCACTCCAAAAACAAAGGCTATTGTACCAGTACATTTATTCGGACTTTCAGCAGATATGGATGCCATAATGGATTTGGCAAAAGCACATAATCTTTATGTTATTGAAGATAATGCACAAGGTATTGGAGCAGATTACACACATAAAGATGGAACGAAAACGAAAACAGGAGCTATAGGTCACGTCGCTTCAACCTCGTTTTTTCCATCTAAAAATTTAGGCTGTTATGGTGATGGAGGAGCTATATTTACAAACGATGATGATTTGGCACATACTATCAGAGGTATTGTTAACCATGGCATGTATGAGCGCTATCATCACGATGTAGTTGGTGTTAATTCGCGTTTAGATTCTATACAAGCAGCAGTTTTAGACGCTAAATTACCACATCTAGATGCTTATAATAAAGCAAGACAAAATGCAGCTAGAAAGTATAATAATGCCTTTCAAAATCATCCCAATATTACAATTCCTACAGGTAGAACCACATGCGAAGGGATTTGTGACATCTGTGATTGCCATGTGTTTCATCAATATACTTTAAATCTAAAAGATGTTGATAGAGATGCACTTGTAAAACATCTACAGGCTAATAATGTTCCGTGTGGAGTGTATTATCCGATTCCGTTACATAGACAAAAAGCGTATTTAGATGAACGTTATAACGAAGCTGATTTTAAAGTGACCAATCAATTGGTGAAATCAGTAATTTCATTACCAATGCATACAGAACTAGATGATGAGCAAATAGATTTTATAACGGCTATGGTTTTAGGCTTCATAAATAAGAATAAATAATATGAAAATTTTAGTTACTGGAGGTTTAGGGTTTATAGGTTCGCACACTGTTGTAGAATTACAGAATGAAGGTTTTGAAGTTGTTATTATAGATAATTTATCTAATTCAACAATCGACGTTTTAGATGGAATAACAGCAATCACAAAGAAAAAACCACATTTCGAAAAATTAGATTTAAGAGTAAAACAAGACGTTCAAGATTTCTTTAAACGTCATAACGATATTGCTGGTGTAATTCATTTTGCCGCTAGTAAAGCCGTAGGTGAAAGTGTTAATGAACCATTGATGTATTATGAAAATAATATTACAACCTTGGTTTATATGCTACAAGAGTTAAGTGGTTTGGATAAAAGGAACTTTATTTTCAGTTCTTCCTGCACAGTGTATGGTCAAGCTGATGAATTACCAATAACAGAAAATGCACCTGTTAAACCTGCAGAATCTCCATACGGAAACACCAAACAAATAGGGGAAGAAATTATTAGAGACACTTGTAAGGTCAACGCTGATCTTAATGCGATTGCATTGCGTTATTTTAATCCTATTGGAGCGCATGCTTCGACCGAAATTGGTGAATTGCCAATAGGAGTGCCTCAAAATTTAGTGCCTTTTATTACGCAGACCGGAATTGGTATGCGAGAGCAACTTTCAGTTTTTGGTGGTGATTATCCGACATCAGACGGTACATGTGTAAGAGACTATATCCATGTTGTAGATATTGCAAAAGCTCATGTTGTAGCCTTACAGCGTTTGTTGAATGGCAAAAATGAATCTAATTACGAATTCTTTAACCTAGGAACAGGAAAAGGAAGTACGGTGTTAGAAGCCATTCAATCTTTTGATCGTGTTTCAGGAAAAAATTTAAAATATGAAATTGTAGATCGAAGAGAAGGTGATGTTGTTTCGGCTTATGCTGAAACCTCTAAAGCTAATAATATATTAGGATGGAAAACTGAGTTAACCTTAGATGATGCTATGGCATCTGCTTGGAAATGGGAACAAAAAATACGAAATAAATAAATTTATATTATGAAATCTTTACTCAGAATTTTAATAATGCTTTGTGTGTGTTCACTAACAGCTCAAAAAACTTATATACATTGTGGAAAATTAATTGACACAAAATCTGGTAAAGTACTTACAGAAAAAACCATTATAGTTTCTGGTAATAAAATTACATCTGTTGAAAATGGATATGCAAAGCCAAAAAATACTGAGGATACAGCAGTTAATTTAAAATCTAAAACCGTAATGCCAGGTTTAATAGATATGCATGTACATATTGAAAGTGAAACCAATCCAAAATCTTATCTAGAAGATTATACCTTAAACGATGCTGACGTTGCTTTTAAATCTGTAAAATATGCCAACATCACCTTAATGAGTGGTTTTACTACGGTTAGAGATTTAGGAGGTTCTGGTGTAAATGTATCTTTAAGAAATGCTATTAATGCAGGAAGTATAGATGGTCCAAGAATTTTTACAGCAGAAAAAGCCTTAGCGACCACAGGAGGTCATGCAGACCCAACTAACGGTGCGAAGAAAAGTCTTATGGGTAATCCTGGGCCTAAAGAAGGCGTGGTCAATGGAGTTGAAGATGCTAAAAAAGCAGTGAGACAGCGCTATAAAAATGGTGCAGATTTAATAAAAATCACAGCCACAGGTGGTGTTTTAAGTGTTGCCAAAAGTGGACAAAACCCGCAGTTTACAGTCGAAGAAATTAAAGCTATATGCGAAACTGCAAAAGACTATGGATTTCACGTCGCTGCACATGCGCATGGAGATGAAGGTATGCAACGTGCTATTATGGGAGGAGTAAAAACGATAGAACATGGTACTTTAATGAGTTCTGAAACTATGGAACTTATGAAAAACAACGATGTATATTTAGTGCCAACCATTAGTGCTGGGAAATTTGTTTCTGAAAAAGCACAAATCCCTAATTACTATCCTGCTATTATTGTCCCTAAGGCTTTAGATATTGGCCCAAAAATTCAAAATATGTTTGGTAGGGCTTATAGAGCAGGTGTTGGTATTGCATTTGGTACAGATGCAGCGGTATTTTATCATGGAGATAATGGTAAAGAATTTGGTTATATGGTCGAAGCAGGAATGCCAGCTATGGAAACCATTCAAAGTGCAACGGTTACAAACGCTATGATTTTAAAAATGGAAACTCAAATAGGTCAGATAAAAGAAGGGTTTATAGCAGATATTATTGCTGTAGATAAAGATCCTACAAAAGAGATTTCTACCATGGAGAATGTTACTTTTGTAATGAAGAATGGTGTGATTTATAAACAGTAGAAAACCAAACAGAACTAAGCATTACCAGCTTCTGAAGCTACTTTCTTTTTATTACCAAAAATTCCACTAAACAATAACATTATCATTCCTGTGGTTACCGATAAATCTGCAACATTAAAGATACCTGTTTTAAAAACACCACCTAAATCGATAAAGAAAAAATCGGTGACTTGTTTATAAACGATACGGTCAAACACATTAGCAACTCCTCCACCTATTATGCAGCAAAAAGCAATTAGACTTAAGCGGTCTAATTCTTTCGTTTTTACGATGTAATAAATCACATAACCTAACACAATAGTAGGCAGAACTAAAAGAAAGATGAGTTTTAAAGTTGGGTTCATATCGCTTCCCATACCTAAAAAAGCACCTTTATTTTCTACCCAAATAAGTTGAAAATAGTCTTTAATCACATTGATTTGACCTTTACCACCTTTCACCATTGTGCCTCTAACAATAGCTTTGGAGATTTGATCAATTGCAATATTGAATATAATAAGGACTGTAATAAATAGATTTCTATTCAAGATCGTAGATAATTAAGCGTTAGTTTCAAAAGTTGCTGAAGCTGTTTCGGCTTCTCTGTTTATTTTTCTAACAAGACCTTGTAAAACTTTACCAGGACCAACTTCTGTAAAATGAGAAGCTCCATCTGTAATCATTTGTTGTACAGATTGTGTCCAACGTACTGGAGCGGTTAATTGCGAAATAAGATTCGCTTTTATTTCGTTTTCATCAGTTATAGCAGAAGCTGTTACATTTTGATATATTGGGCAATTGGGTTGGCTAAATGTAGTGTTTTCTATTGCAGCTGCTAATTCTTCGCGAGCTGGCTCCATTAGTGGAGAGTGAAATGCTCCACCTACAGGCAATACTAATGCACGTCTAGCGCCAGCATCCTTAAGGGATTCACAAGCTTTATTAATGGCTTCAACTTCACCAGAAATCACTAATTGACCAGGACAATTGTAGTTGGCAGCCACGACAACACCTTCAGTTGTTGCACATATTTTTTCAACAATAGCGTCATCTAGACCTAAAACTGCGGCCATAGTGCTAGGTTGCGCATCACAAGCTTTTTGCATGGCTTCAGCACGTTGTGAGACAAGCTTTAAGCCATCTTCAAAAGTTAAAGCTCCAGCAGCAACTAATGCTGAAAACTCTCCAAGCGAATGACCAGCAACCATATCTGGTTTAAAACGCTCTCCCAAAGTTTTTGCTAAGATTACAGAATGCAAAAAGATGGCAGGTTGGGTTACCTTAGTTTCTTTTAGGTCTTCAGCAGAGCCTTCAAACATAATGTCTGTAATATGAAAGCCTAAAATATCATTGGCTTTTTCAAATAATTCTTGTGCTAAAGCAGAATTTTCGTAAAGATCTAAACCCATTCCTGAGAATTGAGCCCCTTGACCCGGAAATATATATGCGTTCATCCTATCTTCTGTCTTTCCAAAGGAAAGAACTGATTTTAGTTAATTATTAATTAAGATGCAAAAATAGGAATAAATATTTTCAGTTGACAGTCTTAGGTACAGTTTTCAGTTAGTGCGTGATTAACTGCAAACTGTGACTGCGACTGTATACTTTAAGAACATGCCGCTTCAGCACAACGCTCTCCATCCATAGCAGCTGAAACAATGCCGCCAGCATAACCACCACCTTCTCCACAAGGATATAAATTAGTGATTTCAGGATGCTCTAAAGTTTCTGTTCTTGGAATATTTACAGGTGATGAGGTACGTGATTCTACACCAATAATATTAGCTTCTTTGGTGTAGTAACCTTTCATTTTTTCACCAAATGCTTTAAATCCTTTTCGTAAAGAACCACCAATTAACTTGGGTAATAATGAGTGCATTGGTGCCGATTTTAAACCAGGTTGATACGACGTTTCATTTAAACTAGACGATAATTTCCCTTCAACAAAGTCTGTTAATCGTTGTCCTGGAGCAGATTGTGTTCTTCCTCCAGATGTAAAAGCTAAGCGTTCTAAATTCTTTTGATATTCTAAGGCTTTTAAAGCTCCAAACCGTTCGTATTTGTATAAATCTTTGTCTACATTAATTTCGGTTACAATACCAGAATTAGCAAACTTGTTATTCCGTTTTGAAGGTGACATACCATTAACCACCACTTCGCCATTTGCCGTTGCAGCTGGTACTATAAATCCGCCAGGACACATGCAAAAAGAATACACTCCTCTGTCATTAACTTGTTGCACTAAACTATAAGCTGCAGCTGGCAACAAGGCATCTCTTGGTTTACCTTTACAGTGATATTGAATACCATCTATAATATCTTGAGGATGCTCCACACGAACTCCCATAGCAAATGACTTTGCTTTTAAAGCCACATTTTTATCATTTAATAAATAGAAAATATCTCTTGCCGAATGTCCTGTTGCTAGAATAACTTTTTCAACATTATACTCATTTCCATTTTGAAGTTGAATCGCAACGATTTTATTATCTTTTAAAGTAAAGTCTGAAACTTTAGATTCAAAATGGACTTCTCCTCCAAATTTTAAAATGGTTTCTCTAATGTTTTGAACAACTTTAGGTAATTTATTAGTTCCAATATGAGGATGCGCATCTACTAAAATTTGGTCTGTTGCTCCATGAAATACTAAGTTTTCAAAAATTCGTCTAACATCTCCACGTTTTAAACTTCGTGTATAAAGTTTGCCATCACTATATGTTCCTGCTCCACCTTCTCCAAAACAATAGTTAGAGTCTTCGTTTACGTAATGATCTTGATTTATAGCTTTTAAGTCACGTCGACGCTCTTGTACATTTTTACCACGCTCTAGAACTATAGGTTTAAAACCAAGTTCTATACAACGCAGCGCTGCCCACATTCCGGCAGGACCAAAACCAATAATATGAATTGGTTGTGCCTTAGATACATCTTTATAGTCAAATGCATAATCTGATGTTTCTGGAAGAGGCTCATTGATATAAACTTCAACTTTATAATTTATCATAATGTTGCGTTTACGAGCGTCTATCGATTTTCTTAGCACTTTAATTCCTGAAATTTCAGAAGGTTTCATCCCTAAGTCATAAGCTGCTTTATTGAGCAATCCATCAGATTTTCCTTCTTGGTGAAGATTAAGTCGTAATTGAAAGGCTTTTATCATATTGCGAAATTAGTTATATTTATGTTTAACTTTTTTCAAACCAGAAAAAATTAAAACTCATGCTTATGGATTTTACGCTCACCACTAAAATAAATGCCACTGCAAAACAAATCTATAAATCTTGGCTAAGTACACAACGGCATTCTAAAATGACAGGAGCTACAGCATTTATATCAGATCAAGAAGGTGAGAAGTTTACGGCTTGGCAAGGCTATATCACAGGAAAAAATTTAGAATTAAAACCTTATAGTAAAATTGTGCAATCGTGGAGAACTGGTAATTTTAAAGCGAATGAAGCAGATTCTAAAATTGAAGTTTTTCTGAATGAAGACGGAGATGAAACCACATTAACTTTAAATCATACCAATCTTCCGGAATCAGGAGAACACTATAAAAAAGGCTGGGAAGAAAGTTATTTTGAACCTATGCGGAAGTATTTTGAGGCTATTAATAACGCTTAAGTTATACCGATATAATTTATACAAAAAGACCCTTTCTAATTAGAAAGGGTCTTTTTGTTAAATGAGATTCGTCACTTCGAGTGAATCTGAGGAACGAAGATTTGTATCGAGAAGTTATAAAGCACGGTTCTCGTTCTCGATACATTTTATTTTCGTACCTCAATAAAATACTCGAACTGACGTCCTTTTTTCATTCCTCCAAACTTATACTTTTAATATTATCCTTATAAACACGATCTATTAAAAGATGTCTTGGGTCAATTGCTGCTTTTACTGGCAATGAATCTAATTGTACTGTAATTGAAGATTGCTCTTTATTAAATTTCATTCGTTTTTGACTATATAAAAGTTTCTCATCATCATCCAAAAAGAAACCGACATCAATCCAATCGTTAATAGCTATTTTAGTTTCATTGCCTAAGCTATCAGATTTTATTTTAGAACTTTCAATCTCTAAGGTTACTTCATATTTACCATTATCTAATTTTTTATAATTAGCGTCTTTCATTCGGTTGTCATACAAGGTTATTTCTTTAAACCAATCTTTAATTATATAGTTTAAAGAGTCAGGAATTTGAGGTTCTAAATGTCTTAAAAAATCTAAAGACGTTGGGTAAGGTGGTTTTTTATAACGGTATTCTTCTAAAAAATTCTTCATCGCTAAATTCACCTTGTCTTCACCTATATAATCCTGTAGAGCATATAGAACAACACTGCCTTTACCATAATGGATATAAGCTTGATTTTCTACTTTATATAATGGTAATTCCTTCAATCGCTCGCCACTTCGTCCTCTCAAATAACGATCGTGATCATATTTTATGAGCTCTCTCATTTCCATAGGGCTTTCAGCAATTTTTTTAGATGTCATACGAGACGCATATTGAGAAAAGCCTTCACTAAAAAATGTTGAGCCTTGCATGTTTACACCAATTAACTGATGTGCCCACCATTGATGCGCCATCTCGTGTGCTATTACCGCATCTACGATATTATTTTTAGTTTCATCCTCAAGATTGATTATAAATCCGATCGCTTCAGAATATGGCATAGTTCCTGGGAAGGCTTGTGCAAATGAGGCGTATCTTGGAAACTCAATGATTCGACATTGCTTATGGTAATATGGTCCAAAATTTTCTGTAAAGTACACTAAAGAGCGTTCTACAGCATCTAACATCATATCCACATTTTCAGGATGTATCTCATCGTAGTAGACTTCAATATCAATTCCGTTCCATTTCCGTTTTCTAATTTCGTAATCGGCTGACATAAATGAGTAGAAATTTAACGAAGGAGTATCCGTTTTATAATGGTAATAATCTCTTCCGTTTTCCTCCCATTTTTTAATTAAAGAACCTGGTGCAATAGCAGTCTGCTCTTTGATAGTTGAGATAATAGTCTCAATATTAATAAAGTCTGAATTACCATTAGTAATATAATTACGATTGTGTAATTCACTGATTTCACCAGATAATTTGGGTGTGCGTTCCTTCGGTTTTAGATCATATTTCTTACGTGTATTTTTGTCGCTAAGTTCATAATTTTCATTATAACCCATTATTGGTAGAACGTCACCATTATTTATAAAAGTTCCATTTTTAACAATCATTGTTGTACCGCGACCATTTTCAAAACCTTTTGTAATAAATTTATTATCTAGTTTCATTATAATGGTTTCACCTGGTTGCAAAGCAGGACTCAATTTATAAATGGTATATAAATATGTCGTGTCTTTATAAACGGATTTAGCGTTTGGTATATTCAGTTTTGTATCCCAGCCTTCGCCATTAAAGAAGTGAAGTGAATCAATTGCTTGATTAGATTCATTGGTTAAGGCTATATCTGCTTTTACATGGATATCTCTTTTATTGGGAAAAATATCGATGTAATATTTAGCATCTGTAACTTTAGGATGTACGGCATCTCTGTATTTGCTGTATTTTTTTTCGAAATCTGCCTGAAGTTGCTCTGTCGTATCACTAGAGCGATATGGGTTTAACACTTGCGTGTTGTAATACACATAACCAGCAACTCCAAGCCATATAATGCCTATTAATGCAATAATGCCACGATAACTTTTTGGAACTTCTTTTCTGGCTGTTTTTATACGACTTAATAGCGAACTTTTAGAACCACGATTCCAAAATGCACCTGCAATTAATAAGCCTAAAACAGATAATAGAATCCAGTAGAGATTAAACCATAACGTACTTTTAAGACCTGGTCCGAAGCCATTCATATCTGAATAGAACACAGAAGAACTTCCGCCAATATTTAGCATATTGGTTCTAATATCGAGGATACTTAATACAATTTCCCATACTAATAAGACTAGTATTGAAATAAAATACCCAATATATTTATTACTAGATAAAACCTGAATCATAATCATGATACCTCCAAAAACTATATAAAGAGCAAGATTCTCATAAAAGAAATCGAGCAAATAAACGTCTAATTCTATACGCGTATAACCATGAAGTAATTGATAGATAACTGCGATTACAATAAAGAATAAATTTAAAATTGTAGTAATGCAAACTAGTGATAACGCTTTTGCTGCCATAGAAATAAAAGACGTGTGTGCAGTAGCATCGACGACCTCATTAATCTTAGAATCTCTATCGCGCCAAATTAATTCACCACTAAAAAATATAAGAATGATAATCGTAAAAAGGTTGGTGTTGTTTTTAATAGAATCAATTAACTTATATGTTAAAGGATAAGATTGTAAGCCAAAATACTCGAAGCCTTGAAATAAATCAGTTAATAAAATAATGATACAAAACAAGAATAATATCTTGAACGTTACACTCTTTACAATACTCAAAAAGTTAGTGTAGAAGAAACTTTTAAACTGAACCCAGTTGGTTGAAGAACCATATGTTGGATTTAATTTTGGAAGTGCAAATGCAGTATCTGCTTTTACGACGCTTACTTTTTCTTTTTTAATTTTTTTGTTCTTCTTTTTGAATGAAAAACTAAAATAGGATAACATTAAAATGATAATTCCGACTCCAGTCCAAATCAATCGATTCCAAAATAGAACGCCTGAAAAACCAGGACTTATTGTGTTTTTATCTGCAGGTGTAAAATATTTAGTTTCAATAGCGTAGGTGTTAATTCCGAATATATCTGATAGAGCAGCGATAGTTTCATTGTCCACATCAGACATTAATGAACCAGACACAATATATGCTACGATAATAACTAAACCGCCTACAAAAGAAATCACTGTGCTCTTCCATTTATTTGCCATGGCATAGATTACAGCTCCAGCAAGAAACATATTTGGTAAAATAAAAAGCAAATAATTGTTTATGAAGGTCTCGAGAAAGAAATCACCAAAACGTTCGGTATCTATCCAACCAAAAATTGAATTCATATAAGTGCCTAATAGCATGCCAATAAAAACACCTAATAATGGTAGTGTAGAAACTAATAAAGCTCCAAAAAAGCGACCAAAAAAGTAACCAGGTTTACTGAGAGGAGTGGTAAATAAAATTTCATTAAATTCATTGTTATGATCTCTTAAAGCAGCGTTGTTAAAGAAGGCGACTGCCATTAAGAGACTGAAAATACAGAAGATGGTTACATGAAGTGTTATGGTATAAGGAGAGTTACGATATACATTACCAATAGCACCACCAACAGTTACATTATCACTTACAGTGGCAAAGAATTCCATCAACGCTAAAATGAATATAAAAATATACACCATTGGTTGCTTCAACGTATATTTTAATTCCGATAAAAAGAATGTTTTAAACATAATTAAAATGGTTTTTAGGATTATACAAGTACGTTAGACGTGTTAATTTTAGAAAAGAAGACATCCTCTAAATTAGGTGTCACTTGTTCAAATCCGTTTTGCGGATGCTCATCACTAAATACATGTATAAGCGGTTGGCCACCTACCATTTTGTTTGAAATAATTTTATACTCGTTAGCATAATTCTGAAGTTCGTCTCTGCTCACTATTTTATGAAATACTTTACTTCTTAATTCATCAATTGCTGCTTGCGGTGAACCATGATATACGATTTCACCGAGATTCATAATCGCCATTTTGGTGCATAATTCTCTTACATCATCTACAATATGTGTCGACAGGATTACAATTACTTCTTTACCAACATCAGCCAAGAGATTATAAAAACGATTGCGCTCACCAGGATCTAAACCAGCTGTTGGCTCATCGACAATGATTAATTTTGGGTTTCCTATTAATGCTTGTGCAATGCCAACACGTTGTTTCATTCCTCCAGAAAATCCTTTTACAGACTTATTACGTTTGTCATAAAGATTTACCTTATCTAGCAAATACTTTACTAATTCTTTACGTTCAGAAGTGTTTGTAATACCTTTTAATATCGCTAAATGCGTTAACAATTGCTCAGCTGTAATACGTGGATAGACACCAAACTCTTGTGGTAAGTAGCCTAACACTTTGCGTAATTCTGCTGGTTGATTTAAAATATCAATATCATCTAAAGTTGCAGTTCCAGAATCGGCTTCTTGCAATGTAGCAAGGGTTCGCATTAAGGATGATTTACCTGCTCCATTTGGACCTAAAAGGCCAAACATACCGTTTCCTAATTCTAAACTGACATTATCTAAGGCTTTGACACCATTAGCATACGTTTTTGATAAATTGTTGATTTTTAGTGTACTCATTGGAAAGTGATTTTTGATTGATTAGTTGTAAATATGACGACTTATATTAAAAAGCGTTACAGTTTAATTGCTATTTTTATAGCTAACAAGTTAGTCCTTTATTTATAAAGACGTAAAAAAAGAGAATAGGGTTGTCTGCTTATTTTAGAAATAAGTATGAGGCATATATGTGATCAATTAAGGGTTACCTTTTCAAATACGTAATAAAAGAAAAAGCATAAGCATGCTTCTCATCAGCATCATGAGTTGTTCTACTCACTTCTTTCCATTTTGTGTTATCTATTTCAGGAAAGTAGGTATCTGCGCCTTCAAAAGACGCATGTACTCTTGTGATTTCTAACTTATCTACTAAATTGATGGATTGTTTATAAACCTCTCCACCTCCAATAATAAAAGGCTGATTATCTTTTCTAGACGCGTCTAATGCATCTTCAAGGTTGTTGACTATAATAACACCTTCAGGTGCTTTATAATCACGTTGTCTAGTAATAACAATGTGTGTTCTGTTTGGTAAAGGTTTTGGAAAACTTTCAAAAGTTTTACGTCCCATAATAATATGGTGACCACTTGTTAAACTCTTAAAATGTTTTAAATCATCACTAAGATGCCAAATGAGACTATTGTTTTTACCAATGGCATTATCTTCACCAGCAGCAACAATAATGGTTAACTCATAGGATTTTTTTTTTTGAGCAGCCTCCTGTAAGTTTTGAGATTCATTATAGGCTTCAGTTCTCGCGATTTGAGTTTCCTCTTCTAAGAATTTTTCTTTTAGTGCATTAATTCGGTTTTGTTGCTGATTTACTAATTTTTCAAGCTGTTGGCTTTCCCAGTCTTTATTCATAAATTTATTGGTAACAAACACACTGAAAAAATGATATGCAAAAATAAATAGCCAAGCTAGGATAGCGTAAACAAACCAATCTACACCTGCAAGAGTTAAGTTTTCGCCAATACCTAAAACTGTATTTGCCAATATTAAGAAGACAGCTCCAATTAAAAAAATAACAAAATGTATATACAAACGTCTTTTCTGCTTAATGCGCCTTTGTGCATTTTCAATAAGTTCTAATTGATCTTTATCTATGGTTGAAACCGTTTTTTTCTTCCCAAACATGGTCTTAATTTTATAAGATAAAGATACCTTTTTTTCACCAAAATGTTTTGGGGATTAGGGTAGTTTTCTATTTTTTTATTTTCGAAAACGATATCGTTGAAAATCAGTTTGTTAACTAAGTGTTTAAATACTGATGATTCCCTAAAATAACCAACGAAATATTATATAGTTTCAATTAAAATATACGCAATCTTATTAAAATGATAAATCTTTAGTTTCAAGTTATTTAATCGATAATAGATGCGTTTTTCTTTTATACTTTTGTAACGTAAATTAAAATTTATTTATTATGGCAATTAAAAAGCAGTATTTAAAAAGTAAGCCAGTTTGTAAGGTGACATTTTCTGTGCCTGCAGAGGAAGCAAAAAGTGTAGCAGTAGTTGGAAACTTTAATGAGTGGAATGCTAAGAAAGCTACAAAACTAAAAAAATTAAAAAACGGAACTTTTAAGGGAACTGTTGATTTAGAAAAGGATAACTCTTATGAGTTTAGATACCTAGTTGATGGTAAGACTTACCAAAACGATGAGCAAGCAGATGCTTATGCTTGGAATGAATTTGCAGGAGCAGAGAATAGTGTTATTAATTTATAAAACGCTTTTTTTCTCACCTAATGACTTAAGCGTCTTCAATTATGAAGGCGCTTTTTAGTTGAAGTTAAGAATTTAAATTGCTACGACGCCCTTAATATGAGGATGCGGATTATAATCTACCAATGTAAAATCCTCAAATTTAAAATCGAAAATATCTTTAATTTCAGGATTCAATACCATTTTTGGTAATGGTCTTGGCGCTCTAGAGAGCTGCAGTTCCAATTGTTCTAAGTGATTGTTGTAAATATGTGCATCTCCAAAGGTGTGTATAAAATCGCCAGCTTCAAATCCACAAACTTGAGCCATCATCATGGTGAATAACGCATAAGATGCAATATTAAAAGGCACTCCCAAAAAGATATCTGCACTGCGCTGGTAGAGTTGACAAGACAGTTTTCCATCTGCAACATAAAACTGAAAGAACGCATGGCATGGTGGTAAAGCTGCTTTCCCATCAGCCACATTTTCTGAAAAAGATTTGGATGTATCTGGTAAAACTGAAGGGTTCCATGCAGATACTAACATTCTACGGCTATTTGGATTGTTCTTTAAAGTTTTTATGACCTCCGTAATTTGATCAATATCTTCACTTGCCCAATTGCGCCATTGATGTCCATATACAGGACCAAGATCTCCATTATCATCTGCCCACTCATTCCAGATTCTGACTCCGTTTTCGGTGAGGTAATTTGTATTGGTATCACCTTTTAAAAACCAAAGCAATTCGTAAATAATAGACTTAAGGTGTAACTTTTTTGTGGTTACCATAGGAAAGCCTTCACTCAAATCGAAACGCATTTGGTAACCAAAAACACTTTTTGTGCCTGTACCAGTTCTATCCCCTTTTTCGTTGCCTTCTGCTAAAACGTGTTTTACTAGGTTGTGATATTGTTTCATGTTCACTTCCCACAAAAGTGGAAATTTCTTTAAATTAAACTGAAATTCGTAAAAGTAAAATTATAAAAAAAGCATCAAAATTTAATATGTGATGCTTCACTATATATAATAAGTTATTAACTATAATACATAAGATTCCTGCCGCAGTTGATCTTGAGCGCAGTCGAAAGGCAGGAATTGGATTACCCAATTATCATACCTGCAATAGTAGCAGAAATCAAAGACGCAATAGTACCTCCAATTAAAGCTTTCATTCCAAATTTAGAGAGTTGAGTGCGTTGACCAGGCGCCAAAGAACCAATACCACCAATTTGAATACCAATAGAAGCAAAGTTGGCAAAACCACAAAGCATATAGGTTGCCATGATTATTGACTTTTCGTATGTAAGATGTGTAGCATTAGAGACATTTTTTAAATCTGACAGTTGGATATAGCCTATAAATTCACTTGCAGCTAATTTAATACCCAACAACTGTCCCATTAACATCATGTCTTCTTTAGCCACACCAATTAACCACATTAAAGGTGCGAAAATAGTTCCTAAAACAGCTTCGAGTGAGAAGTTTTGATATGGAGTATTTGCTGCCATCCAGCTATTTAGAGATGTAACATCTCCGACCCAACCTAAAATACCATTTATCATTGCAATAAATGCGACAAAGACTAAAAGCATAGCTCCAACATTTACGGCAAGTTTTAAACCTTCAGTAGTTCCATTTGCAATAGCATCGAGAATATTTGCTCCAATTTTTTCTTGAGATACAGCAACATTAGTATTTACTTTTTCTGTTTGTGGAAATAGTATTTTAGAAATAACAATTGCGCCAGGTGCAGCCATTACAGATGCAGCTAATAAATGCTTTGCATAAAATAACCGTAAAGCAGGATCATCACCACCTAAGAAACCAATATATGCTGCTAATACAGCACCAGCCACAGTAGCCATTCCACCAATCATTACTAATAGAATTTCCGATTTATTCATTTTTTCTAAATAAGCCTTAATTAACAATGGTGCTTCAGTCTGACCTAAGAAAATATTACCAGCTACACTAAGGCTTTCTGCTCCAGATATTTTTAAAGCTTTAGATAAAAGCCAAGCCATTGCTTTTACAATTTTTTGTATTATTCCAAGATAGAATAAAACCGAAGTTAATGCCGAAAAGAATAATATGGTTGGTAATACTTGAAATGCAAATATGAATCCATAAGAATTCACATCCATAACTCCACTGAACAAGAATTCACTACCAGCTCTAGTGAAATCTAAGATGTTTATAAATACTTGTCCAATACCTTCAAAAGCATTTTTAATAAACTCAACTCTTAATACTCCAATGGCAATCAGTAATTGAAATACCAATCCTATTCCAACTGTTTTCCAGTTAATAGCTTTTCGATTACTACTAAATAGAAAAGCAATGAATATTAATGAAACCATACCCAAGGCACCACGCCAAAAACTAGTGAAAGTAAAACCTGCACTCTCGATTATAGCATCATCAGTTGTTTCTTGTATAACATAATTCTTATGACCTTCTGCAACATAGGTTAATACATCATTACCTTTTTTTAATTGTAAAGTTGTAGCATCTTGCTTTAAAACCTCGTAATAAATATCAACAGTTGTAGGTACTTTTTGTTTAAAAACTATAAGATTGTTGTTTTGAAGCCAAACACCTTTATTAAAATTACCGTTTAGAACTGATTCGTATTCGCCGTTTTTGTTTAGGTCTAGAAATTCTTTACCTTTTATAAACTCTTTTTTGTCTAAAATACTATCGGGATAGGTTTCATAGATTGTATATTCAGACAATTGCCAATTGTTAAGTTTTGAATCTTCAATATCTTCCATTTGAACAGAAGTATCTTCTTCAAAGGCAATATAAATAGAATCATTTTTAGTTTTCTCAAGCTCTTGTGCTGTAATTGAAGAAAGTCCAATAAAAAAAGCAAATAGCGCTGTGAAAAAAAACTTAGTCATAAAAAGTATATGTTAGTTAGCGTTTGGAAATCTCGTCACGTATTTTGGCAGCCTTTTCATAATCTTCATTAGTAACAGCTTCGTCTAGAAGGGTATTAAGTTCGTCTAGAGATTTATTCTTATAACTTTCGTTTTCTATTGACGCAGCTTCTATTTCTTCTGCGATAATATCGTCAACAAGAATACTATCTTGTTCGTCATCATCCTTTTTAGGGTTCATTTTAAGATAGATTCCGGCTTTATCTAAAATGTTTTTATAGGTAAATATTGGTGCCTGAAAACGCAAAGCCAAAGCAATAGCGTCACTAGTTCTGGCATCGATAATTTCTTCAATCTTATCGCGTTCGCATATTAAACTTGAATAAAACACACCGTCAACCAATTTATGAATAATCACTTGCTTCACCACAATATCAAAACGGTCTGCAAAGTTTTTGAATAAATCGTGAGTAAGCGGACGAGGAGGACGAATTTCTTTTTCTAAAGCAATAGCAATAGATTGTGCTTCAAAAGCACCAATAACAATTGGTAACTTTCTGTCACCATCAACTTCATTGAGGATTAAGGCATACGCACCATTTTGAGTCTGGCTATAAGAAATGCCTTTAATATTTAAACGAACTAAGCTCATATTTTAATCTAAATTCCTCAGCACTTTTCGCTGCGGTAAATGTTTCTACCTTTTGTTAGAAAAAGTCATAATTCTGATTTTAGAATTATAGCTAAGGCAAAACACAAAGAACTGTTTAAATTAGGACTTTACCAAACTGCATCATAAGATTTCGATTTGGTGCTAATTTAAACAGCCCTTGTGTAAATATACAAGATAATTAATTATGCGTTTGCAACCTTAAAAGCCTTTAATTTTTCTATAAGTTTTGGCACAACTTCAAAAGCATCACCTACAATACCATAATCTGCAGCTTTAAAGAAAGGAGCTTCTGCATCTGTATTAATAACAACTTTTACTTTAGAAGAGTTTATACCTGCTAAATGCTGAATTGCTCCAGAAATACCAATAGCAATATATAGATTCGATGCTACAGGTTTTCCTGTTTGCCCAACATGCTCGCTATGTGGTCTCCATCCTAAATCAGAAACGGGTTTAGAGCAAGCCGTCGCTGCTCCTAATACCTCTGCCAATTCTTCTATCATTCCCCAATTTTCTGGACCTTTTAAACCTCTTCCGCCAGAAACTACGGTTTCGGCATCAGCGATGCTTACCTTATCTGTAGCTTTATCAACAGACTCAACATTGACACCAGAATCTGGTAAAGAAGGTGAAAATTCTTCAACTGAAGCACTTCCACCAGATTCAATCAAACCAAAAGAATTGTTAGATAAGCCAACAACTTTGACGTCTGTATTAATTTCCGTATTTGCGAATGCTTTATTTGTAAATACCGAACGTTTTACCGTAAAAGGAGATGTACTAGATGGTACTTCAACCACATTAGAAACATAACCTGCATCTAAACCAACGGCTAATATTGGTGCTAAATATTTACTATCTGCACTTGCACTTACAATAACCACTTTTGCATCTTCTTGTTTTGCAGCTTCTGCTATTGCAGCAGCATAAGTTTTAGCATTAAACTTATTTAAGGCATCATTTTTTATAGAAAGCACTTTAGCAGCTCCATAGTTCCCTAAACTTTCAGCATTATCTGCATTAAAAGTAACAGCGGTAACTGATGTTCCCATTTTATCTGCAATAGCTTTAGCATAAGATACTACTTCTAGACCTGCTTTCTTAAACTTTCCGTTTTCGGATTCTGTATATACTATAATTGACATAATCTTTTAAATTTTAAAATTTCAAGTATCAAATTCCAATTCGTAAACTTTTGGAACTTAGAGTTTGAGCTTTGGAATTTGTTTTTTAAATCACTTTAGCTTCATTATGAAGCAAGTTTACTAATTCATCTATATTATCTGCATCAACTAATTTTACAGCACCTTTTGGCGCTGGTTTTTCAAAACTTACAGCTTTAGTTTCTGCACTAACGTCAGTTGGTTCAACAACATTTAATGGTTTTTTACGTGCCATCATAATACCTCTCATGTTTGGGATACGTAAATCACTTTCTTCAACCAAACCTTTTTGTCCACCAATAACCAATGGTAAAGATGTACTAACTGTTTCTTTACCACCATCAATTTCTCTCACCGCTTTTGCGTTTGTGCCATCAATTTCGAGACTTATGCAATTGGCAACAAAATTAGCATCTATCATAGCTGCTAACATTCCTGGTACCATTCCACCATTATAATCAATAGATTCTCTACCAGCAATTACAAGATCATAACCACCATCATTAACGACTTTTGCCAATTGTTTTGCAACGGCATAACCATCAGTAGCTTCAGTGTTTACTCTAATTGCAGCATCTGCTCCTATTGCCAAAGCTTTTCTTAAAGTAGGCTCTGTTTCTGCACCTCCAACATTAACAACATCTACACTAGCAGCTTGTTTTTCTTTAAACCACATGGCACGTGTTAGGCCAAATTCGTCATTAGGATTTATTACAAATTGTACACCATTAGTGTCAAATTTTGTATCTCCATCCGTGAAATTAATCTTCGATGTTGTATCAGGAACATGACTAATACATACTAATATTTTCATAAAAAATTATTTTTAAAATGTCTTTTTCTATCGTGTACGAAGATAAATATAAAAATCTGAATTTTACTATGCACGCATAGTAAAATTATTGTTTTTTTAAAAAAATGAATAATTGTATGTCTAATTAACACTATAATCTTCATTAATTGAGAAATCAATTACAGTTAGTGGTATATATAATGAGAGCTGAGATATCATATTATTATGATTAAATTTTTATGACACTCATTATTTTAAAATTAAACCGAATTATTCCTATTTTTGTTTTTCGAATAAAAACAATAGAATGAAGACAATTCAATTTAGAGAAGCTATTTGCGAGGCTATGAGCGAAGAGATGCGCAGAGACGAAAGCATTTATCTCATGGGTGAAGAAGTAGCAGAATATAATGGTGCTTATAAAGCATCTAAAGGGATGTTAGATGAGTTTGGCGCTAAACGTGTTATTGATACTCCGATTGCAGAACTTGGTTTTGCTGGTATCGCGATAGGTTCAACAATGACAGGAAATAGACCTATCGTAGAATACATGACCTTTAATTTCTCTTTAGTTGGTATTGACCAAATTATAAATAATGCAGCAAAAATTAGACAAATGTCTGGCGGACAGTTTAATTGTCCAATAGTTTTTAGAGGACCAACAGGTTCTGCTGGTCAGTTAGGAGCAACACATTCGCAGGCTTTTGAGAATTGGTTTGCAAATACACCTGGCTTAAAGGTTGTTGTACCATCAAACGTATATGATGCAAAAGGATTGCTGAAATCTGCCATTAGGGATGATGATCCAGTAATCTTTATGGAAAGTGAGCAGATGTATGGAGATAAAGGAGAAGTGCCAGAAGGAGAATATGTGATTCCGATTGGTGTTGCTGAAATAAAACGCGAAGGTACAGATGTTACCATTGTATCTTTTGGGAAGATTATTAAAGAAGCGTACAAGGCAGCGGACGAATTAGAGAAAGATGGCATTTCTTGTGAGATTATAGATTTACGTACCGTACGTCCTATGGATAGAGATGCGATTTTAAAATCGGTAAAGAAAACAAACAGATTGGTGGTTTTAGAAGAAGCTTGGCCTTTTGGAAATGTAGCTACTGATATCACTTACTTAGTACAGTCAGAAGCATTTGATTATTTAGATGCTCCTGTTGTAAAAATTAATACCGCAGATACTCCTGCACCTTATTCACCTGTTTTATTAGCAGAATGGTTACCAGACCACCAAGATGTTATTAAAGCAGTGAAAAAAGTAATGTACAAATAAATAGCAGTTTTCTGCGTTTAGTTAACTTCATTAACAATTGTAAAGCTTAGTTTAGCACGGTTGTTGATGAAGTTTCTTTTTAATATGAAAATAAAACTAGTAATAGTCTTTTTATTTGCCGGATTTTTATCCGCTGTAGCACAAACAAAAGTGAGTGGTTACGTGTATGATGAAAGTAATGAGCCTATTGCATTTGCTAATGTGCTCTTCAAAGGTTCTACCGAAGGTACAATTACCAACGAAGACGGGAAGTTTTACTTAGAGTCTGACGAAACTTGGGAAACACTTATTGTGTCATTCTTAGGTTTTGAAATGCAAGAATTAGCGTTAACCAAAAAAGTTAATTACGATTTAAAATTCACCTTAAAAGAAGAAGCATCTTCATTAGATGAAGTTTTGATCGTCACAGGAAAACAATCGAAAAAAGCATCTGAAAATCCTGCGATACGTATTCTTAAGAAAATATGGGAACGCAAACGCCAAAACGGATTAAAACAGTTTAAACAGTACGAGTACGATAAATACGAAAAAGTAGAATTTGATCTTAACACCATTGATAGCACTCTTATAAAAAGTAAGCTCTTTAAAGGTATGGAATTTGTTTTCGAAGAAGTGGACACTTCTAATATTACAGGCAAAACTTATTTGCCTATTTTCTTAAATGAAGCTTTCAGTAAAGTTTATGGCGATAATGTATTAAACAAGGAAAAAGAAGATTTAAAGGGTAATAAAAATTCGGGTTTTAGTAACAATCAAACCATTATTGGTTTTATTGATGATCTTTATTCAGATTTTAATATCTACGATAATTACCTTAAGTTTTTTGATAAAAGTTTTGTGAGTCCGTTGTCTAAAACAGGAATTCAAACCTATAACTACGTTTTATCCGATAGTGCTTTTATAGATAATAAATGGTGCTATAATATTATCTATTATCCACGACGAAAAAATGAATTGACATTTAAAGGAGACTTTTGGGTTAATGATTCTACGTATGCTATAAAGGATATAAATCTTCAAGCATCTAAAAGCGCCAATATTAACTGGGTTAAAGAGATTTATATAGAGCAAGAGTTTGAAGTTCTTAATGATACGCTCTTTTTAATAAAGCGCGATTATATGCTCTCGGATTTTGTGCTCAATAAAAAGGAAAAGTCTCGAGGTGTTTATGGAAAACGAACCACCTTATACGACAATTATCAATTTGACATACCCAAGGACAAAAAGTTCTACGACGTAGAAGTTTACAGCTATGATCAAGATGCCTATAATCGTGATGATGAGTTTTGGGAATTAAACCGATTAGAATCCCTAAACAATAACGAAAAAGGGGTTTACAAAATGTTAGACACACTAAAAACCGTCAAAAAATTTAAAAATCTTTATAATATAGGAAGTATTCTAGCTTCAGGATATATAGAAGTGCCCAGCCTTAATTTAGATATTGGACCAGTATTTTCTGTTTTTGGGTCTAATGAAGTTGAGGGAGCTCGAATTAGGGCAGGAGGACGAACCTATTTTGGTCCAAACGATATTTGGAGAGTGGAAGGCTTTTTGGCTTATGGTTTTAAAGATGACAAGTTTAAATATGGTATTTCGGGAAAATGGTTAATTGACAAAAAAAATCGATTGATAATTTCTGGCGGAAACCGACGCGATGTAGAACAAATAGGTGCAAATCTAACAGCCTCTACAGATGTTCTTGGTCGTAGTTTGGCATCTTCTGCAGTTCTTGGCACGAGTATCAATGATAAATTAACCACTGTAAATTTAACCACTGTTGCTTTAGAAATAGAACCCAGTAGAAACTTTTTGATTAGAACAAGCGGAACCTATCGGACTTTAGAATCTGCTTCACCAACGTTTAGTTTAGACTATAATGATCCGGAATCTCCTACAGGGATTTCTTCAGAAGTCAAACAGTTCGAAACGGCGTTATCATTGTCTTATTTTCCTAAGCGGAAAATGACAGGTTTTGGTGTAGAACGTCGCACAGCAAATGATGGTTTTGCAAGTTTATTTGCACAAGTGACTCGTGGAGATCAATCTTTGTTTAACAGCGATTTTAATTATACAAAAGTTCAGTTTTCATACATACAACCATGGCGAATTGGCGGTTTTGGTAGACTCACTACAACTGTTGAAGCAGGAAAAACATTTGGAGCAGTACCATTAGCATTACTGAATGTAGTGCCAGGAAACCAATCCTATTTTTCTATCTACAATACATTTCCGCAATTAGATTTCTATGAATTTGTCACAGATACCTATACCTCATTGCACTTAGAACACAATTTTAACGGACGCGTTTTCTCAAGAATCCCTTTTCTAAAAAAATATAACTTAAGAGCCATTATTGGTATTCGTGGAGTTTGGGGAGATATTTCTCAAGAAAATATCGCGCTCAACACCACAGGAAATCCAGTTGAAACACCTTTGATTGCTCCAAATGACGAAATGTATTACGAATACAGCATCGGTGTTGGTAATATCTTCAAAATCCTACGAATCGATTTTAATTTTAGAGGGAATTATCTAGATACGCCTGAGGCAAGACCTTTTGGTGTTACTGGTAGTTTTGGCTTTAGTTTTTAGGATAATTATTGGCTTACTAATTATCCCTATTTCTTAATTCCGATTTACGCATAGGCATAGTGTCAATAGTTTCAAAAAGTTTAGAAGCGGCAATTAATTGATCTTGTTGAAGCTTAATCGAACCATCTAAACCAATAAGAATAACTTTATAATCAGTTCCGTTTTCGGCATAAGTTTCAAATAATTTGGAAGATGCTATCCAGTCATAATCCAAATCGTCTTTTTTATAATCTACTAATTTATAGTGCTTAGGTAGGACATAGTAGACTATTAGTTTTCTTTCAATAAAATCTTTTAAAGATTTTTTGAATGCTCTAACTTGTTTTTTAAAAGCTTTAGATTCCTTCGTTTTAGATATAACGATTACAATTCTATGATCCCATGTGTGCGTATTAATAGTTTGGCTATTTGATGTTATGGCCATAAGAAATAAGAGAAGGATTAAAACAAGTCTCATTTTTACACTTTTCAAGTTAATTCTAGTTCAATTTTTAAAGGTGTATAAAAATACTGAATATCTGTTTATTTTTGTTTTATTATGATTTTTAAGGTCATAAAGTATTCGCACTAATCACTTTATTCGCTTGTAAAAGTCAAACAATAACTTATCTTTGTAGGCCTCAATAGACATGTACCATGACGAAAAAACAAGACCTAACTTTCGATGTATTAATAGAAATACCAAAAGGAAGCCGTAACAAATACGAATATGATTTTACCTTAAATAAGATAAGATTTGATCGTATGTTGTTTTCATCAATGATGTATCCTGGAGATTATGGTTTTATACCAGAGACTTTAGCGTTAGATAGCGACCCTTTAGATGTTTTAGTGTTAGGTGCAGAACCAACCTATCCAATGGTGGTTATGGAAGTTAGACCAATAGGTGTATTCCATATGACAGATGAAAAAGGACCAGATGAAAAAATTATATGTGTACCTGTTTCAGATCCTATTTGGAGTAATAATGAAGATATTAGTGATTTAAATCCACATCGCTTAAAAGAGATTGAACATTTCTTTAAAGTTTATAAAGATTTAGAGAAAAAGAAAGTTGACACAGGTGGATGGGGAAATGCTGAGGAAGCTGTGAAAATTTATCACGAATGTGTACAGCGTTATGACGAAAGTGAACATAAAAAGAAACGTACGTTTACGATTTAGAATTGGTTAACCAATTCGTACAACAAGCCCTTTTATATTGTATTTAAAAGGGTTTTTCTATTCCCTTTGATTTTACTACTTTTGCCGAGCTAAAAACAAATCAAATTAAAATTTATAATATGGAAGCACTAATGATTTATATGCCAATAGCTTTGGCAGTTTTAGGATTGGTTTACATGCTTGTAAAACAATCTTGGGTAATGAAACAAGATGCAGGCGATGGTAAAATGAAAGAAATTTCAGATCATATCTATGAAGGTGCATTAGCATTTCTTAAAGCCGAATATAGACTACTTACAGTTTTTGTTATTATAGTGGCAGCTTTATTGGCTATTGTATCTTTTGTTGTACCTACAACACATTGGTTGATTGTCATTGCTTTTGTTTTCGGAGCTGTATTTTCTGCCTATGCAGGAAATATTGGAATGAAAATCGCTACTAAAACAAACGTTAGAACTACTCAAGCTGCGCGTACAAGTTTACCAAATGCACTTAAAATCTCATTTGGAGGTGGAACCGTAATGGGACTTGGTGTTGCTGGCTTGGCTGTATTAGGATTAACAGTATTTTTTATTATTTTCTTCAATGTTTTTATGGATGGCGTTTGGACAAATACAATGGATATGACTATTGTTTTAGAAACTTTAGCCGGTTTCTCTTTAGGAGCTGAATCTATCGCATTATTCGCTAGAGTAGGTGGTGGAATTTATACAAAAGCTGCCGATGTTGGAGCTGATTTAGTAGGTAAAGTTGAAGCTGGTATCCCAGAAGATGATCCTCGTAATCCTGCGACAATTGCAGATAACGTTGGTGATAATGTTGGTGATGTTGCTGGTATGGGAGCTGATTTATTTGGTTCTTATGTCGCTACTGTATTAGCTGCCATGGTTCTTGGTAACTATGTTATTAAAGATATGGGCGGAAATATAGGTGAGGCTTTTGGAGGTATTGGTCCAATTTTATTACCTATGGCAATTGCTGGTGCAGGAATCATTATTTCTATCATCGGAACCATGTTGGTAAAAATTAGTAGTAACGATGCTAAAGAAGCGCAGGTTATGGGAGCTTTAAATAAAGGCAACTGGACCTCTATTATATTAGTTGCAGCAGCATGTTTCGGATTAGTAACTTGGATGTTACCAGAAACGATGCAAATGAACTTCTTTGGAGAAGGCTTGGTTGAAATTTCTGCAATGCGTGTATTCTATGCAACCTTAGTTGGTTTATTTGTAGGAGCTGTGATTTCTTCAGTTACTGAATATTATACAGGATTGGGTAAAAAACCAATTTTAAATATTGTACAACAATCCTCTACTGGAGCAGGAACCAACATAATTGCAGGTTTAGCAACAGGCATGATTTCTACATTCCCATCTGTATTATTATTTGCTGGTGCGATTTGGGCATCTTACGCATTCGCAGGATTTTACGGTGTGGCTTTAGCAGCCTCTGCAATGATGGCAACAACAGCGATGCAGTTAGCGATTGATGCGTTCGGTCCAATATCTGATAATGCTGGTGGTATTGCTGAAATGAGTGAACAAGAACCAATCGTAAGAGAACGCACAGATATATTAGATTCAGTTGGTAATACAACAGCTGCAACCGGAAAAGGTTTCGCAATCGCTTCTGCTGCATTAACATCGTTAGCATTATTTGCTGCGTATGTAACTTTTACAGGTATTGACGGAATTAACATCTTTAAAGCACCAGTATTAGCCATGCTATTTGTTGGTGGTATGGTACCAGTAGTATTCTCTGCTTTAGCAATGAATGCTGTAGGTAAAGCGGCTATGGAAATGGTAGAAGAAGTAAGACGTCAGTTTAGAGACATTCCTGGAATTATGGAAGGTACTGGGAAACCAGAATATGATAAGTGTGTCGCTATTTCTACGAAAGCATCTTTAAAAGAAATGATGTTGCCAGGCCTATTAACCATCGGTTTTCCTTTATTCATTGCATTTGTACCAATGCTATTTGGAATGAATAACATGGCTATCGCCGAAATGCTTGGTGGCTATATGGCTGGTGTTACAGTTTCTGGTGTGCTTTGGGCAATCTTTCAGAACAACGCTGGTGGAGCTTGGGATAATGCTAAAAAATCTTTTGAAGCTGGTGTAGAGATTAATGGTGAAATGACCTATAAAGGTTCTGATGCTCATAAAGCAGCAGTAACTGGTGATACTGTTGGTGATCCTTTTAAAGATACATCAGGTCCTTCTATGAATATCTTAATCAAGTTAACATGTTTGATTGGTCTAGTGATTGCACCTATTTTAGGTGGTCATGCTGATGAAACTGGTTTAGCTATGAATGAAGAAAACACGGAAATCACAAAAGAGATTTCGGTTATGACCGAAGGTTCTAGAACTTTAGATGAAACGGCAACAGCTAAAATTATAAGCAAAACAAAAATTGGTGATGGTGAAACTATTATAAAGGAAAAAACTTTTGAAGGCAACTTAGATGAAGTCACTAAAAAAGCTGAAGCTTATGCTAATGAGCAAAAAGAAAAGACCAACTAGTTTTTTTTTGATTTAAGACTATAGAAAAACCACGTTGATTAGCGTGGTTTTTGTCTTTAAATTTTAGTTTCTCGGTCACATTGAGCGCGGTCGAAATGCTTTAGATTCTATAACATTATAACTGTGCTTATCTCAGTTTTAATAGGAAGTTATTACCATGCAATCAAGATTTTGTCTTGGGCTTGTCTCTATTCATTTCAGTAATATCTACACTTGATGCTTCAACACCTAAAAAGTGTTTAGTAAAGTGATCTGCTCTTAACCAAAACGAATATTCCGTCATACTACCAAAACCATGTCGTTGACCTGGCATAATCATAAATTCAAAACGTTTGTTGGCTTTTATAAGTTCGTTCGCCATTCTAATGGTTCCTCCAGGATGTACATTATTATCTACATCTCCATGAATTAACATTAGTTTTCCTTTTAAGTTTTTAGCGAGAGATTGGTTGTTATCAATCATGTATTTATATTTAACATTACCATCATCATCTGCTTCTTCCATAACACCATGATGCGTTTCGCTCCACCAACTGTTATAGATATTGTTATCATGGTTTCCTGCTGAAGACACAGCAGCTTTAAAAAAATCGGGATAAACCAACATCGCAGCTGTTGACATAAATCCGCCTCCAGAGTGACCGTAAATACCAACTTTATCAATATCTATAAAATCGTATTTGTCTGATAACTGTTCTGCAACATGTTTTTTATCGGCTAACCCATAATCTCTAAGATTACCATAGCCATAATTATGATACCGTTTAGAACGGTCTGGATGTCCACCTCGATTACCCATAGTTACAACCACAAAACCAACCTGTGCCATACGATCTAAACGATTCATACGCACAGAAAATGATTTGTTTACAGCTTCCGTTTGCGGACCAGGATACACATATTCTAACAATGGGTATTTCTTTGTAGAATCCATTTCAAACGGTCTATATATTACACCATAAATATCTGTTATCCCATCGTCTGCTTTCATCTTAAAAGGCTCAGGAAACTTATAGCCTGTTGCCATAAGTTGAGACAAATCGGCTTTCTCTAATTGCATCACGACTTTTCCTGCACTATTTCGTAATTCAGATTTTGGTGCTGTATTAACTCTAGAATAGTTACTTACAAAATAAGCATTTGAATCTGCCATATCTCCACGTGTATTAAAATCTCCAGGATTAAGCGCTTTAAGTCCAGTTCCGTTCAGGTTTATTTTATAGACATGCTCATAATAAGGATCAATATCGTTTTGAACGCCATGCGCAGAAAAATAAAGTGTTCTCGTCTTTTCATCTACACCAATTGCTGCTTCAGTATGGAATGCGCCTTTGGTGATTTGGTTTTTCAATTTTCCTTCTGTATCATACAAATAATAATGTGCCCAGCCTGAGCGTTCTGCCCAATGCAACATTTCGGTTTCATTATTAATTAATACTAATGGACGCGATTCTATATAGGTGTTAAAACGTTCTTCAATTAAGACTTTAGTTTCGCCTGTGTTAATATCTGCCACACAAATATCTAGTTTTTTACGATCTCTGCTTATTGTATTATAGTAAATTTTTCCTTTTTTGGAAAGTAATAACGAAGGCCTAAAATCATCATCGTAATTCGATTTTTTTATGGGCTCGCGATATACCTGTAGGCTTTGTTGTTTAACAGTATCAAGTTGTACTTGAATACTACTTTTTGAAGGCATATCAAAGACATGAAGTTCAGTTTTGTAAAATCCATCTTCACCTGGCATGTGATATTTGTAAGTTTCTAAAGTTGGTCTTTTGTCTGCGGTACTATTAATAACCCATAAATCATTTATATGTCTTGAGTCTGAGCGTTGAAAAACAAACTTTTTAGAATTGTGAGACCAAACGCCAGACACACGTTTGCGGTCGTCTTTTTCTTTCTCCATAGATTCGTTTGTTTCGCCTCTGCCACTCGTTCCTCCATAAGAATAATAAAGTTCTCCATCTTTAGTCCATTGGTTTTCTACAATAGTGCTATCTTTTTCATCTTTTACCGCTTTTAAGAAGTTTGCCTTATCCATCCAATACAAATTGTAATGTTTAGAAAATAAAACTACCGAACTATCTGGAGCAATATTTGCCCATTTTTTCCAATCTTCTTTCCCTTTCTTCTTATGGTCTAAAAGTGTTAACGAATTATTGCCAAGCACATACTCAAAATGATACACTTTATTGACCATTTTCTTTTTACTCTTTTTCTTCTTTTTTGTTTTTGATGAATCGCTTTCTGTTTCAGAATCTTTTTCATCCCTTTCTTCTTCAACCTTTTCAGTAGAAGTGACGTAGAATCTTATGGCTGTTTCATTTTTTACGAATTCAAAATTAAAACGTGGTAAATGCTTAGCGTCGTATGGGTCTTTTGTGATCTCTGTTAACCATTGCGCCATTTTTTCGTTATTAAACAATGCCTTTTTGCTGCGCTTGTCCGCATCGACTATGTAATAATTTGAACCTTCTGTAGTTTTATACTGATACCAAAATCGATTACCATTCTTTAACCAATGTGGTCTTACAGAGGTAGAATGTACTAATTTACCTAAGTTTGTTGGCGAATATTTAGCAGCTGCTCTATAATTTGGTTTTGGTGTTTTGTTAGTGTCATCATCTTGTGCAGTTAGGACACTGAACGATAATCCCATGATGATTAGGACAATGAAATTCTTCATGCGTTGTTTTGTTGTTGATTAGTAACTCTACTAAAATAGTTTGAATAATGTAGAAATAATTCAACTTAAAACTATTTAACATTTAAATTCCGATTTGATCCATTAAATTCAATACAGTATCAATGGATTTTGTATCTTGAATTTTACAAAATTTATATAAGATTGGGCTGGTTAAAAAAAGATCCATTACAGATTATTGCGTTTCAAGGCTATGGAACTGACACACACTTTTATGCGCGTGGTAGAGCTTTAGAAGATGAATCTATTGATTTAGAAGCACAGAAAATATGGCATTTGGCGCTAAATACATGGAAACGTTTTGAAACTGATGAAGTAAAGAATGTCGACATCAATATAAAGCTACCTAATAGCAAAATTCTAAAAGGAGTTACAGATGCAGATGGTTATTATAAGGTTGAAGCCAATCTTAGTGATTTAAAGCATTTGGCAAATGAAGCAGGTTGGTTATCTTTTGAATTGTCTTATGATGATGTAAACATAAAACGTAACATACAGAACGATAATAGATTTCCTGGCGAACTTTTAATACCGTCTGATATCGCTGAATTTGGTGTTGCCAGCGATATTGATGATACGATTCTGCATACAGGAGTTGTTTCAACTTTAAAGTGGAAAGTGATTTACAATTCGATCTTTAAGCATGCCAAAAACAGAATTCCATTAGAAGGTGCAGCAGATTTTTATCACAGGCTGCGTAGAGGTAAGTCTGGGAAAAATGCCAATCCTATTTTTTATGTGAGTCATAGTCCTTGGAATTTGTATCGTTACCTCGAATTATTTTTAAAGCAGAATAACTTTCCGAAAGGACCAATTCTGTTGAGAAGCCTAAGCAATTTTTTAAAGAAAAAAAGCCAAGACGAAAAGCCACAAAAGCAGAAAGAAATCCTTAATCTTTTAAAAACATATCCTGATTTGCCCTTTATTTTAATAGGAGATAGTGGTGAGCACGATCCTGATATTTATATGGAGATTGCTGAGGAATTTCCAGATCGTATTTTAGCGATTTACTTAAGAAGCGTAAAACATAAAAAGAGAATGATCCGAGTTACAGGATTGATAGAAAATTATAAGACCACAGAAGTTTTAATGGTAGAAAGTAGTGCTCAGGCTATTGAACATGCCAAAATACATGGCTTTATAGCTTAATTATAAAGCTAAAATTTAATCCTGTTTGTCCTTTAGAATAATCCGTTAATTTGAGCATCAATTTTAGTAATGATGCCTCCCAAATCTTCAGGGTTAGCCACAAAATCTAAATCATCTACGTCTATAATCAATAAATTACCTTTCTCGTACTTTGTAATCCAAGCTTCGTAGCGTTCGTTTAATCGACTTAGATAATCAATACTAATGGTGTTTTCGTAATCGCGACCACGTTTATGTATCTGAGCTACTAAATTCGGAATAGAACTACGCAAGTAAATTAATAAATCGGGTCCTTTTACAAAACCTTCCATAAGATCGAAAAGAGATTTATAATTTTCAAAATCCCGATTAGTCATTAAACCCATTGCATGTAGGTTAGGAGCGAAAATATGTGCATCCTCATAAATAGTTCTGTCTTGTATAATGTCTTTTCCACTATTTTGAATCTGATTAACTTGACGAAACCTGCTGTTTAAGAAATAGACCTGCAAGTTAAAACTCCAACGCTCCATCTGATTGTAAAAATCATCTAAATACGGATTATCAACCACATCTTCTAGTTGAGCTTCCCATTTATAGTGTTTAGCGAGTAATTTAGTGAGCGTAGTTTTGCCTGCTCCTATGTTTCCTGCAACAGCAATGTGCATAATCTATTCTATTTTTAGTCGGTATTGACGCAGCATTTGGTCGTCGTAAATATACAAGGTTTCATTGGTTACCAAAAACTGATTTATTAACAAATTTGGATGTTCAATCGGAAGAATTTCAGTTTTATTTTTTTGTAAAATATAGAGTTGCTCGGCCTTTTTTAATACTAAATTAGCTTTACTGAATGCTAAACTTTCATAACTATCATTTTTGTGCTTACTGATTAAACTTCCAAAGTAATTATAGATATAGAGATAATTCTCTGTAAGCATATAACAGTAATTATAATCGCTTTTTACATCTAAAACAGCAGATTGTATGGGTACAGTTTTGAGTCTTGTTTTGTTGGTTTTATAATCATACAATTCTAAGTGTTGCAGGTCTTGATTAAAAATCCAAAGTGTATTATCAAAACCTGTAGAAACATAACTTACGTTTTTATAAGGTTGTGTTGTGTTAAAGTCAATTTTATAAATTTCCGCCAAACGATTATCTAAAATTAAAACGGTATTAAAATCTTTATAAAATAGATTTATTTTTAAAGGATTAAAAGTATTGGCTGTTGTGATCTCACTCAACTGAAAGTTGGTGTAAGTAATTATAGTGTCTTTTGTTTTTTTATGAAACGTATTATTTTTAGTAGTGTAATAAAGCGTCCCAAAACTGTCAACACCAAAAACACTTTTTATATCTAATTTTGTAGAATCTATAATACTTGCCTTAACATTTTGTTGGGCAGCGCCAATAGAACTAAAAAGAAAGAGGATGTAAAATAGCTTTTGCATATGGTTTAGAAAAGTACAAAAATTGCTCCAGTATTTTAGTAAAGATCTGTCAGGTTTTTAAAACCTTATAGTTTTAATGGATTAGCAGGTGAGTTTATACCCAAACCCACGAACATTAATAATCTGAATATTCTCATCCTTTTTCAGTTTTTTGCGAAGCTTTGTGATAAACACATCCATACTTCTGGCAGTGAAAAAATCGTCTGTTCCCCAAAGTTTATTGAGTATAAGTGAACGGTCTAAAACTTGATTTTTATTTTTTAACAAGTGAAATAAAAGATGAGATTCTCTGTGTGTTAATTGTATATAGACTTCTGTTTTGTATTGAAGTTGTTGTTTAGGAAAATCGAATGTAAAATCTCCAATCTCAAAAACCTCTGATGTTTTCTGAAGTTTTGTTCTGCTTACCAAATTATGAATCCTAACAATGAGCTCTTCCATACTAAAAGGCTTTTTTAGATAATCATTTCCACCAATCGAGAAGCCTTCAACCACATCTGCTGTTTGTGATTTTGCAGTTAAAAATATAATAGGAATTGCATCATCAATAGCTCTAATTTCTTTTGCTAAGGTGAAACCATCTTTTTTTGGCATCATAACGTCGAGTACTAAAACTTCTGGAGATTCTGATTTATATTTTTCTAAAGCTTTCTCACCGTTGTCGCATAAGACAACTTCAAAATCTCTGGTTTCTAGACTTTCTTTTATAATTTGTCCTAAAGCCGCTTCGTCTTCAGCAAGTAGTAATTTGATTTTATTAGCCATTTGGAAGTGAAATTTTAAATGTGGTTAAATTTTTAGTTAAGTCTACGTCTATTGATCCGTTGTGTTTCTCTACAATTGTTTTGGTGTAATAGAGTCCAATTCCAAAACCCTTTACATCGTGCGTATTACCTTTTGGTACGCGATAAAATTTTTCAAAAATGCGAGCTTTGTTGGCTCTAGTTAATGTATTGCCATTATCTGAAATTAAAATATCGAAGTTTTTATCTTTAGGTAGTAAATCAATTGAGATGATATGTCCTCCATATTTCACGGCATTATCCAGAATATTATTTAAAGCATTTTCAAAATGAAACACATCCACTTTAGATAATAAGCTATCAACTTTAAAACTGGTGTTGAATTCCTTTTCAGGAAACTGAATTTTATAACGATTGGTTAAAGCATTAAGTAACTCCACGATATCGATAGATTCTTTCTTTAATTCTAAGTTGTCACTATCTAGAGTTGACGTTTCGAGTAGCTTCTCAACCATTATATTGAGTTTCCCTAATTGCTCAGAAGACATATTTATATAGTTCTTGGTTTTTTCTTTGTCGTCAATAGCATTAAAATTGCTAATGCTTTCTAATGCGACACCTATGGTTGCAATTGGTGTTTTAAACTCGTGTGTGATATTACTTATGAGATCATTCTTTACTTCTGCGAGTTGTTTTTGGTGTTTTATTATTTTGAGGAGATAGAATAGGCAGCTTATTACAGTTAGAACTAAAAGTGAAGAAATTAAGATGCCGACCAGACTTCGTTTTAAAATGTTTTGAGTTTCATTTGCGAAACCTAACTTTAAGAGACTTCCTTCTGGTAGAAAATTGGACTTTGACTCTACATAAACATTATATTTGGTTTCTAAAAGATCGTAATTAAATTTAGGTTTAGACATCATTTTATAGAGCTTAGAATCCTTATTAGGTAAAGAATGATAATAGGTGAGGTTATGATCTAAACCTAGTCCTTTTCGCTTTAAATCTTCATTGAGTAACTTATTTACTTCCCTCACATCTAAACTATCATTTTTAATAGAAATCATTACTTTAGACGTCAACATTTCAATATTAGTAAGTTCTAAATCGTCTTTTAATTCTTTTAAATCTTTAATCTGCTGCTTGAAAGAATCTATCGAAATTATATTTTTTTTCTTGTCAAGTTCCGCGGACATAGAATCTGCTTTAGATCCACTTAGAATAGTAACACCTACTAAAGAGCTAGGATTTATAGAATCTAAATTTGTAAACTCTTTATTGTTTTCGCCTATACCTTTTAAAAAATGCTCTAGATTTCCACCTTCTTTAAAAGCATTTTTCTGTGCATCACCTTCAAGAAAAATTCCAAAGGTGCTCCGTTCTGCTAAATCGGCATAGTAATCATCAACTGCTTTATCTAAACTGATTTGAACATCTCTTATCAATTGTTGTTTATTCGTCTGGTAATTTTTATAATTCCAATAAACTTGAATTCCAACCGTAGCAATTATTACGATAACAATTATATATAAAATCCATTTGTATCTTTTATCATTCATAAGTCAAAAATAGATGTTAAAACTCGAATAATACTAATCGATTAACACACGTTAACACTAGTTAACTGTAAACTAGGAATTAGCGCTAGATATTTGCAGTGTATTAATCAATAAAAACAATATATTATGAAAAATGTAATGACAAGTTTAGTTTTATTAATTTCGGTTTTAGGCTTTAGCCAATCTAATGATTTGAATGGTTTAGTTGTAAAGAAAGTTGAGGTCGTCGAAAATGTAGCCATTAGCATTACTGTCGATTCTGCAGAAGAGATTAAGAAAAGCCTTAGAATAGAAGATGTAAGGGAGGCTTTAGAAATGTCGAGCCCTAATCAATCGGTTAATTTTAGTATTACATGTAATGGAAAGCCTAATCCAAATGGTGTGAGATCTCATATGACTTACAAGATTAAGGGGAATTCAAATGATACGGAAAATTTTCTTAAAAGAGTTGAAATATTAAGAAGTTCAGCAATTAAATTTTACAATTATAAATTTTAAAATCAATTAAAAAATGAACATAATTATTAGAATTATTATCTTGTCGTTAACAGTAGTTCTATCTACTGTTAATGCTCAAGATTTTCAAGGAGTGGCAACCTATAGAACACAACGAAGTTTTGATATAAAAATGGACAGCACCAAGGTAAATGATGCGATGCAAGCTCAAATGATGGAGATGATGAAAAAACAATTTCAGAAAACGTATATCCTTACTTTCGATAAGTCATCATCCATATATAAACAAGAGGTGGAGCTGGCAAAACCATCTGTAGGTATGGGAGGAGATTTTCAAATCACTTCTTTTGGTGGAGGTGGAGGCTCTGATGTATTTTATAAGAATATTCAAAGTCAAAACTATGTAGATCAAAAGGAGACGATGGGAAAGAACTTTTTAATTAAAGACTCTATCTCACCAATCGCTTGGAAACTTGGGTCTGAAAGCAAATATATTGGAGAATATCTATGTTTTAATGCCACATACACTAGACAGGTTGCTGTAATGAAAAAAAAGAGTTTTAGTGTTAACTCGGAAGAAAACGAAGATGCAGAACCAGAAATGGAAGATCGTATTGTTTCTGCTTGGTACACCACACAAATACCAGTAAACAATGGTCCTGCAAAATACCAAGGTTTGCCTGGTTTAATTTTAGAAGTACATGATGGAAAACTCAATATTATTTGTAGCAAAATTGTAATAAATCCAGAAGAGAAAGTTGAGATTGTGGCTCCAGATAAAGGTAAGGAATTGAACCAAGAAGAATATGATAAAATCATTGATAAAAAGAGAAAGGAAATGATGGAACGTTATGCACCCAGAAAAGGCGGTAAAAGTGGAGAAGTTATTGAAATACGCATAGGTGGCTAGGATTACCGAGTCTAAAAACTTAAACACTAGAGTCTTGTTAATTTTGTGATAATTTCCAAATATTCTGTTTAATTCTTTTGTATTTTCGTTATACAATTAATTATATTCTATTATTATGAAATCAATTTTGTTAAAATTTAGTTTAGCAACCTTTGCGATTATAGTTTCTATAGTGGCCTCGCACAACGATGTTCCTAAAAGTTTCGAGGAACAAGATTTTCAAGGAAAAGCATATTATTTTTCTAAATCGAAAATGGAACTAGGTAATTGGGGAGCAAGGCTAACCGAAGAACAGAAGAAAGATGTAGCGCAACGCTTAAAAAATAGACTTGAAAAAACATATGTGTTAACTTTTAATAAAGAAGAGTCACTGTTTTATGAAGATGTAAAATTGGATGCTATGTCTGGTGCAACAGATTCTTGGGGACAAAATTTTACACCAGGAAAACAATATAAAAATGTAAAGTCAAATTCGCAGATACAAGAGCAGGAGTTTTATGGGAAGCAGTTTTTAGTGAAGGACTCATTACAGCCCATTACTTGGAAAATGGGAACTGAAACTAAAATGATTGGTAACTATACGTGTTTTAAAGCTACAGCGTCAATACCTACAAATGAATTAGAATGGTATAATTTCTCTTGGGATAGACTTCGAAAGTCTGAAGCGCAAAAAACAGATTCAACTACTGTTGCTGCACAAGAAGCAATTAAAATGACAGAGGTTGAAGCTTGGTATACGATGCAGATTCCGGTAAGTCATGGGCCATTAGAATATTGGGGATTACCAGGATTAATTTTAGAAGTCAGCGCAAATAATACAACGCTGCTATGTTCAAAATTAGTATTGAATCCTGAAGAGACTATAGAAATTGAAGCTTCAGAAAAAGGTAAAGTGGTGACCAAGCAAGAATACCAGACTATTGTAGGTAAAAAAATGAAGGAATTCAGAGACAATCGCGGCAGACGCAGAAGAGGATAATTTCTTAACATAAGTTTAACTTATATCAATTTAACTTTCTGTCATCTTTGGAGTCTAACTCTTATAAAATTAAACTAAATATTCAATTTCAAAGATGAAAACATCAGTTTTAAAATTTACAGTTTTAATAATAGCTTTATGTTTTAGCGCCATTTCTTTTGCGCAAGACTTTCAAGGTAAAGCCTATTACATGTCTAAAACCAAAATGGATTTAGATCAGTTTGGTGGGCAAGAATTAAGTCCTGAGCGAAAAAAACAGATTCAAGAACGAATGAAAAGCTTTTTAGAGAAGGAATACACTCTAACCTTTAATAGAGAAGAATCCATATATAAAGAAGAAGAAGTATTGGAAGCTGCTGGTGGACGTGGTGGTTTTGGCGGTTTTGCAAGTAGTTTTACGGGAGGTCCTAAATATAAAAATGTAAAGTCTAAAGAATTACTTCAAGATCAGGAATTTTTTGGAAAGCAGTTTTTAATAAAAGATGATTTAGCAAATCTTGAATGGAAAATGGGAGGTGAAAGCAAACAGATAGGAAACTATACTGTCTTTAAAGCGACTGCTGAAAAACCTGTAACTGGCTTTGATATTTCAAGTTTTAGACCTAGAAGAAGAGGAGCTGATGCAGAAAAGGGCAAAGAAGGAGAAGAGAAAGAAGAAAACAAAGAACCAAAAATGGTTAGTGTTGTTGCTTGGTACACTATGCAAATTCCTGTAAACCAAGGTCCAGATGATTATTGGGGTCTACCAGGTTTAATTTTAGAAGTTAACGCTGGTGATACTACGATTTTATGTACCAAAGTGGTAATGAACCCAAAAGAGAAAGACAATATTGACAAGCCAGAAAAAGGCGAAATTGTAACACAACAAGAATATACTGAGATTACGACCAAAAAGATGGAAGAATTCAGAAACAATAGAGGACGAGGCGGACGTGGAGGCGGACGAGGTGGACGAGGAAATTAATACTAGTCACTCTAACCAACCAATAACAAAATCATAAAATGAAAAAAATTATAACATTGCTGGCATTATTGCTAGCTCTAACCTCTTATTCCCAAATTAAACTATCGGGAATAGTTAAAGATAGTATAGGTGAAACATTAGAATTAGCCAATATTGTTGCGATTAACCAAGAGACCAAGGCATTAGAATCTTATGCCATAACAGATACAAAAGGGTATTATAGACTTTCTTTGGGTAAAAATGGGACCTATAAAATACAGGTGACTTACATAGGAATGAAGTCTATAGATTTAGTTTTAGAAACTAAAGAAGCAGATATTGATAAAGATTTTGTAATGATTCTTGATAATTCGCTAGATACTGTAGAACTTACTTATGAAATGCCAGTAACCATTAAAGGAGATACCATTATATACAATGCAGATTCCTTTAAAAACGGTTCAGAAAGGAAACTTGGTGATGTTTTAGAGAAATTACCTGGTGTAGAAATAAATGAAAATGGACAAATAGAAGTAGATGGCAATACAGTGCAAAAGCTAACCGTAAACGGAAAAGATTTTTTCGATGGTGATTCTAAACTTGCCACAGAAAACATACCATCTAATGCAGTAGATAAAATTGAAGTCCTTCGAAATTTTTCTGAGGTAGGGCAATTACGTAGTGTAACTAATAATCAAGATAATGTTGCCATAAATATTAAACTTAAGGAAGGTAAAGAGAATTTCTGGTTTGGAGATATTACCGTAGGAGCTGGTACTGCGCCATCTCCCAATGACGATTTGTATTTAGTGCAGCCCAAACTGTTTTATTACAGCCCAAAGGCAAGTGTGAATGTGATCGGTGATATAAATAATATTGGTGAACCAGCATTATCAAATCGAGATGTACGAAATTTTGGTGGTGGATTTAGATCACCAAGTCGTGATAGTGGTACAAATTTAAACTTGGGTAATAATGGCTTAAGCGGATTAACAACTTCTGCAAATGCACAGACTGTAGAATCTAAATTATTAGCCACTAACTTTAGTTATGCACCTAACCCAGCTTTAGATTTAAGCGGTTTCTTAATTTATAACACTACACGCTTAAGTACGCGTCAAGAAAGTTTTATAAGATATACAGATCCACAATTGGGAATACCAGACGAATCAACCATAAATACAGGTAGAGAAGCGTCTGACCAAGGTTTAGCAAAGCTAAGTGCATCATATAAGCCAAATGGAAATAATCAATTAGACTATGATCTTTTGGGGCGTTTATCTAAAGATTCTGAAAAACAAACTGAATTGTCTTCGGTAATTGGTACAACAGCACAGTTAGATGAGGCAACTCCATTTAGTATTAATCAAAATCTAAATTATTACTACACCTTAAATGAGAAAAACATATTCGCATTAGAAGCACAGCATTTGTATAGTAATGAAGACCCTTTTTATAACGCTTTATTACAAAATGACCCAGATACAGATCCTGATGATATGCTCGATGATGACGCTTATGATGAAACTGCGGAACAACTAGGATTAGATAGAAGTTTAGATTTTTACAATTTAGGACAAGACCAATTGGTGAAAACCAATCAATTAGATGCAAAATTAGATTATTATAATATCTTAAATGCAAAGAGTAATCTTAGTTTTACTTTAGGAACTATTTTTAGCCGTCAAGATTTTAATTCCAATATATTTCAATTTTTAGGAAATGGAGCGACTCAAGATGCAGATCCTACAGTAAATGACTTAGACGGAAATCCGTTACGTGCTGAAAATGATATAACCTATAAGTTTAGTGATATTTATATATCTACACGTTATAACGTTCGTATTGGTAAATTTACATTGAGACCAGGTTTATCGTTTCATGCTTATGGGAACCAGAATACACAATTTGGATCGCAATTCGAAGACAATTTCTTTAGAGTTTTGCCAGAGTTTGAAGCAAGAGTACAGTTTAAAAAATCTGAAAGTCTAACGTTTAATTACCGTATGAGTAATCAGTTTACTGATGTTACCAACTTGGCTGAAGGTTTAATTTTAAATAGTTTTGATAATTTATCTTTTGGTAATGCAGAATTGCAGAACGGATTGAGTCAAACAGTAAGTCTTTTTTACAGAAGTTTTAACCTTTTCAATAACACCAACGTCATAGGAAGACTGAGTTATACTAAAAACGAAGATCAGATAAGAAACATTGCTAATTTTGAAAGCGTAATTCGTACAAGTACATTTTTTAATTCGCCATTTGCAGATGAGAGTTTAACAGCATTTGGGCGTTGGCAGAAAACGTTTGGTAAAATTAGAACGACTATGCAGGCGAATTTTAATTACAGTTTAAACAATCAGTTTATTAATAATGTGCAGTCTGTAAATGAAAGTTTTACGCAAACCTATAGACCGGAGATTAGAACTAACTATAGAGAAGCGCCAAATGTAAGTTTACGTTATCAGTACTCAGTTACTAATACAGATCAAGGTACACGAAATACGAAGATTATTAGAAACTCACCATCCATAAATTTTGATGCCTATATCTGGGATGCTGTAACGTTTAGGACAGATTATGCTTATACCAATCAGAGTATTGAAGGTGAGTCAGAATCATTTCAAACCTGGAGCGCTAGACTAGGCTACAGAAAAGATAGAGATGCCAAATGGGAATATGAAATAAGAGCTAACAACATTTTAAATATTGATGCCAATATAAATAATAATGTTGGGGCTTTTTCTGTTTCTAATTCAGCAACATTTTTACAACCACGATTTGTAACCTTTAGAGTTATTTATACACTATAAGAGTATATTAAATAGTTGAAAAGCCCATTGAAATGACTTCAATGGGCTTTTGCTTTATACCCTCCTATTAGACTTAAGTTGTCCTAAATTCAACTTATTTTAAAAAAATAATTAAATGACTATTTAATAGAATTCATATAGGCACTATTCTAAGTTAGATAAAGAATGATTGTGTTCGCAAAACCAAAATAAACATAACTCATCAAATGAAATCAGCTTAACAGTTATATTGTTTAGGTCAGTAATAGAATCCACTCTAATTGTTGTGTTTTTGTAGCCTTCTTTTCTTCCCTCTAGATATGTGAAATCGTTAAAAACAGTGACGTCATTAATTACGAAACTTCCAAAACTATCTGTCATTATCGATTGATTTTCAATAGTTATGTATACATTTTCCAATGGTTTTTTATTGGTATCAACCACAATGCCACTAAAATTCTTTAATTGTTTTTTACCTAAAAAATCAGAAAGGATTTTTGCATTTTCCTTTGGTTGTGTGTTTTTAAGAGTCTCTTCATTGTCTTTACAGGCAGATACGCAGAAGAATGCTATAGCCAAAGCTATAGCAAATAATTTGATTGATTTCATAATTGATGATTGATGATACCATTTATAAGATTTAGATATCTTATAAAGATTGTGTTAAGTTCCTATAAATAAAATAGCCTTCAAAGATTTGAAGGCTATTTTATTATTTATTTAACGTTTATTAATTATCTCTTTTGACATGCACTACACCAGTAATTGTATGCGGCTGATTGTTATAATCTTCATAAGCTCCACTAAAATTTATGTCAATATACTCACCAACATTACCAAGAGTTGTAAGGTTAAAACTAATCATGTTATTAGTGTTAGACACACTTAAACATTCACCAATAAAGAAACCTGTGTCGTTTATGTCATTAAAGTCGAGATAGTCATAGTCTCCCTCATAATCTGGATCGTTAAGATTGCCTTGCATGTAATAGCAGGTTTGTTGATCATTTGTGCTTCCAAAAATAGTAAGGGTTGGACTATTAGTATTAGGAACATTTTCAGAAAATGTGGCATCTATATTTTCAAAAATAAAAACAGCATCCGCATCATCAATAGTATACTGAATAAACTCCGTTACAGCATTACAAGCGGTTATTGTTCCAATATTGGTTAATGGTGTTGTAAACGTATAGCTAATACTATCCGTAGTCTGTAGATTAACATAATCGCTACCTTTTATCGAGAATGTATTGTTATCATCGCATCTCAACATATTTATTTCAAAATGGCCATTATCTACAGCATCAGTAAACGTTTGATTGCCATAAGTAACTTGCACATAACCATCTGTTACAGGATCTCCATTACAAGTATTAAAAACACCAATGACAGTCTCTTGTATAATATCTGAATCATTGGGTACAATAACCGAAATGTTAGAATCTGCATTAAAAGGTCCCACAGTTTCTGTATGCAATGGGCTTTCACCACAATCATCATAACTATAAACATTTAGCTCTAAGGTTTCATCACTAGGTACAAACCCACAAACTTCACCATTATCATTTGTGTAACCACCTCTAGTCCCAAAGGTTACACTCGTTATAGTAACATATAAATTATTTAGAACGTTATTATCTTGGTCAGTAGTTGTAACGCAAAGTGTTATAGCTTCTGCAGGTATATCGCAATTCCAGAATGAGAAATGTGTTACAGTACCAACATACATATTACCTTGTAAAGTAGCTTGTCCTTCTTCTTTCCAATAGCCTTTATCTTCATCAAAATACCAAAGCGGAATTGTCGTAGGCGCAATTCCCATTAAACTAGCATCTACAGGGATTTTAAGTTCAGAAGTAGAACCTTCAGCTAAATTTAAATCCTCTCCAGCAGAGCCTCTTAATTCTATTGCTAACATGCCTAAAGTTTGAAGCATACGTTCTGCACCATCTTCATTTTCGGCATATAACATACCTGGCATTTGCATTGGCATATCAGCATTAGAAGGATCTAAATGATGTATAATCACATCTACAGACCCAGAATAGTCAGAGCCATCTTCTTTTATAAAATTACCATCAAAACTTACTGAACTTCCATTACCCATCGTTACGGTTTCTGAAGCTCCACTATTAACAGTGCCAACAACATTAGCTTCAAGCAGCATAATGGTAATTTTGTTGGTTCCGTTAGATGGTACAACACTTCTCGAGCCATGAATAAAACCTGCTTTTTCAGCTTTTACATAACCAAAGCGCTCGTTTACATTGGCATTATTTATACGAAAAACACCATTGCTATCTGTAGTAGCAGTTTGGTCACCTATTGTAACAGTAACTCCTTCGATAGGATTTGTATTAGTGTCTATAACATTACCAAGGAAATCGCGTGATATTTGATTTCCGAAATATTCAGAAAAAGTATCAGGTACATTTTCTTGTTGCTCACCTCCAGAATAACTTTCATCTTTATCACAAGACGTTACCATTATAAATGAAAACAAAAGCATTAAAATAAGAATTGGGGAATTTCTAATGTTTTTCATAAGATGTTGCTTTAATTGAGTTTTTTTATAAAACAGTCTTAGGATTGAAACTCCTACCTAGATTAATGAAACTGAATAAAAAAAACCCTCATAAACTAATATGAGGGTTATAAAATTTTTGTACAACACGTCTTATAAAAATTAAATATTAAATGCAGATTTTACTTTATCTACATAATCTAATTTTTCCCATGTAAATGTTTCAACGGTTTCTGTAACTTCTTGTCCCATTGGGTTTTTAAACGTCAATGTTTTTATTTCTGGTGTGCGTCCCATATGACCATAAGCAGCAGTTTCAGAATATATTGGTGTTCTAAGTTTTAGACGTTGTTCTATAAAATAAGGGCGCATGTCAAAAATAGACTCTACAATTTTACTAATTTCACCGTCCGTTTTATTTACAGTCGCTGTTCCATAAGTTTCTACATTAATACTCGTAGGTTTTGCAACTCCAATAGCGTAACTCACTTGTACCAAAACTTCTTTACATACTCCAGCAGCTACTAAATTTTTTGCGATATGTCTTGTGGCATACGCACCAGATCTATCTACCTTACTTGGGTCTTTGCCAGAAAAAGCACCACCTCCATGCGCACCTTTTCCACCATAGGTGTCCACAATTATTTTACGACCTGTTAAGCCTGTGTCTCCATGAGGTCCTCCAATAACAAAAACACCAGTCGGATTTATATGATATGTGATATTGTCTGTAAACAATTTTTGAATATCTGCAGGTAATTTGGCGATAACTCTAGGAATTAAGATCGAAACAATGTCCTTCTTAATTTGAGAGAGCATCGTATCCTCATCACTATTAAAATCGTCGTGTTGTGTAGATAATACAATAGCCTCGATACGTTGCGGAATATTATCATCACTATACTCAATAGTAACCTGAGATTTTGCATCTGGTCTTAAGTACGTAATGTCTTTGTTTTCTCTTCGTAATTCTGCTAATTCCTTTAAAAGTCTATGCGAAAGCTCTAAGGCTAAAGGCATATAATTATCAGTTTCAATAGTGGCATAACCAAACATCATACCTTGGTCACCAGCACCTTGATCTTCTGGATTAGCCCTATCTACACCTTGATTTATATCTGGAGATTGCTCATGTATGGCAGATAAAACACCACAAGAACTACCGTCAAACATATACTCGCTCTTAGTATACCCAATTTTATTGATGACGTCCCTTGCAATTTGCTGAACATCTAAGTAGGTATCAGATTTTACTTCGCCAGCTAATACCACTTGACCTGTGGTTACAAGTGTTTCGCAAGCTACTTTAGAACTTTTGTCAAAAGCTAAAAAATTATCAATTAAAGCATCACTGATCTGGTCTGCTACTTTGTCTGGATGACCTTCAGATACACTTTCTGAAGTAAATAAATATGGCATAAATGCTATTTTAGGTAATAGTTATTTTAATAAAACTTGATAGATTGCTTGGTCGCTAGAGAAGTCGAAAACTAACTGCTTTAGCATTTTATCTCCAATGTAATTGAGAATCTCCTTTAAGATGATCCAAAATATTGGAAGAGGTTGCAATCAGAACAAATTTTTCCTCTTAATTATTAGACCACAAAAGTAGAAAAATTAAATGGAAACTATTTTTATTTCAATTTTTTTATAATTTAATTAGGTTTTAAAAGTTTGGATTGCAATATTTGTAATCACAAAGTTCAAAAACACATATTGAATTGTTATCAAGAAAGGTGGAGGGATTAGACCCTACGAAACCTTAGCAACCCTTAGGCTTACTGAGAAGGTGCTAAATTCTACCCAATAGTGCAAGTCATTTCTTGCGAATTGGATAGATAACGCAAACTAATTGCATATCCGTAATTAGTATTTTCTTCATAGCATTTTTTTATTAACATCCTTTTTAAAAGGATTATTTGACTTTTATTTTAAATTTTATAGATAGAAAAATGGACTCAAAACAATTAGAGACACAAGCCATAAGAACTCAAATAGAACGTACGCAATATTTAGAGCATTCTAACCCATTGTATTTAACATCGAGTTATGTTTTTGAAGATGCAGAAGATATGCGAGCGTCCTTTGCAGATGAGAAAGAACGCAATATATATAGTAGGTATTCCAACCCTAATACATCAGAATTTGTAGAAAAAATTTGCCAAATGGAAGGTGCAGAGCGTGGTTATGCCTTTGCTTCTGGTATGTCTGCAGTGTTTTCAACATTTGCAGCTTTACTTAACGCTGGAGACCATATAGTATCATCACGGAGTATATTTGGTTCTACGCAAACTATGTTCAATAATATATTGCCAAAATGGAATATATCTATAAGTTCTTTTAAAATTAATGAAATAGATAGCGTTGAGCAATTAATACAGCCTAATACCAAAGTCCTTTATGCAGAGAGTCCAACAAATCCTGCGGTAGATATTTTAGATTTACAACGACTTGGTGACATAGCCAAAAAGCATAATATTATTTTAATAATTGATAATTGTTTTGCGACACCATACTTGCAACAGCCTATAAAATTCGGTGCAGATTTAGTGATACATTCTGCAACAAAATTAATAGATGGACAAGGTCGTGTCTTAGGAGGAGTGACTGTGGGAAAAGCAGATTTAATACAGAAAATTTATCTTTTTTCTCGCAATACAGGTCCTGCATTATCACCTTTTAATGCCTGGATTTTGTCTAAAAGTTTAGAAACACTAGCAGTAAGAGTTGATAAGCATTGTGAAAACGCTTTGAAGGTTGCTCAATTTTTAGAAACCAATACACGCGTAAATTTGGTAAAATATCCATTCTTAAAATCGCACCCGCAATATAAGCTTGCAAAAAAACAAATGAAGCATGGCGGCAATGTTGTTGCTTTTGAAATTAAAGGAGGTATAGATGCTGGGCGTCAATTTCTTAATGCAATAAAATTATTATCACTATCAGCAAACTTAGGAGATACACGGAGTATTGTGACACATCCTGCATCTACAACGCATGCTAAACTTTCAGAAGATGATCGATTAGAAACTGGGATTACTGGTGGTTTAGTAAGAGTTTCAGTGGGCTTAGAACATGTAGATGATATTGTTAATGATTTAAAACAAGCATTAGGCTAATGGCAAATATTAGAGAAGATATACAAAAAAGAATTCTGGTTTTAGATGGTGCTATGGGAACCATGTTGCAGCGCTATAATTTTTCGGAAGAAGATTTTAGAGGAGAACGTTTTAAGAATTATCCAAGCTCACTAAAAGGAAATAATGATTTACTATCATTAACACAACCAAAAGCCATTGCAGATGTGCATAGAAAATATTTTGAAGCTGGAGCAGATATAGTTGAAACCAATACGTTTTCTGGTACAACCATTGCCATGGCAGATTATAATATGGAAGATTTGGTCTATGAACTTAATTATGAATCGGCTAAGATTGCCAAGCAAGTTGCAGATGAATTTACGAGAGCTAACCCTGAAAAACCACGTTATGTTGCTGGTAGCATTGGACCTACCAACAAGACCGCGAGTATGTCTCCAGACGTAAACAAACCAGAATATAGAGCTATTACTTTTGAAGAATTACGAGTCGCTTACAAACTACAGGTTGAAGCCTTAATTGATGGAAACGTAGATGTACTTTTAGTCGAAACGATTTTTGATACACTTAATGCTAAAGCAGCTTTATTTGCCATTGAAGAAGTTAAAGAAGAGCGAAATATAAATATTCCAATTATGGTTTCTGGAACTATAACCGATGCTTCGGGAAGAACCTTATCTGGACAAACCGTTGAAGCATTTTTAACCTCAATCGCTCACATTCCGTTGTTAAGTGTAGGATTTAATTGTGCATTAGGTGCAGAACAATTGCAACCGTATTTGCAACGCTTATCTCACGAAACTAATTTTTATACGTCGGCGCATCCTAATGCTGGCTTGCCAAATGCATTTGGTGAATACGACCAGTCTGCAAAACAAATGCAGATATTAGTTGAAGACTATTTAAAGGAGGGTTTAATAAATATTATTGGAGGGTGCTGTGGTACAAACCCTGAACATATTAAGGCGATTGCTGAAATTGCTCAAAATTACCAACCAAGACAAATTAAAGTTGAAGCATAATGGTAGATAATGACTGTAAGAAATATTTAACTTTATCTGGTTTAGAACCTTTAGTAGTGACACCAGAAAGTAACTTTATAAACGTTGGTGAACGCACAAATGTCACAGGTTCACGTAAGTTCTTGAGATTAATTAAGGAAGAGAAGTATGATGAAGCTTTGGATGTCGCTAGAAATCAAGTAGAAGGTGGTGCACAAATTCTTGATGTTAACATGGACGAAGGCATGTTAGATGGTGTTTTCGCCATGACAAAGTTTTTAAATCTTATTGCTTCAGAACCAGATATTGCACGTATTCCTTTGATGATAGACAGTTCTAAATGGGAAATTATTGAAGCTGGTTTGCAAGTGGCGCAAGGAAAATGTGTGGTCAACTCAATTAGCTTAAAAGAAGGTGAAGCTGAATTTAAGCGTCAAGCAAAATTAGTAAGACGCTATGGAGCAGCAGTCATCGTTATGGCTTTTGATGAGGTAGGCCAAGCAGATACATATCAACGACGTATAGATATTTGTAAACGGTCTTACGATATTTTAGTGAATGAGGTTAACTTTCCTCCTCAAGATATTATTTTCGACCCTAATATTTTTCCTGTGGCAACAGGTATGGATGAGCATCGCTTAAATGCTTTAGATTTTTTTAATGCTACTAAATGGATTAGAGAAAATTTGCCTTATGCTAATGTTTCAGGTGGTGTGAGTAATGTGTCCTTTTCATTTAGAGGAAATAACACGGTTAGAGAAGCAATTAACTCTGCATTTCTTTATCATGCTATACAACACGGTATGAATTTAGGTATCGTAAACCCAACCATGTTAGAGGTTTATGATGAAATTCCAAAGAACTTACTAAAACATGTTGAAGATGTATTATTTAATAGAAGTGATGATGCCACAGAACGTTTACTAGATTTTGCAGAAACCGTAAAAGGTGATAAAAAACAAGATGCTACAAAAGTTTTAGAGTGGAGAAGTTTACCACTGCAAGAGCGCATAACACATGGTTTGGTAAAAGGAATAGATGCATTTATAATAGAAGATGTTGAGGAAGCACGTTTGGCCTCAGAAAAACCAATTCATGTTATTGAAGGTCATTTAATGATTGGTATGAATGTGGTTGGAGATTTGTTTGGAAGCGGAAAAATGTTCTTACCGCAAGTTGTAAAATCTGCTCGTGTTATGAAAAAGGCAGTAGCTTATTTGCAACCATTTATAGAAGCGGAAAAAGACGGCAAACAAGAATTTGCAGGTAAAATTTTAATGGCTACCGTAAAAGGAGATGTACACGATATTGGTAAAAATATTGTTAGTGTCGTTCTAGGTTGTAATAATTACGAAATTGTAGACCTCGGTGTTATGGTACCACCAGAAAAAATAATCGATGCTGCAATTAAGGAAGATGTAGATATTATTGGCTTAAGTGGTTTAATTACACCTTCACTAGATGAAATGGTTTATCTATCAAAATCTATGGAAAAAGAAGGTTTAAATATCCCATTAATTATTGGTGGAGCCACAACCTCAAAAGCCCATACTTCAGTTAAAATTGCACCAAATTATAAGCATTCTGTTGTCCATATTAATGATGCGTCACGTGCTGTTACAGTAGTTGGGAATTTACTTAATAAAGATAATGAAACTTATAAAGAACAGATAAGAGTAGAGTACGATAAATTTAGAGAAAAGTTTTTAACACGAGGGAAGCAGAAGAATTATATTAGTATTGAAGTCGCTCGAAAAAATAAGTTTCAAATAGATTGGAGCACAACAGAAATTGTAAAACCAACGCAATTAGGATTGCAAATTATTAACGATTTTGATATTACAAAATTAGAACGTTTCATTGATTGGAGTCCGTTTTTTAGAAGTTGGGATTTGCACGGAAAATATCCTCAAATATTGAGTGACGCTATTGTTGGTGAACAGGCTGTAGAATTATTCGCAGATGCAAAAGCATTGCTAAAGAAGGTATTTAATAAAAAGTTATTACAAGCAAAAGCCATTTTTGGATTATTTCCTGCTAACGCTGTGAATGATGATGATATTGAAATTTTTACTACTAGCTCAGACGTGGTCTCTGAGCTAAGTCGAAGTGCAGTCGAGAAAACCGAAGAAACTTACAAGTTCTTAACCCTCCGTCAACAACTCAAAAAAAGAGAAGGAGTTCCTAATATAGCATTAGCAGATTTTGTGGCACCAAAAGACTCAGGTAGGCAAGATTATGTAGGCTGTTTCTGTGTCACTACTGGATTTGGTACCGCTGAATTAGCAACAAAATTTGAAGCGGACAATGACGATTATAATTCTATTATGATTAAAGCATTGGCAGATCGTTTGGCAGAAGCTTTTGCAGAATATTTGCATAAAGAAGTACGAACAAAGTATTGGGATTATGCTAAAAATGAAGATTTAACAAACGAGGATCTAATTAAAGAAAATTATAAAGGTATTAGACCTGCTCCAGGTTATCCAGCCTGTCCAGATCACTTAGAAAAACAAACCATTTGGAAACTATTAAATGTTGAAGAAAATATAGGTGTTAAACTAACAGAAAGTCTAGCAATGTGGCCAGCAGCTAGTGTAAGCGGTTATTATTTTGCAAATCCTGAAGCCAAATATTTTGGGTTAGGAAAAATTACACAAGACCAATTAAAAGACTATGCCAAACGTAGAAGTATCAGTGAAGATGAAGCCACAAGATGGTTGAACCCAAATTTAGTAGAAGCCCATCCTAGCCTTCCCAAAGGGAAGGAATAATTTGGAGATATAAAAATAGAATTAATAATAAAAACAAAAGTCCCTTTTGGGAATTTAGAGGAATGAAAGTTACAGAGCACATTAAAAATTCTAACGGTAAAACACAATTTTCATTTGAGATTTTACCACCATTAAAAGGACAGCATATTCAATCTATTTTTGATAATATCGATCCATTAATGGAATTTAAACCTCCTTTTATTGATGTGACTTATCATCGTGAAGAATACCTATTTAAAGAAGTTGAAAATGGGCTTCTCAAGAAACAAGTTGTAAAAAAACGACCAGGAACTGTTGGCATTTGTGCTGCGATTCAAAATAAATATGGAGTAGATGCTATTCCTCATATTTTGTGTGGTGGCTTTACAAAAGAAGACACGGAAAACTTCTTAATTGATTTAGATTTTTTAGGAATTCAAAATGTAATGGCGTTGCGTGGAGATGCTGTTAAAAGTGAAATCTATTTTAAACCTGAAAAGGAAGGTCATAGTTATGCTAGTGAATTAATCTCTCAGATTGAACAGATGAATAAAGGAAAGTATTTAGACGAAGAACTACAGAATAGTTCAGCTACAGATTTTTGTATTGGAGCTGCTGCATATCCTGAAAAGCACATGGAGGCGCCAAGTCTAGATAGTGACATTCATTTCTTAAAAAAGAAAATTCAAAATGGTGCGACCTATATTGTTACCCAAATGTTTTTCAATAATCAGAAATTTTTTGATTTTGTTGATAAATGCAGAAAGGAAGGTATTACAGTGCCAATTATTCCAGGATTAAAACCAATAGCTACCAAGAAGCAGCTCAATTTAATACCACATCGTTTTCATGTAGATTTACCAGAAGAACTCATTATAGAAATTGTAAAATGTAAAGATAATAAGGCTGTTAGACAAGTTGGTATAGAATGGTGTATTGCGCAATCTAAAGAACTTCAAAAAGCTGGTAGTCCGGTTTTACATTATTACTCTATGGGTAAGAGCACCAATATAAAAGCCATTGCTGAACAAATTTTTTAGTCTGTTCTGACTTATAGGTGTTCTTTTTGTAAAAAAAGCATATCAAATTATTAAATAGCGCTCGCACAATTTTAATTGTTATAATTATCTTTGGTTGTAGCTCTAATGATATTAATGAAGACGAGCCAATAGCAGCTTTAAATGTATCTGTAGTTACGGCTTTTTCAGCTAATGGCGGAATGCGATCTGTTAACATAACATCTAATTTAAATTGGAGTGTGAGTGAATCTTTCAACTGGATTGCTGTGTCACCATCTAGCGTTGCCAATAATGGTACCGTGAGTATTTCTGTAGCTGCAAATTCAACGCGTAGTAGTCGTACAAAAATAGTTTCTGTCGCAGCTGGCATACTGTTAAGAGACATAACAATAACTCAAGGAGCAGGTAAGGATATTTTTGGAGAGTTAGATTCTAATTTACCACCTTCAGAAAATTTTGATTTATCTACTCGGAATTTAAGTATTCCTATAGATGAAGAAGATGGTACAGCGACAAACTTTTCAGTGAGTCAACTTAACAATAACTATATAATTAGCACTTATTTTTTCACTGCTAGTGATGGAGGCATGGTTTTTAAATGTCCAGTAGATGGTGCTACAACTTCTACAAATACGGTTTATGCAAGAGTTGAGCTCAGAGAAATGCTTAGAGGTACAAATACAACTATCAGTACACAAGGTGTAAATGGAAATAACTGGGTTTTGGCACAGCTCCTATATCAGAGATAAACGCAGCGGCTGGTTATGATGGCGATATGAATGCGACTTTAGCGGTAAACCATGTGACTACAACAGGGAGTAATAGTCATATTGGGAGACTTATTATTGAACAAATACATGCAAACGATGATGAACCTGTGCGTATATATTATAGAAAATTACCAAATAACACATTAGGTTCTATTGATTTTGCACACGAACCTAACGATGGAAATGGAGATGAACAATGGTACGAAATGATGGGTTCTAGAAGTAATAGTGCTTTAAATCCTGCGGATGGGATAGCATTAGATAAAAAATTCACATATAATATTAAAGTTGTTGGTGCTAATTTAACCGTTGCAATTATTAGAGAAGGAAAAGAGGAAGTTTTTAAAAATGTTGATATGGTAAATAGTGGCTTTAATGTTGGAGGTTAGTACATGTATTTTAACTCTGGCGTATAGCACTTAAATAATTCTGGAGATACTAATGATTATGCACAAGCAACTTTTTGTGCTTTAGATAAATCGCATACTACAAATTAGTATATCGTTTTAAAAACACTTATTATAGCGTAATGTTATCCAAGAAAACAAAATATGGAATTAAAGCTTTAGTCTATTTGGCTAAACAAGAAGATCGTGTTCCGGTGCAAATTTCCGTTATTTCTCAATCAGAAAATATTTCAAGAAAGTTTTTAGAAAGTATTTTACTTACCTTAAGAAAAAATGGAGTTTTAGGTTCTAAAAAAGGCAAAGGTGGAGGTTATTATTTATTGAAAGAACCTAAAGATATTCCAATGACTACTGTGATGCGTCTTCTTGAAGGACCTATAGCTATGGTGCCTTGTGTCAGCCTTAATTTCTATGAAAAATGTGATGATTGTCCTGATGAAAATGCTTGTGCAGTGAATAAGCTAATGCTTGATGTGCGTGATAATACTTTAAAAATTTTCAGGAATACTTCATTAGCCGATTTATCTAATTAGTAGATTCTTAATTTCTTACTATTATTATTTCGAAAAAATTACTTTGTTTTTTCAAAATAAAGACTATGTTTGCATTATCCTATTAAATCTATAGGATAAAAGTTTTTTTTAATTAAAAGCATAAAACATGGGAAATGTCATACAGACAGATTTAAGCTTAGATAATGTAGAACAACGGTCTACGGAGTCTCAAGAAAATATTAAAAGGAGTATTCTTAAAACAATTAGTTGGAGAGTTGTCGGGACTTTAGCAACAGTGACTATTTCTTATATAATTACTGGTACAATGGCATTGGCCTTCTCAATTGGTGGTATAGAGCTGGTATCTAAAATGGTACTATACTTTTTTCATGAACGTGCTTGGAATAATATAAAATGGGGAAAATGATAAACATAGATATAGACATTTGGAACAAAAAATTAAGAGATAAAACTCCTAATGAAATAGCAGAATGGGCTCTACAGTTAACGGATAATTATTTAGTAACCACTAGCTTTGGAATCTATTCTTCAGTGTTATTAAGTACAATGTCAAAATTAGATAAAAATATAAGAGTAGTCTGGTGCGATACATTGTACAATCAGCCAAGCACTTATGAACATGCTTCAGAATTAATTCAAAAATACAACCTCAATATTCTTAAATATCAATCCTTATACACAAAAGATGAAATTGATGCGACAATTGGGTTGCCAAGTTTAGAGGATGATAATCATGCGATTTTTTCAGAAGCGGTGAAGCTCGAACCTTTTAGACGTGCTTTAAAAGAGCAGAATCCTGATGTTTGGTTTACTAATATCAGAGTAAGACAGACAGCGTATAGAGATAATAAAGATATTTTGAGTTATAGTAAAGATGGTATTCTTAAAGTTAGTCCATTTTATTATTGGACTGATGAAGATTTAGACTCCTATATAGTTGATAATAAGTTGGCAAAAAACGTATATTACTATGACCCAATTAAAGCACTTCTCAATAGAGAGTGTGGTATACATCTTCAGTAAGAAATAAGAACTATTTTAATCAATAATAACATAAGTACTCATTAATTAATTATCCTATTTAATCCATAGGAATTATATAATAAAATAATGCAAAGTTTTAGAACAGAATTAGAAAATCCGATAGTACAAAAGGATATCCTTGAGTTAGCTAATAAGATTGAGCTATTTCATAACGGAAAAATTGATGAAGAAAAATTTCGAAGTTTACGTTTAGCTCGAGGTGTTTATGGTCAACGTCAAGAAGGTGTGCAGATGATTAGAATCAAATTGCCTTATGGTAAAGTTTTGAGCCATCAATTGCGACGTATTGCTGAGGTTTCAGATGAATATTCAAGAAGCCGATTGCACATTACAACACGTCAAGATATACAAATTCACTATGTGGATTTAAATCGTACACCAGAGCTTTGGGCAGAACTAGAACGTGATAATGTAACACTTAGAGAGGCCTGTGGAAATACTGTAAGAAACGTAACAGCAAGTGAAACTGCTGGTATAGATATAAACGAACCATTTGATGTATCTCCTTATGCGGATGCAGTATTTAAATTCTTTTTACGACACCCAATTTGCCAAGAAATGGGTAGAAAATTTAAAGTCTCTTTTTCGGCCTCAGATGAAGACACAGGTTTATCGTACATGCACGATTTAGGTTTTATCGCCAAAATAGAAAACGGAGTAAAAGGCTTTAAAGTGATGTTAGGTGGAGGTTTAGGTTCACAACCAAGACATGCAGATTTGTTTTACGAATTCTTACCATCTGACAAAATTATTCCACTAATGGAAGGTGTTTTGAGAGTTTTTGACCGCTATGGAGAACGTAAAAGTAGAGCTAAAGCACGATTAAAATTCTTGCTAAAAGCTATCGGATTAGACGCTTTTAAAGTATTAGTAGAGGAAGAGCAAAACGCTATAGAATTCAAAACAGTTGTAATTGATGAGACAAATTATTCAGCTTCAATACCTGTTTCTATAGCTGCGCCAAATGTACAGATTCAAAATAAGAAAGCTTACAACTTATGGAAATCTACTAATGTAATTCCTCAAAAGCAAGAAGGTTACGTAGCAATCGGAATTAAAGTATTATTAGGTGATTTTTATACAGATAAAGCACGTTTGTTAGCTGATCTTGTTGAAAAATATGCAGCAGGTGAAATTAGATTGAGCTTACGTCAAAATATTTTAATTCCTTTCGTAAAGGAAGATGCATTATCGTTTTTCTATACAGAATTAAAAAAGTTAGATTTTGTTGAAGCTGGTTATAATAAAGCTGTAGACATTACAGCATGTCCTGGTACAGATACCTGTAATTTAGGGATTTCAAGTAGTACAGGAATTGCGGAAGAATTAGAGCGCGTTATTAAAGCTGAATATCCTCAATATTTAGAAAACTCTGATTTAGTGATTAAAATTAGTGGGTGTATGAATGCTTGTGGACAACACAATATGGCAAATATTGGGTTTCAAGGCATGTCAATTAGAACTAAGGATAAACTAGTAGCGCCTGCATTACAAGTACTATTAGGAGGTGGAAACTTAGGCAACGGAAACGCTTATTTTGCAGATAAAGTTGTGAAGATTCCAAGTCGCAGAGGACCTGAAGCTTTACGAAGAATCTTAAATGATGTTGAAACGAATTCAAGTGGAAAGCCATTTGTCGATTATTATAAAGAAAAAGGAGAAAAGTATTTCTATCAACTTCTAACAGATTTATCAAGTATAGATAATCTAACACAAGAAGACTTTATTGATTGGGGAACTGAGGACCAATACGTAAAAGCTATTGGAATTGGCGAATGTGCTGGTGTAGTTATTGATTTAATTGCAACACTCTTTTTAGAAAGTGATGAGAAAATTGCAGAAGCAAAAGATGCTTTTAATAATAAAGTGTATTCAAGTGCAATTTATGAAGCTTATCGCTCTATGGTAAATTCTGCAAAAGCTATTTTACTGTCCGAAAACTTTAAGACCAATACACAAGCAGGTATTGTTAAACAATTCGATGAAGTTTTTGTAGATACCAAGCGAATAAATTTAGGGGCTTCATTTTCAGATATTATATATCAAATTAAAGTATTTCCTCCTTCAGAAGACTTTGCAAAAAATTATATAAACGCAGCTACAAAATTCTTAGAAAGTGTAAGATCTTTTAGAGAAGAACAAGTCGCAGTTAAAAGCTAATAATTATGACACCAAGATTAACAGTAGTAGGAGCAGGACCAGGAGATGCAGACTTAATTACCTTAAAAGCAATTAAAGCTATAAAATCAGCAGATGTTATCTTATTTGATGCTCTCGTAAACAAAGAATTACTGCAGTATGCATCTCCAAAAGCAGAGAAAATATTTGTAGGTAAACGAAAAGGATGTTACGCATATCAGCAAAATCAAATTAATGATTTAATTGTAGAACGCGCTTTAAGATGCGGACATGTAGTGCGTCTTAAAGGTGGTGATCCATTTATATTTGGACGTGGTGCTGAAGAGCTAGAATATGCAAAAGATTATGCCATTGAAGTTGCTGTTGTACCAGGTATCTCTTCATCTGCAGCAGTACCAGCCTATCAAGGCATTCCATTAACCAAACGGAATGCGTCAGAAAGTTTTTGGGTAATTACAGGAACAACAAAATCTCATAAAATCTCTAGTGATATTGCATTAGCAGCAAAATCAACAGCAACTGTTGTGATTTTAATGGGAATGAGTAAGTTGTCCGAAATTGTTCAAATTTTTTCTAAAGAAGGAAAATCTAAAACTGCAGTGGCTATAATTCAAAATGGAACTCGAATAAATCAAAATGTAGGAATCGGAACCATTTCAAATATTGAATCTATTGTCAAAGAAAAACAACTGTCTAATCCTGCTATAATAATCATTGGAGAGGTAGTTAACCAGCGTGTAGATCTTACTGATATTTATACTAAAGCAGATTTGGCTTTGGCAAATTCTAGACAACAAAGTGCATAATTATGGAAAGAAATAATTTATATCCAATCTTTCTAAAAGCAAAAAATCTTAATATTTTAATTGTTGGTGGTGGGAATGTGGCTGAAGAAAAATTGACATTTTTATTAAAGTCAAGTCCAGATGCAAATGTAACGATGGTGTCTCCTATGTTTAGAGATAGAACTATTGAGGTCGCTAATACAGGTAACGTAAAACGTATCGAAGACGTTTACAACAATGGCTATTTAAAAGATAATCATATGGTCATTGCAACAACCGATCAGCCAGAAGTTAATGTTAAAGTCTATGAGGATTGCAGAGCACAAAGCAAATTAGTAAATGTAGCTGATAATCCGCCATATTGTGATTTTTACATGGGAGGCATTGTAACAAAAGGAAATGTGAAAGTAGCCATTTCTACAAACGGAAAATCACCAACAACAGCAAAACGATTACGTCAATTTTTTGAAGATGTAATCCCAGAGAATATTGATGATTTGGTAAAAAATCTCAATGAATATAGAAAAACAATAAAAGGCGACTTTGAGCAGAAAGTCGAAAAATTAAACGAATTCACCAAAAGTTTGGTTGAAAAATAGATAGGAACTCCTGCAAGGTTTTAAAAACCTGGTAGGTGTAAAAAAACAAAAAAATGATTAAAACAGATATACTAATTATAGGAGCAGGGCCAACAGGTTTATTTACAGTTTTTGAAGCAGGATTACTAAAACTAAAATGCCACTTAATTGATGCACTACCGCAGCCAGGTGGCCAATGCTCTGAGTTGTATCCTAAAAAACCGATTTACGATATTCCTGGTTTTCCAGAAATATTAGCAGGAGATCTAACTTCGAATTTGTTAGAGCAAGGAAAACAGTTTCAACCTGGTTTTACATTAGGAGAACGTGCAGAAACTATTGAAAAGCAAGACGACGGAACTTTTATTGTCACTACAAATAAAGGTACGCAACATCACGCACCAATTATTGCTATAGCTGGTGGTTTAGGAAGCTTTGAGCCTAGAAAGCCTAAATTAGAAAACATCGAGAAGTACGAAGACAAAGGTGTTAACTATTTTATTAAAGATCCTGCGGTGTATCGCGATAAAAAAGTTGTGATTGCAGGTGGTGGAGATTCTGCTTTAGATTGGAGTATTTTTCTTGCTGATGTGGCTTCAGAAGTCACTTTGGTCCACAGGAGAAACGAATTTAGAGGTGCTTTAGATTCTGTAGAGCGTGTTCAAGAATTAAAGTTATTAAACAAAATCAACTTAATTACACCAGCGGAGATTACAGCTTTACATGGTGAAGATAGGATTGAAGGTGTCGCTGTGACTAAAGAAGGAGAAACTCAAATATTAGAAGCGGATGCGTTTATTCCGCTTTTTGGATTATCTCCAAAACTAGGTCCAATAGGAGATTGGGGACTTGAGATTGAAAAGAATGCCATTAAAGTTGATACTGTAGATTATCAAACGAATATTCCAGGTATCTATGCCATTGGAGATGTAAATACATATGAAGGTAAATTAAAACTAATCCTTTGTGGTTTTCATGAAGCTACTCTAATGTGTCAATCGGCTTACAAGCGTTTAAATCCTGGCAAGAAGTTTGTTTTAAAATATACCACAGTTAGTGGAATTAACGGTTTTGATGGTACTAGAAAAGAATCACCTAAAGCTGTTGTGAAAGCAATTGTTTAAGTAGGCAGTTTTCAGTCACAGTAAGCAGTCACTTTTGTACTAAGTATTGAATATTTAGTAAAACGAAGCACAATAATATATGCAAGATGTTACCATACATATCACAGATAGAGAAGGAATGAAACACACCGTTTTAGCCCCAACTGATATGGCTATGAATTTAATGGAAGTTGTACGTTCTTATGAGTTAGCACCAGAAGGTACAATAGGAGTCTGTGGAGGTATGGCAATGTGCGCTTCATGTCAGTGTTATGTCAATTCTGAGCATAAGTTAAATGAAATGGATGAGGAAGAAAATGCTATGCTCTCCGAAGCCTTTAATGTTAAGAATAATAGTAGGTTGAGTTGTCAAATTCCAATAACCGAAAGGCTAAATGAATTACAAATAGAATTGGCTCCAGACGTATAAGTTTGCTAAAAATTATAATTTGCCAGTAACCATTTTTATATGATTTACTGGCTTTTTTTTTACTTTACTAAGTGGTAGAAAATATTATTTTTGTAAGGTAATTTATCACTGTAATTATCGACATAATTATCAATATTATTAATTCCGGGATGGAAAAATATGGATTTATCATTACATATACCTCAAAGGTTTAAAGAGCATGTAGAAGATTTAGCAAAAGATTTGTTTTATTGTGCTATAGACCAACCTAAAAATCAAGATCAGCAATTAAATACTATAGAACCTTTATTGTTTAAAGTTTCCGAAGGTTTAGAATGTGGCGTCTGTAATTCTAAATGGGATGCTTTTAAAGAACAATTGAAAACATTGAAACCGATATTAAGACTAGATGCTGAAGCTGCTTATAATAATGATCCGGCTGCTAAAAGCTTACGAGAAGTTTATTTAGCTTATCCTGGTTTTTATGCTATAACATTGTATCGTATTAGCCGTATTTTGTGGCTATTAGATATTCCTGTTTTACCAAGAATGATCAGCGAATATGCACATAGTGTTACAGGCACAGACATTCATCCAGGTGCCCACATAGGGAATTCATTTTTCATAGACCATGCTACAGGTGTTGTTATTGGTGAGACTTCAGTTATTGGTGATAACGTTATCATATATCAAGGTGTAACATTAGGTGGTATTAAAGTAGAAAAGGCGTTAGAGAACGTAAAACGACACCCAACAATATTAGATAATGTTACCATTTATGCTAATGCCACAATTTTAGGAGGTGATGTTACTATTGGAGAAAATTCTATAATTGGAGCAAATGTTTGGATCACTCAATCCATACCAAAAGATTCTATAGTAACCTACAAATCAGATATAAGAATTACTAATAAATAAAGCAATGAGTATATTAAACCAAATAGGTAATACACCTCTTGTTGAAGCTAATAACTTAGTGACAAAACCTAATGTGACACTTTTTTTAAAGTTGGAAGGAAATAATCCTGGTGGAAGTGTTAAAGACAGGCCAGCATTTAATATGATATCAGAAGCTGTAAAGCGTGGTGATATAACGAAAGGTGATCGTTTAGTTGAGGCAACTAGTGGTAATACAGGTATTGCATTAGCTTATGTGGCGCAGTTATTTGGTTTAAAAATGTCATTAGTAATGCCAGAAAACTCAACAGAAGAACGCGTAAAAACAATGCGTGCTTATGGTGCAGAAGTTATATTAACATCTGCAGATCGTGGTATTGAAGGATCTCGAGATGTCGCATTTAATATGCGAGATAATGAAGGATATACATTATTAAATCAGTTTGAAAATAATGATAATTGGAAAGCTCACTACAAAACAACTGGTCCAGAAATATGGAAAGATACAAAAGGAGAAGTTACGCATTTTGTGTCTGCAATGGGAACAACAGGTACAATAATGGGAACATCTACATTTTTAAAAGAAAAGAATAAAAAGATTCAAATTATTGGAGCTCAACCTGAGGATGGCTCTCGTATTCCTGGAATTAGAAAATGGTCACCTGATTATGTGCCAAGCATATTTAACCGTTCTAAAGTTGATCAGGTTATAGAAGTGAGTCAGTTAGAAGCTACTAAAATGACCCAGAGATTGGCAAAAGAAGAAGGTGTTTTTGCAGGTATGAGTAGTGGTGGTTCTGTAGCTACTGCATTAAAGTTAATAGAAACAATTGAGCAAGGTGTTGTAGTTGCTATTATTTGTGATAGAGGAGATCGGTATTTATCATCGCCATTATTTGATGCTTCATAACCCATAATTTTAAATAACTAAACTTATTATTATACATTTGTCAGCAACTATTTATAAATGAAGTACTGGCTTACAATTTTAATGACCGTAATAGGTATGTTATCTTTTTCACAAGAAGAGAAGCACACTAACACCTATTTTGATCTAAATTATTTTGGTGGAAATATAGCACTACACAACAACGATATTCTTCATTTAATAACAGGTCATCCAGAAGGTTTTATTTTTAGTTGGAATAAAAAAACCTTTGGACATGAAGCTTGGGAACAACGTTTTAATTATCCAGATTATGGAGCATCTTTTATCTTTCAAAATCTAAGAAATAATGTGCTAGGTAAAAATTATGGACTCTATGCACACTATAATTTCTATTTTTTTAAACGTAATGTAATGTTACGAATTGGGCAAGGATTAGCCTATAACACCAACCCTTACGACAAAGAAGATAATTTTAAAAACATAGCTTTCGGTTCGCATTTTTTAAGTTCTACTTATCTGATGCTCAATTATAAAAAGGAACGCTTGTTTAATCGCATTGGTTTGCAATCTGGTTTATCCCTAATTCATTATTCTAATGCCAATGTAAAAGCACCAAATACGAGTGTAAATACAATTGCTTTTAATTTAGGACTAACTTATAATTTAGATGAAGAAAATCAAGATTATATTGATGATTTAGAAGACGAAAAATTTACAGAATCTATAAAATACAATATTGCTTTTAGAACTGGTATTAATCAGAGCGATGTTATAGGTAGTGGTCAATTTCCGTTTTATATACTTTCTGCTTATGCAGATAAACGACTAAGCCATGTAAGTGCTATTCAATTAGGAGCTGAGGTATTTTTTTCAAACTTTTTAAAAGAATTGATTTATTACCAATCGGTTTCTTTTCCTGAAGAAAATGTGAGTGGCGATGAAGATTATAAACGTGTTGGTATTTTTGCTGGTCACGAATTGTTTATCAATAAAATGTCTATTGAAACGCAGCTAGGTTATTACGTGTATTACCCTTTTGATTTTGAAGGTAGAACCTATATTAGAATAGGATTAAAACGCTATTTCGGAAAAAAATTCTTTGCAGCCATGACCTTAAAATCACATGGAGCCAAAGCGGAAGCTGTTGAATTTGGAGTTGGAGTACGATTATAGATTTATCATTTCTGAGAAGGCAGAAGACGATACTTTTAACATGGATTTAAAATGAACAAATTATCTTATTTCATATTAGCATTACTCGTCTTTTCATGTAACAGTGAAGATGCAAATGACTGTTTTCAAACATCAGGACCAATAATTCAACAAGCGGTTGCAGTTTCTAATTTTGAAAGAATTCTAGTTAATAGAGACATAGAGTTAATTATAAAGCAAGCTCCAGATTATAAAGTGACCATAGAAACAGGTGAAAACTTGCTAAATGATGTCGAAGTTGAAGTTGTCGGAGATCGATTGATCCTAACAGATAACAATTCTTGTAATTATGTTAGAGATTATGGCATTACTAAAATTTATGTAGAAGCTCCAAACCTTACGGAAATTAGAACCTCTACACAATATGAGATTTCATCAGATGGTGTTTTGGCGTTCAATAGCTTAAAATTACTTTGCGAAGATTTTAACGAAAATGTAGAGTTTACGGTTGGTGATTTTAGACTCACAGTCAATTCAGAAGACTTAAATATTATATCTAATAACATTTCGTCATTTTACGTAGAGGGTTTAGTTGAAAATCTGACTGTTGGCTTTTTTGCTGGCTCAGGCCGTTTTGAAGGCAGAGATTTAGTGGCTCAAAATGTAAGTGTTAATCATCGCGGAAGTAATGACATGATTGTCAACCCACAATTATCCTTAAACGGAATACTTAGAGGTACAGGTAATTTAATTTCTGTTAACGAACCTCCTGTCGTAAATGTACAGCAGGTTTATATAGGTCAGCTAATCTTCAATTAAACCTTAACTAAAGTACTTCCATAATACAAAGTTCCTAATGCAATAGCGAAACATGGGTATAAACCAGTCATAAATCCAGTGTGAAAACTATGTATAAAGAAAACTAGAAAGAAATACAAAATAAATCCACTACCAAATTTTAAAAGTCTTTCTAAACTAGACATTCTTTTTGTATTGGTTACGATAAAATATGGAATTAGAAAACTTATGAGATATGCTCCAAAACGACTATTTATATTTGCATTAGAATCTAACATTAAAAATCCAAAAACACCCATCAAAGCCAAATTCAAAATTATTAAGAAGAAACCTTCAATAACCACTTTTAAAATTTTTGAATTATGCTTAGTGTTTTTAACGTTCTGAAATTTAGAAATATCAATTTTTAATGCATCACTAATTAAATTTAATGTTGCTCCTCTAGGTGAGTTTTCATCATTTTCTATGCGTTGAATAGTTCTAAGGTTTACTTTGCTTAGTTCGGATAGTTCTTCTTGTGTTAGACCTTTTGCTTTTCGAACTTCTTTAATCTTTTCTCCTAATAAACTCATATATATTTTTTACAAACTTATGCATTAATAGATTAGATGGTTGCGCTATAATTACGACATGTTAACGACATTTTCAATTTGTCGTAATGTCCTTAGGATGTCATTTCCCTAAACAAACTCTCTAAACTCGCATTTTTCTGATTGAGTTGAAGTATCTTCAACGCATTGTCATGTGCAAAATCAAAAACGTGAGAACGCATATCGTCTTTGGTAGAGAAGGTGATTTCATAAATAAAATCGTGTGTATTTTTTACAGCTGTTACTTTTGGTAGTTTTAATAAAAAAGCATCTTCAACTCTATAGTCAAACTCAACAATAACGATTTGCTGTTGGCCTTCCCTTAAATCTTTCAGGTATTTATCTGCAACAACTTCACCTTTATTAATTATAATCACACGGTCGCACATGGCTTCAACCTCTTGCATTATGTGTGTGGAAAGAAAAACGGTTTTTTTCTTTCCAATGGTTTTAATGAGATTTCTAATTTCTACCAATTGGTTTGGATCCAAACCTGTAGTAGGTTCGTCCAAAATCAGCACATCAGGACTATGCAACAGTGCATTTGCCAAACCAACACGTTGTCTATACCCCTTAGAAAGCTGATTTATTTTTTTATGCGCTTCTGGAGTTAAACCTGTGAGTTCAATAACCTCGTTTATTCTAGATTTTGCAGTTCCGTAAACATTTGCATTAAAATTCAAATATTCTTTTACATATAAATCTGTATAAAGCGGATTGTGTTCTGGTAAATACCCAACGCTACGTTGCACATTTTTTTTATCTGAAGTGACATCAAAACCATTGACATTAGCAGAACCTTCTGAAGCTTCAATATAAGTGGTTAGAATTTTCATCATGGTAGATTTTCCTGCGCCATTTGGACCTAGAAAACCGACAATTTCGGCATCATTTACTTTAAAAGATACATCATTTAGTGCTTTTTGACCTTTATATAGTTTTGTAATATTTTTAACTTCAATAGACATAATTAGTGAAAGTTTGTTCAAAAATAGGGTTTATATAATATTGTATCATAATTATTGTTAATTCTTTAAAATTTAGACATAATCTTTAAAAAAGCAATTCAACAATTTTGATTTGTAAAAATATTAATTACATTAGCACCTTAATAACGTATGAATACATCAAAAATATATTATAACTGGTTTTATTTCTTTTTTAGCAAAAGGAACGAGGCTTAGTATATTTTATTTAAAATATAATATTTAAGAAGTCTCGATTTAATCGAGACTTTTTCATTTTAAGCTTTTGAGATTAAAATAGTTCTGAACGTGTTTCAGAATCGCTAAACAATAAAATTGACAAAACCAATAGCAATACAAGGAATTAAGGGTTCGTTTCATCACGAAGTCGCACAACGCTACTTTAATGATAAGGCAGACGTTGTAGAATGTATGTCTTTTGATGGCACTGTAAATCATCTTTTAAAAGGAGATACAGACTATATTGTTATGGCTTTAGAAAATTCTATTGCAGGCTCTATTATACCAAATTATGCGCTTATTGATGCTAATAATTTGAGTATTGTCGGTGAGCATTATTTAGATATTCAGCATAATTTATTAGCCTTAAAAACACAATCTATTACTGAAATTAAAGAAGTGCATTCTCATCCTATGGCATTATTACAGTGTAAAAAATTCTTTAGAACCTATCCGCATATAAAATTGGTTGAAGCCAAGGATACTGCTGATGTAGCGAAACAAATTTCGGAACGGGATATAAAAGGAATTGCGGCAATAGCAAGTAAGAATGCAGCGAAATTATATGATCTTAATATTTTAGCAGAGAGTATTCAAACAATAAAACATAACGAAACACGCTTTGTCATTGTAAAGCGCGAAAACCAGAACATTGAACTAAAAGAACTCAATAAGGCATCTCTAAAATTTGAATTAGACCACAAACGAGGTAGCTTAGCTGCTATACTCAATGTGGTGAGTGATTGTAAACTCAACCTCACTAAAATTCAATCCTTGCCAAAAATTGAAACTCCTTGGAAGTACGCCTTTTTTGTTGATGTCACTTTTACGGATTATAAAAATTATGAAAAAGCATTAGCTATTATGCAGTTAATGGCAGAAAATTTTAAGGTATTGGGAGAATATAAAAATGCAAGATTATGATAGAAGTAGCTAAACGGTTGAAAAATGTTGAGGAATACTACTTTTCTAAAAAGTTGCGCGAAGTAGCCCTTTTAAAATCGCAAGGAAAACCAATCATTAACCTTGGTATTGGGAGTCCAGATTTGCTACCTCCATCTAAGGTAACCATAGCACTAAAGCATGGTTTAGATGATGAAGGAGCAAATAAATACCAGAGCTATCAAGGATTACCAGAGCTAAGAGAAGAAATTTCAAATTTTTATAAAAGGCATTACAGTGTCAATATAAATCCTCAGAACGAAATTTTGCCTCTAATGGGAAGTAAAGAAGGCATTATGCATATTTCTATGGCTTTTTTAAATAAAGGAGATAAAGTTTTAGTGCCAAATCCAGGATATCCAACATATTCGGCTGTTGCTAAATTGTTAGAAGCGCACTCGGTTATGTACTACTTAAAAGAAGAAAATAACTGGCTGCCAGACTTTACAGCCTTAGAGCGTTTAAATCTTAACAAAGTAAAAATAATGTGGATCAACTATCCACACATGCCAACAGGTACAAATGCTCCTAATAAATTTTATGACGAGGTTATAGCATTTGGTAAACGTCATAATATTTTAATCGTAAACGACAATCCATACAGTTTTGTACTTAACGACAGACCAAGAAGTATAATGCGTTATAAGAACGCTAAAAGTGTTTGTTTAGAGCTCAATTCTTTGAGTAAAACTTTTAACATGGCAGGTTGGCGTGTTGGGATGTTACTAGGAAATTCTAAGTTTGTGAATGCGGTTTTAAAAGTAAAAAGTAATATGGATTCTGGGATGTTTTATGGCATTCAGAAAGGTGCGATAGAAGCTTTAAAAAGCTCAAATATGTGGTTTATAAGCTTAAATAGTGTTTACGAACAAAGGCGAGAACTCGTTTGGAAATTAGCCGAAGCACTCAACTGCACTTTCGATAAAACGTCGTCTGGTATGTTTATTTGGGCCAAATTACCATCAGGTTTAAAATCTGAAGAATTTACAGATTTAGTTTTAAAAGAACATTCTATTTTTATAACACCAGGAACCGTATTTGGGAATAGAGGAGAAGGCTATGTGCGTTTTTCATTATGTGCAACTGAAGATATAATTAAAGAAGCAATAGCAAGAGTATGAAATGTTTACAGTTTCAGTCTCAGTTTGCAGAACATAGAAGAAAGTAAGAAGGGCAAATTAAAAAGGTTTAAAGTAATGTGTCACAGTTTATGTTTCATTTTAAAATAGTTAAATAATTAATGCGTAATAAGTTCCCTTTCCTCTGGAAAGGGCTAGAGATAGGCTAATGAAAAATGTCTTTATTATAGGAGTTGGATTAATTGGCGGAAGCTTTGCTTTAGACCTTAAGAAGTTATATCCAGACTGTATTATTCATGGTATTGATACTAATCAGACTCATTTAGAAGAAGCAATTCAACTTGGTGTCATAAACAAGAAAGCAAATTTTGAAGATTTGGAGCTTGCGGATTTAGTCATTGTGTCAATTCCGGTTGATGCTACGTTAGAGGTGCTACCTAAAGTTTTAGATCATATTTCAGATGAAACTATTGTATTTGATGCAGGTTCAACCAAGGAAGATATTTGTAGCCAGGTAAAAAATCATTCAAGACGAAGAAATTATTTAGCTGCGCATCCAATTGCAGGTACGGAATACTCTGGTCCAAAAGCTGCAATTCATAATTTATATAAGAACAAAACTAATATTATATGTGAAGTGGAGGAGACTGCCTTTAAACTTCAAGAAAAAGCATTACAATTATTTACGCAATTAGGCATGCGTATTAGATATATGAATCCTAAAGCACACGATAAACATATCGCTTACGTCTCACATTTATCTCACATTAGTGCTTTTATGTTAGGTAAAACAGTGATTGACAAAGAGAAAAATGAACGCGATATTTTTGATATGGCTGGCTCCGGATTTGAAAGTACAGTGCGTTTAGCAAAAAGTTCACCAGCGATGTGGACACCAATTTTTAAACAAAACAAAACAAATGTTATAGAAACTTTAGATGAATATATTAACAATCTAAAGCACTTTAAAAAGCTAATGGAAGACGAAGATTTTGAAGCCGTCTATAATGAAATGAAAGCAACAAATCATATAAAAGACATATTAAACGGAATAAACTAATTTAAATCTTAAAAACTAAATTTCAAATCCCAAAGAATGAGATTTTAGGTTTTTTAAATAAATTAATAGCAACACCCAAAAACTACACAAAAAATCAACTAATAAAATTGGAATTTTAAAAAAATTATGAAGAATACAAAAGAAATGAGAACATGGTTAGATGATATGAAACTAGATCATCCCTTAGTAATTGCAGGACCATGCAGTGCAGAAACTGAAGAACAAGTATTAAAAATAGCACACGAGCTAAAAGATACAGATGTAAATTACTACAGAGCTGGTATTTGGAAACCAAGAACACGTCCAGGAAATTTTGAAGGTGTTGGTGCATTAGGTTTAAAATGGTTACAAAAAGTAAAAGCAGAAACAGGCATGAAAACCTGTACGGAAGTTGCCAATAGAAACCATGTAGAGTTAGCACTAGCCCACGATGTAGATTTATTATGGATTGGTGCACGTTCTACAGTAAGTCCTTTTATAATGCAAGAATTAGCTGATGCATTAGCAGGTACAGATAAAATTGTATTAGTTAAAAACCCTGTAAATCCAGATTTGGCTTTATGGTTAGGTGGTATAGAAAGATTGTACACTGCAGGTATTAAAAACTTAGGTGCTATTCACAGAGGATTTTCTACGTATGAGAAATCTAAATATAGAAACATACCAGAATGGCAATTGGCTATTGAGTTTCAGGACAAGTTTCCAGACTTGCCTTTAATTAATGACCCATCGCATATTACAGGAAAAAGAGATATGGTTTTTGATGTATCCCAAACCGCTTTAGATCTTAATTTTGATGGCTTAATGATTGAAACACATTTCGATCCTGATAACGCATGGAGTGATGCTGCACAGCAAGTTACGCCTGATACTTTGGTACAGATGATGAAAGACTTAAAGATTAGAAAAGAATCTGATCCTGAAGCAGAGTATAATTCTGAATTGAATAATTTAAGAGCTCAGATAGATGTTGTAGATAACCAAATTATTGATTTGTTAGGCAAGCGAATGAAAGTTGCTGATGGTATAGGTACACTAAAAAAGCAAAAAAACGTAGCCGTTTTACAAAGTAAACGTTGGAATGAGATTTTAGGTAAAATGGTGTTAGAAGGAGATGAAAGAGGACTAAGTGAAGAGTTTATTTTAAAGATGTTTAAAGCGATTCACCAAGAATCTATTAATCATCAAGAGAAGATTATTAATCATTAAGAACTAACACTATAAAAAAGGCTCGCCATTCGCGAGCCTTTTTTAATAAACTTTTTATAACAGAAAAATACAACTTGTTATATGATAATTATCACGTTTTTAAAATATATCATGGACTAAATTTGTCAAAAATAATTAGAACTGCTTATATTAAGATAATAAGGTCTTTATATCTTTCTATCTGTATTATTTGCATAATTGTTTAGGGAAGTCTATTAATGTCAATATTATTTGCAATGGGTTTAAAAACTAAGTATAAATAATTTGAATTAAAATAGTTTAAATTAAAACCATTTATTATGTCTTTTAAAAATGTTTTATTAATTGTCTTTTGTTTTTCTTTTTTCAACATTTTTGCGCAATTTAAAGTTGATGCAGATATCAGACCTCGTTTTGAATATCGTCATGGGTTCAATAATTTGTTTCCCGATGACGCAGAGCCAGCAGCTTTTGTCGTACAGCGTTCGCGGTTAAATTTTAACTATCAAATGGACAAGCTCACCATTATGATGAGTATTCAAGATGTTAGTACTTGGGGCGATACGCGGCAAATAGACCCTACTGATAGTAATAATTCCTTTTCATTATTTCAGGCATGGGTAGACTATAAAATCAGCGAAAATTGGTCTACAAAACTGGGTCGACAAGTTATTTCTTATGATGACCAGCGTATTTTTGGCGGATTGGATTGGGCCATGCAAGGTCGTTTTCATGATGCGGCTTTATTGCGCTACGATAAAGGAAGTTTTAAAGCTGATTTAGGCTTTGCTTTCAGTCAAGAATCGCAACAAAGAGAAGGTAATGGCTTTTTCATACAAGGTGCTTTTACCTACAAAGCCATGCAATATGCTTACCTTAAAAAGAGTTGGGATAAAGCTTCAGCGAGTTTTTTACTTCTAAATACAGGATTTCAAGATTTTTCTGGTGTAAATAATGATGAACCTGATGGTGTATTTTACAGACAGACGGTTGGATCTCATTTTAAATTTCCACTAGATAATGTAAAGCTTATGGGTTCTGCATACTATCAAGTAGGAAAGTCAGATGGGTCCACAGATCTTAGTGCTTATAATTTAGCGTTAGAAGCTAATTATAAACCAGCTAAAACATTATTTGGTTTAGGGTTTGAAATGTTAAGCGGAACAGATCAAGACGGAGATTCAAAAAACAAATCATTTTTCCCACTTTATGGAACTAACCACAAATTCAACGGATATATGGATTATTTCTATGTTGGTAATCATGCCAATAATGTGGGTTTAAATGATATTTACGCAAAAGCAGTTTTTAAAACTGGAGAAAAATCCACATTCTTAACCAAAGTACATTATTTTGGAGCTAACGCAAGTTTAACTAATGATGAAGATAGTTATTTAGGTACCGAAGTAGATTTTGTCTTTACACAAAATTTGATGAAGAACGTAAAATTAAATATAGGATATTCTCATTTATTCGCCTCAGACAGTATGAGCCTTATAAAAGGTGGAAGACCTAGTGATAACACTAACAATTGGGCTTGGGCACAGTTTACTATTAGGCCAACATTATTTCAAACTAAAGGAAGTAATGATGACTAAATATCTCATTTATTGATATTTATATGAGAATTAAGCCATGGTTGTAATAATAAATCGTAATTTGTTTTAACTTTTATTTAAGAATTGGAACTAAAATCTAAAATTTTACCGAAAGAGCCTAAATGGCGTAAAACTGCTCTATTTTTAATTGCTGTGATTATAGGTATGGGCGTATTTATGGCAAAGGAGGCTAGGGTAACGTCGTATCTTTCTGATGACCCACAGGCCTGCGTTAATTGCCATGTGATGACACCCGTATATAACAGCTGGATGCACAGTTCTCATAGAGAGTGGGCTAATTGTAATGATTGCCACGTGCCTCAAGACAATGTCATAAAGAAGTATTATTTTAAAGCTAAGGACGGCTTGTATCATGCTTCTGTTTTTACAGCACGAGCAGAACCAGATGTGATTAAAATGAAAGAGGCGTCACAAGAAGTAGTGCAGCAAAACTGTATACGATGCCATGTACAGCAAGTGACACAAGTTAAGTATGATGGTTGGTTAGAAGGCCATAGAGAAAATAGAACAGGTAGACAGTGTTGGAGTTGCCATAAACAAGTGCCACACGGAAAGATACACGGATTATCTACTATTAAATATAATTTGGCACCATTACCAACTGATCCAGAGGATGAAACCGTGATTCCATCTTGGTTAGCAAAAGAAATAAAAGAATAAATCAATATTGATATGAAGAATAAAGTATTATTTGTTGTAACCATTATAGCTGTATTTTTAATAGCATTTTTAGCTTCAAGTGTTGTAAATAGAAAGTCTGAAGCTAGGTACGAATATGTACCAAAAGTGAATATTGCTGAAAACGAACCAAGAAATGAGATTTGGGGAGAAAACTTCCCACTTGAATATCAATCTTCTATGCAAACATTAGATACTTCTTTTGCTTCTATGCAAGGTGGTTCTGCAATGCGTGATGTTTTAGAAGAAGATCCAAATTTAGTAGTTCTCTTTGCTGGTTACGGTTTCTCTAAAGATTATAATCAAGGTCGTGGCCATGCTTATGCGATTGAAGACATTCATAATTCACTAAGAACAGGTGGTCCAACAGGAAAAGGGGATGGGCCAATGCCAGCAACATGTTGGACTTGTAAAAGTCCTGATGTACCACGTTTAATGAACGAAATTGGTATCGCTGAATTTTATAGCGGAAAATGGGCAGATAAAGTAGAAGAAGTTGTAAATCCTATTGGTTGTGCAGATTGTCACGATCCAAACAGTATGAAGCTCCGTATTACACGTCCGGCTTTGGTTGAAGCGTTTGATGCTATGGGAAAAGACATTAACAAGGCCACACATAACGAAATGCGTTCTTTGGTTTGTGCGCAATGTCATGTAGAATATTACTTTGATAAAAAGATACCAGGGAAAGAAGGTGTACCTTATTTAAAGTTTCCTTGGAAAGATGGATTCACTGTTGAAGCTATGGAGAATTATTACGATAATATGGAGTTCTCAGATTGGACGCATAAAATAAGTAAAGCACCAATGTTAAAAGCTCAACATCCAGGTTATGAAACTTTTGTAACTGGTGTTCATGCCGATAGAGGTGTGTCTTGTGCAGATTGCCACATGCCATATAAAAGTGAAGGAGGACAGAAGTTTACAGATCACCACATTCAATCTCCTTTAAATAATACATCTAATGCTTGCCAAGTGTGTCACAGAGAAGAATCTAAAAAGCTCATTGCTAATGTTTATGAGAGACAACGCAAGGCATCTGAAAATAGAATTAAGTTAGAAGACCTATTAGTTAGCGCACATTTAGAAGCCGCAAAATGTTGGGATTTAGGGGCTACTGAAGCGCAAATGAAACCTATTTTAACAGATATTCGTCATGCACAATGGCGTTGGGATTATTCTGCAGCATCGCATGGAGCGTCTTTTCATTCGCCTGTTGAAACAGCAAGAGTTATTGGTAGTGGATTAGTAAAAGCACAAGAAGCTCGAATTAAATTAGCACGTATGTTAGCAAGTTTAGGTTACAATCAGCCTATAGATATGCCAGATATTTCTTCAAAAGAAAAAGCGCAAAAATTTATTGGCTTAGACATGGAGAAATTAAACGCAGAAAAAGCTGAATTTAAAAAGAATGTATTACCTAAATGGTTAGAGGCAGCTAAGAAGCGAGAAGCAACTTATGATACTAAAAACAAGGTGACTTCAGCAAATTAAAAAAACCTAGAATTTTATTTTAGAAATACCTTTTTACAGTAAAAAGGTATTTTTTTTAAACCAGTCTTAAATGAATAAACTCTTTAGAATTCTTGCATCTCCTATTATAGCTGTGTTATTATTATTTGTATTTGCAATTGCGATGGCTGTAGCCACTTTTGTAGAGAATGATTACGGTACTGCAACCGCTTGGAAACTTATTTACGATTCATTATGGTTTGAGTTAGTAATGCTAGGATTAGGTGTTTGTTTTTTAATGAATACGTTTAAGTATAAATTATGGAGGCTTAATAAATGGCCATTATTAATGTTTCATTTATCCTTTATTGTTATTTTGATTGGAGCAGGAATAACGCGTTACGATTCTTACGGAGGTATTATGCGTATCAGAGAAGGCGCGTCTTCTAATGTTATTATTTCTGATGCAAATTATCTTCATGTTCATATCACTGATGGTAATACCACAAAGTCAGTGAGAAAACTAATGAACTTCTCTCCGTTAACGAGTAATGATTTTAGAATTGTAACCGAATTTAATAAAACGCCAATAACTGTTTCTTATAATGAATTTGTTGCAGATGCTATTCCAGAGATTAAAGAAGATCAACCAAACGGAAAACCAATGCTACAAATGGTAATTTCTGCTGGTAATGGAAGAGAAACTGTGTTTTTAGAAAAAGGGGAAGTTGAAGCTATTGGTCAACACCAGCATAAAATTGGTTTTGAAGTGGAAGCAGAAGGTGTTATAAATATTATAGAAAAAGATGGTGTTTTTAGTATACTCTCACCTCGAAATCTCAGCACTTTCGTTATGGCAACCGAAACCGCTGGTACTATAAAAAGAGATAGTTTACATACTATACAATTACGGACCTTATATCGTGATGGTGATGCGTCTTTTGTGCCTTTATCGTATCACCCAAAAGCAACAATCGGTTTGGCTAGTGAATCCGAAAAACCAAAAGATAACGATGAGTTAAAAGATGATGCTTTAGTGGTTAACGTTAAAGTAAATGATACCGAGAAAGAATCAACCTTATTATACAGACAAGGCTTTTTGCCAACAACTCACGAGGTTGATATAGAAAATTTAAAAGTGTCATTGTCTTATGGAGCTGAGCCTGTTATTACTCCATTTTCTATTCATTTAGATGACTTTCAATTAGAGCGTTATCCTGGTTCTACAAGTCCATCTGCATACGCAAGCGAAGTTAAAGTGATTGATAATAATACTGAAACACCACATCGTATTTTTATGAATAACGTGTTAGATTATAAAGGGTATCGCTTTTTTCAGGCGAGCTATGATACGGATGAATTAGGAACTGTTTTGGCTGTAAATCATGATGCCTTAGGCACAAATGTGACATATTTGGGCTATTTTCTAATGATGATAGGAATGTTCTTTACACTCTTCGGAAAAACCTCTCGTTTTACATCAATTAATATAAAATTAAAGAAGTTAAAAAGCGCAGCATTACTGTTGCTTTTCTTGGGTATTTCTAATGCGACATTTTCTCAAGAAGGACCACCCAAAATTCCTGAAATAACGATTGAAACTATAAAGCAACAAACGGTTGATGAGCAACATGCCGAATTGTTTGGACGCATAATGGTACAAGATTTGGATGGAAGAATAAAACCTATCAATACCTTGGCTTCAGAGTTTTTAAGAAAGCTGTCTCGTAAGCCTTATTTTAAATTTACCAAAGATGGGGAAAGTATAAAACTGAGTGCGAATCAAGCATTTTTAGCCATGCAATCTTCTGCAAATGTTTGGCAATTCATTCCGATTATAAAAGTCGATGCTCAAAAAGGTGGTGAAGTATTTAAAGATTTAGAGATTAGTGAAGATGATTTGGTGTCTTTTGTTGGACTCTTAGATAAAGATGGTAAATATCTTTTAGGACAAGCTGTTGAGCAAGCCAACAAAAAGAAACCAGCAGAACGGAGTGAGTTTGATAAGGAGGTTATAAAAGTAGATGAACGTTTTAATATCTTATTTAATGTCTTTTCTGGTAATTACTTAAAAGTATTTCCAAATAGTAACGATGATAATAATAAATGGCATAGTCAAACCCATGATTTTTTAGATTTTCCGGATGAAGATGGGAAGTTTGCTCAGCAAATTATTCCGAACTATTTTAATGATGTCAACGCAAAAAAATGGGTTGATGCCAGTGAAAAATTAGGATATATTAAAACTTTTCAGGATGTTATAGGAAAAGAAATTATTCCGAGTAGAAAACGCATTGAATCCGAATTATGGTACAACGAGTTAAACTTAAACTTCTGGTTATTTCAAGTATTTTTTACTTTAGGTTTAGTGCTTTTAGTTGTATCTATTGTTAAAATATTTACGCAGAAAAAAGCTGTTGAAATTGTTTGGAATATCTTCATTGTGTTAACACTTATTAGTTTTATAGTATTTACAGGTAACATTATATTGCGCTGGTATGTGGCACAGCATGCACCTTGGAGTAATGGTTACGAAATGTTAGTTTTTGTTGCTTGGGTATTACTACTTTGTGGTTTGTTAACTTTTAGAAAATCAGATTTTGCGCTACCGCTTTCTACATTGTTTTCTGGCGCATTATTATTTGTGAGCTATTTAGATTGGTTAAGTCCAGAAATCACAAATCTAATGCCTGTTTTGAAATCATTTTGGTTAAAGGTACATGTGGCGACTATTGTGAGTAGTTATGCACCTTTGGCCTTATCTGCGGTTTTAGGATTTATGGCATTATTGCTCTTTATTTTTAGAACAAAGAAAACGAAAGACGCTATTAATATTCGCATCAAAGAATTGACTTATATCAACGAAATCTCAATGACTATAGGTTTATTTGTTTTAGCTGTAGGAACATTTTTAGGAGGCATCTGGGCAAACGAAAGTTGGGGACGTTATTGGGCTTGGGACCCAAAAGAAACTTGGGCACTTATTAGCGTAATCGTTTATGCCATTGTTTTGCACTTGCGTTTTATTCCAGCACTTAAGAGTCGTTATGTTTTAAATGTAGCGAGTGTCTTTGCTTTTGGGTCTATTATTATGACTTCGTTTGGTGTTAACTATTATTTATCTGGTTTACATAGTTATGCGGCAGGTGACCCAGTGCCAATCCCAAAATTTATTTATGTATTGATAGCTATCGTTGTTTTAGTTTCAGTTTTAGCGTATTATTTTAAAAATAAGTTTAAGAAAGCGACTTAGTTACCACTGTTATTTTTTTGTGTTCACTCACTGAAAGATACCATTCACGCATTGTGTGTTTTTTAGAATGCAGTTTCATAGTAGGTTTGATCTATTAATCAAAACCAATTACTTATGAAACAAATTACAATATTAATTGTTGCCTTAAGTTTCTCAATATCTTCAATAGCACAAATTTCAATAACAGGAATTGTTTCTATTGATTCTATTCCATTAGAATCTGCTAGTGTAATTATTAAAAATTCAACAATAGGCATAGTAACAAATAGCAAAGGTCAATTTAAAATTGAAGCAAAGAAAGGAGATACGTTGGCTATTTCTTATTTAGGTTATGAACCTAAAGAACTTGTTGTAGATCAAAGTTATTATTTAAAAGTTAAACTAGAAGAAGGAGGTCGTCTTAGTGAGGTGGTGGTCATAGCTTATGGTACCACAACTAAATGTGTTTTGCTTGGTTGTGGAAGAGATGGTAGAGACTGTAACGGATTTTCGTGTGTTGCGTCTGCTGTTGGAGTGGTTTCAAAATATAAGTCACAAGAAGCGAAACTCTATCCAAATCCATCTGCAAATGGCATTTTTCAATTAAAGCTCAAGGAAGAATACAATGAGGTGAATATTTTAGTATCAAATATCAATGGTCAAACGATTCAAAATTCAAATCATCAAAAAGTGGGAGAAAAGCTTACTATTGATTTATCAGAAGTTGCAACAGGAATTTATATTATCAATATTTCTGCAGATGGTAATCTTTTAAAAGCTTTTAAAGCGATAAGGTCTTAAATTAAAAAGGCTCAATTTACATTGAGCCTTTTTAATATATAAGAGATAAATTTACTTTCTAAATGTATAACGCGTAATGAAAATACCTTGGCCATCACCTTTTCCTCCAGAACTTTCTACACCAGTATTAACAAATGCAAGTTCCCAACCTTCAGCAATCATAGTATTTACTTTAGATGTCATTATAGCGTCATTAGCTGCTATGTTTTGAAAACGAATACCTCCAAGATTATAAAAGTTCAATAATTTAGTTTCTTCATACTCTTTAGTTCTAATTTCTCCTCGCTTAGATTTGTTTTTTTCGTCTTTGTCTTTTTCGCCAGACCTTACAGTTGTATATTCTTTATAATCCTTTGTTTCGTTAACAGATATCATACGAGAACGTCCCAACCCATTTGGTACAATAGATTCTACAACAGTTACAACTTTGTATTCAAATGGTGCAGTAGGTTTTTCTTCATTAGAATTATCCTTATTGATAAAAGAAAATGAAATGAATGCAACAACTAGTAAACCAGTAAATAATAAGTTTTTTTTCATAATATATGTTTTTAAGTATTAAGCTTCTAAATTAAGATTTTTTAGTTTAAAGTCGTTTCTTTGTTAAAGGATAAATCTTTAATGACAGCAACAGTATATAAATCTACAGGCAGTTGGTACACTGTAAAAACCTTAAATGGTAAATTCTATGAATGTAGAATTAAAGGTCGTTTTAGACTAGACGGTATTAAAAGTACTAATCCTATTGCTGTTGGAGACAAGGTTGAGTTTGAATTAGAAACAAAAAACAATACGGAAACTGGTGTTATACACCGAATAGAAGAACGTAAAAATTATATCGTTAGAAAATCGGTTAATCTATCTAAGCAAACACATATTATTGCCTCTAATATTGATCAGGTATTTTTGTTAGTGACTATAGATAATCCACCAACTTTTACCAGTTTTATAGACCGTTTTTTAGTAACAGCAGAAGCGTATTCTATTACCACAATTCTATTATTTAATAAGATTGACGCTTACAATGAAGAGACCTTATTAGAAGTAAAATATTTAGCAAGTATCTATAAAAAAATAGGATATGAATGTATTAACATATCTGCAACTACAGGTAAGAATATTGATAAAGTAAAAGCGCTGATGTTAGATAAGGTGAGCATGTTTGCAGGTCACTCTGGTGTTGGTAAATCAACATTAGTAAATGCTATAGAACCTAGCTTAGATTTAAAAACAAAAGCTATTTCTGATCAGCACATGCAAGGTCAGCATACAACGACATTTGCAGAGATGTTCGATTTAAGTTTTGATGCTAAAATTATAGATACACCTGGTATAAAAGGGTTTGGAGTTGTAGATATGGAACGCGAAGAGATCGGTGATTATTTCCCAGAGTTTTTCGCCTTAAAACAAAATTGTAAATTTAATAATTGTATCCATATTAACGAACCTAAATGTGCTGTGAAAGAGGCGCTAGAAACTGATGAAGTTTCATATTCTAGATACCGAAGTTACGTTCAGATTTTAGAAGGAGAAGACGAGCATTACCGAACTGATAATTGGGATGAGAATTAGTATTTAGTAAGCAGTCACAGTTTTCAGTTTATCAAAATAACAACCTGCAAGATTTTGATAAGCTTATTGCTTTAAAACAAAATTTCTATTAGCAAGGAAAGGGTATGAAAATAGTTATACAAAGAGTGTCTGAAGCTTCAGTTGTTATAGACAATTCTGAAGTTGCATCAATAAAAAAAGGGCTGTTAGTTTTATTGGGAATAGTCAACGAAGACACCAAAGAAGATATCGATTGGTTATGTAATAAGATTGCTAATCTTCGCATATTTACAGATGAGAATGGTGTGATGAATAGGTCTTTGAAGGACTCAGAGGGTGATATTATTCTTGTAAGTCAGTTCACACTGCATGCAAGTACTAGAAAAGGTAATAGACCAAGTTATATCAAAGCGGCTAAGCCAGATGTTGCCATCCCTTTATATGAAAACTTTAAAGAAACACTACAAAACACTTTGGGTAAATCAATACAAACTGGAGAATTTGCTGCAGATATGAAAGTGAATTTGGTCAACGATGGGCCTGTAACTATAATCATAGATTCTAAGAATAGAGACTAATGGCATCACTATTTGGTCATGGATTAGTAGCTTATACAACGTACAAAGTTGTAGATTCTAAGTCTAATAAACTACTTTTATTTTTGGCTATTGGTTCTGCTATGTTGCCAGATTTAGATGTTTTGACTTTTAAATTTGGCATTGGTTATTTACATCCTTTTGGACATCGAGGATTTACGCACTCTATTATGTTTGCATTACTTTGGGCAGGTTTGTTGTCGTTTTTTTTTGGTAAAAGCAGAAAGGCTATATTTTTTTCAGTGTTATTTTTATCAACACTATCGCATGGTGTTTTAGACGCAATGACCACTGGTGGAGAAGGGGTAGGCTTTTTTATTCCTTTAGATAATTCAAGATACTTTTTTCCGTGGCAAGTCATTAAAGTTTCACCAATTGGTATTGGAAAATTCTTTTCAGAATGGGGAGTGCAAGTGATCTTTAGCGAATTAAGATATATAGGTATGCCGTGTTTTATAGTATTATTAGTTCTTCGGCTTAAAAGAAAATCGATTTTTTAGTTCTAAAAGACTAATTAATTTGGCGATAATCGAAAATATGCTAATCATAATAAATATATGAGAAGAATGATTGGTAGTAATCAATTTACTTTTTATATTGTATGTCCTAAACTCAATTAAATTAGCTATATGCCTTGCCTTAAATCTTCACTTTTTATTCTTTTTCTATATTTTTCATTACACAGTTTCTCGCAATCCGAAGCTGTTTATAATTCTTTTTCCATACCACTAGAACTAAAAACTAAAGCAAATGCCGTTGTAAGATTTGAGAAAAAAACGGTAGAAATTTTAGATTTCGATAGAATTAAAGTAATGGAAAAACGTATTGTTACTGTGTTTAATAAATATGGAAATAGACATGTAAATGCGGTGCAATATTACGATGACCATAGAGAAATTGAAGATATAGAGGCTCACGTTTACGATGCTTCAGGCGAAGAAATAAAGAAATTTAAGGAACGAGATTTTACAGATGCAAGTGCAGTAAGCGAAATTTCAATTTACGAAGATGATCGTATAAAGTACATGAAATATATTCCTAATGATTATCCATACACTGTTGAGTACACTTCTGAAGTGACTTTTAAAAGCACTGCCTTTTTTCCAAATTGGCAACCTATTAATGGTTACTATTTGAGTGTTCAGAAGTCTGAATACGAAATTTTAAATACTGCTGGTGTTGAATTAAAAGTAAAAAAAGAGAATTTTGATAATTACAACATCGAGGAAATTTCAGATTACCATTTTATTGCAGAAAATATCAATGGTATAAAATATGAAGCCTATACGCCAGAATTAAACACCATTGTACCGCGCTTTAAAGTGGCTTTAAAGAAATTTAATATGGTCGGAGTAGAAGGTGTAAATAACGACTGGAATGATTTTGGAAAGTGGATGTACGACAAATTGCTTACAGGTACGGATGAAATTTCACAAACAAGAATAGAAGAAGTTAAGCAACTCACTGCTGGTGTAGATGATAAAATTGAACGTGCTAAAATTATCTATAAATACATGCAAGATAAAACGCGTTACATAAGCATACAAGTAGGTATTGGAGGTTGGAAACCGATGTTAGCTAATGATGTAGATAGACTTGGGTATGCAGATTGTAAGGGTTTAACAAACTATACAAAAGCGTTGCTAGAAGCTGTAGATGTACCATCTTACTATACGGTTGTTTATGGAGGTTCTGGAATAAGAAATATTGATAATGAATTTTCTTCAATTGAAGGAAATCATGTTATTCTTTGTATTCCTAATGCGGATGAAAACACCTTTTTAGAATGTACTAGCCAAACCAATCCTTTTGGTTTTACGGCTGGTTTTACAGATGATAGAGACGTTCTGTTAGTGAAGCCAGAAGGTGGAGAAATTGTCCACACAAAAATTTACGGAGCTGACGATAGTGTGCAAGAAACAGCAGCGACTGTTGTTATGGATGGTTTGGGTAGTATTAATGCAGATGTTAATATTACTACCACAGGTTTTCAATATAATATTCATGACGGTATTGAGAACAAAACAGAAAGAGATCAGCAACTGCATTATAAAGAGTATTGGGATTATATCAATAACATTACAATTGATATGATTAATATCTCTAACGATAAAAACGATATAGTTTACAAAGAGAACGTGAAATTGTCTTCAGGCAACTATGCTTCTAAAAGTGGTACAAGATTGATATTTCAACCCAATATGTTTAATAAGGTTACCACTATTCCGACAAGATATACAGAGCGAAAATTAGAATTTAAAATTGATCGTTCCTTCAAAGATATTGACGAATATATTATTGAATTACCAGAGGGTTTTAAAGTTGAAGCCATGACGGATTCTAAAGAAGTTAAAACTCAGTTTGGCAGGTATTCATACCATATAGAGAAATTAGAAACGAACAAACTAAAGTATAAAAGAACCTATATTTTAAATAAAGGAAACTACAAGAAAGAAGATTACAAAGCGTTTAGAGATTTTAGAAAACAAATTGTAAAACACGACAAAACTAAAGTCGTTTTAATCAAAGTATAAGTAATTACTAACCAAATAGCTATTAATATAATCACAAAATGAAACATCTATTATTTATTGTCATCTCAGTATTATGTCTAAACCTAACCAATGGTCAAAACTACGATTTCGGAAAAGTATCTAAAGCAGAATTAGAACAAAAATTCTATCCTACGGACTCGTCTGCAAATGCAGCAGTTTTGTATAAAAATGAAAACATTTTTTTCATATTTAACCAAAATAATGGGTTTAGCCAACAGAAAGAAATTACAATGCGAATAAAAATTTATAATAAAGATGGTTTTAATTGGGCCACTAAAAAAATCTATTTGTACAATGGTGATTCTGGCAATAAAGAGAATATGAAAGGATTGAAAGGTTACACTTATAATTTAGAAAACGGAAAAGTTAAAAAAGACAAATTAAAAAGTGATGGTGTTTTTGATGAGGAAGCTTCGGACCTTTATAAGGTGAGCTCATTTACAATGCCTAACATTAAGGTTGGTTCGGTCATAGAATATAAGTATACTATTTCATCACCTTTCTTTCAGATAGATGACATTAATTTACAATACAATATACCAATACAAAAACTAGATGTTAAAGTTGCAACACCTCAATTTTATAGATTCAAAAAACGTCTAAACACTAAAGCTTTTTATGTGCCAAATTATTCAGTGACCAAGGCAGATAAAATCGCTACAACATCGAGAAGAGTAGAAAATGGAAGCCGTGTTGGTTCAGGGAATTCACTTCAAAAAAGTGAAACTAGATATTATGATGATATTGTCACATTATCTGAAGAGAACATTCCATCTTTAAATGCGGAATCTTTTACAGGAAACATTAATAATTATAGAGCGAAACTAAGCATGGAACTTGAGGCGCGTGTGTCATTAGATGGCATTGTAGAAAAATCTTATGCATCTAGTTGGGATAGAGTTTCAAAAAGTATCTATGATAATCCAAATTTTGGTGGTCAATTAGAAAAATTCAATTTTTATAAAGAGGATTTAAATGCACTTGTTCAAGATGCAGATAATGATTTTCAAAAAGCTTTTCTGGTAGAAAATTTTGTAAAATCTAAAGTAAAATGGAATGGAAATTACGGTAAGTATGCTCAAAAAGGAATTAGAGCTGCTTTTAAAGAAGGTAATGGTAATGTTGCAGATATAAATTTATTAGTTGCCTCAATGTTAAGATCTATTGGAGTAAACGCAAATGCTGTATTAATAAGTACAAGAAATAACGGAGTGCCACTTTTTCCGACAAGAGAAGGATTTAACTATGTAATATGCATGGTGCAGAGCGCTGACACGTATTTGTTAATTGATGCTACTGAACCCTTTAGCACCAATAACGTATTACCAGAAAGAGATCTCAATTGGCAAGGAAGATTAATTTTAGATGGTGGCACATCGCGATGGGTAAATATTAAGCCTAATAAAAAGTCGGCAGAATCTACGATGTTAAACGTAACGATTGATGAAGAATTTATGGCTTCTGGTAAGGTTAGAAAGAACTACACATCTTATCTAGCTATGAAATATAGAAAACGCTATACCAACTTAAGTACGGATGATCATATAAAATCCTTAGAATCTAATAAAGGTGCTTTAGAAGTAAGTGAGTTAAACTATGAGAATAGCAAAGACTTAAGTAAACCTGCAAAGATCACGTACGATTATGAACTAACAGACGGAGTAGATGAAGTTGGTGACAAACTTTATATCTCACCACTCTTATTTTTAGCAATGAAAGAAAACCCGTTTAAACTAGAAGAACGTCTTTATCCAATAGATTTTGTAATACCTTACGAAGACAAATTTATGATTAACATTATATTGCCAGAGGGCTATAAAGTAGAATCACTTCCAAAAAGTGAGGCTATGGCATTTAAAGATGGAGATGCTAAGTTTGATTATATAGTTAAAGAAAACGGCAAGTTTGTTCAATTAATGGTAAGGCTAGAGATAAATAATCCATTAGTACAACCTGCGGATTACAAGAATTTTAAATCTTTTTTCTCCAAAATTGTAGAAAAACAAGCAGAACAAATGGTATTAACTAAAACACAACCATGAACATAAAGAACGCACAAAAAGAAGTTGATAATTGGATAAATGAACATGGAGTGCGCTATTTTAATGAGCTCACTAATATGGCTCAGCTAACCGAAGAAGTTGGCGAAGTTGCTAGGATTATAGCAAGACGCTACGGAGAACAAAGCGAAAAGGAAAGTGATAAAGACAAAGATTTAGGCGAAGAATTGGCAGATGTAATGTTTGTGGTATTATGCCTTGCCAATCAAACAGGAATTAACCTTCAGGAAGCGTTTGAAAAAAAAATGGATAAAAAAACAAAACGCGATCACGATAGACATCATAATAATGAGAAATTAAAGTAGATTTGTAGCTTCATTTTATTTAACATTATATTATGGACATCAGTATCCAAAAATCAAAACTTCTTAATCATCAAAATATTCAGATTACAGGCTCAAAAAGTGAGTCCAATCGTTTGTTATTACTACAAGCTTTATATCCACATATTAAAATTAATAATGTTTCAAACTCAGACGATTCTGAGTTGATGCAAAAAGCATTAGCATCAAATGAAGAACTTATAGATATTCATCATGCTGGCACTGCCATGCGTTTTCTTACCGCATATTTTTCTACACAAGATGGCCGTGAAACTATTTTAACAGGTTCTAAGCGGATGAAGGAACGTCCTATAAAAATATTAGTAGATGCTTTAAGAGCACTCGGTGCAGCTATTAGTTATATGGAAAACGATGGCTTTCCACCGATAAAAATTGAGGGTAAAACACTAACTAAGAGTCAAGTAGAATTAGATGCAGGAGTTAGTAGTCAATACATTTCCGCATTGTTATTAATAGCTTCAAAATTAGAAAATGGTTTAGTATTAAATTTAAAAGGAAAAATAACGTCAGTCCCTTACATAAATATGACCTTAAGTTTGCTTAATGAAATCGGCATAGAAACCAGTTTCGTTAAAAATGAAATTACGGTTAAGCCACAAACTACACAAGGCAATGCTCAAAGCCTAACTGTTGAGTCCGATTGGTCTTCGGCATCTTATTTTTATAGTATTATAGCTTTGAGTACTGTTGGATCTAAAATAACGCTTTCAGCATACAAAAAAGACTCGCTTCAAGGAGATGCGGCACTAGCATATATTTATAAGAATTTTGGAGTGGATACCACTTTTGAAAATAACACCATAACCCTTCAAAAAACTAATGCCACAGCTGATACGTCTAAAATTAATCTCGATTTAAGTAACACGCCAGATATTGCGCAAACCATTTCCGTTACCGCATTTGGCTTAGGATTGGAGTGCTATATGACAGGATTACATACCTTAAAAATTAAAGAAACAGATCGGTTGGTAGCACTTAAAATTGAATTAGAAAAATTAGGTGCTGAAATAATTATCACAGATGCTTCCTTAAAAGTAACAGCTTCGAATACAATAAACAAAGACGTTTCCATTAGCACATACAACGATCATAGAATGGCAATGGCTTTTGCGCCCTTAGCTTTAAACACATCGATACTAATCGAAAATGCTGATGTGGTAAGTAAATCTTACCCACAATTTTGGGAGGATTTAAAAGCTATAGGTTTCAAATTAAAATAAACCGCTATTTACTTGACAAGCCCTATGTTGAGATTGTATATTTGCAACTTGTAAAAAAATAACAAAAAATCATATATAAAACATTTATAGTTCAGATTTTCATTTTAGTTTGAGGCAGCAAATAAATGTTCTATATGAATAAAAAAACAATAAATACGCGCACATGAAATTATCCCACTTTAGTTTTGAGCTTCCAGAAGAATTATTAGCAGAGCATCCTGCAGAGCACAGAGATGAATCGAGATTGATGGTTCTTAATAGAGAAAAACAAACTATAGAGCACAAACAATTCAAAGATATTATCGATTATTTTGATGAAGGTGATGTGATGATTTTAAATAACACTAAAGTTTTTCCTGCACGTCTTTTTGGAAATAAAGAAAAAACAGGAGCACGTATTGAAGTATTTTTACTGCGTGAACTCAACCAAGATCAACGTCTTTGGGATGTTTTGGTAGATCCTGCACGTAAAATTAGAATTGGTAATAAACTCTATTTTGGTGAAGACGAATCACTTGTTGCAGAGGTCATTGATAATACCACTTCGAGAGGTCGTACTTTACGTTTTTTATATGATGGTTCTTATACAGATTTTAGGAGAAAACTTACACAGTTAGGAGAAACTCCTTTACCAAAATATATTAAAAGAGATGTAGAGCCAGAAGATGAAGAGCGCTACCAAACAATTTTTGCGAAAAACGAAGGTGCTGTTGCCGCACCTACAGCAGGCTTGCACTTTTCTAAGCACTTATTAAAACGTTTAGAGATTAAAGGTGTAGAGATGGCAGAGGTGACGTTGCACGTTGGTTTAGGTACATTTAATCCAGTGGAGGTAGAAGATTTATCGAAGCATAAAATGGATAGTGAAGAAATAATTATTACTCCAAGAGCCGCTGAGAAAATTAATAAAGGTATAAATACTAAAAAGCGGGTTTGTGCTGTTGGTACAACATCAATGCGTACAATTGAAAGTTCTGTGTCATCTAACGCAAGATTAAATGATTATGACGGTTGGACCAACAAATTTATATTTCCTCCGTACGATTTTAGTATTGCGAATGCTATGATTACTAATTTTCATACACCAAAATCTACTTTATTAATGATGACTGCAGCATTTGCCGGTCACGATTTTTTAAAGAAAGCTTATGATGAAGCCGTTAAAGAAAAGTATAAATTCTATTCTTATGGTGACGCTATGCTTATTATCTAATTATACATATTAATTAATATTGAAAGCCTCTTAGTTGAGGCTTTTTTCTTTAAATAATAAACCAAATTCATTTAAGTATTTTTGCATCTAATGGAAATGAAAAAGAAAGACATAAGAGCATTAACTAAAGAACAGCTTAGAGATTTCTTTGTGAAGCAAGGAGATAAAGCGTTTAGAGGTAATCAGGTTTATGAATGGTTATGGCAAAAATCTGCGCATAGTTTTGAGGATATGACTAATATATCTTTGGAGACTAGACAAATGCTACAAGATAATTTTGTAATTAATCACATTAAAGTAGATCAGATGCAACGTAGCTCTGATGGGACTATAAAAAATGCGGTAAGACTACATGATGATTTAATTGTAGAATCGGTTTTAATACCAACAGCAACACGTACAACAGCTTGTGTGTCTTCACAAGTGGGTTGTAGTTTAGATTGTAGATTCTGTGCAACAGCGCGTTTAAAGCGTATGCGAAATTTGAATCCAGATGAAATATATGATCAAGTAGTTGCTATAGATAATGAAAGCCGACTCTATCATAACAGGCCTTTGAGTAATATTGTATTTATGGGAATGGGTGAACCACTGATGAACTACAATAATGTACTTAAAGCCATAGATAAAATTACATCACCAGAAGGTTTGGGTATGTCACCAAAACGAATCGTGGTCTCAACTTCTGGTGTCCCAAAAATGATTATGAAAATGGCAGATGATGAGGTGAAGTTTAAACTTGCCGTATCATTACATTCAGCTATTGATGAAGTACGTACATCCATTATGCCTTTTAATGCAACGTTTCCCTTAAATGATTTAAGAGAAGCTTTAGAATATTGGTATGCCAAAACCAAAAATAGAATTACGTATGAGTATGTCGTTTGGGAAGGTATTAATGACAAACGGAAAGATGTAGATGCACTTGTTGAGTTTTGCAAGTTTGCACCAAGTAAAGTTAATATAATAGAATATAATCCAATAGATGATGGCGAGTTTCAGCAAGCTAACTCAAAAGCAATAGATATGTATGTTAATGTATTAGAAGCCAATAATATTACCGTAACTGTAAGACGAAGTCGAGGTAAGGATATCGATGCTGCTTGTGGACAGTTGGCAAATAAAAGTTTATAAAACAATAACTTTAATTTTTTAGTTAAAACAATGAGAGAGGTTTTTATATCAAAAGCCTCTTTTTTTATGAAATAAATTTAAGTAACCTATATTTGTCTTAGTAACATACAGACCAATTCTTACCAGGATTACTATTTTGTATTAAATGAAAATAACCGAACAAATAAAACAACCTATAGCTTATGAGATGGAACTTTTTGAACAAAAGTTTCAGCTCTCTATGGCAAGCAAAGTGGCATTGCTTAACAGAATTACACATTACATTGTAAACCGAAAAGGCAAACAAATGCGACCAATGTTTGTGTTTTTGGTTGCTAAAATGATGAATAATGGTGAGGTGAGCGAACGCACCTACAGAGGAGCTTCAGTTATAGAATTAATTCATACAGCAACTTTGGTTCACGATGATGTGGTTGATGATAGTAACAGAAGACGAGGATTCTTCTCAATTAATGCGCTTTGGAAAAATAAAATAGCAGTGCTTATTGGTGATTATCTCTTATCTAAGGGGTTGCTACTTTCCATAGATAATAATGATTTTGATCTTCTAAAAATCATCTCTGTTGCTGTACGTGAAATGAGTGAAGGCGAATTACTTCAAATTGAAAAAACCAGACAACTAGATATTACAGAGACTGTTTATTACGATATTATAAGACAGAAAACGGCGACTTTAATTGCAGCTTGTTGTAGTTTAGGTGCAGCATCTGTAAAACCAAATTCACCAGATGTAGAAAAAATGAGAAAATTTGGTGAACTTATAGGTATGGCTTTTCAGATAAAAGATGATTTATTTGATTATGGAAATGAAGCCATTGGCAAACCCACAGGAATAGATATTAAAGAGCAAAAAATGACATTACCTTTAATCTATGTTTTAAATAATTGTTCAAAAAAAGAAAAATCTTGGCTTATTAATTCTGTAAAGAATCATAATAAAGATAAAGTACGTGTAAAGGAAGTTATCATCTTTGTAAAATCGCAAGGAGGCTTAGATTATGCAGTTACAAAAATGAAAGCGTTTAAAGAAGAAGCTTTAAACCTTTTAAATACATATCCAGATTCTTCGTATAAAGCATCTCTTAAGCTTATGGTAGACTATGTTATCGACAGAAAAAAATAATTTTAAATATATAATAATCAAATACTTGTAAATTATTTGAACTATTTTTCATCTTCCAGACAACCCTTGGTAACAAAATTGCGTCTTTATAAATAGAAGCACAATCTTATTCAACACAATGAAAGTTATTCAACTTCATAATTCCGATAGCTATCGGAGTGAATCTAAACTGATACAACGAGCTGCGAAAAATAATCGCGAAGCACAACATGTATTGTATGAGTTGCATGCGCCTAAAATGTTGAGTGTTTGTAGATATTACGTTAAAGACGTGCACCAAGCAGAAGAAGTAATGCTGAATGGTTTTTTTAAAGTATTTAAATATTTAAAAACATTTAAGAGCAAAGGGAGTTTTGAAGGTTGGATAAGACGAATTATGGTAAGAGAAGCTATATCGTATCTAAGACAGAAAAAGAAGATAGAGTTTGCTACAGAAGATGAATATTTAGAGCATGATTCTTCAAATAACATTAAAACAAATATTGAAGTTGCAGAAATACAACAAATCATAGATAGTTTGCCAGAAGGCTACAAAATGGTATTTATTATGTACGCGATAGAAGGTTATAAACACCAAGAAATAGCCGACTTATTAAAAATATCTGAGGGTACATCTAAATCGCAATTATTTAAAGCAAGACAGATGCTTCAGAAAAAGATTAAAGAATTAAACAACAGCAGTTATGGCACCAATTAAATTTGAAGAAAACATAAAAGATAAGCTCGAAAAGCGAACCCTATCTCCAGCTGCCAATAGCTGGTCTAAACTCTCAGAGCGTTTAGAAGCTGATGAAAAGAAATCTCGTAATCCAATTTTTTGGTGGTTGAGTATTGCAGCAGGCTTAATAATAATGATAGCAGTATCTGCACATTTTTTTAAATCTAATACGATTCAAAATGAATTACCACAATTGGTAAATGATGATGAAAAGCAAGAGCAATTAGAAATTAAAACACCAAAACCAGAAAACACAAAAACTATTGAGTTAGTTGTTGAAGATAATGACAACGATTTGCCGGCAGTAGAGAATTCAAAAATAATAGACTCAAAAAAAACAACTGAGAAAAAGCAAAAGACAAAAATACAGCTTGCTGAAAACGGAGCACCAATTCAAAAACAAGAAAAATTAAAGCGTGATGAATTAAACCAAAACTTAAAAAGCATCACAAATAAAACTTTAATGAAAGAAGCTGTTGCAAATGCCATAAATGATATAAAATCTAAAAACAATACAGTTACTGATAGAGAAATAGATTCATTATTAAAAATAGCAAGTAAAGAACTTTTTAAAGACAAGTTAGAAAAGGAAACCTCTAAAACGGTTGATGCAAATGCTTTATTGAGCAGTGTAGAAGATGAAATGGGACAATCCTTTAGGAGTAAAGTTTTTGAAGCACTTAAAGAAAGTTATGAGACAGTTAAGACATCTGTTGTAGAACGTAACAACTAAATCCCTTTGAAAAAGAGGTCTCAAGAAATAGGATCAAATTAAATAAACATCAATAAATCAAAAAGCAAACAGTTATGAACACAATTACAAGATTAGTAGTATATGCAATTATCTCAATTTCATTTGCTACAGTACAAGGACAGACAAAAGAATTAGATTCAATCAGAAAAGTAGAAGTAGACTATAAGATTGTTAAGCTAGAAGAAGAAAAAGGTAAAGTTGAAGAAAGTGAACGTTCAATTTTAAAAACAAAAATCTTTAAAATTAATAAGCAATTAGATGCAGATGAAATTTCGGCAGAAGAGGCTGAAAACCTTAAGAAAGCAGCAGCAGAAACGGCTGTTTTAAATATAGAGAATAGAATTGCGATTTTAGATAAGAAAATAGAGTTATTGAAGCGCAATGGTTATGAAAGTTATCAATACCAGCGCGACGAGGATGATAGAGTTGAATTTAAGATAGGTTCAGATGGTGTATATGTTAATTTGGGTAATAAAAGTAAAAGTTCACCTAAGTACGATATTAGAACAACCAATAAACTGTTATTTGCTGTAGGCTTTAATAATACCATTATAGATGACCAGAGTTTAGACGATTCGCCATATAAATTAGGTGGTTCTGGCTTTGTGGAATTAGGTTGGGTTTGGCAAACCAGAATATTTAAGGAGTCTAATTTTGCGAGATTAAACTATGGCTTTTCACTGCAATGGAATAAGTTAGATATTAAAGACAATCAATATTTTGTACAAGATGGTGCAGAAACAATCTTAGAGGAATTTCCGCTAGATCTTAAGAAAGCAAAATTTAGAGTTACCAATTTAGTGATGCCAGTGCATTTTGAATTTGGGCCATCGAAAAAACGCGATTATAATGACAGGGTCAGATATACAACAGATAATAATCTTAAAATTGGATTAGGTGGTTATGGAGGTGTAAGGCTTGGTACACAGCAAAAATTAAAGTTTGAAGACGAAGATGGTAACCGTGTTAAAAGCAAAGAGAAACGTAATTTTAATACATCTAATTTTGTATATGGTTTGAGTGGATATATTGGGTTTGGTGATTTAGCAATTTATGCAAAATATGATTTAAGTCCTTTATTTAAAGACCAAGCTTTTGAACAAAATAATGTATCTCTAGGTCTTAGATGGGATTTAGATTAAAGTGAATAATTATAGAGTTCAAAAAAGCCTTAATCAATATTCGACTAAGGCTTTTTTTAGACTTTATTTTCTCCATCCTCTTTTAACTTTCCTTCTCTTTCTTTCTTCCGATCTTCTCTTCTTTTTTGGCGCTCAGCTTTTCTGTCTTCCTTCGTTTCTTCATCTTTAAAAGCATCTTCAAACTCAATATCATTATCAACAACACCTTTAAATGCGTTTATCCAAGCGTTACCAAAAATATTAAATACCGTAGGTAAAACACGAGTTTGAACATCATTTAAGTCACCTTCAATCGGAATTTTAGTAGCCAAGGTATCTGTTTTCTGATTTTTAAGAACAAATTTAAAAAACCCAACAAAACCTTCCCATAACACACCTAAAAAACCATCATCTTTGCCTATAAGTTTAGAGTCAGTTATTAAAGGCTTCATGTACCCTTTTAAGTAACCATCTGCAATTGCTATTTCGCCAAATAACTCAAACGTGCCAGATTCAAAATCAATACCAGCATAATGTCTCGTAAAAGAATTTAGAGCTGTTACTTCGGCTTTTTCAAGACCGAATTCAATATTCATATCAGGTATTTCTCTTATAAGGTTTAGATTTCCGTTAAGTGTTACACTACCATTGCCAATAGATACCGCAGTTGCATTTATAGGTGACGGTAAGGTTCTGTCTTTGGCTGTCACGTTTCTAAGATTTTTGGCAGTAAGTTCAACTTTACTTAATTGCAAATCAATATTCGGTTCTGCTTGTAATTCTACGAATGCAATTTTACCATCATATACTTCAAAATTATTAATGTCTATAGGCACTAAATCGGTCAATGCTTTTGTCCAATCATCTACATCTGGTGTTTTGCCTTCGGTTTGTTGATCTTCCATGACATAGATAATCTCTGGACTATCCATTATTATTTCACTTACTATTTTTCCTTTAAAGATAGATTTCCATTCAACTGAAATATCAGTCTTCGGAAAATTTAAAAATGGCACTTCGGTTTTAGCATTTACTTTATTTAAATACATGCCTTTTATCACATATGCACCTCTAATCAACGCGATATCAATATCTTCTATAGCGCCATTATATCCTGGTAGTTCTGCTAAAACTTGGTTGACTTGATCTTTAACGTAATATGGCAAATAGATTCTTCCTGCAACAAGAAGAAGGATGATAATTATCGGTATTGTGTAGCGTTTCTTTTTATAGACTTTACGTTTCGCTTTGGTAGATGAAGAAGCCATAGACTAATCTTTAGTTGGTATTAGTAATTTGTAAAATTAGTAAATTACAAGTTAGTAATAATGTGCCTTATTTATTGTTTAACATTTATAAAGCTTCAGTATATTTATCTTAAATTTACCGTCAGTTCCCACAAAAATGGGAAATCCATTTTTTTCATTATTTATTTTAAAAGATTCCCATTTTCATGGGAAATATTATGATCTCACAAAACACCATAGCACAAGTCTTTGAAACCGCTCGCGTAGAGGAGGTGATTGGTGATTTTGTACAACTCAAAAAATCGGGAAGTAATTTTAAGGGCTTAAGTCCTTTCAGTGATGAGCGCTCTCCGAGTTTTATGGTCTCACCTGTAAAACAAATCTGGAAAGATTTTTCTAGCGGCAAAGGTGGCAATGCCGTAACGTTTTTAATGGAGCACGAACACTTCACCTATCCTGAAGCTATAAAATATTTAGCAAAAAAATACAATATTGAAGTCGAAGAAACCGAACGTACAGACGAAGAAAAGGCTCAGCAGAATGCCAAAGAAAGTTTGTATTTGGTAAGTGAATATGCAAATGATTATTTTCAGAAAATTTTACACAAAACGGATCAAGGCAAAGCGATAGGTCTAAGCTATTTTAAAGAACGTGGTTTTACGGACGAAACCATTAAAAAATTTCAGTTAGGTTACTCTTTAGACGAATGGCAAGCCTTTACGGATGATGCTTTAGGTAAAGGCTATAATCTCGATTTTTTAGAAGCTACAGGTCTTACTATTGTAAAAGGTGAAAAGCGTTTCGATAGATTTAAAGGTAGAGTAATGTTCCCAATTCATAGTATGAGTGGAAGAATACTTGGTTTTGGAGGACGTATTTTGGTGAATGATAAAAAAGCCGCAAAATACCTTAATTCACCAGAAAGTGATATTTATCATAAAAGTAAAATCCTTTATGGTTTGTTTTATGCTAAACAAAGTATAGCCAAAGAGGATAATTGTTATTTGGTAGAGGGTTATACAGATGTTATACAGATGCATCAAACGGGTTTAAAAAATGTAGTATCATCTTCTGGTACCGCCTTATCTTCTGATCAAATTCGTTTAATTAATAGACTAACTAACAATATCACAGTTCTTTTTGATGGTGATGCAGCAGGTATTAGAGCTTCAATTCGCGGTATAGACTTAATCCTAGAGCAAGGAGTTAATGTTAAAGTCTGTACGTTTCCAGATGGTGAAGATCCAGATAGTTTTTCTAAATCAAACACCTTAGAAGAACTTACAGCTTATCTCAACGCCAATGCAAAAGATTTTATTCAGTTTAAAGCCTCACTTTTGGTTAAGGAAGCTAATAATGATCCTATTAAAAAAGCCGAGACCATTAGAGAAATTGTAAATAGTATTGCTAAAATTCCGGATTCCATAAAGCGCGAAATCTACATTCAAGAATGTGCGCGTATTATGGATATTAGTGAAAATGTACTGTTTAGTACATTGGCGCAAATTAGTAAGAAAGATGCTCTGGAAGCAAACAAAAAGTTTAAGCAAGAGCAAAAAGCATTTCAGGTAGTTAAGAATGAGCCACAACCAAAGCAAAAAGTAGATATACAATACGAGTTAGAACGAAAAATCATTGAAATCCTAATGCTTTACGGAGACAGAACTGAGCAATTTGAAGATTTAGTAATGAAGGAAGATGAGGTTACAGGTGATTTAATTTTAGAACCAACGAAGCAGGAAGCCAGAGTGTTTGAGAAAATCTACTTAGACCTTCAGGAAGACGAAATGCAATTTACAAATGAAAAATTTAAAGCTCTATATTATTCAATTATAGATAAGCTTAACCAAGATGAAGATTTCTCTACCAAAGATTTTATTAATCATTTAGACCAAGACTCAGCAAGTGAAGTCACCAATATATTAATGGAAGATGAAAAGTACAATCTCCATGATTGGGAACGAAATCAAATTATTCCGAAAGAAAAAGAACATTCTGTTCCACAATTGGTAAGCCAAACCATTTTAAGCCTGCGCTGTTATTTAATTGACCAGAAAGTTGCGGATTATAAAAATGAAACTTTAAATGAAAACTCAGACTCGCGTACAATAATAGAAGATGTCAAAGACTATTTAGGTCTTAAAATGTTATTATCTCGCAAACTGGGAAAAGTAATTGGTGGTTAAATTCTTAAGCTAAATTATGATGCTTAGCTTGATGAATTAAATCTACAATATTAGTCACATTCAACTTCTTAAAAAGTCTTGATTTATAGGTGCTAACCGTTTTTTCATTAATATCTAATTCTAGTGCAATCTCCTTATTTTTTCTACCTATAGAGAGTAATTTTAAAACTTCAACCTCTCTTGTAGAGAGTTTTTTAAACAGACGGCTTCTGCTTTTGCGCGTATCTTCATAACGTAAATGTTTGTCCATTTTTTCGCTAAGTGATATTTCCCCTGCATGTATTTTTCTAACTGCAGCTTCAATAGTCTCAGTGTCCGCAGATTTATTTAAATAACCAGATGCTCCAGCCTTTAGCGTACTAATCGCGTAGATTTCCTCTGGTTGATGACTAAACATCAATACATTTACAGATTTATTTTCTTTTTTAATAGCTCTAAGCGCAGTGATGCCATTAAGTTCTGGTAGATCAACTTCAGATATAATAACATCAACTTTATGACGTCTTACAAATTCAAAAATTTCAATTCCGCTATTTAAAGTGCCAACGACTTCAAGGTCTGGTTTGCTGTTTAAGAACAATTTTAATCCCGTTCTTACAATAGGATGACTGTCAACAATCAGAATGTTTATCATGACAATTGATTTTTTGGTTTTGGTTAGGGTTTAAAGTACTATAGCAAAAAAACTAAGTCAAGAGCAATTAGGAGGTTTGTTGCACGAAAATAACTAAAAATTAAGCAGGTAAGACAATTTATTCGATAAACTACATGTTTTACCTTAAGTTTTTAGGAATTTCACAAATAGGAATTGCTACCATTTTATGCTGATTAGCAGTGTTATAGCGCATAAAGATTTCAAATGCTTTACGCTTTCTCCCTTCAAAGTCATAAGCGGTTTTACCTTTATCTTTCATTTGCATGGCCCATTCTAACTCTGGGTAAGAGGCACCAATTTGATCTTCATCACTGCGAGCATCTCCAAATAAACCATCGCTTGGAGCTGCCTTCATTATAGATTCTGGGACCTTTAGATAATCACCGATTTTGTAAACTTCAGATTTTAGTAAATCTGCAATTGGGCTTAAATCTACTCCACCATCACCATATTTGGTGTAGAAACCAACACCAAAGTCTTCAACTTTATTTCCGGTTCCCGCTACTAAAAGGCCTAACAAACCTGCATGGTAGTACAACGTCGTCATTCGCAAACGTGCTCTGGTATTAGCTAATGCCATATCTACGGTAGTTTGTTTACCTTCTAGATTTACTTCAGTCTTAAACTCTTCAAAAACGGGAGTTAAATCTACGCGCGAGTCTCTTACATTTGGAAAACGCTTTTTTAACTGCGCGATATGTTCTTGTGCTCTAGTAACATGGCTTGCCGCTTGGTGAATCGGCATTTCTATACATAGAAGGTCTAAACCTGTTTTGGCGCAAAGTGTTGAGGTTACTGCAGAATCAATTCCACCAGAAATACCAATAACAAAACCTTTAACTTTGGCATTTGTAGCATAAGCCTTTAACCAATCTACGATATGATTTACAACCTTTTCTGTTTGCATAATGTTTAAAATTTATATTAGAACACATTTATAAAGAAGTGTACCTTTGCACAACAAAAATAACAGAATTGTGTTAAGATTTAAAATGTTTACACTTAGGAAATGAGAATTTGTATTATTTTAATAGTAGGATTGCTTTTGGTGTGTTGTAATGACGATTCTAAAATCGAATCTGAGATTTCTAAAATTGAAATCGAATTTGAGGTAGAACGCTTTGATAAATTATTTTTAGAAGCAACACCTAACGACTTACCAAAGTTAAAGAATGCTTATCCGTTTTTATTTTCTGAGAAAGTACCAGATTCGATTTGGATCACCAAAATGAATGATTCTCTTCAAAACGTTGTTTTAAAAGAGGTAAGTAAAACATATTCAGATTTAAAAGGAGTTAAAAATGAATTAACAAGCTTATTTCAACACTTAAAATATTATGATAAATTCTTGACAATACCAAGGGTTATAACACTATCTAACAATGTGGCTTATAGGGATAGAATAGTAGTCACTGATACCATAATGTTAATTGCATTAGATAATTATTTGGGTGAAGACCATCGGTTTTATGTAGATAGTGACATCCCAATGTATTTGGCTAAAAATTTTACAGAGCCACAGATTGTTTCAGATATTGCCAGTAATTATGCTGAAAAATATGCATTTCAAACGCGTAGAAAAACATTGTTAGATGAAATGATTTATTTCGGCAAGCTACTCTATTTTAAAGATATGGTGATTCCATTTAAGACTGATGCGGAGAAAATTGGTTATACCCAAGCACAACTACAATGGGCTGAAGCTAATGAAAGTCCTATCTGGAGTCATTTCATAGAAAAAGAAATGTTATATAGTACAGATAGTAAATTACCATTTCGCTTTATTGCAGATGCTCCTTTTTCTAAATTTTACCTGGAGTTAGATAACGACTCACCAGGACGCTTGGGTCAGTACATAGGTTGGCAAATTGTAAAAGCTTATGCCCAGAATACAGGTAAAGACCTAATGCGTATAATGCAAGAAGACCCAGAAACTATTTTTAGAACCTCTAAGTTTAAACCCAAAAAATAATGTCTAAAATTATAACATCTAAAATAGAATTAAACGTTGAGCTCGATGAAAACCGCGTACCAGAAAAACTAAATTGGTCTGCACAAGATGGTGGAGTTGATAATGAAGAAGCAAAAGCTATAATGCTATCTGTTTGGGACAGCAAGGCGCAAGAAACATTAAAAATTGATTTATGGACAAAGGATATGCCTGTAGATGAAATGAAACTCTTTTTTCATCAAACTTTAGTGACTATGAGCGATACTTTTTTACGTGCAACTCAAGATGAAAAAATGACTGCCACTATGAAAGATTTCTGTGATTATTTTGCTGAGAAGTTAGAGTTGAAGAAAGACTAATTAGATGCTGCTTGCGCTAGTTTGAGACTTGTAGTACGGAATTGTATTAAAGCAATCTGCATCTTTTGCATCAGCATAATCTGGATTTTGTCTTTTAAGTCTCATAAATTCTGAAGTATCGTAAACTTCCCAAACAGTAAGGTTGTTTAATTTCCCAGATTTTGTTTTAAGATCTATTTTATTTTTTTTAATCATATTAGCTACAGTTTCTTTATCTGCAATTCGCATAATTTTACGTGAGCTTATGCCTTGATTAATAGTATTTACAACCCAATAAAGTCCAACGGTTTTAGTTGGTTGTGGTTTGGCTTTTTGTTTTTTGGTCTCAGAAATTAAAACCTTACCTTTTGCTTGCTGATGCGATATTAAGGTCTTTTCATTCATGTTATCTTTCTTTGAGTTTTTAACTTCAGTTTTCACTGGAGTGTCTATGACTTCGTGCCGTAATAAGGTTATGACTATAAGTTTGTCATAAAATTTTACCTCAGTGACAAACCTGCCTACAGGTATTGAGTTTAAAGCAATTTTTGCAGTATCGTTTTTTACGCTAAAGGTCTTTTCGAAATTTTTATTAAAAATGTCAACTTTATTAATGGTACGTTTACTGATTAGAATAAGCGTATCACCAACAGTATTTAAACTATGATTTAACTCTTTGGCCCTAGGATTGATATTTTTAATCAAAGTAGATTTTTGAGCATAAGTAACCATAGTCATAAGCATCATAAAGCTCAATAAAAGTAGTCTCATATTAAGTAGGTTTTGTGTTTTGGGCAACAATACAACCACTATACGTTAGTGTTTATGAGTTAAAATTATTGACAAATTAATACGTAACGCCATAACCAAGATATGTAGCGTTTTTATTGGTTAATGTGCTTTGGGTTTCGATATAATGCAAAAAACACACTTTAAAATAAACCGTAAATTATTGAATAATAATACCTTGTAATGCTGAAAGAGCGCTTTTTAGATTTTTATATAACACTTTGTTAAAAGTCGAACTTATATAATTTTTTAAATCGGCGGCTCTTGTTTCAAAACATAATTGGTACATGCTATGCGCTCAAAATTAATAATTTCTAATTCCCAAAAGCATGGCGCTAATCCGTTACCAGAAATCTTTTGGAACATATTAATGGCATCATAATCAGTTTTAAATATATGAGTATTCAGCATATGATCACCAACCCACCAGTTAATTATAGAGAAAATGCCATCTGTGCCAGCATGGAGAATTAGAAAACCAAGGTTATTAGTATTAGAATTAAAACCGTTGGTCAGCTTCAACCAATGTGCTAACTGATTTTTAGCATGACTGTAAAAATGAAGATCGTTAAAATCTTCTTCCTTTATAATAGTATATATTTTTATTTCCCAGTTTTCAATTTTATATACATCCTTAAATTTAATATGTCTTAGTTTGTATGCTGTCACAAGTTGTAGTTATAGGAGGCTATTTAGTTCGTAGTATTTTTTCTATTTTACGTCCTCTAGCCAATTCGTCTATCAACTTATCTAAAAACCTTACTTGTTGTGTTAAGGTATTATCTATATCCTCTATGCGATAGCCACATATATTTCCTTTAATGAGATGCGCATTTGGATTTAAATCGGCCCTTTCAAAAAATGTTTTAAATGTTGCTTTCTCATTGATGAGTTCTTGTAATTTATTTTCGTCAAAACCAGTCAGCCACGCAATAACATTATGTAATTCATCTTGTGTTCTACCCTTCTTTTTTACTTTTTCTACATAATGTGGATAAACTGAAGCGAATGTCATTTTAGCAACACGTTCATTATGTTTAGGTGTTGTTTTCATATGTTTCTTTTTAATTTGAAGAATAAACTACTTTACCATCAAAAATTGTCATAACTACCTTTGTTTTCAGAAGCTTATTCTCATCTACAGTCATTAAATCTTGACTATAAATTGTGAAATCGGCCAATTTTCCAACGCTTATAGAACCTTTTATATCATCCTCAAAAGCACCATAAGCAGCATCTAACGTGTATGATTTTAAAGCTTGAGCTCTAGTCATTTTTTGTTCGGGTTCGTATCCATTTTCTGGTGTACCTTTTAAGGTTTTTCTGCTGACACTCGCATAAAAACTAGCAATGGGATTTATGGGTTCTACAGGTACGTCTGTACCATTCACAATCGGAACTCCGCTTTGTAATAAATCTTGCCACATATACGCTCCTTCCGTAATACGTTTTTTGCCAAGACGATCAATTGCCCAAGGTCTGTCCGAAGACATATGCACCGCTTGCATTGCAGGTATAACTTGAAGTTCTGCAAAACGAGGAATATCATCTGGGTGAAGATGTTGTGCATGTTCTATTCTATATCTGTGATTTATTGCTAAATCAGGCAATGCTTTAAAAGCAGATTCGTAACGGTCTAAAATTTCTCTATTTGCTCTGTCTCCAATGGCATGAGCACAGACTTGAAAGCCATTCTTTAAACCATTTAAAGCCGTTTTTTTAACAAAAGACATTGGTAAAGTTTCATGCCCAAAATGATCAGGCCTATCCGTATAAGGTTCTAATAGCCATGCACCTCTAGAGCCCAATGCACCATCACAATTTAATTTCACAGATCTAATAGTAAAGAGATGATTGGCATCAACCATTATACCGTGTTTGTACCAATCCCTTAGTAAATCTTCATCCCAACCTGTAAGCATGGCATAAATACGAGTTTTCATTTTGCCTCTAGACTTCATGGTTTTATAAAGCGCAATCGTTGTGCTATCAATACCTGCATCATGAAAACTTGTAATACCGTTTTTATGACAAGCTTCTACAGCGAGCTCAAAAGCTTTAATGTCACTTTCTGGTGTTTTTTCAGGAATGTGTTGCGTAATTAATTTTTGAGCACGTTCGTTAAAAACTCCCGTTGGTCGTCCAAGGGCATCAGTAAGAACTTCACCACCTTCTACGCTATAGGTTTTAATACCATCTAATTTTGACCTATTTAAACCTGCTATTTCCATCGCTTTAGCATTTGCAAAACCAGCATGGCCACTAGCATGTTTTAAATAAACGGGATTGTTTGGCGAAATAGAGCTTAACAAGTGATGCGTTTGAAATCCATTAACGATATCAGTTGGCATACTATCCCATTTACTTTGATGCCAACCTCGTCCTATGATCCATTCACCAGGTTGAGCGGTTTTAACACGCTCCTCAACGGCATCTACAATAGACTGATAACTGGTAGTGTTCATGAGGTCTAGGTTTAATTCATTATAACCCAATCCCATGAAATGACCATGACCTTCAATTAAACCAGGAGTCATTGTTTTGCCTTCTAAATCAATAAGTTTGGTTTTATCGCTTTTGTAAGTTTCAGCTGCCTTTAGGCTTCCTGCAAAAAGAATTTTGTTGTCTTTTATTGCAACCGCTTCTGCATTTATAGAAGTAGAATCAACGGTATATATTGTTCCTCCATATATAAGCATTGTAGCAGTTTCTTCTTTTTGGCTAGAACACGCTAAAATATTGAGAAGTAATATAATTAAAGCAGGTAGGAGATAATATCTCGATGTCATAAAGGTAAATTTTAGACCTATAATTTACAATAAATAATGTAATACTAACAGAATTAAATTTGTCGCTCTATATTAATATATAAAAGGTTTCTAAATAAGTAAGCAATTTATAAACCAAGAGATGGACCTCTAGTTTGAGACGAATTTGAAGACGGATTATTTTTGAATGCTAGAGCTTGTACGTGCAGAACAGTAATACGGATTAACATTAAATAAATCTGAAGATAAAGCATTAATGTAATCAGGATTTGCAATTTGTGCCTTCATAAATTTTGAAGCGTTATAAATTTCCCAAATAGTTAAATGATTGTTTTTACCTAAAATCGTTTTAAGCTCAAACTTATGCTTCTTAACAATTTTTACCATAACAGTGTTATCTACTAGGTTCATAGTTTTATAGGAAGAATTACCATTATTTACTTCATATTTTATCCAATAATAAGTGTTAGATTTTATAGTTTGCTTTCTCGGTCCTTTTGATAATAATTGAGCATGTTTATCAATATATGCTTCTCGCGTGGTTTCAGAACTAGAACTGGATAATTCTGGTTCAGTTGTGGTAGCATCTGTTATGACTTCCTTAATGTCTTTTAGAATAGATTTTGTGATTTTAGAGGTTATAGAATCTAAAACAATATTTTCAATTTTAGTGTGTATGGCTTTTGCTAAAGGTTTTTTATTTAGCGGATTTGAAACCACCTCAATATCTGGTTTAGAGGTAATCTTAATTTCAGGTTTTGGCATTTCAGGAATTTTTTCAATTTCTTTATGACGCAGTAATGTCAATACTATTCGTTTATCAGCCAACTTAGCTAAGACTACATGTCTACCTAAGGGAATATCATTTAGCGAAATTTTAGTGGCTTTACCCTCAACCTCAATAAGTTTTTCAAAATTTTGACTAAAAATTTCTACGGAATAAATGCGCCTTTCACCTTTTAGTACTAAACTATCTCCAACTTTATTAAGATTGTGTTTTAATTCTTTAGCTCTAAAATTAATATTCTGTAAAAGTGTGGATTTTTGACTGTAACCAGTCATTGAAAAAGCTATAAAAGCCAATGTAAAAGCAGTTTTAAGCATTAAGCTGAGGTAATGGATTAATTATTTGCTATTACTAAATATTAAGGGGTAAAATAGCTAGTAAACAACTAAAGTATTGTGTTACCTATTAATAACTAGATATTTAAGATGCGATGCGTTTTTTATGGATAAGATGTTAAAGTCTTGGTTGTAATGCAAAAAATAGGGTTCAATCACCTAATTGGTTTGATGCTATATTATGATTTATTGGAGCTAAAATACCTAATTGAGTAGCTAAAAGAATCATTTGTTTATTTACAGGTTTTTCTAATTGTTTTTAAAAATAATAAGGCTTTACGTTAAAAGAATCTGATGTCAACGAATAAATAAAATCTGGATTTGAAGATTGTTTTTCAATAAATTTGGTTGTGTCATAAACCTCCCAAACAGTAAGGGTATTTAATTTACCTGAGACACTGTTTTGTTCTAATTTATTTTTTTCAATCATTTTATTCACAGATTCTTGATTTACTAATTTCATAGTTTTGGTTGATCCAAGTTTATTGTTGATTTGATATAAAGTCCAATAGAATTTTTGCTTTTCAGTAATGACTTTTTTCTTTTTTTCTCCAGTTAGAATAGACTCAATACTTTGGTTTAATGAGCTATTTATGACATGAAGGTCTTCATCTAACATCATACCCCTTCCTCCAACAGCCTCCATATTTTCAGTCGAAAACGAGAAATCACTTGGGCCATTAGAATCAGTATTTTTTACTGCATCCATATGGATAGTCTTTTCACGCAATTCAGTGTCATCAACAAATGTATCTACAGGAATTTTAGTTTCAAGATTTTCAACTAAGATTGTTTTTTTGTAACCTTTATTAAAGATTTCTACTTTAATAATTGTCGTTTTAGAATTTAACAATAAACTGTCTTTAATTAAATTTAGACTATGGTTAAATTTTTCCGCTTTAGGGGTATAGTTTTTAATCAATGTATGTTTTTGACTATAACTTGTCATCGCAGAAAATAGAATAAGTAAGGAAAGTATTTTTTTTATCATAGTATGCATTTTTAGATTTAGGTGTGTAAATACACATTTATGGAGCTCAAAATTATTGTTAATCACTTGATTAATAATATATTTAAGATATTTTGCACATTTTTAGGGATAATGTGTGTTACCTTTCGATGTAAGGCAAAAAGAAGGGCTTAATATGAGATGTTTTAATGTATATCTATGGGTTTTTACTAAATTAGCCTATGCGAAAAACACTATTCGGAGTCATTATTACACTAATTGTTCTATTCACATTTAAATACTGTGGAGATAAGCAAGAAGAAAAAACTGTATTGAAAGAAAATACAGCGCTCATTCAAGAACAAGTTAAAAATGTCGGTAAGCTTATTGTTACAGAAGGTCACTTCAGTGAAGTCTTTACCTATAAAAATTCTAAAGCAGTTTTTGCAGATTTACTAGAGGCTAAAAAACAAGCTATAGTAATTGTTAATGCAGACGTCACAATTGGTTATGATTTAAGCAAAATAGAATATGAGGTTGATGATGTAGCCAAAACACTTCGTATCAAAAGTTTACCTGAAGAAGAAATTAAAATTAGTCCAGATTTTGAGTATTATGATATCCAAGCAGATTTTTTAAATCAATTTGAAGCAAAAGATTATAATGAAATCAAGGAAACTGTGAATGAGCAATTGATGAAAAAGATAGAGGCTTCAGATTTAAAATCGAATGCTCAGAATCGCTTAATTAGTGAACTCTCAAAATTCTTTATACTTACTAATTCTTTGGGTTGGAGATTAGAGTATAATCAAAGTCCAGTTAATTCTTTAGAAAGTTTGCAGTCGATAAATTTATAATTTAGACTTCACATTCACCCAGCCACCACCATTGATAGCAGCAACATTATTGAGGGTTAAAAATTTAGCCGCTTTAGCAGAACGGACTCCGCTTGCACAACAAGCGATAACAGGTTTGTTTAATTTTTTAACTTCCTCAAAACGATTATTTAATTCATCTATTGGAATGTGGACTGAGTTTTCAATGTGCCCAGCATCCCATTCGCGTTGCGATCTAACATCTAATATTATGGCTCCGTTTTTAATATAATCTTTTACTTGGCGTGTTTTAGCACTAAAAATAAATTCCAAAAATCCCATAGCTTCTTTTTTGCTTAAATTTACGAATTATCAATCAAGTTTAAAACAAATAACCCATGAGTTCCCTTTACTTAAGAAAGGGTTAGGGATAGGATGAAAAGAGAAACCCGTAAAGAAGAAATTATAAGAGTTGCCGCAAAACTTTTTAGAGAAAAAGGATATAGTGCTGTAACGATGAGAGATCTTGCCTCGGAGATGGGAATTAAAGCAGCTAGTCTTTATAACCATATTAATTCCAAGCAAGATATTCTTAATGCCATTATTATCTCATTGGCTGAGGAATTTACGGCAGGTATGAAACTTATTCAATCTTCAAATGAAAACTGTATTGGCAAGCTCAAGCAAATCATAGAACTTCATGTAAAAATATCGAGTCAGAATATTAACGCTATGGCATCATTAAATAATGATTGGATGCATTTAGAAAATGAACTCAATTATTATCAAAAATTGCGAATTGATTATGAAGATGATTTTAGAGCTATTTTGAAGACAGGAATATCTTCTGGAGAAATTGTAAATGCCAATCCTGAAGTCATGATGTTTTCAGTATTGACTACACTGCGTTCACTTTACATTTGGATACCAAAAAAAGATGATTTGAATCTCGCAGAACTGACAAATACTTTGAATCAAATTCTCATTCATGGAATTAACAAATAGTTAAGAAATTATTTCATAACTTTGTATCTTTAACTAACAATTGTTAGTTTGAGCTTGTTTCTGCGAAAGTAGGAATCTCATAAAAGAAAATTTAGAATTTTAATTAAAAGATACCACGCTCAAGGCGTAGCATAAAATGGCGGAATTTCACAACTTAAAAGTTGCAGATATTTATAAAGAAACCGAGGATACTTCAGTAGTTACTTTTGATGTACCACCAAATCTGCAAGAACAATTTAAGTTTAGGCAAGGTCAACATTTAACGTTAAAGGCCAATATTAATGACGAGGATGTTAGACGTTCATATTCATTATGCTCAGGACCTTCAGAGGGTCGATGGCAAGTAGCTGTTAAACAAATCCCTGACGGAAAATTCTCGACCTATGTAAATGAACACCTTAAAACTGGCGATGCTGTAAATGTCATGGCACCAAGTGGAAATTTCGGTGTTAAGGTAAATCCAACAGTTGCTAAGAACTATTTGTTTTTCGCTGCTGGAAGTGGAATTACACCAGTTTTATCTATGCTTAAAGCACATTTGCAAGCAGAACCTAACGCAACTTGCAAACTGTTTTATGTAAATAAAACGGCAAAATCCATTATTTTTAAAGAAGAATTAGAGCAGCTAAGAAACAAATTCTTTGGGAAACTTGAAATCTATTATTTCTTAACCAAAGAACGCAGAGATATAGAATTGTTTAACGGACGATTCGATGATGAAAAAATGCAGGTTCTAACTAAAACATTTATTGATATACCAGATACCAATGAAGTTTTTCTATGTGGACCAGAGAAAATGGTGAACTATGTGAGCGAATATCTCATTAATGCAGGCTTGCCAAAAGAATTAGTCCATTTTGAATTATTCGTAACCGGACTTTCGGAAGAAGATATCAAAAGAGCGGAACGCTTAGCACAACAAAATGTTGAAGGCACAGAAATAACTATAGTTGATGGTGGAAAAGAATTTTTATTTACCATGACAAAAGAATACGATAATATTCTAGATGCGGCATTGGGAGCAGGTGCGGATTTGCCATTTGCTTGTAAAGGCGGTGTTTGCAGTACTTGTAAATGTGAAGTAAAAGAAGGTAATGTTGAAATGAAAATTAACTATGCCTTGGATGAAAAAGAAGTAAGTCAAAATCTCGTGCTCAGCTGTCAAGCTGTACCAACAACAGATAAAGTGGTTGTAAATTTTGATGTTTAACAAATTCCTGCGAAAGCGGGAATTTCGTAAATTGAAAATAAAATTTTAAAACAGCGATTGTCCCTTTGAGGATTATCGAAATTAAAGTATATCTTTTATTGAAGGTAGCGAGCGTATCTCACTAGGGGAGTTTAAGAATATATTAAAAAGAAAAATTAAAGGTCAACAGCGAAAGGTCAAAAGCCAATAGCTAAAACTTATGAAAGATGAGTGAAGAACACATTAGAAGTTTAGAAAAACAATTCGAAGAACGTATAGCAAGAGACGAAAAAATCGAACCAAAAGATTGGATGCCAGAAAAGTATCGTAAGACACATATCAGGCAAATGTCTCAACACGCACATTCTGAAATCGTTGGAATGCTTCCCGAAGGTAACTGGATTACAAGAGCACCTTCACTAAGACGTAAAGTAGCATTGCTGGCAAAGGTGCAAGATGAAGCTGGTCATGGATTATATCTCTATTCTGCTACAGAAACTTTAGGTATTTCTCGAGAAGAAATGTATGAACAATTGCATACAGGTAAAGCAAAATACTCGAGTATTTTTAATTACCCAACGGTTACTTGGGCAGATATGGGAGCTATCGGTTGGTTAGTCGATGGAGCCGCAATTATTAATCAAGTGCCACTTTGCAATACCTCTTACGGACCATATGCAAGAGCTATGATTCGTGTATGTAAAGAGGAGAGCTTTCATCAACGTCAAGGTTATGAAATTATGATAAAATTGGCGAATGGAACACCAGAGCAAAAGGATTTAGCACAAGACGCTTTAAATCGCTGGTGGTGGCCAAGCCTAATGATGTTAGGTCCTACAGATGCTGAATCTATTCACACAGAACAATCCATGAAATGGAAATTGAAGCGTAAATCTAATGACGACTTGCGTCAACAATTTATAGATCAAACAGTACCTCAGGCAGATTTAATTGGTTTAACAATTCCAGATCCAGATTTAAAATGGAATGATGAACGCGGTAGTTATGATTTTGGAGAAATCGATTGGGATGAATTTTGGCAAGTGGTTAAAGGCCATGGACCTTGTAACAAGGAAAGAATGAAAGCAAGAGTTGGAGCATGGGAAAAAGGCGAATGGGTAAGAGATGCTGCAATGGCTCATGCCTCTAAGAAGGAACAACGAAAACAACAACAAGCAGTATAAATTTCATCGTCAGTTCGAGTGAAATTGCTTTTTCGGCAATGTTGTATCGAGAACAAGATGAAACACTAAAAATGAATTATGTCAAACAAAAAAAACTGGCCACTTTGGGAAATCTTCGTAAGAAGTAAAAACGGATTAGAACACAGGCATTGTGGTAGTTTACACGCTGCAGATTCTGACATGGCATTAGAAAATGCACGTGACGTATACACCAGAAGAAGCGAAGGTGTTAGTATTTGGGTTGTAGAATCTAAAAATATAACAGCGTCAAATCCTGAGAATAATGGAGAGTTATTTGAACCAGCTCACGATAAGGTGTATCGTCATCCGACATTTTATGATTTACCAGACGACGTAAAACATATGTAAACTTCCTGCGCAGGCAGGAATCTCATGAATAGAAATTATGAATAACAATCTATACAACTACATTCTCGGCATAGCAGACAACAGCCTAATTCTTGGGCAAAGATTGGGGGAATTATGCGGTCATGGACCAAGTTTAGAAACAGATATTGCTTGCACTAATATCTCATTGGATTTATTCGGGCAAGTCAGAAGTTACTTTCAATATGCAACAAAAATTGCAGGAGATGGTAGAACTGAAGACGATATTGCAATGCTCCGAAAAGAGCGAGACTATAAAAACGTATTATTAGTCGAGCAGCCTAATACAAATTTTGCATACACTTTAGGACGTCAGTTTTTATTCGACGTGTATCATTTAGCATTTCTTTCAGAATTACAGAAAAGCTCAGATCTTACATTATCTGCAATAGCGAATAAGTGTATTAAAGAGGTGAGTTATCATGAGCGTTTCTCTTCAGATTGGGTAAAACGATTAGGTGACGGAACAGAGGAAAGTAGAATAAAAATGCAAGAAGCCATAGATGATTTATGGACCTATACTGACGAGCTGTTTCATCAAACCGAAGCGGATAAAGCTATGGTTGCTGAAGGAATTGGTGTTGATGTTACCAAGTTAAAAGACAATTATTATAAATTAGTAAATAATTTATTAGAAGAAGCAACGCTTCAAATTCCTGAATCTAAATATTTTCAAAAAGGAGGTAAACTCGGAATACACACAGAACATTTAGGATACTTATTAAGTGATTTGCAATATATGCAACGCACATATCCGAACATGGAATGGTGACAAATCGTTGATTTGTCATGCTGAACTCGTTTCAGTATCTCATTTCAAAACTAAATGATTAAAAGAAGTTAAATGTCACCTCGAGCATTACTGAAATGAAAATATATTTTCATTGAAAGTAGATAACGAAGTTAGCGAGAGGTCTCAATAAAATGATAACAACAGAACAGAATATTGACCAAAGGCTAATTTCAATACTGGAACAGGTCTCAGACCCTGAAATTCCAGTTTTGTCTATTATGGATATGGGAGTAGTGCGTTCGGCTAATTTTGTTGATGGTATTGTTAAGGTGGAAATTACACCAACCTACAGTGGTTGTCCAGCGATGGATGTTATAGGCGATGATATTAAAATAGCACTAAAAGAATCTGGATATGAATCTGAAATTGATTTAATTTTATATCCAGCTTGGACAACCGATTGGATTACACCAAGAGGTCGTAAAGCCTTAGAAGATTATGGGATTGCCGCGCCTTTAGATCCAGAGGCAGACAAAGATGTATTGCTTAATGGAAAACGAATAGTAAAATGTACTAATTGTGGGTCTAAGAACACCAGATTAGTAAGTCAATTTGGTTCTACAGCATGCAAAGCACAATTTCAGTGTGATGATTGCCAAGAACCTTTTGATTATTTTAAATGTTTGAAGTAAATATATGTCGTCAGTTGGAGTGAAATTGCTTTTTAGCAATTTTGTATCGAGAACAAAAAAGTAACGAAATGTCACCTTGAGCATTACTGAAATCAAAATATATTTTGATTGAAAGTAGCTTACGAAGTAAGTCGAAAGGTCTCAAAATAGAAACAAAATATGAATGAAAGCATTCAGCTTAAAATTGAAAATAAAGTAGCGCACATAACGCTAAATAGACCAGAAGTATTTAATAGTTTCAATCGAGAGATGGCATTAAATCTTCAATCTATATTAGACGATTGTGAATCTAATGCAGATGTAAGAGCAATTGTACTTACCGGAAATGGAAAAGCATTTTGTGCAGGCCAAGATTTAAAAGAAGTGACAGATCCAGATTTGAATCCTGGATTTAAGAAGATATTAGAAGAACATTACAATCCTATCATTACCAGAATCCGTGCTATTAAAAAACCAATCATCGGAGCAGTAAATGGTGTGGCTGCAGGAGCTGGTGCAAATATTGCACTAGCCTGTGATATTGTTGTTGCGCATGAAAAGGTGAGTTTCATTCAAGCCTTTAGTTTAATTGGTTTAGTACCAGATAGTGCAGGAACATTCTTTTTACCACGATTAATTGGCTTTCAAAAAGCACAAGCTTTAGCGATGTTAGGTGATAAAATTTCAGCTGAAGATGCAGAAAAGATGGGAATGATATATAAATCAGTTCGATTAGATGAATTTGAAGAAATAATATCTAAACTAGCAATTAAACTAGCGAATATGCCAACTAAAGCATTAGGTCTGATTAAAGAATTATTTAATAAGTCAATGACTAATACTTTAGAAGATCAATTGGCATTAGAATCAAAATTACAGATTGAAGCAGCCAACAGTAATGATTATGCAGAAGGAGTTGCAGCATTTATAGAGAAACGAAAGCCTAACTTTAATGGAAACTGACAATTTATTGTCATCCTGAACTTGTTTCAGGATCTCATCAAATATGGATAAACAAACTCTCATAGAAGTTCATAACAGAATAAAACCATTTATTCACCAAACACCAGTGCTAAGTTCTAGCTTAATAAACGAAATGGTAGGTGCAGATGTTGTGTTTAAATGTGAGAACTTCCAAAAAATGGGAGCCTTTAAAATGCGAGGAGCGGCAAATGCAATTCTATCGCTCTCAGAAGAAGAGAGACAACGCGGAGTGGTCACACATTCCTCAGGAAATTTTGCACAAGCGGTTTCATTAGCCGCTCAGCAATTAGATGTTAAGGCGTATATAGTAATGCCAGAAAATGCACCACAAGTTAAGAAGAATGGTGTAAAGACCTACGAAGGTGAGATTATTGAATGCGAATCTACACCACAAGCAAGAGAAGCAACGGCAAATAAAATCAAAGTAGAAAAAGGAGCGTCTTTTTTGCATCCATCAAATCAAGATGAGGTGATTTATGGTAATAGTACAGCTGCTATGGAATTGCTTGAGGAATATCCAGAATTAGACGTAATTTTAACACCAGTTGGTGGAGGAGGTCTTATTGCAGGTACTGCTTTAGCGGCTCATTATTTTTCTAACAATTGTAAAGTCATAGGTGGCGAGCCAATGGAAGCAGATGATGCATATCGTTCATTGATTTCTGGTAAAATAGAAACAAATGACAGTTTTCATACGGTTGCAGATGGCTTAAGAACACATTTAGGAGATCGAAATTTTCCAATTATTCAGAAACATGTCGATAAGATTATCCGTGTTGAAGAAGATGAAATTGTAAATGCAATGCAACTCATTTGGGAGCGAATGAAAATCATTATTGAGCCTTCATGTGCGGTGCCTTTCGCAGCAGTTTTGAAGAATAAAGAAGAATTTAAAAATAAAAATGTCGGAATCATTTTATCTGGCGGTAATGTAGATGTGAAAAACCTTCCTTTTTAGAAGGATTCATCCTCATTAAGTATCCTGTAAGGTTTTTAAAACCTGACAGGTATTAAATTAAAGTTTAACTAAAAAGTTTCTTCCTTTTGGGAAGACGGAAAATGGGAATAAGCGTAGGAATTATAGGTTCAGGAACAATGGGAAGTGGCATTGCACAAGTTGCTGCGACTTCGGGTTGTGTTGTAAAATTATATGATACCAATCAAGCGGCTTTAGATAAAGCTAAAGCAAGTTTGGAAAAGATTATGTTGCGTTTAATTGAAAAAGGAAGAATTGATACTACCGAAAAAAATAGAATTCAAGGTAATATTAGTTATGTCAATAACTTAAAAGATTTAGCAGATTCAAATCTTACGATTGAAGCAATTATCGAAAATCTTGAAATTAAGAAAAAAGTATTTTCAGAATTAGAAAGCTATGTTGCTGATGATTGCATCATAGCATCTAACACCTCAAGTTTATCAATTGCGTCTATTGCAGCATCTTTAGAAAAACCAGAACGTTGTGTTGGAATTCATTTTTTCAATCCAGCACCTTTAATGAAATTGGTTGAGGTAATTCCTGCAATTCAAACATCAGAAGCTGTTTTAGAAAAATCAATCCAAACTATTAAGAATTGGAAAAAAGTAGTTGCAGTTGCTAAAGACACACCAGGTTTTATTGTAAACAGAGTAGCAAGACCATTTTACGGAGAAGCCTTACGAATTTACGAAGAAGGTATCGCAGATTTCGCAACCATAGATTGGAGTTTAAAAACTATAGGTGGCTTCAGAATGGGACCATTTGAATTGATGGATTTTATTGGTAATGATGTCAATTATACAGTGACAGAAACTGTATTTACAGCGTTTTATTTCGATCCAAGGTACAAACCAGCATTCACACAAAAGCGTTTTTCTGAAGCAGGTTATTTAGGACGTAAATCAGGTAGAGGCTATTATGACTACGATGAAAATAATCGTATTGTCATTCAGAGCGAAAGCGAAGAATCTCTTGATAAAAAGGTTTCAATACAAATTTTTGAAAGAATCTTGGTAATGCTAATCAATGAAGCTGCAGACGCCTTATTTTTAAACATAGCATCAGCAGAAGACATCGATAACGCCATGACTAAAGGTGTTAACTATCCTAAAGGCTTATTGGCTTGGGCAGATGAAATAGGAATTGGCAAATGTGTTGATGCCTTAGATAGGTTATATGACGAATACCATGAAGATAGATATCGTTGCAGTCCGTTATTACGTAAAATGAAAAAATTAGGTAAGAGGTTTTTTGAAAAATGAATAAGGCATTAGGAATTTGGTTTTAGGTATTAGTATGAAAAGTAACTATCATTTTAAATTTGAAGATTTACATGTTTACCAAAAAGCAATGGATTTTGGTGAAATTGTGGATGTTTTGGTGAAAAAATTTCCAAATCATGAGCTTTATGCTTTATCATCTCAATTTAGAAGAGCTGCAGATTCAATTGCTTTAAATATTGCTGAAGGATATCCAGGTTCAGATGCACAATTTGTCAAACATATTAATCATGCTATTTACAGTGCAAACGAATGTGTGAGTTGTAGTACAAAAGCTAAAAGAAGAAATTATATTAACTTTGAAAAGGATGAAGAAAATCGGAAATTAGTTTCTGAATTAACAAAAATGATGTCCTCATTAAGAAAAAAGATTTTAGAAAGAAAACAGCGTAACTAATCCCTAATTCCAAATACCTAATGCCTTTAAACGGAAAACAAATTCCATATAAAATGTTAAGTCAAGATGCCTACAGTCAATGGCTAGGTATTGAGGTTTTAGAATGTGATATAGGTCGCTGTAAAGTAGCCATGACCATTAGAAAGGACATGCTTAATAGTATGAATAAAGCTCATGGTGGCATTAGTTATTCTCTAGCAGATACCGCTTTTGGGTTTTCAGCAAATACACATGGTAAATATGCAGTGTCTATAGAAACAAGTATCAATCATATTGAAGCATTAGATGAGGGTGATTATTTAGTGGCAGAGTCAGTAATAGAAAAAGTAAATAACAAATTAGGTTTTAATATCATCGAAGTAAAACGTGGTGATGAATTAGTAGCGCTCTTTAAAGGTGTAGTCTATAGAACTCAAAAAGATTGGGAGGAATGAAAAAACTATTTAAAGAGAAAATAGGTAGTGATAAGTTACTGTCGCTTATGGCATTTGTTATAAGCTTATGTACACTTTATGTGTTTTTTTATCAAACATCGCTTATGAAGAAACAACAATATGCGAGCGTACTTCCTTATTTAGAAATAAGCAATACTCAAGTTGATGGAGATTATGGTTTTATCATACAGAATAATGGTATTGGTCCTGCTTTTATAAATGAAATTAATATCCTTTATAAGGATAGCATATACAGAGATAAAGATTTAATAAATTTTTACAAAGATGTTATCGTAAAGCAGGATACCGTTCTAAATTTATACAATGTGTCTCACGCTACTATAAGAAAAGGAATGATTATGCCAGAAAAAGAAATTAAGTATATGTTAAGGTTAAGTAATAACGTAAAAAACTTTAAAAAAAAACAATCCCAACTAAGACACTGGTTAAATGACGTGATAAAGATTGAAATCAAATATTCTTCTGTTTATGATGAACAATGGAAGATAATGTATCCAGAAACTTTAGCGCCAATTAAACTAAAATAATATGAAAGAAGCATACATAATTGACGGAATAAGAACACCAATTGGAAACTACAAAGGTACATTGTCTGCTGTTCGTACTGACGATTTAGGAGCATTAGTAATTGCAGAAGTTGTAAAGCGAAATCCAAATATTCCAAAGGAAGCTTATGACGATGTCATTATGGGTTGTGCAAACCAAGCAGGAGAAGATAATCGTAATGTTGCACGTATGTCTTCTTTATTAGCAGGTTTACCATTTACAGTTCCTGGTGAAACAGTAAACCGTTTATGTAGTTCAGGTTTGTCTGCAATTATTCATGCCAATCGCGCCATAAAAGCAGGAGATGGTGATGTATTTATTTCTGGTGGTGTTGAGAATATGACTCGCGGACCATATGTTATGGCAAAATCATCAACAGCATTTGGAGGCGATTCAAAAATGTATGATTCCACTTTTGGATGGCGTTTTGTAAATCCTAAAATGCACAAATTGTACGGAACTGACGGAATGGGAGTCACAGCTGAAAATCTTGTAGAGAAATATAATATCTCTAGAGAAGACCAAGATAAGTTTGCATTTTGGAGTCAGATGAAAGCATCAAAAGCTCAAGAAAATGGAAGACTAGCAAAAGAAATCGTAACCGTTGAAATTCCGCAACGCAAAAAAGACCCTATTCAATTTTCTAAAGATGAATTTGTAAAACCAAATACATCGTTAGAAGTTTTAGGGAAATTAAGAGCAGCTTTCAAAAAAGAAGGAGGAAGTGTAACTGCTGGAAACTCTTCAGGATTAAATGATGGAGCAGCAGCAACAATCATAGCTTCAGAAGAGGCAGTAAAAAAATACAATTTAAAACCATTGGCCAGAATTGTAAGTTCTGCTGTTGTTGGTGTTGAGCCAAGAATTATGGGAATTGGTCCTGTTCAAGCGTCTAATAAAGCATTAGAAAAAGCTGGTTTAACCATGGATGATATGGATGTGATTGAGCTTAACGAAGCATTTGCCGCACAAGTGTTAGCATGCACAAGAGCTTGGGGATTAGCAGATGATGATGTAAGATTAAACCCAAATGGAGGTTCAATTGCGATTGGTCACCCATTAGGTGTTACAGGTACAAGAATTGCATATTCTGCAGCTTTAGAATTACATGAGCAGAATAAAAAGTATGCTTTAATTACCATGTGTATTGGTGTTGGGCAAGGTTATGCTGCAATTATAGAACGCGTTTAAAATGGGAATAAATAGAATAGGGCATATTTTATACGTAAAAAACTACGAAAACTGTATTTTGTTTTATAGTCAGTCTTTAAAGCTGCCTGTTTTATTTAAAAATGAAGATTTAACTTGTTTTGATTTTTTTGGAACTTACCTTATGGTTGAAAAAGAAGATAGACCAGAATACTTAAATGATAATTCTGATAACAGAAATTATAGTTGTATTAGAATTAATGTGGAAGATGTAAAACATCATTCTGATGAATTGAAAAACCAAAATATTGCTGTTGACTATCAGGAACATAGTTGGGGGAAAGTTGCTAAATTTAAAGATCCAGATGGTAATTTGATAGCCTTTAAAGATGAAGAAAGTTTTGCCAAACAAATAGAAGATTACAAGAATTAAGATGGAAAAAATACAACATTACGTTCAAGGAAACTGGACAACAGGAAAAGAAGAAGGCGCACCAATTCTAGACGCTGTAACAGGCGAAGCTTTCACAAGTATTGCCATTGAAGGTTTAAATATTCCTGAAATACTCAACTACGGAAGAACAAAAGGTGGTGAAACACTTCGCAAAATGACCTTTCAAGAGCGTGGTAATATGCTTAAGAAATTAGCATTATATCTTACAAAACGAAAGAATGCATTTTATGATTTGAGCTATAGAACTGGAGCAACTAAAGTTGATAGCTGGATTGATATTGAAGGTGGTTTCGGAAATCTTTTTGCTAACGCCTCATTACGTAAACTTTTTCCTAATCAATCGTATCATGTAGAAGGAGATGCTATTGATTTATCCCGTGGTGGACGCTTTATGGCGCATCATATCATGGTACCAAAAAAAGGAGTAGCTGTACACATAAATGCATTCAACTTTCCAGTTTGGGGCATGTTAGAAAAATGTGCAGTGAATTGGATGGCTGGAGTACCAGCAGTTGTTTTACCAGCACCATCATCATCATATTTAGCGGAAGCTGTTGCTAAAGAAATTATAGCATCAGGTATTTTACCAGAAGGTGCATTACAAATTATTAATGGAACAGTAAAAACAATTTTAGATACTGTAGAATCACAAGATGTAGTCACTTTTACAGGTTCTGCACAAACAGGTCGCTTGCTAAAAGCGCATCCAAGATTAATTCAAGAATCTGTACCATTCACTATGGAAGCCGATTCATTAAATGCATCAATTTTAGGAGAAGATGCGGTTCCAGGAACCCCAGAGTTCGACTTGTTTATTAAAGAGGTTAGAAAAGAAATGACCGTTAAAGCTGGGCAAAAATGTACAGCGATAAGACGAATTATTATTCCTGAGAATTTGGTGGAAGATGTGCAAATTTCTTTAGGTAAAGCTTTAGATAAAGTAACTATTGGAGATCCAAGATTAAAAGAAGTCCGAATGGGTTCTTTAATAAGTCAACAACAAGTGCAAGCAGTGAGAGATTCCGTAAACGATTTAGTGAAAGAAGCACACATCGTATATGGTGACTTAGATAAAATTGAGACTATTGGAGCAGATTCTAAAAAAGGGGCTTTTATAAGCCCAATCTTATTAAGAGCAGATCGTCCATTCCAAAATACTGTGATTCACGAACGTGAAGCATTTGGTCCTGTAAGTACCATAATGCCATATAAGAATTTAGATGAGGCGATTACTTTAGCTCAAATGGGTAAAGGCTCGTTAGTATCTTCGATTGCTACTAATGATGATAAAATTGCTAAAGACTATGTTGTGAATGCAGCTAGTCATCATGGACGTATTTTAGTATTGAATAGAGAAAGTGCTAAGGAGAGTACTGGCCATGGTTCACCATTGCCATATTTAGTACATGGAGGTCCAGGACGTGCTGGTGGTGGAGAAGAAATGGGCGGAATGCGTGGTATAAAACATTACTTGCAACGTACAGCAATCCAAGGATCGCCAACCACAATTACAGAGATTACTGGTATTTACCAACAGAATGCAAAATATAAGGAAGCAGAACAGCATCCTTTTAGATACCATTGGGAAGATATTGAGACTGGAATGTCTATGAAAACCCATAAGCGTACCATAACAGATACTGATATTATTGGTTTCGCAAATATTACTTGGGATCATTTCTATGCACATACAGATATTACATCTTTAGATGGGAGTATTTTTGAAAAAAGAACAGCTCATGGTTATTTTATTATTTCGGCGGCAGCAGGATTATTTGTGCATCCAAATAAAGGACCAGTATCTGCAAATTATGGATTAGAAGAATGCCGTTTCTTAAGACCGTTATACCATAACGATAGTATTTATGTGCGTTTAACATGTAAACAGAAAATTGATCGTGATGTGGCTTCGGCTGAGCATCCAAGTGGTATCGTAAAATGGTTTGCTGAAATCTTTGATGCAGATGACGAATTAGTGGCATTAGCAACTGTATTGACTATGGTTCAGAAGAAGCAAGAAACATTTGTGGAGATGACTACTGAAAAAATTGAGGAATGCTTAAGCCAACTTTCAGAAGATACAAAACCAAAATGGGGAATTATGACGCCTCAGCATATGTTAGAGCATTTAGAATATACCTATAAAATAGCCGCAGGTGAAATTCAAGATTTTGAAATTTCAACACCTGAAGAGATTTTAGAAAAAGTAAAAAACAGTCTATGGAACTATAACAGGTTTCCTCAAAACTCTCAGTTTCCTTTGTTAGAAAAGGACACGCTAGATGAATTAAAGCATGAAGATTTTGCAACAGCACTTGAGAAATTTAAAGCACAACGTGAAGCTTATTTAGAGTATTTTAAAGAAAATCCAGATGCCACATTATCAAATATGGTCTTTGGTGAATTAAATAGATATGAATGGTACCTTTTAGAGCGAAAGCATTTGAATCATCACTTCGAGCAATTTGATCTCTTATAAAGTCAATGCGCACCTGTTGCGCATTCGCTCTAATTGAAAGAAAATGTCTAAAAAATATTGCACATACATTCTAACACACGAAAGAAATCATATATTCTACGTTGGAGTGACAAATAATATAGAAAGACGAATGAGTGAACATAAAACTGCAACTTTTGGAACTCATGCTGGACATTACAACATTAAGAAATTAGTATATTTCGAAGAACATTCAGATATAAGAATTGCTATTAGAAGAGAAAAGACTATTAAGAAATGGAAAAAACAATGGAAGAAAAATCAAATAAAAGAATTGAATCCAGAATGGATTGATTTAAGTTTAGATTGGGATTTTTCTAATTATATTAAAAACAAAGATTAATACGAATGCGTAACAAGTGCGCATTGACATACTAAGAATATGAGTGACCCATACGTTAAAATAAATATAGAAAACGGAGTAGGATACATAGAATTTTTTCATCCTGCACATAATTCACTTCCTGGTGATATATTAGCAAAATTGGCTAATACTATAACCGAAGCTGGTCAGAATGATGCCATTAAAGTCATAGTTTTAAAGAGTGGTGGAGACCGCACATTTTGTGCTGGAGCCAGTTTTAAAGAATTGATTAATATCAATGATGCTGCTACTGGAAAAGTATTCTTTTCAGGATTTGCTAATGTGATTAACGCTATGCGTAAGTGTCCGAAGTTTATCATAGGGCGTGTACAAGGTAAAACAGTTGGTGGAGGAGTAGGATTGGCGGCTTCAACTGATTATTGTATGGCAACAAAATTTGCAGCAATCAAATTGAGCGAACTCAATATTGGTATTGGGCCATTTGTTGTTGGGCCAGCTATTGAACGCAAAATAGGATTAAGCGCCATGTCACAAATAGCTATAGATGCGAATACATTTTATCCGCCTGAATGGGCAAAACAAAAAGGGTTGTTTACACATGTATATGAAAGTACGCAAGAACTTGATGAAGCTGTAAAAAATACTGCTGAGCATTTATGCACATACAATACAGAAGCGATGCACGAAATGAAAAAAGTATTCTGGAAAGGGACTGATGATTGGGATACATTATTAGCAGAACGTGCCCAAACAAGTGGACGTTTAGTGCTATCTGAGTTTACAAAAGAGAAATTAAAAGGGTTTAAGTAAGCAATTCCTGCGAAGGCAGGAATCTCACAATAAATAGAAATGAAACTTTGGTATGTCTACATAATGGCAAATAAGCCAAAAGGAGTGATTTATATTGGAGTTACTGATAATATTGACGAGAGAGTAAGAGAACATAAATGTAAGATTTATCCAAAGTCCTTTATGGCCAGATATAATTGCGATATTCATCTTTATTTTGAAGAAATTGAATATGGAGAAGAAGCTTCAGTTAGAGAGAAACAATTCAAAAAATGGAAAAGAGAATGGAAAGTAAAGTTAATAGAAGATATGAATCCTAGTTGGAGTGATTTAAGCACTAACTGGAATTTAGATAATAATAGAGAATTTAGAACTAAAAAATAATAAGATTCCTGCCTTCGCAGGAATAGGAATATGATATACAAATTCAAAGGCTACACACCAGTTGTACACGAATCTAGTTTCGTGCATCCCTTGGCTGCCGTAACAGGTAATGTCATTATTGGAAAGAACTGTTATATAGGGCCAGGAGCTGCTATTCGTGGAGATTGGGGACAAATTATATTAGAAGATGGTGTTAATGTGCAAGAGAATTGTACAGTACATATGTTTCCTGGTAAATCAATTACGCTCAAAGAAAGCGCTCATGTTGGTCATGGAGCTATTATCCATGGTGCTAATCTGGGTCGTAATTGTCTCATTGGTATGAATACGGTTATTATGGATGATGCTGAAATAGGTGACGAATCTATAGTTGGTGCTATGGCTTTTGTAAAAGCGGAAACCATAATTCCTAGTAGAAGTTTAGTAATTGGAAATCCTGCTAAAGTGGTGAAACAAGTGAGTGACGAAATGATTGACTGGAAAACAAAAGGCACCGAGCTCTATCAACAATTACCAGCTGATTGTCATGAATCTTTAAAAGAAGTTGAACCATTAAGAGAAGTACCAGAGCAAATGAAAGTTCAAGGTGATGCTTATAAAACATTGCGTGAGACTTTCAAAAAGTAATAGCTGTCATTCAGAGTAAAGTGAAGAATCTCGTCATTGAGATTGTTATACTATGACTGCGCTCAGTACAGGCTTCAACTAAGCCCTCGCAATGACAAAAATTATATTCTGCTCAAGTTAATCTCATTGGTTTCCTTTCCGGTAGAAAGTGTGATTAAACTCTGTACATTTCCTAAATAAGGTAAAAGCGTTAACTTAGAGATAATAAAAGTCTCATAAGCTTCTATATCTTCAACAACTAGCTTAAGTAAATAATCAAAGTTTCCGCTTACACGATGACATTCTACAATCTCAGGAAAGTTGTTAATCTCTTTTACAAATTTCTCTAAATAACTTCTAGTATGACCTTGTAAAGTGATCCCAATAAAAACGGTAAGTTTTAGACCTATTTTCTTATTATTTAAGACTGCAACATATTTTTTGATATAACCTTCTTTTTCAAGCTTTTTTATGCGTTCAAATATCGGTGAGGTTGTCATGCCAAGCTCTGAAGCAATACTTTTTGTGGTGCGATTGCTATTATTTTGAAGTATAGCAAGGATCTGTGTATCAATTTTGTCTAACGAATGTGGCATAAGAATATTAGATTTTTATACAGGCTAAAAATACTCATTAAAAGAATGTAAAACTTTAAAAGTTAATTAAAAAAGAATATAATTCTATTTATGGTTAATTTAGAAGTTATTAACCGTAGATAATTTTAACTTTAATTATCTTTATTTCTTAAATTAAAAATAACTATATCTTGAATAGCTTTGAATTGAAAATGCCTAAAATGGGTGAGAGTATTGCCGAAGGTACAATTATCAATTGGTTGATTAATGAAGGAGATGCATTTGAAGAAGGTGATATAATCCTAGAAGTTGCTACTGATAAAGTAGATAATGAAGTGCCAGCTCCTGCTTCAGGGATATTAGTAAAAACACTCTTTAAAGCAAAAGATGTTGTGCCTGTGGGAGAAGTCATGGCGATTTTAGAAGTTTCTGATGAGGTGAAATCTCCAGAAAAAGACAATGTCATTCGGAGCAATAACCAAGAATCTCAAAAAAAGAAGAAAGTATCAAAAAAATCAAAACCTGTTCAACCTATTACATCTTCAGCTTCAAATTCATTCTCAGTTAATAACACAAATACATTCTTTTCACCTTTAATCATTTCTATAGCTAAAGAGCAGCATATTAGTTTTGATGAGTTAGCAAGAATTCCTGCTACAGGTAAAGAAAGTAGGTTAAGAAAAAGTGATTTATTTCAGTACATAGAAGAAGGAAGACCTTATAAATTTGCACAACCAGTAATAAAAGACCCAACGGTATATCGTATACCGCAATTGACATTTGAAAAAGGAAAAGGGAAAATTGTAGAGATGGACCGTATGCGTCAGATGATTGCTGACCATATGGTCTATTCTAAACACACGTCGCCTCATGTCACGGCTTATGTGGAAGCAGATTTAACGAACATGGTCAAGTGGAGGAGTGCCAATAAGGTAGCCTTTCAAGAAAAATATGGTGAGCGCCTAACATTTACACCTTTATTTGTTGAAGCTGTAGCAAAGGCAGTAAAAGACTTTCCGAATATAAATGCTTCTGTAGATGGTAATAACATTATAGTAAAAGAAGCTATTAATATCGGAATGGCAACAGCATTACCAAGTGGAAACTTAATAGTACCTGTTGTTAAAAATGCAGATTCTAAAGATTTAAAAGCATTAGCTTCTAATGTTAATGAACTTGCTAGAAAAGCAAAAGAAAATAAATTGTCTGGCGACGATATAAAAGGAAGCACGTTCACCATTTCAAATGTCGGAACGTTCGGAAGTGTTATGGGAACACCAATTATTAATCAACCAGAAGTCGCCATATTAGCACTAGGAATCATAAAGAAACGACCTGAAGTTATTGAGACTGAAAAAGGAGATGAAATTGCCATCAGAAGTATGATGTATCTGTCTTTGTCTTTTGATCATCGCGTAGTTGATGGATTTCTTGGCGGAAGTTTTGTGCGCAAAGTTGCCGACTATTTTGAACAATTTGATGTGAATCGAAACATATAATAAGTTACGTCACTTCGAGTGAATCTGAGGAACGAAGATTTGTATCGAGAAGCCATTGTAACAAGGTTCTCGATATAAAATTGCAAAAAAGCAATTTCACTCGAACTGACGAAAAAACATAAATGATACTGTCATTCAGAGCGATAGCGAAGAATCTCATTAATAGATTGCCATACTTCGACTGCGCTCAGCACGGGCTTCAATTTCGTCCTCGCAATGACAATTAAATATAATTATGAGCCATAATATTTCAATAACAAAAGCAAAAAAATCTAGAGTAGATACTTTAGATTTCAACAACATTCCATTAGGAACAACCTTCACAGATCACATGTTTATCTGCGATTATGAAAATGGAGGGTGGGTAAATGCTAGAATTGAACCATTAGCGTTAATCCCTACACATCCAGCAGCAATGGCATTGCATTATGGGCAAGCGATTTTTGAGGGCATGAAAGCGACTTTAGATACCACTGGAAATCCTATGCTTTTTAGACCATCAAAAAATGCTGCGAGATTAAATTTTAGTGCTGACCGAATGGGAATGCCACTTTTACCTGAAGATTTATTTGTTGAAGGCTTAAAACAATTGGTTTCACTAGAACAAAATTGGATTCCGTCTAAAGATGGTAGCGCATTATATTTAAGACCTTTTATGTATGCAGACGAAGCGTTTATTGGTATGCGAGCTGCAACCCATTTTAAATTTATAATTATAGCATCTCCTGCAGGTCCATTTTTTAGTAAACGCATTAAATTATGGGCAGAAAATAAATATATACGTGCTGCCGCAGGAGGAACAGGAGAAGCAAAGGCTGCAGGAAATTATGCAGCAGCTATCAGACCCACTGAATATGCCAAAGCTAAAGGCTACGATCAAGTATTGTGGTTAGATGCCGTTGAACATAATTATATTCAAGAAGTAGGAACGATGAATATTTTTTTCAAAGTAGATGGCAAATTCATCACACCAAAACGCGATGGCTCTATTTTAGATGGGATTACTAGAATGAGCGTCATAGAAATTTTAAGAGATAAAGGGTATGAGGTTACAGAACGCGCAATATCTATACAAGAAATTAGAGACGCTTCTATAAACGGGAGTTTAGAAGAAGCATTTGGAACAGGAACAGCAGTTGGTATTGCTTATATTCAAGAAATTGCAATGGAAGATAATATAATTCATGTATCAGATGAAAGTCCGGTTGGTTTAGAAGTTAAAAGCACCTTAAATGCAATCAAAACTGGGCAAATTGAAGATAAGTTTAATTGGATGGTTAAAATTGAAAATCAGTTAGCATAACCTGCGAGGTTTTTAAAACCTTGTAGGTTTAAGTTTTTGGGCGTTTCTTTTTTGCTCATACCTACAAGGTTTCAAAAACCTTGCAGGATCACAAAAAAGTCGGGCTTTCGGCAGTCGCTTTTTTTGAGAAAAACAAAAAAGAGCTTCAACAAATGCCTCAATCCCTAACGCAGAAGTAAAAGTTCTGATTTAAATTATATCGAGAAGCTCATAAAAAGTTCTCGATACAAAATTGCAGAAAAAGCAATTTCACTCGAACTGACGCAAAAATTAAAACAGTTTTGTCATTCCGCACTGGATGCGGAATCTACAAGAAAAGAAAATTTTTAATTAATGAGATTCCTACTTTCGTGGGAAATGAATATGAAAAAAGAAATACTAAAAAAAGCATTTTCAAAGCTTTGCACAGCAAAAGCAATGACCGAATTATTCGAAGCTAATTTTAAACAAGTTTCAAAATACGTACACGCCACATCACGTGGACACGAAGCGATTCAGATTGCATTAGGATTACAATTATTACCACAAGATTATGCATTTCCGTATTACAGAGATGATGCGATGTTATTATCATTTGGTTTAGAACCTTACGATTTAATGTTACAATTACTGGCAAAAAAAGACGATCCTTTTTCTGCTGGAAGATCGTATTATTCTCATCCAAGTCTAAAGGATGATGATAAACCTAAAATTACGCATCAATCATCAGCAACAGGTATGCAAGCCATTCCAGCAACTGGAGTTGCCATGGGATTACAGTATTTAGAAAAACAAGGTTTAAAAAACACTAATGTCATTCAGAGCGATAGCGAAGAATCTCAATTAAACCCAATTTCGGTTTGTAGTCTAGGTGACGCATCTGTAACCGAAGGAGAGATTGCAGAAGCTTTTCAAATGGCAGCTTTAAAACAAATGCCTATTCTATATTTAGTTCAAGATAATGGTTGGGATATTTCAGCTAATGAAGCAGAAACAAGAGCGCAGAACGCAGCTGAATATGCAGCGGGATTTCATGGCTTAGAAGCTATTTCAATTGATGGAGCAAACTTTACAGAAAGTTATCAAGCTTTAGAAAAAGTAATAGAAACCATCCGAAAAGAAAGAAGACCATTTTTGGTACATGCTAAAGTTCCATTATTAAATCACCATACGTCTGGTGTAAGAATGGAATGGTATAGAGATGATTTGGATGAAGCGCGTTCTAGAGATCCTTATCCGGTTTTAAAACAGCAACTATTGGATGCTGGCTTTTCAGAAAAAGAAATTAATGATATAGAAAATGCCGCAAAAGCGAAAGTAGAATCAGATTTTGAAAAAGCCTTAAAAGCTGAAGACCCAAAGCCAGAAGATTTATTCACAAACGATTTTGTGCCAACACCGATAACAGAAGAAAAAGGAACACGTGCACCAGAAGGTGCAGAAAAGGTGGTAATGGTAGATTGTGCCCTATTTGCTGTTGAAGAATTAATGCGAGAGCATAAAGAATGTTTATTGTATGGACAAGATGTTGGAGGGAGATTAGGTGGTGTATTTAGAGAAGCGGCCACATTAGCACAAAAATTTGGTGATGATCGTGTGTTTAATACACCAATACAAGAAGCGTTTATTGTTGGTTCTACCGTTGGTATGTCTGCGGTCGGTTTAAAGCCTATTGTTGAGGTGCAGTTTGCAGATTATATTTGGCCAGGCTTAAATCAATTATTCACAGAGGTAAGTAGAAGTTGTTACTTGTCTAATGGTAAATGGCCAGTGAGCATGATTCTTAGAGTTCCTATTGGTGCTTATGGCAGTGGTGGTCCGTATCATTCGTCTTCTGTTGAAAGCGTCATTACAAATATTAGAGGTATCAAAATTGCATACCCAAGTAATGGAGCCGATTTGAAAGGCTTAATGAAAGCGGCTTATCACGATCCAAATCCAGTAGTCATTTTAGAACATAAAGGATTGTATTGGTCGAAAGTGCCTGGCACTAAAGGTGCAACATCCATTGAGCCAAGTGAAGATTACGTGTTGCCGTTTGGTAAAGCGTGGTTACTACAAGAAATCTGGAAGCAAGAAAATTTAGAAACACTTACCATTGTAACTTACGGAATGGGAGTCCATTGGGCTTATAATGCTTCAGGTGAATTAGATATGCGCGACCAAATCGAAATCATCGATTTAAGAACGTTATTCCCTTTAGACGAAGACACTATTATGAAATCGGTTAAGAAAACAGGAAAATGTTTAGTGGTAACCGAAGAACCTTCAAACAATAGTTTTGCAAGAGCATTGGCAGGAAAAATTCAAGAAGACTGTTTTAAATATTTGGATGCACCTGTTATGACTATTGGTAGTGAGAATATGCCAGCTATTCCGTTAAATTCGACTTTAGAGCAGACTATGATTCCTTCTACAGAGAAAGTAAAAGCTAAAATAGAAGTATTACTAAATTATTAAACATAAAAAAGCCTATCCAAAGGATAGGCTTAATTCTTAAAAAGATTGTAAGATATATACTTATATAACTTTTACATTTACTGCGTTTAATCCTTTTTTTCCTTCGGTTAAATCGAATTCTACATTGTCTCCTTCTCTAATCTCATCGACTAAACCAGAAATGTGTACAAAATGCTCTTTTCCGTTTCCTTCTTCTGTTATGAATCCAAAACCTTTAGAGTCATTAAAAAATTTTACTGTACCAGTACTCATAATATAATATATTTAATTAAGATGCAAAGGTAATTTAATTAGTTGAATATCAATTATTTTGACTCAATTATTTTGCTTAGTTATAATTATTGTTAACTACCTAGCTGCTAGTCATTAATAGAAAAGAGTTTTCAATTATATTTTATATTCCGATAATGGTTTCGTAAATTTCTCCGGATCTGCAGCTAAATGATAACGAGGATCATCTATAGCTTCAATAATAACCTCTTCGAACTTTGGGCTTGCTTTACGTAAAAGTATTTTGCAATCCTCGCTTAGATGCTTCAACTTTATTGACTTTCCTTCAGCCTCATACTTTTCAACTAAATTAAAAATAGCTTCTAAAGCAGAGTGATCACTAACTCGAGATTCGACAAAGTCAATCTCTACATTTTGTGGGTCGTTTTTAGCATCGAATTTAGAGTTAAAATTCTGAATAGAACCAAAAAATAATGGTCCCCAAATTTCGTATGTTTTTGTGCCGTCTGGTTGAACGCGTTTTCGTGCTCTAATCATAGTTGCATTTTTCCATGCAAAAACCAAAGCAGAAATTATTACACCTGCAATTACAGCCACAGCTAAATCTTTCCATACTGTTATCGCAGAAACCGCAATTAAGACTATAGCATCTGATATGGGTATTTTTCTAATGATTCTAAAACTGGACCATGCGAAAGTTCCAATTACTACCATAAACATGACTCCGACTAAAGCTGCAATGGGAATTTGTTCTATTAGAGGTGCTCCAAATAATACAAAGCATAGTAGTGCTACAGCTGCAACAGCTCCAGATAATCGACCACGTCCTCCAGAATCTACATTAATAATAGATTGACCGATCATGGCGCAACCTCCCATACCACCAAAGAATCCGTTGAGTATATTTGCTCCTCCTTGTGCAATACATTCTCTGTTTCCGCTACCTCTGCTTTCAGTCATTTCGTCAATAAGATTCAAGGTCATTAAAGATTCAATTAATCCAATAGCTGCTAATATAAACGCGGTTGGTATAATTACATTTAAAAAATGACCATCTAGTGTATTAAATAAACCAAATATTTGATCTTGAAATGTTGGTAGACCACCTTGTAAACCTTCTCCACCACCATCTCTTATAAAAGAACCAACTGTACTTACATCTAACTTTCCGAAGATTGTTATTGCGGCTACGACAATTATGGCTAACAATGCAGCAGGAACCTTTTTTGTTAGCTTGGGTAAGCCATACATAATACCCATTGTTAATGCTATTAAACCAAGCATAGTATATAATGCAGCACCTGTCATAAAGACTTTTTCACCATCTATGGTTTCTTTAAATAAGCCTAATTGAGATAAGAAAATAACTATAGCTAATCCATTAACAAATCCCATCATCACTGGATGCGGAATCAAACGTACAAATTTTCCTAATTTGAAAATACCAGCTAAAATTTGAATACCACCAACAAGGAGCAAAGTGATAAATAACCATTGTAAACCTAAATTGTCAATAGGCGTGTCTAAGGCTAAACCTACGTCATTTCCTTTTTTAATAAGATGTACCATAACAACAGCCATTGCTCCTGTTGCACCCGATATCATTCCTGGTCGTCCTCCAAATAGAGCAGTTACAATTCCCATCATAAAAGCTCCGTATAATCCAACTAAAGGATCGACACCTGCAACGAATGCAAATGCAACAGCTTCTGGTACTAATGCTAGTGCCACCGTTAATCCTGAAAGAATATCATTCTTTGGATTTTGTGTAAAGTTCTTTCTAGTCGTTTGACCTAATATCATAACATATATCTTTGAAAGTCGGCAAATATATGATATTTAGATTTAAGGTCTAAATGCTACGTGGAAACGAAAAAAGCACCAAATGATTGGTGCTTTTGAATTTTTAAGAAGGTATTGTTATTCAGTTTCTGGAGGAAATTGCTCCATAGTTTTAGCTACAAATTCTTTTATTCGCGCTTCTTTCTTATCAATGTTTTTAGTCACAAGATATCCAGTTCCAGAACCTTGCCAAACTAATTCTTTTTTGCCAGCATCTATAAAATCGACAAAAAGCATGCCTTCTGTCTGGGTAGAAACCTGGCTACCACCAGCTCCCCAACCTAAGCCTGGTCCCCAGCCCCAACCCCATCGGTTGAAACCTCCCCAGCCCCAAGCGCCAACTCCCCAAGAATTGTTGTAAATGTCAACACGTTGGTTAGACTTGGTAAAAATACTTACCAGCATATCTGGGTTTTCGGATTTTGTCATGCCCTTAGCCATTAACTCGGCTTCAATGGCTCTTAGGATTCTGCGTTTATCAATATCATTGATTTCTGCTTTATCAATACCAGGTTTAAAAAATGCAAAGGTCTTATATTGCTCAAAATTTGCCTCTCTATCATAGTCAGCTGCAACTTTCACAGAACTACAAGAAGATAGAAGCATGGCAAATACCAAAATCGGTGTAAATTTTAATAGTTTCTTCATATCGCTTTAATTTAATTATTTATAATAAATTGTCATCAACTAGATTAGGTAAGGTTATAATTAAATTGGGTTCAATAGCCATGGCTCTCTTTATAGCGAAAATTGCGCCTTCGTTTCTTGCCCAACTGCGTCTAGAAATGCCATTATTGACGTCCCAAAATAACATCTGTTTTAATCGTCTGGATGCTGCTTTACTACCATCAAGAACCATACCAAAACCGCCATTAATAACTTCTCCCCAGCCAACACCGCCACCATTATGAATGCTTACCCAAGTTGCGCCTCTAAAACTATCACCAATAACATTATGAATTGCCATATCTGCTGTAAAACGAGACCCATCATAGATATTGCTTGTTTCTCTGTATGGAGAATCTGTTCCTGATACGTCGTGATGGTCTCTTCCGAGAATAACTTCCTCAATTTCTTTATTGGCTATAGCTTTATTAAATGCTTCAGCAATTTTCATACGTCCTTCAGCATCAGCATATAATATTCTGGCTTGGGAGCCTACAACTAGTTTGTTCTTTTGCGCACCTTTAATCCATTGAATATTGTCAGCCATTTGTTGCTGAATTTCCTTAGGTGAATGTCTCATAATCTTTTCTAAAACATTACAGGCTATTTGATCTGTCTTTGCTAAATCTTCAGGCTTCCCTGAAGCGCAAACCCATCGGAATGGCCCGAATCCATAATCAAAACACATAGGTCCCATAATATCTTGTACATAACTTGGGTATTTAAACTCGCGACCAATAGTTGGATTTTCAGACATTATATCTGCACCTGCTCGAGAGGCTTCCAATAAAAATGCATTACCATAATCGAAGAAATAGGTACCTATTGCTGTGTGCTTATTAATGGCTCTTGCATGTCGTCGCAACGTTTGTTGAACTTTTTCTTTGAACAATTCAGGATGGTTTGCCATCATTTCATTTGCGGCTTCAAATGACAAGTCTGCAGGATAATAACCTCCAGCCCAAGGGTTGTGGAGTGACGTTTGATCACTTCCTAAATCGACATGAATGTTGGCTTCATCAAATTTTTCCCAGACATCAACAATGTTTCCTAAATAGGCAATTGAAATTGTTTCTTTATTCGCTTTAGCTTTTTCAACACGAGTAACTAATTCATTTAAGTCCGTAATTTTTTCATCTATCCAACCCTGGTCTAGTCTTACTTGCGTTATTTTAGGATTTACTTCTGCGCAAACTGTAATGCAACCAGCAATATTACCAGCTTTTGGTTGTGCGCCAGACATGCCTCCTAATCCAGAGGTTACAAATAGATTTCCTTTTGGTTCTTTACCAATTTTTCTAAATGCATTTAAAACTGTAATCGTAGTTCCGTGCACAATACCTTGCGGTCCAATGTACATATAGCTACCTGCAGTCATTTGACCATATTGAGTTACACCTAACGCATTAAATTTTTCCCAATCATCTGGTTTAGAATAATTAGGAATCATCATACCATTTGTAACAACAACTCTTGGAGCTTCATTATGTGAAGGGAATAATCCCATCGGATGACCAGAATACATTACAAGCGTTTGCTCGTTATTCATTTCAGCCAAATATTTCATTGTTAATCTGTATTGCGCCCAATTAGAGAATACAGCGCCATTTCCGCCATAAGTAATCAACTCATGCGGATGTTGCGCTACAGCGTTGTCTAAATTATTCTGAATCATTAGCATAATAGCAGCAGCTTGCTTAGATTTTGCAGGATATTCAGAAATTGGTCGAGCATACATTTTATAGTCTGGTCTTAAACGATACATGTAAATACGACCGTAAGTTTTCAATTCATTCCTAAACTCGGATAATAATTCTTTGTGATATTTTTTATCGAAATAGCGCAAAGCATTTCTTAGCGCTAACTTTTGCTCTTCAGCAGATAGTATTGCTTTTCTTTTTGGAGCATGATTTATGGATGCGTCATAGGGTTTTGGTTGAGGTAAAATAATCGGAATACCTTCTAATATTTGATCTTTAAATGTCAATGTTGTTGCTTGCATTACTTTTTTTTTAAAGTATTGTCGCTTGCCCTGAGCGCAACTGAAGGGCTAAATCCATAAGGGCAATGTCTGCATCCACTCTCGCAACAATACCCACGTTTTAGATGATATTGCTCTGTGAAACAGCGATAGCCTTCTGGTGTTAAGTAGTAATCACCATCTTCTATTGGTACATAGTTCTTCATAATTGATACTAATAAACTTCAAAATGATGGGTTAAATTAGTTCATTCACATCATTTCTATTACTTAAATAGGTGTTGATGATGTGCTTCACAGTTCTATTTCCTTCAGGTTTTAATATAAAATTGAACCTTAGCTATTACGATGCTAATATTTTCTATCTTGTCTCAAGAAAAGATAATTTAAATTTACCAACAATAATTTTAAAATTCATTTGCTATACCAAAGATAATGTAAATTGGTTTGATTTTTGAATTGAATAAGACATGATATTAATTTCAAAATATATCGTTCCAAGAGGTTATGTTGGAATCACTATTTTTCCATTTATGTTTCTAAAATATAGAGATTTAAAAGGAAACACTGTGCTTGTAAATCATGAAAAAATTCACTTAAGACAACAAATTGAATTATTAATTATTCCGTTTTTTATCATTTATAGTCTTGAATTTCTAGTGAGATTAATACAATATAAAAAATGGAATGTAGCCTACAGAAATATTTCTTTTGAGCGTGAAGCTTACGCAAAAGAAAAAGACCTAAACTATTTAAAGTCTAGGCCATTTCTTAATTTTATAAACTTTATTAGAAAATAATTTTTGCTATTTTTTGTTGGCCATCTGGTAACTTTATTTTTAAAAATAAAGTAGTTTGTCTTGGTTCTAAAGCAGCTATAATAAAACGATTTTCATTAACTGACGTGTTAGAAAACAGTTGTCTTCCTAAGATGTCATAAACTTCTATAGATTGAATCGTTTCAAAATCCGATTTTACAACTAATTTTTCATTTTCTTCAAATACTTTAATTCCGTTTAAAGGATTAAAATATTCAACGCCTAATTGATTACTTGTGTATTTTAGGATGAATCTGTCATTGACAACACCAACTTCACTATTAAAAACATAAGGTGCATTGGTAAGATCATGGGTTATACCAGTAACTAAATCTTCGATGAAGATGTTTTGATCGGTATCGTTAAATAATCCTTCGAGTGTGTTTATGGCTATAGTTTGTATACCAGCTTCTGTTATATTTATTCCAATAGGAACTTGGTCTGTAATGACGAAAGGTAATTGACGACCCTGAATAATATAAGTGGCATCATCTATCATAGAATATAGGTTCAATCCATTGCCTTTTGTGTTAATCGCATCAAACATTCTATCTTCTTCATTTGTTGCTCCTTCTGCATATGCAATGAGAGTAGTATTTGTTAGACCAGAAGGACTTATATAATCTAACCAAATTCTATTTATAATTTCAGAATCTTCATCATTAGTATTAGAACTTCTGTAGAATTGATTGTTGGCATAAGCACTACTTCGCATATCGTTGTTAAAACTTAGAGTTTCGTTAGTTGAAGCGGTATCATTCATTAACACGAAGAAACCCTGTCCTGCTCCAATATTTCCATTGAAACCAGTTGGCATAGAAGTACCACTAGAATTGTAAGTAATATAATCAGCTACGTTGTAGTTATATGCATAGTCATTATAAAAAGGATCACTATTACTTGTGCCGATGTCTGTACCATGAGTCCATAAATAAACTGCTCCTGTAATATTACTATTCGTAGGTAATCCTAAAAATGCTATAGCATTAATTGCGGAAGGATATGGATTACCAATAAGATTCCAATTGTCATCATCACTAGTAATGTTAAGAATGTCACCTCCAGATACTGGTTGGTAAGTATATCCTATACCCGTATATGTACCTCTTTCAATAGGTTGTAATATAGTACCGTTATTAGGTATACCATCAAACAGTGTGCTAAATGGCATTGGTGTTGTTGGATGACCGTTAGGACCTCTTACAATATAACCTTTTCCTATATCCATTGCTCCAGTGTTGGTATTTAGCCAATCTCCAAAATCTAATGGACCTGGCGGACCAGGTGGTCTTACCACAGTAGGCTGCCACTCATATTTGTAACCATTTGGAGTGCCTGGTGAAATAGTTTCAATATTAAATGTTGTTACAGGAGATGACCAATAAACATAATCATTTCGTCTAATATTGGTTGTTCTGGCCATCGTAAATGCTCCATCAACTGTATTCGCTATGTCATCTACTTGTATCAAACTTGCGCTATTTTCTAAATTATAGGTGCCTCCAGTTTCAATATCTATATAATTTACAATAGTTAATGATGAGTTAGACTGTTGTGTTAATAAACCTCCATTTGCAATGGTTAGATTTAACCCATCACCATTTGATATTCCTGACACGATTGGATTATTAACGGTATTAGGAATATAGATGCAATTATCTGAAGTTGGGATACCATTTGGAGACCAATTTGTAGCATTGTCCCAATTTGAATTGGCTGACCCATTCCAGATCTTACTGTTATTGGTTATAGCTATATCTTTATTTATGATACATCCGTTAGATAGTGTGGCATTTGCTGTAAACGTAAAAGCGCTCATACCTAATTGTGCTAGTGTTGGCTTTACAAAAACAGAAGCTGTAGGTGTGCCAGCGACGTAAGGGATTGTTGCCGCCGCATCTTGGTAGGCATCAACAGAGCCAGTCCATGTAAATGATGGGTTGAGCGGTCTCGATCCAAATACCTCAACATTATCTATCGCTACACCATCATTCCAACCTGAGATATAATCTATGGTTATTCTAAGACCAGGTTCGTTAATAAAGGCTGTTAAATCAATAGTTATATTTTCAAAATCTGTACCTATGCCCACATCATAATCTATAGTAGTTTCAAGAAAATAATTTGCGCCTCCATCTGTGGATACATAAATTTCAATATCATCGGGATTCGATGTGGCTGAGTACTTTGAAAAATACATATCAAAGCTTAACGTTAAATCTGTAAAAGTTGATGAATCTAATAAAGGCGATTCTAAATAAGTCCAAACAATTCCAGAGGAAGGATTTATATCTGAAGTAGCCATGACAAATTGATTTGCACCAAAACCAGAAGAAATTGCAGGATACCAAACCTGTTGATTAGGTACAAACGTGCTGGTTCTGTTCTGCCACTCGGTTAACGCATCTTCAGCTGGTGTATTAAATGGAATATTTACCACTTCAAACATTCCGGTTCCTCCACTCTCAAAATCTTCGTCAATTAAATAAGCTATCTCGGTACTACCTGTTGCTGCAATTTCAATGATGTCGTCTCTACCACAAATAATAGGTGTTGCAGGAGTTAATGTAAGTTCTGTAACAGGATTCAATGTTGCTATTACTGGGATTCTTTTTAGAGATTCACAAGATCCATCTGTTGCAGTAACCCAATATGTTGTTGTCGTTGCTATTACTGGCGTAAAAGATGCCGATGTGGCTATTGGTGTGCCACCAGTTTCATTTGTGTACCAATTAAAATCGGTCGTAGATGCGTTTCCCGTTACAGATAATGTTGCAGTACCTGGTCCGCATGTACTACCATCAGTAATGCTAGTAATTTGGGCAGCGCAACTTTCTACTACAGTAAAAAGATAGTCTTCTGCTTCGCCATAATCTGTATAATCATTATTTTGACCTGGGAAGTCGAAGGAAAGGAAAGGTTCACAGGCCGTAAAATCATAAGATCCAAGTTCTGTTCCGAATCTATTATTATAAGCGTTGTTCAATCTGATTCTAATTCTATAATCTCCAATAGGTTGATTTGCTTGTATTACAAAGCCAAACGTAGTTGTTGCTGTAAGTACATCTCCTGAATCATAGACTAATTCCGTAGTATTGTTAAACGTACCATCATTATCCCAATCAATCCAAGCTTTGTACCGTCCTCTTGCTAAGTTGGAGCCTACATAAACATTTACACCTTGTCCCTGAGCCTGAATGCTATTTGCTACTGAGCCTGTAAAATCTTGAAATCCAGAAGGAGCAGCTGAAAAGCCATTGGTTAGGTTATCGACATCGTTTAAAGTGCCTAAAAATTGAACATCTTCAATATATAGATTATCAGGTGAATTCTGAGTTAAAGGTGTGCAATAACTAGAGTTAGTCGTAGTTGAACTGCCAGATAATGGTGACGTAGAATTATAAATAGGACCACCAGAGCATAATGTATTATTATAAGAATACACATAAATGTAATACGTTGTATTGGCTATTAATCCAGCTGCTGTAAAGTTAGTATTTGCATCAATATCAACTACGGTTGCTGTACCTATTGTATCACCCATATTATAAGTCACTCCATCTATTGGAGTCGGTCCTACAGGGTTGGTACTCACTACTACCAAATAATTATCAGGAGCAGGTACAGCAGCATTAAAAGTTCCGAGTATTGAATTATTTGTCGGTGTTAAGTTTAAAACTGTAGGCTGATTAGGTGTAACACAAGGTGAAATAAGAGTTCCTTGTAGGTCTATATCATCAATAATGAACCCTGGGAATCCGCCAATGGAACTATCATTATTCCAGCCAAAACCTAGATAAAAAACTTGTCCGTCTAAGACAGATAAATCTAGATTTGTTACATTTTGTACCGTGTTTTGACCTTCATAGGTGCCTGGAAGTGTTGACCAGTTGAGCGCATCAAAGGAATAAATTACAGTTCCATAATCGAAACCTGTTTCTCCTTCGCAAATCCAGTTAAAATCTAAAGTTAAATTTGAATAATTAGTAGCATCTATTGTAGTAGTATTATACACAAGCGTTGCCGCAACTCTGGTTTCTCTATATTCTGGTATAATTCCCGCAGCGACAGGGTTATTAATACTAACAGCCATAGAATAATCTCCAGAGATTATATCGCAACGCGTATCATCAAATATCCAAAAATAGTTATTATTTGTAGGTGGTGTAGTAGCAAACTGCCCAGCTTCCCATCCCAAATATGCAGGATTGGTTAAATTCTCAGCGCCTGTTGCAGTCTCAAAATCCTCAGTAAAAATTGTAACTTGAGCATTTAATTGAAAACTTAAAAAAATAATAACTACAGATAAAAGGAGGGACTTTTTAATCATATCTTCGAATTTTAATGTAATAGCTAGTGGTGGTGGTTGCTTTGATTGTTAGAGAAAAAATATTCCCCAATATTTTTAGTCAAATTAAACAATATCAGTTATTTAGTTTGGGAAAATTCTGTAAATTCGATAAAGTGTTAAGTTCTATGGATGAAATTTTACATTCTGATTATAAGTTAGTTATCCGCCGTGAAGATTTAATACATCCTTTTATATCTGGAAATAAGTTTAGGAAGCTCAAATACAACTTATTAGAAGCTAAAAGACTACAAAAGAACACCTTACTGACTTTTGGCGGAGCTTTTTCTAATCATATTGCTGCATTAGCCTATGCAGGCAAGGAAAATGGTTTTAAAACCATTGGAATTATAAGAGGTGAGGAGTTAGCAGCTAAAATCGCATCAAACCCAACTTTAAAATTTGCTCAATCTTTTGGTATGCAATTTCTATTTGTTTCAAGAACCGATTACAAATTAAAGACCAGCTCAAAATTTATAGAAACGCTTAAAGCTAAATTTGGTGATTTTTATTTAATCCCAGAAGGTGGTACAAATGCTTTAGCGGTTAAAGGTTGTGAAGAAATTTTGAGCTCAAATGATGATGAGTATGATTATATCTGCTGTTGTGTAGGTACAGGAGGTACAATTTCTGGATTAATAAATGCTTCAAAAGCACATCAAAAAATATTAGGTTTTCCTGCGTTAAAAGGTGATTTTTTACAACAAGATATTCGTAAATTTGCAAACAAAACCAATTGGAAACTAATTACAGACTACCATTTTGGTGGGTATGGAAAAATAAATACCGAATTGGTTTCGTTTATTAACAAATTTAAAAGCGATTACAATATTCCATTAGACCCAATTTATACAGGTAAAATGATGTTTGGTATTTTTGATCTCATGGAAAAAGGGTTTTTTCTGAAGCATTCAAAAATATTAATTATTCATACAGGCGGTTTGCAAGGTATTGCGGGAATGAATCTGAAATTGAAACGTAAAAATTTACCATTACTAAGTACATGAAAATAACATATAGATATACAGTTTTAATCCTTATGGCTTTTGTATTTAGTTGCGGACCCAAAAAAGGAATTATTACAAAGAAAAAAAAGGATAAAACTAAAACAGAAACTGCTGTAGTTAAAGAAACAAAGTCTTCAGAAAATGAAAATGAAGCGGTTGAAATAGAGACCGTAAAAACACCTTCTTCAGCAGAAGATTATATTAATCAATACGCCGTTATTGCTAAAGCAGAAATGCTGAGATCTAAAATTCCGGCTAGTATAACCTTAGCCCAAGGAATTTTGGAGTCTGCTTCTGGTCGTGGGCGATTAGCGGTAGAAGCTAATAATCATTTTGGCATAAAATGTCATGGTTGGAGCGGTGCCAAAATTTATCACGACGATGATTTGAAACAAGAATGTTTTAGAAAATATAAACAAGTAAATTTATCTTATCACGATCATTCTGAATTCTTAAGAGGTCGTAAGCGGTATTCAAATCTCTTCAAATTAAAAATAGACGATTATAAAGGTTGGGCAAAAGGGTTGAGAGCTGCGGGCTATGCAACAGATAGAAAATATCCCGAAAAACTTATTGGTTTAATTGAGCGTTATAAACTATACCAGTATGATGAAGCAGTTTTAAAAGGTGAACCAGAAAGAGTTAGAGTTAATAGTGGTGTATTAAAATATATTATTCTTAGAGGAGATACATTATATTCTATTTCTAAGCGCCACAATACCACAGTTGAAGCAATTAAAAATTTAAATAATTTAGATTCTAATGACCTGACCATAGGTGAAGAACTACTTATTCCTAATTAATTTATGTTATACCAAAGAAGTAGTGCTTTGTTCATTGAAGCGCAAAAAGTAATACCAGGAGGTGTAAATTCACCTGTACGAGCATTTAAGGCTGTTGGTGGAACTCCAATTTTCGCAAAATCTGCAAAAGGCGCCTATGTCTATGATGAAGATGGCAATCGCTTTATCGATTACATAAATTCTTGGGGACCAATGTTACTTGGTCACGCATTCCCGCCTGTTGTAGAAGCCGTTATTGAAAAAACCAAGATAGGAACTTCCTTTGGTATGCCAACGGCTTTAGAGACTGAAATAGCGGAGTTAGCTGTTTCTATGGTCCCAAATATCGATAAAATTCGTTTTGTTAATTCTGGTACAGAAGCTTGTATGAGCGCAATTAGGTTAGCACGAGGTTATACTAAAAAAGATAAAATTATAAAGTTTGCGGGTTGTTATCATGGTCATAGCGATTCGTTTTTAATAGCTGCAGGAAGTGGTGCTATTACGTTTGGTACACCTAACAGTCCAGGTGTTACCAAAGGGACTGCAAAAGATACATTGCTTGCTAATTACAATGACATTAAAGATGTGCAGAAATTAGTTAGTGCTAATACAAATGAAATTGCAGCTATTATTGTTGAGCCTGTGGCCGGAAATATGGGTTGTATTCCTCCAGTAGATGGTTTTCTTGAAGGCTTAAGAACTGTATGTAACGAAAATGATATCCTATTAATTTTTGATGAGGTAATGACTGGCTTTAGATTAGCTAAGGGTGGAGTTCAAGAATTGAAAGGAGTCAATGCAGATATTGTTTGTTTTGGTAAGGTTGTAGGAGGTGGTTTGCCTGTAGGTGCGTTTGCTGCCAGAAACGAAATAATGAACCATTTGGCACCTTTAGGTCCAGTTTACCAAGCTGGTACTCTAAGCGGAAATCCCTTGGCAATGGCTGGTGGTTTAGCCATGTTAAAAGCCATAAACAAGGATAAAGGTTTGATGAATCGTTTAGATGAGAAAACCAAATATCTTCATAATGGTATTGCGGATGCTTTAAATAAAAATGATATTATACATACCATTAATAGAGTGGGTTCAATGATTTCTGTTCATTTTGCTGAAGAAGCCGTTGTGGATTTTAAAACTGCTGCTAAAGGTAATAATGAAACCTTTAAAAAATTCTTTCATGGTATGCTAAGCAAAGGTATTTACATCGCTCCAAGCGCATTTGAAACTTGGTTTATCACTGATGCGTTGACCTACCAAGATTTAAATGAGACGATTGCAGCTATAGAAGAGATTGCAAAAGATTTGTAAAAAAAACTTATTTCACCATGAAATCTAATTTTTTTTCATCATAATTTTCTGGTTCGGTTTTCTATTTTTTCGAACCGTTTGTTCGTAAATCTCGTATTGTTTTGCATTAAGAATAGCTTTTAATTTACTATTTATAGCATTCATCTCTACTTCGCGTTGCTTCATAACTTCTTTTTTGCTCTCCGCTCTACTCATTTTTTTCTCAGAAGTTATCATTTCTTTTCTTCTAATATTATTTTTTTGGCCTTTCTCTGTGTGTTCTAATAGTACAGCATAAACTTTCTTTTGTTGATCTTCCGATAAATCTAATTGCTTTGTTAGTTTTGCGGTTTTAACTGTGGCAATATCTTCAGGGGATTGATTTTTTAGTGCATTAATTCGCTCTTTTTTTGTAGGTGATTTTTTTATTTTCTCGTTCTGTGCAGTCGCGTTTAGTGTAAAAAGAGCGATGGCAACTAGTAGTAAATTTTTCATTATAAATGTTTTAATATTCTTGAAGACAATTAGTTGTCTGCTATAAAATTAAGGATTTTTAAAATATGATTGACGATTTAACAACAATTTATACATGATTTATGACGATTCTATGAGTCTCAGTGTGGTATTGTACAGTTTATTATCTTCAATTTTATTTTTCAACCAAGCATAAAAACTAATAACAAAGATGTCCTCTTCTTCTGCTTTTGTCCATAGAAATGCCAACTCAATTTTATTTTTAAATTCGTCGGTAAAAACGTTTTTTGGTTTTTTGTAATACTGTTCTGCGAAGCCTAAAAATTTAAGAATACGCTCTTGTCCAATTTTTTTAAGATAGGTTGTGTAGCTACGTTTAAAACTTTTTAATCTGGAGTAAAATAAATTATCATCTTGTAGTTCTATGTAAAGTAATAATTCCGCGACATTTTTTTTAATCACCCAATCTATGCCTGCTTTTTCAGTATACCATTGGTCTGTATGATAAAATTTTGATATAATTGATTTGGCTTTATTAAAATCGTCTTTTTGAAAGTAAAACATTAAGAGTGACAGATGCAGATCTAGTAGTGCTTCTAAATCGTTATTCTTCTTATCTAAAATAGCTTCAATATGATGTATAGCTTTGTCTTGTTGTCCCATATAATTGAGATTTAACGCTTTTAACAACGTTTTCTTTAAGATGAATTCTTTCTGATACGCACCCTTTTTAAACTGCATGAGTTCATTCATTTCATATAGATACTCTAGAGATGCTTTAAATTTTTTATTTCTAAAAAGGGTGTTTGCTATGATATAAACAATTTGAATTTGATAATACAATTGCTTTTCAGTTTCTTTTTTGCTCTTCAATATGTCGTAACTCTTCATTACAAAACTTTCAATCTGAAAGTATTTGGTGGTTACTAAGGCCGAAATATTTGCAATCGCCAAAATTTGATACAAGGATTTAAATGAAAGTGATTCATTGAGTTTAATATGAGACGCTTTGAGAATTTGATTAAGTTCAGTTTCAAAATCTATGACTTTGCCTTCGTAATTAATAGAATTTAAAAGCGTTTTCAACTTTGCGTAAACCAAATTTAATTGATCTTCTAACTGGTGCTTTTTTTGATTTTCGTTCTGTTTTAGTATTAACTTTTCTAAATCTGCCTTCGGGTAATTTGGCGCATATTGAATTTTAGTATGGTAGATTTCATTTAGAATCGGGAAAAGTAAATGTTCTTCCGCCAAGCCTTCTGCTTTATCTAAAATTTTATAAGCGATAGCATAATTTTTTTGCATTAAATACGTGCGTGATGCTAAGATATATTTAATAATCTGCATGTCTATAGAATTTTCATCTTCCAGATTTTTATTCGCCGTAAAATCTATCAACGATTGAAATAACCGTTTTCTAAGTGCATGGTATGCATTGGTTTTTTCGGTTTTGTAGAGTTGCTTACAAATGGTTTTAGAATCACCTTTAGACTTAGCTAATAACTTAAATAATTGAATGTTCTTAGTGTCTGTTCTTTTGTTCTTTTGATGTAAGTACATCACAAACTTCTGTTGCTCTTCAAAATTTAAAGTGTCAATTATAGATTTTATGTCTATCATTTAATCGTCAGTATTATTTAATATAAGTTAATAAATATAATAATTGTGTTATAAAGTATATAAATTATATCGTCATTATTTTACGAAATCTAGTTTTTATTAGAATTGTTTTAGCCGCAGATTTGTACGGTAATCATCAAAACAATTATTATGAATTTTAAATTAAAAACTAAGACAAAGGGCTTTTTAAAATTTTCAGTATTTGCAGTTAGTATGGGTCTAATAGCAATGTATTCAACTTCTATTTCCAACTATTTAATAGATTCTTATAATCATCAATTAGAGTTTTTATTAAGCAATATGAGTAAAGCTTCAAACCCATTTAGGTTTTAGTATGAAATTAAAAAATCTAAATATCGCGTTCTTTATTACAACAGGTATTTCAATTTTTGTATTTATCTATCTGGTTTTTTTAGGCTATGATGACATAAAAACGGCAAAGGATGTTCTAAAAATTGTTGCTTCTATTGTGTTTCCGTTACCATTATTGTTTTTTGTTCGGTTTATTGTTATTGAACATTTTTTACCAGAAAACACAGATGAGTATAAAGCGAAAAACCAAAGACCTGCCATAGCACTTCTAGTTGCATCCATAGTAGGCATACTGTTATTGCTACAGTTTATGGAATTTATAACTCAAAAAAAGCTAGAAGACGCTTTAGTGATTGCGCATCTTATAAATTCTACAACGATTAGTTCTTATGTGCTCAATTATCTTTTATATAACAATTTAAAAGCCAACGGTATATTAAGTGGAGTACTTATGGCTTTGGCATTACATATTTTCTTTTTATCTGCTTAAAAACAAAAATCATCAAAGTTTAATCATCAAAAATTAAAATTATGAATACTATTAAAACACCAAAAGTTAAGACCAATTCTGGGAAAAGAGAATTACTGTTTACGTTTCAAACAATAATAGTTGCTGGTTTATTAGCCTTTATGGCCATAGCATTTTTCTTTTATAACGACCTGTCTGTTGTAAAAGGAATTAAAGTTGTATTTGCACCATTTCTATCCGTTGTACCATTGCTGTTTGTACTCTCTATATTAAGAGATTTACGCAAAGGTTTCATTGAAGGTAATTATACAAAAAAGGAAGTTCTGAAGTTTGTATTAGTTACTGTTGCGATTACCGCAGCTTTTACAGGTATTACATTATTACTGTCTAAAATTGATGCTTTGGAAATACTTTTAGCCGGAATTATAGCCATACTAAGTACCGTATTTTTTCTTCGAAGTAAGATTAAAGATATTCTCGGAATGTCTATCGTTACAGGTATAGCAGAAGGTATTATAGTTTATATGATTTTTTTGTTTTGATGATTGGTTAACGGGTTGTTAACCCAAAATCTCCTCACGCTTTTTAGCGTGATGAGGTTTTAAATTAATTATTAAAATCTAAGAATTATGAAATCAAAACTGAATAACAATATAGCAGAGCTGCTAGAGCATAATGTAATATCCCAAGAGGTTGCCCATCGGATTACCGAATATTATCAAACTAAAGCGACTAGTAAATCTAAACCTTTATTCACAATATTTGGCATATTTGGTGGCGCTTTAGTTGGTTTGGGACTCATACTAATTCTAGCGCATAATTGGGATGCCTTTTCGAGATCAATAAAAACCCTATTTGCGTTTTTACCTTTACTCAGTGGTCAGATTATTTCAGGATATGCAATTCTGAAAAAGAAAAGCAGCGCATGGAAAGAATCATCTGGTACGTTTCTATTTTTTGCCATTGGTGCAGCAATTGCACTTGTGAGCCAGATTTATAATATTCCAGGCGATTTAAGTGGTTTTTTATGCATTTGGATTGTACTTGGACTTCCTTTAATATATGGACTCAATTCTAAAGCAGTAGCTATGCTAGTTATTGGTTTTGCTACGTATTATGCATGTGAATTGGGTTACGGCTTTAATTTTACAGATAAAACACCTTGGTTATACCTCGTTATGCTATTAGCCACAATTCCATTTTATTTAAAAGAATTAAAGCGTGCAAAAAGTGCCAATACCACTGCAATTTTCAATATGTTATTTCCGCTTAGTTTAATTATTACGCTAGGATCATTTGTAAATTCTAACTGGTCATTAGGATTTTTGATGTATGCTATGCTGTTTGGAGTTCTCTATAATTTAGGAAAGACATCTTTTTTTAAGGGGCTTCAACTTAGACAGAATAGTTTTGTGCTATTAGGTTCTTTAGGTACAGTGATTTTATTTGTAATACTAAGTTTTAATGATATATGGTATGAAATTCAGAGAAAAATAATTCATCTTAATTCTCAAGAAGGAATTATAGTTACTGTATTATTTCTAATTGCATTAGCCTTATTCATCTATTCTAAAAGATCTAGCGAAAAATCGAAATTCAATTTATTTCAGTATGGTTTTATGCTATTCGCAATTGTCTTTATGATAGGTGCAGAGCATGCAGCACTAGCAACCATTCTATCCAATCTTATACTATTGATATTGGGAGTGTTTGCCGTTAAAATTGGTGCAGATACATTCAGATTTAGTGTGCTTAACTACGGTCTTTTAATTATTTCGGTAACCATTATCTGTCGCTTTTTTGATACTAATATGAGCTTTGTTTTAAGAGGTATTTTATTTGTATTAGTTGGGTTAGGATTTTTCTTAAGCAATTACATTATGCTAAAAAAACAGAAAGCAAAACACATTAAAACTTTAAATTAACCAAGATGAAGACACTACATGTATTTCTAATATTTATAGCCATTGTACTTATACAATTATTTGTGCCAGCTAAAATGATTTTTGATAGGGAAGCCATTTTAGAATCAGGGACAGTTTATAAATTTAAAACACGTCCTGTTGATCCATCAGATCCTTTTAGAGGCAAGTATGTGATATTGAATTATGAGTTAAACACAGCTCAAACCCAAGATTCTACTTTTAAGCGAAACCAGAACGTTTTATTATATCTTAAAAAAGACAGTTTAGGTTATGCTGAAGCACACAGCTTAAGTAAACATGAAAACGAAACTGGAAAGGATTTCATAGAAGTTAACGTAAATAGTTATAATAAGAGTACAAACATGGTTCGATTCAATTTACCGTTCAATCGTTATTATATGGAAGAATTTAAAGCCAAACCAGCAGAAGATATATATAGAAAATATAATAGACAAAACGATTCTATATTTCAAACTTACGCACTAGTTGCGATAAAAGATGGAAAAGCGGTTTTAAAAGATGTTTACATAAATGATAAATCAATTCATCATTATATTAAAAAAGAGGCTAATCAATAATTCGTATCTTGTGTAATTAACACCACCTTATGACCTATTGGGTTTCAACTATAGTATTAATATTAGGCATTTATAGTGCTATTAGTATAGCATTATATTATCTGCAAGATTACATGCTCTTTAAACCAGAAAAGTTACCACAAGATTTTCAGTTCGATTATGAGAACCAAGAAACGCAAGAATACAATCTAGAAACTAGAGACGGAGCGGTAATTAATGGTTTGCGGTTTTTTCCTAAAGGAGAAAGTAAAGGTGTGGTGTTATATCTAAAAGGGAATTCTAAAAGCATTAAAGGTTGGGGAAAGTTTGCTGTAGATTTTACGAGACATGGCTATAATGTGCTTATGGTAGATTATCGTGGTTTTGGTAAGAGCACAGGAAAGCGTTCACAAAAAGCCATAAAACGCGATTTGCAACTCGTATATAATGAGATAAAAAAATTAACGACAGAAGATAGAATTATACTCTATGGTCGTTCTTTAGGCTCTGGTTTTGCGGCAAAATTAGCCTCTATGAATCATCCTAAAATGCTAATTCTAGATGCACCATATTATAGCTTAACCAAAGTGACTGCACGTTATGCACCTTTTATGCCGTTGTCTTTATTACTAAAGTATCCGCTGCCAACATATAAGTGGTTAAGGTATGTAAAATGCCCAATTCATATTATTCATGGTACAAGCGATAAATTGATTCCGTATAAAACCAGTGTGAAGTTGGCGCAAATTCAGCCTAAATTAACCAAATTACATTCGGTTTTAGGTGGTGGACATAAGAATTTAAATAACTTTGAAGCGTACCATGAGATGCTAGATGAAATTCTCAATAGTCAACCCAAAACCATCGATTTAGAAACCACAAGTATTAATGTCATTCACTCATCAAAAAAAGCTAAAGAAAAGGCTTAAAAAGTTCGTTATTGTTCTTTTAAGTTTATACATTATGATAGGATCTGCACTTTATTTTTTTCAAGAAAAAATCTTGTTTTTACCAACAGTTTTAGAACAAGATTATCGATATCAATTCAATTCTAATTTTGAAGAACTATTTCTAAAACCAGAAGAAAATGCCACCATAAATGCACTTCATTTTAAAGTCGAAAACCCAAAGGGAGTCATTCTTTATTTTCATGGTAACGCAGGTGATTTGAGTCGTTGGGGAAAACTTACAGGCTATTTTGTTGAAAGACAATATGATGTACTAATAATGGATTATAGAACTTACGGGAAAAGTATCGGAAAGTTAAGTGAACAAGCTTTTTACACAGACGCGCAATTTTGTTACGACTATCTTTTAAAACAGTATTCTGAAAAAGAGATTACAGTCTATGGAAGGTCATTGGGTACAGGTATTGCATCTTATTTAGCTTCAGAAAACCAACCCAAACAATTAATTTTAGAAACACCATATCATAGCATTTTGGATGTCGCTAAAAGCCGATTCCCTATGTTCCCTATAAAAGTATTATTAAGGTATCATTTTCCGACGTTTAAGGTGCTGCCAAAAACGACATGTCCAATTACAATAATCCATGGAACAGATGATAATTTGGTACCTTATGCTTCAGGAAAGAAACTTTCGGAATTAGGTTTAGATAATTTAGATTTTATTACGGTTGAAGGCGCAGGTCATAATAACCTCATAGAATTTGAAGATTATCACAAGGTCATAAAATCTAAACTTCCTTAATGTGGGTTTTCACGCATTGATACGTGGACTTTACTCATTCTATATTTTAAATCTGTAATAGTCATTATACTTTCGGTTAAATCAAAAACGAAATATGATGAAAACAAAATCAAAAATTTTAGGTTCGGCAATAGCCATTGTAATGGTATCTGCTGCGGCACTGCATTTCAACAAGAGTGCAGAAAAAGAATTCTTAACGTCAACCAACGAAAAAGGTTGCGTGTTTATGACCACATTTGGCGAGCAATCTTCAGACGGTTATGCTAAATTTAAGCTAGAAGAAAACATTCAACCTGTTGTAGATGACGGTTTGGTTTGGTTGGCAAAAGCACAGTTGGAAAATGGAGGTTATGGAGCAGGTAGTCATAGCAGACAAGGTGAAATGAATCCACATGCCGTAAATGCAGATCCTGCCACTACGTCTATGGTTGCCATGGCAATTTTGCGTAGTGGTTCTACATTAAAAAAAGGCGAGTACAAAGAACAGCTTACAACTGCATTAGAGTTTTTATTAACTCAAGTGGAGAGTATTTCTAAAGAAGATCATTTCATTACTTCAGAAAGAGGAACACAAATTCAATCTAAACTCGGTGATAATATTGATGCGGTTTTAACTGCTCAATTTTTCTCTAATTTATTAAAAGAGAAATTAGATAATAAAACAAAAAAACGGGTTCAGAAATGCTTGGATATTTGTGTCGATAAAATCCAAAGCGCAACTGGCGAAGATGGAAAAATGAAAGGAGCAGGTTGGGCAGGTGTTTTACAATCTGGTTTAGCGACGAGCGCACTAGAATCTGCTGGTTCTGTTGGAGCAACTTTAGACGAAGTCGTAGTGACAGCACAGAAGCAATATTTAAAAGATAATTATGATGAAGAATCTAATGCTGTAAAAACAACAGATGGAGCAGGAATCATTTTATATTCCGTAAGTAATTCAGCCAGAGGTTCTGCTAAAGATGCCAGACGAGCAAAAGAACTAATTGCGAAGGCGAAAAAAGAAGGTAAGCTAGAAGCAGATGATAAGGTTACTGTAGACAATTTAAGAGATATTGGAATTTCTGAAGAAAAAGCAATTGCTTATACATCATCGTATAATGTTTATAATGCATCGAAAGTACAAGCGCAAAAGAGTGATGTGATCAGTGGATTTGGAAATAATGGAGGAGAAGAGTTTTTAAGTTTTCTACAAACAGGAGAATCTATGGTTGTTAATGATGACAACGATTGGAAAACTTGGTACGATGATGTTTCAGGGCGACTAATGAAAATACAAAATGAGGATGGTAGTTGGAATGGACATCACTGTATTACAAGTCCTGTGTTTTGTACAGCGACAAGTTTGTTGATTTTGTCTATTGAGAATGATATAGAGAATTTGAAGCAGACTGGTGAGGATTAATAAGAGGTTATTATAAACAAAAAGGCTTCAAGATTACTTGAAGCCTTTTTAAAAATTGTATAAATTCTAAGATTACTTAGGATCTAAAATAAGATTCACACGCTCAATAGCATCTGAGATATGAATTCTACTCATAGCATCTCTACCACGTGCATTTCTTAATTGAGATCTTAGAGATTTCAATTCAGCTCTTACAACTGCTCTAATATCAGACTGGCTCACATTAACCTGCGTACCACCAAATAAACGTCTAAATTGAGGTGGAATGTTAGAAGTTTGTTCTGTGGTCATTATCGTTCCTAAACGTTCAATGTAGGCACGTTGTAAATTACGTCTGTAAATATCTATTTTCTTTCCATTACGCAATTCACTAAATATGCCATTTCTAACATCTTTCATCATATCATACAGTCCATAAGCGTCAGAACCATTTAAGGTTTCATTCTCTAACATCCGCTGCATTCTACCGAAATCTAACATGTTATTAAGTGTTCTTGTCTGTACACCTCTAACACGTTCAATACTTCCGGCACTTTCAATTTTATTGAAGATATTTTCATCTAACATCCAAGTTGGAGTGGTAAACAATTGATCTTGAATAAATTTCATAGCCTTTTTCTGATGGTCTTTGGCTACATGTGTGTAAACTGCTCCATCTTGATCGTAAGTTTTATAAACCTCATAAACACCACCAATATTGGAAGATACATGTCCCATGTAACGATTAAATTGACCTAAAATTTGACCATACATAGTTTCTAAATCAGAATAATCTTTACCATCTTCAGAGGTCCATTCAATTAAATTAGGTATAATACGCTTCAAGTTTTTAATACCATATTCGGATGCTAAAACAGCATCGTCACCTAAATCTTCAGTTTGAGAACTTGGATCAATAACACCAAATTGTTGTCTTCCGAATCTGTACATTGGGTCACCTGCATGTTTTAAAATCAAACTGTCTAGAGTTTTCTTTTCGTCTTGTGCAGTTTTGGCATCCAAAATAGGTCTGTAGCCCCATTCTATAGCGTACTTATCGTAAATACCAATATTTGGCATTAAGGCTACACCTTCATCGCCTGGTTGTGCCACGTAGTTGAAACGTGCATAATCCATTATAGATGGTGCTGTTCCGTACTTTTTGGTGAACTCAGCATCTCTTAATTTTTCAACAGGATAAGCAACACTGCTTCCCATATTGTGCGGTAAACCAAGTGTATGACCCACTTCGTGAGCAGATACAAAACGAATTAAACGTCCCATAACTTCATCCTTAAAGGCCACACCTCTGGCATCTGGATTGATTGCTGCAGTTTGTACAAAGAACCAATTACGTAATAAGGTCATTACGTTGTGGTACCAGTTAATATCACTTTCTAAAATTTCACCAGAACGTGGATCACTTACGTGAGGTCCGTTTGCGTTTGGAATTGGAGACGCTAAATAACGAACTACTGAATATCTAGCATCTTCTGGAGACCACTCAGGATCTTCTTCTACCGTCGGAGGATCTTTAGCAATAATAGCTTCTTTAAAACCTGCAGCTTCAAAGGCAACTTGCCAATCTTCAATACCTTGTTTGATGTATTTTTTCCATTGGTCTGGAGTAGCTCTGTCAATGTAGTATATTATTTGTTTTTTAGGAACAACGAGCTCGCCTCTGTTAAATTTTGCGATATCCTCGTCTCTTACTTCTAGTCTCCAACGGTCTAAGTAGATTACTCTTTTACTTTCTTGAGCTGTTAGTCCGTAATCCGTTTGCCCACTTGTAAACCATCCTACACGTTGATCAAACATACGACGTTGCATAGGTACTTTAGGTAACAGAATCATAGAGTTGTTAATCTCTAAAGTAATAGCACCAGTGTTAGAATTTGATGGTGGACGACCTGCAGAGTATGTTTTTACAGTACGAGATTCTATATTTGTTGGATACGATTTAAGACTCTCAATGTAAGATAGTTGTCCATCTAAACGTGTAATTCTATATTGTTGTCTTCGTTGTTGCGGATAGCCCAATGGCTTAACGTCTTTAGAAAATAAATCAGTTACATCAATTACTGTATTTAACGAATCTTTACTAAAGGCTTTAATCGGAAAAGTTGCAATTACTGGTTCTAAATTAGAGTTTACAACAGCTTCGTGCACAGGTAAAGAATCAGCAGCTACTACAGAGTGTGACACCATACGTAGTAATACTTTTTTGCCTTTCTTTTGCCAGCGTAAAACTTGCTCGCTTAATTTACCGCCTCCAAAACCAAGACCTGATGCCGTTTTAGATATACGAGTTACCATTAACATTTCTCTTTCAAATAGTGTATCTGGAATTTCGTAGAAATACTTTTCATCTACAATATGCACATCAAACAAACCTTTATCGGTTTTAGCGTCTTTTGTGATGACCTTATTGTAAGGTTTAATGTCGTTTTTACCAGGTTTTTTTGCTGGTGGTTTAGCCATCGCTGTGGCATCTCCTTTTTTTGATTTACTTGCTTTTTTAGCGGTTGAGCATGAAAATGCCAAGAATGCGGAAACTACTAGGAGTAGTTTAAATGATAGGTGTTTCACTTTAGTCAGGTTTTAAATTTCCCCGAAAGTAACCATTCTACTAAGATTTTGTTAAATTAAAAACCGACTTTAATATTTATTTAACGTGATTCTTAGAGCGAATCTAAATATGATTGTATGAGATCTACACCTTCATTATGAATCATCGTTGTCCCTATAAACGGCATGCTTATTCCAGGATTGTAATCTGCGATTCTAAAACTAATACTGTTTTTTCTCTCTATAATGTTAGAATCTTCCAAAGACGTTTCATAAGCAACTTTAAGTGTAGACTGGTCTTCGCAAAAACCTCCAGGTTGATGACAATAGGCGCAATTAATATCTATATACGCTCTGGCTCTAGACTCTAAAGAAGCCGACTGGTCTTGCCAATTTGTGATACTAGAAACTGTTGAGGAATTAGTTAAGCCTTCAATATTCTGGTTAGCAATGAATTGCTGCAATTGGTTATTACCATTAATATTAAAATTCAGATTTCTAAGTTTTGGACCGATAGGACTTAAATTATCAAACGAACTATGGCAAGTAAAACATTGTGAATTATTAGGAATGCTGTAGTCAGTTGAATTAGAATCACCGTCTGAATCTATCCAAGATACTGGTACAATACTACCATTAGGATCTAAAATAGCATCAGTTTGTGAGTCATTCCATTTATAATCACCTGATTCCCATTCACCGTTTATTTTAATCAAAATTCTGGTTTCAATAATTTGGCGTCCTAAAGATAAATCGCGCTCATCAGTATTGTAGTAGAAGGTTTTTGAGATTAAACTACCTTCAGGAAAAATAGGAAGACCGTCTCCATTATATTCAAGCCTAGTATTTTCTGGTAAGGCAATAAAGCGTTGCTTTTTAGAATAATCTGCAAATGAAGGCGTGCTTAAGTCGTACTGAAATGCATACGGAGTTATGTCTAGATTACTTAAATTTCCAGTGAACAGATTTAACTCTGAAAGATTGGTCCTAAATTCTGCAATAACAGCTGGTTCTGGAGCTGGTGATATATCATCGTCATTATTACAAGAACATAATATTGCAACCAGTAGAAGGGGAAGATACTTATTCATATGGACACTGATCATTTTTTTTAATAGCAGCCGTGAATGTAATAAAAATCATATAAATGTCAATTTTTTGTCGATTTGATGCTATTTTTTAAGCTAAAAAGAAAAGGAATCACTTTTTAGCAATTCCTTTATCAAAATTTATTTTTAGTGTTTTCTAAACGAGCTCTACATATAAACCATCCTCAGTCTTTTCAACCTTTGTTAAACCATGTTTTCCTAAACCTTTAATGCCTTTGTCCCAACCTTTGTTGCTTAGGCCAGATTGTGATTTTAAAACCGTTAAGTCCATACGATTTTGAGATTTTAATATCTCGAAGATCGCTTTCTCATTATCACTTAAATCAACTTTCTTTTTCTCTGGTCGCATCTGTGGAAAGAAAAGAACTTCCTGAATACTCTGATTATTGGTTAAAAACATAATTAAACGGTCCATGCCAATTCCCATTCCAGATGTTGGAGGCATTCCATATTCTAGCGCGCGCAAAAAGTCTTCATCTATAAATTCAGTCGCTTCATCATCACCTTTTTTAGCCAGTTTTAATTGGTGTTCAAAACGCTCGCGTTGGTCAATTGGGTCATTTAATTCAGAATAGGCATTGGCAATTTCTTTACCACATACCATCAGCTCAAAGCGTTCAGTTAATTCAGGGTTTTCTCTGTGCTCTTTACATAAAGGGCTCATTTCTTTTGGGTAATCTGTTATGAACGTTGGTTGAATATAGTTGCCTTCACATTTTTCGCCAAAAATCTCATCGATCAGCTTACCTTTGCCCATCGTCTCATCAACTTCGATGTGCATGCCTTTTGCAGCAGCTCTAATCTCGTCTTCAGACTTGTTGTAAATATCAAAACCTGTAAATTCTAAAATAGAATCGCGCATGGTAATACGCTTGTATGGTGCTTTAAAACTGATATTATGTTGTCCAAATGTGGCTTCTGAAGTTCCGTTTACAGCCATCGCACAGTGTTCTAATAATTGCTCACAGAAATCCATCATCCAATTATAATCTTTGTAAGAGACATATATTTCCATAGCTGTAAACTCAGGGTTATGAGTCCTATCCATACCTTCGTTACGGAAGTTCTTAGAAAACTCATAAACACCGTCAAAACCACCAACGATTAAACGTTTTAAGTACAATTCATTAGCAATTCGCATGTACAATGGAATATCTAAACTATTATGGTGTGTTATAAATGGACGTGCAGCAGCGCCACCAGGAATGGGTTGCAAGATTGGAGTTTCCACTTCAAAATAACCAGCATCATTAAAAAATTGACGCATGGCATTAAAAAGTTTGGTTCTTTTAATGAATACTTCCTTCACATGCGAATTTACAGCTAAATCTGCGTAACGTTGTCTGTAACGTTGCTCAGGATCTGTAAATGCATCATAGGTTTTTCCATCTTTTTGTTTCGGAATAGGTAAAGGCTTTAATGCTTTACTCAACAATTTAAAATCTTTAACCATTACCGTTTTTTCACCAACCTGTGTGGTGAAAAGTGTGCCTTCAATACCAACAAAATCCCCTAAATCTAATAACTTTTTAAAGACATCATTGTACTTAGATTTGTCTTCACCAATGCAGATTTCATCTCTATTAAAATACACTTGTATACGACCTTCACTATCTTGTAACTGAGCGAAAGATGCTTTTCCTTGAACATTAATAGCCATTAAACGACCAGCAATGATAACCTGTTTGCCATCCTCAAATTTCGATTTTATCTGTTTAGAGGTGTGAGTAACTGGATATAAATCCGCTGGATAAGGATTAATCCCTAAAGCACGTAATTTTTCTAACTTTTCGCGTCTTACTAATTCTTGTTCTGAAAGTTGCATTCGTGTTATTTTTGTAAGCCTACCTTTTTCGATACGCAGGTGCAAAATTACACTATTTAGAAAAATTAGAGAACTCCTTTTTGGTGAAACTCTGTTTTAAATAAATTTTGGAGAAATTTATTTAAAACAGTCAGTTGAACTAATGCCGTTTAAAAAAGGGATCTCACATTTATTTTGATTTTAAAGCTTCTAAACTTTTTTGAGCTTGTTCATTTTCCGGGTCTAATTTTAAAGCTTTTTTTAATGCCTTAACAGCTTTTTTTGTATCTCCATTTCTAGACAATTTATTCGCTAGACTAATGAAGGTATTTGGCTCTTTTGGAAATAATTTGGTGTTAATCTTAGAGACTTCAATAGCTTCAATCTGTCTGTCTGTATTGAATAATATATAAGCATAGGTATTTAGTTCATACATGCTATGAACTACATCTTTATACAACTTTAATAGTTGTCTCTCATTCTTTTTTAATCCTTTTAACCCAGAAGACTGAATAATATTATCTACTTCGGTAACAATTTGATAGTTAGATTCATAGGTGTTAGTTGTTAAGATATTTTTTATATCTTCCTCAAATGTGTTTACAGGATGCTCTACAATTCGGTTAATTTCTTTTCCGTTTTTATAAAAAATCACGGTAGGTACGCGATGGATATTCAAACCAGACTCTTCGTGTTGTGGACTTTGCTTATACATGCCTGCTTGCCTACTTACTGCTACAACAGTTAGTCTCTCCATAGGAAAATCACAGGCTTCTAATACTTTATAAAGCTTAGGTACTTCTTTTTTACTATCTCCGCACCAAGTTCCCATAAATAGAGTTACGGAATAGGTTTTTAATTCTGAAGCAATGTCGTTCACTAGTTTTTGATTGGGTTTATAATCTTCAAAATTTTTAGTAAACCAAGACGCATAGTTGTCGCCTTCTAAACCGTTTTTATCGATTTTACCAAGCAAATAAGGTGTCTCTCCTTCTTTTGCTATTTCGTTATTTAAGGATTGTGCGTTGAGTTGAGTTGTGATTATAAGCACAATGAGTATTGATAGAATGTTCGATTTCATGTGGATGAGTTTAGGAATTATAATAACCTGTCACTTTGAGCGCGCAGTTGTGGGAACAAAGTGACAGTTTTGTTTATTAATGAATTTTACTTAGCTGCAACAATATTTCCTTTAATTTTCAAGATTTTATTTCCACCTTCAGCATTAGACATTACAGTAATAGTTTTTGTAAAAGCACCAAGTCTTTTAGTATCGTATTTGATGCTTAACTCACCAGATTCACCTGGCAGAATTGGCGCTTTAGAATAACTAGGTACAGTACAGCCACAAGTTGTTTTTACGCGAGTGATTACTAAAGGTGCATCACCAGTATTAGTAAATGTGAATAATTTGGTCCCATCAGAATATTGTTCGGTAGTACCGTAATCAATAACTTCAGTTTTAAACTTAATTACTGCGATTTTAGTGTCAAATTTAGTTGGTGCAGCGTTATAAAAGCTTAAGGCTAAAACTAAAAGAATTACAATGTTTACTCTTTTTTTCATGATTAATTTGTTTTATAATTTATAATGAAACAAACATCACGATTAACGCTATGAATTTGAAGAAAACAAGGTTGGAAATTGGTACTAGTACCTAGGTTGAATTTTGTAACTATTTAACAAACAATGACTTGACATCATCCCTAGATTGCACATTTAATTTTTTGTATATGTTATTGGTGTGCGATTTTACAGTGCTTACACTAAGAAAAAGTGCTTCAGCTATATCTTTGTTAGATTTATCAGCGAGCAAATGCTCTAAAACTACCTGTTCTTGTTTAGACAATTTTGTCTTTAAATCTTCGGTATTTTTTTGTTTTTGTTTCCAATGTCTGTAGAGTAAATAAGTATTTAATAAAAACGAAAATGCTAAAATTAGATAGAGGCAAATAGTCCAATTAGAACTTGAAGTCATTCTATCTGCAGCACTTAGCATATAGCGATCTGCTGTTAATTCGTTTATGTATTGATTGGTGTAGGGAGCATTAGGATAAGAGGTTTCGAGTCGAGATTTAAGGTTGTCATAATACACGTTGTCCTTTAAATCTTCCACATAATAACTGTGTAAATCACTGCTTCTATCAGATAAATAAGCATAGATAGAAAGTTCAGCTACTGGCTCATTTAAGGATTCTCCATAGTGCTGAAGTGCTTTAAACCACTTTTTATTATTTAGTTTGCGATTGGCTTCACTTCGCACTTCACCATAAGCGAAACGCATATCGTTTTTGAGCGAATCAATTTTTAAGAAGGCATTTGCTTTTGGATTGCTTGATTCTATTTTGCAAAACACCTGATTACCAAACGAAAATGGCAATTGTAAGGTGTCTGTATTTTTTGCAATAAACAACAGTTCTTCACTATCGCTACAATGACCATTAAAGTGATTAAAACCTTGTTGTGTTTCTGCGCATTTATCGATATGAATGCGATAAATTCTATTCTCAGCATCTAACATATCTCCTTTAAATTCAAAGAAACCCGTCCAATCTGCTGTAGTTTTAGCGATGATTTGCTCAGAATAGACACCAGACATTTTACGGTAATCTTCTACGATAGAAAGATATACGGTGTTTTCCCATTCATCAGGATTTACAAAGCCCGAAAATGAATATTGCGCCTGGCAAAATAGCGAGAACGCTAAAAAGACTAAAAAAATTTTTAATCGCATATCAACGAAACTACAAAAAAAAGACCCTCTTAATTTCTCTAAGAGGAAAAAAATGATTGTGTCCTTACGCATACTTTTTTACAGTAAATGCTCAGAATGTAACATTTTAGGTTATTCAACGTCCTATTGCTACATCAAATCTTGTTACATCAAATCAAAAAATATATTTATGAGTATCTGGCGCGTTATTCTTGCAATCATTTGTCCACCTTTAGCGGTTTTAGATAAAGGCTGTGGTTCTATTTTAATCACTTTCATACTTTGGATTTGCGGTTGGGTTCCTGGTGTTATTGCTGCCTTGGTTATACTCAATAATCCTGATCGATAAATTCTTACCTTTGTGCTTTATTCATTAATAATGTACGTATGAAAAAAATTATTTTTTTACTATCCGCAATTTGTTTCTTAACTAGCTGTAACGTTACGGAGTCTATTATATTTAATAAAAATATGAGTGGAGATTACTCCTCTTCTTTTGATATGTCTCCGATGCTAGAATATGCTAATGAAAATAGGCCTTCTTCATCAGAAAAAGCAAAAAAAGAAAAAATGGATACAACCATAGTGTTTAGTGATTTATTTAGAACTCACAAAGATAGTATAGCTGCATTAGATGACGACCAACGTGCGCGCTTAGAGAAACTAAAAGGTGTAGTTATGGATATAAACATGGACGAAGAGAAGAATGTTTTTAAGTTTAATATATCTAAGCCATTTAAGTCTGTAAAAGAATTAGAAAATGTTTTTGAACAAGTTGATGAAGCTATGGGACTTGCTAAAAACATAGGTAACAAAGAAGGGCAAGCACCAGAAGATCAGCTAGATGAATTAACAAAAGCAGATGAAGTCGTTTATACATTTGCAAATAATACATTTTCTAGATTTCAACCCAATTCAGAAGATAATGAAAATGAATACGAAGAAGGAACAGAAGCAGAAGGTGCTGAAGACGATGGTGATTTTGCACAGCAGTTTGAAGCGCAGTTTGATGAGATTTTTTCAAATGCGTATTATACCATGATTTATTCATTTCCAAGAAAGATAAAGTCCGTTTCAAATGAAAATGCAGTTGTATCTGAAGATGGCAAGACCGTTACTTATAAAATATCTATGAGTGACATGAAATCAGATAAAAACGCCATGAACATAAACGTTGTTTTAGAGGATTAAGATTTGAACAAAACCATAAAGCTCCAAGATTTAGGAAACAAAGACTTTAAAGCCACTTGGGATTATCAAGAAATGCTTTTTAAAGCCATTTTAGACACTAAGATAAAGAATAGAAGGGAGGATGTTGGTTTGGCTACGGATAATCATTTTCTGTTCGTAGAACATCCACATGTTTATACCTTAGGTAAAAGTGGAGATCTCTCAAATTTATTATTGTCTGAAGCACAACTTGAAGAAAAAGGAGCAACCTTTTACAAAATAAATAGAGGTGGAGATATTACCTATCATGGTCCTGGACAAATCGTAGGTTATCCCATTTTAGATTTAGATAATTTCTTTACAGATATCCACAAATACCTCAGATTTTTAGAAGAAGTGATTATTCTCACTTTAGCTGAATACGGTCTAAAAACGGAACGTAGTCCTGGTGAAACAGGTGTGTGGCTAGATGTTGGTACACCCTTTGCGCGAAAGATTTGCGCGCTTGGTGTTAGAGCAAGCCGTTGGGTTACTATGCATGGTTTTGCCCTTAACGTTAATGCAGATTTAGGTTATTTTGATCATATTATTCCTTGTGGAATTAAAGGCAAAGCCGTAACATCGTTAAATGTTGAGCTTGGTGTTGCAAAAGTTGATGAAGAGGAAGTTAAACAGAAGCTATTGAAGCATTTTAGTGAACTTTTTGAGGCTGATTTTGTCTAACGGTCTAGTGTATGATTTCGTTGCGTGTTTAAGCACTAAAGTTAGCAAACAAATCACAGATAGAAAATTCCAGCGGAATTTTCGTAAGTAGGCTATAACTAGCAATGAATTATACACATTGTTGTGTAGTTAATCTTTGAAGCCTATTTTATTTTGATCTTTCCTTAAACTAATCAACTCAGATTTCATTTGCTCAAATTCTAATTCAGAAATCACTTCTCTTTCCTTTAGCCAACTAATATTCATAAGTTGTGGTTCTATTGGCATATCTAAATCAAGTTTGCCGTATTTGTTTTTTAAACTTACATTTATCTTTAGAGACAATTCTGAAATAAAATCATCCACTTCTTTTTTATTTGGTTTTGCCCTAAAAATTTCTAGATATCCATTATGCATTGTGGGTATAAGAATAATATTCTTGGATTTAATAAATGTTATTACACCAGAAATAAAACTCATAAAAAAAAGAAATATAAATACACCAGAGGAATCATCTTCTTCTGATGCATAATTCTCTGGATTGAAAATGTTAATTAAAAAAAACACTCCAAAGAAAATTGTAACAATAAGCATAAGGTTGTCGGTCTTTTTTTGATAAACTATTTTATTAGTATCTATATCTTCCAAACTAATTACGATTTCTTCTGAGCTTGTTAAATTATTGTTTTTAATTTTAACACTATTGTTTACTAGTGTTATATCTTTTCTCAAAAATAATTTTCTTTGTTTTAACTTCATAATTTAATAATGACACACAACTTTAGTGGTATGAGGCCGTTTCAATGACTTATATCAGACGCTAGACGAAGTTAGTTGAAAATTTTGATAAAGTCAAGTTAAGCCTCTGCATTAAAAAACACTTTATAGAAATGCATTTTTTTATCGTCATCGTAGCCACGCTCTAGATATTCTGCAGATGCATCTGGTGCATCAATATCTAGTTTTATTTGTATGTTGGTGTCTAATTTTATTTCAGTTTTAATTTTTTGTTTTTGCTTTTTTAGGGCAATCTCAGAGACATCAAACTGGTTTCTAATGCGTACTTTATTTTCAGACTCATAGGTTTTTTTGTAGTCTTCAAAGAGTTGAATGTGGTCTTCTTCGTCAAAGACATCTTCTTTAAATGTTTCGATATTTACAATCTCATTTTCTTTAAAAAAATCGACTGTATTTGCTAAGAAATTACTCTGAGCCTGTCCACCAAAATTGGGTTGTAAAACGTCTTTAGAAAATTCTCTGCAAAGTTCAATACAATTCTTAGTGTGTTGGTTGCTATCGTCAGGATATTTGATGTTTAAAAAGCGCTTAATCCAGTATTGTGTGTCATACGTATTATTATCTACACTTAAGACAATTTTACCTTCCATATCCGATGTATTTAATATTAAGCAACCCTTATCTACCTTCTTGGCTTGGATGCCTTTTTGTACCAATATATCATAGCTGTTTTGCTCTAAATAGGTTTGAAAAAACGCTGTTTTATTTTCAATTTTAAAGATGCCAATCGCGTCTGTAAAAAAGTCTTGATATTGCACATTTTCAAAATGACAAATGAGCACATCTCCGGTCTTAATTTGAGCAGAATTACTTTGCTCAAATAAGTGTGTTACAATGTGTTTAGAAACATCTACAAAATCACCTTCGTCTTTAAATAACTGTTCGCTGTAGGTATTTATTTCATTAAGACCAACGTCACTATGGTGATGAAAACGATAGCTTTCTGCAACACTTACAAAAGGTTTTAAAAGATAAGGTAGCATTAAATTATAAGTGGCTTCATCAAAATCTACTGCTGCTTCAGAAAAGGCATTTTTGGTGCCGTTAAATTTGTTGCCAACTTTATGGATTATAAAGCGTTTTATGGATGCTTTTTGTCGTTTTATCATCTTGTATTTAATCTCGAATTTATGATATACAATACTACAAAACGATAGACTTAAAACTAAAGAAAACGCCAAAAATATTTGGCGTTTTCAGACTTGAGGACTTTAACTTGGTTATCGTTATATTTTTATAAATTTTATACGATTGTTTGTGCTCTTACTCTGTGGTCAATGTATTATCTAGAATTTTATAAATGTTTAGTAAAGCTTGTTTTATAAATCGATTTACACTAACAATGCCTACTCATTTTTAAGATTTTCTATTCGTTTTGTTTGTGCGTCTATTGGTGGAGCGGCAAAGTTAATATGGCAAAATGTAACGCAGATTTGTTTAAAAGAAGTAGAGCATGTCATCTTAAGTAATTGATTAATAGCAGTCTAAATATAAGCATAACTATTGATATTAAAAAATGAAATGTATATTTGGTTGATAACTTAATTTAGTTTGTAAACTAATATGGTTATGTCATCACTTTGTGTAATCAGTTCTAATCCGCTGTCTTTATCCAATTCTTGTAATACTGCAGCAGATGTTCCAAAAACAGGAAAGTGAGGGATAGACTTTGCTTGGCTATCAAAAAGATACACTTTTTTAGCTTGTAAATCTGTTGTGGTAACATAGATTTTATCGTTGAGATAGAAGATACTTGGAGCTGTATAATCACCATAATCTAAGTCTATAGTTCTAGACTTTATTTTAAGCTTGTTTTCTGTCATTGTAACCAATGTTTTACTTGTAGTTTCAATGTGGTGCTTATCCGTAAGATTAAGAGTTTTTTTACTTAGTTTACCTCTAACATCTACCTGAATTAGCTGACCTAGCGTATTGGTTGTGGTAAATTTATTTTGATATGAAAACAGTGGATTCTCTGAAAAGCGAATTTTATCTTTTACGTTAATTCTAACGTTTCCTTTGCGGTTTAAAATTTTTAAATTCTCACCAGCTGAAAATACAATATAATCCTTACTTCCGATTCTAAAATGTTTTGGCTGTGAGGTAATATTTGAGTCGCTATTATATTTAAATCCTGAAACTGATTTGCCCTTAGCGTCATACATCAATAGGTTTTTACCTTGTGTTACCAGCAGTCTATAATTTCGTCTTTTATCATAATCAAAAACCGAAAGTGGTTGTGTAATAACATCATCGAATTTTAATGGAAAATTAGAAGCGTTTTTCCCATTTCTATCCAAAACATACAAGCGTTTAGAGGTTGCGAAAACGAGTTGCAATCGTCCGTTTTTAAATAGGTCCATTTGCTCAATCCTTCCTAAAATTTGGCCTTGCAATTGTTTTTTCCATAGTACTCGACCAGAATTTGATATAAGATAAATTACGTTATTCACATCTTGCACTGCAATATCGTGTGCATTTGTAATATGATTTTTTAGAGTTTGTGGCGCTGATATTAGTTCTGCATCTAGTGGAGTTGTAAAGGCTTCGGATATAGAATTTGAAACTGCTCTTTTTTTGAATTTCTGAATAATACCATTGACATGCGCATAATTGTCTTCGTAAATAAACTGAACAGCGTTTGCATTATAACCTGTAACATTTTTACCCAATACTTTTGAGAGTCCTGCGGCATCTTTATAAATAAACATAGAAGCTTCATCACTTAGATTTGCGCTGAGATTCTTAAACGCATCAGAATTGGAAAGTGTGTTTTTGTTGAGCACGTCTGATAATATAGATTTAAGTGTCTCTATTGAGTTTGAAAACACCACAAAATTTTCATAGATAGAGAAATAATTAGCATCTTTAAATTTAACTAAGGGTTGTAATCTAGATTCAAAAAAATTTGGATTTCCGTATTTGTAAATAGCAATAGATCTAAAGGTTTCAATATTAGATTGAGCTTCAATAGATTCTAAAACCAAATCCGTATCTAAAGCATGTAAAATAATAGCATTGTCTGTCAACGCTATTTCAGTGCTAAAGTCTAGGAAAGTTTGCGTACTATCTAAGGGTTGCTCATTTAATTCGCTTCTATTTTTATTGAAAATTGAAAAATCATCATAAGTAACGCTTAACAAGGAATTCACTTTTGAAGGAGCAAACTCTGGAGTTTTTATGTTTTGAGGAATGCTATGTTTAAAAATGTCTAGTTTAGAAGTTATAGAATCTTTAGATGAAACAATGCCGCTATATTGAAGATGCTTATCGGAATAGTCTAAATCTAAAATTGCAAAATTGGGATTGTACGCATCATCTTCATTTTCCGAAAATAATAATTTTGAATAGTTCAAGGAATTGCTCTTAAAAACTAAAGAGGCTATGGATTGGTCATCTACAGTTTCAAGCAACTTGCTTAATTCTTTATTTTCATTTTCGATACTAAGTTTTTTTAATATTTCAATATTATTAGAGCCCGCAAATACATTACCAATGGTTTTATGATAAACTATGCTGGAATCAATTTGTGTTTTTTCAATTTGAAATTTAACTAAAGTTTCGGAAATGTGATTTGCTAAAGTATCTAATTTAAATAGTAACGAATCATTTTGTGTAAGTATAAGATAATCTGGTTCAGTTTTGTTTAAAAAAGAAATATATAGAGGTGTTCTGGCATTTAAGTTCTTTAAACTAATGGTAGCTCTTTTTATCTCCTTCTGATATAGATGAGAAAGTATCTCATTATTATCAATACCATTTAAAAACGCATTGAGTTCATTAATCTTAATAACAGAAGACGTTTCGGTAGGTAGAAATTTGTAGGGTAATTTAGTGTCATCGTAAGCTCTTTGGCACGTTGTTACTATAAAGACTAAAATCAACAAAAAACAAATGCGCTTCATTAATAGAATTATAAGTTATTACAAATATATAATAGTTATAGATCTAAACGGAATTGCTCTGGCAATAATCTAAACGATTTTCTATGGTACTTAGTTACACCGTATTTTTTAATAGCATCTCTATGAGCTTTGGTTGGGTAACCTTTATTTTGTTTCCAATTGTACATAGGAAACTCTTCGTGCAATTTTTCCATAAAAGCATCTCTATACGTTTTTGCTAATATTGAAGCTGCGGCAATACTTAGATATTTACTATCTCCTTTAATTATGGTTTGGTGTGGAATAGATTTGTAAGGTTTAAATTTATTACCGTCTACAATAATGTAATGAGGCACAATTTTTAATTTTGAAATAGCACCATGCATGGCTTTTATGGAGGCATTTAAGATATTGATGCTATCAATCTCAGTTTCAAAAATATGTTGAAACGCAAAAGTTGAAGCTTCAGTTTCTATAAAAGGTTTTAAAAGCAACCTATTTTTTTCTGAAAGTTGTTTAGAATCATTTAACAGCTTATTACTAAATGAAGATGGTAAAATTACAGCAGCAGCAGTTACAGGGCCAGCCAAACAACCTCTACCTGCCTCATCTGTACCACATTCAAAATCGAAAGATGAAAATTTAAACTTAAGAGCCAAAATGTTAAAATTTATACAAAGTTAAAATTTTAACGCAACCCTTTTACAGTTTTAGCATCTATATAGTGAGTGAAATGTTTAGAACATTAAAAAAATGAATTTGAGAGTGTATTGAGATATTCTCAAATGCATTAACATTTTTTTGGCAAAAACACTTGGTTATTTAATATTTAATTAAGATGTTTGCAACTAGACTAACTCAAATAATTGTTTTATGAAATTAAAATTAACATGGTTATTAACGCTTTTTATGGCGTTCGTGATGCAATTTTCTTTTGCACAAGAGAAAACTGTCACAGGTACAGTTACAACAGCAGATGATGGTTTACCCCTTCCTGGCGCAAGTGTAATTGTAAAAAATACCTCAAGAGGTCAACAAACTGATTTTGATGGTAAGTATTCTATACAAGTCAATCAAGGAGATGTTTTAGTGATTTCTTACGTTGGTATGCAGAGTACTGAAGTTACGGTGGGAGCCAGTAACACTTACGATGTAGCGCTTACTTTTGACAATACTTTAGATGAAGTAGTTGTCGTAGGTTATGGTACAACAACAAAGAAAGCCTTTGCTGGTACGGCAACAGTGGTTAAAGCTGAAGATATTGAAACTAAGAACTTTTCAAACGTTTCTCAATCACTAGCTGGTGAGGCCGCAGGTGTAACAGTAATTAATACATCTGGTCAACCAGGTACAACTTCTACAGTAAGAATTAGAGGTTTTGGTTCTATTAATGGTAACAGAGCACCTCTTTATGTAATTGATGGTGTACCTTTTTCTGGTAGTCTTAACTCGATTAACCCAGCCGATATTAAATCAACCACAATTCTTAAAGATGCAACAGCAACAGCAATTTACGGTTCTCGTGGTGCTAATGGTGTTGTATTAATTACTACAAAAGGTGGTAGCTCAAGTGAGTCATACGTAGAATTAGATCTTAGAACTGGTATTAACTCACAGTTAATTCCACGTTATGATGTTATTAGCTCTCCAGAAGAGTCAATAGGATTTGTTTGGGAAGGACTTCTTGGTAGAGGTCGTGCAACTGGTGTTGCAGACCCTGTGGCATTTGCTAATGCTAACTTATTTACCGATAGTGCTGTCCCTGTAGGTTATAATATGTGGAACGTTGCAGATGGTGGCGAATTAATTGATCCACTAACGAGATCGGTAAGATCTGGTGTAACAAGACGTTATACTCCACAACGTTACCAAGATGTTGCGTTTAATGCGGCATTTAGAACAGAAGCGAATTTAAGAATGGGAGGCGGTAACGCTGATTCTAGATATTTTGTTTCTTTTGGATTCTTAGATGATAAAGGATATGCTTTAAACACAGGCTATAAAAGATATACTACAAGAATAAACGTTAACTCTAACGTTAAAGAATGGTTAACGCTTGGCGCTAACTTAGGATATGCTTATTCTCAAAGTCAAAATAATGGACAAACAGTTGGTTCAGAAAACGTATTTGAATTTGCAGATAAAATGCAGCCTTTTTTTCCAGTATATTTAAGAGATGATAACTACCAGTTAGTTGCAGATCCTATTTTTGGTGGCAATCAATTGGATTATGGATCAGCTTCAGTTGGTGCGGGTAGTCCAAATCCAACTATTACTACAAGAGCAAGACCTAATGCTAACTTATTAAATCCAATTGGTACAGCATTGTTTGATGATGTTGGGACTGATAGACATGAATTGAATGGAAGTTTTAGTGGAAAAGTTAAGATTACTGATAAATTAGCTTTTGAAACTACATTTGGTGCGCAATATTCTAATAGTATTACTAAATCTGTGAGTAATCCTTTTTATGGTACAGGTAGAAATGATGAAGGAAATATCAATCAAAATAATACAGAACGATTAACTACAAACTTTTTACAATTATTACGTTACCGAAATGACTTTGGTGATCATTCATTAGAAGCATTGGTAGCACATGAAGGAAATAAGTTTGAATCTAACTTTGTTAGTACCTTTAAGACTAAAGTAGTAAATCCAGAGATTGATGAATTGAATCAATATATTTTGCAGCCACAGCCTACTGGAGGTGGTAGATCAGCAAGAACTTTAGAGTCTTACTTTGGTCAAATCAATTATGACTTTAATGATACGTATTATTTAACGGTATCTGGTCGTCGTGATGGATCATCTAAGTTTGCTAGAGATAAATATGAAACGTTCTATTCTATTGGTGCGGCCTGGATTATTTCTAACGAAAACTTTATGTCAGATAGCTTTATTAACTTTTTAAAGTTAAAAGCGTCTTATGGAACAACGGGTGACGAAGCAGGTGTTGCATTTTATACTGGTGTTGATAGTTTTACTATTGGTGCCCCTGATCCTGATGGAGGATTTGTTTTTACAGATAACCCAGCAGCAAATCCTATATTAACTTGGGAGACTGCTGTACAGTATCAAGCGGGTATAGAATTTAGTTTAGGGACTTGGTTAGATGGTTCTGTTGATTATTTTATCAAAGACACTGAGAACTTATTCTTTACTAGGCAAAATCCACCATCTACTGGTGTAGCAACACTAACTATTAATGAAGGTGTGCTTAGAAATAATGGTTTAGAATTTGATTTCACAGGTCACATTATAAATAAAGGTGACTTTAAGTTAGATTTATCAGTTAATGGTGCTTTAATCGATAATGAAATACAAGAAATGTATATTAGTCCTCAGACTGGTGAACAAACTGTATTAGATACAAGAAATTCTCCATATGGTTATTCAGTTGGTAGTTCAATCTTTGATTTTTACATACGTGAATGGGCAGGTGTAGATCCAGCTGATGGTGCTCCAATGTGGTATGAATATTATGATGATCAAAATGCGAATGGAGTATTAGATACTGGTGAAGAACTAAATGTTGGTTTAACAGATTATTTGGCGACTACAACTAATGATCCAAATATTCAACGTACTATAACGAAAACATATGCCAATGCTACTGAGAAGTATGTTGGAAAATCTTCTATTCCAGATGTTTCGGGTGCATTCCGTTTATCTGCAAAATATAAAAATTGGAACCTTTCTACGCAGTTTACGTATCAAATCGGTGGTTATGCTTTAGATAATCAATATGGTGAGTTAATGAGTGATCGTTTTGGTGCTGCCGGTAATAATTATCATTCTGATATTAGAGCGAGATGGCAACAGCCAGGTGATATCACAAATGTGCCTGCATTAACTGATAACGCTATTGTAAATGGAACATCATTATCAACTAGATTTTTAACTAAAACTGATTTCTTAGCTTTAAATAATATCTTGATTGGTTATACTGTACCATCTAAATTCTTGGACAAGACAGGATTGGATCTTATAAATTTATATGTTTCTGGTGATAACCTTATGTTAACAAGTGCTAGAGAAGGATTTAACCCGAGAACTAGTGAAAGTGGAGCAACTGGGCGTAGATTATATGCACCGTTAAGTACTTTTACTTTAGGTTTGAAATTGAAATTTTAACTTTAAAAAAAAGCAATTATGAAGAAAAATGTAATTAAATTAATGTTTTCAGGACTGCTCCTAACATTTTTAGGATGTTCTGATGAATTTATCAATGAGCTACCAGAAAGTGGTTTTCAAAACGTAGATCAATTTGGTGAAATAGCTGAGTCAAATCCAGAAATATTGACTGGTTTTATTTCGGGTGTTTATGCTAATATGTATTTGACTGGAACAGGTGGAACTGGTGGACATGATGATTTTGGTCATAAAGCCTATGACCTATTCGCAGATTTCATAACTAGTGATGTTGCTTTATCCGTGAGTACTTATGGCTGGTATAGAGCGAGTATTACTGAATTACAATGTACTGAGGATTTCACCTTCACGGATAATTATCAAGTATGGAGACATTACTATAGAATCATTAGATCTGCGAACCTTCTTATTGCAACTTTAGGTGGTGATGAGGCTGATCCGGATAATGATAGTAATAGAGGTACATTAGGTCAGGCTTTAGCTATGCGTGCGCATTCTTACTGGTATTTAACGCAGTATATGGCTAATGATTATGATCCTGCGGCTGAGATACTTCCTTTGTATAGAACAGCTTCACCAATTGGTGTAGGCAAATCTACAACTGCTGAAATCTTTGAACTTATTGAAAGTGATTTGAATAGAGCGATTGTGTTATTGGAAGATTTCAATAGAAGTAACAAGAGTCAGGTTAATAAAGAAGTAGCGCAAGGTATATTGGCGTATGTTATTGCTTCAACAAGAGACGTTTCACGTATGCCAGAGGTTGTGGCATTATGTAATAGCGTAATAGCAAATAGTGGCGCGTCTGTGATGACAGCAGCAGAGGTTACAGCTGGTTTTAATACAGTTACTTCACCAGGTTGGATATGGGGTTTTGATATTCAAAATGAAACAGGTTTAAGGTTGATCTCATGGTGGGGACAAATGGATGCATTTTCATACAGTTATGCTTGGGCAGGTGATGCTAAATCTATAGATCAAAATTTATACGATGCTATTCCTGCTAATGATGCTAGAAAAGCGCAATTCTTTACAGGAACAGGTTATTACAACTTAATGCCATTATTTAAATTTTACGATTCTAGTAGAATTATTGGTGGACCAAGTGGTAATGTTGTTTCGGATTACGTATACATGAGAATAGCTGAAATGCATATTTTAAAAGCTGAAGCTATGGCTAAAATGGGACAAGATGGACCAGCTAGAACGGCTCTAGCGCAAGTATTATCTCAGCGTTTGCCAGATACATCTTACTTAAATGGATTATCAGGTACAGCTTTATTGGATGAAATACATTTACAAACTCGAATAGAGTTTTGGGGTGAAGGAAAAACTTATTTTTCAATTAAGCGTAATCAAAGATCAACAGGTGCAAGAGGAAGTAACCACTTATCTTTAGTAGGCCAAACAATTGCGCATGACGAAGAGCGTTTTACTTTTGAAATTCCTGATTTGGAAATCCAAAGTAACGTACTTATTAATACTCAAAATTAATTAACTAAATCAAGACTTATCTCATGAAGAAAATTTTAAATTATATAATACTTGGTGTTTTCATTACAGCTGCTTACAGTTGTGATGAAGATGCTACAAGTAATAGTACTAATTATTTAACTTTTGCTAACGCAACAGAATCAACTACTGTTGATTTTGGTGCAGGGAGTGGAAGTGTTGATGTTGTTGTATATTCAGGTAACAAGACTGGTTCTGATAGGACTTTTAATATTATGGTAAATGCTGATGATACAACGGCAGATCCTTCTGCTTATGCTGTACCGTCTAGCGTTACAATACCTGGAGATACAAACGAAGGAGTTTTTACTGTTGTTATTAACGAAGCTGGACTTCCAGCTGATTTTTCGGCTAGATCAATAGTTATTGAGTTTATGCCTAATCAAGGTATTTTTACAAGTGTAGATACAGATACAGTAATAGTTAATGCTGCACTAGTTTGTCCAACTGCTAACGACGTAACAATTGACGTTGTTACTGATAATTGGCCAGATGAAACATCTTGGACTTTAGTTGATGGTGCTGGTGCGATGGTAGCTTCTGGAGGGCCTTATAATAATCCGGCTGACGATTTTTCAACTATTAGTACGGATTTAAGTTTGCCAGCAGGATCATATACAATGACTTTGTTTGATTCTTACGGTGACGGAGGTAGTTCATTTACAGTAGTTAACGGATGTACTCAATCATATGCCTCAGGTGCTACACCTGATGCTGGTGGTGGATATCCTGTGGTTACAAGTGTAGGTGGATCTTTTACTCTAGATTAGTATATATTATAAAAATATTAAACCATCCTAATTCGTTAGGATGGTTTTTTTATGTCTATAAGTTAGTTTTATCCGCTAACATATGTATAATTATTAATTTCGGATGAATTGATATAATTTGTAATAGTTATTATTTTCTCTTAGCATTATAGAAGTATATAATCTATACTCCTTATTATCAATTTAACTTTCAATTATTAAATATTAGTTATAGTTATATTATTATATATTTTTACTGTAATAATTTTACTTTGCTTCTGTTAAGTATGTAAACCTGTGTATGTCGAATTTTAAATATCTATTATTGTTCCTTTTACTATTTACGATGAATCACAATATTCAGAGTCAAACCAAACTGAATAAAGGAAACGTTGAGAATAGAGAAAATCCCTTTGAAAATGATTCTACAGTCGTTAAGCGCTCTAAAGGTTTTAAGAAGGTGGCTTCTATTGATATGTACTTGCAATTTAACAAGGAAACTGACTCTATTGTTGTAGATACCACACTCTCAATTAAAAAGCATTACAAGTTTAATTACTTACAGAGAGATAATTTTGGTCTTGTACCATTTGCTAATATTGGACAAACCTATAACGCACTTACCTTTGATTTCTTAAATATAAGTACTATCCCATCTTTTGGTGCTAGGGCAAAGCATTATAATTATATGGATAGTAATGATATAAAATATTATGAGGTTCCTACACCTTGGACGCGATTAACATATAAGACTGCATTCGAGCAAGGGCAAATGCTTGACGCCTTTTTTACAATAAATCTCTCAAGACAATTTAATTTCTCTATAGCTTATAAGGGTCTTCGGTCTTTAGGTAATTATCAAAATGCTTTAACCAGCTCAGGAAATTTCAGATTCACATCAAATTATAAGACTAAGAATAAGAGATATAGAATTAATGGGCATGTAGTAATGCAAGACATTTTTAATCAAGAAAATGGTGGCTTAAGAGATGAAGATGTAGAAAATTTCACTTCAGGTGACGAAGAATTTATTGATAGATCCGTATTTGATATGAATTTTGATAATGCAGAAAATAATTTAATTGGGAAACGATTTGTATTAAGTCATTCATATGATATCATAAAAGGTGAAGATTCATTAAAGAGGAATAATCTAATGGTTACACAAGAGATTTCATTCGAGGATAAATATTATCAATTCAAACAAAACTCTCCTGCTAATAATTTTTTCGGTAGTTCTTTTACCAATGATATTAATGATAAAATGACATTAGAGAATTTCAACACTAAGTTTGGCCTAAAATACTATAATAGACTTTTAGGTGATTTCAGTTTTGAATTAAACTATACCGATTTAAATTATGGATATGATACTGTTGTTTTATTTCCAAGTGAAGTGATACCTAATAGAATAAAATCCAGTTTCATAGGTGTTAAAGCAGGCTATTCCAAAACTATTAAATTTTTGAGTATATCAGGTAGTTCTGGCATAAATCTTTCAGATGAATTTAGTGGTTATTTTTTAGATGCAAATCTCAGTATTAAAATAAATGAAGATATGAAGTTAATGGGAGGCATAAATGTAAACTCAAGCCTGCCAAATTTTAACTTTTTACTATACCAAAGTGATTATATAAACTATAATTGGTACCATCTAAATGATTATGAAAATATTAATACACAACAATTAAATTTTAGTGTTAAATCTGAAAAATTTTTCAATGCATCCATTGATATCTCAAATTTAGATAATCACACATATTTTAACCATAGCAAGACTGAAGATGACCAAAAAGTAATACCAGAACAGTATAGAAGCAATTTACAACACCTCAGGATAAAATTACATAAGGAATTCAGAATAGGAAATTTTGCTTTAGATAATACTATTATGTACCAAAATGTTATAAGTGATCGAGATGTTCTTAACGTTCCTGCATTAATATCACGAAATACATTATATTATTCGAGCCAAATATTTAAAAAAGCGATGACTATAGAAACTGGTATTACTTTTAATTACTTTACTAAGTATAATATGGATGGATATGATCCTTTACTTGCCGAATTTTATACTCAAAATGAAACGGAATTAGGTGGGTTTCCAAGATTAGATTTTTTTATTAATGCAAAAATCAGACAGACACGAATATTTTTAACTGCAGAACATTTTAATTCTTCATTTACAGGTTATAACTACTTTTCAGCGCCTAATAATCCTTACAGAGATTTCACCATACGTTTTGGTTTAGTTTGGGATTTCTTTTTGTGAACCTTTAATGCGGTATCGAGGATTTAGTTAATCATAGTTATTCAATAAGTCATCTCATTGGTTTAATAGCTAGTTTCACGATTTGTCATGAGCGCAATCTATTCTCTGACTTTTATATATAGTCTTAAAATTATACCATCTCCGCATCTCTAGATTATATTTTACCTGTTGTTTTATTGCCTAGTTTTTTCAGGTATTATAAAATATATTAGTAACCGCTTAAAAATTAGTTATCTATAAAAAAGGGTTATAAATAAAGTTTAAAAAGGGG